>OJPM01000007.1_pt1 | contig 184774 bp, 159 predicted proteins | sample 1598471 | NCBI WGS metagenome assembly OJPM01 (sample SAMN03922484, study PRJEB24848) | human gut metagenome | isolation source: stool sample | host: Homo sapiens | place: Germany | collected 2011-05 | reverse complement strand
CCGAGATCATCAAGCTGCACAAGAAGCTGGCTACCACCTTCATCTATGTTACCCACGACCAGACCGAAGCTATGACCATGGGCGATCGTATCGTTGTTATGAAGGACGGCATGATCCAGCAGGTCGATACCCCGCAGAACCTGTACGATTATCCCTGCAACATCTTCGTCGCAGGCTTCATCGGCAGCCCCCAGATGAACTTCCTTGATGGCACCCTGCAGAAGAGCGGCGACCAGTACACTGTCGATCTGGCCGGCACCACCATTCCTCTGCCGAAGGAAAAGACTGCGGACGGCAAGCTGGATGCTTACGTCGGCAAGACCCTGAAGGTCGGCATCCGTCCTGAGGACATCAAGGACGACGAGGAGTTCCTGGAAAAGCATCCCAACAGCCACCTGAACGCCGAGGTCGAAGTCTCCGAGCTGATGGGCGCTGAGATCTACCTGTACCTGACCTATCAGGGCCAGAACCTGATGGCTCGTGTTGCTCCCACCTCCAAGTCCCGCCGTGGTGACAAGATCGTGGTTGCTATGGATACCAACAAGATCCATCTGTTCGATCCCGAGAGCGAGAAGACCCTGCTCAACTAATTCACACGCATTATACAGCGGTTCCGTTGCGGCGGAACCGCTTTTTTACTAATACTGCGCCGCAAAATCCGCGCTGCATCGACAGCTGCCGGAGCACAGCGGCACCAAACGGAGGCTCAAACCATGCGCATCGCCAACTACCTGCGGCCTGACTGCGTCGCACTGCGCCAACGGGCAGACTCGCTCACCGGTGCAGTGCAGCAGATGGTTACACTGCTGAACGGGACTGACAATCTGACTGACACCGCTGTGTTTGCGGCGGACGTCCGCGCCCGGCTGGCGCTGGGCGGCGTCTGTGTGGGCAACGGCCTGGCCATCCCGCACGCCAAAAGCACCGCCGTCAGGCAGCTGCAGCTGGCTGCGCTGACGCTGGACCCGCCGCTGCCTTGCGACACACCGGACGGCAAGCCGCTGGACCTGCTGGTGATGATCGCTGCCCCCGCCGAAGCCAACGACCTGCACGTACAGGTGCTGGCCGAGCTGGCGACGCTCTTTCTGGACACCGATTTCTGCGCCCGCCTGCGGGAGAGTGAGACCCCCGAGGCATTCTGCCGCGCCATCTCCGCGCGGGAGGAGCAGGACGCGCAGGAACCGCCGTCTGCCCCGTCTGACGCAGCACCGGGTGCCGCCAAGCCCGGCTATCAGCTGCTGGCCGTGACGGCCTGCCCCACCGGCATCGCGCACACCTATCTGGCGGCGGAGGCGCTCCAGCAGGCCGCGCAGGCCCGCGGCCTGACGCTCAAGGTCGAGACGAACGGCGCTGCCGGTGTCAACGACGAGCTGACCGATGATGAGATCCAGGCCGCAGAGTGCGTGATCGTGGCGGTGGATCGCTCGATCCCGCTGGCACGGTTCGTCGGCAAGCGGCTGGTCTATGCCTCGGCGGGGGATGCCGTGCGCGACGCGGACCGGCTGCTGGAAAAGGCCGTTTCCGGCAAGGCTCCCGTCTACCGCGGCGGGCACGCCTTCCGCACCAGCGACTGGAAGGAACTGGGCCGCGAATACTACGGTCACCTGATGAGCGGCATCTCCCACATGCTGCCGTTTGTTGTGGCGGGCGGCGTGATGCTGGCGCTTTCCCTGCTGCTGCAGCACCTTTTTGGCCGCAGCGACATCACCACCATGATGACGAACGTCGGCAACGCTGCGTTCAGGATGATGTACCCCGTGCTGGCTGCGTTCATCGCTTACAGCATTGCGGACCGCCCCGGCTTTATGCCCGGCCTGATGGGCGGCTACCTGGCACAGCTCGGCACAACCACCGCCCCCCGGTTGGGCTGGATCTCCAGCGGGTTCTGGGGGGCCATTGTCGCGGGCTTTGCTGCCGGTCTGGCTGTGCGGCTTCTGAATTACCTGTTCCGCCGCATTCCGCAGGAGCTGGATCACATCAAAACCGGGCTGCTGGTCCCGCTGTTGAGTCTGCTGTTTGTCGGTGCCCTGATGGTCATGGCCATCAATCCGCCGCTCGGGCGTTTCAATGCCTGGCTTTCCATCCAGCTGGATGGTATGCAGGGCGGCAGCCGTCTGGTGCTGGGCACGCTGCTGGGCGGCATGATGGCCACCGACTACGGCGGGCCGATCAACAAGGCCGCCTACGTCAGCGGCACGCTGGCACTGGTAGACCAGCAGTATGACCTGATGGCCGCTGTCATGGCGGGCGGCATGATTCCGCCGCTGGGCATTGGGCTGGCCTGCCTGCTGTTCCCGACGCGGTTCACCAGCACCGAGCGTTGCTCTGCGCCGCAGACCCTGCTGATGGGCGCGACCTTCGTGACCGAGGGTGCGCTGCCGTTTGCACTGCGCGATCCGCTGCGGGTCAGCCTCGCCTGCATCGCAGGCAGTGCACTGGCCGGGTTCATAACGATTTTGCTGGGCTGCGGGTGTCCCGCGCCGCACGGCGGGTTGTTTTTGCTGCCGGTCATGGAAAACCCGCCGGGCTTTCTGATTGCGCTGGCTGTCGGCACCCTGACCACGGCCCTGCTGCTGGGTATGCTGAAAAAGCCGCTGAAGCATTGATTTTCGCTTTACTTTTCGTATTTTTCAGCAGTCTTATACAAATTGTATTTACATAAAGCCCCGCTGTGCGTTGCGCACAGCGGGGCTTTATGCTATAATTTAATATATGTGATTTTTGTGGAGGAGGGCCCCGTCCCTATGGAACAGGTCAAATCATTTTGTCGGCGGTACCGTCGGCTGCTGCTGGCTGCGGCCTATCTGGCTATTTTTGCCGTGGGCGTGCTGTATCTGCGCGTCACGGTCAACATCCCGCCGGAGGGCGACGATAAGCTGACGCTGAACCTCTGGCTGTATGACTTCCAACGGATGCCGTTCTGGCAGTATGCTCTGCAGGACCTGCAGGGGCGGCTGCGATACTTTACGCTGCAGGAGGTCCGTTTTTTCCCGTTCCATTACCCGAACGCCGTCGACCTGCTGTTTTACACCAGCCTGACGCACTACCGGCTCTACATCATCGCCTGGACCGGCGCGGCGGCCTTCGCTGTCAGCCGCGTGGCGGCCAGACTGGGCAGCGGGGATGCGCTGGCGCTGGGCGGCTTTGCGCTGGCGCTGGCCGCGGCCCCCATCTGGAACGAGGGCATGTACAGCTACTACGCCGTACCGCAGCGGGCGCTGTTCTGGGCTATGACGGGCTGGCTCTGCCTGTTTGCGTGGCAGGGGACACGGCACCGCCGCTGGGCTGTGCTGGGCGCGGTGCTGTCCTTTATCGCCTGCGGCACCTATGAGATCGGCTATGTCTTTGCGCTGCTGGCGCTCGTCGTCTGGCTGCTGCGCCGACGCAGCGTCAAAAACGCCCTGCTGGACACGGCTCCCGCGCTGGGCGGCATGGGCGCGGCGCTTGTGTTCCACGTTCTGTGCGGGCGCAACGGCGGCACCGGCAACGAGCTTTCTCTGGATATTCCCGCCGTGCTGCGCGTCACCGTGCAGCAGATGGCCGCGTCGCTCCCTGGGCTGAACTCCCGCCTTTTGCAGGAGGACGCCGGGGTCATCACAAACGGGGATCGGCTGTGGCCGCTGGCGCTGGGTGTGCTGGCCGGACTGTTGATCTTCTTCGGCGTGCCGTTTAAAAAGCTGCACGGCAGAACGCTGGGCGCACTGGCCGGGTTCGGCCTGGCCGTCTGGGCACTGCCCGCGCTGCTGCTGGCTTTGTCCGCCCGCTATCAGCAGCCCGAGGCCATTACCTGGCAGTGGGGCTACATTCCCGCGGCGGCCAGCTCCATCGGCTTTACGCTGCTCGTCGCGGCGCTGCTGGCACCGCTGGCGGGCCTGTGCTGTAAGCTGCCGAAGGTTCTCTCCGTGGTATCACGACTGGCCCTGACGGCGGCGCTGGCCGCGGGTCTCTGCCTGAACGGCGGCTACCTGCGCGGTGTCGTGCGCACCCACCATGCCGAGAACCTCGCTGCCTATCAGTTCTTTGTCCGCACGATTGAGGCCGGTCTTGCCAATACCGTACAATCCGACGACCTGATTCTCTGCAACGAGAACGTCTGGGACAGCAACGCGGAGGCCGAGTCCGCCTTCTTCAGCCGGTTCACCGGGCGCGCCCTGCACGCACAGGTCCTTTGGACCGAGAACCCCGCCACCGACGGCGACGCCTACGCCTACCAGACCTACCGCAATTACGGCGGCTACGATCTGGCGTGGTGCGGCAGACTGCAAAGCGCCGACAGTGACCTGATGGACGGGGTACAGGTCTACGTGCAGAGCGCCTATGTCCCCGACAACGCTGTCATCAAGTACAAGGTCCGTCTGGCCGACGGCACCGAGGAGGCCCGCGCCATCTGCCTGCTGGACTGCACCCAGACCCCGCGGGACCGGAACGGCGACTATCTGGCCACTGTTGAGGACACGTCCATCGTGAACGCCAAGCTCATGATCTGGGACGGCTGATAAACTGTGAGGGAGCCCCGGATGAAACACTTTTTTGCCTTTTGCCGCCGCAACCGGCTGTTTGCGGCGCTGCTGGCCGCCGAGCTGGCCGTTGTCTGCGCGCTGGCAGCCGGGCTGTTCGGCGCGCCGTATAAGCTGGCGCTGACGCCCGGCGACTTTACAAACACCCTGCCCGACATTGCCGCCGCGGACGACGACGGCTTAAAAATCTGGAACCAAATCGGCTATCACAGCGACGACCCGATGACCTTCTCGACAGACAATATTGCTTTGCCCTCCGGTGCGTATGAGGTCACAGTCCGTTATTTTTCCTGCCAGACGCCCGACGCGCCCACCTTTAATATGCTCAACGCTGCCGGGTCGCTGACCTTTGCCAGTGAACGCAGCCCCGCCGCCGTGACCTTTGACGCGCTGCGGCTGGACGACTGCCACCGCAGCCTGACGACCCGGCTTTGGGTCGGCTTCGGTGCGCGGATGCAGGACCTGACCGCCACCGTCACCTACGACCAGGGCCAGCTGTACATTTACAGCATCACCCTGACCGAGCAGCCCATCTACCGCGCGGCGCGGCTGCTCTGCTTCCTTGTGCTGTTTGCCGCCGCGGACGCCGCACTGCTGCTCCTGTTTGCCCATGTGGGGGAGCGGGGCGCTGCCCGCCGCCGTGCGCTGCGTCTGCCGCTGGCGCTGGCGGGCATCACGCTGCTGGCCTGTCTGCCGCTGTTCAGCAACTATCTGTACTTCGGCCATGATTTGGAATTTCACATGCAGCGCATCGCCGCCATGGCTGCGGAGCTGTCCTACGGGCAGTTCCCGGTGCGGCTGACCACGACCACGCTGAACGGCTATGGCTACGCCAGCCCGCTTTGCTACTGTGAGCTGTTTTTGCTGCTGCCCGCGCTGCTCTACAACCTGTGGCTGCCGCTGCGCACCTGCTACCAGGTCTACCTCTTTGCGGTCACGCTGGCGACCTGCCTGATTGCCTATTTCAGCTTTGCCAAAATCACGGCCAGCCGTCGGCTGGGTCTGCTGGGGGCACTGCTCTACACGCTGTCCGCCTATCGGCTGACCTGCGTCTACACCCGCGCCGCCGTCGGCGAGTTCACGGCCATGGCGTTTTTCCCGCTCGTGCTGCTGGGTCTGTACGGCATCTACACCAGCGACAGGCCCCGCTTCGGGGATTGGCTGCCGATGGCGCTGGGCATGGCGGCCATGGTGCAGAGCCATCTGCTCTCCTGTGAGCTGACGGCGCTGCTGCTGATTTTGTTTTGTCTTTTGCGTCTGCGGGAGACTCTCCGCCCCGCGCGGCTGCTGGCCTGGGTCAAGGCCGCGCTGTTGGCCGTGGGGCTGAGCGCGTGGTATCTTTTCCCGTTTTTTATTTCCACCCGCTCCATCCCGTTCCTTGTCAACCGCAGTGATCTGGTCGGTAAGCTGCAAAAGCACGGCCTGTACGCCGTGCAGCTGTTCAGCTTCTTCGGCACGGCGGGCGGCTCCTCCGCCGAGGGCACGACCCACGACATGGCGCTGACCCCCGGTCTGCCGCTGCTGCTTGCGCTTGCGCTGGCGTTTTACTGCCTGTGGCGCGCCCAGGCACAAGGGGACACACGCCCCGCCGCAAAGCACCTGTACACTGCCACCGGCTTTGCCGTGCTGACGCTCGTGCTCTCGCTCCACGCCTTCCCGTGGGATTTTGTCGAGGGCTGGTTCGGCCCCGCCGTCGGCAAGGTCGTGGGAATGTTTCAGTTCCCGTTCCGCTTTCTCTCGCTGGGCACGCTGCTGCTCTGTGCCGCTGCGCTGTTTGCGCTGCAGCTGCTGCCGGAGCGCCGCGCCGCGCTGGCCGCCGCGGGGCTTGTCTGCGCCGCGCTGCTGACCGCCAGCATCACCGAGACAAACATCATGAGCGCCCAGGGCGAAAGCTCCTACGCGACCTACAACCAGAACGCCACCATCAACTCCGTCGGCACGGCGGAATACCTCATCGACGGCGCCAGCTCCTATGAGGCCATCTGGGCGCAGCCCAAGCCCGCCAGCGGCGACCTGCACCTTATCAGCTATGAAAAGCGGGAGGGCGTCGCCTATGTCAGCGTCGAGAACGACGGCGGCGAGGCGGCTATCTCGCTGCCCATCTATAACTACGGCAATTATTATGCCGACGACGAGAGCGGCGCGCCGTTTGCCATCACCAGCGGCGAGAATATGCGCATCGTACTGACGATCCCCGCGGGCTACACCGGCACGATCCATGTCCGGTACCACGCCCCCGGGTATTGGCGCGCGTTTGAGGCGCTCTCCGCCGTCAGTCTGCTGGGGGTAATCGGCTGCGGCGCTTTTGCCCGCCGCAAGCGCCGCACCCCTGCCACTGTGTAAACGAGGTCACTACCCATGCCCAACCGCATCAACTATCAGCTTGAAATGGAAAAGGTCCTGCGCACGCTGGACGGCACCCGCCCGAAGCTGTTGCTGCACGCCTGCTGTGCGCCGTGCTCGAGCGCAACACTGGAGCGCCTGTCCGCGCACTTTGACCTGACCATTCTTTACTACAATCCCAACATCTACCCGCCGGAGGAATACCACCGCCGCGAGGCCGAGCTGGAACGCTTTGTCGAGCAGGCCGGGTATCACTACCCCGTGGTGGAGCTGCCCTACGACCCGCAGGAGTTTTATACCGCCGTGAAGGGGTTGGAAAACGAGCCGGAGAAGGGCGCGCGCTGCACGGTCTGCTATCGGCTGCGGCTGGAGCAGGCCGCCCGCTATGCCGCCGACCACGGCTTTGACTGGTACTGCACAACGCTCTCGATCTCCCCGATGAAGGACCCCGTGCGGCTGAACGAGCTTGGCACCGAGCTGGGCAGGCAGTACGGCGTGCCGTTCCTGCCCAGTGAGTTCCGCAAAAAGGACGGCTACAAGCGCAGCTTACAGTTGAGCGCCGAGTACGGCCTGTACCGGCAGGATTACTGCGGGTGTGTGTTCAGCAAGCGGGAGAGGGAGAAGCAAAACTCTTAAAGCCTTCCCCCTTGGGGGGGAAGGTGGCCCCGCAGGGCCGGATGAGGGGCGAGTCTGCCTCTGCCACCCATTTACGGGCAATATCCGCAAGGCTTTCCCCTCATCAGTCAGCGGGCGGGGCCGCTGACAGCTTCCCCCTTGGGGGAAGCCATTCCACCCGATAATTTTCTCACATACAGGAGAGCCCCCTATGACCTTCTATCAAATTGTTTTTCTCTTCTTCGCCTACTCGTTCCTCGGCTGGGTGGGGGAGGTCCTCTTTACCGCCGTCGTACACCGCAAATATCAGGACCGCGGCGTGCTGAGCGGTCCGCTCTGCCTTCTGTACGGCGTCGGCGGGCTGGTCATCACCTTTGCCCTCGGCGACATCCGAGAGGGCTGGTTCTTCCTGCTTGTATTCAGCGCCGTCTATGCCACGGTCATCGAGTGGATCGGCGGGCACATTCTGGAGTACACGACCCATACCCGGTGGTGGGATTACAGCTCCATGCCGTTCAATCTGGACGGCTATGTCTGCCTCGGCGCGTCGCTGACCTGGGGTGCGCTCGGCGTTGTCGTGCTCAAATGGGGCAACCCGCTGTTGCTGGTGCTGTACAGCCTTGTGCCGCGCGGCATCTGGGTTGTTGTGCTGCTGGCCGCGCTCGTCGTGTTCTGCGTCGATCTGGTCGGCACACTGCTGGCCATGGCCGGTCTGCGCTACCGCTGGCACGCCGCCGCGGCTGTAGAAAACCGTCTGGCAAACCTGACCGTCCGCGGCGGCATGTGGATCCTCGACCACGTCGAGCGCCGTATGGCGAAGGCCCATCCCGCACTGACCTTTGTGCGCCCCAAACGGCAGCAGACCGACACGTTTGCCGCCGGGTGCAGCCCGTATAAAATTATTTTACTGTTCTTCATCGGCGCGTTCCTCGGCGACATCACCGAGACGATCTTCTGCCGCGTCACCGGCGGCGAGTGGATGAGCCGCTCCAGCGTCGTGTGGGGGCCGTTCTCCATCGTGTGGGGCCTGGCCATCGCCATGGTCACCCAGCTGCTCTACCGCTACAAGGACAAGCCCGCCAGCTGGCTGTTCGTCATGGGCACGCTGCTGGGCGGTGCGTATGAGTACCTGTGCAGCGTTTTCACCGAGGTCGTTTTCGGTGCGGTGTTCTGGGATTACAGCGCGATCCCGTTCAACCTGGGCGGGCGCATCAACCTGCTGTACTGCTTCTTCTGGGGCTTTGCGGCGATTGCCTGGTTCAAGGTGCTATTTCCGCCGATCTCCGCCTGCATCGAGAAGCTGCCGCCCCGCGGCGGCAGAGTGCTGACCTGGGCACTGTGCATCTTTATGGCGGCGGACATTGCCGTCAGCTCCGCCGCGCTTGTGCGGTACAATGACCGCCTGAACGGCGTACCTGCGTCCAACAGCGTCGAGGTCTATCTCGACGGGCACTACGGCAATGACCGGATGTATCAGGTCTACCCCAAGGCCGTGCATACCAACTCTTAAGCCTTCCCCCTGGGGGGCTGCGCCCGCAGGCGCGTGTCGGAGCGCAACCGCCGGAGGCGGCTCTTAGCGCGTAGGCTGAAGGTGGCCCCGCAGGGCCGGATGAGGGGCAAGTGTGCCATCATAACCCGTTCATGAGCAATATCGGCAGGTACAGCCCTCATCAGTCACCTTCGGTGACAGCTTCCCCCAATGGGGAAGCCTTTTAAAATTCTTTGTATATTCCGCACAGATGTGCTATAATAATTTTGTAGTTAATGTATAAGTTTTGAGGAGGCGATGGGTCGTGAACCGTGCAGATGGAATCGATTGCTACCAGAAAGCCCTTCGACAGGGCCAGCGCGATTACCGCGAGAAGATGAACGCTGGGCAGTCGCCGTTTTTGCCCGTATTGGACGATATTCTGCAAAACGTCCCTGTGGAGAACCAGATCCCGCTCGGCCAGGTAGAGATCCCGCTGGAGTTGCTCGTTGGTACCAAGACCTCGGGCCGCACAGCGGCGTTTGCGTCCAACTTTATGCCGCTGCTCGGTCTCAAGACCGAGTTTGCCACCAAGTGGATCAACCTGTGCGTGTCCCATCTGGATGAGGGCATCCGTGACCCCATCACCTGCTATGAGTACATGGGCCGCTTCTACGTGCAGGAGGGCAATAAGCGCGTCAGCGTGCTGAAGTATTTTGACGCCAGCAGCATCACCGGCAACGTCACCCGCGTCGTGCCGCAGTACAGCGACGACCCCGCCGTGCAGATGTACTACGAGTTCATGCACTTTTACCCGGTCATGCAGAACTATCTGCTGACCTTTACCAAGCCCGGCAGCTATGCCCGCCTGCAAAAAATTCTGGGCAAGGCGCCGGACGAAAAGTGGACTGGCGAGGATCGAACCGAGGTCTTATCGCTGTACAACTGGGTCAAGAAGGCGTTTCTGGCCCACGGCGGCGCACGGCTGCAGTGTACCGTCGGCGACGTGCTGCTGCTTCTGCTGCGCGTCTACACCAAGGAGGAGCTGGCCAATTTAAGCCCCAGCGAGCTGAGCGAAAAGCTCGACGCCCTGTGGGACGATGTGCTGGCCCTGCAGAAATCGGATCCCGTGCAGGTCAGCGACAAACCCGCCGCCCCGAAGCAGACCGGCCTGCTGGATTTTATCCTGCCCGGCAAGCACACCGCGCCCAGCCATTTGAAGGTTGCCTTTGTGCATGAACGCGCCCCCGGCACCAGCTCCTGGACAAGCCAGCATGAGTTTGGCCGTACCCAGCTGGACACTGTGTTTGAGGGCAAGGTCGAGACGGCAGCCTACTTCAACGCCGTCCCGGGCAAAAACGCCGATGCCCTTGTCGAGCAGGCCATCACCGACGGTGCGGATGTCGTCTTTACGACCAGCCCCAAGCTGGTAGGCGCGTCCCTGCGCGCCGCCGTCCAGCACCCGCAGGTACACATCCTGAACTGCTCGATGGAGATGCCCTACGCCAGCATCCGCACCTACTACACCCGCGTGTATGAGGCCAAGTTCATCACCGGCGCGATTGCCGGGGCCATGGCGGGCGGGGACCGCATCGGCTATGTGGCCGACTACCCCAGCTTCGGCGTGCCTGCCAACATCAACGCATTCGCGCTCGGCGCGCGGATGACGAACCCCAACGTCCGCATCGACCTGCAATGGACCTGTCTGCCCGACCAGATTGACCCGCTGCACGTCTTTACCCAGAAGGGCATCACGGTCATCTCGGGCCGCGACGCACCGATGCCGAACCGCCCGCAGCGGGAGTTCGGCACGTTTCTGGTGCGCCCGGGCGGCGTGCTGCAGGACCTGGCCACGCCGTTCTGGCACTGGGGCCAGTTCTATGAGAACGTCATCCGCACCGTTTTGAACGGCGGCTGGGTGCGGGACAAGTCCGGCACCGATGGCCGCGCCGTCAACTACTGGTGGGGCATGAACAGCGGTGTCATGGACGTGCTGCTCAGCCGTGAGCTGCCGCCCGATGTGACCCATCTGGCGCAGATCCTGCGCACCGGCGTCACCTCCGGCATGATCGACCCGTTCCACTGCCGGATCACCGGGCAGGACGGCAGCGTCAAGAACAGCGGACGCCACGGGCTAGACCTGGAGCAGATCGCCCACATGGACTGGCTGTGCGACGCCGTTGACGGCCACATCCCCGAATATGACGAGCTGGCCGAGGTCTCGAAGCCGATGTACCGGATGCAGGGCATCCACCGCGATCTTCTTCCCGTCGAGAAGGAGGCCGAGCTATGAAGATCCTGGCCGTTGCGGACGAGGAGTGCAAGGCCCTCTGGGACTACTTCACCCCCGACAAGATCGAGGGCGTCGAACTCATCATCGCCTGCGGCGATTTGAGCCGCCATTATCTGGAATACCTTGCCACCATGGCGCCCGTGCCGCTTTTGTACGTACACGGCAACCATGACGAGAGCTACGACACCCGCCCGCCGCAGGGCGTCATCTGCCTGGATGACGACGTGTACGTACACAACGGCCTGCGCATCGCCGGGCTGGGCGGCAGCTGCCGCTACCGCACCGGCGCCTGGCAGTTTACCGAAGCCGAGATGAAAAAGCGCATCAACCATCTGCGCGGCAAGATCGACCGCCATGGCGGCATTGACATACTGGTCACCCACGCGCCGCTGCACGGCTACGGCGATATGACCGACCTGCCGCACCGCGGCTTCACAGCGTTTTCGGTCCTGCTGGACCGCTACCATCCGCAGCTGATGCTGCACGGGCACATCCATCTGAACTACGGCTGCTCCATCCCGCGGGAACAACAGTACGGCGCGACCCGCATCGTCAATTGCTATGAGCGGGTGTATCTGGACGTGGACGCCCCCGTCCCCAAGCCCCGCCCGCGGCTGTTTGCTTCGCTGCTGGGACGGAATGCCCTGTAGGGGCGCGGCATGCCTCGCCCTCGGCCTTCCCGTGGGCATTCTTCTGCCTTTCACGCTGAGGGCCGGACACGTCCGGCCCCTGCCAAGCGGCACGGCTAACTTCATCAAACAAGGAGAACTATTCCCATGACAAAAATCGCAGTATTCGGTGCAGGCACCTGGGGCATTGCGTTGGCGCGGCTGCTGGCCGCCAACGGGCGCGACGTCACCGTATGGAGCGCCATCCCCGCCGAGCTGAAGTCTTTAAGCACCACGCACCGCCACCCCAACCTGCCCGGTATGGAGCTGCCCGCCGCAATGCACTACACCGCCGACATTGCCGAGGCCTGCACGGGCCGCGACATCCTGCTCTTTGCCGTGCCGTCCCCGTTTGTGCGTGCCACCGCAAAAAAGGCCGCGCCGCACATCCCGGAGGGTCAGCTGATCGTTGACGTTGCCAAGGGCGTCGAGGACAAGACCCTGATGACGATGAGCGAGATCATCGAGGATGAGCTTGCCAAGGCCGGGCGCAAAGCGCGCGTTGTGGCACTGTCCGGCCCGACCCATGCCGAGGAGGTCGCCCGCGACATGCCCACCGCCATCGTGGCCGCCAGTGCCGACGAGGACGCTGCCAAAACCGTGCAGAAGGTCTTTACCACACCGACCTTCCGCGTCTACACCAACGATGACCGCCGCGGCACCGAGCTAGGCGGTGCGGTCAAGAACGTCATTGCGCTGGCTGTCGGCATTGCTCTGGGCCTGGGCTACGGTGACAACGCCAAGGCTGCGCTCATCACCCGCGGCAACGCCGAGCTGTCCCGACTGGGCATCGCCATGGGCTGCAAGGCCGAGACCTTTGCAGGCCTGTCCGGTATGGGCGACCTGATCGTCACCTGCACGAGTATGCACAGCCGCAACCTGCACGCCGGTATGCTGATTGGCCGCGGCAAGTCGGTGGAGGAGGCCAAGACCGAGGTCGGCCAGGTCGTTGAGGGCATCAACGCACTGCCCGCCGCCTGCCGCCTGGCCAAGCAGTATAAGGTCGAAATGCCCATCGTCCAGGCCGTGGAGGCCATTCTGGACGGCAAGCTCGAGGCCCGCAGCGCGCTGATGGCGCTGATGGGCCGCAGCCTCAAACGCGAATAAAGAACACCTTCATGGCACAAATCAAGGCCGCATTTTTTGATATTGACGGCACGCTGCTGCCTTTTGAGGCCACGCACCTGCCCGCCTCAACGGTGGACGCGCTGGCCCGGCTGCGCAAAAACGGCGTCAAAACGTTTATTGCTACCGGCCGCCCGCCGGTGCACCTGCCGTACCTGCACGCGCTGGACGGCATCCCGTTTGACGGCTATGTGACGATGAACGGCCAATACTGCTATCTGGCCGACGGCGAGCTGCTGTACACCAAGTACATCCCGGCGGCATCGCTGCAAACGCTGCTGCCGTACATTGAAAAAGAACAGCTGTCCGTCGGTTTTGTAGGCAAGGACTTCTGCCGGTTCAACCTTATCAACGATTTGAGCCGCGACTTTGCCAAAAAGCTGGAGCTGGGGGCCGGGGATGTTGCCGCGCTGATCCAGCACGAGGATATTTACCAGCTTAGCGCGTTCCTGCCGCCGGAGAAGGAGGCCGAGTTCCTGCGCCGCTGCCCCGGCTGCCTGGCTGTGCGCTGGGAGGATGATTTTTGCGATATCCTACCCGCGGGCGGCGGCAAGCCCAACGGCCTGGCCCACACGCTGGCCCATCTGAGCCTGACGCGGGAGCAGTCCATTGCCTTTGGCGACGGCGGCAACGACGTGACGATGCTGGAATATGCCGGGATCGGCGTCGCCATGGGCAACGCCTGCGATGCCGCCAAGGCCGCCGCGGATTATGTCACCGACGACATTACCGCAGACGGCCTTGCAAAGGCACTGGCGCATTTTGGGCTGATTTGAATAAATTGTCCCCCCCAGAAGGAGACGCCCTGCAGGGGCCGCATATATGCGGCCCGCAGCTCTACGGCAGATGACCTCTTGCGGGAAAGCCGCGGGCCGGGCATGCCCGGCCCCTACCGCTATCTATAAAGCAAGCCCCTGACCATCACTCGGTCAGGGGCTGTTGCCTTTACACTTTTTTCCGCACAAACGCCTTTGCTGCAACCACACACGCGGCGTAGACCACGCCCGCAATGGCCCAGATGAACCAGCTGTACTGCGGCTGGCCGTTGCCGTTGGGGCCGAAGGTGTACCACAGGAAGATGGCAACCACCACCAGCCAGTAGGCCGCGGTCAGCGCGGTCAGCCGCCCTTTCACGGCCTTGTGCCCACGGGTAAAGTCCCCGTCCTCCAGCAGCCGATCCATGGCGTCCTGCACCGTGCCCACCCGCACAAAGGCGTACACACCGCAGGCGACCAGCACCAACAGCAGACAGATGGACATCGACATCAAAAACGACATACCGACCATCACAGCCGTAAACAGGGGCACTGCCGCCAGAATGCAGAGCGCCGCACCAATGCGGTTGGCCCGGTCATACTCCGGCGCAAAGGCGGCGCGGCGCTCCCGCACCAGCGCTGTCACGCCGTGCTCGGTCTCGATGGGCTCCTTTTCCAGAAACTCATATTCCCGCACCGCCGCGCCGCACTGCATAAACAGCACAACGGCCACAGCCACCAGCACCAGCAGCGCGATCATCCCCAAGCCGCCCGCCAGATTGTCGTCCAAACCAAGCAGCCCGAGCTCCCTCACCGTACCCAGCGCCAGCAGCGGAATAGGGCTGACGATGCAGAGCGCCGTCGCCAGCGCCATCTGCGGCGCGTTGGCCTGTGCCTTGGTCAGGTAATCCTCCGCCTGCGTCAGCGTCACCCGGGGCAGGGGAGAGGGCGTCTGTGCCGCGGCAGGCTGCGTGTCGTCCTGCGTGTCTTTTAAAAGGCAGTCCGTCGTCACACTGAACAAACTGCTCAACTGTAAAATTTTGTCAATGTCGGGCATCGACTGTGCGCTTTCCCACTTGGAGACCGACTGGCGGCTGACGTTCAGCCGCTCGGCCAGCTCCTCCTGCGACCAGCCCGCCTTTTTGCGCAGAGCAATGAGCTTATCGGAAAATGTCATGGTGTGCCTCCTCCTTGGCAGCCTTATGGCAATCGTAGGGGCGCATTCTATATGCGCCCGTCAACGGCTGCCGGCCTTGCGGGCGGATATGGAATCCGCCCCTACGGATTTTCGGAAATTTTCTGACCTTATCTTACCAAATTCCCCGGTTGCGCACCATACAGTTACCCCGTCAATCTGTCAACCGTGGGTTGCGTTTGCGGGCAGACGCCAGTCGATTTCCGCTGCACCGTTGTTTTTTAAAAACGCATTCACCTTGCCGAACGGCGCCGAGCCGAAGAACCCGCGGTAGGCCGACAGCGGGCTGGGGTGGGCGGATTCCAGCACCAGCACCGGGCGATGGGCGGCAGCCCTGTTGAAAATCGGCGCGTACTTCTGCGCGGGCTTGCCCCACAGCACGGCGGCCAGCGGGGCGGTGCCGTAGGCGGCGGCGTATTCCAGCGCGGCACGGGTAAACGTCTCCCACCCGCGGCCCGCATGGGCGTTGGCCGCGCCCTGCTCCACGGTCAGCACCGTGTTCAGCAGCAGCACACCCTGTCGCGCCCACAGCGTCAGGTCGGTGTGTGCGGCACAGCCTGGGCCAAGCTCGGCCTCCAGCTCCTTAAAAATGTTGCGCAGGCTCGGAGGAGCCTTGCAGCCGTCCGGCACCGAGAAGGACAGCCCCATGGCCTGACCCGGCTCATGGTAGGGGTCCTGCCCCAGAATGACGACCCGCACCGCCGACACCGGGCAGGCGCGGAACGCGGCGAAGATGTTCTCCGCCGCGGGGTAGACGGTTTTTTCCGCCGCAGCCGCCGTCACAAAGGCGTCCAGCTCCGCAAAGTACGGTTTTGCGCGCTCCTGCGCAAAAAACAGCTGCCAGTCGGTGCCGGATAATTTATCGAGTTCAGTGGTCAAAAGCATAGTGGATCTCCTCGGTAGCTTTGTAGGGCCCGCCCGTGTAAAACAGTCGGCCTTTCACGGGAAAACTGCGGGCCGCATATAGGCGGCCCCTGCATAGGTGCCCCCACACATTTTTCACAAGTATATCACACCCCCGCGGGGCTTGCAATAGCGGCAAAAATGCGGTATAATAGCATTTATGCTGCGGCGTTGTGCCGCAAAGCCAATCATAAAGGGGAGAACCAATTCATGCGTTCCATTAAAACCAAACTGTTCAGCCTTGCTATGGCTGTTTCCATGGTGCTGGCGCTGGCTGGCTGTGCCATGTCCGCGCCGTCCACCGTCGGCTCCATCGGCGGGGTCGAGATCCCGGCAGGCATCTATCTGCTGGCCCAGTACAACTCCTACAACACCGCCTCCGGTGTTGCGGAGCTGGCCACCGGCGAGACCGCGTCCGACGTCAAGGCCGTGCTGAAGGCCACCTGCACCGGCACGATCAACGGCGAGGATGTCACCGCCGTCGGCAGTGACTACGTTGCCCAGCTGACGACCCGCGCCATTGAGTACTATGCTGCCGTGGAAAAGCAGTTTGCCGAGCAGAACGGCGTGCTGGACGACACTGCCACCGCCGAGGCCGCCAAGACTGCGGACAGCCTGTGGAGCTCCAACGGTGATCTGTACACCGCCAACGGTATCAGCAAGTCCAGCGTGGAGACCTACCTGCTCAACGCCCAGAAGGCCAAAGTCCTGCTGAAGATGACTTACGGTCCCGACGGCACAAGCCCCGTGACTGACGCCGAGTACACCGACTACGTCAACAACGACTGCTACTACATCGAGGCCGTCCAGTTCCCTCTGGTCAACTACTCCACCTACTCGATGGCAGATGACGACCAGAAGGCCGCCATCATGGCCACGGCAGAGAGCTGCATGGCCGAGCTGAACGAGACTGCCACTTCAGAGACTGCGTCCAGCAGCGCCCTGTACACCGCCGCCATGACCTACGTGCCCGAGGCAATGGCCGCCATGGGCAGCACGATGGACGCCAGCCAGGCCGTCTACTACGCCGCATCCCAGCTGTACACGCCCAGCGATCTGAGCAGCTACGGCAGCGACGAGTACAACAACCTGACCGACCCGCTGAATGCCGCCGGTATGAACCACTGGACGACCATCGACCTGGGCACGACGGTTCTCGTCGCCCGCAAGATCGACCCGTTCAAGACCTACACCGTCGAGGATCTGGACAGCATGTACGACCTGCTGACCAGCATGAAATCTGACGCCATCCAGGATGAGCTCTACGCCGCTGGTGCCGCGCTGGACCATAACCTGAACAGCGCCGCCATGAACACCTACAGCGCATCCAAGATCAAAAAGAACGTCTGAACCTGAAAATTCAGCCGGGGGCAGCCTTGTTTGCTCCCGGCTTTTTTGTTGAGGAGGGTCCCCCATGACGAAAAACAAATACACAAATCTGCTTTTGCAGACCCTGGGCTGCTTCATCTCCGCCGCCGGTATCTACAGCTTTGCCGTGGCCGCCGAGGTCCCGGTCACCGGCGTTGCGGGCATCTGCGCCATCTTATACCGCCTGTTCGGCATCCCCATGGGCCTGAGCAATGTGCTCATCAACATCCCCATCATTCTCTGCACCTATAAATTGCTCGGCAGATCGTTCTTTATTCGCAGTGTCTACTGCATGGTGCTCTTTGCAATCTTTACGGACTATCTGCTGCCGCTGATGCCGGTCTACCAGGGGGACCGCCTGTTGGCGACGATTTGCGGCGGCGTGGTCGGCGGTATCGGCGATGCGCTGATCTACATGAACAACTCGAGCACCGGCGGCCTTGACTTCATCACCATGGGCATCAAGGCACGGCATCCGCACCTGCCGTTCGGCAACATCACGTTTGCGGCGGCGCTGGCGGTCATCCTGCTCAACGGTGCGGTGTTCCAGGATGTTGATTCCATTATTTACGGTATCATGTTTAATTTTATCGTGTCTGCTGTCATCAACAAGATGATGTTCGGCTTCTCGTCCTCGATGCTGGCCATGATCGTGACCGATGACGGCAAGGCCGCCTGCGCGGAAATTGACCGCGTGGCGGACCGCGGCTCGACGATTTTGCAGGGTCACGGTGGCTACGGCGGCCAGCCGAAGGACGTCGTGCTCTGCGCCTGCTCCAACAAGCAGCTCTACGAGATCGAGCACGCCGTGCAGGCCATCGACCCCGGCTGCTTCATCATCATGCTGCAATCCAACGAGGTCCACGGCGAGGGCTTCCGGCAGCTGGAGTTGGGGAAGAGCGAGAGCTCGGAGAGCAAATAAACAACATATTACCGCCGGTTTCAGCAGCTCTATGACGCATAGGTTGCCGAAACCGGCGGATTTTCTTTATACTGGGGACAAGACGAAAAGGAGGGCCTGCCGGATGTGTCGCTGCGGCGGGCGCAAGCCTGTTCGGAGGGGTCAAGGATGCCGACCACTTCCGGTTTGCCGCGCGGTAGGGGCCGCACATGTGCGGCCCGCTGCATTCACATAAACGCCCGCCGACGGGACACCACCGGGCCGGGCATGCCCGGCCCCTACCGCAGCACTATAGCATACAAAAACACCGCCGTTGACGATTTGGCTCGTCAGCGGCGGTGCGGTTTATTTTATGTTGGAATCAGTAGTTCTTAGCCTCTTCCTCGCCGGTCATGACGCGGAGAGCGCCCTGGCAGAGGGCGAGCAGCTCGTCCTCGCCGGGGTAGGTGGTGACAGGGGCGATCCAGCCGAGGTACTCGGTCAGGGTCTTGGCGGTGAAGGGGTTGTAGGCAATGCCGCCGGTCAGGATGATCTGGTCGACCTTGCCGTGCAGGACAGCGGCCATAGCGCCGGCGTCCTTGGCGATCTGGTAGAAGAATGCTTCCCAGACCTGCTTTGCCAGCGCGTTGCCGGACTCGGCCATCTTGCCGACCTCACGGGCATCGTTCGTGTGCAGATAGCCGTTAAAGCCGCCGTTGCCGCAGATCTTCTTATAAACTTCCTTCTGGGTGTACTTACCGCTGAAGCACATCTTGATGAGGTCGCCGACGGGCACGGTGCCGCTGCGCTCGGGGCTGAAGCAGCCCTCGCCGTCGAGGATGTTGTTGACATCCACGACCTTGCCGTGGTCATGCGCACCGACGGAGACACCGCCGCCCATGTGGATGACGATGAGGTTCAGATCCTCGTAGCGCTTGCCGTTCTCCTTGGCAAAGCGGCGGGCGACGGCCTTCTGGTTCAGCGCGTGGAAGATGGAGCGGCGCGGCAGCTCCGGCATACCGGAAATGCGGGCCTTATCGGTCAGCTCGTCAACAACGACGGGGTCAACGATGTAGCTGGGCACGCCCAGGGAATCGCCGATCTCACGGGCCAGAATACCGCCCAGGTTAGAGGCGTGCTGGCCCTGCACACCGGCCTTCAGGTCAGCCAGCAGGGCATCGTTGACGGCGTAGGTGCCGCCGGGGATGGGCTTGAGCAGGCCGCCGCGGCCCACGATGACGTTCAGGGTCTTGGGGTCGCAGTTTTTCTCCTTCAGGAAGTCCAGAATGATCTCCTTGCGGAAGTCCTTCTGGTCGATGACGCTGGCGTACTTGGCGATCTCCTCGGTGGGGTGGCGCAGCGTTTCTTCAAACAGCAGGGTCTCGTCCTCGAACACGCCGACCTTGGTGGAGGTGGAGCCGGGGTTGATGACCAGGGTTTTGATGGACATTGGTAACGTCTCCTTTTAAAATTCTTTGGCTTCCCCCTTGGGGGGAAGCTGCCGCCCGCAGGCGGCTGATGAGGGGCGGCCTCTCCATGATGGCCCGCAAACGGCCAGCCACAGCAGGTACAGCCCTCATCCGGCCTCGCTAAGCTCGGCCACCTTCCCCCGATGGGGAAGGCTTTTTACAATTACTGATCCAGCCCCGCTGCGACCACAGCAGCCAGTGCGATGGAGTTGACCTTCGTCTGGAAAGAATCGGAGCGGCTCGTCAGGATAGCGGGAACCTTGGTACCGGTCAGGATGCAGCCGTTCTTGCAGTCGGCAGTGTGGACCAGCGTCTTGTAGACGAGGTTGCCGGCCTGAATGTCGGGGAACAGCAGGATGTCCGCATGGCCTGCAGCCGGGCGGTCCTGGGCGCCCTTGTGGTGGGCAGCCTCGGGATCAATGGCAATGTCCATCGAAAGGGGACCGTCAACGACACAGCCGGTGATCTTGCCCTCGGCGTTCATCTTGCGCAGCTCGTCGGCATCGACAGTGCAGGGCATCTTCGGGTTGACGACCTCAACGGCGGCCAGCGGCGCAACCTTGGGGCACTCGACGCCGCAGGCATGGGCAACGGCGACGGTGTTCTCGATGATATGTACCTTATCCTCCAGCGTCGGGTAGGTCATGAAGGCGACGTCGGTCAGGAACAGCAGCTGCTCAATGCCCTTGACCTCAAACACAGCCACATGAGACAGCGTGTTGCCGGTGCGCAGACCGACTTCCTTGTCCAGCACGCTCTTGAGGAAGGTCTTGGTGTCCAGCAGGCCCTTCATGTACATGTTGGCCACGCCGTCGTGGGCCAGCTTGACGGCCTTGAGGGAGGCCTGCACCTTGTCAGGCTCGTTGATGATCTCATAGTCGGAGAGGTCGATGTTCAGCTCGGCTGCGATCTTGCGGATGGCAGCTTCATCGCCGACCAGAATGGCGTCGGCAATGCCCTGCTTGTGGGCGGCGTCGACAGCCTCCAGAACAGCGTCATCCTCGGCGGCGGCCACGGCCAGCTTCTGCTTGCCGCAGGTCTTTACTTTCGCGATCAGGTCCTCAAAATTCATTTTACAGCACCTCGTTTTGCTTCTTTCCAAAGGCGGGGCCGCTCTCAAAAAAGCCCCGTATGTTAAAATAATAACACGTTATGCGCCGTGGGTCAAGAGGGGGAAGGGGAGCACGGCATCAAAAAATATTTTTCGCCTTTTTTTCGCCTTTTCTGTGTCTGCCTATATTTAAATAGGTAGGAAATCCTCCTGTTTGCGAAATCCTGACCGAATTTTAACAAATTCGTCATTGACAAAACCTTAACAAGATGGTAAAACTATAGTAGCGGTTCGGGAAACACCGGCCCGCAGCGGCACCTTGCCGCCGTATTTCTGACCCAATGGAGAAGCCCCAAAGAGCCAGCGTCGGCGTCGGTGCCTTGCTTTACCCCTTATGTTGTTTATTTTTTAACAAGTAAGGTGCAAATCCAACCGGAAAGGTTCACCACCCATGCCCACCATCGCCATGTATCCCGGCAGCTTCGACCCCGTCACGAACGGGCATCTCGATATTATCAAGCGCTCCAGCCGTATGTTTGACAAGGTGATCGTCGCGGTGCTGGTCAACAGCGCCAAGACCCCGCTTTTTACGGTAGAGGAGCGCGTTGCCATGCTGCGGGAGTCCTGCAAGAACATCCCGAATGTCGAGATTGACTCCTTCAACGGGCTGACGGTCACCTTCGCCAAGCAGAAGGGCGCTACCGTCATGGTGCGCGGTCTGCGTGCGGTCACGGATTTTGAAAATGAAATTCAGCTGGCCCACACGAACTTCGCCATGATGCCCGAGATCGAAACGGTGTTCCTGGCCACGGCCATCAAGTGGAGTTATCTTTCCTCCACCATTGTGCGGGAGGCCGCCCACTACGGGCAGGATGTTTCCCGCTTTGTGCCCCGCAACGTTGAGCGTGCGCTCATTGCCAAGCGCGAGGCAGGGGAGCTGTAAAACCGCATTCAAGCCGCGTCTTCCGTCGGCCTGAAAATAAATTGTTACTCAATAGTCCATCCAAAGAGAGAATTTTTAGGAGGCTACTTATGAAAAAGATCGTCATCGCCAGCGCCTGCCGTACTGCCATTGGCAAGTTCGGCGGCACCCTCGCCAATGTCCCCGCTGCTGAGCTGGGCTCCATCGTCATCAAGGAGGCTCTGAACCGCGCCAACGTTAAGCCGGAGCAGGTCGACCATGTCTACATGGGCTGCGTCATCCAGGCCGGTCTGGGCCAGAACGTCGCTCGTCAGGCTTCCTTGAAGGCCGGCCTGCCCATCGAGACCCCCGCCGTCACCGTCAACGTCGTCTGCGGCTCCGGTCTGAACTGCGTCAACATGGCTGCCCAGATGATCGAGGCCGGCGATGCCGACATCGTCGTTGCAGGCGGCATGGAGAACATGGACATGGCTCCGTTCGCCATGATGAAGGGCCGCTACGGCTACCGCATGGGCTCCCCCATGGGCAAGAGCGAGCTGGTCGACACGATGGTCAACGACGCTCTGTGGGATGCCACCGGCTTCAACATGCACATGGGCATGACCGCCGAGAACGTCTGCACCAACGAGACCTACCAGAAGAAGTACGGCTACAACCCCATCAGCCGTGAGCAGCTGGACGAGTTTGCCTTCCATTCTCAGGAGAAGGCCGCCAAGGCTATTGCCGACGGCGCTTTCAAGGACGAGATCGTTCCCGTTGTCATCAAGGGCAAGAAGGGCGACACCGTGTTTGATACCGACGAAGGCCCCCGCATGAGCTCCATGGAGGTTCTGGGCAAGCTGAAGCCCTGCTTCAAGAAGGACGGCATCGTCACCGCCGCCAACTCCTCCGCCATCAACGACGGCGCTGCTGCTCTGGTCGTCATGAGCGAGGAGAAGGCCAAGGAGCTGGGCGTTGAGCCTCTGGCTACCTGGGTCGCCGGTGCTCTGGCCGGTGTTGAGCCCGAGGTCATGGGCCTGGGCCCCATCGCCGCCACCAAGAAGGTCATGGCCAAGACCGGCCTGACCGTGGACGACATGGATCTGATCGAGGCCAACGAGGCTTTTGCCGCTCAGTCTGTTGCCGTCGGCGAGGCTCTGCACTTCGACCAGAGCAAGCTGAACGTCAACGGCGGCGCTATTGCGCTGGGCCATCCCGTCGGCGCTTCCGGTGCCCGTATCCTCGTCACCCTGCTGTACGCCATGAAGCATCGCGGCGCTCATAAGGGCCTGGCTACCCTGTGCATCGGCGGCGGCATGGGCTGCGCCACCATCGTTGAAATGTAATTACCGGAGGAATACACAATGTCCTTTGTTACTACCGAGATTCAGGACGCCGTTGCCGTCCTGACCATTGACCGCCCGAAGGCGCTGAACGCGCTGAACCCCGAGGTTCTGGCTGATTTGAAGGCCGCCTTTGAGGCCATCGATCAGAACACCGTCCGCTGCGTCGTCCTGACCGGTGCCGGTGACAAGAGCTTCGTGGCCGGTGCCGACATTGGCTCTATGTCTACGATGACCAAGGCCGAGGGCGAGGCTTTCGGCAAGCTGGGCAACGACGTTTTCCTGATGATCGAGAGCTTCCCGCTGCCCGTCATCGCTGCTGTCAACGGCTTCGCGCTGGGCGGCGGCAATGAGCTGGCCATGAGCTGCGACATCCGCCTCTGCTCCGACAATGCCGTCTTTGGTCAGCCGGAAGTCGGTCTGGGTATCACCCCGGGCTTCGGCGGCACCCAGCGTCTGGCACGCCTTGTCGGCATGGGCATGGCCAAGCAGCTCGTCTACTCTGCCCTGAACATCAAGGCAGACGAGGCCCTGCGCATTGGTCTGGTCAACGCCGTCTACACGCAGGAGGAGCTGATGCCCGCTGCGCTGAAGCTGGCCGGCAAGATCGCCAAGAATGCTCCCATTGCGGTCCGCAACTGCAAGAAGGCCATCAACGGCGGCATCAGCCTGCCCATTGAGAAGGCCGTTGAGGTCGAGGAAAAGCTGTTCGGCGACTGCTTCGAGACCCACGACCAGGTCGAGGGCATGGGCTGCTTCCTGAGCCGCGAGAAACCGAAACCGAAGCCGGTTTTCACGAATAACTAAATTCAACTACAATCTTGTAGGGGCGGCGTCCCCGACGCCCCGCGGGCGGATGCGAGCACCCACCCCTACAGCCCCGCAACAACATAATTTGGAGGTACTTACTATGAAGGTAGGCGTTATTGGCGCTGGCACTATGGGCCAGGGCATTGCAAAGGCATTTGCACAGGTTGAGGGCTTCACCGTTGCTCTGTGCGACATCAAGCAGGAGTGGGCCGATGGCGGCAAGAACAAGATCGCTGCCGGTTATGCCAAGCTCGTTGCCAAGGGCAAGCTGGATCAGACTGAGGTTGACCGCCGCATGGCTGCCATCACCGCTGGCCTGAAAGAGGATCTGTGCGCTGACTGCGACCTGATCGTCGAGGCTGCTTTCGAGGATATGAAGGTCAAGCAGACCACCTTTGGCGAGCTGGACAAGATCTGCAAGCCCGAGTGCGTTTTCGCTTCCAACACTTCCTCTCTGTCCATCACCGAGATCGGCAAGGGTCTGAGCCGTCCTCTGGTCGGCATGCACTTCTTCAACCCCGCTGACCGCATGAAGCTCATTGAGGTCATCGCCGGTGTGAACACTCCCGCCGAGACCGTCGAGACCATCAAGAAGATCAGCGTTGAGATCGGCAAGACCCCCGTTCAGGTCAATGAGGCTGCCGGCTTCGTCGTCAACCGCATCCTGATCCCCATGATCAACGAAGCTGCCTTCATCAAGATGGAGGGCGTTTCTGACATCGCCGGTATCGACACCGCTATGAAGCTGGGTGCCAACCACCCGATGGGCCCCCTGGAGCTGGGCGACTTTGTTGGTCTGGACATCTGCCTGGCCATCATGGACGTTCTGTACAAGGAGACCGGCGACAGCAAGTACCGCGCCTGCCCGCTGATCCGCAAGATGGTCCGCGGCGGCAACCTGGGCTGCAAGACCGGCAAGGGCTTCTACGTTTACAACGCAGACCGCACCAAGACCCCTGTCGACGCCCTGTAATTCAGTGACTTACGCGCCTGGCGCGGTCAAAACCGTGCCGGGCCGCGTTTGTTTGGTCGGGCAGTATAGCCCGGCCCCAGTATATGGAGGTTTTATCAATGGATTTTACTCTGTCTAAACAGCAGCAAATGGTCCAGAAGATGTACAAGGAGTTTGCTGAAAACGAAGTCAAGCCCCTCGCCAAGAAGGTCGACGCGGAGGAGTACTTCCCCAAGGAGACCGTCGAGAAGATGGCTAAGCTGGGCATGATGGGCATCTACTTCCCGAAGTCCGTCGGCGGTGCAGGCGGCGACGTCCTGTCCTACGTCATGGCTGTCGAGGAGCTGTCCAAGGTCTGCGGCACCACAGGTGTTATCCTGTCCGCCCACACCTCTCTGTGCGCAGCTCCCATCTATGAGAACGGCACCCCCGAGCAGAAGGCCAAGTACCTGCCCAAGCTGTGCAGCGGCGAGTGGGTCGGCGCGTTCGGCCTGACCGAGCCCGGTGCCGGTACCGACGCCCAGGGCCAGCAGACCTTCGCCGTTGACGAGGGCGACCACTGGAAGCTGAACGGCTCCAAGATCTTCATCACGAACGCAGGCTTTGCCGATGTGTTCATCATCATTGCCGTCACCGGCTTTGTCACCGACAAGCGCGGCCGCAAGCAGAAGGAGATCAGCGCCTTCATCGTTGAGCGCACCGATCCCGGCTTCAAGGTCGGCAAGCCCGAGGACAAGATGGGCATCCGCGGTTCTTCCACCTGCGAGCTCATCATGGAGGACTGCATCATCCCGAAGGATCGTCTGCTGGGCGTGAAGGGCAAGGGCTTCCAGCTGGCCATGGCTACGCTGGACGGCGGCCGTATCGGCATCGCCTCCCAGGCTCTGGGCATTGCCGAGGGCGCCATCGACGAGACCGTCGCCTATGTCAAGGAGCGCAAGCAGTTTGGCCGCTCCATTGCACAGTTCCAGAACACCCAGTTCGAGCTGGCCGAGATGAAGGCCCGCGTTGACGCCGCCAAGTATCTGGTCTACGCAGCTGCCCAGAAGAAGCAGGCTGCCATGGACGGCCAGAAGGTCCGCTACAGCGTTGAGGCTGCCGAGGCCAAGCTCATTGCCGCCCGCACCGCCAGCGACGTGACCCGCCGCTGCCTGCAGCTGTTCGGCGGTTACGGCTACACCCGCGATTACCCCATCGAGCGCATGATGCGTGATGCCAAGATCACCGAGATCTACGAGGGCACCAGCGAAGTCCAGATGATGGTCATCAGCGGCGCGCTGCTGAAGTAAGGAGGACAGACGTAATGAAAGCAATCGTTTGTGTCAAACAGGTTCCCGATACGCAGGGCAAGGTCGCTGTCAAGGCTGACGGCACCATGGATCGCTCTGCCATGGCTACCATCACCAACCCCGACGACCTGAACGCCGTCGAGGCCGCCCTGCAGCTGAAGGACGAGACCGGCTGCGAGGTCGTCGTCGTCACCATGGGCCCGCCGCCGGCAGAGGGTATGCTGCGTGAGCTGATGGCCCGCGGCGCTGACCGCGGCGTGCTGGTCTCCGGCCGCGAGTTCGGCGGTTCCGATACCTTCGCTACCTCCCAGATCCTGGCCGCTGCCGTCAACAAGATCGGCGTCGGCCCCGAGGACATCGTTTTCTGTGGCCGTCAGGCCATCGACGGTGATACCGCTCAGGTCGGCCCCCAGATCGCCGAGAAGCTGCATCTGCCCCAGGTCACCTATGTCACTGACATTCAGAAGGACGGCAACAGCCTGACCGTCAAGCGTCAGCTCGAGGACGGCTACATGGAGCTGAAGGTCCAGACTCCCTGCCTGCTGACCTGCATCAAGGAGCTGAACACCCCGCGTTACATGAGCGTTTCCGGTATCTTCGAGTGCTACGACAAGCCGCTTGAGGTCTTTGATTACAACGCTCTGAAGGACGATCCGCTCATCGAGACCGACACCATCGGTCTGAAGGGCTCCCCGACGAACGTTTACAAGTCCTTTGCTCCTCCGGTCAAGGGCGCCGGCATGAAGGTCGAGGACGCTGCCCAGCTGGTCGGCATCCTGAACGACAAGCACCTGATTTGAGGAAGGAGAAACGAACAATGGCTGAATTCAATGCAATGGACACCGCCGCCTTCAAGGGCGTGTGGGTATTCTGCGAGCAGCGCGAGGGCGAGATCCAGTCCATCAGCTATCAGCTGCTGAGCGAGGGCCGCAAGCTGGCCAATGACCTGGGCGTTGAGCTGGCAGGCGTTGTCATGGGCAGCGGCCTGGCCGAGGCTGACCTCAAGACGCTGGGCGGCTACGGCGCTGACCGCGTTTACAACATCGACAGCCCCCTGCTGAAGGACTACACCACCGATGGCTATGCCAAGGCGCTGTGCGACCTCATCATGGACAAGAAGCCCGAGATCATGCTGATCGGTGCGACCAACCTGGGCCGCGACCTCGGCCCCCGCTGCGCAGCCCGTCTGCACACCGGTCTGACCGCCGACTGCACCCATCTGGACGTCGATGTCGAGAAGTACAAGAACTTCCTGCGCACCACCTCCAACATTGATGTGGACAACACCAAGTTTGAGGAGAACACCAACCTGAAGATGACCCGCCCCGCTTTCGGCGGCCACCTGATGGCTACCATCATCTGCCCGCGCTTCCGCCCGCAGATGTCCACCGTCCGCCCCGGCGTCATGCAGATGCAGGCGTTCGACCAGGCCGGTGCTGACAAGGTCGTCGTCGAGAACGTTGCTCCTGCTCTGACTGCCGACGACATCCATGTTCAGGTGCTCGACATCAAGAAGAGCGCCGAGAAGCTCGTTGACCTGATCGGTGCCGACGTTGTCGTCTCCGTGGGCCGCGGCATCTCCGCTGACCCCGAGAAGGGCATCAAGCTGGCCGAGGAGCTGGCTGAGGCTCTGGGCGGTGTTGTCGGTGCTTCCCGCGCCGTCACCGACGAGGGCTGGCTGTCTGCCGACCATCAGGTCGGTCAGACCGGCAAGACCGTGCATCCCCGCATCTACGTTGCACTGGGCATCTCCGGTGCCATCCAGCACGTTGCCGGTATGCAGGATTCCGAGAACATCATCGCCATCAACAAGAACGAGAACGCCCCCATCTTCGATGTTGCCACCTACGGCATCGTCGGCGATCTGTACAAGGTCGTTCCCGAGCTCATCAAGGAGATCAAGGCTGCCAAGGCTTGATTCTGCCCGTAATCAACAAGAGCCGTGCCCCGCAAAGGGCACGGCTCTTTGTTTTTTGTATTGCTCAGTCTGCCACAGCCGGAGCGGTCAGCAGCTCCGGGGGCAGTTCACTCTCGTCCTCATTGACGAGAGAATCATCGACATCAAATGTCGCACCAAAGGCCTTTGCGGCAGCATCCGCCACCAGATCGGCATCGACCAGCTCACTGTCTGCCATGACATACAGCAGCTTATCATCAAAGCTGACCACGCGGGCCTTATCTGCCTCCACGCAGACCCACTTGCGCATACTGATGTTTTCCTCCATCGAATCGGCAATCTCGCGGGCATCGGCCTTGTCCTTGAGGCGCAGCAGCACCAGGCTGTACGCCTGGCTTCCGGTCATCGGCTCGCTGACTACTGCGGCATCCACCTTGTCCACATTGTCCGCGGTCAGCCCCGCCAGATAACCGTACCAGCTCTCGTCGGTCAGGTCGATGGCCACCGTCTCCATGCCCATCAGGTCAACCGGCTGGACGTTATAAATAGCATCCACCATCTCGCTCAGCTCCGCGTCCGGCTGCGGCTCGGCGGTCTCACCGGTATCCTCGTCGTCAACGCTGAACTCCGGGTCCAGCTCCGCGCCTTCCTCGGGTCTTGTGGCAGGTTGGTTCGCAAGATCGTTGCTGTCAGCCTTTTGGCTGCCGCAGGCAGACAGGAACAGGGCGGTCAGCAGGGCTGTTGCAAAAAGCAGCTTTTTCATCGTAAAATTCCTTTCTCAGTCAGAATATTCTCGGGCGCAAAGCGTGCGTCCCAGTCGTCGCAGGGCAGCTCGTCCAGCAGCAGGGCCTCGGGGCAGAGCAGCAGCCCCGCTCCCTTATAGTATGCCAGAAATCGGTCATAATACCCGCCGCCGCGCCCCAGCCGGACCCCGTCGCGGCTGGCGGCCAGGCAGGGGACAAGGGCCAGCGCCGCGGCGTATCCCGCCGGGTCGGCGGCGGGCAGGTCGGCGGGCGGCTCCTGAATGCCGAACGCCCCGGGCCGCAGCAGGCGCAATGCCGGTATTTCCACCCAGTCCATCTCGGTTTTGCTCCGCACGCGGGGCAGCAGCAGGCGCTTGCCGTCGGCCAGCGCGCGTCTTAGTATTTCCGCCGTGTCCGGCTCATCCGGCATGGCCGCAAAGGCCAGCACTGCCCCGGCACTCTGCCATTGCGGCAGGCTGAACAGCGCCTGCGCCATACCGCGGCCCACAGCCGCCATATCCAGTTCCGTGCGCCGGGCCTTGGCCCATGCGCGGGCTTCGCGTTTTGTCATTCTGCACACCACCTTCCGGGCTATCATACCATATCTGCCCTCCACTTAACAAGACGGAAAAGCCGTCCTGTTGTTACAGCAGCGACAAAATTTTTCCGCCATCTTGCCCGGCGCAGTGAAATAGAGTATAATATATCCTGTATCGCTATGTATTAGACTAATGAAATATAAAAAGGAGATTCCAAACCATGAGCAAGTTCAATTTCATCAAGACCGATATTCCTGACGTGCAGATCATCGAGCCGACTGTTTTTGGCGATGACCGCGGCTATTTTATGGAGACCTACCAGATCGACGAGTTCGCCGCAGCGGGCATCGACAAACCCTTCGTGCAGGATAACCAGAGCCGCTCCACCAAGGGCGTGCTGCGCGGCCTGCACTTCCAGACCAAGCACACTCAGGGCAAGCTCGTCCGCGTGACCCTGGGCGAGGTGTTCGACGTCGCCGTCGACTGCCGCCCCAACAGCAAGACCTTCGGCAAGTGGGTAGGCGCAACGCTGTCCGCCGACAACAAGAAGATGCTCTGGATCCCCGAGGGCTTCGCCCACGGCTTTGTCGTGCTGTCCGATGTGGCCGAGTTCTGCTACAAGTGCACCGACGTCTACGACCCCACCGCCGAGGGCGGCATTCCCTACGATGACCCGACGGTCAACGTGCAGTGGCCCGACTGCGGCTGCGAGCACAAGACCAGCGCCAAGGACAAGGAGCACACCCCGTTTGCCGCCCAGAAGTTCGAATATTTTGAGAAATATTGAGGGTAAACCGTGCAGAAACTGAAAGACACCTTCGCAGGCTTCTGGAAATACCGTTACCTGCTGCAAAACCTGATTTCCCGTGATTTCAAGCTGAAATACCGCCGCAGCGTCCTGGGCGTGGCGTGGAGCGTGCTGAACCCGCTGCTGACCTGCCTGGTCATGTGGGCCGTGTTCGGTGCGCTGTTCAACCAGCGCGGTCAGGGCATCGAGGACTTCCCGCTGTTCCTTATCATCGGCCAGCTGATGTTCAACTTCTTCCGCGAGAGCACGACCATGGCCATGGAAAGTGTGCTGAAGAACGGCCCGCTGCTGCGCAAGGTCTATATTCCCAAATACATCTTTCCGCTGGAAAAGTGCTGCTTTGCGCTCGTCAACTTCTTTTTCAGTCTCGTGGCTCTGTTTATCGTCGCGCTGCTGACCTGGTCGCACATCTCGATCGGGACTGTGCTGCTGGCCATTTATCCCCTTGTGATGCTGTTTATTTTCAGTTTGGGCATCGGGCTGATTTTGTCCACGCTCTACGTTTTTGTGCGTGACATCATGCATATCTGGGAGGTCTTTTGCACACTGCTTGTCTACGGCAGCGCCATCTTCTACGACCCGCGCCAGATGGAAAGCTGGATGCAGTACGTCATCAACCTGAACCCCATCTACTGGTACATCACCGCCGTGCGTTCCTGCGTCATGTGGGGCGAGGGGCTGACCCCCAACATGGTGCTGATTCCGTTCCTCTGTGCCGCGCTGAGCCTGGGCCTCGGCATCTGGGTGTTCAAAAAGAATCAGGACAAGTTCGTCCTGTACATGTAAGGGGGCATCGAAATGGCAGAGCAGAAACCCATCATCTCCATCGACCATGTTTCGATGCGCTTCAACCTCTCCAAGGAAAAGCACGAAAGCTTGAAAGAGTACTTCGTCGCGCTGCTGCACGGCGGTGTGCGGTTTGACGAGTTCTTCGCGCTGGACGATGTATCGTTTGATATTATGCCCGGTGATTTCTACGGCCTCATCGGCCTGAACGGCAGCGGCAAGTCTACGCTGCTGAAAGTGATTTCCGGCGTCTACAAGCCCAGCGCCGGCAAGGTCACGGTCAACGGTACGATTGCGCCGCTGATCGAATTGGGCGCGGGCTTTGACATGGACCTGACCGCACGGGAAAACATTTATTTAAACGGCACCGTGCTGGGCTACACACCCAAGTACATCGACTCAAAGTTCGACGACATCGTCGAATTCAGCGAATTGCAGGAGTTTCTCGATGTGCCGCTGAAAAACTACTCTTCCGGCATGGTCGCGCGTCTGGCGTTCGCCGTGGCAACGATAACGAAGCCCGACATCCTGATTGCCGACGAGATCCTGTCCGTCGGTGACTTCCTGTTTCAGGAGAAGTGTGAGAAGCGCATGGCCGAGCTGCTGTCCGGCGGCACGACGGTCATTCTGGTCAGCCACTCCATTGACCAGATTGAGCGTATGTGCAACAAGGTAGCCTGGCTCGACCACGGCCATCTGCGCCGCATCGGCGCGACGAAGGAAATTACCGCCGAGTACCGAAGGTTCGAGAAAAAGGACGCCATGCCGGCCAAAGTCACCGAGGAATAAGCTATGTCCGAGAACACGAAACCGAACAACGAGCGCCCTGCCGACCTGGCCGTACAGGACAGCGTCGGCGGCATGGCGCGGCGGCTTTTGAACCCCGCCCACCTGCGGGACCTCGCGGGGCGCGGCGTCAAGACCCTGCGGGAGCAGGGGGCCGAGCAGCTCTGGCGCGATGTGAAATTCCGCGTCGGGCTGGCGATGCACCACGACGACTGGCGGCACCGCGCCGACATTCCGCTGCGCCGGGAGCTGAAGGCCCAGCGCGCCGCGCACCTGCAGGGGCCGAAGATCAGCATCATCGTGCCGCTGTACAACACGCCCGCCAAGCTGTTTGACGAGATGCTGCAAAGCGTCGTCAGGCAGACCTACACAAACTGGGAATTGGTGCTGGTGGACGCATCCGACGCCGACAAGCGGCTGGAGCGCCGTCTGCCCAAGGCTGTGCCCGGCACGATTGTTTATGAGCCGATTGAAAACGGCGGCATTGCCCTCAACACGACCCGCGGATTTGCGCTGGCGCACGGCGAGTACATCACGCTGCTGGACCACGACGACGTGCTCTACCCGAACGCGCTGTTCGAGGTTGTGCAGACGATACAAAACACCGGAGCGGATTTTGTCTATAGTGATGAAATCGTTCTCTCCGCCGATTTGAAGGAGCTGGGCGGCTACCACTTCAAGCCCGACTTTGCGCCCGACTACCTGCGTGGGGTCAACTTTATCACGCATCTGGCGGTGTTCAGCCGTCCGCTGCTGGACGCGGCGGGCGCGTATGAGTCGAAGGAGTTTGACGGTGCGCAGGACCATGATTTGATCCTGCGCCTGACAGAAAAAGCACAGCGCATCGAGCATATCAAGAAGGTGCTCTACATCTGGCGTGCCGCGGCCGGCTCCACCGCCGCGGGCATGGAGGCCAAGCCCTACGCCGTCGCGGCGGGGGAGCGCGCCATCGACGCGCAGCTCAAGCGTCTCGGTCTGCCGGGCCACGCCATGGCCGTGCCCGACGCGCCCGGCGCATTTCAGGTGCGGTACGAGCTGACCGGCCACCCGAAGATCAGCGTACTGATCCCCAGTAAAGACCACATTGACGACCTGGACCGCTGCCTGACGAGCCTGTACAAAAACGCGGGCTACGACAATTTTGAGGTCATCGTCATCGAGAACAACTCCACCGACCCGGCAACGTTTGCCTATTACGAGACACTGCCCAGCCGCTTTGCCGACTGCCGCGTCGTCTACTACAAGGGCGCGTTCAACTTCTCGGCCATCAACAACTTCGGCGCGACGTTCGCCGAGGGCGAGCACCTGCTGCTGCTCAACAACGACATTGAGGTGTTGTCCCACGACTTCCTGCGCGAGCTGCTCAGCTACAGCCAGCGGCCCGACGTAGGCGCGGTGGGCGCGAAGCTCTACTACCCCGACGACACGATCCAGCACGCGGGCGTGCTGATGGGCATCAACGGCAGCGCGGGCCACAGCCACAAGAGCTACCCCCGCACCGCTGTGGGGGACATGTACCGCTTGGTCACGACGCAGAATTATATGGCCGTGACGGGTGCCTGCCTGATGACAAAAGCGTCGCTCTACCGCGCATTTGGCGGGCTGGACGAGGAAAAGTTTGCCGTCGCCTACAACGATGTGGATTATTGCTTAAAGCTGTGGCAGAAGGGGCTGTTGAACGTTTACACCCCGCGCGCCGAGGCCTATCACTATGAGAGCAAGAGCCGCGGTCTGGACACCTTAAGCGAGAACGCCAAGCGGTATGAGCGCGAAAAGGCGAATTTCTACGCGAAATATCAGCAGTATATCGACAATTACGACCCTTATTACAACCCCCATTTCAACAATCTGTTTGAGAATTTCGGGTTGAAGTGATGGAGCCGAAGCGAAAAATCAACCGCCTGACGGAGTATGATTACGCCCAAAGCGGCGCGTATTTCATCACAATCTGCACGCATGGACGGCAGAAGATTTTGTGGGATAGCAATACGTTCACGGAAGTCGAGGATGTAGGGGCGAGCATTGCTCGCCCGCAGCACCCGCCCGCCTTATCCGAAGCGGGAAAAATCGTAGAGCAGTGTATTTTTGAAATTCCGACCCATTATCCGCACATTTCGGTAGAGAAATATGCGGTCATGCCGAACCACGTTCATTTGTTGCTGCTAGTCCAAAACGGGCAGGGCGGGCGACCAATGGTCGCCCCTACAGTCTCTACCGTTATACAGCAGTTTAAAGGTGTAGTTTCCAAACGGCTTTCCCACCCTATCTGGCAAAAATCCTTCCATGACCATATTGTGCGCACGGAGCAAGGGTACTCGCAAATTTGGCAATACATCGATACCAACCCCCAACTTTGGCACAAAGACTGCTTTTATGAGGAGCCATCCCATGAGCCTTGAAACGAAACGCATCAAAGAACTGTTCGGCTATGCGCGGACGCTGACGAAAGAACAGGGCGTCGGCGTCATGGCCGGGCGGGCCGTCGGCTTTTTTAAGCGGCGGTTCTTCGGCAAAAAAGCGCGGTATCTGCCGTCGAAGCAGACGCTGGAGGCCCAGCGTGCCGACGCAGCCGCCCGCGCCGACGGCTGGCCGACCATCAGCATTCTAACGCCGCTGTACAACACACCGCCGCAGTTTTTGCAGCAATTTTTGGACAGCGTGCAGGCCCAGACCGCGTCGAACTGGCAGCTGGTTCTGGTGGACGCCAGCGACGGTGCCCACCCCGACGTGGGCGAGACCGTCCGCGCCCGCGCCGCGCAGGACAAGCGCATCGTCTACGCCAAAATCGAGAACAAGGGCATTGCCGCCAATACGAACGAGGCCGCGAAGCTCGCAACGGGTGAGTATCTGGCCCTTGCCGACCACGACGACATGCTCGCGCCTCATGCCGTCTATTGCATGAGCAAAGCGCTGGCCGAGAGCGGCGCGGCGTTTGCCTACAGCGACGAGGCCCTGTTTGAGAAAACGCCCGAGCACCCGCGCGTCGGCCACTTCAAGCCCGACTATGCGCCCGAGTACCTGATGGCCGTCAACTACATCTGCCATCTGGCCGTGTTCAAAAAATCGCTGTTCGACGCCGTCGGCGGTGAGCGCCCGGCCTGCGACGGTGCGCAGGATCACGACTTATTCCTGCGTCTCATCGACGAAATGCAGCGCCGTGACCCCGCAGCCAAGCCGCTGCACATCCCGCAGGTGCTGTATTACTGGCGCGTGCACGCGGCGTCCACCAGCGGCGGCACGGCGGCCAAGCCCTATGTGGAAAAGGCTGCGCAAAAGGCCGTGGCCGACCATCTGGCCGCCACAGGGCGGCAGGGCAGGGTGGAGCCGGGCAAATTCCCGGGCACCTGCCATGTGGTGTGGGACATTCCCGAGCCGCAGCCGCTCGTGTCAATTTTGATTCCCAACAAGGACCACACCGACGATTTGGAAAAATGCCTGCACAGCATCTACGCCAAAACGACCTACGAGAATTTCGAGGTCATCGTCATTGAGAACAATTCCACCGACCCGGCCACAGCGGCCTACTACAAAAACCTGCCGGAGCGGTATGACCGCGCGCGGGTCGTGACTTACAAGGGCGGCTTCAACTTCAGCCGCATCAACAATTTTGGACGCAGGTACGCGGCGGGCAAGTACCTGCTGCTGCTCAACAATGACGTCGAGGTCATCAACGGCGACTGGCTCACCCAGATGGTGGGCGAGTGCAGCCAGCCCGGCGTCGGCCTCTGCGGGGCAATGCTCTACTATCCCGACGACACGATCCAGCACGCCGGCATCATCACGGGGCTGGGCGGCTACGCCGGGCACAGCCACAAGTACCACAAGCGCGGCGGCAGCGGGTATATGTTCCGGCTGGCCACGGTGCAGGATTTCTCCGCCGTGACAGCGGCCTGCCTGCTGGTGCGCACCGCCGTTTACGACGAGCTGCACGGCCTGGATGAGGAGTTCACGGTTGCCTACAACGATGTGGACTTCTGCCTGCGTGTGCGCGACGCGGGCTGGCGCATTGTCTGGACGCCCTACGCCGAGCTCTACCACTACGAAAGCAAGTCCCGCGGCTCCGATGAGAACGATCCCGCCAAAAAAGCACGCTTTGACGCCGAGCATGAACGTCTCTACGCCGTGCATGGGCGGGAGAATATTCTGCACGACCCCTATTACAGCCCGTCGCTGTCCTTGGACTACGAGGATTTCCGCGAGAGCGGGGATTTGCGGAATCTGAAATGAGTTGATTGCCTTCCCCCGTGGGGGAAGGTGCCCGAGGCCCCGACCGAGGGCGGATGAGGGGCGGGTTTGCCCTATTGCCCGTCAGTGGGACATTCCCGGTAAGTTTGCCCCTCATCAGTCAGCGGGCGGGGCCGCTGACTGCTTCCCCCTCTGGGGAAGCCATACTGACAAAAAATGCACGCCGTAAATTTCACGGCGTGCGTTTTTATTATTCTTTTTTATCCGGCGGGAACTCACCCTGCTTTTCGGCTTCCAGGCGACTCAGGCGGGCTTCAAGCTCGGAGATGCGCTGGTTGACAATATCCGGCAGATCCTGCTGGTCCAGATCGTCCGCCGGGCAGCACTTGATATTGCCGACGCGGACGATCTCCGCGGGTACACCGACGGCAGTGGCGTTGGCGGGCAGGTTCTTCAGCACAACACTGCCCGCGCCGACGCGGACGTTATCACCGATGTAGACCGGGCCCAGCACCTTCGCGCCCGCGCCGATCAGCACATTGTCGCCCAGCGTCGGATGGCGCTTGCCGGTGTCCTTGCCGGTACCGCCCAGGGTGACGCCGTGGTAGATCGTGCAGTTGTCGCCGATCTCCGTCGTCTCACCAAAGACGATGCCCATACCGTGGTCGATAAAGAGCTTGCGCCCGATCTTGGCACCGGGGTGGATCTCGATGCCGGTCAGGTGGCGCGCCAGCTGGCTGACAAAACGGGCCAGGAAGAAACACCGGTGGTTGTACAGAAAATGTGCGATCTTGTGCGTGACCAGCACATGAAAGCCGGGGTACAGGATGATGACCTCCGCCACATTGCGTGCGGCGGGGTCCTTATCGCGGATATTTTTTGCATCTTCCCAAAGGCCCATAGTTCGTTCCTCTTCCTATTTACCATACTTATTATAAATATACCACAAAGCCGGACAAAGTGCAATGCTGTACGCGCCGCGCGCGGATTTTTGCGGATTTTGTCAAATCCTCCAAAAGTCAGCGCAAAAATCTATAAAATCCTTACTTTTGCAAAAAGCCCGTTTGCATTGACACCGCCGTCCCTGCATGGTACAATAAGTAAAACGTAGGTAAAGTCATAGGAAGGAGTGTGCCGGGATGATGCGTCTTATTTCTGTCTTTAAAAATCACGGCGCAGTGTTCTTTCCCTTTGCTGCTTTGTGTGTGACTTTTTGACTTTTCCCTTTTTGGGAAAAGTTTTTTTTTGCAAAAATATCCCTGCGGGATGTTTTTGCATGGGGCTTTGTAGGGGCGAGCATTGCTCGCCCGCAGGCCGTTTGCCTCATGCGCGGCTTTCCCGCAGAAGCTCAACCACGCAAAGTTAACGGGCGAACAATGTTCGCCCCTACACTCTCAGCTATGACAAAGTTTCCTATTTTTAAGGAGGTTCCCACCATGCTGATCCGCAACGCAAAGGACAGCGCGGGCAAGGCCATTGAGGTCTGGCTGCGCGACGGAAAAATTGCCGCTGTCGGTCTGGGGCTGCTCGTCCCGGAAGGGGAGGAGGTACTCGACGCGAAGGGCCGCACGGTCCTGCCCGCCTTCATCGACACCCACTGCCACTGGCGCACCCCCGGCTTTGAGTACAAGGAGGACATCTCCACCGGCTCCGCCGCGGCTGCCGCGGGCGGGTACACCTTCGTCAACCTGATGCCCAACACGAAGCCGGTCTGTTCCAGTGCCGAGATTGCCCACGCCGTCGAGGCCGAGGCCGCCCGCGTCGGCCTGTGCGACGCAAACCAGACCGTCTCCATCACGAAGGATTTCGACGGCAAAACGCTGGATCATCTGCTGACCCTGCCCGAGGACATCAAGTTCATCACCGAGGACGGCAACGGCGTCATGAACAACGCCGTCATGGCCCGTGCGTTCGCGATTGCCACCGAGCGCGGCCTGACCATCATGTCCCACGCCGAGGACCGCGAGATCAGCCCCTGGGACTACCGCCTGGCCGAGAACATCGAGACCGTGCGCAACTGCCATCTGGCCGAGTACTACGGCACCCGGCTGCACATGTGCCACGTCTCCACCAGGGAATCCGTCGATGCCGTCCGCATGAGCCGGATGCGCGGTGCGCGGGTCAGCTGCGAGGTCACGCCGCACCACCTGTGGTTTGACGACAGCCGCCTGACCTACCGCGTCAACCCGCCCATCCGCAAGGCGGACGACGTGACCGCGCTGATCGACGCCATCAAGGACGGCACCGTGACCTGCATCGGCACCGACCACGCCCCCCACACCGCCGAGGAGAAGGAGAAGGGCGCTGCCGGTATGGTGGGTCTGGAAACGGCCTTCGGCGTCTGCTACACCAAGCTCTGCCGTGAGCAGCGTCTGCCGCTGGAAATGCTCAGCTTCCTGATGAGCGCCGGTCCCGCCGCCGTGCTGGGCCTGGCCGACCGCAAGGGCATGCTGGAGCCGGGCTACGACGCCGACATCGTGCTGGTGGACCTTGACCACATGTACGAGGTCCACGCCGACGAGCTGCACAGCAAGAGCAAGAACTGCCCCTACGACGGCGCACTGCTGTACGGAAAAGTGGTAACCACGATCAAAGGCGGGAAGGTTACGTTCCAGATTGAAGAATAACACCCCTTCACGCAAAAAACACCCGTAGGGGCGCATTCTATATGCGCCCGTGCAGGCTGCCGCTGGCGCAGTCCCGCGAGCGGATATGGAATCCGCCCCTACGATTCCCAACCTTATATAATAGAGCCGCAATTTATATACATCAAACGGAGGAATCAGCATGCTTACCAACATGGACAAGCTCTACGAGAGCGTCGCAGCAAACGGCCCGGTCTGCGTGGGCCTGGACACCGAGATCAGCTACCTGCCCACCACCGACACCGCCAAGACGGCGGGGGAGAACGTCGTCGCGTTCAACCGTGCGCTGATCGACGCCACCAAAGGCGTCGCGGGCTGCTACAAGGTGCAGATCGCCTATTATGAGTCCCTGGGCCTGGACGGCATGCGCGCCTACGCCGAAACGCTGAAGCTGGCCCGCGCCACCGGCCTGCCCGTCATTGCCGACATCAAGCGCGGTGACATTGCCAAGACCGCCGAAATGTACGCCAAGGCGCACTTTACCGGTGATTTCGAGGCCGACATCATCACGCTGGCCCCCTACATGGGCCTTGACTCCATCAGCCCGTATCTGCCGTACTGCGCCGAGCAGGGCAAGGGCGTGTTCGTGCTCTGCCGCACCTCCAACCCCGGCGCGAAGGACTTTGAGTACAAAAAGCTCGACGATGGCCGCCATGTGTACGACCTCGTCGGCGACAGCCTGACCGCCCTTGGCAAGGACTACATGGGCGAGCACGGCTATTCCAGCATCGGCCTGGTCATCGGCGGCACCCACACCGAGGAGGCCACCGCCATCCGCGCGGCCTACAAGGACACCTTCTTCCTGATCCCCGGCTACGGCGCACAGGGCGGCAAGGCGGCGGACATCGCGCAGTACCTGACCAAGGGCAACGGCGGCGTTGTCAACTCCAGCCGCGGCATCCTGCTGGCTTACAAGAAGCAGCCCGGCGTTGCCTTTGACGAGGCTGCCTACAACGAGTGCGTGCGTATGCGGGAGGATATTCAGGGTGAATGCAACAAGCTGTAATCTGACGGTCCTGCGTCAGGAAACCGTCGCAGAGGATATTATGCGCCTTACGGTCCAGTGGCAGGACCGCAGCCGCGAGCCCCACGCCGGGCAGTTTTACATGCTGCGCGCCTGGGCCGCGGACGCCACGCCGATTCTTTCCCGCCCCATCAGCGTTGACGACTTTGACAACCAGACCGGCGCCTTGACCTTCCTGTATCAGGTCAAGGGCGAGGGCACCCACAAGCTGGCCGCGCTGAAAAAGGACGACACGCTGACCGTGACCGGCCCCTGCGGCAATGGCTTTGACACTGCCGCACTGGCCGGGCAGTACAAGCGCATTGCCGTGGTCGGCGGCGGCATCGGCACCGCGCCGCTGCTGCTGCTCTGCAAGGAGCTCTGCCGCGCGGGCGTGCGCCCCGACCTGTTCGTGGGCTTCCGCGACACGACCTACGGCATGGACCGCTTTGTGCCCTGGTGCCGCGACATCTACGCCGCAACCGACTCCGGCAAGGAGGGACACCACGGCCTGGTCACTGACCTGCTGGACGTGAGCAAGTACGACATTGTGCTGACCTGCGGCCCCATGGTCATGATGCGCGGCGTGGCTAAGCTCTGCGCCGCCGCTGGCGTGCCCTGCCTGGCCAGCCTTGAAAAGAAGATGGCCTGCGGTCTGGGCGCGTGCCTGGGCTGCACCTGCCATACGAAAATCGGCCCGGTCACCGTCTGCAAGGACGGCCCGGTCTTTAACGCACAGGAGGTGTTTGACTGATGGCAGACCTGCATGTTGATTTTCTCGGCAAGCGGCTGGCCGGGCCGGTCATCGCAGCCAGCGGCACCTTCGGCTTCGGCCCCGAGTACGCGGGCATTGAGGATCTGCGCGTGCTGGGCGGCATCTCCGGCAAGGGGCTGACCCTGAACGGCCAGCCCGGCAACGAGGGTGAGCGCCTCTACGAGACGCCGTCGGGCCTGATGAACTCCATCGGCCTGCAGAACCCCGGTGTGCAGCACTTTATCGACCACGAGCTGCCTGCCATGCGCCGGTGCGGCACCACCGTCTGGGCGAACCTCGGCGGCCACACGATTGAAGAAAACGTCGAGGGCGTGCAGATGCTCTGCGCCGCGGGCGTGGATTTTATTGAGCTGAACATCAGCTGCCCCAACGTCAAGCAGGGCGGTCTCGCGTTCGGCATCCGCGCGGCAGACGCCGCCGAGGTCGTCAGCGCGGTGCGCAAGGTCTGCACCGTGCCGCTCATCGTTAAATTAAGCCCGCAGGCCGAAAGCATCCCCGAGATGTGCAAGGCCGTTGAGGCTGCCGGCGCGGACGCCATCAGCCTGTGCAACACCTTCCAGGCGTGCGCGATCGATCTGGAAAAGCGCCGTCCCGTGTTCAACAACACGTTTGCGGGCCTGTCCGGCCCGGCGGTGCGTCCCATCGCCCTGCGCATGGTCTGGCAGGCCGTGGGGGCCGTCAGCATCCCCGTCGTGGGACTGGGCGGCATTCTGACGGGTAAGGACGCCTTGGAGTTCATCATGGCCGGTGCAGCGGCGGTACAAGTCGGCACCGCGAACTTCCTGGACCCGAAGGCCTGCACCCGCATCACGAACGAGATTGGCCAGTGGATGGACGCCCACGGCGTCAAGACGCTGGATGAGATCAGAGGGTGCGCACGGTAAATCACCGGCTGCCTTCCCCTCATCCGCCCGTTCACGGGCTATAACGGCAAGCCCGGCCCTCATCAGTCGGCGGGCGGGCCGCCGACAGCTTCCCCCGCGGGGGAAGCCGCCCCGCCATATACATTTTGCTTGCATTTTTATACAAAATATGCTACTATAAGTTGAATAACATACAGGAGGAACAAATTATGGCACGCGAAGCACTTGAAGTTTTAAAGGAATGTGAAGCATTTTTAGAGGGGCACTTCCTGCTTTCCTCCGGGCGCCACTCCGGCGCTTACTGCCAGATGGCATTTCTGCAGCAGTACCCCGACAAGGCCGCGGAGGTCATGGCCCCGGTTGCCGAGAAGCTCAAGGAGCTGAACATCGACGTCGTGGTCGGCCCCGCCATGGGCGGCATCGTCTACGCCTACGAGCTGGGCCGCCAGATGGGCAAGCGCGCCATCTTCACCGAGCGCGTCGACAACGTCATGACCCTCAAGCGCTTCAGGATCAACCCGGGTGAGCGCTGCATCATCGCGGAGGACGTCGTCACCACCGGTGTTTCCAGCCTCGAGACCAAGCGTGTCATCGAGGAAAACGACGGCATCTGCGTGGGCATTGCCTGCGTCGTGGACCGCACCCGCGCCGAGGCCCCGTCCCCGATCCCCATCGTCGCCAGCGCCCTCAAGCTCGACCTGCCCAACTACGCCCCTGAGGAATGCCCCATCTGCAAGGAGGGCAAGCTCCCGCTGGTGCACCTGGGCAGCCGCAAAATGAAAGAAGCTGCGAAGCAAACCCTGTAAGCGCTGCTTGTGCAAATAATAAAGAATAAATAATAAATAATAAATGCGGTGAATCGCGTCGCTGCGCTCCGCTCAAAAAAGTCCGTGCAGCACTGCCCGTGGCACAGCTGCACGGGCGGATATAGAATCCGCCCCTACGGATTTTGTTTTCGACCATAGGGAGAAAACTCCACATTCTTTATTATTTATTATTTCTTATTTCTTATTTTTATTAGGAGATAATTATGCAGGCATATCTGATATTGGCCAATGGCCGGGTGTTCCGCGGCGTCAGCGTAGGCTGCCCCGGTACCACCATCGGTGAGGTCGTCTTTGCAACCGGTATGGTCGGCTTTGAGGAAACCCTGACCGACCCCAGCTACTACGGCCAGATCATCACCCAGACCTATCCGCTCATCGGCAACTACGGCATGAACAGTGAGGATGTCGAGAGCACGAAGATTTGGGCCAGGGGCTACATTGTGCGCGAGGCGTGCAAGACCCCGTCCAACTTCCGCAGTGAGGAAACGCTGGATGCCTTCCTGAAAAAGAACGGCATCATCGGCATTGAGGGCATCGACACCCGCAGCCTGACCCGCACCCTGCGGGAGAGCGGCGTTATGAACGGCGCGATCACCACCGAGTTCGACCCCGACGCCGAGCCCGAGAAGAAGGCCGCGCTGCTGCCCGAGATCGCCGCCTACGCCGTTGTCGACGCCGTCAAGACCGTCACCTGCCGCGAGGCCGTGACCTATGAGCCGACGGCTGCCGGTGCATGGGGTGACACACCGCTGCACGTGGCGCTGCTCGACCTGGGCTGCAAGAACAACATTGTGCGCTGCCTGCAGAAGCGCGGCTGCCGCGTGACCGTGCTGCCCGGCACGACCACCGCCGCCGAGCTGGCCGCCCTCAACCCCGACGGTCTCATGCTCTCCAACGGCCCCGGCGACCCGGCAGAGAACGTGGAAATCATCGCGAACATCCGTGAAATGCTGAGTACCGGCATCCCGACCTTCGGCATCTGCCTGGGCCACCAGCTGACCGCCCTGGCCGCCGGTGCCAAGACCTGCAAGCTGAAATACGGCCACCGCGGCGCCAACCAGCCCGTCACCAGCCCGGCCAAGCAGCGCACCTTTATCACCAGCCAGAACCACGGCTACGCCGTTATGGCGGACACCTTGCCCGAATCCGTCGGCCAGATGAGCTACCTCAACGCCAACGACGGCACCTGTGAGGGCGTCGACTACTTGAAATGGAACTGCTTCACCGTGCAGTTCCACCCCGAGGCCAACGGCGGCCCCAAGGACACCGAATTTCTGTTTGACCAGTTCGTCAGCCGTATGCTGGCCGCGAAAGGAGTAATCAACAATGCCTAAAGACCCGCGTATCAAAAAGGTACTGGTCATCGGCTCCGGCCCCATCATCATCGGTCAGGCGGCAGAGTTTGACTACTCCGGCACGCAGGCCTGCCGTGCGCTGAAATCCGAGGGCGTAGAGACCGTCCTCGTCAACTCCAACCCCGCCACCATCATGACCGACCCCGACATTGCCGATCATGTTTACATTGAGCCGCTGACCGCCGAGGTCATCGAGCGCATCATCGAGAAGGAGAAGCCCGACGCCATCCTGCCGAACCTGGGCGGCCAGATGGGCCTGAACCTGTCGATGGAGCTGGCCCGCAACGGATTTTTGGACCGCAGCGGCGTCCGCCTGCTGGCCTGCAAGCCCGACACGATTGACCGCGCCGAGGACCGCCAGCTGTTCAAGGACACGATGGAGAAGCTGCATCAGCCCATCATCCCTTCTAAGGTTGTGGAAGATCTGGACGACGCGCTGGACTTTGCCGAGGTCATCGGCTACCCCGTCATCGTCCGCCCCGCCTTCACGATGGGCGGCACCGGCGGCGGTATCTGCGAGGACCGCGAGAAGCTGCACGAAATTGCCACGAACGGTCTGCGCCTGTCCCCGATCCATCAGATCCTCGTTGAGAAGTGCATTTCCGGCTGGAAGGAAATCGAGTACGAGGTCATGCGCGACTCCAAGGGCAACGTCATCACGGTCTGCAACATGGAGAACCTTGACCCCGTCGGCATCCACACCGGCGACTCCATCGTCGTCGCGCCCAGCCAGACCCTGTCCGATAAAGAGTACCAGATGCTCCGCACCGCCGCGCTGGACATCATCACCGAACTGGGCATCGAGGGCGGCTGCAACTGCCAGTTTGCCCTGAAGCCCGACAGCTTTGAGTACGCGGTCATTGAGGTCAACCCCCGTGTGTCCCGTTCCTCCGCGCTGGCCTCCAAGGCGACGGGCTACCCGATTGCCAAGGTCGCGACCAAGATCGCGCTCGGCTACACGCTGGACGAGATCACGAACGATGTCACGGGCGAGACCTGCGCCTGCTTTGAGCCGGCCCTCGACTATGTCGTCGTCAAATACCCGAAGTGGCCATTCGATAAGTTCGTCTACGCCGACAAGTCTCTGGGCACCCAGATGATGGCCACCGGCGAGGTCATGGCCATCGGCAACAACTTTGAGCACGCCATGATGAAGGCCGTTTCCTCCACCGAGCTCGGCCTGGACACGATGACGCTGCCCGATTTCGAGAAGCTGACGACGGAAGAAGTCATCGAGCACCTGCATGTGCAGGACTCCGAGCGCGCGTTCTGCGTCTACGAGGCCCTCAAGCGCGGCGTGGCGCACGACGTCATTTACGACATCACCAAGATCGACTGGTGGTTCCTTGACAAGCTGCAGCATCTGGCCGACATTGAGATGGGCCTGAAAAACGGCGAGCTGACGACGGAAAAGTACCTGAATGCCAAGAGGTTCGGTTTCCTCGACAAAACGATCAAGCGTCTGGCAGGCGTGGACACCCTGCCCGAGGCCCCGAAGGCCGCGTTCAAGATGGTCGATACCTGCGCCGCAGAATTTGCCGCCAAGACGCCGTATTTCTACTCCACCTACGACGAGGACAACGAAGCGAAGCCGTTCATTGCCGAGCGCAGCGACCCCGACAAGAAGAAGGTCCTTGTTTTCGGCTCCGGCCCCATCCGCATCGGTCAGGGCATTGAATTTGACTATTGCTCGGTCCACGCGGTCTGGACGCTGAAGCAGCACGGCTGCGAGGCCATCCTTGTCAACAACAACCCCGAGACGGTCTCCACCGACTTTGACACCGGCGACCGCCTGTACTTTGACCCGCTGAACCCCGAGAGCGTCGACCACATCATCGAGACCGAAAAACCGGACGGCTGCCTTGTGCAGTTCGGCGGCCAGACCGCCATCAAGCTGGCCAAGCACATGGACGACATCGGCCTGCCGATTTTGGGCACGCCCGCCGACGCCATCGACGAGGCCGAGGACCGCGAGCGCTTTGACGAGCTGCTGGAGCGCTGCGGCATCCCCCGCCCGGAGGGCCGCACCGTCTTTACGCTGGACGAGGCCCTGCAGGCCGCGCAGGAGGTCGGCTATCCCGTCCTGATGCGCCCGTCCTACGTTCTGGGCGGCCAGAATATGATCGTCGCCTACAACTCCGCCGATGTCATCGAGTACATGGGCGTTATCACGAAGCACGTTGACATGAGCCATCCCGTGCTGATGGACAAGTATATTCTGGGTACCGAGTGCGAGGTCGACGCCATCTGCGACGGCACCAATTATCTTGTGCCCGGCATCATGCAGCAGGTCGAGCGCACGGGCGTGCACTCCGGCGACTCCATCTGCGTCTACCCGCCGTACACCTTCAGCCAGAAGGTCATTGACACGCTGGTCGATTACACGGGCCGCTTTGCCCGCGAGCTGAAGGTCGTGGGCTTGGTCAACGTGCAGTATGCCGTCCAGAATGATCGTGTCTACGTCATCGAGGTCAACCCCCGCTCGTCCCGTACCGTGCCGTACATCTCCAAGGTCACCGGCGTGCCGATGGTCGACCTAGCCGTGCGCTGCACGCTGGGCGAGAAGCTCAAGGACATGGGCTACGGCACCGGCCTGTGGCGCAACGGCAAGAGCCCGTACTACGCCGTCAAGGTGCCCGTCTACAGCTTCTTAAAGCTGCACGGCGTTGACACGATGCTCGGCCCCGAGATGAAGTCCACCGGTGAGGTCCTGGGCATTGCGCCCTCCTTCCACGAGGCCATGATGAAGGGTCTGGTCGCGGCTGGCTATCAGTTCAAGACGCCCGGCCCCGGCTCCTGCGTCATCATCTCGGTCAAGGACAGCGACAAGGCTGAGGCCGCCGAGCTTGCCTGGAAGCTGCACGACTACGGCTACAAGATCTACGGCACGCCCGGCACCGCCAGGTTCCTGAACAACGAGATGGTGCCCTGCAGCGTTGTGCGCCAGATGAGCGGCGCGCGCCCCAACGTCATCGACCTGCTGGAGAGCGGTCTGGTGGATTACATCATCTCGACGAGTCCGCATGGCCGCGACCCGCACCGTGACTCCGTCAAGTTCCGCCGCAAGGCAACGGAGCTGTCCATCCCGACCATCACGGCCATGGACACTGCCCGCGTCCTCGTCGATGCCCTGCGCGGTGACCATGACATCAGCCAGATGGAGCTGGTGGACATTGCGCACCTGCACCGCGAAGCGGCGAAAGGGGAATAAGTAAGCAGCAAACAAACCGCGTCCGCAAGGATGCGGTTTTTGTTTTTTCTTGGCCCCCTCTGCGCGGGGGCTCCGCCCGCAGGCGGTGGGGAAGAGAACCTTTTCCCCGGTGACTACGACTACATCAGGCAGGGCCGCGGGCACAACGTCTGCCTGACCGTCAGCCGCGACGGTGCAGAGCAGGCCGTGGACGTCTGCTTTGACCTGACTGCTGCCCCGGCGGGCGACTTCTCGCTGGCCTTTGACGGCGGGCTGACGCTGACTTATGCCGATGCGGACCGCACCTGCTGCCTGGCCTTCACCGACGACGCCATGTCCGGGGGCCGCACCAGCCGGTACGTCAAGCTGGATGCGCCCTGCCGCCGTCTGCGCGTGGTGGGCGACGCGCCCGCATGGGGCTGTAAGACTTTGCCCTCCCAGAATATTTTTGCATGGAACGTGCATTTTTTGCCAAATGTCACTTTTTGACGAGATGATCGCGAAAATTTTATAGTTTTTGCCGAAAAACGTTTGATTTTCGAAAAAACTCTTGATTCTGCGCACAATTTTCTCTATAATAATAGCGTAATAATACCGGGCAATTGTGTGCCTATAAGGATAGGAGTTAAAAATATCATGACGAGATCTCAGTTGATTACCAAGGTTGCCAACGACACCAACATGACCGCTGCTGAAGTTGAGAAGGTTATGGACGGCATCTTCGGCACCATCGGCGATGTCCTCAAGAGCGGCGACAAGGTCACCATCGCAGGCTTTGGCCGCTTCGAGATGCGTGAGCGCCAGACCAAGAACTTCACCAACCCCAAGACCAAGGTCACCAGCAAGCTGGAACCGACGGCCATCCCCGGCTTCAAGGCCAGCGGCCGCCTGAAGGAGAAGGTCTCTGGCTGATTTCGTCTGTATTGATATGATTTGGAAGGACCCGCGGAAATGCGGGTCCTTTTTGCGTCTAAGCCTCCCTTGTCAAAGGGAGGTGGCCCGCAGGGCCGGAGGGATTCCGACGGGCTTTCCGGGTAACCTCAACACCCCCGCGGCGGCATGAGGGCATGCCGTCCTACGTCTGTCCGCGGAGTATACGTAGGGCGGGGTGCCCTCACCCCGCCGGGTCGTGTGCGGCCACCGCAAGCCTCCCGGGTCGTCGAGGACGCCGACCCCTACAGCAGCAAAAAACGGAGCGCCGCATTTTCATACGGTGCTCCGTTTTTATTTTTTCAAAATTACAGATGAATATGCCGCGGCACGCCGTTGATGTAGATCGGCGACAGCTCGGCCTGGATGAGCGGGCGGGCGTAGCGCTCGAACTTCTCGTTGACGTGCATCCCGTCCTCGGTGATCCAGTCGGCGGGGACCTTCTTCTCAAAGTTCGCGACCTTCGTCACATCGACCATCTCGGTCTCTACGCGGTAGGGCTGGTCGCTCAGGCGCTTGATGGCGGCCATCTTGGCGGTCTCGCCGCGCATGGCGGCCTCCACCGCCGCGCCGCCGACCTGGTAGGCCTCGGTCACGTCGGTGCGGCTGGCCAGATGGCTGGCACAGCGCTGCAGCGTAGAAAACTCGATAGCGCGGGTCTTGCAGCCCAGTCGGACGCGGATCAGGTCCGCCAGATAGCGGCTCGTGCCGCTCAGGATGGCCTTGTGACCGAAGGCATCCAACTGACCTGCCGTGGAGACCAGGTCACACAGGAAAACGCCGTCCTTGTTCTTGACGCCCTCGCTGACCGCGATAATAACATTGTGGCGCTCTTTTTCCAGCTCGGCCACGCGCTTGAGGAACGCCTCCTCGTCAAAGGGACACTCGGGCAGCAGGATCAGGTCTGGGCCGTTGCAGTCCGGACCGGCAGCCAGACTGGCGGCAGCAGCCAGCCAGCCGGTGTGGCGGCCCATGATCTCGGCCACCGTCACGCTGCGCAGGTCGTAGACGCTGGAATCGCAGATGACCTCCTTCAGGATCGTGGCGATGTACTTCGCCGCGCTGCCGTAGCCGGGGGTGTGGTCGGTCAGCATCAGGTCATTGTCAATGGTCTTGGGCACGCCGATAAAGCGGATCTCGCTGTTGACGGTCTTGCCGTAGGCGCTCAGCTTGGAGATCGTGTCCATCGAGTCGTTGCCGCCGATGTAAAACACCGCGCCGATGTCGTTCTGCCGGAACAGCTCAAACAGTTGCACAAACGGCTTCTCGTCAACGGAGGGGTCGGGCAGCTTGTGGCGGCAGCTGCCCAGAAAGCTGGACGGCGTGCGCTTGAGCAGCTCAATGTCCATCTTGTCGCCCAGCACGGTGTCCAGATCGATGAGCTTGCCCTCAAGCACGCCCTCGATGCCGTACTGCATCCCGTAGACATGGGGTGCGCCGCAAGCCTTGGCGGTCTCATAGACGCCCGCCAGACTGGAGTTGATGACGGCAGTCGGGCCGCCCGACTGACCAACCAGAACATTTTTCATAAATTTACCTCTCGTATATTTTATAGTAATTTTATAATACGTATTTTTCTATAGCCGCTGCCACACCGTCATGATTGTTGTCATCCGTCGTGACATCGGCAATTTTCCTGATGTCGTCGGTGGCGTTGCCCATGGCCCCCCCCAGACCCGCCGCTTCAATCATCGCGCGGTCATTGCCGGAGTCGCCCACGGCCATCGTCTGCGCGCGGGTCAGGCCCAGGTGTGCCGCCAGCGCCAGCAGACCGCTGCCCTTCGTCACGCCGGGGGCGTTGACCTCCATGTTGCGGGGCAGGCTGGACGTCACCTCCACGCCGGGGCAGGCGGCCTCGATGGCACGCCAGGCGGCATCGCGCTCGGCCTCGTCGTGGTAGATCATGCTGTACTTTTCGATCTCGTGCGCGTGGGTGCGCAGCGTCGCGTGCATGTCGTCTACCTCAATGCGGGTCGTGCGGAAGTAGCTTTTCAGGTTTTCGGGCACCACGTCCATGTGGTTCTCGGCGTTTGCGCGGGTCGTGTAGCTTTTGCCGCCGATGAAAATGCTCATCATGCCGCCGCCCTGCTCAAGAAGATCGTAAATTTTCAATGCCTGCTCGGTCCCGAACGGCTGGTTCACCAGCTGCTCGCCCGTTGTCAGGTCAACGACGCTGGCTCCGTTGGAGGTCAGCGCGTACCGCACGCCGGGGATGGACGTGAACGCCGCGGGGATGCCGCTGGCTGTACGCCCAGTGGCGGGCAGCACCGCCACGCCGCGTGCACAGGCTGCGCGGATAGCAGCCAGCGTGCGCGGGGTGATCTCTTTTTTATCGTTGAAAACTGTTCCGTCGAGGTCCAACGCTACAAGGCGGATGTCCTTCATACCTTCACACTCCCTTATCTGATTTATTGTACCGCAAAACCCGCGCGATTGCAAGCCGCGCGCGGGTGTGCTAGAATAGTGTTACAGTAAATCTTTGGGAAAGAGGCGGTAAAATGCCCGTACTGCGCACCAAAACCAGCCGTATGTGGCTGCCCGACGCCCTGCGCGGGCTGGCGCTGCTGAATATGCTGGCCTACCACGCCATGTACGACTGGGTGTATGTGTTCGGCCACGAAAGCAACTGGTACAACATCTGGGCCCCCGGCTGCCATGTGTGGCAGCAATATATTTGTTGGAGCTTTATTCTGCTGTCGGGGTTCAGCTTCCCGCTGGCAAAGCGGCCCGCAAAGAACGGGCTGATCGTGGCGGGCTGCGCGGCTGTGCTGACCTTTGTGACCGCAGTGTTCATGCCGTCGGAGGCGATCTGGTTCGGCGTTCTGCACCTGAACGCTGCCGCCGTGCTGCTGACCTGCCTGGTCTATCCGCTTTTGCAGCGCCTGCCCGCGGGCGCGGGCCTGGCGGCGTCTGCGGCGCTGTTTGCGCTGACGAACCAGCTGCCCGAAGGGTATTTGGGCTTCGAGAATTGGCGGCTCTGTGCGGTGCCTGCGGGGCTGTACAAGACGAACTGGTTCTGGCTGGGTCTCCCGGATCTGACGCAGTTCGCATCAGCGGATTACTTCCCGATCCTTCCGTGGGTGTTCCTGTTCTGGTGCGGTGTGTTTCTGGCGCGGCTGTGGTGCCCTGGCAGGGGAGAGCCGCCCGCCGCGCTGCGTCCTCTGTGTGCCATCGGGCGCAATACGCTGCTGGTCTACATGCTGCATCAGCCCGTAATCTACGGTGCACTGTGGGTGTGGCACACGGTGCTGGGGTAAAGGGTCCTAAATATGAACAATATAAAAATTTTCATTTTAGCGAAAATTGTTGTTGACAGACAGGGGGTCAATATAGTATAATCTTTTTTACTGGTTAATAGTATTTGACCGGCAAACTCCTGTCTCAGGTCAAGGGAGGGAAGAAGATGTCGGAGATCCGTGTCAAAGAGGGCGAGTCCCTCGAGAGCGCTCTGCGCCGTTTTAAGCGCAGCACTGCTCGCAGCGGCGTGTTAGCTGAGGTCCGCAAGCGCGAGGCTTATGAGAAGCCTTCCGTTAAGCGCAAGAAGAAGTCCGAGGCTGCCCGCAAGCGCAAGTTTAAGTAAGGTATCTTACAACGAACGACTGTGCAGGTTCGCGTTACGCGCGGGCCTGCACTTTTATTTTACGTGCAGGCGTCGGTGCGGCGGGGTGAGGGCACCCCGCCCTACGTCCTGCGGAATTGTGCATCGTAGGGCGGCATGCCCTCATGCCGCCGCTGGCCGCTGCCGTAACCACTCATTACCCTTATAAAGGTCACCACCATGATTCTAACCCCTGAATACATCTTCAAAACCATCGAGTGCATCCGCCCGGATTTTCTCGCGGCACACGGCATCAAAGCCCTCGTGCTCGACGTGGATAACACCCTGACCGCTGACAACAGTCAGGTGCTGGAGCCCACCGTGCAGGCGTGGCTGGACGAGATGCGCGCAGCCGGCATACGCCTGACCATCGTGTCCAACAATACGGCCAAGCGCGTGCGCCCCTTTGCCGAGCGCATCGGGCTGGACTGGGTGCCGCTGGCCTGCAAGCCGTTCACCATCGGCCTGCGGGTGGCGCGCCGCCGCCTGGGCTGCAAAAAGAGCGAAATGGCCATGGTCGGCGACCAGATCTTTGCGGACCGGATGGCCGCCGGGCTGTACGGCTGCCCGTGCCTCTACCTGATGCCCCGCACGAACCACGACAAGAACAAATTTGTGCTGTTAAAGCGCAAGTTTGAGCCGTACTGGATCGACAAATACTATCAGAAGGGCGGCAAGCTGTATGAATGATACCCCGCGCTTTGGCACAGCCGGTCTGGCCGACAGCTACACAGTCAAAAAGTTTGACCCCGCCGCCATCGCCGCCTACACGGCGGGCTTTGGCCTGACGGCATTTGAGTACCAGTGCGGGCGCGGCGTGCGGCTGGCCCACGACAAAGCCGCCGCGCTCGGTGCCGCCTGTGCCGAGCGGGGCATTGCCCTGTCCGTCCACGCGCCGTACTACATCAGTATGTCGAGCCTCGAGGAGGACAAGCGGCTGCACAGCATCGACTACCTGCTGCAAAGCTGCGCCCTCGTCAAGGCGCTGGGCGGGCGGCGCGTCATCTTCCATTCCGGCTCCTGCGGCAAGCAGAGCCGGGAGGAGGCGCTGGAAAAGGCGCTGGATACGATGGCCCGCGCTGTCAAAGCCTGCGACGAGGCCGGGTTTGAGGACTGCATCCTCTGCCCCGAGACGATGGGCAAGGTCAACCAGCTCGGCACGCTGGACGAGGTGCTGGCTCTATGCGAGGTCGACCCGCGCATTACGCCCTGCATCGACTTTGGGCACCTGTACGCCCGCAGCTGCGGCGTGCAGTTTGCCGACGCCACCGCCGCCGCGGACTACGCCGCCCTGCTGGACACGCTGGCCGCGCGGCTGGGGGATAACCGCGCCGTGCATTTCCACGCGCATTTTTCCCGCATTGCCTACACCAAGGGCGGCGAGAAGTGCCATCTGACCTTTGCGGATACAGCGTTCGGCCCGCCCCACGCACCGCTGCTGGCGCTGCTCAAGGAGCGTCATTTGGCCCCGACGATCATCTGTGAATCCGCCGGGACCCAGGCCGAGGACGCCGCTGCGCTGGTCCAGGGGTACGCAGCGCTGTAAATTGGACAAAAAATATCAATTTTCCCGCAAAAAAGTCCGAACAGGACTTGCAAAATTGCTTTTCATCCTGTAAAATATAAACAGGTATGTATAATTTATTTATGGAGGAATTTCTATATGATTTCTGCAGGCGAATTCCGTAACGGTGTCACCTTCGAGCAGGACGGCCAGGTCCTTCAGGTCGTTGAGTTCCAGCACGTCAAGCCGGGCAAGGGCGCTGCCTTCGTCCGTACCAAGACCAAGAACGTCATCACCGGCTCTGTTGTTGAGACCAGCTACAACCCGACCGCCAAGTTCCCGCAGGCTTTCATCGAGCGCCGTGAGGTCACCTACTCCTACGAGGATGGCGATCTGTACCACTTCATGGATGTTGAGACCTACGACGACATTCCTGTCGGCGCGGCTGACGTGCCCGATAACTTCAAGTTCTGCAAGGAGAACGACACCTGCAAGCTGCTGAGCTACAAGGGCAAGGTTTTCAGCGTTGAGATCCCCAACTTCGTTGAGCTGGAGGTCACCGCTACCGAGCCGGGTGTCAAGGGCAACACCGCCACCAACACCCTGAAGCCCGCCACCGTTGAGACCGGTGCCGAGATCCGCGTCCCCCTGTTCATCAACGAGGGCGACAAGATCCGCATCGATACCCGCACCGGCGAGTATATGGAGCGCGTGAACTGATTAGGTTCTCTTTGCCGGGCATGGCCGTACCGCCGCGCCCGGCATTTTTTAACATTAGGGAGGATTTTGACTATGGCTATGGATCTGAATGCAAAGGCCGCCTACATCCGCGGCCTGATGACTGGCATGGATTTTGACGCAGACTCCAAGAACGGCAAGGTCATTGCCGCCATGATGGATCTGCTGGAGGAGATGGCCGCCCAGGTCACCGAGCACGACAACGCCCTGGATCAGGTGTACGACGAGCTGGAGACCCTCGACCAGGATCTGGACGACGTCGTCAGCGACATCTACGCCGATGAGGACGAGGATGACGAGGAGGACGCCGAGGACGACAGTACCATGTATGAGGTGACTTGCCCGAACTGCGGCCAGATCTCCACGCTGGACGAGGAGACCCTGATGGACCCCGAGGGCGATCTGGTCTGCCCGCACTGCGGCGCGACCTTCGACATCGAGCTTGAGGGCACCGAGGACGACTCTGCCGAGGAGACCGACAAGCAGGACCACTAAGCAGTACATCTCCGTTCTGTAGGGGCGGATGCCCGTCATCCGCCCGCCCCGTTTTGACATCAAGTGCAAAAGCCCCGCAGCCGTTTGGCTGCGGGGCTTTGTGTTTTGTGCGGGGCAGGGGAGACGCTTACTTCTTCCGCAGCGCGCCCTGCAGCATGATGTCGCCGAAGGACAGCGCGTTGTACAGGCCGACTTTGTTGGCCTGGCGGGCAATGCGCTCTGGCAGGGACTTGCTCTCGTCGGTGGAAAGCAGCACGATGTGGACCTTGTCGGCCACGTCGACGCCGTTTTCCTTCTTGGTCGAGAGCACCTGCAGGTAGACAACGAACGGGTCCTTCATCGAGCCGTAGTAAATATCGTTGCCGCAGCGCACCAGCGGGCGGCCCTTATAGGTCAGTTTCGGGGTATAAGCCATATCTGAAACCTTCTTTCTCTTTAGTCAATACTTTATTATAGCATAGTTTTGGAGGGAATACAAATTTTAATTTTGCGCACCCCCAAAGCCTTCCCCCAAGGGGGAAGCCTTTTTCACAGGTCCAGCTTATCCCGCTCCGCCTTTTCCTCGTTCAGGGCGACCTGCTCGGTCAGGATACGGACCTTGCTGTCGAGCTGGCTCAATTTGATGGACATAAAGAACTGCTTGGCCAGCAGCAAAAAGATGATGACAACATAGACAAAGTTGATGGGACTCATGAAGCCCAGCAGGTTTGCGGCCCAATAGGCGATGCCGGGGAAGATGGCCAGGATCAGCAGCGCCGCACTGAACATCAGCCAGAAGATCGTATCCTCGATCTGGACCTTTGCGTGCCGCACGCGCCGCAGGATGTACCCCGCCGTGATGAAGCTGCCCAGGATCAGGCAGACACGAATCAGCGTTTGATCGAACATTTCACAGGCTCCTTTCGGGGTAGGGCGTCTCGGTGTCGCGCTTGCGGAACCACTGGATCAACAGAATCGAAATGGACATTTTGACCATATACTGCACACTGCGCCAGAAGGTCAAGTAGCTCTGGCCCGCCAGACGTTCGCCCATTTCGACCTGCACCTCCTTGACCGTCGCGCCGTTTTTGATCAGGTAGCTGATCGTGTCGGGCTCGGGGCCGTAGTTCAGGTTCTGGGCAAACTCCTCGACCATGGCGCGGTTGAACATCCGCATGCCGCTGGTCGGGTCGCAGATGGCGCGGCCCGTCGTCAGGCGGATGGACCAGCTGATGATGTAACTGCCCAGCATCCGCAGCGTCTTGGGCTTCTTCACGGTCAGGAAGCGGCTGCCGATGACAATGTCGTTGCCCTCCTCCAGCGCGGCCAGCATCGGGGCGATATACTCCGGCTTGTGCTGACCGTCGGCGTCCATCTGCATGGCGCAGTCGTAGCCGTTCTCCGCGGCAAAGCGCAGCCCGGTCTGGAACGCGCCTGCCAGCCCCAGGTTGACCGGCAGGTCAATGAGCCGATAGCCGTGGGCACGGCAAAGGGCCGCGGTTTTGTCGCGGCTGCCGTCGTTGACGACCACGTAATCATACTGTGGATAACTGCGGGTCAGCTCCTCGACGACCTGCACGATGTTGGCTTCCTCGTTGTGCGCGGGGATGACGATGAGTAATTTTGACATCTTAGCTCCTTTTGGCAGATGTTACGGCTTCCATCATTGTAGCAAAGACAGCCTGCCATGTAAAGTGGCTGCAAAGGTTTTGGCGGGCGTTTTCGGCGCGGGTGCGGGCCGCAGCGGGGTCCGCCAGCAGCGTTTCCAGCCCTGCGCGGATGGTCTCGGGCGCGGCGTTTGCCAAAAACACCGCGTAGTCGTCCCCGGGCAGCAGCTCGTCGGTGCCCGCCGTGCGGGTCGTCACAATGGGGCAGCGGCAGGCCGCCGCCTCGAGCAGCGTCGTGGGGAAGCCCTCGGCGTACTCGGTGGGCAGACAGTAGGCGTCCGCCTGTGTCAGCAGCTGGACGATCTGCTCATGCGGCAGTGCCCCCAGCGCATGGATACCGCCGCCCAGCGCGGCCAGAGCGGCCTCCTCGGGGCCGGTGCCCGCCACGGCCAGCGTACAGCCCGGAATGCCCTGTACGGCCTGAGCCAGCCGCAGCGCGCCCTTCTCCGGGATGAGCCGCCCGACAAAGGCAACGAGCCTGCCGTCCACGGGCACGTTCAGCCTCCTGCGCCAGTCAACCGCGTTGTCCGCGTGGGCCAGCCGTTCCAGCTCGGCAGGGTCCACGGCGTTGGGCAGTCGGCCCACCGCCTGAATGCCGAACGTTTTCAGCCAGCGGCAGACATCCCCGGAGACACCGTAGAACGGGAACCCGCAGCGGCGGATGCTGCCGCAGGCCGCGTGCTCATACGCCTTGCCCAGCGCCCCGGCCAGCCCACCATGCAGCATATAGCCGGTGGAGTGGTCGATGACCAGCGCCGGGATGCCGCGCCGCTTACACTGCCGTGCGGCCCAGACGCTTTGCGTGTACATCCGGGTCTGGATGACCGCAAAGTCGATGCCCTGTGCCCAGAGGTCGTCTGCATCGGCAAAAGGCTTTAGCACGGGGAACCGCCCGCCCATGACAGGCCAGGACGGCAGACGGTAGATTTCGATGCCGTCGGCATCACGCTCCCGCGCGGGCAGGCCCGGCAGCGACGCCGTGACGACAAGGGCGCGATGCCCTGCCGCCACACACCGCCGCGCCAGATTCCAGGTATACCGCTCGACCCCGCCGGGGGTGGGGAGGTATTGCGTTGAGAAGAAACAGATAACCATTATAGTTGGCCTTTTCAAAATAATAGATAATAAATAATAAATAATAAATAATGTGGTGTTTTCGCCTGAAGGCGAAAACAAAATTTTGAGCGCCGTCCCGCGGCGCGGTCCACCAAATTTATTATTTCTTATTTCTTATTTTTTATTTGCAAAGCAGTCACCTTGCAATAATCGCCAGCATAATATTCACGACCATCCCCGCCTGTACCAGTGCAAGCGCGGCCACAAGGCGGGTCTGGGCGGTGTCCTCGTCGGGCACGGCGGCCAGACGGCGGGGCAGGCAGGTCAGCAGAAGCAGCGGCAGCACGGGCAGGAAGTACCGCCCCTGCAGGCCGTACAGCGTGTCGTAATGGGTGGGTGTCCACAAAAGGCACCCGGCCACGGCCAGCAGGCAGCAGAGCGCCGTCGCCGCGCAGCACCAGCCGCGCGCCTTACCGGCGGGCTTCATCACCGCGCCCTGCACGGGCAGCGCCGCGTAGGCCAGCAGCAGGTACAGCACGGCGACCCAGCCCCAGGCCAGATCAACGGTGTAGTAGCTCAGGCTGCCGCCCACCAGCGTGCGGATGTAATGGTCGCCGTTTTCCACGGCGCTGCGCACAAACAGCAGCACCGTGTCCACGGGATGGCGCAGGATGTAGCCCGGCGTGTAGGTGGCTTTGTCGGCCTCGTCCGCCGTGCTCTGGGTGCTGCGGGTCGCGCGGGCGGCCTCGACCTCCTGCGCCAGCACCGTGCGGTCCAGCGGGATGCGGTCATCCATCGTGCCGACGTCCACACCCAGTGCGGAGAAGCTCTCGACACAGCTGGTCAGGTTGAACAGCTGCTTGTAGGCCTGCACCGCGCCGCCCTCGGCAAAATAGGGCAGGTAGGCGTCCGCGTTGCCGTCGGTCACGTCGGTGCCCAGCAGCGCATAGGAGGCCATCGTGTAAAATGCCTGGCCGTCGGTGTAGCTGTTGGCCCTGTCGGGCGAAAAGAGGAAACTCTGCCCCAGCACCGCCGGGCTGACGTCGCCCTCCTGCATGGCCTGCACCCAGAATGCGACCTCGCGGGCCGCGGGGCTGCGGTTGTCGTCCACGTAATAATACAGCCGCTTGACGTAGTTTTCCAGCGTACTCTCGCCGCAGATCTCGGCCTCGTAGGCTTCGTCCGGCTCTGCGGGGCGGCTCTTGACCGCGCGGTCTGCGTCCTCCGCCGCCGTGGTCTGCACTGCGGTCTGCCCGCTGCGCAGCGTATCGGTCAGAAGGCCCGTATTCAGCAGCAGCGCCAGCGCCAGACAGGCGGCCAGATAGGCGCACTTCTTCGCCCTGGCGTGGTGCCCCAGCCGCGCGGCGGGCACCAGCAGCAGCAGTGCCGCCAGCGGCAGATAGACGAGCTTGCCCGGGGCCAGCAGCACGCCGCAGAACAGCAGCGCCGTCAGCCGGGCGGGGGAGAGCGCCTTTTTCTGATTCGGGCCGAACGCCGCGTCCATCAGCAGCGCCGTGAACACAAAGCACAGCCCCAGCAGCGGCGCGTCCCGGCTGAAGCTGGCCGCCAGGTGCAGCGTCATGGGCAGCAGCGCGGCCACGGTAAAGACCCGCTTGCCGAACGGCGCGGTCTTGACCGCCAGCGCCGCCAGCGCCGCAAAGAGCAGCAGATTTGCAAGCCGCCCCAAAAACAGCGCGGGCGCAAAGCCAAAATGCAGCACATAGGCCAGAAATACCGCCGCCGCACTGACGACGTACAGAAGCGGGTTCTGGTCGGTCTGCAATTCATTATATTCCTGATGGCTGTCAAAGGGCTGGTCTGTGGTGGTGAACAGCTGGGAGGTGAACGCCTCCCACGTAAAGACCGTCGTGTTCTCGTTTTGCAGGTCGGCGTCCTCGTCACCGACGCGGCGGAAGCTCGTCGTCGTGGGCACCTTACCCATCCGCCACTCGTCGTGGGACAGGTCGTTGGCCCAGCGGCAGGCCAGCGTAAAGCTCTGGTTGATGTGGTATTTCTCGTCGGGCGCGGCATAAGGCGGCAGCACAAAGCTGTACAGCAGTCCAAAGCCGAGCACCAGCACAAAAACAAGACGGTGCAGTGCCAGTTTCTTACTAAGCACCGCCCACACGGCCAGCGCGGCCGGCACCGCGGCCAGCCCGCCCACAAGCAGGAAGAACCGCGTCAGGTAGCCGCCGATGCGCTGGTAGGTGATCTGCATCGCCATCGTGCCGTCGATCACACGGTCATCCACGGCCATCTGCTCCTTCCAGAGCGCGACACCGTCGCTGTGGCCGATGGCCAAAATCGCGTCCGTCGCGTAGTGCGGCGTGACGGCCAGCTTGTAGCGGCGGCCCTCCTGCCCGGTCACGGCGGGGTCCATCCCCAGGGTCGTGTACTGGTCGGGCACGATGTAGTCCATCGTACCGACGGAGCGGGACAGCTCCTCGCCGGTGTCGGCGTCGTAGAGCACAACGTCCAGCGCACCGCAGGGCTGGTCACCCGGCAGGTAAAATTCAAGACCTATCGTCAAAATATCCTTGTCGTAGGTAAAGACCTGCGTTGCGGTCTGGCCGTCCTGCAAAAGCTCGGCCCGCAGGAAGTCGGTGACGATCTCACTGCGGCCCTTGCCCACATCGGGCCGGACCTTCGCCAGCCAGATCAGCACCACGCCCGCCAGCAGCACGACAAGCGTTGCCAGTGCCGCCAGCAGGGGGGTATGTTTTTTGTTTTTCATGAAATCTCCTTCCGTTAGGCCGTAGGGGCGGATGCCCGCATCCGCCCGCGGGTCGATACAAGCATCGACCCTTACAGCCGCCCGCAAGTTTAGCGTTACAATTCCACCTGAAACGCCTTTTTCACAGCGTCGTTCCAGCGTCCGTCCCCGCGCAGGATCTTCTCCACCGCTCCGCGGACGGCACCCTCGCCGCCGCGCTGGGGGCAGATATAGTCGGCGCGCGCCCGCACCTCCGGCGCGGCATCCGCCGGGCAGGCCACAAAGCCGCACAGCGCCATGGCCGCCAGATCGTTCAGGTCATCGCCACAGTAGGCGACATCGTCCCGCGCGTAGCCGTTTTCAGCCATAAAATCCCGCAGAAACGCGGCTTTTTTGCCAACATTCTGGTAGATGTCGGTGATTTTCAAATCTGCGGCGCGGCGGCGCACGGCCTCGCACTCGCGCCCGGTGCAGATCATCACGCGGATGCCCGCCGTGCGCGCCAGCACCAGCCCGGCGCCGTCCTTGATGGCAAATTTCTTCAGCTCATTGCCGGTGGCGTCGTAGTAGACGCCGCCGTCGGTCATCGTGCCGTCCACGTCCAGCACCAGCAGTCGTATCATCGTCAGACCCTCTCGTACTCGCTGGGGGTGATAAATTCCACGGGCAGGCCCGCCGCGCGGATGGCCCCCGCCATCTGGGCATTGTAGGCCGCACCGCGCCCGGTGTGGGTGTGCAGGCCCTCGTCCGCGTAGGCGGCAGTGCCCGGCCTGTAGCCGTCGGCACCGGCCAGCAGCACCCGCGCCGCGCCGCACTGGCGCAGCAGACGCAGCAGCATCAGCACGCTGTTGCCGCCCTGCGCGTCGGTGGCGGACAGCCGGTCATAGTTGACCACCGCCGCGTCCTTGTCGGCGCGCAGGTTGCTGGTCAGGATCAGCGGGCAGGGGTAGGCGGCATCCACGTCAAAGCGTTTTGCGTTCGTGAAAAACGCATAGTCGGGCGTCACAAAATCCGGCACAAAGTTGGCCGAGACTATCACGTCGGCCTGCGCGGCTGCTACAGCGGCACGGCCAGCCTCGGCAGCCAGGCTGCCGCCGGGGGCCAGCACCAGCACGGTCTTGCCCGCAAAGGCCCTCTGCAGGGCGGCCAGTGCGCCTGCGTCGTCGATGCGGCGGTTCTTGTACTCGGTATAGAGCGTGTCGGCGTAGGCGGCATCAAACACAGTCTTTTTGTTCGGCGCGATGGCCGCCAGAATATGGTTGATGTCGCGGTTCGTCAGATCGCCCTTGCCAAGGTAATGCTCGGCATAGTTGCGGTGCAGATTGAACTTGGCCGACAGGAAGTACGCCGGGGTGTAGCCCCACGCGCAGTTGCCCTTGATGGGCGCAATGTGGTCCTGAATGGCGTCCATGAGGTCGTCAATGTTGTAGTGGCCGCCAAAGTACTCGTTCATATAGTCGGCGATCAGCTCAATCGGCAGGTTGCCGGGGATGCGGCCCATACCCATCAGGCTGCCGTCCACAGCCAGGTCGCGGCGCAGATGCTTGTCGAGAAATTCCTGCGCCAGGCAAAAGCTCAGCGCCATGTTCTCATGCAGGTGCAGCGCCAGGCGGATGTCCGGGGCTAAATTATGGTCAGCCATGCTGACGATGCGCTCCAGATCGCGGCGGCGCATGCTGCCGAAGGTATCCACAATGGAGAACTGCCACGGATGAATTTCGTTGACCTGCTCAAAGATCCAGAGCAGGTCCTTGTCGCTGTAGCCCATGATGTTGATGGGGTTGATGGAGACCTTGTAGCCCAATTCTTTGATGCGGCGGGCAAAGTCCATACCGTCCTTAATGTCGTAATCATGGGCGGTGATGCGGATGATTTCAATGCCGTGGCCGTCGTAGGGGGAGAGCTTGGCAATGTCGTAGTTGGAGCGCATCGCCATGCCGGAGTACATCGTGTGGCCGCGCTGGCCCTCGTCGGGCAGCAGGCGGTTCAGTTCCTCAATCGTGTTGCAGACCGTCACGTCGGGGTCGTAGCCGTCCACATTGCGCAGAAAGCCGACCTCGACGATGTCCACGCCCGCGCGGGTCAGCGTCTGGATGATGCGGCGCGCCGAGCCGAAGCCCCACTGCCAGTCGTTCACATAGCCGCCGTCGCGCAGGGTGCAGTCCAGCAGTTTAATATCAGCCATGCTGTTTCTCCTTCAAAATTTCATTTACCAGCGCCAGATCCTTCGGCGTGTCCACGCTGACCGTCTTGTACGGGCTGACGATGGCGTGTACCTTGTGGCCATTCTCGATAAAGCGCATCATGTCGTTTTCCTCGGCCTTTTCAAGGATGGATTTCGGCGTATCATGGTAGAATTTCAGTGCCTGCTTGCTGTACAGCTGAATGCCGGTGACCTTCTCGTACTCGAAATCCAGCGTGCCCTTCGGGTAGGGGATGGGGCTGCGGGAGATCAGCAGGATCTCCCGCGCGGCGTTCGTCACGACCTTTTGGTTCGAAAAGTCGATGACATCGGCGGGGTGCTCCATAACGTTCGTCAGCACCGCGACGTAATAGGGGTCATCGGGCAGCGTGTCAGGCAGGATCAGGTCGAACGCCGCGGGGTTGACCAGCGGCTCATCGCCCATGAGCTGCAAGTAGAGGTCGGCGTCCTCGACAGTGCTGACCTCCCAGATGCGCCCGGTGGGGGTGTCGTGGTCGGGGCTGGTCATAATATACCGCATATCGTAGGTTTTGCAGGCGTCGGCAATGCGCTCGTCGTCGGTGGCGATGAGCACATCGTCCAGCTTCGGGCAGGCCCTGGCGGCCTTGTAGACCCAGTAGATCATCGGTTTGCCCAGCACATCGGCCAGCGGCTTGCCCGGCATCCGGGTACTGGCGTAGCGCGCCGGGATCACAGCGATTGTTTTCATGGTTTTATACCTCAATATATCCGCGGGAAGCTCTCTGTAGGGGCGAGCATTGCTCGCCCGCGGCTGTTTGCCTCATTTACAGCTTTCCCGAAAAAGCGTTGTTTCGTAAAGTTGACGGGCGAACAATGTTCGCCCCTACATCCTCAGCCGCTTATAGGAGTTCCCTCGCCTCCTCCAGCGTCAGCAGGATCTTCTCATCCGCCGCGGTGAAGCCGCGCAGGACGAAGCTCTGCACGGTGACGGCACGGGCGAAATGGAAGGGGAGGCAGAAGTTCAGCACCTCGCTGGGCATCGTGCGCTCCAAAATGACTGCATCGGGGAACAGGGCGGCGTAATCCGTCGTGTCCCGCGGGTGTGTCTTGATAAAGAGCGGCCCAACGGCGTATTTTTCCGCCACCGCTTTGAACATCGCGTCCTGCTCCGCTTGGGTCATCAGCCCGTCGGCCACAAAGCTGCGGGGCAGCAAAAGCGTCGCGCCGTCTGCCTTCTCGGGCAGGGGCTGCGTCAAAAATACGCGGCGCACCATCGCTTTTTCGTCGTCGGTCAGGCTCTCTAACAGTTTGGCCTTGCTGTCCGTCACCATGCGGTCCGCCGGGAACAGCGTACACCGCGCGGCGTCCTCACTCTCGACGCGGACGCACCACGGGCTGTCGCCCCAGTACAGGTAGCCTTTTCCGCGCTGCTTCGCGGCAAAATCCGCCGCGGCGCGCTGGTCGGTCACAAGATGCTGGTCAGGGCCGAGCGTGCTGGCGAACGTGTCCTCGCACAGAATATACCCGGCGCGGCAATCCTGCAAATAGCGGCCCAGCACACTCCAATCGTTGTGGATATAGACGTTTTCAAACGCTGCACGGTTCAATTTCCAGCCGCACAGCTTCTCAAAGGCGCGGGCCGCGCGCCGGTGGGCAAACAGCCCCGTCACGGTCCCGGGCCAGCGCGTCTCGTCCACAAGGACAGTCTTGACCACGCCCGTCGCGTCCAGACGTGCCGCCAGCGCGGCGGTGTCGGGCACGGAGGCGGAGAGCACCATCGTGTGGGGCTTGCCGGCGCAGCGCCCGGCCCGCAGCAGATCGACCAAGACCTGATACGCGGTGTGGCAGATGTACAAATTCGGTTTCATGCGTTACTCCTGCACGAGCTTGACGGGCGGGAAGTGGATGCGGCCCCAGCCGGACGCCCACTCGGGCATCGTCAGGTCGCTGTTTGTCACCTCAAAGGCGAACTCGGTCACGGGCTTGTCCAGGCAGACCGCGTGGGCCAGCGCGCCGTCAAAAATGTCGAGATAGAAGAAATACTGTCCCTCGCCCAGCAGACTCGGGTCAAATTCAAACACAGAGGTGTAGATTTTGCCCGGCTCGGCGGGGCCGAGGTCGACGGGATGGGTGATGCCGACGGGCGTCGAATCTCGCGCGTGGAGGTTCATCTTCATGTGGATGCCCGCGAACGGCTCCGAAACGCGCCAGGTGATTTTTACCCGCATCTTTTCGGTATCGGCAAACACGCTCGACTCCTTGCCGACGAAATCCAGCGTTTCCAGCCGGAACCGCTTGCCCGCGCTGCCCGTCATGCGGGCGACGTCGGCCAGGTCGTAGTGGACAACGTTGACGTCGGTGGTGTCCATGTAGACCGCGATGGCCTGCTCCACGTCGCCGTCAAAGATGACCCTGCCCTTGTCCAGCACGACGCAGCGGGTGCAAAGCTGACGAATGGTCGACATATTATGGCTGACATACAGCACCGTGCGCCCGTCCTGATTGGCGACGTCGCTCATTTTCCCTAAGCATTTCTGCTGGAATTTCATATCGCCGACGGCCAGAACTTCATCCATGACCATGATCTCGCTGTCGAGATGCGCGGCCACGGCGAAGGCCAGCTTGACGAACATGCCGCTGGAATAGCGCTTGACGGGTGTGTCGATGAAGTCGCCGCACTCGGAAAATTCAATGATCTGCGGCAGCTTTGCGTCGATTTCGGCGCGGGTCATGCCCAGAATCGCGCCGTTCATATAGATGTTCTCGCGGCCCGTCATCTCGTTGTTGAAGCCGGTGCCGACCTCGAGCATCGAGGCCACGCGGCCACGAATTTTGATTTCGCCCTCGGTGGGGGCGGTGATGCGGGAGAGCAGCTTGAGCAGCGTGGATTTGCCCGCGCCGTTGCGGCCAATGATGCCCAGTGCCTCACCCTGATAGACGGTCAGGTCAACGCCGTTCAGCGCCATAAACGTCTGGCCGAACAGCCGCTGGTCGGTGCCGATGACGGTGTTCGGGTCCTCCTTGCCGCGCACACGGGCCCACCAGCTTTGCAGGTCGTGGGTCAGCGTGCCCCCGCCGATCTGGCCGAGCTTGTATTGCTTTTTCAGCCCCGTGACCTCGATGACAGGGCGTTTTTCATTTGCAGACATAGTTACGCGCCCCTTTCTTATACGGTATCCATGAAGGTCTTTTCAATGCGGCTGAACAGCACGACGCCCAAAACCAGCGCCGCAGCGGTAAAAATCAGGCTGTACACAATGCCGAACGTCGTGACCGTGCCGGTGCCCAAGGTAGCCATGCGGAAAATCTCAATCGGCGACGTCATGGGGTTGAGCTGGACGAGCACCCGCAGGCGCGGGGAGTTATCCAGCATCGACAGCGGATAGACGACGGGGGAGGCGTACATCCAGAGCTGCACGCCGAAGCCGACGGCAATTGCCAGATCGCGGTACTTCGTCGTTAAGGACGACACGATGATGCCGACGCCGAGGCCCAGCAGCATGACCTCCAGCACGACGAACGGCACAGCCAGCACCCACAGCGTAAAGGTGACGCCGCTGCCCGTGGCAAAGAAGTACACCCAGAAGATCAGGTACATGACCGCCTGAATGCCGAAGTTGATTAGGCTTGTCAGCACCTGGCTGACCGGCATCGTCAGGCGCGGGAAGTACACCTTGCCAAAAATCTGTGAGTTTGTCACAAACGTATTGGCTGTATTGTTGACGCAGTTGGCAAAGAAGGTCCACACCGTATTGCCGGCCATGTAGAACAAAAAGCCGGGCACGCCGTCGGTGGGCATGTTGGCCATGCCGCCGAACACAACGTTGAAAATCACGGTGGTGATGAGTGGGTTCAGAATGATCCACGCGGGGCCCAGGATCGTCTGCTTGTACAGCACGGTAAAGTTGCGCTTGACGAACATTATAATTAAGTCGCGGTAGCGCCAGAGCTCCTGCAGGTCGATGTCGAACCAGCCGGTCTTGGGCCGGATGACCGTAGTCCAGCCCTCGTCAGCCGGGCGGGTGGTTTGCAGATTTTCAGCCATAAAAATACCTGTTCCTTATGTGTAAAATCGTGGTTGCATAGTTATCCATAGTAATAGTGCTATTTTACCACATTTTGCGCAAAGAATCAACTTGCCGGGGCGTATATAATAGCAGCAGAATATCGTGCGCGGTGAAAGCGCAGGGGCGGATTCCATATCCGCCCGGGGGCGTCCCCGCAGGCAAAAAAACGGTCTGCCGAAAATCCATCGGCAGACCGCTTTCTATACAAATTTACAGCACCTTTGACAAAAATGCCTTCAAGCGCTCATTTTCGGGGTTGGCGAAGAACTCCTTCGGCGGCTTATCGACCTTGACGATACCCTCATCGATGAAGATGATGCGGTTTGCGACCTCGCGGGCAAAGCCCATCTCGTGGGTGACGCAGACCATCGTCATGCCGCCGCGGGCCAGCTCCTTCATCAGCTCCAAAACCTCTCCGACCATCTCGGGGTCAAGGGCGGAGGTCGGCTCGTCAAACAGCAGCACGTCGGGGTTCATGGCCAGCGCACGCACAATCGCAATGCGCTGCTTCTGCCCGCCGGACAGCATATTGGGGTAGGTGTCGGCCTTGTCGGCCAGACCGATGCGCTCCAGCAGCTCCATGGCTTTCTTGTCGGCCTCGGGCTGCTTCATCAGGCCCAGACGCACGGGGGCCAGCGTGATGTTCTTCTTCACCGTCAGGTGGGGGAACAGGTTGAAATGCTGGAACACCATGCCCATCTTCTGGCGCACATGGTCAATGTCGTGGTCGGTGACTTCCTTGCCGTTGAAGATGACATGGCCGCCGTCCGGCTCCTCCAGACGGTTCAGGCAGCGCAGGAACGTGGATTTTCCGCAGCCCGAGGGGCCGACCAGCACAACGCAGTCGCCCTTGTTGATGGTCAGGTCCACGCCCTTGAGCACCTGCAGGCCGCCGTAGTTCTTCTGCAGTCCTTTAACGTCTATCACTTTGCGCCAGCCTCCTCTCAAATTTTGCAAGCAGCGCGCTGAACAGCATGACCAGCACCAGATAGGTCGCGGCCACGCCGAGCAGCGGGAACATAGGCTCATAGGTACGGTTCATGATGCCCTGCGCGGCATACAGCAGCTCCTTGCCGCCGATGACCGTGATCAGCGAGGAATCCTTCAAAAGCATGATGAACTCATTGCCCAGCGCAGGCAGGATGGAGCGAATGGCCTGGGGGATGATGATCTCGAACATCGTGGTCATGTAGTTGAGTCCGAGGCTGCGTCCCGCCTCCATCTGGCCCGGGTCAACGGCCATGAGGCCGCCGCGGATGATCTCCGAGACATAGGCGCCCGAGTTGATGCCCAGCGCCAGCGCACCGACCATCGTGAAGTTGCGGCTGCTGGCGAAGATGACCATGCTCATGATGAGCAACTGGACCATCATAGGCGTGCCGCGGATGACGGTGACATACACCTGCGCTACGGCGTTGAAGATGCCCAGGATCGGGTTGCGGTGGTGGGGCTTCTGCTGCGCGTAGCCCACGCGGACCATAGCGACGATGGCACCCAGCACAACGCCCAGCACCAGTGCAATGGCCGTGACCAGCAGGGTCGTGCCCACGCCCTTGATGTACTGCTGCCAGCGGTCCGAGTAGAGAAATGCCTGGTAAAATTTTACGAAGAAGTCCTGCCCGAAGTTCAGTTTCTGGCCGTTCTTGACCAGCTCCGAAAGCGCTTCAAACTGTGCTTCCATCCGCAACACAACCTTTCTTTCTGTTTGAATTCAGCACACCTGTAGGGGCCGGGCATGTCCGGCCCGCGGCTTTCCGGCAAACTCTTGCCTGCGGGAAGGCTGCGGGCCGCATATATGCGGCCCCTACAGCGCGACATTTGTATTATACCATATTTCCGGGAAAAATCACACTAAATAAAAGAAAAGCGCGCCGGGATACCGGCGTGCCTTTCCGCTTGCTGCAAAGCGCTTATTCAGCGGTGATGTACTTGTCCACGATGGCCTGCAGGGTGCCGTCGTCCTGCAGCTCCTCCAGAGCGCCGTTGATGGCGTCCAGCAGCTGGGTGTTGCCCTTGGCAACGCCGATGGCGTAATCTTCCTGGGCGTAAGCGGTGTCAAGGATCTTCAGGCCGGGGTTGGCCGCAACGAACTCCTGGGCGGGGGCGTTGTCGATGACGACGGCATCGACCTGGCCGTTGTTCAGGGCCTGCACAGCGGTCAGACCGTCATCATAGGCGATGACATTTTCCTCACCGAAGTCATCGGTGCAGTAGAGGTAGCCGGTGGTGCCGCGCTGGGTGCCGATGGCCTTGCCGGACAGGTCGTCAGCGGTGGCAATGTCGGAGCCCTCAGGCACGATGATGGACTGGATGCCCTCGGCGTAGGTGTCGGAGAAGTCCATGACCTTCAGGCGCTCGTCGGTGACGGTGACACCGGCCATGACCATGTCGCTCTTGCCGTTCTGGGCGGCCAGCAGGGCGGCGTCAAAGTCCATGTCGTCGACCTGCAGCTCCAGGCCGAGCTTCTTGGCGATGGCACCCGCAACCTCAATGTCGATGCCCTCGAAATCACCGGTGTCGGTGGTCATCTCATACGGGGGGAAGGCGGCATTGGTGGACATCGTCAGCTTGCCGGCGTTGACGGTGGTCACCGTGGCAGCGTCGGCAGAAGCGGCCTCCTCGGTGGAAACGGCCTCGGAAGAAGCAGCCTCGCTGGAAACAGTCTCGGTGGAAGCGGAACCGCCGCAGGCGGCCAGGCTCAGCATCATAGCGGAGCTGAGCATCAGAGCAGTGATTTTTTTCATGATGATCTCCTCGATTCAATGTATCTCAAATGTTTGTACCTTCCCAAGCCCTCACTTGGTTGATGTATACAGTATAACTGCATAAATATGTAAAGTCAATGTATATTTAATAACTTCGGCGTTTTACATGGGCAGAGCAGGGGAGTGGAAAGTTTTTTGTGCAAACTGGCGGAGGTATAAATGTAGGGGCCGGGCATGCCCGGCCCGCAGCTTTATGACAGACGCCTGCTTGCCTTTACGTTGCGGGCCGCACATGTGCGGCCCCTACAACCTCAACATTCCAAATTTTTCTACTTGACTTAAAGCCGCACTTGTGCTATAAATAACTTAACTTCATCCTGTACAAAGCCATGAGGCAGACAAACGGGATGCGAGGTCCTGCACAAGAGAGAACCGCCGCGGTACGCCGCGTGGTGCAAGCGGTTTTGCAGCGGCCCGCAGCCTTACCACTGCCGAGCGCGGGGGCGAACCTCCGCCGGGTACGGCCCGTTACAGCCGGTACGAGCGGCGCTTACCTTTTATATAAGATATAAGCGCAATTTGGGTGGAACCGTGGAGCTATATGCTTCATCCCTTTTGTAAGCGAGGGATGGAGCATTTTTTATTTGCATTTTTGTGCAATTGCAAAAGGAGCGTACAATTATGAAGATCATCTACAAGGACGGTACCGTCGCCGAGTGCCCGCAGGAGGAAGAACTGCACGTTCTGCGCCACACGGCTGCCCATATCATGGCGCAGGCCATCAAGCGCCTCTACCCGCAGGCGGACTTTGCCTTCGGCCCTGCCACCGAGAACGGCTTCTACTATGACGTCGACCTCGGCGACACCAAGCTGACCGACGAGGACCTGGCCGCCATCGAAAAAGAGATGAAGAAGATCTGCAAGGAGAATCTTCCCATCAAGCCGTTCATCCTGCCCCGTGACGAGGCCGTCAAGCTGATGGAGGAGCGTCAGGAGCACTACAAGATCGAGCATATCGCCGACCTGGCCGACGAGACCGAGTTCAGCTTCTACCAGCAGGGCGAGTACGTCGATATGTGCATCGGACCCCACCTGTGCTACACCAAGGCGCTGAAGGCGTTCAAGATCACCCAGCAGTCCGGCGCTTACTGGAAGAACGACAAAGAGAACAAGATGCTGACCCGCATCAACGGCGTTGCCTTCCACAATCAGGAGGAGCTGGACGCCTGGGAGAAGCAGCAGCAGGAGGCCCGTGAGCGCGACCACCGCAAGATCGGCAAGGAGATGCGCCTGTTCATGACCGACGACCTCGTTGGCCGCGGTCTGCCGATGTTCCTGCCCAACGGCTACACCGTCTGGCAGCAGCTGGAGGATTACATCAAGGGCAAGGAGCGTGAGCGCGGCTACCTGCACGTCATGACCCCCTGCATCGGCACCGTGAACCTGTACAAGACCTCCGGCCACTGGGACCACTACCGCGAGAACATGTTCCCCGCCATGGAGATGGAGGGCGAGAGCTACGTCCTGCGCCCGATGAACTGCCCCCACCACATGATGATCTACGCCAACCAGCCCCACAGCTACCGCCAGCTGCCCATCCGCATCGGCGAGATCGCCCACGACTTCCGCTATGAGTCCTCCGGCACGCTGAAGGGCATCGAGCGTGGCCGCCACTTCTGCCAGAACGACGCGCACCTGTTCTGCACGCCCGAGCAGATCAAGAGCGAGGTTGCCAACGTCTGCGCGCTGATTTTCGACGTCTACAAGGACTTCAACATCACGGATTACCGCTGCGTGCTGTCCCTGCGCGACCCCGCCGACAAGAAGAAGTACCATGACGACGACGCTATGTGGAACCATGCCGAGAACGCCCTGCGCGAGGTCCTGACCGAGCTGGGCATCCACTTCACCGAGGAGATCGGCGAGGCTGCCTTCTACGGCCCGAAGCTGGACGTCAACGTCAAGCCCGCCGTCGGCGCCGAGTACACGCTGTCCACCTGCCAGCTGGACTTCTGCCTGCCCGCCAAGTTCCACCTGACCTACGTGGACAAGGACGGCAGCGAAAAGACCCCCGTCGTGCTGCATCGCGCGATCCTCGGCTCTCTGGACCGCTTCATGGCTTACCTGATTGAGGAGACGAAGGGCCGTTTCCCGACCTGGCTGGCCCCGACGCAGGTCAAGGTCCTGCCCGTCAGCGAAAAGACGCTGGACTACGCGAAGGACGTCACCGCCAAGCTGCAGGCCGCCGGTGTCCGCGTTGTGCTGGATGAGTCCAACGAGAAGATCGGCTACAAGATCCGCCAGGCCCAGCAGGTTGACCGCGTGCCCTATATGCTGGTTCTGGGCGCAAAAGAGGTCGAGGCCAACAGCATCAGCGTCCGTGACCGCAAGGGCGAAACCACCACGATGGATCTGGATGCTTTCATCAACCAGGTCGTGGACGAAATCAAGACCCGCAAGAATAACGGTTAATTCCCGATAAAATAACTACCGCCGTCAGGGAACTGACGGCGGTAGTTTTATTTTTCCCTTCGTGCTTTTCTGCGATACTCCGTCGGGCCGCAGCCGTAGACCTGGCGGAAGGCGCGGGCAAAGTAGCTCGCGTCCTGAAAACCGCACTGCATCGCGATTTCCGTCACCCGCAGTCCCGTGCCGCACAGCAGCTCCGCCGCGCGCTGGGCGCGTTGGTCGCGCAGATACTGATTCGGTGTCGTGCCGATCATATTGTGGAAGCACCGCAGACACTCGCTGGGGCTGATGGACGCACTGGACGCGACCTGTTCGACCGAGATGTCCTCGGCGTAATGCTCTTGGATAAATTGCAGCATCGTCTTGATGCGGTCGGCGTTGCGCAGTGCCTTTTTCGGCATGGCCTGCACCGCCGGAGCGTGGCTGACCAGCTGGAAGATCATCTCCGACAGCGCCGCACGGGTCTTGAACTCGTAGCCGGGGATTTCGTTCACCACCGCGCGGAACGCCCGCTCCATGTCCTCGATGGCCTCGTGCTGCCAGTCCACCGTGGGGCGCAGCACGGCGCAGGGACGGCTGGGGTCGGTCAGCAGCGGCTGCAGATATTTCTGCCAGAACACGCTGTCCGGGTTGCCGCCCACCAGCCGTGGGTGGAACACCATGCTGTGCAGGCGGCAGCTGCCCGCATTCAGCGGCCAGTCGCCGTGCAACACCCCTGCGTTGATGAACAGCCCCTCGCCCTTTCCCAAGCGGAATTTCTCGCCGCCTGCCGTCGCCAAGATCATGCCCTCGCTGACGACCAGTACCTCCAATTCCTCGTGCCAGTGCCACGGCACGGGCTCGGCCTGCAAATCGTCGTGATAACAGGCGATGGGGAAGGCGGCGGTGCCATGCTCCATCAGCTCCCGCGCCGAATCGTCCACGGTCGTTCTGCACAGCGACAGTGCCATTTCTTGCTCGCCTCCGTTTTTGGTGAAATTGTACCGAGATTTTGCGGAATTAGTGCCTGTATATTCCGCAATTTGATGATATAATCATAATATCACAACTACAGAAAGTCAAGAGGTTTTTCGTATGGTATCTTTGCTTTTGCCGGTCATCTATCTGGCGTTCATCAGCCTGGGCCTGCCGGACGCGCTGCTGGGCGCGGCGTGGCCCAGCATGTATCCGCAGCTCGGCGCGGGCGTGTCCTGGGCGGGCGGCGTGTCCATGATCATCTCCGTCGGGACCATCGTGTCCAGCCTGGCCAGCGACTGGCTCAACAATAAGCTCGGCACCGGCAGGGTCACAGCGCTCAGCGTTGCCACCACCGCCGTGGCGCTGTTTGGGTTTTCGACCTGCACGCAGTTCTGGCAGCTTTGCCTGTGGGCTATACCGTATGGCCTGGGTGCCGGCAGTGTGGACGCCGCGCTGAACAATTATGTGGCCCTGCACTATGAAAGCCGCCACATGAGCTGGCTGCACTGCATGTGGGGCATCGGCGCGGCGGGCGGCCCGGTCATCATGGGCTGGGCGCTGGCGGGCAGCACCTGGCAGAACGGCTACCGCACAGTGTCCGTTCTGCAGTTTGTGCTGACGGCGTTGCTGCTGTTCAGCCTGCCGCTGTGGCAGACCCCTGCCGACGCCGGAGCAGGGGAGGAGTTTACCCCGGAACACCGCACGATTTCCGAACTGCTGAAAGTCCCCGGTGTGCCGGAGGTAATGCTCTGTTTTGCGTTTTACAGCGGTGTCGAGGGGATCGCCGGTATGTGGGCCGCCAGTTACTGCACCCTGACCCGCGGTCTGGACGCAATGACCGCCGCCAGCTGGGCGAGCCTGTTTTACGTAGGCATCACAGTCGGACGGTTTTTCAGCGGCTTTTTGACGATGAAATTCAACGATCAGCAGATGATCCGCATGGGACAGCTTCTGAATGCCGTGGGTATTGTGCTGATCCTGCTGCCCTTCGGCAATGCGCTGCTGCCGGTCGGCCTTGTGGTCGCCGGACTGGGCTGCGCACCGATCTACCCCAGCATCATTCACGAGACGCCGTCCAACTTCGGCAAGAATCTCAGCATGTCAATGACCGGCCTGCAGATGGCCGCCGCCTACACCGGCAGCACGCTCCTTTCACCGCTTTTCGGCGTTCTGGCGCAGAATATCACAATGAAGCTCTATCCCTTTGTCCTGCTGCTGATGCTGGTATTGATGACGGTTTTTTCCGAGCAGCTGCACAGAAAGACGGCTGCAAAACGGGCAGGAAATGCCTGAAGCTGAGTCTCCCTTTGACAAGGGAGGCTTTTTTATTTTCCCGCCCCTCTTGCTATTTCCTACGCTATCCTGTATAATAAAGGCAAAATAGGAGGTGTCCCTATGCAAAAATGCAGCCTGTGCGGCGGACGGGTCGTCAATGGCCGGTGTGAGGACTGTGGCCTGCCCATCCCGCCGGAGCACAGCTACACCCTGCGGGGCGAGAGTGCCCACTATCACCGCGTCAACGGCGAGGATGTTCCCCACCGCGTGCGGCCCGCGGGCAACCGCCCCAAGGTGGAAGGCTACGACGACGAGGAACGTACCGCCCATGTACATGGGAGCGGCACAGACCGCCACAATGCACCGCGCCCAGCGGTGCGCACGGCCCGGATGGAGCACCACATCGAGGCACCCTCCAGACGCAGCCGCGGTGCCAATGCCGCGTGGCTTATCATCGTTGTGGCGCTGTTTTTGATTTTGCCCATGCTGCAGGTCCTGCTGCATCGTGAAATCGGTTCCTCGGTTTCCGAGCCCGTTCCCGAATTATCCGAAGAACAGGCCATAGAGGCCGACAGCAACGCCTACGACGACCTGCGCCCGCTCGTATCCGCCGGGGGCACCGACTGGGACGGCGACCTGCCCGCCGGGCTGTACGTCGTGGGGCAGGACCTGCCTGCGGGCACCTACACGATCAAGTGCGCCGAGCACGGCACATCCATGGAGATGCACCTTGTCAACGATGCCTGCGGTGTGGAAATTTATGAGGATCTGTCCGCCTACGACGCTGCGGATTCGGGGCTGGACGACGTCCCGCTGCCCGCGGGTACGGTGCTGTTCCTGAGCGGGAACAATGCGCTCTATTTCCGCAGCAGCAACGCGCAGGTCGATGACCTGTCCACCGATACTGCCCCCAACCCGGTGACCGGCGATATTTCGTATACCCTCAGCGACAGCGAGGACAGCCTGTATCTGCTTGTGGGCGAGGACATCGAACCCGGCGTCTACGACGTGACCTGCACGGCGGGCAGCGGCTACTTTGCCTTTGACCTGCCGATGGAGAACACCCGCACGATGTATTGCAGCGCCTGGCTCTACGGCGACGACACCTATCAGGACACCCTGCACCACATCGTTCTGGCCGAGGGCACCGAACTCACCCTCTCCAATTATAACGATATGGGGTATACCGTGATGTTCCAACCGAGCGAGACGGTGTACGCTTATAAGTAAAGCAAATCCGGCCTCCCGGGAAGATTTCGGGAGCCCGGATTTATTTTTTTATCGCACGGTAGGGGCCGCATATATGCGGCCCGGCGGTGTAAGGCAGACAGGCGTTTTGGGGAAGGCTGCGGGCCGGACATGTCCGGCCCCTACAGCACAATACCTGTAAGGCACACCACCCTGCGCACAGCGCTTTATATAGGGTCGTAGGGCGGACATGCCCCCATGCCGCCGCGGGCTGCCGTTTACCTTGTGCGCAGCCGTTCCACTTCCTCCGCTGTCAGCTCCCGCCACTGGCCGGGCGCTAACGCGGGGTCCAGCGCCACGCCGCCGATGCTCTCACGGTGCAGGGCGTTCACACCCGCATCAAACACGCCGAACATCCGCTTGATCTGATGATAGACGCCCTGCCGCAGCGTGACCTGCACGGTCAGGCCGTCGTCGGTCAGCGGCTCGACGCCCGCGGGAGCCATCGTCTCGCCGTCGGTCAGCGTGACGCCCGCGGCAAAGCCCCGGCGCATCGCGTCGGTCAGCGGCGTGTCCAGCGTGACTACATACTGCTTCTCGACGTGGTGGGCAGGGGAGAGGATGTCATGCGCCAGCGCGCCGTCGTCAGTCAGCAGCACAAAGCCGGTGCTCGTCTTGTCCAGCCGCCCCGCGGGGAACAGTTCCCGCCGCGGAAAGTCCGCCGCGACCAGATCGACCACCGTCGTGTCCTTTTTGTCGCGGCTGGCACTGACGACGCCCTCGGGCTTGTTGAGCATGATATACACAAATTTCCGGTACGCGCCCGCCAGCGGCACACCGTCCAGCGCCACGGCGGCGGTGTGCTCGTCCAGCTGGGTGTCGGCCTTGCGGCAGACTGCGCCGTCGATGCTGACGCGGCCCTTCGTTACGGCCTTGCGGCTCTCGCTGCGGGTCATGCCGGTGCGCTCGGCCAGGTATTTATCCAGCCGCATCATGCCTCGTGCTCCTGTGTGATGGCCGCCGTCCTGCCGCGTGTGACCTTGATGAGGTCCGCCGGGGCGCATTCGATCTGCATGCCGATGCGCCCACCCGAGACGAGCATCGTTTGCTGCGCAAGGCAGCTCTCATCGTAGACGGTCACGAACTGCTTTTTCATGCCCACAGGGCTGCACCCGCCGCGGATGTAGCCTGTGACCTTGTTGATGTCGGCAACGTGGATCATGGCCACGCTCTTGACGCCTGCAGCCTTAGCGGCCTTTTTCAGGTCCAGCTCGGCCAGCACCGGCACGACAAACACATAGTAGTTTCTGTCCGCGCCCTGCGTGACGAGCGTCTTGAACACCCGCGCCGGGTCCTGCCCGGTCAGCCGCGCCACGTTTGCGCCGTCCACGGCCTGGCCCTCCTCGTGGGGATATTCGTGGGACGTGTAGGCGACCTTTGCACGCTCCAGCATCCGCATTGCGTTGGTTTTTGCTTCTTTTGCCATATTGTTACCCTTCCCGTTTGTTAATAGCGCTGTAGGGGCCGGGCATGCCCGGCCCGGTCGCCCCGCTTTGCCTTCCCCCAAGGGGGAAGGTGGCCCCGCAGGGCCGGATGAGGGGCAGAGCTTCCGTGATTGCCCGTGAACGGGTTGCATTGGCAAGGCCGCCCCTCATCAGTCCGCTTCGCGGACAGCTTCCCCCAAGGGGGAAGCCCTTTTTCTATTATAAATCCCCCCAACAATTTTCGCAAGGGGGCTTGACTTTAGTGCTTTAAAGTGTTAGAATACCGTCATTGAGAAAAATTCACGGTTGTAATAGATAGGAGAACACATCATGATCATCGTTTTAAAACAGCACGCCCCCGCTGACAAGGTGCAGGCCTTCTGCAATGAGCTGAACAGCATGGGCTTCCAGATCAACGATTCTGTCGGCAGCGACACCCACATTCTCGGCCTGATCGGCGACACCAAGGCCCTGGCCGAGAGCTGGGTGCTGGCAAATCCCGTCGTCGAGACCTGCCGCCGCGTGTCCGAGCCGTACAAAAAGGCCAACCGCAAGTTCCACCCCGACGACACCGTCGTCGATGTGGGCGGGCACAAGATCGGCGGCGGTTACTTTGCCGTCATGAGCGGCCCCTGCAGCGTCGAGAGCAAGGAGCAGATCACCTACGTGGCCCAGCGCGTGCAGGCCGCCGGGGCCAGCATCCTGCGCGGCGGCGCGTTCAAGCCCCGCACCAGCCCGTACAGCTTCCAGGGTCTGCGTGCTGAGGGTCTGGAGCTTTTGCAGGAGGCCCGCAAGGTCACGGGCCAGCCCATCGTGACCGAGCTGATGAACAACGAGCACATCCCGCTGTTCCTTGACGCCAAGGTCGATATGATCCAGATCGGTGCGCGCAACATGCAGAACTTTGAACTGCTCAAGGCTGTCGGCAAGCTGAACGTGCCGGTGCTGCTCAAGCGCGGCCTGTCCTCGACGCTGGAGGAGCTCGTCATGAGCGCCGAGTACATCATGGCAGAGGGCAACCCCAACGTCGTTTTGTGCGAGCGCGGCATCCGTACCTTTGAGACGAGCATGCGCAACACGCTGGACATTTCCGCCGTTCCTATGTTGAAAAAGATGACCCATCTGCCCGTTGTCATCGACCCGAGCCACGCGGCAGGCATTGCCTTCATGGTGCCCGCGCTGGCCCAGGCGGCAGTGGCCGTCGGTGCCGACGGTCTGATGATCGAGACCCACAATGACCCGGCCAAGGCCAAGAGCGACGGTGCCCAGAGCCTGACCCCCGACCAGTTCGACACCCTGATGAATACCATCAAGCCAGAGCTGGAGTTCTTCAGGAAAACGCTGAACTAACTGTAAAGTGCCTTCCCCCAAGGGGGAAGGTGGCCGAGGCCCCGCCCGTGGCCGGATGAGGGGCCAGGTTACCGTGATTAGCCGCAAACGGGTTGCCATGGCAAGCTCTGCCCTCATCAGTCGCCTGGCGGCGACAGCTTCCCCCGATGGGGAAGCCTTCCGGGCCGATTCGGGCATCGACCCTCACACGTAGGGGCGGATTCCATATCCGCCCTGGAAGGCTTGCGGCTGCCGCACACAACCATGGGTGGGCAACACCCGCCCCCTACAAAGAATCCCGCTGTCTGGTACAGACAGTGGGATTCTTTTATCTCTTATCTCTTATACAGCTTTTTCCGCTGCTGGTGCGCAGCGATTTTGATATACACGGGCCGCGGCAGGAAGCGCCCCAGCGTCATGCCGGCGGCAACCACGGGGTTCGGCACAATGACCGTTTTGCGGCGGGCCATGCCGTCCAGCGCGCAGCGCACGCAGTATTCCGGCGTGATGCCCCGCAGCGCAAACTCCACGTTCGCCACAGCGTTGAACTCGGTGTTGACCGGGCCGGGGCAGAGGCAGCCGACATACACGGGGCTGCGGGCCTCGCGCAGCTCCTGCGCCAGCGCACTCGTCAGGCTGACAACGTAGGCCTTGGTGGCGTAGTAGGTCGCCATGTAGGGGCCTGCGGGCATCAGCCCTGCGCAGGAGCCGACGTTCAGCAGTGCGCCGAAGCCCTGCTTATAGAGCTGCTGCCCGATTTTCTTCGTCAGGATGTGCAGCGCCCGGATGTTGACCGACAGCATATCGAGGTCCTTATCCAGTTCCGTCTGCAAAAACGGCCCGCAGTCGCCAAAGCCCGCGTTGTTGATGAAGAGATCCACGCGGCGGCCCTCCAACGCCTTGACCAGGCGAAGGCACTCACTCTTTTTGGACAGATCCGCAGTGTAGATCTCGCAGACCGTCGTCAGCTGGTCGGACAGCTTTTCCAGCCGGTCCGCGCGGCGGGCCACCAGCAGCAGGTTATATCCGCGGGCGGAAAGCTGGCGCGCGAACTCGGCCCCGATACCAGAGCTTGCACCGGTGATAACTGCAAATTTTGGCATAGCTGCCTCCTTTTCTGCGATAAAAAAGTACAAAAAAGGCTTCCCCCGAGGGGCTGCGCCCGCAGGCGCGTGTCGAAGCGCAACCGCCGGAGGCGGCTCTTGGCGCGGAGACTGAAGCTGTCGCCGATAGGCGACTGATGAGGGGGAACTTACCGTAATGACCCGTTTACGGGCAATATGGGCAAGCTCGCCCCTCATCCGGCCCTGCGGGCCACCTTCCCCCGAGGGGGAAGGCTTTTTCCGTTAGTGGTGCCGCCCTACGCCGCCGCCGCGGGTGGAGCCGCCGCCGGAACGGAAGCCACCGGAGGGGCGCGCCCCGCCAAAGCCGCCGGACGGACGGCTGCGGCCTGCACCGCCGCCGCTGCTAAAGCCGCCGCCGGGACGCGGACCACCGCCGGGTCTGGGGCCGCCGCCAAAGCCGGGGCCGGGACCAAAGCCGGGGCCGCCGAAACCGGGGCCGCGCGGCGGGGGAGGGGGCGGCGGGCGGCGCGGGCGCCGGGACGCACGGCCCATGCTGTACCAGAACATATTGTTGCCGAAGCTGCCGCCGCCACCGCCGCGCGGGGGGCGCGGGCCGCGGGGGCGCATCAGGTAGGTGATGAGCCAGATGACCAGCAGCACCGCCACAACCAGCAGAACAAAGCGCATAACATTGGGCCCTCCTTTATCGGGGGCGCTGGTATCGGTATAGCTGCTGTTCAGCGTTACGCCGTAGATGCTGCACAGCCGGTTGGCCAGCGCCTGCACGGTCTTTTGGGTGCCGGTGTCGTAATCACCGTTGACCCAATAGGGTTCCATGTACTCGTCCAGCAGCGACCCCAGCGTGCTGAACGACAGCTGGCTTTCCAGCCCGTCGCCGCGCATGATGTAGTAGTCGCCGCCGTCGGCCTCGTTGGGGGCCAGCAACAGCAGCACGCCGTTGTCCAGGTCGTCTGAGCCCAGCCCCCAGGCGTTAAAAACGTCGTAGGCAAAGCCCTCCATCGTCGTGCTGCCCAGCAGTTCATCCAGCGTGTAGACGCCGATCTGCGCACCGCAGGCATCGGACAGCTTGATTGAAACGTCATTGACATACTGTTCTGTCTCGTCGGACAGGATGTCCGCATGGTCGGCCACGGCGTTTGTCGTGTCGACCTGCACCTTGGGCGCGGCCAGCGCGGGCAGCGCCGCCAGCGTCAGTGCGGCCAGCACCGCACCGGCAGCCGCCGCGCGTCTGGTAAATGTTTTCAGTTTCATAATTTCCCCTTGTCATCGTGGTTTATTTGGTAGCAAAGCGTTCCGGTGCCTGCGCACCCCACAAACCGGAGATCAGATTGGCCGGGAACTGCGAGACAGTTTTCTCGTAGTCCTCCACCCAGAGGTTGTATACATTGGCGGCGCGTTCTATCGTCGCCTGCGCCGAAACAAACGCATTGTACTGGTCATCCAGCGCCCGCTGGGTGCTGTCATCGACCTTGTTGTTCAACGACGCATACAGCGTATCCACCGCATTGTACAGCCGACGGTTGGCCGCGTACTGCGCCTCAGGGGAATCGTCCGTATCATTCCACGCGGCCAGCGCGTCCTCGGCTTCCTGTAAAGCAGCCGCCGGGGTGCTGTCCACATAGCCCGCCTGTTTGATGAGGTTCGCCGCCGCATCAGCCTGCGTCTCAAAATCTCCCTGAATGCTGTGGCCGTACTCGTCCTGCGCGGAGGTGTAAATTTCCGCCGTTTCCCTGTACACGCCCTTCAGCTTTGCCCCGCCAATGCCCAGCACCGACACCAGCGCCAGTGCGACGAGCACAATCGACGCTGTGCCGCGCTTTTTGGCAGGTGCGGGCAGCTTTGTCTCGACCTCGCCGAGGATTTCCAGCTGCGGGCCATGAATGGTAAAGTTTTCCTGTTGTTCAAGCTGCATAGCAAATACCTATATTGTGCTGTAGGGGCGGATGCAAGCATCGCCCCCTACAGCGGCAATCAGTTGTTGATCTCCAGCATCTTCTGGCGGAGCTCGCCCTCGATGCGGCCCAGCTCCTGCTCGGCGTTGGCGCGCTTGGCCTTGCCGTCGGCGCGGATCTTATTCAGCTCATCCAGCGTCTCGATCAGCTGCTTGTTCGTCTGCTGCAGCGTCTCGATGTCCACAATGCCGCGCTCGGACTCCTTTGCAATTTCAATCGTGCCCTGCTTGAGCGTAGCAGCGTTCTTTTTCAGCAGCTCGTTCGTGGCGTCGGTCACGGCGCGTTCGGCCTGCATAGCCTGCTGGCTGTGGGCGATGCCCAGCGCCAGCACCATCTGGTTCTTCCACAGCGGGATCGTGTTCACGATGGTCGTCTGGATCTTCTCGGCCATCATCGTGTCGTTGGACTGGATCAGGCGGATCTGCGGGCCCATCTGGATGGACACATTGCGGGTCAGCTCCAGATCGTAGAGCTTCTTCTCAAAGCGGTCACACAGGTCGGCCAGGTCACGGGCGGCCTGGGCATCCTCGGGCAGCTGGGTGCGCTGGGCCTTCTCCTGTGCGGCCTTCAGGTCGTTGGCGCGGACCTCGGCCAGCTTCTTCTTGCCGGCCAGGATGTACATCGTCAGCTCCTTGAAGTAGACAAGGTTCAGCTCATACATCTTATCCAGCATCGTGATGTCCTTCATCAGGGTGACCTGGTGGTCCTCCAGCTGGGCCTTGATGCGCTCGACGTTCTTGTCGGCGCTGTCGTAGCGGGTCTTGAGCTGCTCAATGCTGTTGGACGTCTTTTTGAAGAAGCCGAAGATGCCCTTGGGCTGCTCGGTGGTGGCGTCAAAGCCCTGCAATTCAGAAATCAGGTTCGTGATGAGCTCGCCGGTCTCGCCCATGTCCTTGGTCTTGACGCGGGAGAGCGCGGTCTCGGAGAAGTCGCTCAGCTTCTTCTGGCTTGCAGCGCCGTACTGCAAGACCATCTGGGAGTTCGTGATGTCGATTTTCTCGGCAAAGTCGTTGACCATCTTCTGCTCCTCGGGGGAGAGGGGCGTGTCCTCGACCTGCACGGGGGTCGCTTTTTTGCTTTCCGCGATGACTTTCTCATCGGCGGCGGGGTCCAGGGTCAGCGTCGGGGCCGCGGGGGCGGCATCCAGCGTCAGAGAGGGGGCGGCGGGTACGTTCAGGTCCAGTTCGTTGCTCAGGTCAGCCATAGTGATCTTCCTTTCTTGTATCCTCTATTTACTTGGCAAGGTTCTGGCTTTTCAGGATACTGTCCAGCACCTCAATATCGGTAGAAATATCCATTGCCTCGGCGCTGTAGAGCGCATCCAGCTGGTTTTCAAAGGCTGTCGCCGTCGTCTCGGCGTTGCGGCGCAGCTCGGCCTCGATCTGGGCGGCGTTCTCGCCCCTGACGCCGTTCTGCTCCAGCGCCGCGTAGGTGCCCATCAGCTTGACGACCTCGGGCAGGTAGTAGCGGGCAAAGCGGTCCACACTGCGCGCCTTGTCGGGGGTTTTCTCCACAACAGCGGCAATGCTGCGGCCTGCCTTCTCCATGCGGTCCATGGCGCGGGAAAGCTGCGGGTCGGGGATGGCCTCGTTCAGTTTATGCAGTGCATCGAGGTTTGCGGCAATACCGTTCAGCATGGCGTCCACGTCCTCACTGCCTGTGGCGTAGGGCACGTAGGTGCGCACAACGCGTGTGGGGCAGAGTTTTGTGCCCGCAAAGTAGGCGCCCGCGCTGACCGCGGCGGTTAGCACCAGCCCGCCCAGCGTGTAGATGGGCACCAGCAGGGCCATAATAGGCCACACCAGCGCCGCCATATAGACCGGCAGCACCGGGCGTTTGGTTTTTTCCTGCCATTTGCTCATGCAGGCACCTCCCTGTTTTTCTTGCTCTGTAGGGGCCGGACATGTCCGGCCCGCGGCCTTACGGTCAACCGCCTTCCATGGGAAGGCTGCGGGCGGGGCATGCCCCGCCCCTACCGGCAGACAATATTAGAATTATACCTTTTTATTATAGAACAAAATCCGTTCACTTGCAACCATCCGCGCGCAAAAACGGTGCTAAAGCAGCGCCCCATGCCGCCTGCAGCCGCGCGGGGGACCAGGCGGCGTTGGCGGGGCTGGTGCTGGGCAGCACGGCGGCGGGCAGGTGGGTCAGGGGTTCTGCATATTTCGCGTAGATACGCCCCGACGCCGCGCCGTTGCAGAACACGGCCCGCACGCCCAGCTTTTGTATCAGCGCGGCCACATCGTTCGGCACGGCGTTGCGGATCGACGCATCCGACGCGCCTTTGATGTCGCACGCGCCGATCGTGTCCCACACGGCCAGCCCGTGCTTTAAAATTATGGCCTTTTTCGCCTCGATGTCGGCCCAATCGGGTACCGGCTCACCGGTCACGGCGGCGATCATCGGCCAGAAGCGGTTCTGCTTGTGGCCGTAGAAAAAGCCCTGCTCCCGGCTCTTGGGGCTGGGAAAGCTGCCTAAGATCAGCGCGTTGGCCCGCGCACCGTGCAGCGGCGGCAGACCGGGGCCGACATGGGTGTACTCGGCCATTTAAAACGCCTCCGGCCAGAGCGCACGGCAGAGCTCGGCAATGCCGTGGGGCTCGGCGTCAGGGCCGATGCGGTCCGCGGCAGCCTTGGCGGCAGCGCTGCCGCTGCCCATGGCAATGCCGAGGCCCGCCGCCTTCAGCATCGCAACGTCGTTATCGCCGTCACCCACGGCCACGCAGTCCGCCGGGTCGATGCCCGCCAGCTTCGCCAGTTCCCGCAGACCTGCACCCTTGTCAACGCCCTGCTGCAAAATATCGCAGCCGTCGCTGCCGGGGTAGGAGAACAGGAAATTCAGCCCCAGATAGCCATATTTTTCCTGAAATCTGTCGGCCATCTCCTGCGAGAGAAAGCCGAACGCGCCGAAGGGCATCTCCTCCAGATGCTTGTCCTGATCCTCGCCGTCCACGATGTTCAGCGCCAAATTTTTCTCCCGCTCGCGGCGGGCGAATTCCTCATAGCCAAGGTAGGCGTAGTTCGCGTCGTGGTAGGTAAAGCGCAGCGGCAGGTCGTAATCCTCAAAAAAGTCCACCAGCGCGTACATTTCCTCGGTGGTCAGGCGGTGCAGGGCCAGGTCTGCGCCCTTGTAGTCCACCAGCTGCGCACCGCCCGCGCAGACCCAGTAGTCGGGCCGGATGCTGCGCAGCAGGCCCTTGCCCACGCCGATGCGCCCGCGGCCCGTGGCAATCGCGATCTTGACGCCGGCCTTCTGCACGGCGCAGACGGCCTCGGCGTTTTCCTTCGGCACACGCTCACAGCTGCCGGGCCGTAGCGTGCCGTCTATATCGAGTAACAGGAGCTTGTATTTCATAAAAGTTGACCTTTCTTAATTTGTAGGGGCGAACATAGTTCGCACGCGGTCACGCTGTAGGGGTCGATGCTCGTCATCGACCCGGGAACTTTGCGGCTGCCACTGCGTTCCGCGGGCGAGCAATGCTCGCCCCTACATGCGCTGTATTCTTTCTGTATTATACCAAAGTCTAACCCCGTCCCGCAAGGCATATTCTGCCTTGGGGTGATGTTTGTGCAGCTGGATCTTTCTTGCCGCCGCAGGCGGCGTTGGCGCTGGGCCGTGCCGCTGGTGCTGGCCGCGCTTTTGCTGGCCCTGCCGCAGCTGGCGGCACTCCGGCCCGCCGCGCTGGCTCGGGTAGACCGCATTGTCGGCGAGTACTACATGACCCGGCTGGACGCCCTGCAGCAGGAAAATTTCACGCTGCATCAACAGCTGGCGCAGTCTGCCGACGCGCTGGCCGAGAACGCCGCCCTGCGGCAGCTTGTCGGCTGCGGGCGGGGCATCACCGGCGTCACCCCGGCGCGGGTCGTGGCCCGGGGCGTCGGCGGCTTCACGCTGGCCTGCCCGGACGCCGCGCCGGGGAATGCCGTCCTCGACGCGGGCGGGCGGTACGCGGGGGTCGTTACCCGCACGGACGGCGACACCTGCACTGTGGAATTTTCCGCCGTTGCCGGGCTTTGCGGCAGCTATGCCGGGTTAGTCACACCGGGGCAGTGGGTCCTGACCGGCCTGCCCGCCGACTGCGCACTGACGGCAGGGGACATTGTGACCACCGCGGGCGGGGACTGGCTGGGCACACTGGCCGCCGCGCCCGCCCCCGACGCCGACGGCCTGACCGCGCAGGTCCCGCTGACCGACACCGCCGATTTGTGGGGCACGGTCTATTTCGTGAAAAAGTAATTGCTTTTTCGTCGAATTTTGGGTACAATAAATAGGCAGCGCGGTTTGTAGGGATCGATGCCCGCCATCGGCCCGCGCAGTAAATGGCTGCCGCAAACCCCTACATGTCCCATTTCCTAACAAACAAATCCTTTTTTACCGAGGTGATCCCATGGCCAACCGCAAAAACTCCCACCGCCGCCGCGTCCGCGTGGCGGTGCTGATGGTGCTGTGCGGCGCGGTGTTTGCGGCGTTCTTCGCGCGGCTGGCCTGGATGCAGTTCGTCCGCGCCGACTACTACGCCGACAAGGCCGCCGAGGCCAGCTCCGCCAGCTACACCGTGACCCAGCACGCCGCGCGCGGGGCCATCGTGGACAGCGCCGGGGTCGTTCTGGCCCGCGACACCACCGTGTATGACGTCTACCTGCGCATCCCGGCGCCGCCGGGCACCGACCTGCGCGAGACCGTAAAAGCCATAGAGAGCCTGACAGGCAGCAAGGATGTGGAAACACAGCTTGCTGCCTTTTTTGCTGCCGCGTCGGCGGGGGAGCTGCCCGTGATGCAGGGCGTCGGCAGTGACGTTCTGACGTCGTTTTACAAGGCCGATCTTGTGCAGAGCGGCGCAGTGCGGGCTGCCGCCCGTGGCGTGCGCACCTGGCCGAACGGCACGCTGCTGCCCCATGCGCTGGGCTTCACCGGGCCGATCACGGCAGAGCAGTGGCCCACTGCCCGGCGGCGCGGCCTTGCGATGGATGCTGTCATCGGGCAGAGCGGGTTGGAGGCCGCCTATGACGACCTGCTCCGCGGGCAGGACGGGCGGGTGCTCGTGAACACCGGCTTTGACGGCGCTGTGCGCCGCACCGTGCCCCTGCGGGAGGCTGCACCCGGGGCCACGCTGGTGCTGACCGTGGACAGCGCTCTGCAAAAAGAACTGCAAAACGCGCTTTTATCCCAAATCGAGGTTCTGCACACTACCAAGGCTGCCGGGGCCGGGCGGGAGTGCCGTGCCGGGGCGGCGGTGGTCGTGGATGTGCAGACCGGCGGCATCCTGGCCGCCGCCAGCGTGCCGGGCTTCGATCTGAACCGCTACCGCGCAGACTACGCGGCGCTCTCCGCCGATGCTGCCGCGCCGCTGCTGGACCGCGTCTGCCAGGGGCTGTACGCGCCGGGGTCGGCCTTCAAGCCCGCCGTGGCCGCGGCGGCGCTGACCGCGGGCATCGACCCCGCCGCCACGGTCAACTGCACCGGGCGGTACGGGTTTTACAGCGGCTACCAGCCGGGCTGCCTGCAATACGGCCACGGCGGACCGGTAGACCTGCGCACGGCGCTGGAGTACAGCTGCAACATCTTCTTTTACGATGTCGGGCGGCGGCTGGGCGTGGATGTGTTTTCCGCGATGGCACGCCAGTTAGGACTGGCCACGCCCACCGGCGTTGAAATCACCGAGGCACAGGGCCGCCTGACGTGGAGCAGCGACGAAAACTACCAGGCCGGGCTGACTCTGATGGCCGCCATCGGGCAGGGCAACACCGCCGTGACGCCGCTGCAGCTGGCGGCCTACGCGGCCACGCTGGCCAACTGCGGGCAGCGGCCCGCCCTGCATTTTGCGGACCGCGCCGTGAACGCCGCCACCGGCGAGACCGTCTGGCAGTATGCCCCGACATTCACCACGGTTCCGGGCGGCGAGGGCGTGTTCGGCCCCATCCGCGACGGCATGAAGCGGATGGCCCGGACGACCCGCGTCCTGCGCGAGGCCCCCGTGGCCTGCGCGGCCAAGACCGGCAGTCCCCAGCTGGCGGACACCCTGCCCGGCGGCGGGCACTATGTCAACTCGGTGCTGATCGGCTATGCGCCCGCGGACGACCCGCAAATCGCCATGGCCGTCGTGCTGGAATACGGCGGGGGCGGGTCCAACGCCGCGCCCATCCTGCGCGCTGTGCTGGATGCCGTCTTTGGCGGATGATTGCGGAGTGCCGCTCAACCCCCATCGGGTGCGCTTGGGCATTCTGCCGATTTAGTGCATCAAAAAGTTTTCCTTATCGTGATTTTCTTCAAAAAGAACATGTCACATTTTGACAAAAAGCCAGTTGCAGTCCAGCCGGAAGTGTGATAGAATATATGCGAGATAGTGTTAATGCAACTGTGGAGAGGAGCCGACATGAACGCACAGTGTATCATGGTCTGCTCCGGCAAGGGCGGTACCGGAAAAAGTACCGTCTCGGTACTGCTGGGGGCCTGCCTGGCACGGCTGGGCCGCAAGACCCTGCTGGTGGAGCTGGACTCCGGTCTGCGCAGCGTGGACATTATCGCAGGCGTCTATGGCCGCACCGTTTACGACATTGAGGATGTTTTGTGCGGCAGATGCGAGGGGGCCAAGGCCGTTGTGCCCAGCCCGCTGTACCCCGGGCTGTCCGTCATCAGCGCCCCGTATGAGGGCGGCGCGGTGGAGGCGGCACCGCTGGGACGTCTGCTGACCGCTATGCGGCCCTATTTTGATTTTATCCTGCTGGACACCGCTGCCGGCATGGGCGCGCCGTTCACAGCGGCCTCCACCGTGGCGGACAAGGCCCTGCTGGTGCTGACGCCCGACCCCGTGGCCCTGCGCGACGGCAAGATCGTGGCGGACCGGCTGCTGGCGGGTGGCCGCCCGCAGAGCGCCGTGCGCCTGGTGATGAACCGCGTCCGGCGCGAGAGCTTCGGCAAAAACGCTGCCGTGGCTGATCTGGACGAGTGCATCGACACCGTCGGCGTGCAGCTCTTGGCGGTCATCCCCGAAAGCCGCGTTCTGCAGCTGGCCGGGGCCAACGGCACGGTACCGCCCGCTGCGGATCCCGCCGTTGTGGCCGGACAGGCCATGGCAAAGCGTTTGTGCGGGCAGCGCGTCCCGCTTACCTTTTAATATATTGTACTCTGCTGCGAAGGATGGTGGCATTTACCTATGACGATTGCATTGATAGCCCATGACTCCAAAAAGGAGTTGATGGTGCAGTTTTGTATGGCGTATCGCCATATTTTGGAGCAGCACCGTCTGCTTGCAACCGGCACGACCGGCCGCTTGGTGGAGGAAAACGCCGGGCTGAAGGTCACAAAGTTCCTGCCCGGCGGCCACGGCGGTGCCGAGCAGATCGTGGCGCGCATCGCCTGTGAGGAAGTGGACATGCTGCTCTTCTTCCGCGACCCCATCAGCGCCAAGCCCAGCGAGCCGAACGAGATGAACCTGCTGCGCATCTGTGACGTGCACAACGTTCCCGTTGCCACAAACATTGCCACCGCCGAGGTCCTCATCCACGGCCTGGAGCACGGCGACCTCGATTGGCGCACGATCATCAATCCGCAACGGTGAGAATTGTACAGTTGATACAGGGCGTTCACCGAAGAACAAAGAGACAAGTTAAGAATCCACACGCAGGCCCCTCCGCCATCCGGCTCCGGGGCCTGCTTTCTTTTTTGTTTCCAATCCTCTCTCATTCTGTCCCATGCGGGAAAACATGAGATAATGCGTTGATTTTGCTTGGTGTGGACTTGGAATGTTCTTGGAGTTGGCTTGGAGATTAGGCGAATTGCGAGCGGAACGGAGTGGAGCGAGCTCCTATGCACTCTCTTGATTTCCTCTGCGCCTTTCTGGATTTTTTCGTGTGCCCGCGCATATACAGTTGATGTAGGGCACAACAAGAACTCAAAAAGGACAACCCCAGGTAAATAATTGTAAGACCCCAGCACCTCCGGGTGTTTGGGGTCTTTTTTGTTTGCCATTTTTGAGAGGAATCGAAGAAATCTATAAGAAAAAATCTTGGATTCCCGCGTTTTAGAGTGATTTTTGGAAAAGCATTGAGGAATAATGGGCGGCGAGCGGAACGGAGTGGAGCGAGCCTTAATTGACTCGTTTCTCCGTTTTTCTCCCTTGAATTTTCTTGATTTTGGGTGTGCCCCTTTTGAATTTTTTGAGCGCCCTTTCATATAGTACCGAAGCGTAAAATTCCGCAAAAATGGAAAATCAATTTGCCCCAGTGCAGCGTGTAAAACCACAGAAAAGCCTATAAATACAGGCTCAAACGCAGGGCAAAGGTCGATTTCCATTTTTCCGAAAAGGCACACTAAAATTCCATTTCTACCGAAAATCGCACATTCACCCCGCAAAATCCGGGAATGGAATTTTATTTTTGCCTCGCAGAAGTGCCAAAAAGGCAATCCAAAATTCCAAATCTGTCAGCGAAATTGTAAAGGAGAGTACCATGCGCAAGCAAATTCAAAAAGACCGTTGTTCCAAAATCATGTTGTCAAAATGCAAAAGCGTCTGTCGCTTGTACGACAAGGTGCAGTTAGCCGCTGCACGGATGCTGGATGCCGAGCCATCCGTCTGCTCTTTCGTCTGCAATGTGCCTGTTGGAATAGATGTTCCTGCGGATGACCTAAATCTTCCCAGTGAAACGTATACCACGGATTTCGTCATACAATATAACGACGGCCACACAGCTGTCCGCGAAGCTGTATTCCGTGCGCACTTAAATCGTCCATCCTTGGCGGAAAAGCTGGAACTATCCCGCCGATACTGGCAGGGGCAGGGCGTTTCTGACTGGGGAATTATCATTGACAAGGAAGGGGAAAACAATGCGGGTAAATGATATTTTTGCCATCGAGAACGGTGAGCACATCCGTATTTTGCTGTGCAGCGAGGAACAATGTTATGCCGTCAGTTGTCAGCACTTTCGGATGCCGTTCTTGCTGTCGGCACATGAGTTAAAAGGTATGGAATCTATTTCTGATGAGGAATACACTATTTTTACTATAGATGACGATATTTCCGCAGCGCAGCGATGCGAACGCGACAGACGCTTTGCCTTGATTAAGCCCCTTTTGGACAACGCCTGTATCTATGATAAGCCGCACCGCAACGAAATTGTAAATCAAATCGTTGGGGAGTATGGTGTCTCCCGCCGAACGGTATTGCAATACCTATGGAAATATTGGGTTTACCAAAGCAAGAACATACTTTTACCAACCGGGAGAACGTCTGCAAAAGCCCGTGAATTGACTGCGAACGAGAAGGCCATCCGCTGGGCACTGAACAAATACTATTACACCCCGCAAAAGCAGAGCTTGCAAACTGCCTACAAAATGATGCTGCGGGCAAAATTCTGTGATGCACACGGCACACTAAAGGCTGAATATCCCACATTCTGGCAGTTCCGTTATTTTTTCCGGCAGCATCGCGACCCTATCAGCGAGACCATCAGCAGGCAGGGGTTAAAAGCCTATCAGCGCAATCATCGTCCGTTTACTGGCTCGGTCTGCGATTATGCGCACACCATCGGCGTGTACATGACCGATGCCACCGTTGCTGATATTTACATCGTCAGCAGCCTTTCCCGCAAGCCCATTGGTCGGCCTGTAATTTATACGATGGTCGATGCGTACAGCCGCTTGATTACCGGCGTGTATGTTGGTTTAGAGGGCGGGCAGTATGCGTTACGCCTGCTGCTCCAGAACACTTTTTCAGATAAAGTCAGTTTTTGCCGTCAGCACGGAATTGACATTGACCCACAGGACTGGCCGAGTCATCATCTGCCCACTAAAATTATGACAGACCGAGGCAGCGAGTTCATCTGCGGCCCGCTGGAAAACCTGTGCGAGAGCTACCATATTGAGGTTGAAAATCTTCCCGCCTATCGACCAGACTTAAAAGGTGTAGTTGAAAAATTGTTCGATTTGATTCAGAGCGCCTATAAGCCCCTACTTAAAGGCAAGGGCGTCATCGGAGCCGACACACAGGAACGCGGTGCGCCAGACTACCGCAGACAAGGCGCATTAGATTTAGAGCAGTTCACCGCTGTTGTTCTGCGTTGCATCCTGTTCTACAATGCCAAATCCGTACAAACAGGTTTTACCCGCACCCCTGCTATGATAGAAACCAACACCCCGCCGCTGGCTGCAAGCATCTGGAATTTCTGCACGGAACAGGAAGATTGCCCCGTGCGCGAGGCCACCGATAAGCGATTGATTTACACGTTGCTGCCGCGTATGGAAGGGCGTATCACACAGCGCGGGGTGGAAGTCTTCGGCTTGCGGTACACAAATTGCAATTTGAAAAAGCGCTTTGTCACTGCCGGTCTCCGTGGCCGGGAATCCGTACAAATCGCCTATATGCCGGAATGTATGGATACCATCTGGCTTTACGAGAATGGCACATATACTGCCTTGAGCCTTGTTCAAAAAACTTATCTTGGCAAAACCTTGGCCGAGGTCGCAGATGCTCAACAGCGAGAGAAAGTCGAACGCACCGATTGGAAAAAGCAAGAATTACAGGCACAGCTAGACCTTATGAGCGATATACAATCCATTGCTGACCGCTCCGAGCGCTCTATGCCCGACCGAGGAAATATCAGCAAGCAGATACAGCGCAACCGCAGCACAGCCCGCAAGCAGGAAAGTGTATCACTGATGGATTTACTAACCGAGCAACAGGAGGACGATTTCGATGCACGCTGATTACATTGCCAATCCTCTTTATGATAATAACCCTTTTATCGAAGCGCTCCCGCCTATGCTCGCCGGTAAAGACCTTATCCGTGCGCTGGCGTCTATCCCACCATACAACGACAATGACCGAGACCGCAGCACGGGGGAGCGATTGCAGCTGCTTTCCTCTTTATATGAATATTATCAACCTCTATCCATGACAATCGACCTGTATTGTGAGGTCTACACTGCCTTGCAGCATTGCTATGGGCAGTATTCCGTACAGCGTGAGGCTGCGGCCCTGCAAAATGACTATGCACTCATGCGGGGGAGCGCCTCGGCGGCCTCTATCGGCGGCGGAAATTCCTTTTCTGTTATCGGTGTATCGGGCCTTGGCAAGTCCACCGCATTGCAGCGCGTGTTGTCACTGTTTCCGCAGGTCATTGAACACGCCAAGTATCACGGGCAAAATTTTTACTGCCACCAAATCCCTTATCTAGTCGTACAGACCCCACACGATGCGTCAATTAAAGCACTGATACTAGACATTTATCTGCAAATTGACGGTTTGCTCGGCACAAGCTATCAGAGGGATGCGCTGGCCCGCCGCTTGAGCATTGACGTTCTCGTCAGCCAACTCAACTTAATTGTCCGCAGTAATCATATCGGCCTGCTGGTAATAGACGAGTTGCAAAATATTTGTTACCGAAATCGTGAAACAGGCACACGCTTTCTTAATTTTCTCGTCCAACTTATCAACGGTACAGGGGTAAGTGTCTGCATGGTCGGTACGCCCCGCGTTCTGCAAATATTGCAGCAGGAGTTCCGTTCGGCTCGGCGCACCACCGGCCTTGTGTACGATAGACTTGCAAACGATAAAGAATACTCTTTACTTTTGCACGGCCTGTGGCATTACCAATATACGAGGTATGCCACCGACTTGACCGCTGAAATGCAAAACTGGCTTTACAGAAAAACGCAAGGTATCCCGGACATACTCGTCAAGTTATTGTACAGTGCCCAAAAGCAGGCCATCCTCGACGGCAGAGAAACGCTGGACTATGAAATTTTTGAAAGTGCATTTTTAAAGAATCTCGGTATGGTATCGGAATACATGAGCGAGCTTTCTCAAGCGCCCCTTGTCAAAAACGCTCCGACCCCTGCTGCCGAGCCACCAGTCACACAACGCAAAACCACTGCTATTACCGGCGACGACCTGCGTCTGCTGCTCAAGAGAGCAAAGCGCAGCGGCACATCGCCTGTAATTGCTTATACCGAGTACATCAAGGGCGAGGTAACGCTATGATTAGCTTTTTCCCCACACCATATCCAGATGAACTATGGTACAGCGTCATTTGTCGCTACCATGTCCACAGCGGAAATTCCTGCGCCAAGCACACGATGCGCCAGTTGTACGGCGACGGCACATATACTGCCAGTATGATGCTGTGCGGGCATATTGTTCCACTGCTGGCACAACTTCCGCGCGGGTACTTATCCATTAAAGACGTTATTCTGCGACACACATTGTACCCTTACTATGCACGTTTCTATTCCACACAGCGCAAGCGGTCTACTTACGCCTACGCTTTCAACGGCAGTGGAAATGCCGTACACCGGATGGGCATATCCCAAGCCAGCGGGAATCATTATACCGTATTGCGTTACTGCCCTGTTTGCCATCAAGAGGATTTTGCACAATACGGTGAGCCATACTGGCATCGCTCCCATCAGTTGCCCGATATGCAGCTTTGTGTCAAACACCGCTGCTGGCTGGTTGATACGGATGCTGTTTGCGTCCATAACCGGCAGGGAGAATTGTTTCCAGCCACCTTTACTATGCACCTTGCACAGCCGTCCACCGCGCCTATCCCGGACAGCTTGTTTGCTTTGCACCGACTGCTGCAAGACACCATTGATGCGCCTTTTGATTTTAAGGACGGCACAGTCTACTACGACGTCATTGACCGGGCCTTACTTTCTCGTGGTTGGCGTTCTCCCACAGGCGGCCACACTTACGCCGCAAAGGTTGGAAGTGCACTTTTAAATCTATATGGCACGTCCATTCCGGCAGGGGATATATCTGCCAAGCAACTACACGCGACACTATCCCGCAAAAGCGTTGCCCCGCGCTACATCTTACAGCTGGCCGTTTTGTTCGAGCTGTCGCTCTCGGAACTTTTGACTCCGCCGCGCAGTCCTGCACCCAACTTTAAAAAAGAGATGCAGGAGATGTACCACGCCGGGGTCAGTATGTATCATATTGCCCAGCTATATGCCACAGACGCCAAGACCGTGGCACGTTGGGTCAAATAAGAGAGCTTATGCAGCCGGGGCCTCCTTCTTCTTTTTCCGCTCCCGTGCCTTGGCCTTTTTCTCGTTGATTTCCTTGGTTGCCGCATAGGCGCTTTCAATAGCCTTAGCTTTGCGGGGATGCCCCGTAATTATCATGCTCGGATTGATTCTCCAACAGCCGTCAAATTCTTTAACCATCAGATTCCTGTTGACAAACTGCGTCATGGCTCGGCTGACCGTTGCGGTGCTGCAACAGCAATGTACCTTGATTTTTTCCATTGTACCAATATACATATTTTTGCCCAAATCCATTGCCTGCAAGATGTAGACCAGTATCTTCAACTCGGTCTCGCTCAAGCCGACAATGCCGGTAAAAAATTCTTTGTACAGCTTAATAAAACGCTCTGCCCCCTGTGCCTCGTAGAACTGCTCCACCGTGGCATACTCATTTGGTAGTGTCACAAGTTCGCCAGTCTTATCATCAATGACTGCTGCCCCGTGTACCTTTTTGCCTTGGCAGGTATCATAAGCCGCCATCAGCTTAACTTCTTGCAAAAAGCTGCCTTTTGCGAGCAGACGCGGGTTAAGCATCCATTGACCGGGGGCAACTGGGGCAAGTATATTTTTCTCCTGCATTTTCAACAGGGCGCTCCGCACTGTCTTTTCGTCAACGTCGGCTCGGCGGGCCAGTCCTTTTGCCGTACCATCATAGGTATTCGTGCGCGGATGGATGTTTTTCAGGACTGCAACCACAACTAGATTTTCTTGTTTCGTAAATCCGAAAAGGGCTTCCAAAAAGCCCATCTGCATCTTCCAGAATGCCTGCTCACCATAATACTCGCGTCCGTAATCTGCATTTCTAACCACTGCACTTGTACTGGGCACATTGCCAGCCGGAATGGGGTTCGTATAATCTGCCATATAGGTCTCCTATAATATCGTGAAAAATGGTAGGGAATCTATGACATTCTGATTTTCATTCCAGCTTTTCCCGCGTTGTCGATTTTCTGCGCTATAATGCAGAAGTATAGAGTTCCAAAGTTCTTTACGACTTGAACCTCTTACTCTATTCTAAGGTCTTATTCTTCCTTATATTCTATCTTTTCCAAGAATCAATAAGACCCGTAGGGATCAATAAGAATAAAAATTGAAATGTCACCTTATGTCAGTTCTACGTTTTCATCTTTGTGTTTCAAGTTATCACTATCGGTAAGTTCCTCACAACACGCAGACGTTGCGGCTAGGTCAGCTTTTTAAAAATTCCGTCAAATCAAAAAGGGAGTAACGGCACAGTCGGTCATCAATCCATACCCAGCAGCCTGCCAACAGGTTGCCATGTAGGGGTTAGCCGACCACTTTGCCGCAGCCGCACAGCCCATCGGGCTGTTTGACGGATTCATTAAAAAAGCTGTAAGCAGACGTCTGATTCCGGATTCAGTCGTCCGTTTTGGCCCAACCACATTTTAAAAAGTGCACTGTAACGTATCACTAATACTATTATACCAACTCAAAAATGCCGATGCCACCTCATCCCCCCTCTATAGAGAAAAAAAACAAAAAAATTCATAATTGCTCTATAATTCAATTTCGAGTAATTAAAATAGCGTTTCGGGAAAAGTTTATTGCAAACCTCAAAACCCTATTTTACAATACAAAATATGCCGATATAGCAATTTATATAGGTATGTTCATCAGAAAGGAGACCTTTTCCCCATGCGCAAAAAGGATTTTAAAACACGCGCATTGGCGGTTGCCTTGACTGCTGCCGTTGCGTTGAGCGCTACCGCCTGCGGCTCGAAGTCCACGGTTGACACATCCAGCACAACAGCCAGCCAGAGCGAGACTTCTGACAGTTCAGAATCTGCCGCCACACCCGCGCCGACTGCGACCCCTGCACCGACTGCCGCACCGGCCCCTGCGGAGTCCACCGCTGAAACCGACGACAAGTCTGCACAGGACAGTCAGAACGGGCAGAATACCAATTCCGGCAACACAAACAGTTCCGGCAAGCAGAACAGCACTACATCCGGCAGTAAAGGCAATATCACCTCGTCCGGCAAAACAACGGCCACTGCCCCTGCACAGGCTGCTGCTCCCGCACCCACGGCCACGCCGAAGCCCATCACCTACACCTACGTTGTCCGCAAGCACCCTGCAAGCTGCACGACGGCAGGCTACGACGAGCACATCTGCCAAGAGTGGGGCGGCATGAACTACAACGACAACTACGTTGCCCCCACCGGCCACGACTGGGGCGCAGGTGTTGTCACCAAGCAGGCCACCTACTTTGAAAAAGGCTCAATTACTTACACCTGCAAGACCTGTGGCGAGACCCGCACCGAGGAGACGCCCGAACTGGATAAAACCTACCATATTAAAGAGGTCATCGCGCCGACCTGCACGTCCGAGGGCTACACCATCTACGAGTGCAACGAAGTTCCCGGTCTGACCTACAAAGGCGAGTACACCGCCAAGCTGCCCCACAGTTGGGATGACGGCGTTGTCACCAAGGCCGCAACAATTTATGAGAAGGGCGTCAAGACCTTTACCTGTACGGTTTGCGGCGAGACCCGCACCGAGGACATCCCCGTGCTGGACAAGACGTGGCACAAGGGTGAGACCGTCGCCCCGACCTGCACCGAACAGGGCTACACCGTCTACATCTGTGACCAAGACGAAACCCTCACCGAGAAGCGCGATTACACCGACGCCCTCGGCCACGATTACGATGACGGCGTTATCACCACCGAACCGACCTGCACGACAGAAGGTGTCAAAACCTATACTTGTAAGCGCGATGGCGCGACTAAGACCGAAACGGTTGACGCGCTCGGTCACGACTGGGATGCAGGTAAGGTCACGAAGGCTGCCACCTGCACCGAGGACGGCGTTTTCACCTTTAGCTGCACCCGCTGCGATGCAACCGACACCGCTACAATTCCCGCAACCGGCCACAAGTGGGATGACGGCACAATCACTGTCGAGCCGACTTGTGAGACTGACGGCGAGAAAACCTATAAATGCACAAACGACGGCTGCACCGAAACCAAGACTGAAAAGGTTGATGCCCTCGGCCACGACTGGGGCGACGGCGAAGTCACCACTCCGGCCACCTGCACCGCAGACGGCGTGTTGACCTACATCTGCAAGCACGATTCCAGCCACACCAAGACCGAGGCCATCCCCGCGCTGGGCCACGCCTTTGCTGAAACCGGCACAGTCACCAAAGCCGCAACCTGTGAGGAAGATGGTATTATGACCTACCCCTGCACCCATGATGGCTGCACCGAGGCCAAGACCGAAGTTATCCCCGCACTGGGCCACGACTGGAACGACGGCGAGGTCACTACCCCCGCAACCTGCACGGAAGATGGCGTTAAAACCTACACTTGCAAAAATGATGCCCGCCACACCAAGACTGAAACCATTGCAAAGCTGGGCCACAAGTGGGATGCCGGTAAGGTCACTATCGAGCCGACCTACGAGAGCGACGGTGAAATGACCTTTACCTGCGAGAACAACCCGACCCATACCTACACCGAGACCATCCCGGCCAAGAAGTACACCTTTACCGTGACCGTGGTTGACCCCACCTGCACCGAGCAGGGCTACACGCTGCACACCTGCAACGAGAACGCCGAAAAATCCTACAAGGACAACTACACCAACGCGCTCGGCCACGACTACAAGGAAGTCACCACCCCGGCCACCTGCAAGGACGCGGGCAAGGTGGAAAACGTCTGCCAGCGCTGCGGCGACACCCAGCTTGTTAAAGACCTGCCTGTCACCGAAGACCACCAGTGGAACGACGGCGTTGTGACCAAGGCCGCCACCTGCACCGAGGCAGGGGAGAAGTTGTACACCTGCACCGTCTGCGACAAAACCAAGACCGAGACCATTGCAGCCATCGGCCACGACTGGGAAGAAAAGACCACCCCCGCCACCTGCAAGGACACTGGCAGCGTTGACCACACCTGCAAAACCTGCGGCGTAACCGAGCACGTTAAAGACCTGCCCGTTACCAACGAGCACATTTGGGATGCAGGCACTGTCACAAAGGAGGCCAACTGCACCGACAAGGGCGAGACGACCTACTCCTGCACCGTTTGCGGCGCAACGAAGGTCGAGGAAGACATTGCCGCGCTGGGCCACGACTTCCACGGCGGCAACTGCAACCGCTGCGGTGTTTCTGAGGATTACGACCCCGAACATTTCCGTCAGACGATTTTTACGCAGACAAACGAGTTCCGCGCCGAGAATAACCGTGCGCCGCTGACCTACCTGTCGCAATATCAAACCGTTGCTGACCTGCGGGCAAAAGAACAGGCAACCTCTTACGGGCATACCCGCCCGAACGGAGAGCCATACTATACCGCGTTTGAAGAGCTTGGCTTCGGTGACCGTCTGGCTGCTGGTCTAAACGGTGAAAACGCTGGACGTATGCAGGGAACATGGTTCTTTGAAGATTGGGCTGTAAATGGTTGGAGTGTTAGCCCCGGCCACCGTCAGGCCATGCTGGCCGACGCTGCGGACGGCATTGTCGTTGGCTGCTACTACGACCCGGTTACCCAGTATTACTACGCCATCCAGATGTTCTTCAGCTCCGAACTGGCAAACCAGTACAAGAACAGCCCTGCCAGCCAATCCGCTGCCCCTGCGCACGCTGTGGCTGTTCAAGCTGTTGCGCCTGTTGCCGAGCAGCCTGTCGTAACAGCTGCCCCGGCAGAAACCTCCGAGCAGCCTACTGATAAGACCGAGGACGAGCCTTCCACCGTATCTACAGATGAAAAGCCCGCCACCTCGGAGACCGCAGAAACCGAAAAAGAGTCTGAATAATATCCACTCATAATCATGCGCCCCACAGCACAAACGCTGCGGGGCGCATATTTTATTATAAAAACTAAGAGTGTCGTGAAACACGACACCCTTAGAAACTTTATTATGTACGTTTTACCGTCTAATTCTGGAGGTTTTGATACTTATTTGATATTTATTAGCCGAACGTGCAGCACCAGATAGTTTTACCGTCGATTGTATAGAAACAGCAAATACCAATCTGCGTGAAATTCGGATTCATAATAACTGCATCAATAAAATCATGTTATTATACAAGTGCCACAAGTACGGCCCTCACATCGTCAATGTATTTAGGGCCAACGCGCAAGGTCTCGCCATTCGTCAGTTGAATTTCCTTTGCCTTCTTGTCCTGTAAGCCTTTGATTTTACGCACATTGACAACGATGCTTCGTTGGCAGCGGCAAAATTCACCCTGCGGCAGGCGCTTCATTATTGATTGCAGCGTTGTATTGTAACGTTGTCTGCCGCTGCACGTCACAATTTCCACTGCGTGGGAAAGTGCCTGTGCATATAGAATATCATCTGTATAATATTTGTCAACTGCATACGCGCCGCGCTGTAAAGTCAATATCGCACGACCTTTTGCGTAGCTGCTTCGTTCCCACCAAAAATCAAGTAAATCAAATATTTTCTTCATATTGGTTGGCTTGACTATGATGGAGCAGGCGTATACATCTTGACTCGCAAGCAAGCACTCACTCCGATTGGATATGAAGGCAATATCAATACGGCTGTTATATTTGCGCAGATGCTTGGCAAAGGTCATGCCATCAATACCGGGCGTCTCAACATCCAGCATGGCCGCATCTATGTCCAGCAGCCCCCGCATGGCATAGGAGTCCTTTTGTATGGCCGTCTCTTTTTGTATGTATACTTCATGGCCGGTCTCTTTTTTCCACGCTTCAATTTGCCGTATGAGCCGCTCCATATCCTTTGTATTATCTTCCAAAATCAAAAGGTTCAACTCGTCTTCTCACCCTCAAAAAATGTTAAAAGCTGTTGGAATTTTAATTCATGGTAGCAAACGATTTTTCCCATGTCACGCAACTTTACTTGAAACGCAATTTGAATTACCTTAAATTTTTTCTTCAAAAAATAACCCTGTATCAAATCAACGCTGTGCCCGATTTCTCGCAAAAGTCCGGGAATTTTTTGCAAAAAAATGGTATAGTATTAGTAGTAAATAAACCGAACCTTAGAGGTGAGACCCCCATGCAGACTTACGGCTATTGCCGGATTTCCACACCGCGACAAAATATTGAGCGGCAAGTGCGCAACATTTTAGCCGCGTACCCGGATGCCCATATTGTCCGCGAGGTCTACACCGGCACTAAGTATCAAGGCCGCGCGGAATTGGACAAGCTGCTGCGCACTGTACAGGCTGGAGACAGAATTATTTTTGACTCCGTTTCCCGCATGAGCCGCAGCGCCGACGAGGGTTGCCAACTGTATACGGATTTGTACGCCCGGAATGTTGACCTTTTCTTTTTAAAAGAGCCACATATCAATACCGAGACCTACCGCCAGACCATCCAGCGGCAAATCAACGCCCAGTTGCAAACCGGCAGCGCGGCCACTGATAATTTTGTTTCGTCCGTTATTGCTGCATTAAATCAATACACCGCCGACCTTGCCGCCGAGCAGATACGCCTAGCCTTTGCGCAGGCACAGAAGGAAGTTGACGACCTGCACCAACGCACCAGAGAGGGGATGCTGACCGCGAAATTGAACGGCAAGCAAATCGGACAGATGGCGGGCCGCAAGTTGATAATTAAGAAGGCCGCACCGTGTAAAGAATTGATTGTGAGATACAGCAAGGATTTTGGCGGCACACTCTCGGATGCCGAGTGCATAAAGCTGATTGGTATTGCCCGAAACACTTATTACAAATACAAGCGGGAACTGCGTGAGCAGTCAGCAGGGTTGCCCCCGTTATGAGGGCTTATCTGCAAGGGCGCACCACGCGCAGGTCTTGCACTCTGCTTTCTCGCCGCAGGGCGGTACACCGGTGTCTGGTTCGTAGGGGCAAGAATGATAATCGTATTGCATGGGAAAATTCCTCTTACTTAAAAGTGTACATATAAAAATGGTAGCCTACTCTCACTCGGCTATTATCGCTGTTTATAATGGATTACTCGGAAACGACCATTTTCTCCATGCAGTCACCGCAGATTATGTTGATTGCTTTCGTCGCTCGGCAGCTATTGCCACATTTGGGGCAGATATATTTGCGGGTGCTGCTAGGCTTTTTTGTTCTGCTCCCGCCCTTGGGGAGCGTTCCGAGCACATCCAGAAGGGAAACACCCTCAACCATCTGCAAGTCCTGCCAGCCCTGCGCCTCAATGAAATCCAGCAGGTCAATTCCGGGGCTGGTAATTGTCCAACCGTATTTGGGGTGGTGCTCAACTTCCAGCCCGTGCGCCTCGGCCATTGACTTAAATCTTTTGTTGTGATACACGCCGTTATTGCTGGTGTCCTTGATGGGTTCGGGGTTTCCGTCCGCATCAAGGATTTTTGAGCCGTAACCAACTGCGCAGGCAAGGTGGCACATCTCATGCAAAAGCGTGGCACAGGTTTCCTCGATTGGGCGGTTGAGCGTGGGCGAACTGATGTTGATTTCATACCGCCGCTCATCGCCCGCCTGCCAGACCTTGCCGCAAGTGAAATGTCCATACGCGCCGACTGTCTTTTTTAGGCTGATAACCACCTCCGGCAACGCGCCATCAAAAAAGTGATTGTTAAGAAGTCGGAACATCTTTTCGAGTTGTCCGGCCACGCGGCTGGTTTTAACGGTTTGTTTCATTTTGCTGTCCTTTCTCGTCGTTTTGTCTTTCGTATCCCGCAGAAGCGGTTTGCAGGTTTGGCCCCTGCCGGCGAGAAGAAAAAGTAAAGCCCACACCCCTGTGTCAACAAATCATGGAATATCGCAGCATTCTACGCTAAAATGCGAGAATATGCCGTGAAAGTTTGTTGACTAAAGGGTGTGGGCTTATATACTTTTTTGAGCGGCAGGGCCACGTTCCCATCCCGCCGCAGCGGCGTTCTCCTTTCCGAATCAAAATTTTAAAAAAATTAGTATAGCTATATATAGGGGAGAAAAGTTCTCCCATGAGCCAAAAGGATACAAAATATGATAATTACAAACCAACGTCCAGAGGTAAAACTCCTTTGGAAGACAGCGAAAAAGCACTACAATCTTAAAAGCCGTCAACTTTTCCGCATAGCGCTAAAGGACGAGTTTTTACCGCTCACCGCTCCCTTTCGCACTGAAGCCGATTTCTTATTAAATGAGGCTGCTGCAAATAATCTGACTACCGATGAAATCAAGAACTCCATGTCACGAGGCATCGACGCGCTGCAAAATCGTCCTCTCCGTGAGCCATCTATTCTGTGGTCGTTCTTCTCCCGATTTTCGGAAAATGAATTGCAAAAATCCTCCGACATTGTTGAGGGAGACGCTTCTTGGGAGCGAACTATCGCGGTCTACACAGTTCTCAACGAAGTACCTTTTGTGAGCAACGATGGCAGAATTGACGGCGCACGCCTTGTTGATGACCTTTTATCTAAATGGGATAGTCTCTGGAACAAGAAAGAGACGTACTTTTTACTAGCATTGATTGCAGACCGCTGTGAACCCGAAAGCCCTTTCGGTTGGTTTGAGGGTGTACTTTTTCTGCGCGACATCGAACGTGCCGCTCTATGCGGCGAATAATGCGGCAGAAATGTCCAGCGCATCGGTGCGGACATTGTGCCGCCACCCCAGGGGGGCAGGAACGGCGGGAAGTCGTTCCGATTGGGGGCCGCAGCCCCCACTGACGGCAAGCATATCTTGTCGGCAGCGGGGAGTCCAGAGGGGTCACGCCCCTTTGGCAAGATAAGCCCGCAAGGGCGGTGGGAGTTTCCGGGGGAAACTGCCATATCTTGTATGACACATCAGTCCGCGGCTAAATACACTGCTTCATTTCGCAGGGCATTTTAAGCCACGGGCAGAGGGGTCATTGACCCCACAAAAGGAAGGTGAGATTACAATGGCAAGTGTAGAGAAGTTTTCGGCGGGCGCAGTCCGCAATCAACTGCGGCACAATCGCCGCGAAATCGAACATTCCAGCAACCTTGACATTGACCCGTCTCGGCAGGGGCAGGACTATGTTCTGTCGCCCGATAGGGGCATGACCGAGTACGATTATTTCAAGCAGCGCATAAGTCAGCTATATGTGTATAATCGTAATGACATTAAAGTTATGGCCGGATGGGTCGTTACTGCGCCGCAGAATTTAGACCCAAAGCGTTATGATGATTTTTTCTGCTCGACATACGATTTTTTGGAAAATCGTTATGGCAAGGAGAACGTTATTCAAGCCATCGTGCATGATGACGAGGGTGGCCAGCCGCATTTACATTTTTGTTTCGTGCCCGTTGTCGAAGACCCGAAACATGATGAAGGCTACAAGGTATGCGCCAATGAGGTTCTTGACCGCCGCGAACTGCGCAATTTTCATCCAGACCTGCAACGCTATCTGGACGAGCATGGTCTGGAAGATGCTCATATTATGACCGGCGTAACCAAACAGCAGGGCGGCAACCGCACTGTCGCGCAGCTTAAGGCCGAGCGCGAACAGGAAATCAAACGCCCCTCACTGTACTTCGGAGAAGCCACCAATATGCAGCACTTACACTTTTGAGGTGCACCATGAATCAATTTGTACTGCGCCTTAATTGTTATCTGTATGGAGCACTTGCCATCACACTGGCATTTTTATTGCTGCTCATTTACATACGCGGGCAGGGCAACCATTTTCCGAATCCCTTCAACCGTAAAAATATTGTATATCAGCCAGCTGTACAGACGCACGGAGTTCTTCTCGGAAAGCGATTCAACTTGCTTGCCTACTCGCCAGAACAAGACGAAGGGCACATCCTTGTCCTCGGTCCTTCTGGAACAGGCAAGACCAGTGCTTTGCTGATACCAACGCTGCGCAGTTGGCAGGGCACGGCACTGGTGGTGGATATTTCCGGCGATATTTCGGCCAATGTACAGGCAGAAAATAAAATCATATTTGACCCAACCTCAAAGGATTGCATCCCGTACAACGTCTTTGCCTCGATAGATGCCATTGGTGACGAGACCGAGCGGCTAGAGCGTTTAGAACAGCTTGCCTACCTGTTGTTGCCGGATAAGGCAAATAACAGCGAGGCAGGCGTGTTCTTTTGTAAAAATGGCCGCAAAATGATAACAGCTGCACTGATTTGTTACTATGGTATGGGCTGGGATTTTATTCGGATTTGTGAGCACTTCTTGTCCAACGACTGGCGCAGTCTACTAAACGACATCGCTTCGCAGCAGAACCAGACTGCAAATATGTATATCAGTTCTTTTGCAGGGGCATCAGAACAAAATACCGCAGGCTGCAAACAAGCTGCCGATGATGCGTTGAAATTATTTGCTACAAACGAAAAAATCAAAAATGCACTTCGCAAAACGGCCAGCTATGAGCAGTCAATCAGCCCGGCCACGCTGGAGACAAACAGCATCTATATCTATATTCCAGACGAAAAGCTCAAAATATATGGTGACCTGCTGCGTATTATCACGGCACAGTCAATGGAGTATTTTTCAGCACGCCCAAAGGGGAACAAGCAAATGATACTGTTCTGCTTGGACGAATTTGCATCCTTTGGAAAATTGCAGATAACCGAAAGCCTGCGAAAACTAAGAAAGCGGCATATCCGCATTATGGTGTTGACGCAATCGTTAGCTGACCTTGACATGATTTATGGAAAAGATGAGCGCAAGGCTATGCTCGGCAACTTTAAGTTTACAATTCTGTTGGGCTGCAAGGACACCGAGACGCAGGAGTATTTTTCAAAAATGATAGGAGACAAGCCCTCATTTGGGGATGACGAAAACAAAAATAACCGCCCAATCATCAGACCCGCAGAGCTTGCGCACTTGGAGCAAGACCTGTACGTTATCTGTGATGATGGAGCGGTTAGATTGCGAAAAAACTTTTATTTTAAATCGTGATTTTTAAATGTACACTTATAAAAGTTACAGTTTACCGTAAAATATTGACATATTAGGGCAGATATATTACTATGATGTAGGGCACAACAAGAACTCAAAAAGGACAACCACAGGTAAATAATTGTAAGACCCCAGCACCTCCGGGTGTTTGGGGTCTTTTTTGTTTGCCATTTTTGAGAGGAATCGAAGAAATCTATAAGAAAAAATCTTGGATTCCCGCGTTTTAGAGTGATTTTTGGAAAAGCATTGAGGAATAATGGGCGGCGAGCGGAACGGAGTGGAGCGAGCCTTAATTGACTCGTTTCTCCGTTTTTCTCCCTTGAATTTTCTTGATTTTGGGTGTGCCCCTTTTGAATTTTTTGAGCGCCCTTTCATAACAGTTTGTATAAATTTACAGCAAATATATAACCCCCGATTTCAGGCAATCGGGGGTTGTTTTTATTGCGGCCAGTCTGCGCTCCGGCTCGTGGTCTCGTCAGGGTGCATCCAGAGGACGGCATAGTGGTTTTGCGCGGCCAGGGCCTGGCCGGTCTCCTCGGGCAGACAGAACAGCCCGGTGGAAAGCGCGTCGGCCAGACCTCCGGTGTCGGCGCGGGCCAGCACGGCCACGCTGCTGACGTAGCGGGCAGGGTAGCCCGTCGTCAGATCGATCAGGTGGGCGTACCGCACGCCGTCGTACTCAAAGTAGCGCTGGTAGTCGCCGCTGATGACCAGGCTGTCGCCGTCGGCCAGCTCGACGGCCTGTATGTACGCGGGGTCATCGCCCCAGGGGTTCTCAACACCCGCGGTCCAGGGCTTGCCGCCGGGCTTTGTGCCGATGGCGCGCACATTGCCGCCGATGTTCAGCAGGGCGCTGGTCAGCCCGCGGGCCTGTGCGGCCCGGGCGGTCTGCTCCACGGCGTAGCCCTTGCCCACCGCACCGACGTCGAGCGCCATCTCCGGGTCAGCAAAATAGACGGTTTGTGCTGCATCGTCCAGAACCAGATCTTCTACGTCGATATGCGCCAGCGCCGCCGCGATGGCGTCCGCGTCGGGCGGGACAGGGGAGTCGCTTTCCCGCGCGTCGTGCCACAGGCGCAGCACCGCACCTGCGGCGATGTTCGTCGCGCCGTTGGCGGCAGGGTAAGCGGTGTCTTTACACCAGCGCAAAAATGCGTACAGCTCGTCGCTGACCTGCACCGGCGCAGCGGCGGCCCGGGCGTTGACATCATACAGGTTGATGACGCCATCATAGTGGTGGTAGATGTCAAACAATTCGTTATAGCGCTGTAAATCGCTGTACATAGCCTGTGTCTGGGCGTTCCAGCTGTCCTGGCTGTCGGCATAGCCCTGCACGATGGCGACAGTGTCAAACAGGTCGAACCAGGTGGCACTGTACAAATTTTGCTGCTTTTGGCAGGCGGTCAGCGGCAGACAAAGCAGTACCAGCAGCAGCGCGGTCAGGCGGTGCTTCATGCGTTGCCGCCCTGCACGGTCTCGTGCTCGGTGTTTAATTCCAGCAGCAGGTTTGCCAGCGTCCAGCCCTTGCTGGTGGGCGTGACCATGCTGCGCACCGGAATGGACGCGCCGCCCATTTTGATAAGGTCAAGGAACGCGCCCAACTCACCGTTGTCATGGCGCAGTCCGCTGACGATGATGGCCGGGCGGTCCGGCACCGCGATAAGCGGTGCAAACGCCGGGGCCGGCCTGCCCGCGCAGAGGTCCCCGACGATGCCGCCGAGGTCGCCGTCCGCGACGAGGCGGAGCTTGACGTCATAGCGCCTGGCCGCGCGGACGATGGCGGCATAGTTGGGGTAGCTTTCGTCAATGCGCCAGAGTAGGGCGCAGCGGGGTTCGCGGATGATTCGGGCTTTCATGATGTTACCTCGTTAAAAGGGGAAGTGGTGAACGGGCGGGCGAACCATGTTCGCCCCTACAGAGACGCCGCCACCGTAGGGGCCGGGCATGCCCGGCCCGCGACATAAAAATAAGCGGTCGTTTGCGGGAAAGCTGCGGGCCGCACATGTGCGGCCCCTACAACTCTACCCATTCAAAAAAGCATTGTAGGGGATGGGTCTTGACCCCTCCGCGGGCGGATATGGGATTCGCCCCTACGGAGAGAGCGGCCATGCTGCGGGGCGTCTAAGGCGCCCTCTACAACAAAGGCGCCGCCTTATCCCGGGCAGCGCCTTTTGTATTGCTTACAGGTCGGGGTGGTACTCCTTGCAGGTGCACTTTTTCCACTTCAGGCCGCTGCCGCAGGGGCAGGGATCGTTGCGGCCGATCTTCGTCACACGGACGGGGGCCGGGGCCTTGGCACCGGTATCACCGGGCGCATTATCGCCGGTGGGCTTGGCGATCTGCTCACGCTTCGGCTCGGCGTTCTGCTGGCGAATTTCAATCGTCAGCAGCATGTGGACGGCATCCTCGCGGATCGACGCGATCATCTCATCGAACATCGCGAAGCCCTCGATGCGGTACTCGACCACGGGGTCATGCTGGCCGTAGCCGCGCAGACCCATGCCCTGCTTGAGCTGGTCCATGTTGTCGATGTGCTCCATCCACTTGCTGTCAACATTGCGCAGCAGGCAGATGCGCTCAAGCTCGCGCATCGTCTTGGCACCGTAGCGCTTTTCCTTGGCGGTCAGGATGTCCATGCCGCGCTTGTACAGCTCGTCGGCAATGCCCTCCTTCGTCAGGTCGCCCAGCTGCTCGGTGGTGTAGTTGAAGTCGGTGGGCAGGCACAGCCAGTTCATGAAGTGGCGGCGCAGCCCGGCAAAATCCCAGTCGTCGGCGGTCTCGCCGTTCAGGTAGTTCGTGCAGGCATCGTCGATGGCCTGGCGCATCATCTCGTGCAGCTTGCCGGAGATGTCCTCGCCGTCCAGCACCATCTGGCGCTGCTTGTAGATGATCTCGCGCTGCTGGTTCATGACGTCGTCATACTGCAGCACCTGCTTACGAATTGCAAAGTTCGACGCTTCGAGCTTCTTCTGGGCGCTCTCGATGGTGTTGGTGATGAGCTTGTTCTCGATGGGCACATCCTCGTCGAGGCCCAGGGAATCCATGAGGCTCTGGACGCGGTCACCGCCGAAAATGCGCATCAGATCGTCCTCCAGGCTCAGGAAGAAGCGGGATGCACCCGGGTCGCCCTGACGGCCTGCACGGCCGCGCAGCTGGTTGTCGATACGGCGGCTCTCGTGGCGCTCGGTGCCGATGATGAACAGGCCGCCCGCATTGCGGACAACCTCCGCCTCGCGCTTGACCTCGGGGGCAAATTCCTCGCACAGTTCCTCAAAACGCTTGCGGGCATGGAGAATTTCGGCGTCCTCGGTCTCGGCGTGGCCGTCGCACTCGGTCATCAGCATCTCAAGTTTGGCATCAATACCGGCCTCCGGCGGGGTAGGCAGCTCGGTGCCGCTGGCCTTGGCGCGGGCCTTCTCATGCTCGTAGGCATCCTTCAGCTCGGCCAGGTTGGCGGTCAGCTCCTTGGACAGCTCCTTTTTAAGGGCCGCCTTGGCCATGTAGGTCACGTTGCCGCCCAACATAATATCGGTACCGCGGCCCGCCATGTTGGTGGCGATGGTGACCGCGCCCTGCTTGCCGGCCTGCGCGACGATCTCAGCCTCTCGCTCATGCTGCTTCGCGTTCAGGACATTGTGCTCGATGCCTTTCTTTTTCAGCAGCTTGGACAGCGCCTCGCTCTTTTCGACGCTGACGGTGCCGACCAGGACAGGCTGACCCTTGGCGTGGCACTCGGCGACCTGCTCAATGACGGCGTTGTACTTGCCGTTGACGGTCTTGTAGACGCTGTCGGGCAGGTCCTTGCGGGCGCGGGGCTTGTTGGTGGGGATGCTGACGATGTTCAGGCCGTAAATTTCGCTGAACTCGTCGGCCTCGGTGGAGGCTGTACCGGTCATGCCGGACAGCTTTTTGTACATGCGGAAGTAGTTCTGGAAGGTGACGGTGGCCAGCGTCTTGCTCTCGGCGGCAACGGTCACGCCTTCTTTGGCCTCGATGGCCTGATGCAGGCCGTCGTTGAAGCGGCGGCCATACATCAGACGGCCCGTGAACTCGTCAACGATGATGACCTCACCGTCTTTGACGATATAGTCGGTATCGCGGTGCATAACGCCGCGGGCCTTGATCGCACCGTCAATGTAATGGCGCAGCGACATATTGTCGGCGTCGGCCAGGTTCTCGACGTGGAAGAACGCCTCGGCTTTTTTGACGCCGGACTCGGTCAGGGTAGCGGTCTTGCGCTTTTCGTCCACGACGTAATCGCCGTCTACCTGCTCCTCGGCCTCGACCTTGTCGTCCAGCTCGACGATAACACTCTTTTTCAGCGTCTTGGCAAAGTCGTCCGCGCGCTTGTACATCACGCTGGAATCCTCGCCCTTGCCGCTGATGATCAGCGGGGTACGGGCCTCGTCGATCAGGATGGAGTCGACCTCGTCCACGATGGCAAACGCATGGCCGCGCTGCACCATGTTGGCCTTGTAGACGACCATGTTGTCGCGCAGGTAGTCAAAGCCGAACTCGTTGTTCGTGCCGTAGGTGACGTCGGCCTCGTAGGCCTTCTTGCGGTCCCCGGCTTCGACGCCGTGGACGACCAGACCGACGGTCAGACCCAGGAAGCGGTAGACCTTGCCCATCCACTCGGAGTCGCGGCGGGCCAGGTAATCGTTGACGGTGACAACATGCACGCCCTCGCCGGTCAGGGCGTTCAGGTAGGTGGGCATGGTAGCGACCAGCGTCTTGCCTTCACCGGTCTGCATCTCGGCGATGCAGGCGCGGTGCAGCACGATGCCGCCGATGATCTGCACGGGGTAGGGCTTCATGCCCAGCACGCGCCAGTCGGCCTCGCGGCAGACGGCGAACGCCTCGGGCAGCAGGTCGTCGAGGGTCTCGCCTTTGGCAAGGCGCTCTTTGAACTCGGTGGTCTTGGCCTGCAGTTCCTCGTCGGTCAGCTTGGCCATCTCCGGCTCCAGGGCAAGGACCTTGTCCTTGAGCGGGTTGATGCGCTTGAGTTCTTTGTCCGAGAAAGAGCCGAACAGTTTTTCAAAAAAAGACATAACAGTTCCCCTGTATTTTCCGCCGCGTGTAGAGGTGCGGCTAATAGTGGTTTTATATAGCTTTACACATGATACTATAATACACCCGCACAGGGGTTCGTGTCAAACCTGCGCGGGTGTATTTCGTAATATATTTAATTTTTCTGTTTTGCGGGCAGGCTCAGCAGCACCAGCATCAAAAAAATACAGCCGAAGCCCAGCGCATCCCACAGCGTAAAGGGCGAGTCCAGCACCAGCGTGCTGATGATGGCCGCCGTGACCGGCTCGGCAAAGCTGTAGAGGCTCGCCTTCTGCGGGCCGATGAGCGGCACACCCGACATGTACAGACTGAACGCCAGCACATTGCCCAGCACAACCACCGTGAAGATGCCGAACGCGCCCATCGCCGTCGGCACATAGTCGATCTGCCACGGGCGGAAGATGAGCGCAAACATGATGCCGCCCATCAAAAACGCCCAGCCCTGCAGCATCGGGGTGGGGTACTGCTCCTGCAATTTTTTCGGCCACATCGTGTAGATGGCGACGCAGCAGGCGCTGACGATGCCGGAGACCAGCGCCGCCGGGCTGACGGCCAGCCCCGTCAGGCTGCCGTGGGTCGTGATAAGGAACACGCCGACCAGCGCCAGCACAATCGAGAATATCTCAAACACGCGGGGGCCGCGCTTTTGCTGGATGCAGACGACCAGCAGGATGATGACGGGGGAAACGTCCTGTAAAATCGTGCCCATGCCCGCGCTTGACAGCTGGATCGTCAGAAAGTAGGTGAACTGGCAGCAACTGACGCCCGCCAGACCGTAGACCAGCAGGTCAATGGCGTTGCGCGGATTTTTCCTGACGTTCCACGGGTCAAAAAGCGTTTTGCGGTCCTTTATAAAAAAGAATCCGCACAGGATCAGCCCCGCCAGAAACAGCCGGATGGGCACGAGCCAGGTCGAATCCATCCCCTCGCGGGTGAACAGGTACTGCCCCATGCAGCCCGAAACGCCCCAGCACGCCGCGCCGCCCATCGTCAAGGCGGAGCCTTTTATGCGGTCAGACATTGTGTTGCTCCTCTGTTGTAGGGGTCGATGCTCGCATCGACCCGCATCATAACGGCGGGCAGTTGTTTGCAGGGGGCGGCGTCCTCGACGCCCCTACAGCCTCCCGTAAGCTCTTATTCCAAAATCAGCGCCGCGGCTTCGCGCAATCCCTTTACAACCGGTGCGCCCGTTTCCCTCAATTTTTCCGGCGGCTGGTGGCCGCCGGACTGCAAAACGCAGCGCACGCCCAGCGCCTGTGCAACCTCATAGTCGTGGACGGAATCGCCGATCATGACGGCGCGTGCCGGGTCAAAGCCGTTTTCCTTTAAATAGGCCAGCCCGACCTCGACCTTGCTCTTGGCGTAGATGTCGCCCAGACCCAGCAGACGGTCAAAATAGCCCGTCACGCCGCGCTCGTCGGTCTGACGCCGCAGCGTGTCCAGATTGCTGGCCGACAGAATGACCTGCCGCAGCCCCGCGGCCTTAAACGCCTCCAGCGCGTCAATGGCGCCGTCTGCCAGCGGGCAGGCCGCACTGGCGGGGACGTAGTCCTCCATGTATTTTTCGGCCAGCTCGGCAAAGCTGTGCTTTGTAAAGTCAAACCCCGCGCGGACGTAATATTCCTCGATGGGAAAGCCAAAAATGGCCCGGTACTGCTCGTGGTCATACCGCTGCGGATAGCCGAATCCTGCCAGCAGACGGTTGAGCGCGTCCACGCAGAGATCGACATCATCGAGCAGGGTACCGTTCCAATCCCACAAAATCAGTTCCGGGCACATAGATGTTACCTCTCACGGCAGCACCGCACAATTCCCGTCCCACGGGCTTAAGCACCGCTCCGGCGGCTGCGGCACGTCATCTGCGTCGCAAAAATGCTCGGTAATACACAAAGTATTGCCTGCGCTTTTTGCTTAGCATCTGACGTGCCTCGCTCGCCGTATCGGCACTTAGAATTGTGCGGTGTTGCCTTATTCTTCTGTAAAAATTTTGTTCAGACCCGCGTTGCTTTCGATCAGCTTGACGAGCGCCACACCCAGAATCGTGCAGCTGATGAGCTCGCCAATGCCGACAGTAACGGCATTGAACACCGCCAGCATCGCCGTGGGTGCGCCGTCCGAGAAGAAGAAGGTGATCTCGAACGCGCCGACAATGATCATATTAAAGACAACGGGCGGCAGGGATGCCGGAATGGCCAGCCCTTTCACGCGGATGTCGCGCAGCTTGTAGGTCACAAGGCAGGCCAGCAGGGTCGCCAGCGTGCCGAACACCACGTCAACGACGGTGGAGCCGAGCAGATTTGCCAAAAAGCAGCCCAGCGTGACGCCGACGATATACTCGGCGCCGAACACCGGCAGCAGACAGAGGGCCTCGGCCACGCGGACCTGCACCGCGCCGTAGCTGAACGGGGCCAGCACAAGGCAGACGACCACATAGACAGCCGCAATGACAGCGCAGCGCACAAGGCGACGGACGGACAGATTTTTCATATTCATACAATACTCCGGCGGATAGATTTTGACCACACGCAAGACCGCCAGCCTTGCGGGGTTTGCGCTGCCGACCAGCAGCCGGCAGCGGAGCCTAAAATCCTAAGTTGCTCAACAAACCTAAATTATAACAAAACCCGCAGGCCGTTGCAAGACCTGCGGGGAAAATTTATGGTAGATTCTGCGCATATTGTGCTGATATGGTATAATGCATCGGAGTGCATTGTCGATTATCTGAAAATCATAGTTCCCTAACAGCTCTTGGTATGGTATAATGCGTTGATCGTCGGTGTGCCATTGCAGCAGGTCATAGTTCCCTAATAGCTCTTGGTATGGTATAATTCTTGTGGTGCACGATGTAGCCAGGCACATGTCATAGTTCCCTAATAGCTCTTGGTATGGTATAATGCCCACGGTGGAACCTTTAGAACGAACAAAGTCATAGTTCCCTAATAGCTCTTGGTATGGTATAATTTAAATCGGTAAATGAATATTTAACACCAGGTCATAGTTCCCTAATAGCTCTTGGTATGGTATAATCCAGAGCTTGCGCAGGGGGAGCGACCAACGGTCATAGTTCCCTAATAGCTCTTGGTATGGTATAATCCGGTAACTTCAAAACCAACACTGAACCACGTCATAGTTCCCTAATAGCTCTTGGTATGGTATAATAGGAGGCGTTATGCAAGCAACATTTTACCAGTCATAGTTCCCTAATAGCTCTTGGTATGGTATAATGTGCTATGCCATTGCCATTGTATACAGCGGGTCATAGTTCCCTAATAGCTCTTGGTATGGTATAATAGCCAGTATGAGGCAAACACCGTGGTTGTGGTCATAGTTCCCTAATAGCTCTTGGTATGGTATAATCAAAAGAGTTGTCACTTGCAATAGAAAATGGTCATAGTTCCCTAATAGCTCTTGGTATGGTATAATACATCAGCGATGAAATAGCCGTGAATTGCAGTCATAGTTCCCTAATAGCTCTTGGTATGGTATAATGATTACAGCGACCAGCTTCACAAACGGAGCGTCATAGTTCCCTAATAGCTCTTGGTATGGTATAATAGGCTATGCAAAAAGCGCATCGGATTGCGGTCCGATGCGCTTTTTGTTTTAGAAAAAACTCAACTGTTCACATACAAAAGGGGCTTCTTCCGGCTGATAATTTCCCAGAAGAATCTGAATAGACTGGTACTGCTTTTCTGTAACGACAAGCAGGCGAATGGAGCCGTTTGGCGGTAAGGATGCCCTCAAACGGCTTTCGTGTTTCTTCACGGCGTCGTTGCCGTTGCACACCCTCGCGTACACAGAGAATTGCAGCATGTGGTATCCGTCCTTCAGCAAAAAATTTCGGAACGCCGTCGCATGCCGCCTTTCAGTCTTTGTCTGCACAGGCAGGTCAAAAAAGACAATCATCCGCATAAATTTACTCATAGCTATGCTGCTTGTATTCAAGCAATTTGGGTAACAGCAGGGCTTGTCCACGCAGACCTTGCACCAGGCGTTCCATTGCATAGGCAACGCTGTGGTGCTGCCCGCCGGAAAGAATATCCGCATTCAACAGGTTTACAAGCTTTCCCTTCAGTATGGGTGTCAATGCTGCATCCTCGGCCACATTTGCTGCCACATACAAATCCGCCACGGGTCGGAACGGCTCCATCAGGTCATCCGCCAGATTAAACTGGTTCAGCTCGCTGTCATGGTGCAGTCCCAGGCACGGCTGAAAACCATACACCGTCAGGCAGCGCGCCATATAGCCCCGCAAAATCGCGTAGGCATAATTCAGTGCTGCATTTCGCGTATCTTCATTGCGGCGGGTGTAGCCCTCACCAAATAAAGCCGGAAAGTAGTACGCTGCGGCGCTTGCCTCTACGTTATCTTTGTCACCGCTCGTCACAGCCTTGGCACGCCCAAACAGGAACGCTGCTTCCTGCGTTTTGCCGCAAAGTGCAAGGCACTCCGCTTGGTTTTGAATTTTTGCTGTCACGACCTGCTGCCACATCCGTTTTTTTACCGGCAGGGTCAATTCCATCTGCCAGCGCAGTACTCCCAGCTGACGGCTGTGCTGTGCAAACGGCAGCGAGATGCCGCACGGCAGATGTGTTTCATCACACCAGAAAGTCACCACACCGTTTTGTGCCAACGCCGCCATAGCCGCTGTTGTGATCGTGCTTTGGCGGCTTTCCAGTACAATGGCACTGATGTCTTCGATGGGCACAGAGTGAACTTCTTCCGTTTCAATCAACAGCTGCTCATTTTTGCAGCGGATGCGCACAGGGTTCACGATCATCAGACAGCGGTAGGACATAATTCACCTCCGTTGGGCAGGGAAGGTTTGCCGTTTTTCTTTTTTCACAGGGGTATAATTGCCAAGGACATCCACCTGATATTTCTGAACTTTTTGCAAGGTCTTAAAGCCAAGACCGTCTGCAATATATGCATCATCATGCGTAGTTACCGTGATGGCACCCGTCGAAATATTTCCGCCTTCAAAGTATGCCAGTATTTTGTTCACCGGCATTTCCTTTTCCAGTGTACTATCTCTGTTTTGCACCTTGAATTTCATAAGGCGTTTGCTTTCAATGCGTACAAGGTCATGCTGGCAAAGAGAAAAAAGGAAATCTTCATCCTTCATCTCTTTCCATTCAGCAGAGCTCTTATATGCAACCACTGCCTTACTCGGCAGCTCCGGCTTCACCGTATCCGCCACGTAGACGGGAATCCAGTAATAGCCGTCTCCCGGCACATAGTACACATCGATGCGTACCATCGTGTCGTTATCAGCCACACCCTTTCCACCATGAACCGGAACTGTACTGGTCACTTTATCGCAAATCTTCACTTTTTGAACTCGTGCCCCGGGTGTGCCATCCGCGCGCGGCTTGTAAAACGGTTCTGCAAACGCTTTCTTCCCATCCCCGCCAAAGGCAAGCAATCTGGCCTTCAGTGCATTGTACAGCAATGTATCGCTGCTGCGGTTAAAGTAGCCCGCAATTTCACCGTCCTTATCCAATTTCAGTTCGGTGATATTCCTACGCTGTACAACGTGAGTATCGTCCAGGCGACTTTTTATTGTTTCCTTGTGTGCCGCACCTGTCACCTTATGGCGCGGCATCCGCGATACAAACACAGGCTGAATAGACGAAATATCCACCGTCGCATAATAGACCGGGTTGATCTGCATCAAATGTTCCTGCGGGCAGGCCGACAATCGCTGCGTCAGCTCATCACGGAAGCGCGGCCACGGTTCGGGGAAGTGCTCATTACGCACCGCCGTCGTCTCTGCACGCTTGCAAAAGTCAGATACCCGCTTTATCATCCCCTGTGTCGTACAGGCAATGACCGCCGCGTCCACTGCATGGTGCAGATCGCCGTCGGCACGCACCTTGCCAAGACCCCAGCGCTTGCGCAAAAACGCCGTAACGGCGCCATTTACCGCAACGACCCGCCGTTTGCCTGCCCTGGAATAGTCTGCAAACGCAAGATGATTGCGGATATAGTTCAGCATAAAAGCCGCAATATACTGCGTATCCTGCAGGTTGCGCTGGATATAGCCCTTGCCGTCCTCCTCGCTCAGCCTTTCCTTCAATAGGTTCTGGCGCTTGCGGAAATTCTTTACGTTCGCTTTGGTGTACACAATAAAGTCGTCCCGTCGTTTTCCCTGCAGGTATTGCAGCGGCAGACGGTTTCCCTTCTGACGGTTCTCCGATGCCAGCACCAGCACCTTATTTGTGCGGCGGTCATCAAAGCTTATGCTATAAGGGACGATATGGTCTACCTCGGCATAGCCGGAGACTGTAATAACCTTGTCCAGCTCCAACGGCTGTATCGAATACGCACAGCGCCCGTCCTGCTCTTTCCACAGACGATATTTTACAAGGTCCTGCCCGGTAACGGTGCGTCCCGGAAAAAGCTCATTCAGCTCTTTCATCAGGCGTTCATTTTCCGCACTGTTATCCCGCATCGCCTTGTCCAACTCGCTGCGCTGCTGGAAGTTCTTATTCATCTCTCTTGCCAGCTCCAGATGGATACTGACCGGACTTTCGCCCTGCTCGCGGATGATCGCATTGATGACCTTGATCGTCTGTGCCACTGCACGGCGCACTACCGGGCTTGTAATATCCTCCATTTCCTCCGTTGAGGCCGGCAGGAACTGCGCTTTTTCGCCGTTTTGCCTTCCCTGAAAATCATATCCGGCTGCCTGGCAGGCATCGTTATAGTTCATGCCCTGTTCCAGATAGGGGATCAGCTTGCGGCACGCCTTGACCGAAATGTGTCCATATCCCGCAAAGCTGGGCAGCGTCAGCAGTGCTTCTATTTCCAGCGGTTCAAACTCCGCCTGTTTCAATGCCTCCCGCAGCTTATCCTCGTTTTCCGGGTTCGTCAGCGCAGCTCCGGCGGCATCCAGCTGCTCGCGGCTGATATTGCGGATATGATCCTTCCGCAGGGTATTCAGCGCCTTACGCATCTTGTGGTAGCAGGGGAGTGCCGTTATTTTTTCTTTCTTTTCGCAGGCTTCTGCCGTCTGCTCCCCGCGATACCGCACCATGTTGAACCGTGCTTCTTCCGGCAGTGCCAACGCCTTGCGGACCCGGGCAAAATCCAGCTTGTCCGTCTGGCTGCACACAGAAAGCAGTACCTGTCGTTCTGCCGGTGTCAGCGTGCGGCTGGTTCCGTTTTCCGCAATGCGGATATGATTGATTTTTTGCAGCAGCGTAAAATATTCAAACGAGAAGGCCGCCTTGGCTGCCCGCTGCTCGCTCTTTCCCTCCAGCGTGCAGGTGCCGACCCTGTTGCTGCCGCTATACGGGCTGCCTTTGCCCGGACCTTCCGCAAAGGAGCGCTGGCGTGTCAGAATACAAAGGTACTCTGCCTCCATCTCCGGCGAAGCCCATGTCGCACCGTATTGACGCTGTGCTGCAAAAACCAGTCTGGCCTCGTCTATGATTTGGTCGCGTTTGACGGTGGAAAGATAATTTTCCGCTTTGTTGCGCTTGTGCTCTGCAAACACAGGGTCGCGGTACATCATCTCACCGACAGTACGGTACCGGTTTGCCTCCATACGTCGGGTGTTCGCGTCAATTGCCTGCAGCAGCTTACCGTCTTTTTGTGCATCGTCTGCCTTGCGGTTACTGCGAAAGCCCCTGCGCTGCATCAGGTGCAGCAGTATACGGGCAAAATCCAGTGCTGTCACCGGGCCATCCAACGCCTGAACACGCAGCGCATAGACATCCGGCAGATGCCCCGCTTGCACAGCCTGCTCTATTTCCGCCTTACCGGGCAGACCGTTTTTCTCCATCAGCTCGTACAGATCCGCCTTGCGCAGGCTGCGGCGGCGCAGCCTGCGGCGGGCGCTGCGGGCCTCACGGCGCGGGGCAGCAAGGCTGTCGCCTGTTTTGGGCTGTTCGGCCTTATCAAATATGCGTGAGCCGCATCGGACCAGGCCATAGGGCTCCGCGTTTTCATTCAGTGCCACCACCGCCCAGCCGACGGACGCAATGCCAATATCCAGACCAATTCCATAGGGATGCTTCATTTTTTTGCACATCCTTTCACTTTTCTACTATCATAGCGCATTATGGCATTATTTGGCAACTGACAATTTAAACGAAATTTAGGCAAAAAAGATGACGCCCTGCCAAATAGCAGGGCGTCAGAGCTTTACGGTCCTATGACCTTATCATAGCAACCATAATAGTTCTTGGTATGGTATAAGAACTGTCTGCATTATACTACATTGTCAGGCAAAGTGCAAGACCTTACCTATGCTGCCGAAAAATATTACGGCAGCTCCGGCGCATAAGCCTCGAGATTGCGGGGCTTGCCCTCGTAGACGATGGCGATGCCGTCGGGGCCGGTGTTGGCGCTGACAACGCCGCCGAGCTGGAACACGATCAGCGGTGCGTGGCCAAACGCCTTTTTGCACAGCTTGACCAGCTCGTCACGCTTGGCGGTGCTGGACGTGTAGGCCACCATGTAGGGCGTGTCCTTCATCGAATCGACGCGGCTCTCCACCCATTTGATCATGGCGGCGGGCACGGCGGCGTCGCCGCGGACCTTGCTCTCGACCTTGGAGACGCCCGCATTCAGGCTGATGATGGGGCGGATGCCCAGCAGGTCGCCGACCACAGCGGCGGCGGCGCTGACGCGGCCCGACTTCTTCATCTGCTTCAGGCTGTAGGCGGCCAGACAGATCTCAACGCAGTCCAGCTTCTGCTTCAGCTCGGCCACGCAGGAGGCCAGCTCACCGCCGTTGCGCACCTTGCGGGCGCACTCGCAGAAATACCAGCCGTAGGGCATCGAGTAGGTGTGGCTGTCGATGACCTGAATCTTCATCGTGTAGCCGGGGCGCTCCTCCTCCAACAGCTCCATGGCCTTGACGGCGTTGTTGTAGGTGCTGGAGCCGCCCGCGTTGATGCTCAGGTACACCAGGTCAGTGTAGCCCTCGTCCGCATAGCGGGCGTAAATATCGCAGAACTGCAGCTGGGTGATGGCGGCGGTGGTGGGCACGCCCTGGGCGTCGCGCATCATCTGGTAAAACTGGTCGTTGGTAAAGTCCTTGCGCTCCATGTACTCCACACCGTCAAGGTTGATGGGGAAGCCCACGACCTCGATGCCGTACTTATCCGCAAGCTCCTGCGGAATGTCGGAACAGGAATCTGTCAGAAAACCTATCTTGCTCATTTTACATCCTCACTCCATTCGTATCGGGTCAACTGCCCGTGGGTCTCCAAACCGGCAAAATCCCATTGACGCAATGCTTCGTACACGCCCACTGCCACCGCGTTTGACAGGTTCAGGCAGCGCTCGCCCCTGCGCATCGGCATACGCACGCAGTCGCCCTCATGCGCGGCCAGCAGCTCCTCGGGCAGGCCGGCATCCTCGCGCCCAAAGACGAGATACGCGCCGTCGGGGTAGGTCACATCCACATGGCGGCGCGGGCCCTTGGACGTGAAGTAAAAAAACGGACCACTGTTTTTGGCAAAAAAGTCCGCCTGATCTTGATAATATGTTATATCAAGCTGGTGCCAATAGTCAAGCCCGGCGCGCTTTAATTTTTTGTCGTCGATGGTAAAGCCCATCGGGCCGACTATATGCAGCCGCGCTCCCGTCACCGCGCAGGTCCGCGCGATATTGCCGGAGTTCTGCGGGATCTGCGGCTCGACCAGTACAATGTTTAAGGTTGGCATAAATTTACAAGTCCTCGTTCTATAAACTTTAGCCCTCCCTTGGGGGAGGGGCGGGCGGATGGGGGATCCGCCCCTGCGGTGTAGGGCGGCCAGTCCTCCGGCTGCCGCACCGCCGCTGCCGCGTTGTAGGGGGCGGCGTCCCCGACGCCCCGTGCCCGTTCGCGGCTGCGGAGCGCTCTGCTTTTTACTCCTGCCGCAGTTTCGGCAGGGCGTTCTCCAGCCAGACGCCCAGCCGCTCGTCGGCTCCCTCGGGCGTCTGCCTGATGCACTCGGCTACGAAGGCTGCAGCTGCCTGTACGGCAGCCTGGGGGACGTTGCCCCGCAAAATGCGCCCGACGAGCACGGCGGCAAAAATATCGCCCGTGCCGTGGAACATCCGCGGCTGCAGCGGCGTTTTTACGGCATAGCCCTCGCCGCCGCGGGCCGCGCCCACACAGCCTATGTAGCGTCCGCCGCCGATGCCCGTCACGCCGGTCACAACGACCTGCGGCGCCACACGGGTCAGCCGGGCCGCCTGTGCGGCGGCCTGCTCGGCACTGCCCACACCGGGCAGCGGGTCGCCCAGCAGCAGCGCGGCCTCGGTCACATTGGGGACGATCAGATCCGCCTTGCTGCACAGACTATACATAGCGGGCACCATGTCGGCCCCCAGGCCGCTGTACAGCCGCCCTCCGTCGCCCAGCACCGGGTCCACGACCTTGAACGCGCGGGGCCACAGCTCAAACGCCTGCTCGACGAGCTTTGCCTGCGCGGCGTCCGCCAGATAGCCCGAGTAGATGCAGTCAAATTTCACGCCCAGCCGATGATAATGTTCCAGTGCCGCGGGGCCGTAGCCGGGGTTGGCCAGCTTAGCCGGGGTGCCTAAGCCCCCCGTGTGGGTGGACAGCACCGCCGTAGGCAGTGCCACGGTCTGCACGCCCAGCGTCGAGAGCACCGGCACGATGACCGACAGCGCCGCCCGGCCAAAGCCCGGCAGGTCATGGATGGCTAATACGGTTTTCGGCGCGTTGGTCATGCTGCGGCCCTCCCCCTGCATTTTTTGAGTTCTCATTGATTCTACCATAAAACCCCCCGCAAAAAAAGCCGTATTCGGGCGATTGTTCCGTTTTGTTTGGTTTTTGGGCAAAGAGAACAAAAACCGCCCGCGTCTCCGCGAGCGATTCATTCTATTTCATGGTTATCATCCACAAAAAAGCCCCTGCTGATTGGTTCAGCAGGGGAGATTTCGCAAAGTTGATGCTTTTACAGCACGCGCACGCGGATGGCGGGTTCAATCGCACCCAGCTTGACGGCGAGGTCGTCGGTGACATTGCCCGTCACGTCCAGCAGGGTATAGGCGACATCCTTTTTGCCCTTGTTCACCATATTTTCAATGTTCAGGTGCTCTTCGGTCAAAATGCCCGTGATGGCCGAGATCGCGCCCGGAGCGTTCTTGTGGATGATGCAGATGCGGCGGCCTCCCACACGCGGCTGGCTGACATCCGGCAGGTTGACGCTGTGGGCGATGTTGCCGTTTTTCAGGTAGTCGCTCAGCTCGGCGGCGGCCATCACGGCGCAGTTCGTCTCGCTTTCCGGCGTGCTGGCACCCAGATGCGGCGTGCAGCAGACGCCCTTGACGCCCAGCAGTTCCTCGGTGGGGAAGTCGCAGAAATACTGCGCGACCTTGCCGCTGTTCAGTGCGTCGAGCAGTGCTGCGTTGTCCACCAGCTCACCGCGGGCAAAGTTCAGCACGCGCACGCCGTCCTTGCACATCGCCAGCGTCTGGGCGTTGATGGTGTGGCGGGTCGTAGGCAGGTAGGGGACATGGATGGTCAGGTAGTCGCAGCGGGGCAGCATATCGCCCAGCGTGACACAGTGCTGCACACTGCGGGACAGGCTCCACGCAGCATCGATGGAAATATACGGGTCATAGCCCAAAACCTCCATGCCCAGCGCGACAGCGGCGTTGGCCACGCGCGCACCGATGGCACCCAACCCGATGACGCCCAGCGTCTTACCGCGCAGCTCGGGACCGACGAAGGCTTTTTTGCCCTTCTCCACGTCCTTGGCAATCGTGTCGCGACCCTTGAGGGTCTGCGCCCAGTTCACGGCGTCCACCAGATTGCGGCTGCCCGCGACCAGCGCACCGACGACGAGCTCGGCCACGGCGTTGGCGTTGGCGCCCGGCGTGTTGAACACGACGATGCCCTTGTTCGTGCAGTCCTCCACGGGAATGTTGTTCGTACCGGCACCTGCACGGGCGATGGCCAGCAGGCTGTCGGGCAGCGGGGCATCGTGCATATCGGCGCTGCGCACCAGAATGCCCTGCGGTGCAGCGGCCTCGTTGTCGATCTCAAACTGGTTGGCGGGCAGCTTGGCCAGACCCACCGGCGAAATGGCGTTCAATGTTTTGATGGTATACATATATCGTTACTCCCTGTTCCCCTTATTTTGCGCCGTAGGGGCCGGGCATGCCCGGCCCTCAGCCTTACGCAGTGACCCTCTCACGGGTGGCTGCCACAGTGCCGTGGGCCGGACACGCCCGGCCCCTACTGTGCAGCAGCTCAATGCTCCCTGCGGAACTTCTCCATAAAGTCGACCAGCTTGTCGATGCCTTCGGCAGGCATGGCGTTGTAGATGGACGCACGCATACCGCCCACCAGACGGTGACCCTTCAGGTTGACGAAACCTGCCTCGGTGGCCGCGGCACAGAACGCCTTGTCGGTGTCGGCGTCGGGGCTGGTGAAGGTCACATTCATCATGCTGCGGTACTTTTTCTCAACGGGATTCTTGTAGAAGTCCTGCCCGTCGAGGTAATCGTACAGCACCTTGGCCTTGGCGGCGTTGCGCTTCTGCATGTTCTCCAGGCCGCCGATCTCGTTCTCAAGGTAGTTCATGACGAGGCCGGTCATGTAGATGCACCAGCACGGCGGGGTGTTGTACATGCTGTCGGCGTTCAGCAGGGTCGTGTAGTTCATCATCGTGGGGATCTTGTCGGGGGTCAGGCCCTTGGCGGCCTTGCCCAGCAGGTCGTCACGCACGATGGCCACAGCCATACCGGCAGGGGCAATGTTCTTCTGCACGCCGAAGTAGATGACGCCGTACTTGCTGACGTCCACCGGCTCGGAGCAGATCATCGAGCTCATATCTGCCACCAGCGGGATGCCGTCCACCTGCGGTACATCGACATATTTTGTGCCGAAAATCGTGTTATTCTGGCAGATGTGGATATAGCTGGCGTTCGGGTCATAGTCGATGGCCGCGACGTCGGGGATATAGGTAAAGTTCTTGTCCTTGCTGCTGGCGGCAATGCGGGCCGTGCCGAACTTGGCGGCCTCCTCGGCTGCCTTCTTGCTGAAGTTGCCGGTCACAAGATAATCCGCCGTTCCGGTGGTCATAAAGTTCAGCGGCACCATCGCAAACTGCTGGGTCGCGCCGCCCTGGAAAAAGCCCACCTTATAATTGTCGGGAATGTTCAGTACCCGGCGCATGGCGGCCTCGGTGTTGGTGATGATCTCGTCAAACCATTTACTGCGGTGGCTCATCTCCATCACACTCATGCCGGAGCCGTGGTAGTCCAGCAGCTCTGCCTGTGCGGTTTTCAGAACAGCCTCCGGCAGCATCGAAGGGCCGGCGCTGAAATTGTAAACTCTAGCCATCTTTATTTCCTCCTACAGTAAATCAAATGCGACCCGCCGGCGGCGGATCGCATCTGCCGCGCCGTTGCGGTATGCCAATATTATAGGAGCTTTTCCCCCCTGCGGGCAAGCGGACAAAATACCGAAAAAAGCCGAAAATCGGGGATGTGTTTTTGTATTGTGACTAATTGTTTTTGTACCGGAAACGCTTTATGAGACATTTGTAAAAGATATTTGCTGCTATTGTCAAATTCCGGGCACAAAATTTGTGCAATATTTTGTCTTGCATTTATATCTACCACAGTTGTAAAATACATTCAGCTTTTATTACCACATTTGTAAAATATCGAACTTATTTCTTCCTCGCTCTGTAGTCGCTCTGTAGGGGCCGCACATGTGCGGCCCGCAGCCTTCCCACAGACTACCGTCTGCCTTGCACCTGCAGGCCGGGCATGCCCGGCCCCTACAGGCACTACATATTATAAAAGGAGTTCATCATGGAACAGCTTTCCCGCAGTGAAGAACAGGTCATGGCCGCGCTCTGGGCCTGCAGCCGCGCCGCCACCAGGCGCGAGATCGCGTCACACCTGCCGCCCGAATGCCGCTGGGCAGACTCGACGCTGCTCAATTTCCTGCTACGGCTCGAGAAGAAAAACTTCGTCCGCACCGAGAAGCAGGGCAATAAGAATCTGTACACGCCGCTGGTCCGCCGCCTGACCTACTGCGGCGCGGTCAGCCAGGCGCATCTGCAGACGCTCTACGGCGGTGACATCCGCGCCATGGTGTGCGCCCTGGCCGACACAGGCCGCATGACCTATGCCGACACCGAGCGTCTGCTCCGCTGGCTGACCGAGTACCAGGCCGCGAACCCGGAGTATGACTATGAGTAACTCCAAGCCCGTCCCTCCTCAGTCCGCTTTGCGGACAGCTGCCCCCGCGGGGAAAGCCAAATCAGGCTGCATCTCGCACATATCCTGCCAGAACCGCTTGGGCACATGGCTCATCTGGGCCTTTTCGTCGCGGCGCTGCTCGATGGTCAACGCCTTAAAGAACCGTTTCCACATCCGCTGCCAGTCGAGCTCTGTCTCGTCGGTGCCGGGAATATAGCACTCCATCGCCAGATAGCGCACCTGGCCATCCCGGTGCAGCAGGGCCGTTCCGTGGGCCGCGTCATAAATCAGGAAGCTCTCATCGGGCAGGCGGCTGCAAAAATGTCCGCGCAGCAGCGGCAAAATCCGGTGCTTCGGGTGGATGACCGCGCCGAGCATCCCGTCCCGCTCCTCAAAGCGGATGAACTCGATCAGCCTGCAGGCCTCGTTGTCGACAGCCCGCTCCAGGGCAAACGCCGCGGCGGCGTCCGGGTCGCCCAGCATCTGTGCGGCGCGCGGCCCCTGCGCAAAGCAGAGCCGCACAAACCGCAGCAGTGTCAGGTCCTTGCCGGGGTCGGTGCAGAGAAAGCCCGTCGTCACGCGGTCCTTCACCTCGCGGCCAAGCCGGTCCAGCCCTGCCGCGACCCTCCGCGCGTGCTGCTCGTCGGTAAAAATCTGCCGCGTGCCGAAGAAATTCAGCTGTCCCTCCTCGGGCGGGCAGACCTCGGCGGGGATCTCCTTCCGGGCGTAGCTCTCGAACACGCAGCACAAAAAACCCGCAAAGCTGCCGTCATAGCAGTAGGCTGTGTCGGTCACATGCGCTTCGTAAGACATTGCAGTGCCTCCTGCCGCACCGTCCGGGCGGCCACGTCCGCCGCCATGCCGCGCGCCTCCAGCCTTTGCACAGCCGGGGCAGCGTCGGGCAGGGCCTTGGGTACAAAATCGTCCAGCGAAAGCTGCTGCATCCCCACGCTGAACGCCTTGGGGTCAAGCAGCGCCCCCGCGATCTCCGCGCGGCTGCCGCGGGCCGCTGCCTTGCCCTTGCAGGTAATGAAATACTGTGCCCGCTTAAGCACGACTCCAATGCGCTTGAGCTCTGCCATGCCGAGGCTTTGCACCCGGCGCGCCTCGACAATGCGCAGCGCACTCTTGGGGCCGATGCCCGGCACCCGCAGCAACTCGGCACGGCTGGCCGTGTTGACCTCCACGGGGAAAAACTCCGGGTGGCGCACGGCCCAGGTGCACTTGGGATCCAGGTAAGGGTCAAAATTCGGTTCGTCCTCGGTCAGCAGCTCCCGCGCCGAAAAATGGTAGTACCGCAGCAGCCAGTCCGCCTGATACAGACGGTGCTCCCGCAGCAGGGGAGGGGCCGTGTGCAGTGCGGGCAGGCGGCGATCCTCCACCACCGGCAGATAGGCCGAGTAAAACACGCGCTTCAGCGAGTATTTCCTGTAGAGTCCCTCGGTCAGGTCCATGATATGGCGGTCTGTCTCCGGCGTCGCCCCGATGATCATTTGGGTGCTCTGCCCAGCCGGCGCAAACGGCTTGGCCCCGCGGTAGAGCACCATCTCCTTTTTGCTCTGCGCGCTCTGCACTGCGATCTGCCCCATGGGGCGCAGGATCGCGGTTTTCTTTTTGTCGGGGGCCAGCGTGGTCAGGCTCGTCTCGCTGGGCAGTTCGATATTGACCGACAGGCGGTCTGCCAGCCGCCCAATCTTTTCAACCAGCATCGGGTCCGCACCGGGGATTGTCTTGGCGTGGATGTAGCCGTTAAAATGGTATTCCTCCCGCAGGATGCGCAGAGCCTCGATCATCAGCTCCATCGTGCGGTCCGGCGTGCCCAGCACAGCGCTGGACAGAAACAGCCCTTCAATATAATTACGGCGGTAAAAGCCGATGGTCAGCTCCGCCAGCTCACGCGGGGTGAAGGTCGCGCGGGGTCTGTCGTTGGAGCGGCGGTTGACGCAGTAGCTGCAATCGTAGCTGCACACGTTGGAGTAGAGCACCTTCAGGAGGGAGACGCACCGCCCGTCCGCCGTGAAGGCGTGGCAGATGCCCGCCGCCGCACTGCTGCCCAGTGCGCCGTGCCGTCCAGGGCGATCCACCCCGCTGGAGGTACAGGCTACATCGTATTTGGCGCTGTCCGCCAGGATTTCCAGTTTTTCCGCAAGGTCCATCGCACCTGCCTCCTGAAAAAAGGGTATAAAAAATACAGCCCGCCGCATATCCTTGTTCTGCAAGGTGTGCTGCGGGCAGCATTTTTGTAAATCTCTTCTGTTTTAGGGTTGAAAGTCCAAATTATGGGACTTACCGTATGCTATAATTGAACTTGTAAAGCAGCCTTACCACTTGGCCTTGGTCTCCACGACCTTGCCGGCAATATACAGGTGGTCGAGCTCCTCGCCCTTGATGACCATCTCCTCATAGGCCGGGTTGAAGGGGTGAAGGATGACCGAGTTGCCGCGCTGGATGTACTTTTTCAGCGTGCCCTCGCCGTCTGCCCCGTAGACCAGAACGCCGAGATCGCCGTTGTCCAGCGTGTTCTGGCGGTGTACAAGCGCCAAGTCACCGTCAGAGATGCGCGGTTCCATGCTGTCGCCCTTGACGACGAGGAAGAAGTAGTTTTCCGGGTCCTTGACACAGGCATACTCCTTGCCGTAGTCCTCCTCAAACGCGAGGGCCCCGTATCCGGCGCGCACCGTGCCCACGACGGGGATCTGGGACTCCGTATAGCGGCTGAAGGCGTTGCGGCCCACAGCGGACGCCGCGCCCGACTCCTTGCGCAGACCCAGCAGAACGTCGGTGGGGGTATCCAGTATCTCCGCCAGACGCGCCACGGTCTGCGGATCCGGGGTGGAACGCCCGGTCTCCCACTTGCCAACAGCCTGCTGCGTTACCCCCAGCATCCTGGACACCTCGGCCTGGCTGTATCGTTTGGCCTTGCGGGCCTCTTTCAAGCGCTCTGCAAACATCGGGAAAACTCCTTTATATAAAGTAGGGTAAAACCACATCTTGTAGACGATCCCATTTCTTTAGCTTCATTATACAACCGTCTGTGGTTTTTGTAAAGAGTTTTTTGCAATTATTTTCAAAAATAAGTTGTAAAAACATATTGACAACAACCTACAGATGTATTATAGTTAAGACAACAAACGGAACGCTGTTATCCGTTGTTGAATTTGCGGCAGCCGGCCATTGCGGGGCCGGCTCCTTTGGAGGTAACGGTATGAACTGGGAACTCATCAAGCACAAATTTTGCAGGCTCGCGGTAACGGCGTCCCTCCTGCTGGGCGGCGTTATGGTGAGCGCCGCGGCCTCCGGCACCATGCCGCTGTGGGCTGCACTGCTGGGGCTTTTTGCTGCGGTTGTCATGCTCAACGCAGTCTGCGGCATCCTGCTGGGCACCCCGGCAGCGGAGCCGCGCAGGGCCGTACCTGCCCGCACCAGCCGCCCCGCCGTACAACTGCGCGTTGTGCGCGGCGGGCACGCTGCCTGAATATGCCTACCCCTATTTGTTGTGAACCTTATAACTGCGGCAAGCCCCGCGCAGCCTTGGCCGCGCGGGGCTTGCCGTATCCCAAAGCCTATGTTACAATGGGGAAAAAGCAAAAGGATGTGACCTGACATGAAGCTGTTGGAAGTCTGCGTTGACAGCCTCGCCTCCGCCCGCGCCGCAAAGCAGGGGGGAGCGGATCGGCTGGAATTTTGCAGCGCACTGGCCGTGGGCGGCCTGACGCCCTACGCCGACCTGCTGCGGCAGATCAAGGCCGAGCTGGACCTGCCGGTGCGCTGCCTGATGCGCCCGCGGGCGGGGGATTTCCTGTACACCCGCGACGAGCTCGAGCTGCTCTGCCGCCAGATCGAGACGCTGCGCAGTGCCGGGGCGGATGGCTTCGTCATCGGCGCACTGACGCCGGAGGGTGCGCTTGATCTGCCCGCCATGCGCACGCTGCTGGACGCCTGCGGCGGTGCGCCCGTCACGCTGCATCGCTGCATCGACGTTTCCCGCGATCTGTGCGCCACCTACCGCGCCGCGGCGGCACTCGGCATCGACACGGTGCTGACGAGCGGCGGTGCCGGGAGCTGCCGCAAGGGCATTTCCCAGCTGGCCGCGCTGCTGCGCCTGCGGGACGAGCTGGACGGCCCCGAGGTGCTGATCGGTGCCGGTGTGAACGCCGCTGTCATCGACGAGCTGCGCGCGGCCCTGCCCGGGGCGCGGGCGTTCCATGCCAGCTGCAAAACGCTGCTGGAAAGCGGTATGACCTTCCGCCGCGAGGGTGTCCCCATGGGCCTGCCCGGATTGGACGAATGGCATATCCAGCAGACCGACGCCGACGCCGTGTGCGCTGCCAAGGCCGCCGTAATGCGGTAAGCGCGGGCAGACAGAATATCCGCCCTGCATCTCTGCATAGCAGCAAAACAAAAGTGCCTGCCGTTTTTTGAACCGGCAGGCGCTTTTTCATTTGTCATCATAGGGGTCATCAAACAGACCAAACATCGATGTTTTTTTCAAATCCGATTCCGGGTAGGCATGCACCGGGCGGATGGGCCGGAATTCGTCGGTTGTCTCCGGCCGTTCTCGCCCGTGGCGGCTGCGGGGGCGGCTTTCTGCGGCCACCGCGGTCTGTAGTTCCTCGTAAGGCAGCTCATCTTCTTCCGGTTCCTGTCCGGGCGTCAGCTCCATCTCCTCCAGCAGGCTCTGGATAGCCGCGCAGTCCTCGGGTACGTCCGTCAGGCTCGCGCCGTAATGGCAAAACAGCACCGTGCCGTCCCGGTCCAGGATCAGCGTCAGCGGCAGCTGCTGCTCGGCCCCCTTGACAGGCTGGTAGCCCTGCTTTTTGGCCTCGCGCAGGATGCGCCAGCCCTCGAGCGAGTAGCTCATCAGCGTGCTTTTGCTCGTGGGGATGCTCAAGTGCTCATACAGAACGCCCGCCGCGTCGCACAGCAGGGGATAGGGCAGCGTGTCCGGGCCGATGCTGCGGGCCAGCTTGTCCGCGCGGGAACGCACGACCAGCGCAAAGCCGCCGTCGTGCAGCGACGTGTATGTATCGGCGTAGCGGCTGGCAAACGTGCGGGTGATGGGATGGCCGAAGTTCGCCATGAACACCAGCACCAGCGGGGCCTGCGCGTCCAGCAGGTCGCGGAAGCGGTTGCCCGCGCTGTAAGGCGTATCATACAAAAAGAAGGGGAGCCTGTCCCCGACGCGGATCCTTTCCGCCATTGAACAAACACCCCTTTCCCCGCAAAGTATAACCCAAAAACCCGGACAGGTAAAGCCCTGCCCGGGATGTGTGCTGTAAAAACCCCGCACAGCCGTCTGCAACCAATCAAAACCTACCGGTACAGGCAGGTGGGTACCCTACGAGGATGTTCATGCTCCCCTCTTCAGCCAAACGGCGGGAGGGCCTGCAATCCGGTCCCCGACCCGGATTCCCAATATTTGATTAGTAGGATTCTATAAGGCCGCAACAAATCGAACCGCGCAGGGTGAAGAAGCCTCGCGGCCTCTTACTGCAATTCAGAATCGTCGATGTCGTACATCGCGCGCAGGCGCTCCTCGAACACCTTGCCGACGGTGATGAGTTCCTCATCGTCGTCCACGATGTCCATATACTCGCCTTCGTCGTCGGTGCCAATGCGCATCAGGATCAGCTCGGCGTCCTCCTGCAGGCTCTCCGGGTCCTCCTGATAGGGGATGACAGCCAGATAGCGGGTGCCGTTGACTTCCGTAGCGTCGATCACCTCAAAGGTGACCTCCTTGCCGTCCTCATCCTCCAGCGTCAGCAGGTCAGGGGCAGCCTCTTCCAGCATTTCCGGGCTCAGTTCGTCAGACATAAGTGACCTCCTGTGGTCGTTCGTATTTGATAGCTATAGTGTACCCTTTTTTTTCGCAAACGTCAAGGGTGTTCAAGCGGGAAGTTCTGTGGTATAATGAATTTAATTGGATTTTTCACGGAGGACCCCGTTATGCGTAAACGATTCTGCCTGCTGCCCGCGCTGGCGCTGGCCCTGCTGTGCGCCTGCAGCAAGGGCGCGGCAAAGACCCCGCCCACCCGGCCTGCGGACTTCACCAGCACCGAGCGGCAGTTCAACACCCCTGCGGACGGCGACACGATTGCGATCTTTGACACCTCCTTAGGCGAGGTGCGCGCCGTGCTCTACCCGGATGCCGCACCGATGGCCGTCTACAACTTTGTGGGCCTGGCCCGCAGCGGTTATTACGATAATACGACGATCTGGCGCAGCGAGTACGGCTTTGCCGTGCAGGGCGGCGATGCCACCGGCACAGGCACAGGCGGTTCGACGATCTGGAGCAACAACCCGTATCCGCCGGAGGCGAGCGCGGATCTGAAGCATTACGCCGGGGCGCTCTGCGCCGCGTTTGCCGCGGGCGGCGACGTGACCGGCGGCAACAGTCAGTTTTACTTTGTGACGGCCCTGCCGGACAGCGTGAGCAGCAGTGACCGGCAGGCCGAGCTGACCGCCAACGGCTACACCGACGCGCAGATCGCGGCCTACGCCGCTGTGGGCGGGCTGCCGTATCTTGACAACACCGACACAGTGTTCGGGCAGGTCTATCAGGGCATGGACGTTGTGGACGCCATGGCCTGCGTGGACACGGTGAAGGACGATGACGGCAACGACACCTACCGTCCCACCGAGGAGGCCGCCATCACGATCAACAGCGTGACGATCACGACCTACAGCAGTGCCGAGGACAACGGCCTGGACACTGTGGGCTGATATAAGACAGTATATGCAGACCCGCCCCCGCAAATTTTTGGCCAATATGCCAAAGTTTGCGGGGGCGGGTTGTGTATTATGCTATTTTCAAAGGCTTCCCCCTCGGGGGAAGCTGTCGCCGAAGGTGACTGATGAGGGCAGAGCTTCCTGGAGCCACCCGCTGACGGGCTGCCGCGGCAGGCTCGCCCCTCATCCGGCCTCGGGCGGGGCCTCGGCCACCTTCCCCCAAGGGGGAAGGCATTTTGAGGGGGTCACTTCTTCGTATTCCCGCCCATGCGTCTGTCGCGGCGGGCGTACACGGACAGGGCCTCGTCAAAGCAGTCCTTCGTGAAGTCGGGGAAAAGCGTCGGCGTGAAGTAGAACTCCGCGTAGGCGCACTGCCACAGCAGGAAGTTGGAGAGCCGCTCCTCGCCGCTGGTGCGGATCATCAGGTCCACGGGCGGCAGGTCGCGGTAGAGGTGCTTCTCAATGACCTTCTCGTCGATGGCCTCGGGCTCGAGCGTACCGGCCTTGACCTCGGCGGCAATGGCGCGGGTCGCGTCGGTCAGCTCTGCGTGGCTGCCGTAATTCAGGCAGAAGTTGACAATACCCTTTTCGTTGTCCTTTGTCAGGTCCATCATGTAGTCCATGGCGTCCAGCACGCGCTGCTGCAGACCCTCGCGGCGGCCACTGAACAGGACCTTGCAGCCGCGTTCGTTCATCTCGTCGGCAATCGTGCGGAAGTTATTGGCAAAGAGGTCCATCAGGTAGCCGACCTCCTTGGCGTCGCGGCTGAAATTCTCGGTGGAGAAAACATAGAGCGACAGCACAAAGACGCCGCGGTCACCGACGGCATAGCGGGTGATCTCGCGCAGGCGGTCAAAGCCGGCCTTGTGGCCCATGCTGACGGGCAGCATGCGCTGCTTGGCCCAGCGGCGGTTGCCGTCCACGATGATGGCGACATGGGTAGGGAAGCGGGGTTCATTTGCGTTCGGCATGTTCGTACTCCTTTTTATACTTCGGGGCGGACCAGCTCGGGCGGTTCCTCGTCCGGGTGGTGGGCGCGCCAGTTCAGAAAGCTCTCCAGAATGACGGCAGCGGACACCGAGTCCAGCCGCTCCTTGCGCTTGGCACCAAACGTATCGTTGTCGGCCAGGATAGCGGCGGCGGACACGGTGGTGCGGCGCTCATCCCACAGCACGACGGGCACACCCGCGGTGTTGGCCAGGCGCTGGGCAAAGCGGCGGCTCTTGTTGGCACGGCTGCCCTCGGTGCCGTCCATGTTTTTGGGCAAACCGCAGACGAGGCCCTCGGCTCCGCGGGCGGCAAAGACCTCGGTCACGGCGGCGGCGACCTTGTTCATGCTTTTTTCTTCGATCTGCGGCGTGATGGGGGAGGTAATGGTCTCCCCGGCGTCGCACCCGGCAAGCCCGGTGCGGGAATCGCCATAGTCAACGGCAAGCCATTTCATGGGCAGGCTCCTTTACTTTGTTATATACAGGTATTATAGCATAAAAAATCCGCCCTGACCAGCAGGGCGGGAGATTTTGTTTGCCTTGTTGCTTTGCCTTCCCCCGAGGGGGAAGGCGGCCCCGCAGGGCCGGATGAGGGGCGGGCTTGCTGCGATTGCCCGTAAACGGGTCAGCCCGGTCAGCTCTGCCCTCATCAGTCACCTTCGGCGACAGCTTCCCCCGAGGGGGAAGCCCTTGGGGTACTGTAACCCGCGGGGCGCCGAGGACGCCGACCCCTACAGCCTCAGACCAGCGAGCGCTTCAGCCGCTTGTCCAGCTGCATGGTCAGCACGGCGGCAAGGACGATTTTTACGGCGTCGCCGGGCAGGTAGGGCAGGACGCACCAGCCAAGGGCGCTGACGAGGTCAGCCCCGGTCAGGATCATGAACCAGATCGTGCCCAGCACGTAGCAGGCGGCACAGCCCACGACCATCGCCACGCAGAGCGACCAGAACTTGCGGCCCAGCGCCTTCGTCAGCAGGGCCGTCAGCAGCGCGGTCAGAATGTAGCCGATGGCGTAGCCGCCGGTCTTGCCGAAGATGGCAGACGGGCCGCCCTGGAAGTTGGCCAACACCGGCACACCAATGGCCGCCAGCGCAATGAACACGACCTGACTGGCCGTGCCCCAGACAGGGCCAAGCATCGTGCCCGCCATGTAGACGGCGAACAGTGCCAGATTGATCGGCACACCCCACGGCATCGGGACGGCGATCTGGCTGCACACGGCGACCAGCGCGGTGAACATGGCGCACAGCACCATGCGGCGGACGTTTTCAGAAGATTTTGTCATACGGATAACCCCTCTTTTTTATAATAATCGCACACTTACCTCGCCGCTGTTCAACGCAGCGGGACGGCTCTCGCCGTCAAAGCGCACGACCAGTTTACATTCGTCGTCGATGCCCTGCACCTGCGCGGCGCGTGGCGTGCCCCGGCGCGGCGTGACCAGCACCCGCTGGCCGGTCAGGGCCTGGCGGCGGCGGTATTCGTCCAGATAGCCGCTGCGCGGCCCTGCGCGGTAGAGCGGCCAGAAGGCGTTCAGGAACGCCGCCGCCAGCGCGGCCCGCGCGCCCGGGGCAGGGGAGCCGTCGTACAGCGCCCCCGCCACGTCCCGCAGGTCCTCCGGCCAGCCGTCCGCCGGGGCTGCGACGTTGAATCCCAGCCCCAGCACGGCGTAATCCAGCATACCGGATTCCAGGTCCAGCGCGGCCTCGGTCAGGATGCCGCAGACCTTTTTGCCGTTCTTCCACAGGTCGTTGACCCATTTGATCGTGATCGGCACGCCGCACAGCCTTTCCGCCGCGCGGGCGGCGGCCACAGCGGCCATGGCGGTCAGGCCCACTGCCTGCCGCGCGCCGATCTCGGGCCGCAGCAGGATGCTCATGTACAGCCCGCCGGGCGGGGAGTAAAAGCTGTGCCCGCCGCGCCCGCGGCCCGCCGACTGTGCCTGTGCAATCAGCACAAGCCCCTCCCGTGCCCCGGCGTCGGCCCGGCTGCGCAGGGCGGCGTTGGTGCCGGGCAGACGGTCCACGACCTCGATTTGCAGGGCTTTCACCGTGGTCTCATCCAGCTGAACGGCCACGGCGGCAGCATTCAGAACATCGACACTCTGCGCCAGCGTATAGCCGCGGTTCGTGACGGCCTTGATCGGGATACCGTCCCGGCGCAGGGCAGCCACGGCCTTCCATACGGCGGTGCGGCTCACGCCGAGCTGAGCGGCCAGCTCCTGCCCGGAGATATACCGCCCGCGCACAGCATCCAGCGCCGCCAGCACCTCCTGCTTGACCATTTTTGCCGCCCCCTTATAAACCCGACTGTAGGCCAGTATACCGCACCGTCGGCCCGAATGTCAACGCTTTCTCCGCGTTAGGGTTGACAATCAGGGCAAAAATGTCCCGCCAGCAGACGGGAACGACAAAAGCCCCGCAGGCTCTCGCCTGCGGGGCTTTTGCTATGATGCAAACAGATTTAGTAGGAAAAGTCTAAACTTAGCGCTGGATACGGCCGGAACCGTCGCCGCCGGCCAGCTTCTCGACCTCGGAGACAGTGACCATGTTGTAGTCGCCCTCGATGGAGTGCTTCAGAGCGGAAGCAGCAACAGCGAACTCAACAGCGTCCTGGGTGCTCTTGCCGTTCAGCAGGGCGTAGATCAGGCCGCCGCCGAAGGAGTCACCGCCGCCGACGCGGTCGATGATGTGCAGGTCGTACTTCTTGGAGAAGCAGTACTCGTTGGAGGCAACGTCGTACAGCATGGCGCTCCAGCCGTTGTCGAAGGCAGAGTGGCTCTCACGCAGGGTGATGGCGACCTTCTCAAAGCCGAACTTGTCAGCCAGCTGCTTGGCAACGCTCTTGTAGCCCTCGCGGTTGATCTCGCCGGCGTAGATGTCGGTAGCCTCAGCCTCGATGCCAAAGACGTCCTTCGCATCCTCCTCGTTGGAGATGCAGACGTCAACGTACTGGCACAGGTCGGTCATGGCAGCGCGGGCCTGCTCACGGGTCCACAGCTTGCCGCGGTAGTTCAGGTCGCAGCTGATCTTGACGCCATGAGCCTTGGCAGCCTTGCAGGCCTCGCGGCAGATCTCGACAACGTTCTCGCCCAGGGCCGGGGTGATGCCGGTGAAGTGGAACCAGTCCACGCCCTCGAAGATGGCATCCCAGTCGAAGTCGGCGGTGGAGGCCAGCTGGATGGCGGAGTTGGCGCGGTCATAGATGCAGACAGAGCCACGCTGAGAAGCGCCCTTCTCGTTGAAGTAAATGCCGACACGGTCACCGCCGCGGGTGATCTTGCTGGTGTCAACGCCGTAGCGGCGCAGGCTGTTCACAGCGGCCTGACCGATGGCATGAGCGGGCAGCTTGGTAACGAAGGCTGCGTCGATGCCGTAGTTGGCCAGAGAAACAGCAACGTTGGCCTCGCCGCCGCCGAAGCTGAACTCCAGGTTGTTGGCCTGAACGAAGCGCTCATAGTTGAACGGCTGCAGACGGATCATCAATTCGCCAAAAGTAACGACTTTCATGGTGAACTCCTTTTACTTTAATAATTTTATAAAATAGGGGAGCGGGGCGTCCGGGACGCCGCCCCCTACAGATTTACGGGTGGTTTTACGCCAAAATCAGCGCTGGACCAGATGGAAGGCAAAGCCGGCGATCTCGTCAGCAAAGTAGATGGCGATGGTCTTGCCGTCCTTGACGTTCTTGCTGTCCATGTCGAACTTGACGCCGCGCTGGCCCAGGTGGTAGATGGCGCGGTCAACGTTGTTGGTCAGGATGGCGATGTGGCCGTTGGTGCCGCGGCCCGGCTTCTTCATGATCTCGAATTCCTTCTTGCCCACGAAGATGCTGCTGTTGCCGACCTTGACGGCCATGCTCAGCAGGTTGGCGATGGTCTCGGCAGTCTTGGCAGCCTCGGCCTCGTCAGCGCAGTTGATGCCGATGTGGCCCAGCTCCAGGCCCAGCATAACGTCAACGGCCTCACGGCTCATAGCGGTGATCTCGTCCCAGGCACCGGCCTTGATCTTGTCGCTCTTGCACATCCAGGTGCCGCCGACGGCGATGATCTGGTTGTAGCCCAGGTAGTTGTTGACGTTCTTGGCGTTGACGCCGCCGGTGCACATCCACTTGCAGGTCTTGAGGGCAGCGCCGATGTTCTTCAGCTTGTCCACGCCGCCGTTGGCCTCGGCAGGGAAGAACTTGACGACCTCGCAGCCCATGTTCATGGCCTGCTGCATCTCGCCTGCGGTAGCGGTGCCGGGCATCATGATGCCGCCCTTGTCGATGACGTGCTGGCAGACATCGGGGTCAAAGCCGGGGGCAACGATGAAGGAAGCACCGGCAGCCATAGCGCGGTCAGCCTGATCCTTGGTCAGGACAGTGCCGGCGCCCAGCAGCATATCGGGCAGCTCCTCATGGATCTTCTTGATGCAATCCTCGGCGCAGGCGGTGCGGAAGGTGACCTCCGCAGCCGGCAGGCCGCCGGCCATCAGGGCCTTGCACAGGGGCAGGGCCTCATCCACGCTGTTGAAAGCAATGACCGGAATAATGCCGATCTCGTAAACACGCTGCAAAACAGAATTCATAGCAATTCTCCTTCACTGATTGTGTGCGGCAGTCCGGCGCAGTATGCGCAGTGATGCCCGCACTTGGTTACTTTTATTATAAACGCAGCGGCGGCGGGCGTCAATCGGGCAAAAACATGAAAGAAAGCGCACGATTTTTGTCGCATCCGCCTAGGATTCCGCTATTCGGAAAAGAGCTTGAAAAATCGGGCAAACTCTGCTATAATCGTTCCATAATGTGGAACGGTAGGCGCAGTTTGTCTGCCGTGCAAAATTATGAAATTTTTGTTAAATTTCATCGGGAGGCCGGGATCATGGCAGAAAAAAGCGGCGTACAAAGCGTGGAGCGCATCTTTCAGCTCATTGAGCATCTGGCGGCGCACCCCACGGGGGTCAGTCTGCAAAGGCTGGCAGAGGAGACCGGGCTGGCCAAAAGCACGGTCCACCGTCTGCTGGCCAGTCTGGTCGGGCTTGGCTACGTCGTGCAGGACGAGGAAAACGGCCATTACCGGCTGACCTTAAAAATGTTTGAGCTGTCCAGCGGCATTGTGGACAGCATGGACATCATGGGCGTGGCGAAGGCGCACTTAGAGCGGCTGTCCCAGCGCACCGGCGAGGCCGTGCATCTCGTCATCCGCGACGGGCGGGACATCGTATACATTTATAAGACCGAGAGCGGCCCGATGCGGATGTCGAGCCGTGTCGGCCTGCGCAGTCCGCTGTACTGCACGGGCGTCGGCAAGGCGATTCTGGCGACGCTGCCCGGCGACGAGCTCGAGGACATCTGGACGCACAGCAATGTGCAGAAGCTGACGGACAAGACCATCACCGATCTGGAGGAGCTGCGCAGCCAGCTGGTGGAGGTCCGTGCGAACGGCTACGCCATCGACGACGAGGAGAACGAGCTGGGCGTGCGCTGTGTGGCGGTGGCGATTCCCGGGGCGGACGGGCGCGCGGAAAGTGCGTTTTCCATCAGCGGTCTGGCGCCCTATATGACGCCCGAGCGAATTCGCCGCATCGCCACGCTGGCGCTGGATGCACGAACGGATATTCTGGCGGATTTAGGTTTGAGGTGAACCGGGGACGGCTGCCTCCCGGAAGGTTGTTCTTTCTTTTGCCAACAAAAGAAAGAACAAAAGAAAATTGCCGCTGTTTCGACGCAGCGGACCCGCGACTTGGGGGCTGCACGCCCCCAAGACCCCCAAAGCGGAAGTCGGAAGGCCCGTTGGCTACGCGAACGCAGTATTACTGTTCGCGCTTAACGCCAACGGGCCTTCCTCCGCTTTAAATTCGGGTGTTCCCCCCGAACCCCCTTGGGCGCAACGGTTTCTATTCCCGGGTTGTTTGTAGGGGCCGGGCATGCCCGGCCCGCGACTTGACGGGCCTTGCATTTTCCGGTTTGCTACCCCCTTTTCAAATTGCTCTGCAGGTAGGTATCCTGCCCCCTCCGCGGCGGCCAGAGGGCTGGCCGCCCTACATAGTTTTATTCACTCTTCGCTGCGATCTATTCCCCGCAACAGCTCCTCCGCCGCTACCCCGTACAACTTCGCCAGGGCCAGCAAGTTTGTGGTGCTCGGGTCGGCGCTGCCGTTTTCCCATTTGGATACGGTCTGGCGGCTCACGCCAAGCGCCTCAGCCTCGAACTCCTGCGTCATCTGGCAGCGGGTGCGGTGGGTCTTCAGCGTCTCGCCCAGGGTGCGCTTCACGGCCTGCTTTTCCTCCCGCATCTCCTTGCTGCCGATGTACTTCTTCAGTGCCCGCACGATCAGCACAAACAGATAAATCACCGCGGCCACCAGCGCCGCAAAAACCAAAATATTGAGCGCCGTCACCCATGTTGCAAACAGCATTTTTCTTTCCTCCTTCACGGATTTTTCTGTTCCCAGTATACCAAACCCCGCTGCTTTACGCCATCAACTATCGTGTACATTTTCGCTTACATCACAAAAAACGGCCTGTCTGCGTCATTCCCGCAGACAGGCCGCCTTATTTAATCCGCTTAAAACTGCTCCAAAATCGCCAGCAGCTTGTCAAGGCTGCGCTCGTTGAACTCCAAAATCAGAATGTCGCACCCCGGGTGCTCGGCCACGTCCGTCGTGAAGGTGTCGATATGCTCGCGCCAGCTGTTCGTGAAGCGCGTCTGCAGGTACGGCATGTAGTACTCGCTGAACGAATCCCCGATGACCCGCACGGCGCGGCTGTCCTTCTCAAACATCCGGTCATAGCCCGGCACTACGTAGGTCTCCTCGGCGGGCAGACTGGCGTAGAGCGCCGCCACGTTTGCCATGTCACCGGTGGTCGTGCCGCCGGCCTCGACGGGGTAGCTGTCCGCCGGGCGCGTCGGCATGTCCAGCGCCTCAAAAATGCCGTCCAGCCCGATGAGCGCGCCGACGGCGTTCCAGTGGGTGTCCGTTTTGTAGTACAGCAGACGGTCGGCGTTCTGCCGCGCCTGGCTGCGCAGCATGTCATACCGCCAGACCACCGGCACTGTCGTGTGGCTCTGCAGATAGGCCGCCAGCAGGTCGGTGCGGTTTTCCTCGTTCACAATGGGGTAGCCGTCGGGCATGTACTCGCGGTAGATGCGGTCCTTGCTGGGCGTCAGATCCAGCACCAGCGTGCAGCCGTTTTCGGCCAGCTTATCACTCAAGATCTGCAAGCCCGCGCTGGCCTCGGCCAGTGTGTCGGCGCTGTCGTTCAGCTCGGCCAGCCCCTGATAGTTTGCCATCGGCTGCGCGGCGTTGGGGCCGTCCTTGTAGAACAGCCAGCCGTCCTTGCCGGGCAGCACCTGGTCGCTCTGGCTCGTGCCGAACAGCGCGTAGTCCAGCCCGGCGTTCACCAGCACAAACTGATAGCGGAACGGCGAGTTATCGACCAGAAAGTTGTCGAGATTGCGCGGCAGCTCCCGCAGCGGGCTTTGCAGCACCTGCGGCAGGCCGGTCATCAGGCGGTTTTCGTGACTGTCCATCGACAGCTGTTTGGAAAAAATGTTGAACACCGGGAACGCCAGCCCGATGACGGCGCAGAACACGCCGATAAAGCCAATTTTGACCGCTTTACGCATGGCTCTGCACCTCCCTTAAAATTGAAAATAAATAAACGCGCTGTAGGTGCCTGCCGTGACGCGCATAAGTCCCAGAAACAGCAGCACGAGCAGCCCCGCCATCCCGGCAGGGGACGGCGCCTTTTTCGCATACAAAGCCGCCTTCAGCTTGGGGCACAGCGCCTGCACGGGGCCGCACAGCAGGAAGGACGCCGCTAAAATCAGCAGCAGCTTGGTGTCCGCAAAGGCCGCCAGCGTATAGCCCTTGGCCCCGCTCTGCCATGTAAAAATGCCCCTGAGCACGGCCAGCCCCTCGGACAGGCCCGGCGCACCGAAGATCACCAGCGTCAGCCAGAGCAGCACCACCGTGTACAGATGCCGGAACAGTCGCGGCAGCTGCTCCAGCGCCCGGCGCAGGCCCAGGCGCTCCATGCACAAAATTATGCCGTGCAGCAGACCAAACACCACATACTGCCACGCCGCGCCGTGCCACAGGCCGGTCAGCGCAAAGACGATGAGCAGGTTCAGGCAGGTGCGGCGCAGGCGGCAGCGGCTGCCGCCCAGCGGAATGTAGACGTAGTCGCGGAACCAGCTCGACAGCGAGATATGCCAGCGCCGCCAGTATTCGCCGACGGAGCAGGCAAGATACGGATACTCAAAGTTTTCCGGCAGCGTGATGCCGAAGAACTCACCGATGCCGATGGCCATATCGCTGTAGCCGGAAAAGTCAAAATACAGCTGCATCATGTATGCCGTGTAGCCCAGCACGAGGATCGGCGCAGGCAGCGTGGCCGCCGGGACCGACGCGGCTTTGGCGTAAATCAAAGCGAGCTGGTCGGCGATGATGGCCTTTTTTGCCAGGCCCAGCACGAGCCGCTTGATGCCGTAGCAGAAGCGGTCCGCCGAGACGCGGCGCGTCTCGCTGCCGGGGTCCAGCTGCGGGCCTGCTGGCCGTACCGCACAATGGGCCCGGACGGCCCGTGGCCGAAGAACGCGAGGAACACCGCAAAACGGATAGGGTTCTTTTCCGATTCCACCTTGCCCGCGGCCACATCGGCACAGTAGCCGATGGCCGTGAACACGTAAAAGCTCAGCCCCAGCGGCAGGGCGGGGGAGAGCACCGGCAGCAGACCCGGCACAAGGGCGTTGACCGTCTCCGCCGCAAAGCCCGCATATTTAAAGCCGCCCAGCACCGCCAGATCCAGCAAGATCAACAAAATCAGCAGCGGCCTTTTGTGGGCCAGCCGCCCCAGCGAAAGTCCGCCCAGCCAGTTGATACCGGCCAGCAGCACCAGGATGGCCGCGCCCTTTAAGCCCGCCCACGCAAAAAACAGCAGACTGAACGCAGCCAGCACGGCATTGCGCAGCCACTTGGGGCACAGCCAGTAGACCGCCAGCGACAGCGGCAGAAAAACGAACAGAAATTGCACCGAAGAAAACGCCATAAAAAACACTGCTCCGCGCGGCACAGCCTGTGGCGATGCCGCTTCATAAAAATTTTACATCTGTAAACATTATAAAGGGTATGACAAAATTCGGCAAGGTCTGCACACAAAAAAGTTATTTTTCCGTCGCTCCCGCGCATTTTGCAGGGGATGGCCATAGACATCTACCCCCAAAATGACTATAATAAAGATGTATTTGTGTGTAACGGAGGGGTCTGCCCATGGAAAATCTGATTTTCGGCGCATTCGCCACGCTGGACGGCTACCGCGAGGGGGACGCCGCCAATCTGGGCCGCACGGTCTATGACCGCTGCACCGTCGTGGCGCTGTGCAGCGCCAAGGCGCAGAACCCTGCCTGCACAGTGGCCCTGCTGACGAATGCTCCCGTGCCGGAGCCGTTCCGCAGCCAGCTGACGCAGGGCGGCGTCGAGATCTGGGACTGCCCGTTTACCACCTACCGCGTGCCCGCCGACACCAATTGGGCACTGGCCTACTACAAGCTCTGCGCCATGGCGTGGGTGCTGGAAAACCGCGACTTTGCCCGCGCGGCGATGCTCGACCTCGACACCTTCACCCAGCGCCCGCTGGACGATCTGTGGCGGGAATGCGACGAGGCCGTGCTGCTGTATCAGGTCCCCCACGCCGCCAGCCAGGCGATGACCGCCGCCATCAGCCGCTGCTTTGATGCGGTAGAGCCGGACGGCGCACCGCACGCGCTGACGCACTTCGGCGGCGAGCTGGTCGCGGGCAGCAGGGCGCGGCTGACCTATTTTATGTCGCTGTGCCGTGACTATTTTGAAGAACTGCAGGCAAAGGGCATCACCCCGAAGGAGGGTGACGAGGCCGTCTGGTGCGGTGCCGCCTACCGCAGTCTGCTGGCCGGTAAACCCGTGCGCGCTGCAAATGCCTATATCTTCCGCTACTGGCTTGGCGGGCATTTCTACTATGTATCGACAAATTATACACTCGACCCCGTCTGCATCCTGCATCTGCCGGGTGCGGCGAAGGACCGCCAGCTGAAACTGATTTACAATGGCTATGCCAGGCGTGGGGTTTTCCCGCCGCTGAACAAAATCTACCGCCTGTGCGGCCTGCCCGCCGCACATCCGCCGCTGCTGCGCACCGTATGGACGCGGCTGCTGGCCAAGCTGTAAGGAGCTGCCATGTCCAGAAGGAAAAACGATTTGAGCCAGCGGCTCGAGGCTGTCATCAAAACGCTGGTGCCCCAGCAGGAGCAGAACCCCGACGACCTCGGCCCGATGATGCGGGCCATCAAAGCCGTGCACAGCATCAGCGACCACACCTCGACGACGCCCGAGGATCTGGAGCGCCAGCGCGCCGCGGAGGAGCTGTTTGCGCGGCTCGTCACGCCGGGCATCGGCATCCGCAGCGACAGCCTGACAGTGGGGAGCATCCCCGCCGAGTGGGTCAGCCTGGAGCACGGCCATGACCGCCGCCACGCCGTTTTGTACTGCCACGGCGGCGGCTACACCTGCGGCCAGCTGGGGTACGCCCGCATTCTGGCCAGCAAGCTGGCGCTGGCTACCGGGTTTGACGTGCTCTCGTTTGAGTACCGCCTTGCGCCGGAGCACCCGTTTCCTGCGGCCATTGAGGATGCCGTGGCGATGTGGGATTATTTAATGTATATGGGCTACGGTGCGCGGGACGTTATCGTCGCGGGCGACTCCGCCGGGGGCAACCTGGCGCTGGAGCTGGCTTTAAAGCTGAAGGAGCAGGGCCGCGCCCAGCCGCGCGGGCTGGTGCTGTTCAGCCCATGGACCGATATGACGGCCAGCGGAAAGAGCTACCGCACCTGCAAGACACTGGACCCGATGCTGACGATGGAGTACATCGCCGCCGTGCGCGAGGCCTACACCGGCCCCGATGCCGACTGGTCGCGCCCGTGCTACAGCCCGCTCTTTGCCGACCTGCGCGGTCTGCCCCCGACGCTGGTACAGGTAGGCACAAACGAAATTCTGAAGTCCGACAGTGAGCGCCTTGTGGAGCACCTGCAGAAGGCCGGGGTGTACGCCCAACTGGAAGTCTACCCAGAGTGCTGGCATGTATTCCAGCAGATGCCGATCCGCAGAGCCGCCGTTGCAATGGAGAGCGCGGGGCGATTTGTGCAGAGGATCATTTGAGCGGGCTATAACCCGTAAAGAAAGTAGCAGTTCCCGGAAGGCAGCCGCTCCCGTACAGCCACAAAAGAAAGGACCATGCTCATGTCCGATTCCTGGTATAAAGTCGATAACGTCGCCAAGGTGTTTCTGGCTACGGCGTCCCAGCGCGACCCGCGGGTCTTTCGTATCTCCTGCACGCTGAACGAGGAGATCGACCCCGATACGCTGAATGAGGCCCTGCGCAGCACCGCACAGGAATGGCCGCAATTTCAGGTCACGCTGCACCGCGGTCTGTTCTGGCATTATTTTGAGTCCACCGACCAGCTGCCCACCGCCCAGCCGGAAACCAAAGCCCCCTGCGCACCTCTGTACACACCGGAGCGCCGCAATAAGCTGATCTACCGCGTAACGTATTTCGGGGCGCGGATCAACCTGGAAATGTTCCACGCCATTACGGACGGCAACGGCGGCCTGCTCTACTTAAAGTCCATCGTGCGCAACTATCTGGCGCTGCGCCATCCCGGTGAAATGGAGAACGTTCCCTCGCCAAACAGCGCCTCCGCCGGGGATATGGCACAGGACAGCTTCCGCAATTTTTATGAGGGCACCAAGCGGAAGAAACCCGCTGAAAAGCCCAAAGTGTACCACTCGCACGGTTTTCTGCCCTACAGCCAGCTGCAGTTTTTTGAAGGACATTTAAGCTCTAAACAGGTGCTGGAACGTTCCCACGCGCTGGGCGTTTCGATGACAAGCTACCTGGGCGCGTCTTTCATGCTGGCCATCTACCACGATATGCCCGCACTGGAACGCAAAAAGCCGATCTGCATCAGCCTGCCCGTCAACCTGCGCAACTACTATCCCAGCGAGACCGCGCGCAACTTCTTCAACTCGGTCTGCATCGCTCATACGCTGACGCCCGAGGACACGCTGGAAACCGTTGCCCCGGTCTTTGATGCCAAGCTGAAAGAGGTTTTAAAGCCCGAGAACATTCGCGCCCAGATGGATGCGTATGAAAAACTGGAACATATACCCGGCATCCGCCCGGTTCCGCTGGTCATCAAAAACGCGGCGGTCAAGTTTTTCACCAATCTGGAAGACCGGCATGTCTCCGCCGTTGTCTCCAACATGGGCCGGGTCAGCATCCCGGAGGGTATGAAGCCCTATATCCACGATTTTGCAGCGTTTTCCAGCTGTAAGACGCTGTTCACTGTGGTCTGCTCCTACGGGGACGACCTTGTGCTGGGCACTGCTTCTGCCCTGCGCAGCACCGCCATTTTGCAGCGCCTTTACCGGGAGTTTGCCAAGGATGGGCTGGATGTTACCCTGTACGCTACGGAGGTGGAAAGATGAATACCTGCCCGCATTGCCATATCAGGGTCGGCGGGGACACTGCCTACTGCCCGCTGTGCCAGAACCGCCTGTCCGGCCCCGCCGGAGAGCCGTATTTTCCGGCAACGGCCCCGCGCATCCACCGCGCATCCCTGCTGTATAAGGTCGTGGCGTTCGTGCTGTCAGCGCTCATCGTCGTAGCCGGTGCCTTTGATTTCCTGCTGATGGAAGACACGCCCCACCGTCATTTCAGCATTTTGATGGCCGTCTGGGCCGTGGCGGTCCTGCGGGTGCTGCGCGCCGTGCTGCGCCGCCGCTTCAACGGCCCGCGGCAGATCTTCAATCTGCTGCTGCTCGTCTCGGCGCTGCTCGTCTTTACTGACTGGTTCAACGGCTACACGGGGTACAGCTTGGACCTCGTCGTGCCGATTTTGTGCTGTGCAGCGCTGGTCTGCAACTTTATTTTTGCCTTCCTGCGCAGCCGTTTTACAGCAAACGCGCTCGTGTATCTGCTCATGAACATCGGCATCGGCGTCCTGCCGTACATTCTGCTGTTCTTCCGCATTGACTATTCCGGCAGGCTGGACGCCCACAGTCTGCCGTGGGTCATCTGCCTGATCGTAAGCGTCATCACGTTTCTGGGCCTTGTCATCTTCCGCGGCAGAGCCCTGAAAAACGAAATCGTAAAGCGTCTGCACATGTAACCATACTCCGCGTCGGCACAGTTCACACCGGCTGACGCAAGCGGATGCAAGCCTCCGCCCCTGCATGAGCCAAATAAAAAAGCTGCTGTCCGCTTGAGACAGCAGCATTTTTTATTTCTTGTCAAACGCTTCCCGGCGCTTCGTGGACAGGCGGAACATTTCCTCCAGCCCCTCGCGGTCATCGCGGACGAGCTTTTCCCGCATATCCTGCAGGGCGCTCTCAAACATATCGATCTCGGAAATCAGGTTGTCCTTGTTCCACAGGAACAGCTCCGCCCACATTTTGTCGTTGATATGGGCAATTCTCGTCAAATCGCGGAAGGAGTCGCCCGTGTAGTTCGCCAGCTCCGAGTTATCGGACGCGCACATCAGGCTGACGGCAATGGCATGGCAGAGCTGGCTGACGTAGCCGATCATGTGGTCGTGCTCGGCGGGGGTCAGCACGCTGATGCGCTTGAAGCCCAGCTCCGCGGCCAGGTCGCGGCACCAGTCGATGCCCGCCTGGCTGTTCTTTTCCGTCGGGGTGATGATGAAGTTTGCGGGGGCAAAGTTGACCTCGGCGCTGTGGGCGATGCCGCTCGTCTCGCGGCCCGCCATCGGGTGGCTGGCGATAAATTCCACACCCTCCGGCAGGGCGGCCTGCACCGGCTCGACCACACCGCGCTTGACGCCGGACACATCCGTGACCATCGTGCCGGGGCGGATGAGTGGACCGTACTGTTTGACCCAGTCCAGCAGCACGGTGGGGTAGAGGCCGAAGATGATGCAGTCGGCCTCCCTTACCAGATCCTCAAAATCCGCATTTTTACCGGCGCGGATGTAGCCATGCTGCAAGGCATAGTCCAGCGTCGGCTGGCTGTGGGTGATGCCGGTCACATTGTAGCCCTTCTGGCTCAGCACCTGCGCGTACTTGCCGCCCAGCAGGCCCAGACCGACGATCAGGTAGGTTTTGCTTTTATCCAGCATAGGAAATCACGCCTTTATGTCAAATTCTTCTTGTTTGTCGGTGTTCAGCTCCACCTTGGCGCCAAGACCGCGCAGCACGCTCCAGAACGCGGGCCAGCTCTTGTCCACGGCCTCGGCCCCGCAGAGCAGGGCGGGCAGGCCGCTGGCAATCGCCGCCACAGCCAGCGCCATGACGATGCGGTGGTCGTTGTGGCCGGACAGCGGTGCGTTCGGCGCGTGGAGCGCCACGCCCTGGATGTGCACGGTGTCGCCGTCCACCTCGATGCGCGCGCCCATCTTCCGCAGCTCGGTCTGCATGGCCTCGATGCGGTCCGATTCCTTCAGGCGCAGGCGGCCCGCATTGCGGATGACCGTCTCACCGCTGCAAAAGCAGCCGAGCGTAAAGAGGATCGGCCCTAAATCAGGGCAGTCCGCCAGGTCGATCTCCGTCGCCTTCAGCAGGCTGCGGTCAAAGTGCAGCCCGCCCTCGACGGGCTTGAATTTGCCGCCGCAGCGCTTTAAAATGTCCAGAATGACCTTGTCGCCCTGCTGGCTGTCGGGGTTCAGCCCCGTGACCGTAATGCCGCCGATGACGCAGCCCAGCACGGCCAGGAACGCGGCCTGGCTGTAGTCGCCCTCGACGGCAAAGTCGCTGGCCGTATACCGCTGCGGCGCGGCCACGCGGTACATCACACTGCCGTTTTTGCGTGCGCGGCTCGTGACCTTGACGCCGAACTGCTGCATGGCGTCAACCGTCATATCCACGTAGGAGCGGCTCTCGTAGGGGGCCAGTACCTCGATGCTGCTCTCGGACTCCATCAGCGGCGCGGCAAACAGCAGACCGCTGATGAACTGGCTGGACACGTCGCCGGGCAGGGTAAACCCGCCGGGACGCAGCCGCCCAAAGATCGTGATGCCCTCGGGCGTCTGCTCAAATTGCAGGCCCTGGCGCTCAAACAGCATCTGGTAGATGGCCTGCGGGCGGTCAAACAGCCGCCCCGCGCCGGTAAAGCGCACCTTCTGGGCCGTCAGGCTGAACAGCGGGATCATGAACCGCAGTGTGGAACCGCTCTCGTTGCAGAAAACCGGGCGTGTCACCGTCACAAAGCCACCCGCCGTCCCGTGCCCCTTGATGGTCACGGAGTGGGCCTCCTCGGTGATTTTTGCGCCCAGCTGGGCCGCCGCGCCAAGCGTAGCGCGGATGTCCTTGCTGTACTCGATATTCGTGATATGGCTGGTGCCCTCCGCCAATGCGGCGCACAGCACCGCACGGTGCGCTGCGCTTTTACTGGGGGGCACCGTGGTCGTTCCGCCTAAGCGGCTGACATGAATTTTCGCGTCCAATTTACATCTCCCGGCCGATGGCGGCAGCGACCTTGCGGCACTTGGCAATCACATCGGCGAACTTATCCGGCTTCAGGCACTGGGCGCCGTCGCTCCAGGCGTGCGGCGGGTCGTTGTGGACCTCGATCTCCAGACCGTCGGCACCGGCGGCCACAGCAGCCAAAGCCATGCTCTCGATGTACTTATAATCACCGGTGGCGTGGCTGGGGTCAACGATAATGGGCAGGTGCGTTTTTTCCTTGATGACCGGCACGGCGGACAGGTCCAGCGTGTTGCGGGTCGCGCGCTCAAACGTGCGGATGCCGCGCTCACAGAGGATAACGTTCTCATTGCCGCCGGCCATGATGTACTCGGCGGACATGATCCACTCCTCAATGGTATTCGCCAGGCCGCGCTTGAGCAGAACGGGCTTGTGCATCTTGCCGACGGCCTTGAGCAGCTGGAAGTTCTGCATATTGCGCGCGCCGATCTGCACAACGTCCACATACTCCTCGAACTCGGGAATGTGGACCTCGTCCATCAGCTCACTGACGATAGGCAGGCCGGTGATCTCGCGGGCCTTGACCATATCCAGGATGCCCTCGGTGCCCAGACCCTGGAAGGAGTAGGGGCTCGTGCGGGGCTTGTACGCGCCGCCGCGCAGGAAGTTGGCACCGCCCGCCTTGACATCCTTGGCCATCTTGATGGTGTGCTCCTCGCCCTCAATGCTGCACGGACCTGCCATAACGGCGATGGGCGCATTGCCGCCGACCTTGACGCCGTTGATGTCCACGACGGTATCCTCCGGGTGGAACAGGCGGTTGGCGCGCTTATAAGGGGCGGACACACGGGTCACGTTCTCGACCCAGGGGTTTGCCAGCACGTCCTTCTCGGCAATTTTCGTCGTATCACCGACAAGGCCAAAGACGTTGTAGTCGGTACCGCGGATCAGCGTGACGGACAGGCCCTGCTTCTCGAAGTTATCGACAATGCGGTCCAGCTCGACCTGGGGCGTACCTTTTTTAGTGGAAATAATCATGGGGAGCCTCTTTCTTATATACTTTATATACTTTTTATGCTCTATAGAATATTGCGTTGCAGGGACCGATGCCAAGCATCGGCCCGCCGCCTGAAGGCTTCCCCCCTCGGGGGAAGCTGTCCGCCGCAGCGGACTGATGAGGGCAAACCTTGCGGGCACTGCTCCTTCTCGGCGGGCCTCGGAAGCTCTACCCTCATCCGGCGCTTTGCGCCACCTTCCCCCGAGGGGGAAGGCTTTTACAGCTTTTCGTCTGTCTCAAACAGCTTCACCGCAGCGTCCACGGCTTCGCCCAGCGTGCCGTAATTTTCCAGCACGGCGGTGGAGGCGGCCTCATACAGCGGCGTGCGCTCGGCTTCAAGCTGCTTTAAGGCCGCGCCGCCCTTGGAGAGCGGGCGTCCGCCGGTAGCCAACACCTCCAGCGGGCGGCGCACCCACAGCACGGGGCCGTTCTGACGCAGCGCGCGGGTGTTGGCCGGGCTCTTGATGACCCCGCCGCCGCAGGCGATGACCTGACTGTTGCCCTTGGCGACCTCGGCCAGCACGTCCGTCTCATAGCGGCGGAACGCGGCCTCGCCCTCCTGGGCAAAGATGTCGGGGATATTATGCCCGGTGCGGCGCTCAATTTCAGCGTCCAGATCCACAAATTTCTTGTCAAGGCGCTTTGCCAGCGCCGCGCCGACGGTGGATTTTCCGCAGCCCGGCATCCCGATGATCGAGACATTCGCCAGCTGGTGCCGCAGCTCGCGGCTGACCGCCGGGATGATGGCTGCCGTGTCCAGCTGTCTGCCGGTAAAGTGCTCCGCGGCAAACACAGCCTGCGCCACCAGCATCTCAAAGCCGCCCGCCGCGGTCACGCCGCAGTCCTCGGCCCGCAGCAAAAGCTCGGTGCGGAAGGGATTGTACACCACATCCAGCACGGCCTCCAGCGCGGGGAACGCCTTCGGGTCGATAAGGCACTGCCCCACGTTCGGGAACATGCCGCAGGGCGTCGTGTTGACGATGATCTGCACGTCCGGGCGGTGCATGGCCTCGCTGTACAGCAGGGCATCGCCCTTGCCGGTGCGGCTGGCGGTCAGAATCTCCTTAGCCCCGCCGTCGCGGCAGACCGCCGTGACCGTCGAGTGCGTACCGCCCGTGCCCAGGATCAGCACGGTCTTGCCCGCAAAATCTACGCCGTGGGCCCCGGCCAGATAGGCAAAGCCCGCGTAGTCAGTGTTATACCCATACAATTTCCCGTCACGGTTCACAATCGTGTTCACCGCGCCGATGGCCTGCGCCTTCGGGTCAACGACGTCGCAGTAGGGGATGACAAACTGCTTGTAGGGGATCGTCACGTTGATGGCCGCAAAGGCGCGCCTTTCCATAAAGGTGCGGGCCTCGGCCTCGGTGGGCAGGGGCATCAGTTCATAGGTGTAATCTGCAATTTTTTCATGGATGATTTTGGAGTAGCTGTGGCCCAACTTGCCGCCGATCAATCCGTACAGCGGTTGCTGCATAGTTCTTCACTTCCTGTTTTTACACTTTGGGGAATCCGTGCTTCTGGGCCAGCGTGCCGTAGCGCACGGTCAGAAGGTCCAGCAGTCCGAACGCCGTCAGGCTGTTCTGCACGACGGCGGCGCGGGGCACGATGCAGGGGTCATGGCGGCCCTTGATCTGCAGCTCCGCATCGGTCCTGCCGATATAATCCACGGTATGCTGTTGCTTATAGATGCTGGGCGTAGGCTTGAGCACCGTGCGGAACACGATGGGCATTCCGTTGGTGATGCCGCCGTTGATGCCGCCGTTCTTGTTCGTGGCGGTGGCGATTTTGCCGTCCCGCATCGTGAACGGGTCGTTGGCCTCGCTGCCGTGCATTGCGGCAAAGCCGAAGCCCGCGCCGAACTCAATGCCCTTGCAGGCCGGGATGGCGAACATCAGGTGGGCCAGCTCGCTCTCAACGCTGTCGAACCACGGCTCGCCGATGCCCGCGGGCAGACCGGTCACAATCGTTTCCAGAATGCCGCCGACACTGTCGCCCTCGCTGCCCGCAGCGCGGATAGCCGCCTGCATGGCCTCCTCCTTCGACGCATCCAGCAGCGCAAAGTGTCCGGGCTGCGGGTCGGGCATGACCAGCCCCGCAGCGCTGGAAAGCGGTGCGTCCTGCACGCCTGCACACTCGGCAATATGGGTGTAGACCTTTACGCCCAGGCCGTTCAGCACCGTCTCGCAGATCGTGCCCGCCGCAACGCTTGCCGCCGTGATGCGGCCCGAGAAGTGCCCGCCGCCGCGCGCGTCCTGAAAGCCCTCGTACTTGGCGTAGGCCGTGTAGTCGGCGTGGCCGGGGCGCAGCAGGTCGGCGGTTTTGGCGTAGTCGCCGCTGCGGGTATTCAGGTTGCGGATCATCAGGGTGATGGCCGTGCCGGTGGTGCGGCCCTCATACACGCCGGAGAGGAACTCCACGGCGTCGGCCTCGGTGCGGGCGGTGGAAAGCCCATCCCCGCGGGCGCGGCGGCGGTCCATGGCCGCGGCAATCGCGGCCTCATCCACCGGCAGGCCCGCGGCCAGCCCGTCGAGCACCGCCCCCACGGCAGGTCCATGGCTCTCACCAAAAATCGTCATACTGACGGCATTTCCAAAGGTGTTTTTCATAAGGTTGCAGATTCCTTTTATGTTTGCAAAAGAGAAGAGATAAGAGAGAGCAGAGAAAAGAGCCCTGTAGGGGCGAGCAGTGCTCGCCCGTGCCCGTTTGCCATGTGAGAAGCCATCCCGAAAAGGCGTTGCTTCGTCAGGTTGGCGGGCGAACAATGTTCGCCCCTACAGTCTCTACAGCGGAAGATTTCTCATCCCGCCAGTCTTTCTTCTCTTTTCTTTCTTCTCTCTTCTCTAAATTTCATTCCATCCCCAGCAGCACCGGCAGCTCGGTCATGGGCAGACTGTCGGCGCGCCAGCAGCCGAGGCCGGGGCACTTGATGACCGTGATATGGTCGCCGCGGGCCTTTTTGTCATGCTGCATGTAGGCCAGGACCTTCTCCTTGTTGGCCCCGGCACGGGTGGGCAGACCCAGCGCGCGGTAAATCGCCCGGGTGCGCTTGAGCAGGGCCGTGTCCTCGATCATCGGCAGCATACCCAGCGCGACGCATTCGCCGTGGTACAGGCCCGTGGTACGGCGGCCCCGCACACCGCGCACGGCTTCGATGCCGTGGCCGATGGTGTGGCCGAAGTTCAGGCAGGCGCGGACGCTGCCCTCGCGCTCGTCCTGCTCGACGATCTTTTTCTTAAATTTCAGACTTCTGTAAACAATTTGTTCAATGTTATCCTCGGGGTGCTCACACTCAAACAGTGCGAACAGCTGCGGGTCTCCGATGATGCCGGTCTTGAGCGCCTCGGCTAGGCCGTTGACGACCTGACGGCGGGGCAGGGTCTTGAGCGTGTCAAAATCGACAAGCACGACCTTGGGCTGCCAGAATGCGCCGACGATGTTCTTCGTCTCGCCCAAATCAATCGCCGTCTTGCCGCCGATGGAGGAATCCACCTGCGAAAGCACCGTCGTGGGGCAGTTGACAAAGTCAATGCCGCGCATGTAGCTGGCCGCGCAGAAGCCGCCCAGATCGCCCACAACGCCGCCGCCGACGGACACCAGCAGATCCTTGCGGTCCATGCCGAACGCCAGCATAGCCTGCAAAACCTGACCGTAGACCTTCAGGCATTTGCTGCCCTCGCCCCGGGGGATCGTGTAGACGGTGGAATCGGGGCACTGGGCCGCCACGGTCTGCGCGTACTCGGCGGGTACGCCGGAGTCGGTCAGCACAAAGACCTTGCGGTTTGCCACGTTCGTGAACTGATGGAGGTTGGCAAGGCATCCGGCCTTCAAAATAATATCGTAGCTGCGGCTTTTAAGCTGCATCGTCAGTTTCATGCTTCGCACATCCTTTATCTTCATGGCTTATTTCTCCGTACTGTCAAGGGTGAAGGCACCCAGCAGCCGCAGGGTGCTGCAAACAGAAGTCAGGGTGTCCAGCAGGGTCTGGCACCCTGCGCCCGTGCTGCCCGCCGGGCAGACGATCTGTACATAGAAATAGTATTCAAACGGAACATGGGGCAGGGGACGGCTCTTGATGCACTCCATGTTAAAGCCCCGCGCGCCGATCTGATCCAGCGCCGCGGCCAGCTGGCCGGGCTTATGGCGTGCCGTGAACAGCAGCGCCAGCCGCTGGCCCTCGCCGGTCATGGCGGGGGCGGCGGCGGCACGCTCGATCACGATGAACCGCGTTGTGTTGTCGCCGTCGGCGTTGATGCCCGCGGACAAGATCTGCAGGCCGTACAGCCCGGCGGTCTCGGCGCTGGCAATGGCCGCAACGCTCGGGTCGTTCAGCTCGGCCACATGGCGGGCCGCGTCGGCGGTGTTGCCCCAGGTGGACGTTTTAAAGCCGTGCTGCTGTACAAAAACGCTGCTCTGGGCCAGCGCCTGCGGGTGGCTGATGACGGTCCTGACCGTCTCCAGCGTCGCGCCCGGCACGCCCAGCAGGTCCTGCCGGATCGGCAGGTCGCACATCCGGGCAATGATAATATCGGGGTGGGTGTACAGCAGGTCGAGCACGGTGGAGACATCGCCCGCGTTGGAGTTTTCAAACGGCAGAACGCCGAATTGTGCATCCCCGTTCTGCACGGCGTCAAAGACCTCGCCCCAGGTGGTGCAGGCCGTCTCCCGCGCAAAGGGGAAAAGGCGGCGCAGCGCAATGTGGCTCCACGCGCCGGGCACGCCTTGGTAGGCGGCGGTATCGCGGCCCAGCCGGGCGCGCTGGTATGCGCGGGAAATGCTCATGGCATCGCTGAGAAAAGCGCGGTAGTAGGGGCGCAGCGCCTCGTCGGTGATGCGGGCCGTGTTTTTGTCAAGCACGGCGGCCTCCCGCGCGGCATCAAAGACCGGCTTGCCGGTCTCGGCCTTGTAGCGCACCACATCGGCCACCGCGCGCATACGCCGCTCAAACAGAGCGGCCATCTCGGCATCAACGGTGTCGATCTCGGCACGGGCTTGCTGTAAAAGGTCCATGGGTCGGCTCCTTTTCGGAATTTTTCAGGAATATCTCCGCTGCCCCTTTTTGGCATGGATGTAGGGCGGGGTGGGGGCAGGCCGCCCTACGAATCACCCGCAGGCGCAGTGTTGTTTATTTATACATACTCAAAGTCAGTATACCATAAATAAAGCGCCGTCACAAGAGTGACGGCGCGAAATTTGTCTTTTCTTGGCCGCCTCCCCCGCAGAGGGAGGCAAGCGCAGTTTTACCCGTGCAGCGCACTTCTCAGGGCGGCCAGGAGCTCGGCCTGGTAGGCGGGGCTGAAGGTGCCGTGCAGCAGCTTGGGCAGGGCCTCCTCCTGCAGGCGGCGCCAGCTGTCGGCCTCGCGGCCCGGCAGGATCGGCACAAAGGCCACACCGTTGGCAGCGGCGGCCTGGGCGTCGCCCATGGCGTCGCCGACCATCATGACCTTGCGGCTCTCATACCCGCAGGCCAGCATTGTGGCGATGGAGTTTGCCTTGCTGCCGACCTCCTGCCCGAAGATGACATCCGCATGATGGGCCAACCCGTAGCGCTTCCACTCGCTGGCAATGGCGCTCTCGTTCGCGGCACTGACGACGGCCACATCGGCCACGGCGTGCAGCTGGCGCAGGCTTTCCTCCACGCCGGGGAACGGCTCAAACGTCGGCTCCAGCGCCTGAATACGGCGGTTGCAGGCGTTGTTCCACTCCTGCAGCTTGCGCAGGGCCAGGCTGCCGGTCTTTTGCAGCTCCCGCTGCAGGCTGGCCGTGGAAAGCTCCGTCGCGGTATCGACCCAGGCGGCAATATCCTCGCTGCCCGGGATCTCGATGCCGCGGTTTTTCAACCGGTCAAACACCAGCCGGACGCTCTCAAACCGGGAGATGCCGCGGGTGATCGTGTGCAGGTTGATCTCATCCCACGCGGCAGTGATGAAATCCGCGTGGTCATCCAGCGCAAACACGCGGATGAGCTCGGGGCACATGACGGTGGAATGCTTGATGCGCACCGTGTCCATCACGCAGCCGTCGGAATCCATGCAAATCAGAAATTCACGTTTCTTGGTAAAATCCGTCAGTGCATTTGCCATAAAAACCGTCTCCCTCTATCAACTCTGCCTATAAACTCAATATGAATCTATCATAACAAAATTCCACGGCGTTTTGCAATGCCTTTTTTAAAAAAAGCATGGATTTTTGTGTAATTTCTACACTTCAACGGGGGCATCGGGGTCCAGCGTGCGGCCAATCGGAGCGTGGATCAGCAGATTGGCCATTGCGTCCGCCGGGGTGGGCTGCTTGTTGATGACAACAAGGTTCTCCCCGCGGAAGTAGCGCAGCAGACCCGCCGCCGGGTAGACGGCCAGGCTTGTGCCGCCGACGATGAGGGTGTCGGCCCCGCAGATGGCGTGCACGGCGTTTTCCATCGTCTCCTCGTCCAGCCCCTCCTCGTAGAGCACAACATCGGGCTTGACGATGCCGCCGCACTCGTCGCAGCGGGGCACGCCGTCGCCGACGCCCGCCGCATCCTCAATGAACTGCACCGGGAAGAATTTGCCGCACCGCGTACAGTAGTTGCGCAGGGTCGAGCCGTGCAGCTCATACACGGTCTTGCTGCCCGCGGCCTGGTGCAGGCCGTCGATGTTCTGGGTCACGACGGCCCTGCATTTGCCCTCGCGCTCCAACGCCGCCAGACGCAGGTGGGCCGCGTTTGGCTTTGCCCCGTGGACGATGAGCTTCTGGCGGTAGAAGTCAAAAAACTCCGCGGTGTGGGTCTCGTAGAAGGTGTGGGAGAGCATCGTCTCGGGCGGGTACTTAAATTTTTGGTGGTACAGCCCGTCCACCGAGCGGAAATCGGGGATGCCGCTCTCGGTCGAGACACCCGCCCCGCCGAAAAAGACCATGCTTTTTGTTGCTGCTAGAATTTCCTCTAATGCCGGAACCATGCAAACTGCCCCTTTCGCTTTTGGCTTTTATGCCTTATAATATACCTATTATAATCTATTTTCGGAGGGATGCAAGATGCAGCGCGAAATCACACGGGAGCTGGTGCGCCGGCTGCTGCCCGGGCGCATGGCGGAGAGCAACAAGGGGAGCTACGGCAGTGTGCTGGCCGCGGCGGGCAGCATGGCCTACCGCGGGGCGGCGGCGCTCTGCACAGAGGGCGCTTTGCGCGGCGGGGCCGGGCTGGTGTATCTGGCCAGCGTCGAGCCTGTTATCCAGCTGGTGCTTTCCCGCACGCCGGAATGCTGCGCCTGCGGCTGCCGCACGGCGGCCAACGGGGGCATCCACCCGCAGGACGCCGACGCGCTGCGCCGCTGGTTCGCGGACAGGCACACCGTTTTGCTGGCCGGGCCCGGGTTGGGGGAGAGCGCCGCCGATGTCTGTAAGGCCCTGCTCGGCAGGAACGCCCCGTGGGCCGGTGCCGTGCTGGACGCCGACGCACTGAACGCACTGGCAGCGGGGAAGTACAGGGGGGATCTGCCCGCAAACACGATCCTGACGCCCCACCCCGGCGAGGCCGCGCGGCTGCTGGGCCTGACTGTGCCCGAGGTGCAGGCGGACCGCGAGGGTGCCGCCGTATCGCTGGCCGAAAAATATCACTGTGTCGCCGTTTTGAAAGGGCATCACACACTGGTTGCCGCGCCGGACGGCACGGTCTGGCGCAATGAGACCGGCAATGCCGGGTTAGCCAAGGGCGGCAGCGGGGATATTTTAGCCGGTCTGACCGCCGGGCTGCTGGCTGCGGGTCTAAAGCAGGGCCGCACGCCCGAAGACGCCGCGGTCTGCGCGGTATGGCTCCACGGCGCCGCTGCAGACCGCTGCGCCAAGCGCCGCAGCATGACCGCCATGCTGCCGGGGGATCTGTTTGAAGATCTAGGGTGGATCTTGGGGGAGCTGGGGCGGTAAGGCCGCGGACCGAAAGAAAGCAGCACCTCCCGTGAGGCAGCCGTTCCCGGTCTTGCCACCCGCCCCTATAGGGTGTATAATAGGACTATATCTGCCAGACTCAGGAAAGGAGCCGCTGTTATGTCGCGCAAAGAAGGCCAGAAACGCAAACTGCTTGTTCTTTTGGAGATCCTCGCCCGGGAAACCGACGAGAAGCACCCCTTGAGTGTTCCCCAGCTGGTGGAAAAATTGCAGGAGCACGGCGTCGTCGCCGAGCGCAAAAGCGTCTACGATGACTTGAACACCTTAAACAACCTGCCCGACACCAAATATGAGATCGTGCAGCAGCGCGGGCGCGGCGGCGGCTACTATATGACCGAGGCTCCGTTTGAGCTTGCCGAGCTCAAGCTGCTCGTCGATGCCGTCTACGCCAGCAAATTCATCACGGCGCGCAAATCTAAAATCCTGATCGACAAGCTCGGCCAGTTCACCTCCACATACCGGCAGGAGGAGCTGGACCGTAAGGTACTGGTCAGCGGGCGTATCAAGAGCACCGACGAGAAAATTTTGTACACCGTCGATGCGCTGCACGCCGCCATCACGGCAGGGGAGCAGGTCACCTTCAAATACTGCGACTGGAACCTGCAAAAGCGGATGGCCCCGCGCCACGACGGCCAGCTCTACCGCGTCAGCCCGTGGGTGCTCGTGTGGGAGAACGGCAACTATTATTTGATTGCCTACACCGAGGGGCGGCTCAAGCACTACCGCGTCGACAAGATGCAGAACGTTCACCAGCTGCCCGACACGACCCGCGAGGGTGCCGGGGAATACGCCAATTTCGACGTCAATACGTATATGCAGCAGATGTTCAGCATGTTCAACGGCCCGCTCAAGCGGGTCACGCTGCAATGCGAGAACCGCTTTGCCGGGGCGATGATCGACCGGTTCGGCACCGCGCCGATCCTGACGCCCTGCGCCGACGGCGAGCACTTTACGATGACCGCCGAGATTCAGGTCAGCCCGCAGTTCTTCGGCTGGGTGGCCGGGTTCGGCACCGGCGTCGTCGTCTCCGGCCCGCCGGAGGTCCGCGCCGAAATGAAGAAAACGCTGGATCAGCTGCAGGAGCTTTACCGCTGATTTGCAATACCGGCGTAAATATGGTAAAATAGATTGTTTAAATCTATCACCGTAGGGAGGACATCACCTCTTGCTGGAAAAGAACCAACGCTTCAAAAGCCTTTTGTATGTGCTGGCGGACGCGGCACTGCTTTTTATCGGCTTTTTGCTTGCCAACTATATCCGTTTCAATTACGTCCGCTACTTTGAGCCGGGCGGCGCAGGGCCTGCGCTGGCCGTGGCCCGGGACCCGCGCAACATCATTGCCGGGCTGGCCACGTCGCTGGTGCTCGTGCTCATCTACTGGGTCGCCGGTATCTACAGCACCACGCGGCTGCGCGGCCTGGCCGAGCGCTGCACCAAGATTGCCGTCATCAACGCGGCGGGACTGTTGATCTTCATTGGTGCTTTGTATCTGATGCACCTGGACGACTACTCCCGTATCGTACTGGCGCTGTTCTACACCCTCGGCACGGCAGGCGTCGTGATCGAGCGTATGATCCTGCGCTGGGTAGACCGCGCCCGCCGCCGCAAGGGGCTGGGTCTGCGTCATATCCTGCTGGTGGGCGGCGGTAAATCCGCCGCGCTCTATCTGCGCGCGCTCGAGCACAACCCCTACTATGGCTTTGTCGTGGACGGCTATCTGGCCGGAATCGAAGAACCGGGTCTTGGTGTGCGCTACATGGGCAGCTATGATGCGCTGTCCGCCCGGCTCGACGAGATTGCCGTCGATGAGGTCGTCGTAGCGCTGGAGGCTGACGAGATCGAATTGCTGCCCCACGTTTTTGCCGCCTGCGACAAAAACGGCGTGCGCATCACGATGGTACCGTTCTACAGCGACTATCTGCCCGCCCGGCCCACCATTGACGTGCTGGACGAGTGCAAGCTCATCAATGTGCGGCAGACGCCGTTTGACAATCTGCTCAACGCCGCTGTCAAGCGCGGGCTTGATATTATCGGCAGCCTGATCCTGATCATTCTGACCAGTCCGGTCATGCTGGTCACGGCCATCGGCGTCAAGCTGTCCAGCCCCGGGCCGGTCATCTTCAGGCAGGAGCGCATCGGCCTGAACAAAAAGCCCTTCATGATGTACAAGTTCCGCTCGATGCGGGTCAATGTGCAGCAGGAGACCGGCTGGTCCACCGACTGCGACCCGCGCAAGACCCACTTCGGCAGCTTTATCCGCAAGTTCAGCCTGGACGAGCTGCCCCAGTTCTTCAACGTGCTGAAAGGGGATATGTCCCTCGTCGGGCCGCGGCCCGAGGTGCCCTACCATGTGGAGCATTTTAAAGAGGAGATCCCGCGCTACCTTGTGCGCCAGCAGGTCCGCCCCGGCTGCACGGGCTGGGCGCAGATCCACGGCCTGCGCGGCGACACCGACATTGCCGAGCGCATCCGCTACGACATCTGGTACATCGAAAACTGGACCGTGGCGCTGGACATCAAGATCATCTTCCGCACCGTGTTCGGCGGCAAGATGGTCAACGACGAAAAACTACAATAACGCCCTGTGCGTTACCGGACGGGAGTGTCTGTAATGAGCAAAAAGGAGCCCAAGGTCGCCATCGTTCACGACTGGCTTGTCGGCTACGCCGGCGGGGACCGCGTTGTGGACGCCATGAAGCGCGTTTTCCCCGATGCCGTCATCTACACCCTTGTGTACGACCCCAAAAACATGCCCGAGCACTTTAAAAGCTATGACATCCGCACGAGCTGGTTCCAGAAGGTGCCCTTCTCCAACAGGCTGTACAAGGCCATGCTGCCGCTGATGCCCCGCGCGTTTGAGGCGTTCGACCTGACCGAGTACGATCTGGTGCTGTCGTCGTCCTCCTCCTGTTCCAAAGGCGTCATCACCCGCCCGGATGCCGTACACATCTGCTACTGCCACACGCCGATCCGTTATGTGTGGGATTTTTACTACACCTACCGCGCCAACGCCAACTGGCTGGCGAAGCTCGTCATGCCCGGCCAGATGCACAAAATGCGCATCTGGGACAAGTGCGCCGCGGACCGCGTGGATTATTTCATCGCCAACTCGCATTATATCGCCCAGCGCATCAAAAAATATTACCGGCGTGACAGCGATGTCATTTACCCCTGCTGCCACATCAACGAGTCGCCTTTTGTCGAAAAGGAGGACTTCTACCTGACCGTGGGCCGCCTGACCTGGTACAAGCGCGTGGATCTGGCCGTGCAGGCCTGCACGCGCCTTAACAAGCGCCTCGTCGTCATCGGCGGCGGGGGAGAGCTGGACAAGCTCAGGGCCATGGCCGGGCCGACCATCGAGTTCAAGGGCGGCGGTTTGTCCGACGAAGAAGTGCGCAGCTACTACCTGCGCGCGAAGGGCTTTCTTTTCCCGGGTGAAGAGGACTTTGGCATCACCCCCGTCGAGGCCCAGAGCGCGGGCACGCCGGTGCTGGCCTATGGCCGCGGCGGCGCGTGCGAGAGCGTGCTGCCCGGCAGGACCGGCTACTGGTTTAAAGAGCAGACCGTCGAGAGCCTGGCCGACTGCATCGAACGGTTTGAGCGCGACGGCGTGGCCTGTTCCAAAGAGGAAATCCGTGAGCACAGCCGCTCCTTCAGCGAGGAACGCTTTGAGCGCGAGCTGAAGGAATACTGCCTGCGCCGCATGGCCGACTGGCAGCAGGAGCTGCTCGACTGCTCCCACTGGGAGAAGGAGGAACTGGATTGAACCCTATCGTCATCAACGGCACGGTACTGTGTGACAATATCACCGGCATCCCGCGCTATGTCTATGAGAATGTCGTCCGGCTGGACAAGCTGATCGAGGGCACCGGCCTGGACGTCCGCATTGCCTACCGCGACGACGGGCGGCCCATCCATCTGCCGGAGCTGAAAAACATCCGGCTGGTGCCGCTCAAGTCCATCCCGTATTTTTACAATCTGGCCGTGCTGCCCGCCTACCTGCGCCGCACCCATGCGTTTTACGTGGGCCTTGCCAGCGATATGCTGCTGACCCGCCGCAGCGTCGTGGTGCTGCACGACATCCGCCCGCTGGTCATGGATACCGACAAGGGCTTTTTCCGCTTCAAGTTCTGGGTACACTGCCTGTCCACCAAATGGTTCGCCCAGCGGGTGTTCACGGTCAGCGACAACCAGCGGCACCTCATCAGCGAGAAGCTCGGCATCCCGCTGGACAAGATCGGCATCACCTACAACGGCTGGGAGCACATGAAGAACGTCACCCCCGACGAGAGCATTTTTGACAAGATGCCCGGCGTCAAAAAAGGGGAGTACTTCTACGCCCTCGGCAGTTTGGCAAAGCATAAAAACTTCAAGTGGATCCGAGAGGTCGCCCGCCGCAGCCCCGACAAGACGTTTGTCGTCGCGGGCGGCAAGGACCTGCGTGCCTTTGGCGACGACGCCGAGGCGAAGGACACCCACAATGTGTTCTACCCGGGCTATGTGTCCGATGCCGAGAACGCCGCGCTGATGAAGCACTGCAAGCTGTTTCTGCACCCCGCCGTGTTCGAGGGCTTTGGCATCCCGCCGCTGGAGGCGCTGGCCCTGGGCGCGCCGGTCGCGCTGGCCAACGCCACCTGCCTGCCCGAGCTGTACGGCGATACGGCGCGGTATTTTGACCCGTATGATTATGATGTGGATCTTGACGCGCTGGCCGCCCAGCCCGTGGCCGCGCCCGACGAGGTCCTGAAAAAGTACAGCTGGGACAAGACCGCCGAGTTCTGGCTGCACGAGATGGAGAAGTATGCAAAGCAGTGAAGCGGCAGCTCCCGCAGGGTAAGGCCCCTCAGGCCTCGCAAGCTCGGCCAGCTCCCCACCCTGTGGGGCGCCTTTCACGGGCGTACGCCCGAAAAAAGCCTCCCTTTTCAGGGGAGGTGGTCGAGCGCCAGCGATGACCGGAAGGGCTCTGGCCATTTCCCGCTGCCACATCACCCATCCCACAAAAGGAGGAGCATTATTCTTATGTTTATTATAATCACCCTGCTCCTCACCGTGCTCGTCTCCGGCATCTTCGGTGCGGTTCCTGCGGTAGTATCCCGCCGCAGGGTTTCCCGCCGCGACGCTGCCTGGGCTGCCGGGCTCTGGCTGGCCGTCTGGGTGTTCGCTCTGTGCGCCTACCACCGCCCCGGGCTGACCGTCGGCTTCCATGCGTTCCGGCTCGTCGCCCTCACCGCCATGACCGGCTGGGCGGGGCTTGTCACCGCCGGGCTGCGCAGCCTCGGGCGCAAAGGGTTAAAGGCCGTCGTCCCGCTGCTGGCCGTCACGGCGCTGGGGCTGGAGGTGTTCGTCGGCAATGTGGCCTACTTCAACACCCACAGCTACACGCCGTTTCAGCTCGTCGATTACCTTGACGACAACATCAACGTCGGGCGCGGCGTCGGCACGATCTCGCTCGACGAGGGCCGCACCTATCTGCGGTTCCTCGACATTGACCAGCCCATCTACAACCTGCAGTTTGACGGTCTGGTCAGCGACGACACCGAGCCGCTCCACGCCGACAGCGCCGTGATCTTCACCATTGAGGGCACCGACGCCGCCAACACCGAGCTGACCCGCTTCGGCAGCTGGCAGGTGGGGCTGCAGGCCCCGCGCACCCAGGTCATCAGCCTGGACCTGACCGGCTCCGTCGGGATGCTGACGCTGACCGCTGCCGGGTACAGCTCCACCTACGCGCAGTTCCCGGTGGCACTGACCTTCCGCGGCATCACGGCCAACGCGCCGCGCGCGCTGGATTTCTCGATTTTGCGCTTCTGCGCGATATTTCTGGCGCTGCTGGCCGTCTACGGCCTGCGCCCGGCCAGCGGGCTGTGGCACCGCCGCTGGCTGGCGGGCAACGTCTGTGACCGCGCCGCAGCCGCCGTGCTGGGCCTTGTGCTGGCTGCCTTCGTCGTGGTCATCCCGTTCTGGGAGCCGAGCAACACCGGCCTTGCCACAAAAGATTACAACACCGCGTTCTGGGACGGGGAGAGCACGGTCAGCTTCGTCTACCAGCAGTACGGCGCGCTGGCGCACAGCCTGCTGAACGGGCGCCTTGACCTGGAGGCCGACCCGCCCGCCGAGCTGCTGGCGCTGGACAACCCCTACGATGCCGGGGCGCGCGACGCCGCGCAAATCAACGACATCCACTGGGACCACGCCTTTTACAATGGGCGCTACTACGTCTATTTTGGCATTGTACCGTGTCTTTTGTTCCAGCTGCCGTTTGAGGCACTGACCGGCATCCAAAACCTGGCCTATGCGCCCTGCATGGTCCTGCTGGGGCTGATCTTCCTCGCCGCCTGCTTCGGCGTCGTCGGGCAGGCCGTGCGCCGGTGGTTCCCGCAGGCGTCCACCGCAGCGTACCTGCTGGCCGTGGCCGCCGTAGCGCTGGGCAGTCAGTTCTACTATCTGTTGCTGCGCCCCTACATTTATGAATATGCCATCCTCTGCGGTGCGGCGCTGCTGATGCTGGGGCTTTGGCTCTGGCTCTCCGCCGCCAGCACGCCGGTGGAAAAGCGCGGTGCGCTGGTCGTCAAGCTCGTCTTCGGCAGCCTCTGCGTGGCGCTCGTCGCCGGGTGCCGCCCCCAGATGGAGCTGTTTGCGTTTTTGGCCGTGCCCATCTTCTGGCCGCGGTACATCGGGCAGAAGCGGCTGCGCAGCCGCGCCGGGGCAGGGGAGGCCGCCGCGTTCCTGCTGCCAGTGGTGCTGGTCGCTGCCGGGCTCATGTGGTACAACGCTGCGCGGTTCGGCTCGCCCTTTGACTTTGGCGCCAACTACAACCTGACCGGCAACGATATGACCCAGCGCGGCTTCAACGCCGTGCGCATCGGCCCGGCTGTGTTCACGAGTCTGTTCGAGCTGCCCAGCTGGCAGGGTGTTTTCCCGTTCCTGCGGGAGACCGACGTCCAGACGAACGCCGTCATCCGCACGATCAGCGAGAAGTTCACGGGCGGCATTCTGGCCGCCACGCCGTACCTGTGGGTGCTGGCGCTGCCGCTGCTTCCCGCGTTCCGCCACTGTCTGCACCGCCGCCGTGTCACCGCCTGTGTGGTCTACGGCAGCCTGGCCGCCATGGTCGTCATGACCGTCGTTGACTGCGAGATGGCCGGGGTGCTCTACCGTTATCTAATGGATTACAGCCCCGTGCTGCTGCTTGGTGCGGCGCTGTGCTGGTTCTGCGCCGAGGGCGCACTCTCCCGCCGCGCAGCTCTGGAGGAGGGCACTGCCGCTGCGGCGCTGCCCGCACTGCGCACCGTCATGGCCGCCGCTGTGGCATATACCGCCGTCTACCGCTTCTGCACGCTCTTCGCCATGGAGCCGTATCTGCAGGGCATGAATCCTTCCCTTTACTACACCGTCAGCCGCCTTGTTCAATTCTGGATGTAAAATCCGCCCGGAGGTCCTGTTATTATGGATAAAATCGCCGTTTTGATCCCCTGCTACAACGAGTCCAAGACTGTCGAGAAGGTCGTCTCGGATTTCCGCCGCGTCCTGCCCGACGCCACCGTCTACGTCTACGACAACAATTCCACCGACGGCACTGCCGAGCTGGCCGCCAGAGCCGGGGCCGTTGTCCGCCATGAGTACCAGCAGGGCAAGGGCAATGTCATGCGCCGCATGTTCCGCGAGATCGACGCAGAGGCGTACATTCTTGTGGACGGCGACGACACCTACCCTGCGGAGGCCGCGCCCGAGATGGTCGCTGCCGTGACCGAGCGTCAGGCAGATATGGTCGTCGGTGACCGCCTGTCCAGCACCTACTACACCCAGAACAAGCGCCCGTTCCACAACTTCGGCAACGATCTGGTGCGGTTCTGCACAAATCATTTGTTTGGCGGCAAGATCAAGGACATTATGACCGGCTACCGCGCGTTCAGCTACCAGTTCGTCAAGACCTATCCCGTGCTGTCCCGCGGGTTTGAGATCGAGACCGAGATGACGATCCACGCCCTGCAGCGCAATATGCAGGTCGAGAACGTTGTCATTGACTACCGTGACCGTCCGGAAGGGTCGGAGAGCAAGCTGAACACCTACTCCGACGGCTTTAAGGTATTGGGCACGATTGCGCGGCTGTTCAAGAACTACCGCCCGTTCAGCTTTTTCGGCATTCTGGCCGCGATCCTGGCCGTGTTCGGCATCGGCTTTATGATCCCGGTGCTGGGCGAGTATTTCCGGACCGGCCTTGTGCCGCGCTTCCCGACTTTGATCGTCTGCTGCTTTGTGCTGGTGGCGGCGCTGCTGCTGTTTATCTCGGGTATCATCCTCTCGAGCCAGCTTGCCAAGGATGCCCGCGACTTTGAGTTCCAGCTGCAGACCGTGCATCATTGGCGCAGTGAAAAAAAATAAGCCTTCCCCCTCGGGGGAAGGTGGCCGAGGCCCCGCCCGAGGCCGGATGAGGGGCAAGCCTGCGGCAGCCGCCCGTTTACGGGCTTTCTCCGTAAGCTCTCCCCTCATCAGTCACCTGCGGTGACAGCTTCCCTCTCAGGGGAAGCCCTTTTGCCCCAGCCCGCAAACCGGGACACCCGGTCTGCGGGCTTCTTGCTTTTTGGGGCGCAATGGGCTATAATAGTTTTATATGTGCACACTGCACATACTACGTACAACAAAGAGGGACTATCAAGGGAGTATATACATTATGACGAAAATTGCCGCATCGATCCTGTCGGCTGATTTTGCCAACCTGAAACATGACTGCACCCGCCTGTTGGAGGCCGGTGTCGACCTGATGCACTTTGACGTGATGGACGGGCACTTTGTACCCAATATCAGCTACGGCGCGCCGGTGCTGAAATGCCTGCATGCCGCTATGCCAGACGTCTACTACGACGTCCACCTGATGATCAGTGACCCGGCCCGCTACGCCGCCGACTTTGCCAAGGCAGGGGCCAGCCTCATCACCTTCCACCTCGAAGCTGTGCCGGACACGGCAGAGGAGGTCATCGCCGCTATCCGCGCTGCGGGTTGCCAGGTCGGCATCAGCATCCGCCCCGGCACGCCGGTGGAAGCTGTTTTCCCGTATCTGGGCGTTGTCGATCTGATCCTGGTCATGAGCGTGGAGCCCGGTTTCGGCGGGCAGAAGTTCCTCCCCACCACCCCCACGCGCATTGCCGCCATCTGTGCCGAGCGCACCCGCCGCGGCTGTGATACCCTGATCGAGGTGGACGGCGGCATCAACACCGAGACCGGCCCCCTGTGCATCGCTGCCGGAGTCGACTGGCTCGTGGCCGGAAGCTCGCTGTTCCATGCCATGGATCCTGCCGCTGTGGTAAACGTCCTGCACAGCAAGTAAAGGAGCTTTTTCCCTATGCCCAATCGTAAAAAAGTTGAACGCAGCGCGAACTACAGCTACTACAGTGACCTGCTGTGGTGCACAGTCCCGCTGATCGGCATGTCGTGGTATTACTACGGTGCGCGCCCGGTGCTTTTGCTGCTGGCCGCACTGCTGACCGCCTACCTGTGCGACTGTGCCTTGGCCCCGCTGCACGGCACGGGCTACCAGTCCCATGAGCCGTCCAGTGAGTGCTTTGCCGCGCTCATCGTGCTGCTGATGCCTGCCAGCATCTCGTATCCCATCGTCATTTCCGCCGTCATCGTCGCCGTACTCGTCAAGGAGGCGTTCGGCGGCGAGGGCCACTATCCGTTCCATCCCGCCGCCGTCGGCGTCGTCGTGGCCGGTATCTCGTGGCCGCAGGACGTCTTTTCGTACCCCATTCCCGGCACGCAGCTGCCGCTGTTCGGCAGCGTGAACACCACTCTCGTCGAGGGCATGAACGCCACTCTGCGGGATGGCGGTCTGCCCAGTGCCAGCACGATGAACCTGCTGACCGGCAACGTCTCCGCCGCCATAGGCACCAGCGCAGCGCTGGTCGTGATGGCCTGCGGGCTGTTCCTGCTTGTGCGCGGGCACATCAAGCTTTCTGTCGTTATTCCGTTCTTTATCTTTGTCATCGGCCTGCCGTGGTTCTTCCCGAATCTGAACGAGCTGCCGACCTTCAGCCTGCCGTGGGAATATATACGCCAGCGCTTCTATCTGGAAAAATATGTCGTCCTGTCCGGCACGGCACTGTTCACCGGCCTGTTCCTGATCTGTGAGCCGGTCACGATGCCGGACCGCCGCATGAGCCGCATCATCTACGGCGCGGCACTGGGCATCATGACCTATGTGTTCCGCGTGTTCAGCCCGTATGAGTGCGCGGCCTGCTGTGCGCTGCTGATCGTCAGCTCCATCCCCGAATGGCTCGACCTCATCAGCCACCGCACCGAACGCATCCGCTTTATGAGAGAGGAGGAGCAGCGCCTTGCCAATTCAACAAAACCCGAATAAGCGCCGGGGCGAGGAGCGCTCCGAGACCTTAATTATCCCGCACATCACCAGGGAGATGCTCGAGGTCGCCCGCGCCATGGCGGAGAAGGGCGCCTCCCGCGCCGAGATTGAGGCCGCCCTTGCCGCCATGCAGACCGGCAAGGCGCCCGCCGCCCCGGCGGCCCCTGCACCGGAAAAGCAGCCCGGCGCACCGCAGCAGCCCGCGCCCGGGCGCAGTGATGCCGCCCGCAGCGGCGGCATCATCCCGACGAGCCGCCCGCGGTACACCGCCGCGGAGCGCCGCGCCATGCTGGAGGAGGTCCAGCGCCGCCAGGCTGAGCGCGAGGCTGCCCGCCAGGCGGAAGCCCAGGCCGAGGAGGATCGGTTCCGCAGCTACCGGGACCGGGAGTACGGCAGGAGCCCCGCGGTCACACCGTCCGCAGCACCCCAGCCCACTCCCGCTGCCCGCAGCAACCAGACACCCGCAGCAGCTGACGAGACCCGCACGATCTCGATCCCGAAGCGCAGAACTGCCGAGCCTGCCGAGCCTGCCGCCCATGCCGTGCAGCCCCCTGCACCCGCGGCACAGCCCGCCCAGCAGCCCACGCAGGTCATGCCGCCGGTACAAAAGGCGGCCCCTGCGGCACCGGCTGCGCCCGCCCCGGCAGAGCACACCGCCCACCCGGAGCCGACCCCTGCGCCGAAGTCCAAAAAAGCCAGCGCCTCGCGCTCCTACGCCGCGGCGGAGGCTGCCCTGAACGAGCGCATCCGCGCCGACCACATCTGGCTGTCCAACCCCGTGCTTGTGCGCGGCCTCGGCATGGCCCCGGTCATCGGTGCCGCGCTGGACGGTCGGCGGGCGCTCATGCTCTGTATCGCCTCGCTGATTTTGGTCACCTTCACCCGTGTGCTGGCCGTGGCCATCTGCCATCTGACAAAGAACCGCTTCCGCCCCGTGGTGTACTGCTACTCTGCGGCGCTTCTCTACATCCCTACGTATGTTTTGCTCTACGCACTGTTCGGCTCTGACCTGACGCTGCTGGGCATCTACCTGCCGATCATGGTCGTGGAGCCCGCCATCGTCAAGCGCATGGAGTTCTCCGACCTTGAACCCGTGAGGGATGCGTTCCGCCACGGCTTCAACAACGCGCTCGGCATGTGTGTTGTGCTGCTCATCGTGGGCTGCCTGCGTGAGCTGCTGGCCACGGGCGCGGTCTTTGGCAACGTCATCCTGCACAATGCGCTGCTGCCGCTGGCTGCACTGCCCGCGGGCGGCTTTGTCATCGTGGGTATCCTGGCCGCCATCTGGTGCGCCGCTGCCAACCTGTACACCGATTATAAACATGAGGAGGTGCGCCGCCTGTATGCTGACCGTAAGCACTGAGCTGCAGCCTATTTTAAACGGTATTGTGCAGTTTATCAGCTATATGGTGCTGGCCGTCTTTGCGGAGAATGTCATCCTGGCCCGCGCGCTGGGCGTCACCCGCCTGATGAAGCTCGTGCCCGACCACCGCGCGCAGGTGTGGGATTTCTGCCTGCCGCTGCTGCTGGTCATCACGCTGTCCGCACCTGCCGGCTGGGCCGCACACGACCTGTTTTTCCCGTGGCTGCGTGATTATCTGCCCGCATGGCTTCCCATTTCGGCTCTGCGGCCCATCGTCTACCTGACCTGCGGCATCGCGGCCATGGCCGTGGCCTGGCTGCTGCTGGGCGTGCTGCCCCGCAAGCTGCGCGCCAGCTGCCGCAGCCAGCTCAGCCTTTCCACCTGCAGCACCGCCGTGCTGGGCACGATGCTCATCTGCGCGAACCAGAACTATACGATTTTGCAAAGCGTCGCGTTCGCTCTGGGCAGCGGGCTGGGCTATGTCTTTGCCGTCTTTATCGTTCGGGAGGGCCGCCGCCGTCTGCGCAGCAAGGCCATCTCCTCGATCTTTCAGGGTCTGCCCAGCTCGATGATCTACGTCGGCGTGCTGTCGCTGGCGATCTACGCCCTGGTTGGCCACACCGTTGTTCTGTAACTGTTAGGGGGTCGTTGTTATGTCCGAAGCCTGCTTTACCGCAGCCGATATTTTACTGCCCGCCGCCGGGGTCCCGCTGGACCCGTGGGCCTGCATCGCCGTTGACCAGTTCACCTCCCAGCCGGAGTACTGGCAGCGCGCCGAGCACCTGGCCGACGGCAAGCCCAGCACCCTGCACATCGTTTTGCCGGAGGCGTACTTAGGCACCCCGCAGGAGGCCGAGCGCTTAGAGAGCATCCGCCGCACGATGGAGGAGTACCGCAAGTCCGTTCTGACCCGGAAAGTACATGGCTACGTTTATGTTGAGCGTACCCAGATGGACGGCACGGTCCGGCAGGGCCTTGTCGGCGCTGTCGATCTTGATGCCTACGACTACGCGAAGGGCTCCAAGCCCGCTATCCGCCCGAGCGAGAGCACCGTCGTGGAGCGCATCCCGCCGCGCCTCAAGGTCCGCCGCGGGGCGACGCTGGAAACGCCCCACGTCATGATGCTGGCCGACGACGCCGACTGCACGCTGATCGAGCCCATCGGGCTGATGAAGAACCAGCTGCCGCCGCTCTACGACGGTGAGCTGATGCTGGGCGGCGGGCATCTGCGCGGCTGGGCCGTCGAGGACCCCGCGCTGATCGCCGGGATCGACGCCGCGCTGGCGGCGCTGGCCGACCCTGCCGCCTTTGCCCGCCGCTGGCCCGCTGCCAAAGGGCAGCAGCCGATGGTACTGGCCGTCGGTGACGGCAATCACAGCCTGGCCACCGCCAAGGCCTACTGGGAGGAGCTGAAGCCCACCCTGAGCGAGGAGCAGCGCAGGACCCATCCGGCGCGCTGGTGCCTGGCCGAGGTCTGCAACGTCCACAGCCCCGCCATTGAAATCGAGCCGATCCACCGCGTCGTGTTCGGCGTCGGTGCCAAGGAGTTGTATGCCGCGCTCGACGCCTGGGACCAGCAGCAGGGGAGCAGTACGACGATGTCCGACCAGCGTCTGCGCCTGGCCGATGCCCACGGTGAGAGTGCCGTCGCGCTGGCCAACCCGCCCGCGCCGCTGACCGTCGGCAGTGTGGAGGCATTTCTGGCGGACTTCCTGCCCGCCCATCCCGGCGTGACCGTGGACTACATCCACGGTGAAAGCACAGCACTGGCGCTGGCCTCCGACCCGGCCAAACCAGCCACGGCCATTCTGCTGCCCGACTTTGCGAAGGCTGACCTGTTCAAGGGCGTTGTGCTGGGCGGCGTGCTGCCCCGCAAGACCTTCAGCATGGGTCATGCCGAGGAAAAACGATATTACAATGAATGCCGTGTCATCGGCGTATAACAGGATTCAGGTGAATTATGGAAAAAGCTGCACAAACCCCGAACGGTGCACCGCACCGTCGCCGCCGCCGTCGCCCTGCTGGCAATGGCAGCGCCCCGCAGGCGCAGCAGCCCGCGCGTGAGGGGAAAGCCCCCGCACAGCCGCGCAAGCCGGCCCCGCAGGCCGCTGCGCCCGCAGCCCCAAAGGCCCCGCGCAGCGAGAATGCCCCCCGCGCCAATGGCAGCCACCCCCGCCGCGGGCAGGGCAGACCCGTCCAACCGCAGAGCCAGCAGGCACCGCGCCAGAATGCCCCGGCCCAGCGCCCGGCTGCACCCCAGAATGCGCCCCAGAGCGCACGCCCTGCCGCGCCCCAGCCGCCGCGCCGCAATGCCCGCCCGGCCCCGCAGGTGCCCAGCCAGCCGCTGCGCGACCAGCCCAAGGCACCGCGTCCGCCCCGCAATGCCCGCGCCCTGCGCAGCACCGCGCCGGAGCAGCCGGGTCTCGATCTGATCTCTCGCCGCCCGCCGAAGCAGAAGTTCGCAAATTTCGAGGACTATCTTGCCGCCCACGGCGGTATGACTGTGCCGCTGCCGCCCGAGGCATCGGACACAGCGGACACCCCCGAGACGGCCACGCCCGCCGAGGCTGCCGAATGACCCCCGCCACCGCGGCAGCCCTGCGCTGCCCTGTATGCGGCGGGCCGCTGCTGCTGGCCGGGCGCAGCCTGCGCTGTGCCAGAGCCCACAGCTTTGACCTTGCCAAAGAGGGCTACGCCTACTTACTGCCGATGCAGAAGAAGCACGCCGCCGACCCCGGCGACGGCAAGGCCATGGTCCGCGCCCGCCGCGCGTTCCTGTCGGCAGGGCACTACGCCCCGCTGATGGCGACGCTGGCCGCGCTCTGCGCCGCGCTGCCCCACGACCATATTGTGGACGCCGGCTGCGGCGAGGGCAGCTATGACAAGTACCTGTATGACGCGCTGGGCTGCCCTCAGATTGCGGCGTTCGACCTGTCCAAGGAGGCCGTGCGGCTGGCGTCGAAGCTCGTGCCCGACGCGGCGTTCTGTGTCGGCGGCAGCTTCTGTGCGCCGGTGCGCGACGGCTGGGCCGACCTGCTTTTGAACATCTTCTCGCCCATGGCTGAGGCCGAGTTTGCCCGTATGCTGCGCCCGGGCGGGCATCTTGTTTACGCCGTGCCCACCGCGCGCCATCTGTTCGGCCTGAAAGAGATTTTGTACGACTGCCCGTATGAAAATGAGGTCCGACAGACCGAATACGACGGCTTTGCGTTTGTGAAGGCCGTTGAGTCCACCGCTGTCATCACGCTGGAAGGGCAGAGTGTGCAGGATTTGTTCGCCATGACGCCCTATTACTGGAACACTCCCGCCGACGGCGCAGCCCGGCTTGCGGAATGTGAACGCCTGACGACAGAGATCGGGTTCCGGTTTTTGGTGTATCAAAAGGTATAAATGTACGTGCCTTCCCCCGCGGGGGAAGGTGGCCGAGGCCCCGCCCAAGGCCGGATGAGGGGCGAGCTTGCGACGTTTCCCCGTGTACGGGCCGCCTCCGCAAGCTCGCCCCTCATCAGTCACCTGCGGCGACAGCTTCCCCCGCGGGGGTTTAGATCTCCTCCGGCGGCACGATTCCCGGGTCATACGGCTCCTGCGCGGGTGGGACAATGACCTCCTGCGTCTGCTTCGGCTCATCCTCGTCGCGGTACTGCTCGTCGGGCACCTCGCTCAAATCGGTCCAGAAGCCTTCGCGCTCATCCTCGGCACCGCGGGGTCCAAATTCATCAAACATACCAGACACTCCTTTATAATAGTGTATAAGCGCGGCCCTTGCGGCCTACACTGTAGGCATAGTCTTTGCTGGGGGGAGTGTGGGTTATGCGTTCCAACCGCGGAATTTTCTGGTACAGCCTCGGGCTGACGCTGCTTCTGCTGCTGCCGATGGTGCTGACCGTCGCGTTCTTCACCGACCAATACCAGAAGCAGCAGCTCCTGCGCCAGGCGTCGGCGGCGGACAGTACGCTGCACATCGAGCCGGGTGCGCAGGGCGTGTATACGCTGCTGCTCGTCGTCCAGCAGGAGGAGCCCGCCTTTGTGCTGGCCCGTGCGGACGGCCCGCAGCAGACGGTCACACTCTGCGCACTGCCGGGTTCGCTGCGCGTCAGCGCACCCTCGGGCACAACAACGCTGGCGGAGTGTGCGCTGTCTGCCGGGGCCGGGCGGGCCGCACAACTGCTCGTCGGCACGGTGGCTACGGGGGAGACCGCCGCCCCGGCGCTGCACTATATCGCGGCCACGCCCGCCACCTGGGCGGACTGCGCGGGCCGCACAGCCTCGGCACGCATCGACACGGCATCGCTGCTGGATGCCGCCGCGCGCACGCGCCTGGGCTACGGCGAGGACCCCATCGCCGTGTGTACCGCCGCGCAGGCGTCGGAGCTGATTGCCCAATTGCAGGCGGCGCTGCCCGGGGCAGGGGAGGGCTGCATGGCCCGCGCCGCCGTCTGGGCGGCGTTCCTGCGGCAGGACCCGGCGCTGCTGGCCGGTCTGCCCGACGGTCTGCGCAGCCGCAGTGCCCGGCTGCTGACCGACCTGCTGGCCGCAGACCTGAACGCCCTGGGCGAGACACTGGCCTATTTAAGTGCCCGCACCGCCCTGACGATTGACTACACCACCGCCGCCGTGGCCGCTGCCCGGGGCGGCGTGCAGCTGACGGAGGAGGGGATGGCAGCCGTTTGCGCCCTCCTGCTGTGACGGGGAACGCGGCTATGCCCGCCCGCGGAGCTTCCGCTTCTGCGTTCGGCGCAAGGCCGTCAAAATTTTACAAGAATTTTTGCAAAACCGCTTGACGTAGACCCGCAGTCGTGTTATTATGATAGCACCTCTTTTGCGGGTTTATTTTTTATGCCCTTTTTCAAGGGCGCCTGCAAGCGCGAGGGAGGCTTATTAACCGATAATGGAGGTGCCGAACAATGACTGTCAAGATCACCCTGGCCTGCACGGAGTGCAAGCAGCGCAACTACAACAAGGAGAAGAACAAGAAGAACTCTCCGGACCGTCTTGAGATGAAGAAGTATTGCCGTTTCTGCAAGAAGCATACCCTTCACCGCGAAACCAAGTGAGGATAGGAGCTTAGAGATGGCAGACAATAAAGCAGCCACCGCTGCAGCCCAGACTCAAAGCGACAAGCCCAAAAAGAACGACGGCAAGAAGAAGGTCTCCTTCTTCGACAAGGTCAAGAACTTTTTCAAAGGGATCGGCAAGTATTTCAAAGATACGAAGAGCGAGCTGAAAAAGGTCGTGTGGCCCAGCAAGAACGACGTCAAAACCAATACGATCACCGTTATCGTGGTCGTGCTGGTCGCAGCTGTCGTGCTGATCCTGCTGGACCTCATCTTTGGCGGCGCCATCCACCTGTTGATCGGCGCCTGAGCGCGTTGAGCGGAGGCAAAGACAATGGCTGAGCAAGCAAATTGGTATGTAGCACATACCTATTCCGGCTATGAGAACAAGGTCGCAACCGATCTGATGACGATGGTGGAGAACCGCCACCTGCAGGATCTGATCTGCGACGTCAAGGTTCCCACCGAGACCCGCATTGAAGAAGTTTTTGACAAGCGCGGCAACAAGACCGGCGAGAAAGAGGTTCAGTCGAAGCTCTACCCCGGCTACGTCTTTATTAAAATGGTCATGAACGACAACACCTGGTACATCGTGCGAAACACGCGCGGCTGCACCGGCTTTGTCGGCCCGGAGTCCAAGCCCGAGCCCCTGACCGAGGCGGAGGTTGCCAAGATGGGCGTCGAAACCACCGTTGACCTTGAGGTCGAGTACAAGGTCGGTGATACGGTTGAGATCACCGCCGGTCCGATGGAAGGCTCCGTCGGCACCGTCGACGAGATCGACATTCCTGCGCGCAAGGTGCGCGTAAGGATCACCATGTTTGGCCGCGAGCTTCCGGCAGAGCTGGAGCTGCATCAGGTCAAGCTGTTCTGAGTATTTCTCAGGACACCCTAGTTTCCGGTAAAGACCGCGAACGGGCCTGTGCCCGGGGTACGGTTTTTATAGGGCGCGCGGAGGTCGTGCGCCCGTGGGAGGTCTGCACCGCAGGCCGCAACTCACCACAAAATTTGGAGGTGCAAGTATTATGGCACAGAAAATCACTGGCTACATCAAGCTGCAAATCCCCGCCGGCAAGGCAACTCCGGCTCCCCCTGTTGGTCCTGCTCTGGGTCAGAAGGGCGTCAACATCATGGCGTTCACCAAGGAGTTCAACGAGCGTACCAAGAACCAGATGGGCATGATCATCCCCGTCGTCATCACGGTCTACGCTGACCGCTCCTTCTCCTTCATCACCAAGACTCCTCCGGCGCCCGTTCTGATCAAGAAGGCTGCCGGCATCGACACTGCTTCCGGCGTGCCCAACAAGAACAAGGTTGGCTCCATCACGCTGGCTCAGGCCGAGGAGATCGCCAAGACCAAGATGCCCGACCTGAACGCCGCTTCCCTGGAGGCCGCTGTCAGCATGATCAAGGGCACCGCCCGCAGCATGGGCGTTACCGTTGAGGGCTGAATAGGAGGGTAATACGCAATGAAACACGGCAAGAAGTATATCGACGCTGCTAAGCTGATCGAGAATAACAAGACTTACGATCCCAACGAGGCCCTGGAGCTGTGCTGCAAGACCGCTACCGCTAAGTTCGACGAGACCGTTGAGCTGCACGTCCGCCTGGGCGTTGACAGCCGTCACGCCGACCAGCAGGTCCGCGGCGCTGTTGTTCTGCCCAACGGCACCGGTAAGAACGTCCGCGTTATCGCCATCGCCAAGGGCGACGCCGCCAAGGCCGCTGAGGCTGCCGGTGCGCAGGAGGTCGGTGATGACGATCTGATCGCCAAGATCGCCGGCGGCTACCTGGACTTCGACGTTCTGGTCACCACCCCCGACATGATGGGCCGCGTTGGCCGTCTCGGTAAGGTCCTGGGCCCCCGTGGTCTGATGCCCAACCCGAAGGCCGGCACCGTTACCCCCGACGTCGGCAAGGCTGTTACCGACGCTAAGGCCGGTAAGATCGAGTACCGTCTGGACAAGCAGAACATCATCCATGTGCCCATCGGCAAGGCCTCTTTCGGCGCCGAGAAGCTGATGACCAACCTGGACACCGTCCTGGATGCCATCGCTAAGGCTAAGCCCGCCGCTGCCAAGGGCCAGTACTTCAAGAGCGCTACCATCGCCACCACCATGGGCCCCGGCGTCCGCGTTGCTACCAACAAGTACGGCGTATAAGTTTTTCAGCTTTGAGCTGAAAAACGCTTGACAAACGCACGTTCGCGTGCTATACTAATTAAGCTGTTTTTGAGACAGCAGGTGCCGCAAGGCATAACGGGTTTTACCCACCTGCCGAGAAACGTGCGTTTGATTGCAATGCTTTCAAGCCCTTTCCCGGCGACGGGAAGGGGCTTTTTTCTGTATATCACATAAAAAGCCGCTTACCGAAACCAATCTGTAAGTGGAATGAGGTGAATTTCAAATGCCCAGTGCAAAGATTCTGGAAGCTAAGAAGGCTCTTGTTGCTGATCTGAACGAGAAGATCGCAGGCTCTCTGGCCGGTGTTGTCGTTGCTTACAACGGCATCAGCGTTGCTGATGACACCAAGCTGCGTAAGGAGCTGCGTGAGGCTGGCGTGCACTACATGGTCGTCAAGAACACCATGCTGCGCCTGGCCGTCAAGGGCACCCAGTACGAGGGTCTGACCGAGTACTTCAAGGGTGACACGGCTATCGCTCTGTCTCCGGAGGATCCGGCTGCTGCTGCTCGCATCCTGTGCAAGTTTGCTGACGCCGACAAGTCCAAGCGCTTCGTCGTCAAGGGCGGCTTCTGCGATGGTCAGGTCATGGACGCTGCAGGTATCAAGAGCCTGTCTACCATGCCCAACCGCGAAGGCCTGCTCTCCATGCTGGCTGGCTCCCTCAACGGTATCGTTGGCGGTCTGGCTGTTGCCCTGCAGGGTATCGTCGACAAGCAGGACGAGACTGCTGCCTGAGTTTAGGTTTAGCAGGTTGAGCGCACCGGCGCAGCGCTCCTTGAATACAAACCGCGCCGCTTAAAACTATAAAATTTATGGAGGTAACTACCATGGCTTCTGAGAAGATCACTGCCATTGTCGAGTCTGTCAAGACTATGACTGTTCTGGAGCTGAAAGAGCTCGTTGACACCATCTGCGAGGAGTTCGGCGTTTCTGCTGTTGCTGCTGCCGCTCCCGCTGCCGCCGGCGCTGCTGCTCCCGCTGAGGAGGAGAAGACCGAGTTTGACGTCATCCTGGCTGACGTTGGCGCCAACAAGATGCAGGTCATCAAGACCGTTAAGGAGCTGACCGGCGCTTCCCTGATGGAGGCCAAGAAGCTGGTTGAGACCCCGAACGCCAAGCTGAAGGAGCAGGCTTCCAAGGCTGACGCCGAGGACATCCAGAAGAAGCTGGCCGAGGTCGGCGCTAAGGTCGAGCTGAAGTAATTTAGCTTACCAAATAGCTTTCAACACCGTGTGGTTTAACACCGCACGGTGTTTTTGTTTTGTGTACCTTAACAAAAACTTCCTCGTTTCTTTGTACATTCCTCTGAATTTGACCGTGTTGCATGGGCCTTGCATTTCGTATAATATTGATGTATCCTTTTAGTATCGAATAAAATGGGAAAGTGAGGCTGTATACTCTTGGAGAACGAAAAGCCAAAAGGCGGCGGGATGGAAAAGCTGGCTTCGTTTATCGTTGATAAACGCAACCTGTTCTTCCTGTTATACATATTTGCGCTGATTTTCAGTGTCATCGCGACGGGCTGGGTCAAGGTCGAGGACGACATCACGACCTACCTGCCCGACACAACCGAGACCCGCCAGGGCCTGACCGTGATGAATGACAACTTCGTCACCTACGGCACGGCCAACGTCATGGTGTCCAACATCACCTACGATACTGCGCTGGACATCCAGTCCCGGCTTGAGGACATCGAGGGTGTCACCACCGTTGAATTTGACGACACCGACGAGCATTACACGAATGCGTCGGCGCTGTTCTCCGTCAGCTTTGACGCAGAAGTAGGGGACGAGCGCGCCGAGAACGCCCTGCAGGAGATCCGCGACGAGCTTGAGGGCAGCTACGACACCTCGATCTATTCCGAGGTCGGCTACGATTCCTCCGCGGACCTGCAATCGGAAATGGTCGTCATCGTCATCATCGCGGCCATCATCATCGTCGTCGTGCTGACGCTGACCTCCCGCTCCTATGCCGAGGTCCCGGTCCTCCTCATGACCTTCGGCGCGGCGGCGCTGCTGAACATGGGCACAAACTTCCTGTGCGGCACGATCAGCTTCATCTCCAACTCAGTCACCGTCATACTGCAGCTGGCGCTGGCCATCGACTACGCCATCATTCTGTGCCACCGTTTCAGCGATGAGCATGAGACGCTGCCCACCCGCGAGGCCTGCATTGCCGCGCTTTCCAAGGCTATCCCGGAGATTTCTTCCTCCTCGCTCACGACGATCAGCGGCCTGGCCGCGCTGGCGTTCATGCACTTCGGCATTGGCCGCGACCTGGCTACGGTCCTGATCAAGGCTATCCTGTTCAGTATGCTCTGTGTCTTTACGCTGATGCCCGGCCTGCTGGTGCTGTTCAGCAAGCTGATCGACAAAACCCGCCACAAAAACCTGATTCCCAAGATTACCGCCGTCGGCAAGTTCGACATCAAGACCCGCTTTATCATCCCGCCGATCTTCGGCGTCATCATCGTGGCGGCGGCGGTCTTTGCCAACCTGTGCCCCTACTGCTACACCTACACCGACCTGGTCACCGCCAAGCAGAGCGAGCGCCAGATCGCCTACCAGAAAATCAAAAACACCTTCGGTTCCAGCAACATGGTGGCCGTCATTGTACCGTCGGGCGACTATGAGTCCGAGGGCAGGATCCTCGACGAGCTGGACGCCTGCGCCGAGGTCAAATCCACGATGGGTCTGGCCAACATTGAAGCGATGGACGGCTATATGCTGACCGACGCTGTGACACCGCGCCAGCTGGCCGAGATGGCCGACCTCGACTACGAGGTTGCCAAGGCACTGTACGGCGCCTACGCCGTCGACCATGACGAGTACGGCGAGATCATCAACGGCTTGGACGATTATAAAGTGCCGATCTACGACATGTTCAGGTTCCTGGAACAGGAGATGCACGACGGCAACATCACGCTCTCGGGCGATGTGCAGGACACTCTGGACGACCTGTTCGACCAGCTCGATGAAGCCCAGAAGCAGCTGCAGAGCGACGATTACAGCCGTATGGTCGTCTATCTGAACCTGCCCGAGGAGACCGACGAGACGTTTGCCTTCGTCAACAAGATGCACGACATCATCGGCAAATACTACGCCACCGATTCGTTCTACGTTGTCGGCAATACGACGAGCGCCATGGACCTGTCCAGTTCCTTCGGCGAGGATAACCTGCTGATCAGTGTGTTGTCCGCGCTGTTCGTTATCCTGGTCCTGCTGTTCACATTCAAGTCCGCGGGTCTGCCCGTGCTGCTGATCATCGTCATTCAGGGCAGTATCTGGATCAACTTCTCGGTGCCGTACCTGCAGCACACCCCGCTGTACTTCCTCGGCTACCTGATCGTCAACTCCATTCAGATGGGTGCAAACATCGACTACGCCATCGTTATCTCCAGCCACTACACCGACCTGAAGAAGGTCATGCGCCCGCGGGAGGCCATCGTCGCAGCCCTGAACGAGTCGTTCCCGACCATCTTCACCTCCGGCTCCATTCTGGCATCCGCGGGTATTCTGATCAGCGTGCTGACCACGAACCCCGTTATCTCCGCCATCGGTACCTGCCTGGGCCGCGGCACGATCGTTTCCATCCTTCTGGTTCTGTTTGTCCTGCCGCAGATCCTGATCCTGGGCGACACCATCATCGAGCGCACGAGCTTTGAGATGAAGGGCGTTGCCGGTATGGCCCGCACGGCCAGTGGCACAATGCACGTCAATGGCCGCGTGCGCGGCTACATCAACGGCGTCGTAGATGCTGACATCAAGGGCGTGCTGCACGGCAAGTTCAGTGCGAACATTGCCACCGGCACCGAATTTACCGTTGACAAGCCCGACATGTACCTGTCGGAGAAGAACATCCACGAATCCGAGGACGGTGCCCCCGAACCAGGCACACCCGATACGCCCGACACTGACACGAAGGGAGGCGACGCTGAATGAACCGCATTTTTGACCTGACGCGCCGCCTCTGGGCTGCGCTGCTGGCGCTCTGCCTTGTGCTGGCGCTGACCCTGCCCGTTTTTGCGGAAGGGGAGAGCGGGACCGCCGACACCGCCGAAAAGGAGACCTTCCACATCGGCACCGTCGATGACCTTTTGCAGCTGGCCGATTCCTGCCGCCTGGACAGCTGGAGCAAAAACCGCACCGTCTATCTGGACGCCGATCTGGAACTGACCGGCAGCGGCTTTGCGGGCATCCCGTCCTTCAGCGGCGTATTTGAGGGGCAGGGCCACACGATCTCCGGCCTGAGCCTTGTAGATGACGGCTCGGTCATCGGCTTCTTCCGCTATGTGCAGCAGGGGGCCAACGTCCGCGACCTCGTCATCCGGGGCCGCTCGATGCCCACCGGCAGCCGCTCCACCGTGGGCGGCATTGCGGGCAGCAACGCCGGTACGCTGCACAACTGCCGCTTTGAGGGCGTGTCCTCCGGCGCGTCCGTTGTCGGCGGCATCGCGGGCACAAATCTGGCTGCCGGCGTCATCGAAAGCTGCACGACCACGGGCAGTGTCTACGGTGCGCACTTCATCGGCGGCATCGCCGGTGAAAATCACGGCATCATTGCCAACTGCACGAACACCTCCAGCGTCAACACGACGGTGGAGCAGAACGACATCGACCTTTCCTCGCTGACGCTGAACGACCTGATCGGCACCGAGAACGTCGCCGACATCACCGACATCGGCGGCATTGCGGGCCAGTCCGGCGGTGTCATCCGCGCCTGCATGAACCGCGGCACCGTGGGCTACCAGCACATGGGCTACAACGTCGGCGGCATCGCGGGCAGCCAGACCGGCTACATTGAGGGCTGCGTCAACTACGGCACTATCTACGCCCGCAAGGAGGGCGGCGGCATCGTCGGCCAGATGGAGCCGAGCAGCACGCTGGAATACACAAAGGACACGCTGCAGGAGCTTTCCGACGAGATGGGCACGCTGCAGACGCTGGTCAACCGCGCCTGCGATGACGCCAGCGCCGCCAGCAGCGAGCTTTCCAACCAGCTCGAAGCGCTGAAGAACAACGTGACCAGCTCCCGCAATGCCATTGAGAATCTGCTGAAGCAGGCCCAAAACGGCGTGTCCATCGGTTCCCAGACCGTCAAGACCGACTTGAGCCAGTTCAAGCAGGACCTCAAGAATACCAACCTGCCCGGCGCGGACGACGGAGACAATGCCGCGGACTCGGACACAGTCATCGACTACGGCGAAGCGACGCCTCCGTCTGACACCGACCCTGTCGATCCGAATTACACGCTGTCCCCCTCGGAGGAGCCCGCGCAGAGTGCCGACCTCTCCACGCCTGACGAAAGCAGTACGGCAGCGCAGGACACTGCCCCCGCACAGGAGCCTGCACAGGAACCCGCTGCAGAGGGCAGCGAGGCGGACCGCACCCCCCACGGGCAGCCCGGCCCCGAAGCTGTTGACGATTCCGCTGACAGCACCGTTGTCAGCGAGGACGACGGCACTGCCACAAAGCCGGACGAGCGCTATCCGATCGACCCGGGCTATACGCTCATCACCGAGGGTCTTGACGACCTGCCCGACACAAAGGACGTGCTCAATGACATTTCGGATGCCTTGCCGGACTCCGTGGACGTCGAAATTCCAAAGGTCGAGCTGACGAACCGCGATGCCATCACGGCCAGCCGCAATGATCTGAGCAGCAGCCTGACCAGCATGGGCGACATCGTCAGCAGCCTGAACAACAACGCCAGCAGCAACAGCCAGGCGCTGATCAACGACGTGAAGGCGATCTCGAAGCAGATCAACAAGATCGGCCAGACGCTGTCCGGTGCCAGCGAGAATGTCAACCGGGATGCAGACGACATCGTGGACGATGTTTCCGATGACGACACCGATGACGACGTCGAGGCCAAGGTCACGAACTGCATCAACAGCGGCACGGTCAATGCCGACCTCAACGCCGGCGGCATTACCGGTGCAATGGCCCGCGAGAACGATCTGGACCCCGAGGACGACTACACCACCGCGGGCAGCGAGTCGCTGAACTTTACCTTTAAGACCCGCGTCGTCACCCGTGACTGCACAAACTACGGCACGGTCAGCGCCAAAAAGCAGAACGCGGGCGGCATCGTCGGCGACGCCGAGATGGGTTCTGTCATCGACTGCAGGGGCTTTGGCACCCTCGATGCCGAGGACGCCACCGGCGTCGGCGGCGTGGCCGGTATCAGCAAGTCCACGATCCGCGAGAGCTGCGCCAAGGGCCGCCTGTCCGGTGCAAAGCAGGTCGGCGGCATTGTCGGCAGCGGTGCCACCATCGAAAACTGCCGCGCCATGGTCATGATCGACAACGCTGCCGAACAGATCGGTGCGATTGCCGGTATCGTGGACGACCCGCTGGACGGCAGCGTGACCGGCAACACCTTCGTGGACGAGGGTGTCGCGGGCATCGACAGCGTCAGCTACCAGGGCATTGCCGAACCGCTGGCCTACGAGGATTTCGTCGCGCAGGAAAATCTGCCCGGCGATTTCGGCAGCATCTGTGTCCGCTTTGTGACCGACGAGGATTCGCTGGTCCAGGAATACCACATCCCGTACGGCAGCGACTTCCCGACGGATCAGCTGCCGCCGGTTCCCAACCACCAGGGCCAGTACGGCAGCTGGGAGGATGTGGATCTGACCGGCATGACGTTTGACGCGACGATCCACGCCGAGTACAGCGACATAAACACGGTCCGCCAGAGCCAGGAAAAGCGCGGTGAACGCTCCCTTGTGCTGGTGGAGGGCAGCTTCGACACCACCGACGAGCTGATGCTCCATGAGGTGGACGACGCGCCCGATACCCCCGGCACGCTGGTGGAGGCGTGGGGCCTGGAGCTGCCCGCCGACACCGGCCACACGCTGCGCTATATGCCGCCGGAGACGACGGACAACACCGTGCTGTGGGTCAGGACCGACGCAGGTTGGCAGCAGGCCGACACAAGCGTGGACGGCAGCTATCTGACCTGCACCGCCCCCGCCGGTACGACGGCCTTCGCCGCTGTGCAGATGCCCGCCAGCAAGGTGCCCCTGCTCGCGGCGGCTTGCGGCGCCGCAGCCGCACTGCTGCTGGTGATTTTGTTCATCGCCCGCAAGATGAAAAAGAAGAGGGCCGCGGCAAAGAAAACCGCGTAAGGCCCTGCCGGGGCCGATGCTCGTCATCGACCCCCGCATACGGCAGATGCCTCGCACAAAAAAACCGCTGCAGCACAGAAGCCTGTGCTGCAGCGGCTTTTTGTTTCAGCAGCTTTCTATAAACGCCTTAAAAATCTTTCGGCTGTCCTCATTCACGCGGAACGAAAATTCGGGGTGCCACTGCACAGCCCAGACGAACTTTTTATCCGGCAGGCATACGGCCTCCGTCAGTCCATCCTCCGAGACGGCCATAGCCGCCAGCCCCGGCGCAAGCGTTCACACCTCACTGTAAAAAATAAAACAGAGAAGTCCTGTGCGACCTCTCTGTCCGTTGTGCTGATTATACCGCAACGCGCGGCGGATTGCAAGCCCTTACATCGGCGGGTGGCTGCCCTTGAAGCGCTTATCCGTCGGCAGGGTCGTATATTTGTCGTACAGCTCCCGCAGCAGCACGGTACGGCGCACCATGCCGATGAACACATTGCGGTCATCCACCACCGGCACAAAGTTCTGTTCGATGGCTGCCTTTAAAAGCGTCGGCATGTCGGTGGTCACGGTAACGGCCTTGTAATCGCGGCGGCGGGGGAAGCTGGAAATCGGCACGTCCTCGCTGGCTTCAAGGTCCAGCCCGTGCAGATTTTTCATGCCCCAGAGGATGTCGCCCTCGGTGATGCTGCCGACATACTCGCCGTTGCGCTTCAGAACAGGGATGGTGGCGTAGCGCTGGTTGGACCATTTTTCCAGCGTCTGGCGCAGGGTGAAATCCTCGTAAATGTACAGGACGTCCTGCTTGGGTGTCAAAAAGAATAAAAGGTTCATGGTTTAAACCGGGCTCCTTTGGTAAGGTTGTCATACTTCTGTAAACAGTATATACTCTTGCGCCGTAAACTTTGTGAATGGAATGTTAAATCCACGCGCCAAAATAAATTTCTCCGAAATGCCCTGTTCAAGCAGAGAAAAATGGTGTATAATAGCTAAAGATTCATATAGTACAGCTGCGGGCTTAGCCTCAGCTAACCCTGAAAAGGAGGATCGCAGATGATCACCAAGGTCAATCCCTATGGACATATTTCGCTGACGAATGACTACTTCTCCGGCCTGGTGGAGCAGGCCGCCAAGCAGTGCTACGGCATTGCCGCCATGGGTCAGGCCCCGGCTGAAAGCGTTGTGCGCAGCGCCCTGCGCACCGGCAGCCTGCCGCCGAAGGGCGTCACCGTCACGCAGGAGGCCGGCAAGCTGGTCATCGCCCTGCATATCAAGGTCGGGTTCGGTCTGAACATCTCGACCATCACCCAAAGCATCACCCACCGCGTCAAGGACGAAGTTGAACTTGCCACCGGCTTAAAGGTCGCCCGCATCGATGTCTACGTGGACGACGTCATTGCCGACTAAAGACTGTTTTACCCAAAAAATATGAGGTGTAACGAAACCATGATTACTGGCCAGACCCTGCGCGACGCCATTCTTTCCGGCGCCAACAACATTGCCAACCAGCGCACCCGCGTGGATGAGCTGAACGTTTTCCCCGTTCCGGACGGTGATACCGGCACGAACATGAGCATGACCATCGGCGCCGCCCGCGCCGAGCTTGAGGCCATGCCCGACAGCTGCACCGTGGCCGAGGCCAGCAAGACCGCTGCCTCCGCCATGCTGCGCGGCGCCCGCGGCAACTCCGGCGTTATCACGAGCCTTTTGTTCCGCGGCTTCTCCAAGGCGCTGAAGGACAAGACCGAGGCATCCTCCGCTGACCTGGCTGCCGCCTTGCAGCAGGGCGTCGAGGCCGCCTACAAGGCCGTCATGAAGCCCACCGAGGGCACGATCCTGACCGTCTCCCGTCTGGTTGCCGAGAAGGCTGCCGAGTGCACCGAGCTGGATGTTCCTGCCATGTGGGACGCCACGCTGCAGGCCGGTCAGGCCGCGCTGGACGACACCCCGAACCTGCTGCCCGTGCTGAAAAAGGCCGGTGTCGTGGACGCCGGCGGTCAGGGCATCATGCTGATCTTCGAGGGCATGAAGCAGGTGTTCGACGGCGGCGAGATCATCGCCGGTGCCGAGGTCGCTGCCAAGCCCAAGGTATCCAGCGAAGCCGCAGGCAAGGGTGTTTTTGCCGACGACCTGATGAAGGTCGAGGACATCAAGAACGGCTACTGCACCCAGTTCCTGCTGCACAAGGATGCCGATGCCAGCGTTACCCGCCTGCGCGCCTTCCTTGAGTCCAACGGCGACTCCGTTGTTGTGATCGAGGACGACGACGTTGCCAACTGCCATGTCCACACCTCCGACCCCGGCATGATGCTGAGCGAGGCCATCAAGTACGGCTACCTGACCAATTTCAAAATTGAAAATATGCACGAGCAGTTCCTCGCCCGCCAGAAGCAGGCGAAGGGGCTGGAGAAGCAGGCCGAGGCCGAGGAGAAGAAGGACAGCGAGTTCACCTACGCCGCCGTTGACCCCGAGCGCGAGTACGGCTTTGTGGCCGTGGCCGCGGGCGAGGGCCTGAAGGCTGTGTTCAGTGACCTGGGCGTGGACGCGGTTGTCAGCGGCGGCCAGACGATGAACCCTTCCACCGAGGACATCCTCGCCGCCATCCAGAGCGTGCCCGCCAAGACCGTGCTCGTTCTGCCCAACAACAAAAACATCATCATGGCGTCCGAGCAGGCGCAGAAGCTCGCGGACCGCAAGGTCATCGTGCTGCCCACCCGCACCGTGCCCCAGGGCATGACCGCCATGCTGAACTTTGACCCCGACCTGAAGCCGGAGGAGAACGCCGTTGCCATGATGCAGGCGGCGGACCGCGTCAGCACGGGTCTGATCACCTATGCCGCCCGCGACAGCGAGTTTGACGGCAAGCCCATCAAGAAGGGCGAGATCATGGCGCTGGAGAACGGCAAAATCGTTGCCACCGGCACCGACCTGGTCAAGATGACCTATCGTCTGGCCCGCTCCATGAAGAAGAAGGACACCCAGTTCATCACGGTCATTTCCGGCTGCGACGTCAGCGACGAGGACGCCGAAAAGACGACCGATCTGGTGCGCGCCAAGTGCGGCGGCAGTGTCGAGGTCAGCCACATCAGCGGCGGCCAGCCCGTGTACTACTACATGATCTCTGTGGAGTAATTCGGACGTTATAACATTAAAAAGGCGAATTTGGGGATGTTCCGAGTTCGCCTTTTTTGGTATATTGCCCGGGGACGGCTGCCTCCCGGGAACTCGTTCTTTCTTTTGCCAACAAAAGAAAGAACCAAAGAAAATTGCCGCTGTTTCGACGCAGCGGACCCGCGACCTAGGGGCTGCACGCCCCTAGGAACCCCAAAGCGGAGGTCGCAGAGGGCGCGGGCTAAACGAAAGCAGTATTACTTTTCGTTCTTAACGCCCGCGCCCTCTGCTCCGTTTTGAAACTCGGGTGTTGCGGGGTTGCGAGCGCGGGGCCACAGTTGAGCGCAGCGAAACTGGGGAGCGAGCAATGTTTGCCCGCGGGGCAAACAACCGCACGAGCGGGTTTGCGCAGCAAACTGGCGGCGCTCGTTGTGCGCCGCCAAGCGCCCCCGAACCCCCGCAAAGGTGAACGACTGCCGTTTCCGCGATGACCTCCACTTTACATCACTGCCCTGTAGGGGCCGGGCATGCCCGGCCCGCAGCCTTGCCATTGTATCCCCTTTAGCGGTTTGCATCGTAGGGAGGGGTCTTGACCCCTCCGCGGGGCGTCGAGGACGCCGCCC
>OJPM01000006.1_pt1 | contig 203399 bp, 155 predicted proteins | sample 1598471 | NCBI WGS metagenome assembly OJPM01 (sample SAMN03922484, study PRJEB24848) | human gut metagenome | isolation source: stool sample | host: Homo sapiens | place: Germany | collected 2011-05 | reverse complement strand
GTAATAATAACTCTACTTATGGAGGAGGAGTATACATTTTTTCTACAGGTGCGCTTGAGATGTTCGGTGGCAAAATCAGCGAGAACGAAGCGAGTTACGGTGGTGGCGTATGTGGTGATGGACAAAAAGTTACCATGAAAGGTGGAATTATTTCTAATAACACGTCCAGAGAAAATGGTGGAGGAGTTTATTTAGCCAGAGGCACATTTGAGATGTCTGGTGGCACAATAACCAAAAATACATCAAAGATGTTAGGTGGAGGAGGAGTATATAAAGCGGCAGGTACATTCAATATGTCCGGAGGCGCAGCAATAATCGATAATACATCAACGTCGTCAGGCGGAGGAGTATATAATGCGACAGGTACATTTAATATGTCCGGTGGAGAAATAAAAGAGAACAAGTCCGATACAAAAGGCGGAGGAGTATATAATGAATCGAATTCATCTGCCAAGATAATAATGAGTGGCCAGGCTGAAATTTCCAATAACCAAGCAGCTTCAGCAGGAGGCGGTGTTTTTGTATCAGCAAACGATGCGACAACTTTGAGCGATGCGGTAAAAATCACTGGAAATACAGTTAGAAGCATAGATAATAATCTATATCTTTCTTCGAATACAACTCTGCAAGCAGCATGTTTGAATGGTAGCGAAGCAATAGTAGGCGTGACTACAGAAACAGAACCAACAGAAAATTCTCCAGTTACGATTACAAGTGATGATGCACGTACACAGGGCTTTAGATCTGATAGAGATGAATACGAACTAGAATGTTCAAATGGACATGTTGTAATGAAAAAAAAGAAAACATGTACAGTGGAAGTCTATATTACTAAAAATGTAATAAAGCAGCAAGGATCTGGAGAGTTGGAACAGACAGTTACAGAGGGAAGTAATATTGTTCCTATCGTTTTAGAAGCAGCTACAGGTTATTATTTTAAGGATGAGGATATTTCTAAACTCAATACGGCGAGTGTCAAAGTAACGAAACTAGTTGATGATGGAAGTAGAATTCAAATTGAATGTACTCCTAACAATGATATTGTTATTAGTCTCCTGGCATTTGAGAAACCAGCTATTGAAAAACCAAAAATCATAAAACAGCCACAGCCTGTATCCGTGAAAGTCGGAGAAACGGCAACGTTTACTGTAGAGGCAGCAGGTGAGGGCTTGAGTTATCAGTGGCAGATTAAAGCAGGAAAAGGCGGATGGGATGATATTACAGATGCCAATACCTCTAGTTATACCACTACTGCTGTAGTCCCAAATTGCAATGGTTTTGAGTATAGGTGTGTTGTTTCAAACAGCGCAGGAAGTGTAAATAGTGGTAGTGCAACATTGACAGTGGATACAACCATACCCCCAACCCCAGAGCCAAATCCGGAACCAAAACCAGAGCCAACACCGAATCCGGAACCGGCTCCGAATCCGACACCGGATCCAGCACCGGCGACAACAACTCCGGCTGCATCAACTACAGCTGCTCCAGCAGCTTCGGCACCGGCACAGGTAACATATAATATTTTGGATGGAGCGGGCAGTTCATGGACACAGAATACAGATGGAAGCCTTGCAATCAGAGGAAGCGGTGAGATTTCAAAATTCCGTGAGGTCAAGGTGGACGGAGTTACGGTTGATCCGGTCAACTATACGGTTACAGAAGGATCTACCATCATTACCTTCAAACCGGAATACCTTAAAAGTCTGCCAGCAGGAAATCATTCCTTTGAACTTGTCTGGACAGATGGAACAGCGGCAACAAACTTTACGGTAGCCGAAAACGCTGACCAGAGTGCAAAATCTCCAAAGACAGGCGAAGATTTCAGCAGGACACTTTGTACAGTACTTCTGATGGTTTCATGCGCAGGACTTGCAGGAATTTTTGTGAAAAGAAAAAGAAAACATGCCAGATAAGGCATTGCACAAATGATTTTTCAAATGAAAAATAAGCTGATTACAGAGATAAAAGTGGGCAGGAAATTTACAAAAAAATTCTATTTTTATCAAAAATATGAATAGTAGAAAGAGGAGATTCAAATGAAGAAAAAGTTATTAACAGCATTACTTGTTGGAGCAATGGCTCTTAATATTACAGCATGTGGTGGTTCATCTGATGCAGCAGCACCAGCTGACAATGACCAGCAGACAACTACAACAGACACAGCATCTGATGATGCAGCAGACACAGAAGAGGATGCAGTGGATGTGGAAGATGCAGCAGAAGCAGCAGACACAACAGAAGAAGAAGGATTTTCCCTTCTTGATGTAACAGCAGATCTTGTTGATGCAGCATTATATGCAGTGGATGATGATAATACAGAGTATGTGATCACACTCTTTAGAGATCCGGATGGATATAGCTATGTTTCATTAATGATCGTTCCACAGGATGGACAGGGAGATGTCCTTTGTGGAGCATATGATGATTCTAATGTAACAAATATTACAGATGAAGATAATATCGACTGGACCGAGATCAGCACAACAGATGTTTATACAGGTGATGATTTCTCAGCAGTATTTGTAGAAGCAGACGACGGTTCCGTTGCAATTGCAAATTCAGATTTTTCCCTTGTTATGGAAGGTCAGTATCTGACAGCTGATGAAGCAATCGCTTATATGGGAGCAGCAGCTAACTACATCAACTAGTTTTTTTCAGATATGCGGAGTAATGGAAGAACGGCTGCTTCGCATATCTCTACATATGTAATTCAAAAATCCTGCACACTTTTATCTCTGTAACCAGCACACATTTATTTAAGAAGCTGTAAAATTCGTATTGAGTTTTACAGCTTTTTGCGTAAAAAAGTTGCTAGATTGGAAGAATTCTCCCTACCGCAAGCCTTTAATCTTGAAGGGCGTACGTCAGGTGGGTAAGACTTGGATTCTGAAAGAGTTCGGCAGACGCTGTTATGAAAATACAGCCTACTTTAACTTCGACGAAAACGAAGAATATAAACAATTTTTTGAAACAACCAAGGATGTGGACCGGATTCTACAAAACATTATGCTGGCAAGCGGTCAAAAGATCTTGCCAGAAAAGACACTCATCATCTTTGACGAGGTACAGGACTGCCCGAAAGTCATTAACTCCATGAAATATTTCTGCGAGAATGCACCGCAGTACCATGTTGCCTGTGCCGGTTCTCTGTTAGGTATCGCCTTGGCGAAGCCTTCCTCTTTTCCAGTAGGCAAGGTCAACTTCATGCAGATTGACCCAATGACCTTCGCTGAGTTTCTACTTGCCAACGGTGATGAAAATCTGGCGCAGTATCTGGAACAGGTGGATACCCTTGAACCTATTCCTGACGCCTTTTTTAATCCGCTGTATGAGAAGCTGAAGATGTACTATGTCACCGGTGGTATGCCGGAGTCGGTATTGATGTGGACGGAGGCACGGGATGTTTCTGCCATGCAGGAGGCATTGTCCGGAATCCTTGGAGCCTATGAGCGTGATTTTGCCAAGCATCCTAATCTCAGCGAGTTCCCGAAAATCTCAATGATTTGGAAGTCTGTTCCTTCTCAACTGGCTAGGGAGAACAAGAAGTTTATCTATAAGGTGGTCAAGGAAGGCGCACGAGCCCGTGAGTACGAGGATGCTTTGCAATGGCTGGTGGATGCCCGTCTGGTGCATAAAATTTATCGCAGCTCAGCTCCCGGCTTGCCGATTGCAGCTTACGATGACTTGTCTGCTTTCAAGATTTATTTGGTAGATGTGGGACTGCTTCGCCGTCTGGCACAGTTGGCTCCCACTGCCTTTGGAGAAGGAAACCGCCTGTTTACTGAATTCAAAGGCGCATTAACCGAAAACTTTGTGTTGCAGACTTTAATTACTCAGTTTGAAGTCATGCCCCGTTATTGGAGCCAGAACAACCCACCTTACGAGGTGGATTTCCTCATTCAGCGGGAGAACGACATCTTCCCAGTGGAGGTCAAATCCGAAGCTGGATGATGATGTGCTGAACATTCCGCTATTCATGGCAGATCAGGCGGATCGATTGATTGGGTTGGCATTGGAACCGGGTAACGCACAGTAATAGAAGTACAGAGCGGCAGTTTTCCAAATTGGATAATTTCATAAAATGCTTTTCTGATTTGCAGGATTTTCCGGAAAGGAAATCCTGCATTTTTTATATGCAGAACTTTTACAAACGATTTACGCATTCCTGATGGTGACAAATAGAAAAGAGACATAAGATGTTAACAGTTCTTTTGATGATGTGCACACAAAACTTAGAACTGCAGGAAAGAGAATAGAAAACACAACAAGAAGGAGAATGTATGAAAAAAAGGACTCGGTTGATTGCCGGAGTAATGGCAATGATGCTTACGCTTGGTGGCTGCGGCTCTGCTGCAAATACCGCAAATAAGAAAGAGGCGACTCAGACGACTGCTGAGCAGACTGCGTCTTCACAGGAGGATACAGCAGAAGCTGCAGCAAAAGAAACAGAATTGGATGTTTTGAAAATTGGTCTTGCTGCTTTGCCGACACAGTTAGATCCGGACAGATCCATCGGTATTGCCAGCATTAAGCTTTTTTATAATATTTTTGATACCCTGCTTTTCACGGATAAAGAAGGAAATATCACCGGACAGCTGGCAGATAGCTGGGAATGGCAGGATGATACAACATTAAATGTAAAAATCCGGGAAAATGTTACCTTCCAGAACGGCGAGGTATGTGATGCAGAGGATGTGAAATTTACATTTGATCGAATTTTAAGCGGCTATGGAGATGGAACCATTGCAGTATTATATGAAACACTGGATTCCGTCGAAAAGATAGATGATCTTACGGTACAGTTCAAGCTGAAAAAACCGGATGCTGCGTTTGAACAGAGACTGGGCTCTATCTGGGGAGCAAGCATTGTACCGAAGGATTATATTGAAGAAATCGGAGATGAAGCCTTTCAGACTGCTCCCATCGGTACCGGCCCGTATAAGCTGACACAGTACTCTCCTGAAAAATATGTGTTGGAGCGTTACGACGGCTTCTGGGGAGATAAGCCTGCTGCAAAGAGTATAGAATTTATTTCTTATCCGGAAGCATCTGCCCGTATGACCGCTTTGATCACAGGGGAAGTAGATATTATCAATGATGTGCCTTCTGATGCGGTAGATACGATCAATGGAACCTCCGGTGTGAGCGTGGTGGGAACCTCCATTAAAAATATCCATATATACGCATTTAATACCAGAAATGAAGACAGCATTATGTCAAATCAGAAATTCAGACAGGCATTGACGATGGCAATAGACCGCCAGACACTGGTAGATACCCTTTGGTCCGGATATGCAAAGGTTCCGAATGGGCATCAGTTTGAAAGCTATGGAGATTTATATATTGAGGACTATCCCGGTGTACAGTATGATCCGGAAAAAGCTCGTGAATTAGTAAAAGAATCCGGATATGACGGGGAAGAGGTTATTTCCATCGAAATGGCGGACGGTTATTATACAAACGGCAATCAGGCAGGTGAGGCCATTGTCAGCATGCTTGCGGATATCGGCGTAAAAGCAGAAGTCGTATTTACAGACAAATTCTCCTTCAGTGCAGACATCCGGGCATGGTCCTCTGCTTCCCGGTTTGATAATCCCCTTGGTGCATTATGGCTCCTGTTTGGAACAGGCTCCGGACCGGCAAACCCGGAAACAGGAAGCTGGACACCTACAGAGGAATTTGTGGCAGCAGGAAATACACTGATCGACAGCAAGGATCTGGAAGAACAGCGGCAGGCAGCAAGAACCCTGATGGAAGTATTCGATACCTACTGCCCAGGCACTTATTTGTATCAGGCAGAAGATTTGTATGGTATCAGAGATGGTCTGGAATGGGATATGACATATTGTGAAAACCAGATCATGCCGTTCCGTGCAGGGGATCTGAAAGTTACAGAATAATGACAGGGCTGCTTCCCGGCAGATATCTGCCGGGAAGCAGATTTTGAAAGGAAGTATAGTTATTTGGAAGCTATTCTGAAAATAAAAGGGTTAAAAAGCTATTACTACTCGGGACAAAACGTAATTCCGGCAGTGGATGGAGTGGATCTTGATATTTATCCTGGTGAAATTGTCGGAATCGTAGGAGAATCCGGATGTGGAAAAAGCACGGTTGTGCGCAGCTTGATGGGATTGCTGGATCCTGTTTCCTCCAAAAGGGAGGGCGGACAGGCCATTTATCTGGGGAAGGATCTGTTTCAGATGAAGGAAAAAGAGCTTTGCCGGATAAGAGGAAAAGAAATTTCCATGATCTTTCAGAATCCCCTCTCCGCATTGGATCCGGTGTACACGATAGGAGATCAGATCGTAGAGATCATACGCATACATGAAAAAATCTCTAAAAAAGAAGCCTATGAAAAAGCTGTTTTTTTGTTAAAGCAGGTAAAAATCCCTTCACCGGAGGTGAGGATCCAACAATATCCTCACGAATTGTCCGGAGGTATGCAGCAAAGAGTTATGATCGCCATTGCATTGGCATGTAACCCGAAGGTACTGATCGCAGACGAACCGACAACGGCGTTGGATGTGACGATCCAGGCCCAGATCCTTTCCCTGCTGAAGGAGCTGCGGGATCAGCTGGGAATAGCAGTCATACTGATAACCCATAATATGGGAGTAGTGGCCGCTGTCTGTGACCGTATGCTGGTAATGTATGGCGGTGCAGTAGTAGAAGAAGGAAAATGTACAGAACTGTTCGAAAATCCATGCCACCCTTACACCAGAGGGCTTCTGGCAGCAATTCCCAGCATAAAAGAGAGAAAAGAAAAGCTGTATACAATCCCTGGTCAGGTTCCAAAGATGAAAGTACCGGTACAGTACTGTCGGTTTTGCAGCCGCTGCAGCTATGCACAGGAGGTATGCCATGAGAAAGAGCCGGGTATGCAGGGGGAAAACGGACATTTATACAAATGCTTCTATACTCCGCAGCAGCAGGAAAAAGAAAAATGCGGGCCTGGAGGGGGTGCCTTGTGAAAGAGAAAATATTAGAAGTCGTTGATCTATGTAAAGAATATCCGGTAAAAAGAGGAGCACTGCTTCCAAAAGAAATTGGAATGGTACATGCCGTGAATCATGTTTCCTTTACCCTGTATCAGGGCGAAACACTGGGGATCATCGGGGAATCAGGGTGTGGAAAAACAACCCTGATCCGCATGCTGATGGGGTTGGAGGAAGCGAATGGCGGTTATGTGCAGTTCGGGGACAAAAAAATACACAGACATATGCCTCCTTTGGTTAGAAAAAATATGCAGATGGTATTTCAGGATCCCTATGCATCTCTGGATCCCCGCATGAGCATTCAGCGAATTCTGGAAGAGCCGTTACGGATCCATGAGCGGATGAGTGCAGAGGAAAAGAAATCGAGAATCCTCCCTTTGTTGGAGCAGGTGGGATTATCCAGAGACTCTCTGAAAAAATATCCCCATGAATTTTCAGGAGGACAGAGACAGAGGATTGCCATTGCCAGAGCTTTGGTGACGGATCCGCAGCTTTTATTGTGTGACGAACCAGTTTCTGCGTTGGATGTTTCTATTCAGGCACAGATATTAAACCTTTTGAAGGATCTGCAGGAGAAAAAGAAGCTGACCTATGTTTTTGTTTCACATGACATGAGCGTTATAAGCCATATCAGTGACAGAGTGCTTGTAATGTATCTCGGGCAGGCAGTAGAACTGGCGGAGAAAGAAGATCTGTTTGAGCATCCGCTTCATCCCTACACCCAGGCCCTTATGCAGGCAGTACCGATACCGGATCCCAGAGAACAGGATCAATGCAAAGTACTGGAGGGAGAGATCCCCAGTCCCATGGATTTGCCCCCTGGATGTCCGTTCTGCGCGCGTTGTAAAAAGGCACTTGCTATTTGTAAAGAGATCAGACCGCAGATGGCAGAAACGGCAGATGGACATCAGGTTGCCTGTCATTTATACACGGATGGAGGAAAGCAATGAAACGTTATATTATATTGCGTGTAGGAAAGGCGGTACTGACGATATGGGCAGTTTACACTCTGGTTTTTTTCCTTACCAGAGTAACGGGAGATCCGATTGAATGGCTGACATTGGCCGGAGCCAGTGATTCTGCAAAAGAAATCCTGCGGACAAATCTGGGACTGGATATGCCGCTGTGGCAGCAGTACATAAAATCATTTGTCGGGCTCTTTACGGGGGATACCGGAATGAGCTATTACTATGCACGTTCTGTTTCCGATCTCTTCGCAGAGCGTATGATTCCGACAATTTCATTGGGAAGCATTGTATTGGGACTTACCATTGTGATCGGAATCCCCTTGGGAGTTCTGGCAGCGGTGAAGCACAATACCCTGTTAGACCGGATCACCATGAGCAGTGCGGTGGTAGGCAGTACTCTGCCTAATTTTATATTGGGAATCCTGTTGATCTTTATTTTTTCTCTGAAACTCAGAATTTTGCCAAGCGGCGGTATCGGAACTCCACAGCACTTTCTCATGCCGGTAATCGCGTTGTCAGTAGGTCCCATTGCCAATGTTGCAAGACTTACCCGCAGCTCGCTTCTGGATGTGATCGGACAGGAGCATTTGGATTGTGCCAGAGCAAAGGGCATGCGGGAATGGAAGGTGGTCTTAAAGCATGGCCTCAGGAATGCGCTGATCCCGGTCATTACGATTTTGGGAGCACAGTTAAGTGCTATGATCGGAGGATCTGTTGTTGTGGAAACGGTATTCGCGTGGCCCGGGATCGGAACCTTAATTGTTTCCAGTGCACAGCAGCGAGATTTTCCTGTGGTAGTATTTGGCGTTCTGGTGATATCGGCTTCCGTAACATTTGTGAATCTTTTGGTAGACCTTTCTTATGGTTTGCTGGATCCGCGAATACGCGATCATTAAAGGATTTCAGATAAAATACAGAAATGAGGATAAGTATGCGGAACAGAAAGCTCGGTAGAAAAAGATGGATCATTCCACCGATGATAATTTTTTTAATGGTGACACTGGCAGTAATCGTTATAACGGCGCTGCTTGCACCGGTGATTGCACCGATCGATCTGGGGGCAAGTGATCTTACACAAAGATTAAAAATGCCAAAATTTAAGGATCCCACATCCCCCTATTTATTTGGAACGGATAATCTGGGCAGAGATGTTGCGATCAGATTGCTTTATGCCACAAGATCCACCATCATGATTTCCTTTACCGGCATGATCATTGCGACGGTAACTGGAACTGCATTGGGGATTCTTTCCGGACTGGGCGGAAAATGGATAGACGCGGTATTGTCTTTCTTTACAGATGTACGTTTATCTATACCAACCACATTTATCGGTATTATTTTTGCTTGTATTCTGGGGGCAAAGCCGGTTACGACAATTCTCGTTATGGCAATCACAGGATGGTCTTCCTATTGCCGTCTGGTAAGAAGCCAGATTTTTCAGCTAAAAAATGCGAAGTTTATCGAAGCGAGCCGTTCTATGGGGGCAAGCGGAGTAAAAATTGTGTTTGAGCATATTCTGGTAAATATTGCATCGCCCCTGATCGTGCAGACTACCATGGAGCTGGGGGGATTTATTTTGCTCGAAAGCACCTTGTCTTTTTTGGGACTTGGAATAGAGCCTCCCGGCACATCTCTTGGCGTGATGGTCAGTCTGGGCAGAGATTATATGCTGACGCATTGGTGGCTGGCGGTACTGCCCAGTATTATCATAGTGGTACTGATCTTAGATATTTCCCTGATCGGAGACTGGCTGAGAGATAGATTGGATCCTAAATTAAAAAATGCTTCCTGAAAAAAGAAAGGAAATGGATAAAATGTCAAAAAGAAAATTTTGCTCACACAGAGGATTTAATGCCGTTGCGCCGGAAAATACACTGCCGGCATTTGCGGCTGCGGTGGCATTAGGAGCGGATGAGATAGAATTTGATTTATGGCCGACGGCGGATGGACAGCTGGCAGTGTGTCATGATCCGTCGGTAGACAGGACGACAGACGGCAAAGGCACAATCTGTGATATGACATGGGAACAGATGAAAAACCTGGATGCAGGAAAGAAATTTCATTCGGAATATGAAGGAGTACGTATTCCTTTATTTGAAGAGGTGCTGCGGCAGTTTGCCGGTAAGGTAGTTATGAATATTCATATCAAATCCATTGGCGCTTCGGTTCTTAAAAATCGGATCATGGAGGGAAGAGGACAGGAGCTGATGGAAATATATACAGAAAATAAGCCGCTGCCGATGCCTCTTAGGGAGCCGGAGCCGATGGTGCTGAAGGATCTGGAAGACAGAGAAATTCCGGCTTATGATGAGAATACCTTTCAAAAAATCCTGCAGCTGCTGGATAAATACCAATGCAGAGACATGGTTTATATTACCGGGGAGAAGGATGTTTTGGAAACGGCATTAAAAATGGCGCCGGATATCAAAAGATGCTGTCTGGAGGGACATATGAATTACAGCATTGTGGAAAATGCCATTCGGTATCAGTGCAGCCGAGTACAATTCTGCAAATTATTTCTGACCCGGAGCATGATCGACAAGGCTCATGCAAAGGGGATGATCTGTAATTTATTTTGGTCGGATGATGCAGAAGAAGCAAAAGCCTTCTTTGATATGGGGATCGATGTCATATTAACGAATCATTTTTTAAAAACATCAGGGATTGATTGATTCTATTGGAAAAGTGCAGGATTCTGATATTGAGCAGTCCGGAGGAAAATGGTAAAATAGACAGGTCAGCAAATATACTGGCAGGAAAGAGGAATTTACTATGTGGGCATATGAAAGTGTATTTTATCAGATTTATCCCCTTGGTTTTGTCGGAGCACCGTTTGAAAATGACGGGGTGGAGACACATCGGATTTTGAAGGTGCTGGACTGGACAGATCATATCAAAAAGCTGGGGGCAAATGCGATTTATTTTTCACCGGTCTTTGAATCGGATACCCATGGGTACAATACAAGGGACTATCGTAAAATCGATTGCCGCCTCGGTTCGAATGAAGACTTTAAGCAGGTTTGCGATAAGCTTCACAGCGAAGGCATCCGGGTTGTGCTGGATGGCGTGTTCAATCATGCAGGACGCGGCTTCTGGGCATTTCAGGATGTTTTGAAAAACAGGGAAAATTCCCCCTATTTAAACTGGTTTCATATCAATCTTGGCGGCAACTCCAATTACAATGACGGTCTGTGGTACGAGGGCTGGGAAGGCAATTACGATCTTGTCAAGCTGAATTTACAGAACGAGGAGGTTGTCCAGTATCTCCTGGAAAGCGTAAGAGGCTGGGTTGACGAGTTTGACATTGACGGTCTGCGGCTGGATGTCGCTTATTGTCTGGACGAAAATTTCGTCCGCCGTTTGAGAAGCTTCTGCGACAGCTTAAAGCCGGATTTCTTTCTTGTCGGAGAAATGCTGCATGGGGATTACAACCGGTTGATGAATGATTCCATGCTGCATTCTGCCACCAACTATGAATGCTATAAGGGACTGTATTCCAGCTTCAACAGTATGAATATGTTTGAAATTGTCCACTCTCTGCTGCGCCAGTTCGGCCCGGAAAACTGGACCCTTTATAAGGGAAAGCATCTGCTTAGCTTTGTGGACAACCATGATGTGACGCGAGTGGCAAGCATCCTTACCAATGAAAAGCATCTGCCGCTTATTTATGCGCTGATGTTTGGTATGCCCGGAATCCCCTGCGTTTATTATGGAAGTGAATGGGGCGCAAAGGGAGAGAAAAGCCAGGGAGATCCTGCACTGCGTGCATGCTTCGATGGGCCTCAGACAAACGGGCTGACAGAGTGGATCGCAAAGCTTGCAGAAGCTAAAAAACACTCCAATGCCCTCAATTATGGCGCATTCCGCAGTGTTGTGCTGACGAACCGCCAGTGCATTTTTGAACGCGCCGTAGATGGAGAACGGGTTTTGGTTGCGATCAATGCAGAGGAGCAGCCCTATACAGCCCACTTCGATGCAGGCTGTGGTCGTGCGGTGGATCTGATCACCGGACAGGAGCATGATTTTGGCGGCGGAAGTGAGCTGCCGGGATATAGTGCTTATTTCTGGAAATGTGAGAGATAATAGTCGAAAAAAAGACGTTCCCGAAACAAATCTGTTCGGGAACGTCTTTATTCAATCAGTGATCGGCATTGCGTTGTGCCGCATGTCCGGCATCTCCCTTACACAGCAGCTTACATCCTTGCGCATTTACGCTTCTTCATCTGCCGCGCGGTCGAGCATCGCGCGCACAGCTGCGACAGCCTCCGGATCAGTCTGCCAGATCTCATATTCGCTCATACCGGGAATTCCCATAAAAACCTCCGGGTTGCGGTAGACCATCTCACTGTTTTTAATGGTCTTGCCGGACATATGGAATTGGGTCAGGGACGTTTTTTCAAGGAGAGCAGGAACCGTTTTGGCAGAGACGCCTGCACCTGCAAGGAGATGGATTCTGCCGTCAGCTGCCTGATGGAGTTTATTGAGCAGATCGACGCCGTGCAGACAGTCGGGAGCCTGACCAGAGGTCAGAATGGTTTGAATATCCAAGGAAATCGCTTCCTCAAGGGCCGTAAAGGGATCGCGGCACATATCAAATGCACGATGCAGCGTGACGGACATATCCCGGGCATGTTCGCGGAAGCGTTTCAGCTGTTCGGTACACAGGGAACCATTCGGAGAAAGACTTCCGATTACAACGCCGTCGGCTCCGGCTGCCCGAAACGCGTCGATTTCTTTACAGATGAGGGCTGTCTCATCCTCCGAGTACAGGAAATCACCGAAGCGGGGGCGGATCAGAACATGGATGCGGATGTCGGTCTGGTTTCTGATCTGTTCATAAAGGGCGAGGGTGGGCGTCGTACCGCCGATGACAAGATTAGAGCAAAGCTCGAGGCGGTCTGCACCTCCTTTTTTGGCCATACGGGCAGAATATGCGGAATCGACGCAGCATTCTAACAGGTAATTGGATGATTTCATGAATTGCTTCTCCATTTTGCAGGATTTCCCGGGAAGGAAATGCTGTATTTCTTTGTGCGGTTGTTAATGTTTTTTCGATGACCCTGGGCAGGATGCCAGCAGGATTGTTCCGTGCTGCGCACTCCCACAATCCTGCTCGATAGTCGCATATCGTGGGATTGGCATCCCACTTTTATGCTCCTATCTTGGCGGGTCAAGAAGTCAAAACGCCTTCTGCAAGCAAGCTTGCGTCGGCTTTTTTGACTTTTTGACCCTGGCATCCTATATGATACAGGATTTTTTCGTATTTACAAATGCAAAATCGGCGTAAAAAGGAAGAAAAAATTGAAATATGTACGAAATGTGAACAAAACCTTATAAAATTCATAAAATGTTTTAAAATTAGAAAAAAACTATTTACAAACCAAAAAAAAGGTGGTATCCTCACTTTCGTATTAAGGAAACGGCATAGTTTTAAAATGCCTGGTTTTGATTTAGGAGGAGAAATTATTATGAAAAAGAATTTAGTAGCAGTTTTAGCAGCAGTAGTTATGACAGCATCCATGGTAGCTTGCGGCAGCGCAGCAGCTACAGAGACAACTGTTGAGACCACAACCGTTGCAGAAGAGAGCACAGTAGCAGTTGAGTCTACTGTAGAAGAGACCACTGTAGAAGCTACAACAGAAGAAGCTACCACTGTAGAAGCTACAACAGAAGAAGCTACAACCGAAGCAGCTACCACAGAAGCAGCTACAGAAGAAGCTGCAACTGAGACAGCTACCGAGACTGTTGCTGAGTAATTATACCCAGACAGCTTTGACAGGATGTGTTTTTTCAGGCATTTGATCAGTCCTCATGTGGAAGGCACATCGGATAAAGGAAACGAAAAAGGCACCCTTTTGTATGGAAACATGCAGAAGGGTGTTTTTTTGTCTTTTCTTTTCAGGTATAATAAGAAAAAAACCGTTTTCACACAGCTATTTGTGCTGCAGGCGTCACAAAGTAGCCAGGATCGCAGAGCCGAACTGGAGGTTCGCCTCGCGGTTCCTTCGGCGCAAAGCGCCTGAGGAATGGAGGATTTTATGAAGCTTTTGATTGTAGTAGACATGCAGAACGATTTTGTTACAGGGAGCCTTGGAACAAAGGAGGCTCAGGCGATTGTGGAAAACGTCGTCTGCAAAATCAAAGAAACCCCGGCAGAACAGATCTATGTGACGCAGGACACGCATCCGGAACAGTACCTGCAGACAAAAGAAGGACTGCATCTTCCGGTTGCACATTGCATCGAGGGAACGAATGGACATTGCCTGTGCCCGGCAGTAGAGCAGGCGCTGAAAGAAAAACAGGTGGATGCAGCGAGAAAAATTCAAAAGCCCACCTTTGGCTCCATGGAGTTGATTGAGAAACTGCGCTCGGACGAGAAAATCGTTGCGGATTCGAACCTGCAGATCGAGCTGGTCGGACTTTGCACCGGAATCTGTGTGCTCTCCAACGCGATTTTGTGTAAGGCTGCATTTCCTGAGGCAGATGTGATCGTTGATGCGGCAGCGTGTGCCTGCGTGACGCCTGCTTCTCATGATACTGCGCTGGCGGCAATGAAGCTGTGCCAGATTGAAGTAGAGAAGGAAGGGAAAGAACCCTGGAGAAATTAAACATAGGATCCTAACATTTTTGTTGACAGAATCGAAAATGGTGCTATAATGAAATCAAACATATGAATAATTGTTCATATGAAAGAAAAAGCAATGGGGAACAGAAGCACCCATAGATGCTGCAAGACAGGAAGAGAGAGGATTTTATCATGAAAAAAACCTACAAAATCGACGTTGACTGCGCAAACTGTGCAAACAAGATGGAAGACGCTGCAAAAAAGACTGCAGGCGTTAAGGACGCAACGGTAAACTTCATGACCCTGAAAATGTCCGTGGAATTTGAAGACAGCGCAGATGTAAAGGCCGTTATGCAGGAGGTATACAAGAACTGCAAAAAGGTAGAGGATGACTGCGAGATCTTCCTGTAAAAGAAGACAAATCTGCAGGCTGTACCCATTATGGGCAGCCTGCAGATTTGATATTTTTACTGAAAGGGGAAAGGCATGAATAAGAAACAGAAAAAAGTATTTATCAGAATTATCGTGGCAGCAGTGCTGATGGTTGTACTGAGCCTGCTTCCGGTAGATGGCTGGCTGAAATTTGTGTTGTTTATGATTCCGTATCTGGTGATCGGCCATGATATTTTGTTAAAGGCATGGAAAGGAATTTTAAACAGACAGGTTTTTGATGAGAACTTTCTGATGGCGGTTGCAACCATCGGCGCGATCCTCCTGGGAGATTATAAAGAAGGCGTTGCGGTTATGCTCTTTTACCAGATCGGTGAGCTGTTCCAGAGCTATGCGGTGGGTAAGAGCCGCAGAAACATCAGTGAGCTGATGGATATCCGCCCGGATTATGCGAATATTGAAAAAGAAGACGGAACACTGGAGCAGGTTGATCCGGATGAGGTTGGAATCGGCAGCGTGATCGTTGTACAGCCCGGAGAAAAGGTGCCGATTGACGGCGTGATCGAAGAGGGACGCACAAGCTTAAACACAAGCGCCCTGACCGGTGAGAGCCTTCCGAGGGAAGCCGGCGTTGGGGACGAGGTTATCAGCGGCTGTATCAACATGTCCGGCGTGCTGAAAATCCGGACGACAAAGGAGTTTGGCGAATCGACGGTATCGAAGATCCTGGATATGGTAGAAAATGCAAGCTCCAAAAAATCCAGATCCGAGAATTTTATTTCAAAATTTGCAAAATACTATACGCCTGCGGTCTGCTACGGCGCTCTGGCGCTGGCAATTTTACCTCCTCTTGTGCGGCTGCTGTTTCTTGGAATGACACCGGAATGGGGCGACTGGGTTATGAGGGCGCTGACCTTCCTGGTAATCAGCTGTCCGTGCGCGCTGGTCATCAGTATTCCTCTGAGCTTCTTTGCCGGAATCGGCGGTGCGAGCAACGCAGGTGTTCTGGTAAAAGGCTCCAACTATCTGGAAACACTTTCGGAAACCAAATATGTTGTATTTGATAAGACAGGAACCATGACACAGGGCGTGTTCGAAGTAAGCGGTGTGCATCATTCTTCCATGGATACAGAGAAACTGCTGGAATACGCAGCACTGGCGGAATGCCATTCCTCCCATCCGATCAGCAAGAGCCTTAAGAAGGCATACGGCAAGCCCCTGGATCCGGGCCGTGTAACGGATGTCGAAGAGATCAGCGGCAACGGTGTGACTGCAAAGGTGGATGGCGTGAGAGTTGCTGCAGGCAACAGCAAGCTGATGGAAAAGCTCGGTGTGGATTGTATGGAATGTCACAGCGTCGGAACCGTTGTTCACATGGCGGTGGATGGCAAATATGCCGGACATATCCTGATTTCAGATCAGATCAAGCCTCATGCAAAGGAAGCCATCGCGGCATTGAAAAAATGCGGCGTGAAAAAGACGATCATGTTGACCGGCGACCGCCGTGAGGCAGCACGCCAGGTTGCGGAAGAGCTCGGTATTGATGAGGTACACAGCGAGCTTCTGCCCGGCGATAAGGTAGCGCAGGTAGAGAAGCTTCTGGATGAAAAAGGGGAAAAGGAAAAGCTTGCCTTTGTGGGAGACGGCATCAACGATGCACCGGTGCTTTCCCGTGCGGATATCGGCATCGCAATGGGGGCACTGGGCTCGGATGCAGCCATCGAGGCGGCGGATATTGTTCTGATGGATGATGATCCCTTAAAGATTTCCAAGGCCATCAGAATTTCCAGAAAGTGTCTGAGAATCGTTTATGAAAATATTTATTTTGCAATCGGTGTCAAAGTGATCTGCCTGATCCTCGGCGCGCTCGGCATTGCGAATATGTGGGCGGCGATCTTCGCAGATGTGGGCGTTATGATTATTGCCGTGCTCAATGCGATCCGTGCCCTGAACGTGAAAAAGCTGTAAAGAAAATGGAGAGAACCATGCAGGAAAAAGAAGAATTGGAAATGGATCACTGTGAAGAAACGGAGGTTCACGAAGAACTGCTCAGGATCGTACAGGAAAAGCTTCCCAAAGAGGAAGAGCTTTACGATCTGGCGGAGCTTTATAAGGTATTTGGAGATTCTACCCGCATCCGGATTCTGTTTGTTTTGTTTGAAGCGGAGGTCTGCGTCTGCGACCTTGCGGCAGCCCTGCAGATGACGCAGTCGGCGATTTCCCATCAGCTGCGCATTTTAAAACAGAATAAACTGGTTAAAAGCAGAAGAGAAGGCAAATCCATCTTTTATTCCCTGGCGGACGGACATGTCCGCACGATCATCAATCAGGGACTGGAGCATATCGAGGAGGATTGAACCGATCCTGCTGTCAGAAAAGAAAGCACCTCAACCGATCACAAGAAAGGTTGAGGTGCTTTTATTATCGTATAGGAAACTTTGTTTCCATACGATAAAAACGCTCCGCGAGGATGCGCACTCGGCGCAAGGGTAGATGGTTGCTAAAGCAACCGCGCCTCGGCGCGAGAATGTGCCAAGGCACATTCTTTTTCCTATTTCTAGAGGAGGATCCCCCTGAAGTTCAAAGATTATTTTTCTGTAAAAAACGCCACTGCGATGGCTCCGGGACCGACATGGGTTCCGATGGCGCCTCCAATGGTTCCGATGGGCAGATGCTCAACATGCTCCTTCCAGATCTCTGCACTGTCGGAAATGTATTTCTGCAGCAGCGCGTCGCTTAACCCGGTGTAGCCCAGGAAAAACGGCCGGGAAAAATCAATGCCGTCCTTCTGAATCTGCTGGATCAGGAAGTTGTTGCCCTGGCGGGAGCCCCGTGCCTTACCCAGCAGTGCAACCTCACCATCCACAACGGAGACCACCGGCTTGATGGAAAGCAGGCTTCCGGCGATGGCAACGGTTTTGGAAATCCTGCCGCCTTTTTGCAGATATTCCAGGGTATCCAAAAGAGCGATCACTCGCAGATTTTCTTTTTCATGGTTCAGGGTCTCTACGATAGTGTGGATATCTGTGCCGGCATCCTTCATACGCAATGCATATTCCACGATGGCCTTTTCCCCGACGGCAACGTTTAAGCTGTCTACGATATAAACCTCTCCGCCGGTTTCGGCTGCGGCGATGTTGGCACTCTGCCAGGTTCCGGAGAGCTTGGAGGAGATCGTGATGATCAGTGCAATGTCGCCCTGTTCATGGATTTTTCTGATTGCAGCCTCGAAGGCATAGGGGGAAGGCTGGCTGGTGGTCGGCAGCGCCTGTGTTTCGATCATCTTTTCATAAAACTGTCTGTGGGTTAAGTTGACGCCGTCCAAATATTCTTCATCGCCAAAACGGATGGTCATCGGAAGGACGGTCAGGTCTGTGCGGGAGCAATCGACGATATCCGATCCCGCGTCTGTAATAATCTGTATCTGATTCATGTGATTCGTTACCTCCATTCCGCAGGCCCATTGGGCTGCGTGGCCGATCGATTTCACAAGTCGGCCTGGAAAGCATAACATATATTTGTTGATGTGTCAACAAAGACGGAAAAGCTACAGCACAATCGCCCTTGTGGATTTGCGAACCTCCAGAAGAGGCGACATCACACGGTGTGTCACCTGCGGATCACGGGTTTCGATCTGATGTTTCAGAATCGTGCCGGCTTCTTTTCCCATCAGATATTCGGACTGACTAATGTGGGTAAAGAAATCGGGACGCTGGGATTCTACCAGCGGTTTATCAAAGGACATCAGGGAGATATCCTCAGGAACCCGGAGGTTCATTGTGGCAAACAGGCTGTAGAGATAGGCGCAGGTAGTGGATTCTGCTGCAATAAAGGCAGTGATGCGCTCCTCCCGGATCAGCTTCATCATTTGCTTCTGATAGTGAACGTAGGGCTGATGCTTGTTGAAGAAATCCCAGATCGTAATGGAGGATTCCGGAATATTGCGTGCCTCCGCTTCTTGCAAAATGCCGTCGATACGGGAGCGAACCGTGAAGGTATTCCGCCGGGCAGAAGAGACGAAGCAGAAGCGCTGATGTCCGAGGGCGTGGAGATGACGCAGACAGAGTGCACCGCCGGTTTTATTGTCCCCAATGACATAGCTGGTATCCAGACGCGGAAGATTTCGGTCGATGAGGACCAGGGGATATTTCTGCAGCAGCAGATAAAGCAGCTGCTCGCTGAAAAATGGCTGATCCTGAGGGAACAGAACGATTCCGCTGATGCCGGTGTCGATACATTTTTGCAGCAGCCGGTTTTCCAGAGAAGGATTGAAGCTCTGGAAAAGGTGACAGATATAGGAATCTATGGGAAATGCAGAAAGTATGCCATTTACCATGGATAACGAAAACTGATCGGAGATGGACGGCAGGATGCAGGCAATCTCGGTAAAAGCAGTATCGGAGGTACTGCCTTCCGGGACAGCAGGAAGCTGCGCGGAGGCAGAAGCCGGCAGCAGGACACTGGGAGCTTCCAGCGGGACCTGAGCCGCAGCAGCAAGGGGAGAAGCACTTCTGGCGACAAAAGAGCCTTTATTTGGAAAGCGGGTAATCAGACCCTCTGCCTTTAATTCGTTCAGGGCCTTGGAAACCGTAATCCGGCTGACATTGTATTTTTGCATGAATTCCCGCTCTGTCGGCAGCTTATCGCCCGGAAGCAGCAGGCTGTTTTCGATCTGGGAACGAACATCCTCCATGAGCTGCTGATAAAGGGGTTGATTTGTCTTTTCCATATAAAATCCTCATTTCCGAAGTAATCCTTCTATATAACTTCTATATAACTTCTATTTTACTTTGCTATGTATGCTATGCTGCGGTATGCGAAAAAATCTGATAATAATAAAAAATACCCTGAAATATTTTCTTAATAGTCTGTAAAATACTATAGAAAAATGATAATTCTAACAAAAACAATACTCTTTTCCGCACTACCTATAAAAACTATACCATGATTTGATTAGAAAGTCAAATTATGCTTTGCTATATTTGCTATGTCGATATCGACATAATTCACGTAGCGAAGTTATTCATAATTCACAAAATAGACATAATTTATTAAAAAAGGCTTGCAAAGTGAACAAAATGTGGTAACATAGTGTTCACAAGGGGCAAGACAAAATAAGCAAACCTGAGATGCGGATGAGACGACTGAGTACTATTTGTCATGTTTGCATTGAATGGCTGGTCTTGCAAGGGAGCGCGCTCTGTGTGATGGGGAAAGGACAGAGCTGCGATCGGGGAGTGATCCACCTTACGCTATAAAAAGGAGAGGAAAACATGGCAAAAGCAATTGCAAAGCCTGCCATCAGCGCAGAGCAGAAACAGAAAAACAAGAAACAACTAAGGATACAAATAAAACGGCACTGGATGCTCTATTTGTTCCTCCTTCCCTGTATCGTCTGGCTGCTTATATTCTGCTATACGCCGATGGCAGGCATTGTTCTTGCTTTTAAGAACTACCGGTTTGACCTCGGAATCTTCGGAAGTGAATGGGCTGGACTCAAGCATTTCAGGAAGTTCGTTACATCACCGGAGTTCTGGATGACCATTAAGAACACTCTGGTAATCACCAGCCTGAAGTTGGTCGTCTGCTTCCCGGCACCGATCATCCTGGCACTTCTGTTAAATGAAGTAAAAGCAGAACGATTCAAAAAGACCGTTCAGACCCTGAGCTACCTGCCCAACTTCGTATCCTGGGTCGTAGTAGTACAGCTGATGACGACGATCTTCACACCCTACGGCGGTATCTTCAATGACATCCGTCAGATGATGGGAAAAGAAGCAATCTTCGTAATGGGTGAGAAAAATGCATTCCTTCCGCTGGTTGTTTTCTCAGACCTTTGGAAGAACGTAGGCTGGGGCTCTATTGTATATCTGGCAGCGATTACCGGTGTTGACCAGGGATTATACGAAGCGGCGGCAATCGATGGCGCGGGACGTTGGAAATGTACCTGGCACATCACAATCCCTGAAATTTCCGTTACGATTGGTATCATGTTCATCATGGCAGTCGGCGGTATGTTAAACGCAGGTTACGACCAGATTCTTCTGTTACAGCAGCCGGCTAACAACCAGATTTCTCAGATACTTGATACATACATCATTCAAACCGGTATCCGATATGGTAAGTTTGAATATGCAACGGCGATAGGTTTGTTTAAATCCGTGTTCTCCCTGATTATGGTGGCAGTTACGAACTACCTGACCCAGAAATACACCGAAGTAGGCTTATGGTAAAAGGAGGAGGGGAAACACATGAAAATCAAAGAGTCAAGAAGCCGCAAAATATTTAAGGTTTTTAACTATACTTTCCTGACTTTGTTAGGACTTGCAACATTCTATCCGTTCTGGTACGTGTTGATTGCTTCCTTTAATACAGGACGTGACTTCATGCGAGGCGGCGTGTGGATCTGGCCGAGAGCCTTCACACTGGAGAACTACCAGATGGCATTTGAGGATCCGACCATCGGAACCTCCCTGCTGATCTCTGTTTCGGCAACATTGTTATCAATTGTATTAGGCCTGATTGTTACCGCACTTGCCGCATATGCACTGAGCATCAAGACACTGCCGGGAAGAAGCCTCATGAACTTCTTCTGGTACTTTACAACGATCTTTGGCGGCGGCATGGTTCCTTACTACATGGTGCTGCGTGACCTGAAACTGACCAGCAGCTTCTGGCTGTATGTCATTCCTGGATTATATAGCTTTTACAACTTTGTTTTGCTGAGAAGTAACTTTGCAACGATTCCGGGAGAATTAAGAGAATCCGCACAGCTGGACGGTGCAAATGACTGGACCATCCTGAGCAGGATTTATCTTCCTCTTTCCAAGCCGATCCTGGCAACTCTGACATTGTTCATCGGTGTCGGCAAGTGGAATGACTGGTTCACAGGTGCTTACTATCAGAGTAAAGCAGCTCTGTATCCGGCAGCTACCGTATTACAGAAGATTTTAAGCGAAGCAACTGCTTCCAGCCAGATCAAGGCAGGACAGGAAACACAGCTTGGTAATGTAACAAGCTTTACCTCTCAGTCTCTGCAGATGGCATTCGTAATGATCCTGACGATGCCCATCGTTGTGATCTATCCGTTCTTACAGAAATATTACGTAAAGGGCGTTATGGTAGGATCCGTCAAGGGCTGACGTCTGAGACAAAAACGGCGACAGCTGTTATTCATGACAATGGAATGCTTGCAGAGCGTGCATTCTATTGTTACAACTTGAAACATACGGCAATGCAGGACGGGGGTTCATGCAGCCGTTTGTCAATAAAAAAGGAGGACATAGATATGAAGAGAAAGGCATTAGCACTGGTGCTGACCGCAGCAATGGCGGCTACAGCATTGGCAGGATGCGGAAGCAGCACAGACACTGGCTCAGCATCCACAACACCCGCTGCATCGGAGGATACAGCAAAGGATGACACAGCTGCGGCTGACACCGAAGAAGACGGTGACTATTACGTAGACGAGGACGGAAACAAGTATAAGAAGTTTGACGATGTTCAGCTGAAGATGCTGGTATGCTGGAACGGCGGCTTCAACACTGCTGACGATCAGTATAACAACGAGGTTGCAGCTGCAATTCGTGACAAGATCGGCGTTACCGTAGAATTTGAAGGAATCATGATGAGTGAAGATGAGAAGCTGAACATGATGTTCGCTTCCGGCGATATGCCCGATATGATCAATGCGCCTTACTGGGGGGGCAGCTCCGGTTCGACTGGGATCATCAAAAAGGCTGGCGCAGAAGGCCGTCTGATTGATATCAAAGACATGCTTCCCAACTATCCTAATATCTCTGATGCATGGGATGTAGGTGTTATCAGCCAGAAATATCTGGAAAATGATATCGACGATCCTTCCTTCAATGGTGCAAGATACGTTCTGCCTACCGAGGTTGCAGGTGATGTAGAAGATATCGCAATGTGGAACTACGGTGTATTCGTTCGTGGCGACGTTCCGGAAGCTCTGGGTATCGATCCTACTTCCATCAAGACCACGGAAGAGCTGCTGGACTTCATGCAGAAAGCAAAGGACTATGGCTTTAAGGATGTAAACGGCAACGATTGTATCGTTGCTACCACCTTCCATAACGGCTGGTCCTATGATAACTACTTACAGAGCTACAATGAGAAGAAGCTGACTGGCTACTCACTGGATGCTGACGGAAACGTAACTTATGATAAGTTAAGCGAAAACTATGTAAACAAGAATCTGGTTGTATGGAAGATGGTTCATGACGGACTGCTGGACAAAGAGTGCTTCACAACAACGGATGATGCTGCAAAAGAAAAAGTCGGCAACGGTACTGCACTGTTTACCTGCGCACAGTATGGTGTAACCATCGATGCAACCAAGCAGAGCGGTCTGTATGACAGCAATCCTGAAATGCGCTACACATGGGTTGGACCTCTGAACTACTCTGACGGTTCTGCACAGGTTCAGGTTGAATCCGAAGGTAGAAGCGGATCTCCTGCTATTATCTTCCCTACCACCTGCACCAACATCGATGCTGCTATGACATGGCTGGACTATGTAAACAGCAAAGAAGGCACAAAGCTGATCTGCTACGGCTTCGAAGGCGATACCTACGAGCTGAATGCAGATGGACAGCCTCGTATGACTGCTGAACTGGCCGAGCGTTATGCAACCGATTCTGATTCTGTTACCAAAGAACTGCGTCAGAGAGGTATCGGCTACATGGCAGGCAGAAGCTATGTTGCAAAGAAGAACGCCAAGTGGTTTGGCGAGTCCGCTCCTTTCGAAGCTGATGCTGAGAACGAGTACATCACCGCTTATAAGAAAGTTCATCCTGTAGAAATCCTTAAGGGTTATGCTATCGATGCTATGGCTCCTGGATATGAGAACTACTCCGACTTCTCCGAATGGGCATTCGATGATGTAAAAGAAAAAGAATACATTGAGCGTGCATTCTTCGCTGATACCGAAGAAGAAGCAAGACAGATCATTCTTGACTATCAGGAATACTTAAAGACAAACAATGGCGGTGAGATGGAGAAATTCCTGGACTACATGACCGAACAGTCTAAGACCAGAGATGACTTCGCTTACTAAGACAGAATTCAACTTATCAATGGAGACAGATTACAATATAAAATACAGAGTATAACAGGTAACGTTCTCTGAGAAATAAGGATCAGGGCGGGAAACGGAACTTAATGCAAGGAAGGATTTCATTGGATTAAGGGAAGCTTCCCGCCCTTTTTTCATCGTATAGGAAACTTCGTTTCCATACGATAAAAACGCTCCGCGAGGATGCGCACTCGGCGCAAGGGTAGATGGTTGCTGAAGCAACCGCGCCTCGGCGCGAGAATGTGCCAAGGCACATTCTTTTTATTCATACAGATCATACAGAATCACATTCCGGCTGGGGACCGGATAAATGGGAGGGTATATAAATGGCTTATATCAGATCGAAAAAAGAGGAATTGACAGGCTATCAGGCAAGCGGGGAGATCCGGCCTTCGGTAGACCTTGGCTGTGACTTTATCATGGTGTACGGAATCGATCCGACAATGCCGGAGAGAATCCGTCAGTACAGAGAAAAGGGCTATGTCATCCATCTGATGACCGGTATCGCATGGGGCGAATATCAGGAATATCTGGACGGCAAGTGGGATGGCAGAAAGCACTGGGATGAAGGTCAGGTGGACAGAAACGGCAAAGACGTGATCCATAACCCGACGGTACCCTATATGGTTCCGACGGTTTCCTTTTCGGAATATCTGACAGATCGTCTGAAGGTTGCCGTAGATGCCGGCGTGGAAGCAATCCATGTGGAAGAGCCGGAGTTCTGGGATAAGAGCGGTTACTCAGAAGCGTTCAAGAGAGAATATGAAATTTATTACAAGGAGCCCTGGAAGCCTCAGCATGAAAGTCTGGATGCACAGTATAAGTGCGCGAGACTGAAGGCTTATTTATATAAGAGAACCATCGACCGCGTGAGCGCGGCGCTGAAGGAATACGCAAAGGTGAAATATCAGAAGGATCTGCGCTTCTATGTTCCAACGCACAGTCTGTTAAACTACACTCAGTGGAAGATCATGAGCCCGGAGGCTGAGCTGATCAGTATTCCGACGGTAGATGGCTACATCGCGCAGATCTGGACCGGTACGAGCCGTGAAGCGAACGTTTACGAGGGTGTATACAAAGAGCGTACCTTTGAAACGGCATATCTGGAGTATGGTGTGATGCAGGAGCTGGTAAAGGGCACCGGCCGTCGGATGTGGTTTTTAAATGACCCCATCGAAGACCTTCCCTCCTATACCTGGGAGAATTACGAATACAACTACAGAAGAACCGCAGTGGCATCCCTGCTGCATCCGCATATCTGGCATTATGAGATCTGCCCGTGGCCTCACCGCGTATTTGACGGACGCTACCCAAGATTCCAGCCCAGAATTGCAGAAAAGATTGAAACAAGCTTCGAGACCGACCAGTCCAAGCCGATCCCTCAGAGCTATTCCACGCTGCTGTCCGGCATGTTCCAGCTTTTCGGTGACATGGAGCAGAGCGATATCCTCTTTGAGGGAGGTACAGACGGGGTAGGCGTATTTATGTCCGACAGCGGACTGTTCCAGAGAACCTTCCCGGACGGTATCGTGGACGGCGAAGAGCTGGGCGACCGTTTCAGAGCTGCAATGCACAAAAACTCCGGTAATCCCGTGGATGAAGAAGCAGCTGCCAGGCTGATGAAGGAGATCGGGGAAAAGGATTCCCTGATGTACGACTTTATTCAGAGCGCAGCATTCCCGAACTTCTTCGGCGTGGCAATGCCCCTTGTAAAATACGGTCTGCCGATCCATCCGGTTCAGTTGGACAACGTGCGTCGTTTTGCCGGATATCTGGAGGATTACAAGTGTCTCGTACTGAGCTATGAATATATGAAACCCGATGCACCGGACGTAAACGCAGCCGTTGTTTCCTGGATCAGAGAGGGCGGCACGCTGATTTATGTCGGCGATGGCAGTGACCCGTTCCATAAGATCGACGCATGGTGGGGACAGAGAGGCTATGCAAATCCTGCGGAGCATCTGTTCGAGCTGGCTGGACTGGGGAGAGATCCCAAGGAAGGCGTACATGAAGTTGGCGCCGGCAAGATCGTTGTCTGGAAGGAGCTTCCTGCAAGAATCTGCTTAAGTAAAGAGCTGGCAGATCAGTACCGCAGCCTGGTTCAGAAGACGCTGGCAGATACCGGCATCACCTGGACCTACAGAAACGACCTGACCCTCCATCGCGGACCTTATGTGATTTCTTCCGTTATGGCAGAGAGCGTAAGCGACGAGAAGAAGGTATTTACAGGCGTTTATGCGGATCTGATGACAAACGATTATGCAATTATCCATGAAAAAGATGTTGCACCGGATGATGTAACCCTGCTGTTTGATTTTTCCAAAATCGAAGGCGAAGATTTCCGTATTGTCGGAACCTCTGCCCGCGTAGAAGAAGGCGAGACAACAGAAAACGGTGTAACGCTGAGACTCAAAACCGCAGATAAGATCAAGGCATTCACCAGAGTGCGCCTGCCCAAGCAGCCCACAGACATCAAGGCGATTGACGAAGACGGCGAAGCTGTTGCAGTGGAAAGCTCCTGGGATGAGGAGACAAAGACTCTGCTTGTATCTTATCAGAGCGTATCCAAGGAAGTGTGTGTAACAGGAAAATGGGCATAAAAGCGAATATTTTTAATATTCAGCATTTCAGCGTCCATGACGGGCCCGGCGTGCGGACTGTAGTTTTTTTCAAGGGCTGCAGCCTGCACTGCCGTTGGTGCCACAATCCGGAATCCATCCATGCCGCAAAGGAAATTTTACTCTATCCGGACCGCTGTATTGGCTGTATGGCATGCCGGGAGGTCTGTCCGGTGGGGGCGCAGGTCTTTGACGAGACGGGACACTGGATCGACAGAAGCAAATGTATCCATTGCTTCAAATGCTGTGAGGAATGCTATGCGGATGCATTGGTCAGCGTCGGAGAATGGCGGGATACGGACAGTATCTTAAAAGAGATTCTCGAAAATAAGGGATATTTCGACCAGTCAAAGGGCGGCGTGACATTTTCCGGGGGAGAATGTATGCTGCAGCCGGATGCCCTGACGGAGCTGTTAAAGGGCTGTCAGGCGGCAGGCGTACACACCGCGGTGGATACTGCCGGAAATGTCCCATGGGAATCCTTTGAACAGGTGCTGCCCTATACGGATCTGTTTTTATACGATATCAAGGCAATGGATACAGATGTCCACAAAGCCTGCACCGGAGTGGAGAACGGACGGATTCTGGAAAACTTTACAAGGCTTGCCGACCGGGGCGAAAACATCTTCGTCCGTTATCCCTACATTCCGGGTATGAACGATGATCAGGTGGAAAAGATCGCAGAGTTTTTACACCGGTGGCAGCAGATCGAAGCAGAGCTTCTGCCGTACCACAAGCTGGGAAATTCCAAGTACAGGGCGCTGGAGGCACAGAACGTGTTTGAGGGGACCGTTCCGCTAAAGGACGAGGTGGAAATGCTGAAAAAGAAGTATGGATTCCAGTGATTCGATTAGAAAGGGAAGTGTATGAATACGGAGAAGACGAAGGTATCGCCGTTATACCTGCAGCTGATTGAGGGGATGCATCGGGATAAGCTAAAGATCAACGATGCAAAGCTTGCACGGCATGGGTCCATCGATATCGATGACCACGGATTTATTGATTTTCCGGAATTTACTTTTGAGCCGGAAACCTGCGAGGACGGTCTGGTACACGGTTGTGTATGTATCGGGCGAAATTTCAGACGTTTCTTAAATGAAATGCCGAAATATATCAATCCCAACAGCGCGCTGGCATGCTGCTGGGTGGGCACATTCGACCGGTTTGCACCGTTTGGAATTGCGGATGAGGACAAACCCCACGAGCTGGATGAGACCATCAAAAAGTACCGCATCACACAGGCGGGCTTCGGCGGTATGAACCATCTGTGCCCGGACATGGAGATCGGTTTAAGAGAGGGCTGGAAGGGACTTCTGGAAAAGATTCGTTATTACAGAAAGAAAAACAATCCGCCGGATCCTGATTTTTATGAGGGAGAGGAGCAGCTTGTGCTGGGGATCCTGGAGTGGGTAAAGGCGCATCAGGTTTATGCGCAGGAGCTGGCTGCAAAGGAAAGTGATCCGTTTTTGAGAGACAATTATCTGGCGATTGCAAAGGTAAACGGTGAGCTGTGCGAGCACGAGCCCCGCACCTTCCGGGAAGCAGTGCAGTTTTTAGCACATTTCCAGGCGGTGGATCGCACGTTTTATGCAGGCGGTGCGCTGGGGGCGCTGGATACGCTTCTGGAAGAATATTTTGAACGGGATATCGAAAGCGGTATCCTGACGGAAGAAGAGGCAGTCTGGATGATTGCCAGCCTGTTCTTCAACGATACGCATTACACCCAGATCGGCGGACTGACGCCGGCAGGAGACCGGGAAGTGACGAGCCGCCTGTCGTTCCTGATTCTGGATGCAATGCACCTGTTAAAGATCCCGACCAACTTAGGTATTCGCGTCCATGCGCCCATTGCAGGACAGGGACCGGAGCCGGAAATTCTGTTAAAAAGGTCGGTAGAATATACGATAGAGGATGGCTACGGTGTATGCTACTCGCTGGAAAAAGGCATCAGCGAGGGGTTTTCCAAAAACGGCTTTCCAGTAGAGCTGGGACGGATGCGTGTCAAATGCGGCTGCAACTGGGTGGCGATCCCCGGACGGGAATATCCGCTGCAGGATGTAACCCGCGTGAACATGGCGGTTGCCCTGCACTATGGGTTAAAGGATCTGCAGGCGCAGGAAACACGCGACCTGGATCTACTCTGGGAGCGCTTCACTTATCATTTGCAGGCGATGGTGGAATGTGTCAAGGCTGGCTATGACAAGCATTATGAAGTCATGCAGAGAAACCGCCCGGAAATCGTGCTGAATCTGTTCATGCACGGCCCGATCGAACGGGGCTTAAACTGCTCCAACGGCGGCGTGGACATTCTGGATCTGAATATCGACGGCATTGCGTTGGCCACCGTAGCGGATTCGTTTGCGGCGATCGAACAGCGTGTTGTAGAAGAAAAGAAGCTAACCTGGGATCGACTCTTCGAACTGCTGGATACCAACTATGAGGGCGCAGAGAGAGAACGCCTGATGCTCAAAAACATCCGCCGTTTCGGTTCTCCCGGCTCCCGCGCCCAGGACTGGGCAGTACGCATCCGGGACTATTATGTAGCACTGTGCAAGGGCTCTCCGACCAGGAAGCATCATCTGATGATCGTTCCCGGACTGTTCTCCCACGGAGATGTGTATGCCTATGGAAAGACGCTGGAGGCAACGCCCAACGGTCGCTTTGCAGGAGATGCGATTTCCCATTCTTCTGAACCGGATCCCGGCTTTGCGAGAGGTGTGGATACCTTTTCGCCGGTTTTAAAGGCAAATGCGGTAGCACTGACACAGGCAGGATATGGCAACTCTGCTCCGCTGCATCTGGATATCGACACCGGACTGATTCAGCATTCCGGCGGTGTGGACGCCCTCGTTGCACTGATCCATGCGCATGAGCAGGCAGGCGGTACGCTGATCAATATGAACTGCGTATCCAAAGAAAAACTGTTAAAAGCACACGAAGACCCGAAAGCTTATCCGGATCTGGTTGTGCGTGTCACAGGATATTCGGCATTCTTCGCGTCGCTGTCCAAAGAATACAGGCAGCAGATCGTAGACCGTTTCCTGGACGAATAAAATCAGGCACTGCCGGGCGGCGGAAATTTCGCATCCGCCGTCCGGATATCCATAGAACAACAGAATGCTATCTGTTGTCATAAAAAAGAGGAGGATACAAGTTATGACACTCGCAGAAAAATTTACCCGGCTCAAGACCTCCGTCGGCGGCAACCGGGAAAAAATGCACTTTGAGGACACCTTCGGCATGCCGAAGGAGGAGCAGGCGCACATCACCCGCCCCGGTCGCGCGAACGCAAGAATCCTTGCAGAGCTGGAATTTGCCCTTCATTTATCCGAGGCAGAAAACGGCAAATACGACGCTGCTTTGGAGGAAGCGCTGGATTATCTGCTGGAAAAACAGCAGACCGAGGGCGTACTGACTGATCAGGCCTGTGAAGAGGCAGAGGAAATCCTTGAGCCGATCGCAGAGGAAGCAAAATCCTATGAGCTGATCCTGGCAGCCCATGCGCATATTGACATGAACTGGATGTGGAGCTTCAACGAAACCGTTTCCATCGTTCTTGCAACCTTCCGTTCGATTTTAAATATCATGGATCAGTATCCGGAGTTCTGCTTCTCCCAGTCCCAGGCTTCTGTATATAAGATTGTGGAAGAATATGATCCGGAGCTGATGGAGCGCATCAAAGCCCGCATTGCAGAGGGACGCTGGGAAGTAACCGCCTCTGCATGGGTAGAGACAGACAAGAACATGCCCTCCGGCGAGTCTCTGCTGCGTCATATCCAGTACACGAGAGAATATCTGTCCAAGGTCTGGGGCGTAAAGGATTTTGATCTGGATTTCTCCCCCGATACCTTCGGACACAGCGCAAACGTGCCGGAAATCGATCAGTTCGGCGGCGTAAAATATTTCTACCACTGCAGAGGAAATGCCCGCCGTGACGTGCTGTACCGCTATCAGGCTCCATCCGGAAAAGAAGTCCTTACCTACCGCGAGCCCAATTGGTATAACGGAGCGATCACACCGCAGATTGGCGCAGGCTTTATGGAAATCGTGAAAAAGAGCAGCGGCTTAAAGACCGGTCTGGTCGTGTACGGTGTGGGTGACCATGGCGGCGGACCTACCAGACGCGACGTAGAGCGTGCACTGGAAATGCAGACCTGGAAAATTTATCCGAAGATCCGTTTCGGCACCTTCCGCGACTACTTCCATGAAGCAGAAAAAATCCGGGAAAAACTGCCGGTTGTAAACGAAGAATTAAACTACTTTGCAAACGGCTGCTACACCACCCAGAGCCGCATCAAGAGAGGCAATCGCCGTTTGGAGGCTGCGTTCTACGATGCAGAAGCGATGAGCGCACTGGCTGGACAGAAGGTTGGCTTCCCGTATGCGAAGGAAAAGCTGACCAAGGCATGGGAGGATGTATTATTTACCCATTTCCACGACATCCTGACCGGCTCCTGCGTACAGGATTCCAGAGAGCATGCAATGGGACTGTTCCAGACCTCTATGGCAACTGCCAACACCCAGATCACAAACGCAATGCGCGTGATCGCAGAAAAGATCGATACATCCTCGATTCCGGTCGATATCGATGCATACAACAGCCAGTCTGAAGGCGCAGGCGTAGGCTACGGCATTGAAAACTTTGTGGGAGTGCCCAGCACCGAAAGAGGCAGCGGCAGAACCCGTATTTTCCATCTGTTCAACAGCCTGTCCCATGCACGCCGTGAGGTTGCAGAGCTGACCGTTTGGGACTGGACCGGAGATCTGCGCCGACTGGCAATGCGCGATGCAGACGGAAACGACATTCCGTTCCAGCTGGTGGATCACGAGCTGCAGCAGTACTGGGATCACAAATATATCCGCGTTTTAGTAGATCAGGAGGTTCCTGCCCTCGGCTATACCACTGTTGTGCTGTATGAAAAGGGATTGGATTCCTATCCGGTTTACTTACAGACAAATGAGCAGGTAACCCGCTGCTATGACGATGTTGTTCTGGAAAATGAGCAGACCATCGTTACCATCAGCGCAGAGACCGGACGCATCAAATCCCTGGTGGATAAGACGACCGGACAGGAGCTGATCGGTGAAGGAAAAGAAGCCGGACTTGTGTATCAGGAAACGGAATGCAAGACCTCCAGCGCATGGAACATCGGCAGAGCGATCAAAAACGTGCCGGTGGATCGTTGCGTAGAGCTGAGCAGAGCTGTGATCGGAGAACTCAGAAGCAGTGTAACCGCACACTTTACCGTAGAAAATTCTACCGCAGAGGTGACATATGTTCTGGAAAAAGACCAGCCGTTGGTTCGCGTAGAGCTGAAGGTAGACTGGAAAGAAATCGGCAAAGACATCATTCCGGTTCTGACCTGGCAGACGCCTCTGTCCTATCAGACTGATGCCTTCCGTTATGACGTGCCCGCAGGCAGCACTGTCCGCAGAGGTATCAACAACGATGTTCCCGGACTGCGCTATGGCATGGCGCTTCGCATGGACGGCAGCTCCGCAATCCTCGTTTCCGACAGCAAATACGGCTATCGCGGACAGAAGGAGAGCCTGAACCTGACACTGATCAACAGCTCTGTAAGCCCCGATCCTTATCCGGAACGCGGCATCCACACCATTACCCTCTGGGTTGGCGCAGCGAGCGGAGATGCGAAGGAGGCGGAAGATATCGCAACCGGCTGCAACCATAAGATCTTCTACCAGCCCACCAACTGCCACCATGGTGAACTGCCTCTGGAGGACAGCCTGGTATCCGTTGCTTCCGACAGCGCGGTGATCACAGCAGTACAGCCTACCACAGATGGCTGCGTTCTGGTTCGCGGCTGCGAGACCTCTGGTGAGCGTTCTGCAGTGAAGTTAAGCTTCGGTACAGAAGTCAAAGAAGCACAGGCAGTTGACCTGTTCGAGGAAACAAAAGACAATGCCGTAGAAACAGACGGCAGCACCGTAACCGTGGAAGTAGATGGCAACGCACTGTTTGCGGTAAAGGTTCGCCTGTAAAAATATAGAAAGCTTTCCTGCGGCAATATTAATTTATTGCCGCAGGAAAAAAATAAAATGGATATAAAGAATATAAAAAATAATGTATTATTGAAATAGAAAATTCATCGTATTATAAAAAATACGGATTAAAATATATTGTATTACGTTACATGGATGTATTTGAAGCAAGACAGGATTATAGGAGTTTTACTGGGGATGTAATGAAAACTATTCTAAATTAATAAAAAATATAGAAAGTGAAAATTATGAAAGAATATATGATTTGATAAGAACCTGTACTAAAAATATTGAAGTAATGTGATATGTTTATTAATAATAAGAAAGGTATAAATAAAATTCCTTGAGGTTTTAGTATCTGACTTTCAGGAAAAAACAATGCAGTCTTAGTACATTTTGAATAATGTTTAGGAGTGAATAATTATACAGATGTTTCAAACCTATTTCCGCACCATTTTCAAAATAGATAAAAAGAGCACATTTATCTGCATCATCTATAACCTGCTCAAACAGTTATTAAACGTCTTTTACGGCGTTTATTTCCTGCGTCTGATTCTGGTACACGTTGAGACTGACCGGAATCTGACTGCTGTTTTGTGGGTATTGCTTGGCATGTTGGCGATCAATGTTGCGTTTCATTTTGGCGACCAGTATTTCAAAAATGTTTATACCCCTGTGTTTCAGACAAAGCTCGAACAGTATCTGTATGAGACGATTTCGGACAGGGCGGCGGATGTGCCATATGATCAGTATTGCCAGCCGGAATTTCTGAATTTATATCAGCGTCTTTTGGACAATACGGCAAAAAATATTCTGCAGGTCTGGAATTCGATCGGAACGTTGTTCGGATTGGTAGAAGCGTTCGTACTGATTTGGTTCTATATCGGGAAGGTGGACTGGTTTGCGATCGTGCTGTCGGTTCTGCCGCTGTTTTATTCCTATGTGGTCGGGGCAAAGGGCGCAAAGTACAGGCATGCATTCAACCAGGCGCTGACCTTTCCGACGCGAAAAAAAGAATATGCGAAGCGGGTATTTTATCTGCCTCAGTATGCAAAAGAACTGCGGACGACCTCGGTTTTCCAGATTGTCCAGAGTATTTATGAAGCGGGCGTATCAGAGACGATAGCGATCTGCAGAAAGTTTGGAAAAAAGATCGGATTTTTGAACTTTGTCGAACTGCTGATCAGCGATGGACTGGTAATTATGCTGCCGATCGCTTATGTTGTCGTGCGGATTTTGACCGGACATATGCTTTTGATCGGTGATTTTATCGGAATTGCGCAGTCGATTACGACGTTTGGCTGGGATCTGGAATGGTTCTTTGACGAGCTGATTGCGATCAAGGAAGCGTCGCTTTATATCCGGGAATATCAGGAATACTGCGAAACCTATCAGAAAACGGAAACAGGAGACAGGCATCTGGACTGCTCCAATGGATTTGAGCTTTCTTTTGTGGATGTCGGATATTCTTATCAGAAAGGAACGGATGCAAAGCGTGCCCTGCACGATGTAAACGTAACGATCCGAAACGGAGAAGTCATCGCGGTTGTCGGAGAAAATGGTGCAGGAAAGACGACGTTTACCAACCTTTTATCCGGGTTATTTGTTGGAAAAGAGGGAGAGATTTTATTAAACGGAATCGAGATCAGTCAGTATACAAAAGCAGATCTGACAAAGTTTTTCGGGGTAATCCATCAGGATTTTCATTTGTTTCCGATGTCTGTCCGGGATAATATCCGGGTTGGGGAAGAACTGTCGGAGGAAGAAATTCAGAATGCGGTAAACCAGCTGGAAGTACGCAAAAAAATCAGAAACCTGGATCAGTCGATTTCCCGGGAATTTGCGGATGACGGACTGGTGCTGTCCGGTGGGGAAAGCCAACAGCTGATGCTGGCGCGGATTATTGCGAACCGGTATCCGTTCGTAATTCTGGATGAACCGACGAGCGCGCTGGACCCTTTGACGGAACGGAAAATCAACCGGTATGTCATGCAGACGCTGGCATCGCCGGAGCGGACGATTTTGTTTATTTCGCACAGACTGTTTACGACGCAGCTCGCGGATCGTATTCTGGTATTTGATAAAGGAACGATTGTAGAAGAGGGGAATCATTGTGAGCTGATGGAGAAGAAGGGGCATTATTATGAAATGTATCAGCTACAGCAAAAGCTGTATGGGCAGGAGGAAATCGAGTCGGCAAAAACGGAAAACGATCGTCCGGAATAATTTTTATTTGTTCGGGAAAGCCATGTCAGCAGAACCGGGATTTGTCGTGCTGTCGGCACTGATGAGAGTTGTCGTCAGTGTGCGGACTTCCTTTTTACGGGTTATTTTTCTGGCATATATCATTTCCTGTATGGAGCAGAAAAAAACGCTGGCATTTATTCTGACGTTTATCGGAATCTCGTTTTTGATCGTAGGAGTCACTTATGCGGTCCAGAGTTTTTTCGAGAATCGCTATCAGCCGGTGTGTCAGGAAAAGCTGGTACAGTCTCTGCAGCGGGAATTGTTCGAAAAAATGCGGACGGTTGATTTGCAAAGCTATGATACGGAAAGCTATTACAGCGCGATTACGCTGGCGGGAGAAGAGTGCTCAAAAAGGGCAGTTCAGGTCGTCGGAAATTTTCTGGACCTGCTGGAATCTGTCCTGACGCTTGCCCTGACCTGTGTTTCCGTGATCGGGGCGGACTGGATTGTACCGGTTGTGGCTGCTGTGTCGTTCGGTTTCAGCTTCTGGATGAATCAAAAAATGGTATCCGGACGGGTATCGTATGATACGGCGGTAAAATTAAAGGAAAAAGAAGCCTCGATGCTCAAACGTGTGCTCTATCTGCCGGAGTATGCAAAGGACATTCGGTCATCCGGAATGAAACAGACGGTTTTGGAACGATATCGTAAAAATACAGAGGAAAAAGCTGTTCTGATCCGAAAACAGGGCGGAAAAATCGGACGGCTGACGGCGCTGGAAACGATTGGCGGTTCCTGCCTTTTGATTGACTTTTTCGCATCGTTGTATCTGGCAGTCAAAACACTCGTTTGGAATACCATGACAGCTTCCGGTTTTGTCGCGGTGCTCAATGCCTGCAATCAGATTCAGTTCAGCCTGGAAAGCCTTTCTGCGCAGATCGCTGTATTTGCAGAAAACGGAACGCTGATCGAACGGTTCCGGACAGTGGAAAACATGGAACCTGAAATTGAAAAGAAAGAACCGGGACAATCTGCAGCGCCATTTGAAACGCTTCAGGTGCAGGATATTTGCTTTCAGTATGAAAATAACAAGTTTGGGTTAAAGAACGTTCGGCTTGAAATTAAAAAAGGGGAAAAGGTCGCGTTTGTAGGCGAAAACGGATCTGGCAAGACGACGCTGGTAAAGCTCCTGCTCCGGCTCTATGACTGCAGCAGCGGGGAGATTTTATATAATGGAGCGCCTGCGGAGAAGATGAATATCCGCACTTACAGAAGCGCTTATTCGACGCTGTTCCAGGATTTCAACCTGTATGCCACATCGGTTGCAGAAAATGTTTCGATGAATCAGAATCCCGATCTGGAAAAAGTCCGGGACGCTCTGATTTGTGCAAGGATTCCCAAAGCAGCAGATCGGCTGGATGGAATTATTTCGAAAGAATTCTGCGCGGACGGAATCGATTTTTCCGGCGGAGAGCGGCAGCGGATTTCGCTTGCACGCGTTTTCTATGAAAATCATGATATCCTGATTATGGATGAGCCGACTGCAGCGATGGATATCCGCTTCGAAAAAGAATTTTATGATCTCGTCTTTTCTTATCTGAAAGACAAAACAATCCTGATGATTTCGCACCGACTGGCGTCGATCACTGCCTGTGATAGAATTTTTTATATGGAAAACGGTTCGATCATAGAACAAGGCACGCATCAGGAGCTGATGGAAAAGCAAGGAAAATATGCGAAGCTGTTCCTGGCGCAGTTAAATTGACAGTTTATTAAAACTTTTTTTAAGAGGCATTTCAGATTGGTGTTGGTATCTGACCTTTGGAAAAATGCCCCGGGAAAAAGCAATAAAAGAACTCTAAAATGTCTATGAAGCTGGTAGAATAAGATAACAAAACAGGAGGGGCTAAATTGCCTGTTTTAGTAAGGGGGACTGCACAAATGAAACAAGGGGAAACTGGCATGTCGCTTCGGCATGCTCCGGGGAAGCTTCTGGTAATTGGAAGATTCCTTGAAAAAATCGTATCTGCATTGCTGCCGTTTCTGACAATGCTGGTCAGCGCGCGGTTTATCGACCTGGTGTTAAATCAGCGGATGGAGGAGGCGATCCGCGACGCCTGCCTGTTGGGAGCTTTGATCCTGTGCCAGCGACTTGGCGGAAATCTGGATACCTGGATGCGGATTCACCAGCGGAAAGTGCTCTTTCCGTATCTGGACGAGCGGATGATCGGGAAAATTTCGCGGATTCCGTATGGATTTCTGGAGAATACGGAGATTCAGGACGCGCTGGAGCGGGTATCGAAGGACCCGGAGGAAGTGCTAAACGGAGTCCTGGAAAGCGGCTTTTCGATGGTCTGCTTCCTGATTTCCAACGGCTGTCTGGTCGTGTGGCTGATTACGCAGGCTCCGGTCTGGATTTCGCCGGTCATCGTGGTGCTGCTGGTCGGCTTCGGGTTCTTTGCAGTAAAAGGCGGGCAGAAGCAGTATGAGGCGAAAAAAGAGGTCACGCTTGGAAAGCGGAAAGCGGCTTACGCGGAAGAAATTCTGGGGAACCGCGACGCGGCAAATGAACGAGTTCTGTTCGGGTTTGGCGATTGGGTCAACGGGATTTTCTTAAGAGAAAGACAGACCGCAAGGCTGCGGGAGCGGAAAGCGAGACGCTGGTGGTTCATCGGCATGAACATGGGCGGATTTCTGGCGATCGCGCTGTCGATTCTGGTGATCTTTGCGCTGATTTTCCCGGTTGTGCAGGGCAATACTTCCGTCGGTGTTTTCGTTTCGCTGGTTACGTCGTTTATGGCGATGGCGCAGAGCCTGACCTGGCAGCTGCCGGGGATGCTCAAGGAGATGGAGCAGGGCAGACAGCTGTTGGGCGATATGAGGCGCATTCTGGAGCTGCCGGAATATGAGGAAAAACCGGACAGTAGCGCAGCGCTTTCGTTTGAGTCGCTGGAATTTTCCCATGTTTCGTTCCATTATCCGAACACCGAAGCGATGGTGTTAAAGGATATGTGCTTTCGGATCGAAAAAGGGCACCACTACGCGTTTGTCGGGCGCAACGGCTGCGGCAAATCGACGATTGTAAAGCTGATTTTACGCTTGTATGAGCCGGATTCCGGTGAGATTTTGTTAAATGGGGAAAAGATCGAGACGTTTTCGAGGGAGCAGATCTGGAAGCTGTTCGGCGTGCTGTTCCAGGATTATGCGAAGTATCCGGTCTCGGTAGCGGACAATATCGCGCCCGGCGCGGATGCAGGGCAGCGGGCAAAAATTGCCAAAGCGGCGGAAACCTCCGAACTGGACAATGTGCTGGAAAAGCTGCCGCAGGGCATGGACACGGTACTTGGAAAAATCACAGAGGACGGCGTGGACGTCTCCGGCGGTGAGTGGCAGCGGATCGCGATGGCGCGCCTGTATTATCAGGATGCAGAACTGAAAATTTTAGACGAGCCGACCGCGGCGATCGACCCGGTGCGGGAGCAGCAGATTTACCAGAAGTTTTTGAAGCTGTACCAGGATACGACAACGATTATGATTACGCACCGGCTGGGTGCAACGTCTCTTTGCGACTGGATTATTGCGATTGAGGACGGAAAGGCGATGGAGCAGGGCTCCCATGAAGACCTGATGACGAAAAACGGCATCTATTGCGAAATGTACGAAACGCAGAGGAGGTGGTATCTGTGAAAAAAAGAAGCTTTTTCCATACCGTGCGCGTCATGTTTCCGATGGCGTTTCATGCAGCGCCGCTGCGGTTTATCCTGATCAATGTGCTGGGCATTTCGCAGTCAGTCGTGATGGGCGCAAATACCTTGCTGCTTTCGAATTTTGTGAATGAGCTGATCGCCTCTGTTGGAAAGGGACGGTTTGAGGCAGCGCTGATCGCTGCGACAGCTTTTTATGTATGCGGGATTATCGGCTACCAGCTGTTGAATACGCTGTTTAACTATGCGCTGACGGAATTTCTGGAAATCTGTGACGAGACTTATCGTTATGAATTTAACGAGAAAATTTCGAAGCTTTTCCCGCTGGCATTCGAGCAGAACGAGTCGCTGGATGAAATCCAGAAGGCGCAGGCTGGGCGGGAGGATGCGAATGTTTTCATGTTCCATATGATCGGCATCATCGACATGGTTCCGCCGTATCTGGTATTTTTTGCGATTTATGCGGCATCCCTGAATCCTGTGCTGCTGTTGTGTATCGTGATTTCATTTGTGCCGTCCATCGTGACACTGTACATGCAGCGGAATATTTTCTACAGCTATGAGGATACGGCAGCGCCGGTCAGACGGAAATATCAGGGTTATCGGAAGTGCCTGACAGACCTCGCGTTTATCAAGGAGACGAGGGTGCTGCGCGCTGTGCCGTTTTTCTTTGGGAAGATGAAAACCGAACAGCAGCAGCTGTGTGAAAAAGAGGCTGCAGTCCGCACAAAGGCGAACGGGCTGGACGCCATCAACCAGACGGTCGGGATGATTGGGTATCTGGGCGCGGTGCTGATTTTAGTGGTGAGCGTTTTAAAGGGAAGCATCTCAGTTGGTGCATTTGCGGCAGTATACTATGCGTTAAATTCGTTATTTGACATGGTATTTGCACTGGTCTGTGGATTTCTTGGAAGTGCAGTAGGCAGTCTGCCTGCGGTGGAAAACTATGTGGCATTCCTGGAAAAAGATCCGGACAGGAGTTGGAAGGACGTGCCGCGGATGGGGAAGGCGATGCAGTTTTCGGATGTTTCGTTTACCTATCCCAGCGCAAAGGAGCCTTCGATTGAGCACTTGAACCTGACGATTCCGGAAAAAGAGCACCTGGCGATTGTCGGGGAAAACGGAGCGGGAAAATCGACGTTGGCAAAACTGATTCTGGGGCTGTACCCGCCGACACAAGGGGCTGTGACAGTGGAGGATGGAGCAGTGGCGCAGCCGTGCGGCGCGGAACAGGGAACCACGCAGGACGGCTGTATCGGGCGCTCTGCCGTGTTCCAGAATTACATGAGATACCAGATGACGCTGCAGGACAACGTGACGATCAGCGACCCGAAAAAGAATGCGCCGGTAAAACCGCTGCTGGAGCGAACGGGCTTAAAGCCGGAAGCAGTTGCGCAGTGCAGCGAACTGATGCTGTCGCGGGAGTTTGAGGGAATCGACCTGTCCGGAGGGCTCTGGCAGCAGGTGGCGATTGCGAGGGGACAGTACCGGGAGCATGACCTGATTGTGCTGGACGAACCGACTGCGGCGATCGACCCGGTGGAAGAAAGTGCTGTGTATGAGAAATTTTTACAGATGGTAAAGGGAAAAACAGCGGTGATCGTAACACACCGACTCGCTTCTGCACGCCTGGCTGACCGGATTTTGGTGATGGAAAAAGGACGGATTGCCGAAGCCGGAACGCATGAAGAGCTGCTTGCGGCAGGCGGACTTTACAGCCGGATGTGGAAAGCACAGGCGGAGAATTACGTTGTTTAACAGAGGGGGAAGGTATTATGAAGCAGTTTTCTTACATGCTCCATACGATATTTCACTACGCGCCGGGGGAATCGGCGGCGTATCTTGCGGCGGAAATTATATCCTGTCTGATCTCGTTTCTGCAGCTGATTTTGCTGCAGAGCGTGGTGGACAGCTTTTTACAGAACAGCCTTGGCAGTGGAATCTGGAAAGGCGTTTTGTTCCTGGGAATTTATTTTCTTTTTCAGGTGTTGATTCAGAACGGAAAAGAACGGCTGCAGTTTGGTCTTGAGAAAAAAGTGACGCTTGCGCTGGGAACGCATATCGCTGAGACTGTTCATTCATTGGATTATCCGCACTTTGAGAGTGAGACGATGTACGATCTCGTGGAGAAAATCTCGGACAAGCCTTATGAGCATTTCTGGAAGGCGTTTTATTCGTTTTCGAAAGTCATTGGAATTTTGCTGCAGCTGATTGCCGTATTCGGATATTTGTTGTATCTGTCCGGTGGCGGTGTAGGCGTTAGCGTCGTTTTGATCGTGTTGATTTTCTATTTTGACTACAAAATCATGGTAACGAGCGACGCGCTGGAAAATGAGCGGATTCCGGAGGAGAGACGAATGAAATATTATCTGAATCTCTTTTATGATAAAAAGTATCTGTATGAAATCAAAATCATGCAGACAAAGAATTTCTTTATGAAACGGATCGAACAGCACATGGATAAGGTGTATAAAAAAAGACTCGAAATCAGTCTGCACACGCAGAAGTATTATGGGATTTCCTGCCTGTTTCTGAGCCTCTGGACGATCTGGATTTTTGCCTTTACAGGCTTACAGGTGTATCAGGGCGCGCTGTCGGCAGGCGTATTTTTGGCATGCGTGAAGATGATTGATATGGTGAGCGGACTGTCCGGCGATTTTTCGGAGGAATACGTCGAATGCGGAGAAGAGGTTCAGAAGCTGGGCTATCTGAAAAAGCTGGAGGGACTACAGCATGGAGAATGAAATTTTGTTTGAAAATGTCTCTTTTTCATATGATGGAAAAGAGGTGTTTCGCAATCTGAATGTGCGGATTCCGTCCGACCGGCATGTGGCGCTGGTGGGCGAAAACGGCGCGGGAAAGTCAACGTTTATCAAGCTGCTTTTGGGACTTTATGAGCCGAAACAGGGAAGCATTCTTGTCGATGGAAGGTCCGTAAAAGACAGAACGCCGAAGGAAAGAAAACGGCTGTTTGCGGCGGCATTTCAGGATTTTTACCGTTATCCGTTATCGGTAAAAGAGAATCTTTCCATGTGCCAGAACGGCGAAAAGACGACGGCAGATTATATCGCTGCGCTGGAAATGGTCGGTCTGGAAACTCTGAAAGATAAACTGGATTATAAAATTGGAAAATACGGGGAAAATTCCACGGATTTATCGGATGGACAATGGCAGAAAATCGCGTTGGCGAGAGTGCTTCTGTCCGATGCAAAAATGTTTCTTCTGGACGAGCCGACGGCGTCGATGGACCCGATCGGGGAATCGAAACTGTACGAGGATATGATGAATGTCATGAAGGATCGCGGCGTCATTATCGTAACGCACCGGCTGGCGCTGGCAAAGACCGTTGATCTGATTGCGGTCATGCGGGACGGGGGAATCGTCGGGCTTGGAAGCCACGAAGAGCTGATGGAAAACAATGCATATTACAGGCAGCTGTACGATGCGCAGAGTGAGTGGTATCGGTAAATCTACGTTGGGCGCACACCGGGAAAGCTGAGATATGTCGAAAAGTGCATGTCTGAAAAAGGGTTATAGATATGGAAAAGAAAAATAAATTCAGGGACTACCGCATGGTCGGTCTGTCTGTCAAAGCGGTCGTAAGCGCTGTGCCGGTTGCGGCGGTTTATGTGATGGCGTACCTGTTTTTGTCCTCGTTATCGGGAGCTGTTACGGGACTTTTGCTGGAAAAGCTGACCAATGCGGTTTTGTTAAAAGAACAGGTTTATATTGTATACATTGTAGTGTATGTCAGTTTTTTTGTGTTGCTGCAGCTGGCAGGCTTCGCGTATGCGATTGCGATGAACACCTTTGTATTTGAAAAGGTTTCGGACGAGCTAAACCGCAGGCTGGCGGATGCGATGGTTCGGATCGAATATTTTGATCTGGAAAAGAAGGAAAAGCTGGACGCAATTTATCGGGCACGGGAGTGTATCGAGGATGAGCGGATTCCTGGCTGTTTTATGCAGACAGTGATGCTTGCAGGCACGATCGTCGCGCTGGTCAGCTCATTTTTCGTTGCTGGCAGCTGGAACGTGATGATTCCGGTGATTTTGGTGCTGTTTTTCCTTCCGGAAATGTTGATTCGGAAAAAGGCGGTGAAAGCGGAACAGACGGAAAAAGAGAAAACCGTGACGCTGGAGCGGGAAAAAGAGGATTTGTGGGCATCATTTTTCCGAAAAGAGGCGGCAAAGGAAATCAAGGTGTTCCAGACCGGCAATTGGCTCATTGAGCTCTGGCGGGAAAAGAGCGTGCACCTGCTTTTTCGGGAATGGCGCATCAAAAAGACGGCGATCGATCGTCTGATGTGGGCGCAGCTTTTGCGTGTCGCGGGGCTGCTTGCATGCTTTGGACTGCTCGCGGCGGCATGTCTGGAGCAGAAAATCCTGGCGGGCGCACTGGCAGGTGCGCTGTCGCTGCTCCCGGCGATTCAGGAGGCGCTGTCGGAGCTTGGGGAACGCAGCTGGAATCTGCAGAAAAGTCTGCCGTATACGGAGTGCTACTTCAACATCACAGAGGGCAGCAGGAAGAAAAAGAGTGCGGTGCTGACACTCAATGACCGGATTGTGGGAACGGATGTGGTGTTTACTTACGATGGGGAGCAGGGACGCAACGTTTTAGATGGCGTATCCTTCGAAATTCGCCGTGGGCAAAAAGTCGCTCTGGTTGGTGAAAACGGTGCCGGCAAGACCACTCTCATAAAATGCCTGCTGGGTCTGTATCCTTTAAAGAGCGGCAGCATTAGCTACGACAAAGTTTTGGTGAGCGCGGAGCGAGACTGCGACTACAGCAATATTTCCGTGATGCCGCACGAGTTTGGGCGATACTGCCTGACGGTTGCGGAGAACATCGGCTTTGACGATGCAGACAGTGTGCACCCGGAGAATTTTTCGCTGGAAAACTGGTTCCTCGGAAAAGAATATGGCGGGCAGGAGCTGTCTGGCGGACAATGGCAGCGCGTAGCATTATATCGTTGTTTGCATAAGGACGCGGAATTCTATGTACTGGATGAACCGACCGCGTATCTTGACCCATCCCACGAGGCAGAGGCAGTGGCTGAAATCCTGGAACAATTGAAGGATAAAACCGTGTTGATTATTACGCACCGAATCGGAATCTGCCGCCTGATGGATCAGGTCATCGTCATGGACAAAAATCATAAAATTGCCGGAACAGGAAGTCATGAAGAACTGTCCCAAACGTGCCCGGTGTATCAGAAGCTGTACGAAAGCCAGGCAGAGTGGTATCGTTAAAACGGAAAGAATTTACCGATATAAGGGGGGGTATAGAATGATAAAAAATATTTCTTTTGTATTTCAGAAAATCCGGCAAAAGCATCGGGGGTTGCTTTGCTATCTGATTTTATGTGTTCTGTCGTCTTTGGGAATTTCTGTGGTCGCTGTCTGGTTTCCGGCGTTTGTGGTTTCCAGAATTTCCACCGGAAAGGCAGATGCAGCGCAGCTGGCGGCGGCAGGGCTTGTTGCGGTCTGTGTTTATGGACTGCAGCAGATGGCGTCTTCCGGGAGGGGAATGCGGCAGCTGTTTTTGTGCCGGGATTTTCTGTATGAAATCTTTTTAAAACGTTTTGATAAAGCCTGCGCTTATGCAGAGAGCACAGAGGGACAGAAAGCATACGGGATGGCGCGGCAGACTGCCCTGTGGGGAAGTGATTTTCGCATATTTCTGGAAGGCATTCTGGATCTGTGCGTGTGTATTGGCTCCTTCGTATTGTTCGGAGGGGCAATCTTTGGTCTGCAGCCGGGACTGTTTTTCGTGTTGCTTTTGTTATCCGCAGCAGGATATGTTGTCTGTCATAAAAATGAAAAAGCGTACCAGAGACTTCTGGAGGAGCAGGCTGGGGAAAACCGACGCTTTTTCTATTTTATCGGGGCTGCGCAGAATGAAAAATACGGTAAAGATATGCGCCTGTATCAGTTGTCAGAGGTTGTTTCCTGGAAAATAGACGGGTGTCTGAAAAGCCTGGTACAGATGCAGAAAAAATACTTTTCTGTACTTGCGCGTTCCGGAATGCTGGAGGGCGCGATCGCCTGTGTACGGGATATTGTGGTATTTCTGTATTTGATTCAAAAGTGCGCTGCGCAGGAAATTTCGGCGGCTGAATTTGTACTGTATTATGGTATTGCGATGCAGTTTTCCAATTTTGTTACGGTATTTGTACATAGCTATAGTCAGCTGCAGACCGGAAGCAAGGGAATCGAAAAAATCCGGACATACATGCAGGAGGGCGAAGCGCCTGCCGGACAGCAGAAAACGGAATGTACGCAAAAAGTGGAATGCGCGCGGGCAGCGGAGGAGATCTCCTTTCAGGATGTGTCGTTTGGGTATAATACAGGCAGGCTCGTAATTGACGGACTGAATCTGAACATCCGGAAAGGGGAAAAGCTTGCGCTGATCGGGGAAAATGGGGCTGGAAAAACAACGCTGGTCAAGCTTCTATGCGGTCTGTATCCGGTTTCGTCCGGGAAAATTACCATACAGGGGACGGAGGTTTCCAGAGGACAGGCAGATTTTATCCGGGATCAGGTTGCTGTATTGTTTCAGGATGCACTGGTTCTTCCATATACCGTAGCGGAGAATGTTTCGTTGAAACCGTTGGAAGAGACGGATCAGAATCAGGTCTGGGCAGCTCTGGAACAGGCGGGACTTTCGGAGCGGATAAAGCAGGAGCCAAACGGAATTCTGACCCAGATGACAAAGGCAGTATCCGGGGATGGAATTTCCCTGTCCGGTGGAGAAGCGCAGAAACTTCTGATGGCGAGGATGCTGTATCATAAATCGGCACAGATCTGGATTCTGGACGAGCCGACAGCAGCGCTGGATGCAATTGCGGAGAGTGAAGTTTATGAAAAATTCCGGGAACTTGGAAAAGAGAAAACCTGTATCTATATTTCCCACAGGCTTGCGAGCACACAATTTATGGATCGTATCATTCTGCTAAAAGACGGGAAAATACAGGAAAGCGGAACCCATAAAGAACTGATGGCGCAAAACAGAATGTATGCGCGTCTCTATGAAATTCAGAGCCGGTATTACAGGGAGGAGGAACAGCAATGAAAGAAAAACGAAAAGTTCCTGTTCGGGATACAATAAAATTGCTTTGGGCGATGGATCGGAAGTTCCCTGTAATTGTGATTCTTCAGGGAGGATTGAATGCCCTGCTTTTCTATCTGCCGGTAATTTTGGTTGCCAGAATTCTGGATTTGCTGGTTTACAGGGAAAATTCTGCAGATCCGGTTTCTATAGCAGTTGTTGGACTGGTCGGAATCTGGCTTTTGAAAGGTGTAAAAGCGCTTCTGGAAAAGGAGATGAAAACCAGAAGCTATCAGATTGCCATGCGTTTTGAGACGCTTGTTCCGGTAAATACCCTGAATATTTCTTTTTCTGATCTGGAATCGGATTATGCAAAGGAAATGCGGGCGAGGATTTTGGCAGACCGAAGCTGGGGAAGCGGATTTTTTGGAGTCGCAGATAAGTTTTGCAACCTCTGCAATTCCGGGTTCGAACTGCTTGGTTCGGTTATTATGCTGATTCCGCTTGCAATGCAGGTTTCCGGGAGCGCGGCGGGGAAGGTTGCGGCAGCGCTTCTGTTCAATATTGGTCTGGCTGTGGTCGGCGCGTCGGTTTATGCCAAATGGTATCAGAAGAAAGAATCTGCTGCGATGAATCAAATGACTCAGGCAGAAAAGAACAGCCGCTTCTGGTATATGGATGAAGGCGGAAGCGGTGCGATCGGGGCACAGTCTTTGAAAGATATTTTTATGTACCGTGCGAAGAAAATGATCCAGAAAACGATCGATATAGAACGGGAAGGTGTCAGGAAAAATGTATTTACCATTGCCAGAATCAATAGTGCAGGCGGGCTTGGAACTGGCATGATTCAGGGAATTTTGCTGTGTGTTTCCTATTATTGCGTGCTGGCGCTGGCAATTGCCGGGACGATCACGGTCGGCATGGTGCTGCGGTATGCGCAGGCAATTTTTCAGGCATGTATGTCGGTTTCAGCATCCATCCGGTTGGCAGGGGAATTTCGGACGGATGTTGGCAGGATCGCAAGTACCCTGGAATATCTGAACCTGAAAGCAGAGAAAACAAAGGGAGATTCTTTCACAGAGATGACAAAAGGGGTGATTGAGTTTCGGAATGTTTCTTTCCGGTATCCGGGGACAAAAGAGCTGGTTCTGGATCATGTCAGTTTGAAAATCGAGCCGTCTGAGAAAATCGCAGTGGTCGGGAAGAATGGAAGCGGGAAAACGACGCTCGTAAAGCTTCTTTGCAGGCTGTATGAGCCGGAGGAGGGAGAAATCCTCTGGAACGGCAAAAATACCCGGGAATATGATTTGAGGGAGTGGCAGAAGATTTTTGCGATCGTTTTTCAGGATTATTCCCTGTTGTCCCTGACGCTTGGGCAAAATGTAGCCGCTTCTGTGCAGTATGAAGCAGAACGTGCAAAAGAGGTGCTGCAGCTGGCAGGCTTTGGGGAACGTCTGAATAAACTAAAGAAAGGTCTGGAAACCGTGGTATATCCGGAATACGAGCAGGATGGCGTTTCGTTTTCCGGAGGAGAAGAGCAGAAGATTGCGATCGCAAGGGCGATTTATAAGGGCGGTCAGATTTGCATTCTGGATGAGCCGACTGCGGCGCTTGATCCTGTTTCAGAAAGCAGGGTTTATGAGAGCTTTGATGAGATCGTCAAGGGGAAGACTGCGGTTTACATTTCCCACAGACTTTCCAGCTGCAAGTTCAGCGATCGGATTTTTGTTCTGGATAACGGGAAAATAGCGGAGAGCGGAACGCATGAAGCGCTGCTTTCCCAAAACGGGCTCTATGCGCAGCTATGGCAGGCTCAGGCGCAGTATTATAAAGTGTAGAGGAAAAGAGAATGGAACAAATTTTAAAAGAAAGAGGGCAATTTGATCTTAATATTGGTTTTTTTGATGATTTATTTAATGCAGATGAACTATCGTGTATTGATCAACCAATTGCGGCATGTGCTGGAATATATGGTTCAGATTATAAAAACAATATTGCTACCTGCCCCTGGGAAAAACGATAGGAACTTCAAAAAAGTCTTCAAATTATTTTTGATTCATGACAATAGAATGCTCGCAGAGTGTGCATTCTATTGTTTGATATAACTGGGGGAGACAATGATTCAGAAATACATACAATATCTCCGGCTCATCGGATTGGGGAAAGGACGGATTTTTCTGCATATCCTGATTCATGTGCTGGACGGTGTGCGGGAATTTGTGGTCAATATTTTCGCAGTGAGCTTTTATATTGCCTGTCTGCAGGAGGGGGACGGAAAACGCTTTTTCGCAGGGCTTCTGTTTTTTTGTGCGATCAATCTTATACTTCGGGGCGTGGGCAGATGGTACCGGGAATGCTACAGCGAGCAGGCGGATATTTTGCAGGAGGGGCGGATTGTGCACCGGATTGAGGAACGTGCGGCGGCAGTGCCTTATGCTTCTTATGAGAAAACGGCATTTTTGAACCGGCTGGAATATCTCGCCAATCATGCGTCTGCGACCTATGAAAAAATCATGGGGAATATAGGAAATACGGTTCGGCTGGCATCGGCGCTTATTGCGGTTTTGACTTATCTGGCAACGCTCGATCCGGTTCTGTTTGTCGTGGCGATTGCGCCGTTTCTGCTGATGCTGGTGCTGCGCAGACAGGGAGAAGTGCGGCATGATTATGAAGTGGAAAAAAGTGTCCATGACCGGAAAAAGGCGTATGTATGGCGCAAATTTTTCTTCCATGAAAATATGGAAGAGTTGCGGACTTCGGATGCCTACAGTATTCTGGATCATTTAAACCGGGAGGCGGAAACGGGAAATTGTACGCTTGCTCGGGAAAAGGGCGGAACGCTGGTATTGCTCGGTTTTCTGGCGGATAATCTTGGCGCGACGTTCGCATTTACCGCAGGAAATATTTATGCGCTGTGGAAATTCTGGACACAGGAGGGGCTTCCGGTTTCGGAATATTCCGTGCTGGTATTATCGATTGCAAACCTGAATGCGAAACTGGTTCGTCTTGGAACAGAGTATGCACGTTTTACGGAAAATTTGCTTTATGTAGAGGATTTTCTGAACTTTTTTGCCGAAGAAAAACCGGCACAAAAGGACGAAACGCAGGAAGAAATTCTGCAGTCTGTTGAGGCGAAACAGCTTTCGTTTACTTATCCGAACGGGACGGCTGGACTGCATGATATCAGCTTTTTAGCGAAAAAAGGGGAACGCGTTGTGCTGGTCGGGGAGAATGGCGCGGGAAAGTCCACATTTCTGAAAGTGTTGCTGGGGCTTTATCCGGATTTTACCGGGAAGCTGTACAGAAATGGGGCAGTCAACCGAACCGGAATCGGGAAAAATGTGTTTGCGTTGCTGCAGGATTACCGGCTGTATCCGGCGACGGTGGCGGAGAATGTTTTGCTGCGGGAATGCAGAAAAGAGGACGAGCCGCTTGTCTGGGAGGCGCTGCGAAAGGTCGGTCTGGAAGAAAAAATCAAAAGCCTGCCGCAGGGCATTCATACTGCAGTGGAGCTGTTTGAAGAAGGGGAAAAAGCCATGTTTTCCGCCGGGGAAGGACAGCGGCTTGCTCTGTGCAGGGTGTTTGCAGGCGATTTCGATGCGGTAATTTTGGATGAACCGACAGCATTTTTAGACCCATTGACGGAAGCGGATGTTTTGCAGGAAGTGCTGGAAGCGACAAAGGGAAAGCTGTTGATTTTCGTGACGCATCGGTTATCCTTTGCACGGCAGGCAGATCAGATTTTATATCTGAAAAACGGAATGATTGCAGAGCATGGAACGCACGAAGAGCTGATGGAAAAGGGCGGCGACTATTGCAGGATGTTTACGACGCAGCGACGGCAGTATTTTGCACAGGAGGGGGAAAACGATGCGGTTTAACGGGTTGAAAAGTCATCTGCGGCTGCAAAAGCTCCGCTTTCTGGATGCACCGGGACTGCTTTTACTGGAAATTGTGCTGACAGGTGGATATGACCTGGCGGATGTGCTGGCGAATGTCCTTGTTTTGAAATGGATGATCGGCGCGCTGATGGGGCGTGATCTGACACGGGCAGCGTGGGTGCTGGGAGGATTTCTGGTGTACCAGCTGTCAGTGAGCTTTTTGTGGCACTGGTATTTTGAACGGGTTTATCCGCAGTGGAAGGAACGTCTGGAATACAAATTAAACCGTAGGTTGTACCGGATTATGCTGGACGCCGACTGTAGGAAATATAACGACGAAGCGTATTTTCACGGATACCGCAGGGCGCTGCAGTTTACACAGACGAAAATGGAAGAAACGCTGGAATTTTACCGACAGCTGTTCGGCAGTTTTCTGGCTGGTGCGGTAGCGGTCGTCATTTATATCCGCATGGATCAGATGATCGTTGTTTTCGTTTTGCTGGCGTTTGCGGCAAGCCGTTTCTGTGTCAAAAGTCTGGTGGAAAAAACGAACGAAAAGCGGGATGAACAGAACAAAAAGGATGCATTGCATCAGAACTATTTACGGATTTTTCTGCGAAAGGAATATGCAGCAGAGGGGCGGATTCTGGGCTGCCTACCATTTTTCGTAAAACGGGATCAGGACAGCTTTTCGCAAAAGGCGGAGCAGACGAAACAGTGGAATCGACGTATTTTTCCAATTGCGTTCGGGCGGGAGATCGGGAGCGATTTTCTGTTTATCGACTGTTTGATGATCGCGTATCTGGGGTATTGTTTTTTCTGGAAAAAGACGATCGGACTGGACGATTTTGCGGCGCTTTTGAACGGGACGCACATCATCCTGTATGCGCTGTCCGTGCTGTTTGAGCAGATGGCGGGAAGAGCCGGGGAGTATGCCGGATACATCGACGGATTTTTTGATTTTTGCGAACAAAACGGAGAAGTGTCGAATGACAAAAACCAGGAATCCATGGCAGCGGACAGCAGGACGATTTCAGAGATTTCGATGGAGCATGTCGATTTCGGATACGGGGAGAAAAAGGTTCTGCAGGATATCTGTTTTCGGGTGAAAAAGGGCGAAAAGATCGCACTGGTCGGAGACAGCGGCGCTGGAAAAACGACGTTCATCAAGGTTTTGCTTGGACTTGGAAAAACGGACAGCGGAGCGGTTTTGGCGGATGGAGCAGCCGTTTCAACAAAGGCAGAATGGGAGGAATGTCGAAAGCATTTCACGGTGCTGTTTGCCGGAAATCTGCTGTATGCGGCGTCTTTGGCGGAGAATGTGGCGCTTTCCGAAAACGCAGATAAGAGCCGGGCGGCGGATGCGTTGTGCGAGAGCGGTTTGTACCGAAAAGGGACTTTTGTTCCGGTTGAAAAACAGGTGTTGCGGGAATTTTGCGAGGACGGTTTCCTGTTTTCAGAGGGACAGAAACAGAAGATTGCGCTGGCGCGCGCCTGCTATTATAACACGGAGTTTCTGATTGCGGATGAAGCGGCGGCTTCACTTGATCCGTTTGCAGAGGATGCGTTTAACAAAACGCTGCTGCAGGGGCATCCCGATCAGGGCGTGCTCGTGATTTCGAACCGGCTTTCCGTGACGGCGCTGACGGATCGAATCTACGTCATGGAGCATGGACGGATTACGGAGTGCGGCAGCCATCAGGAACTTTTGGCACGAAAGGGGCGCTACTGGCAGATGTGGGAGAAGCAGAGACGGGGATATGCGTGAAACGGGGTCAGACCCCCAATCAAAACGCAGCATATTGGATAGCAGTTGCTGTTGATTTTTTCCGAAATATCGTTTATATTAAATCTATTCAATTATGGCAGGCGGCTTTTGCAGAGGGAGAGCCGCCCCTGCCGTAGAATCTAAAATCTTTTTTTCAAGGTCGGATCGACCAGAGATTTCTATCAGACAAAAACTGAATAAGGAACAGATGGAGATACCGGGAAGACCTTGCAGGAAGGAGCCTTCCTGGTATAAGATGAATGTATCAGAAAGGCAAAAGATGGAGACAATCAATACACCTTATGATGACACTTTCCGCACGCTGCTGCAGGACTGCCCAGAGTTGGTGGTTCCACTGATTAACGAGCTGTTCGGCACGAATTATACCGGGCGGGAAGTAGTGGTATCGAATGAGAACGAGATTTTTTTGAGGAATCCGGAGGGGAAAAAGGAGAAGCGGGTTACGGATTCCAACCTGACATTGATTTCTTTAAAGGGAATTTCCAAACGGTATCATCTGGAATGTCAGAGCACAGCGGATGGGACAATGGAAATTCGGATGTGGGAATATGATGCGCAGATTGCTTTGATGAATAAGGAATACCGGGACGGTGTGCTGTATGTGAAATTTCCGGATTCTGCAGTGATCTATCTGAGGAGCAATTCGAATACACCGGATGAGTTGAAGATTTGTATTTGCGTTGGGAAAAAGGAAATATTTTACGAAATTCCGATTTTAAAAGTAAAGAATTATACGTTGGACGAAATTTTTGAAAAACAACTATGGATGCTGATCCCGTTTTATATTTTTCGGTATGAAAAAGAATTTCGAAAAATTAATGGAGATGAAGAACGGCTTCACAGTCTGCGGATGGAATATGAGAACGTAGCTGCACGGCTGGATCAGGAGTGCCAAAGCGGGCGTATGAAGCCAATTACCGGCGGCGCGTTGTGTGAACTGGCGAATAATGTAGTGAAAAAACTTGCGTCGAAATATGACAATGTGGAGAAGGAGGTTACGGAAGTTATGGGAGGAAAAGTGTTGAATTATCGGTCGAAGGAGATTTTTCGGGAAGCCATGGAGAAGGGGCTGGAAGAAGGACGCCTGGAAGGATCTAATCAAAAAACGGTCGAGTTGGTAACTAAAAAGTATCAAAAAGGCGATTCTGTATCCAAAATAGCGGAAGACCTTCTGATGAGTGTAGAGGAAGTGGAAGAAATCCTGGGGAAAATGACAGTAAGTCAGTGATAAACAGACTTCCAATATTTAGAAGAGTGTGTATGCCGTTCTATCATCTAAGCAGATGTCAGGGCGGTATGTTTTCTGATATTGGGGCGGCAAGGGCTGCGTGAGGGAATCAAGATTGAAAAAAGAACACTGGATTTGCGGCGGAGCAAGCTGTGAAGCGCCGCTGTTTCGAAGAAGCTTCTGGCTGGATAGGACAGAGCGCTTTCAAAGCGCCCGTCTGGAAATCTGCGGACTGGGGTATTTTCTATTCTATATCAATGGAAAAAGGATCAGCGATCAGGAGCTGATGCCGGCGATGACAGACTACGCGTCGGTGCTCGGCTGTGAAACAACGTATCCGGTATGGGAGGAGCGCAGCGTACATCGCTGCCGGTATTTAAGCTTTGACTTACTTCCATATTTAAAGGCAGGAGAAAACGTACTTGCAGTACGACTGGGCAATGGCTGGTATCATCAGACAGAGCGGATTGCCGAAGGAAAATTTGTTTTCGGTCTGCCGAAGCTTTGGTTTGAGCTGACGTTGACGGATGCAGACGGAAGACAGGAATGGATTGAAAGCGACCGGCAGACATTGTGGCATCCGGGCGGATTGCTGAAAAACAATCTCTTTTTGGGAGAGGTGCGGGATTTGCGGAAAGAGCCGGAAGGCTGGCAGGATCCGGGCGCTGATTTATCCGGTTGGAAGCCAGCACAGCCGGTCCATGCACCGGAAACCCTTTTAGAAGAGCAGACCTGTCCACCGGATCGTGTGATCCGAAAGCTTTATCCGATCCTGATTGGGGAGCACGATGGCAGAAAAATTTATGACTGTCGGGAAAATATCGCCGGGCGCGTTGTGCTTTCCTGCCTTGGAAAAAAAGGAGAATGCATTACGGTACGCCATGCAGAGGAACTGGCAGCAGATGGTACGCTGGATTTCGAATCGGCGGGCGGCAGCGATCAGCTGCAGCAGGATCATTATATCTGCGACGGAAGGATACAGACACTGCATCCGTTGTTTTGTTGGCATGGCTTTCGTTATTTTGAGACGGAGGGTCCATGTGAGGTGCTGTGTGCAGAGGTGATCCATACGGATGTGGCGGTGACCAGCAGTTTTTCCTGCTCGGATCCTGTGCTGAACTGGCTTTATGAAGCCTATATTCGTACCCAGCTGGACAATTATCACGGCTGCATTCCGTCAGACTGCCCGCACCGAGAACGGCTTGGATATACCGGAGACGGTCAGCTGACGGCGGAAACAGCGATGCTGCTTCTGGATACCAAAGAACTGTATCGGAAATGGTATCAGGATATTTTGGACAGCCAGGGCGCAGAAACCGGACATATCCCACATACCGCGCCGTTTCTGGGCGGGGGAGGAGGACCCGGCATCAGAGGAAAAGGAGCAGCTGCCGGAGGCATTTATCAATACGTTCTACTACTTGCATGGATTGCAGGAAATGATGCAAATTTCAGAAAAAATGAATAATAAACTGCCAATTCGATTTGCGGAGCGGGAAAAGAATGTCAAAAATGCTTTTCTTGACGCTTACTTCGATCCGGAAACCGGAGATTTCTGCGAAGGAAGGGCAGCAGGCAACGCCTATGGACTGGCACTTGGGCTTGGGGATGAGCGGACGAAAAAGCATCTGGTCGAAAAATATGAAGCGCTCGAACGTTTTGATACCGGAATTTTCGGCACGTCGATGCTTTTGGAACAACTGTTTTCCATCGGCGCAGGGGATCTGGCAGTAAGGCTTCTGACCAATGACAGCGAAGCAGCGTCCTTTGCACATATGAAACGAAACGGTGCGACGACGCTCTGGGAGCGCTGGGATGGCAGAGAATCCCATAACCATCCGATGTTTGGCGCCTGTGTGCGGCTGCTGTTTACACAGATCCTTGGGATCCGGATGATGCCAGCGGCGCAGCCGCCCGTTGTTATCCCTACGCAGCCGGACGTTAACACACAGCCAACACAGGCATTGAAGCCGCTCAACGGCGAACTGCAGCCGCCAGCCGTGCCCGCGTCCGCGCAGCATTTTTCTTACGAAATCCGTCTCAGCAGCCAGCGGCAGTTGACCTGGGCAAAGGGCAGTATCCAGACGCCGGATGGAATCCTTTCGGTGAGCTGGGAGCTTCTGGAAAACGGGGAAAAGCAGGTGGAGTGGAGCCTTGCGCCCGCAGGCGAGGACAAGGTGCCCACAATGTGATACAGAAGCTCGGCGTGTCGCACTACATTAAAGAAAAGGAAAAATAACATGATAGAAACAATTCTGGAGGAAATCCGTGGGCTGAATCTTCCGCTGTTCTGGCTGACGGAGTCGGAGCATGGAAAGCGCACGACATGGAGCTTTGTGCCGGACAATCCGTGCAACGACATCTATTCCGTTACGAAGGTGTTCACCGTGACGGCGCTTGGTTTTTTATACGATCAGGGACTTTGGAAGCCAGACGATAAGATCTGCGATCTGTTTCGGAAAAAGCTGCCGGGGCGCTATGATCCGCAATGGGAAGAAGTGACGCTGGATCATGTGATCCGGCACCGAATCGGCGTGACGGAGGATTTTCTGGATATCGATAATTATGATATGACGCAGTTTGGTTCGGAGGATTTTTTAAAGCTCGCGTTTGAACGTCCGGTTCCGGCGCGGCCGGGCGTGGACTATCAGTACAGCGACGGTGCATATTATCTGCTGTCCCGCGTTGTGACGGAGCTTTCCGGAGAAAAGCTGGACGACTTTCTGCGCCCGCGCCTGCTGATGCCGCTGCATGTAAGGGAGGCGGCTTTTTCAAAGTGTCCGATGGGGTATCCGATTGGAGCGACCGGCATGTATGTGCGCACAGAGGACATGGCAAAGCTTGGCGAGGTCTATCAAAACGGTGGCACATTTGAAGGAAAGCGGCTGCTTTCGAAAGAGTGGGTCGAGCTTGTTTTTGAGCGGGAATATGAGCTTGCAAAGATGGAAAACGGAGGGCACTGCAAGGGCGGTATGAACGGACAGATGCTGTATCTGTCGCCTTATGGCCGCGTGATCGCGTGGCAGAGCTATGACCCGGAGGGAAAAGGGAACACGTTGATGGAATTGATTCTGAAAAATGAGTGAGAAGTGCGCATGGCGCGCTTTGAGTAAAAAAATCCCCGCTGTCACAGCAATTCAGGCTGTGGCGGCGGGGATTTTTGCCGTGAGCAGCATTCTGGAAGCTTACACGGAATTTTTACATGTCGTATGCAGCAGCGAGTGTTACGGCTCAAGCATAAACTCTAAAAATTTCTTCGCATTTTCCGGGTGCTGGCAGTTGGCAGGGATGGTAAACCATGCATTTGCCCGATCTGTCAGCAGATATTTGGATCTGCTGACGCTGATGCCGATGGGAATTTCCCCGTCGGTATTGTCATCAGGAAGATCCTGGTATATAACCTGATCGCCGTACTGCGCCAGCTCCTCATCGGTAAAATACTGGTGCAGGTCGCAGAACAGACCGGCTTCGAGATTGTGATCCATATAGGTATCATCTGTGATGAGGGCGTCTAAGGTCTTGCCGGATATCATCGCGATAATTTTCTGCATATTTGCATAGGAGTATTGATCGGAGTTTTCATAATCCACATACATATCCCGGTTGATTGCGGCACAGTCGCTGGAGGTATCGATGTCAGCATACTGCTCAAAATCGGCGATCATCGTGTCGGAGTCGATCTCGGTATTCATGTAGCAGTTGACAAAGGCTGCTTCCATGACGGTATCCTTGCGCGTCGCAAAGGTGTAAATCAGGTTCCCTGCAAAGGCGAGAACCGCAATTGCGACGAGGGTTTGGATTTTATAATATTCCCAGAAATAAGCCCATTTTTCTTTGAAGGGTTTCCCTTTTAATTTTTGCTGCTGTTCTTTCACTTCGTCATGGACGGAATTGCCTGTTGCCATTTTATGCCTCCCTGTAGTTCTGTATTGAATCCTGTATGTTGCGACATGCGGCAAAATATGGTGCCGGTATCCAGTGTTCGAGCGTTTCGATAGTATGGAAGGATTCATGCGCTGATATTTATCATAGTCGTTTGATTTTGGGAAGTCAATGAAAGCATTGTGATAGAAAAGTGAAAATTTTCTAAACTACCGGATAAGTCCCTGGGATACCTTGAAAAAAAGCAAATTCTGTACTATGATAGCTTTATCGGTTTGAAAAAGGGAGCAATGTCAAAAGGACAGACCTTTCAAAACCCTGAGCTTCCCGGGATGGGGAATAAATACGAAGGTGGTAAAGCAATATGAATGAAAGCTATGTAGAATGTCTGGTGGCGAAAAAACCGTCCAGTGGGATGAAAGCACTGAAGGTTTTTCTGATTGTCCTGGCGGTAATCTTTTTCCTGCTTAGCATGCTGAATGCCCTGATGTGGCTCGGAGTGGCAGCAGCCGGAATCGGAGCGTACTTTACTTCGCTCAATGCCAGCGTGGAGTTTGAATATCTGTACGTGGATAAGGAGATTTCCATCGATAAGATCTTAAACAAAACCAAACGGAAAAAAGTCGAGAAGTTTGAAACAGAGCGTATGGAGATTTTTGCACCGATCAACTCCTGGCATCTGGACAACATGAAGAATCGTCAGCTTAAGGTGACGGACTATTCCAGCGGCGTTGCCGGACAGCCGGACAGACGCTATGTGATGATCTACAGCGGAGACCGCAAGATCATTTTTGAGCCCAGCGAAGCCATGGTAAAAGCGCTTCAGTCTGTTGCGCCCAGAAAAGTATTTTTCGATTGACACAGAGTTTTAATTCTGTTACACTTGCCTCAAACGAACTGTCAGTAGTGTATTTACTGGCAGTTTTCATTGAATTGACAGTTAAAATACGCAGGAGGAGAGAAGATGGGTCAGATTATTGGCGAAGGCATTACCTTTGACGATGTGCTGTTGGTGCCGGCATACTCTCAGGTAATTCCCAATCAGGTCGACGTGACTACTTGGTTGACAAAAAAGATCAAGCTGAACATTCCGCTGATGAGTGCGGGAATGGATACCGTTACAGAACATAGAATGGCGATCGCAATGGCCAGACAGGGCGGTATCGGTATTATCCATAAGAATATGTCCATTGAGGCGCAGGCTGATGAGGTGGACAAGGTAAAACGTTCTGAGAACGGCGTCATTACAGATCCTTTTTCATTATCCCCGGAGCATACCCTTGCAGATGCCAATGAGCTGATGGCAAAATTCCGTATTTCCGGTGTTCCGATCACAGAGGGCAAAAAGCTGGTGGGTATCATTACCAACCGCGACCTGAAATTCGAGACAGATTTTACCAAGAAGATTAAAGAATCCATGACCAGTGAAGGTCTGGTTACGGCTCCCGAAGGTATCACACTGGAAGAAGCAAAGAAGATTCTTGCAAAGGCAAGAAAAGAGAAGCTGCCCATCGTTGATAAGGACTTCAATCTGAAAGGCCTGATCACCATCAAGGATATTGAGAAGACGATCAAATATCCTCTTGCAGCAAAGGATGCACAGGGACGCCTGCTGTGCGGTGCAGGTGTTGGTATTACTGCCAATGTTCTGGATCGTGTGGCAGCTCTGGCAGAAGCCAAGGTTGACGTTATTGTTCTGGATTCCGCACATGGTCATTCTGAAAACGTACTGCGCTGCCTGCGCATGATCAAGGAAGCATATCCGGATCTGCAGGTAATTGCGGGCAACGTTGCAACCGGAGAAGCGACCAGAGCACTGATCGAAGCAGGTGCAGATGCCGTTAAGGTTGGTATTGGTCCCGGTTCTATCTGTACGACCCGTGTGGTTGCAGGTATCGGTGTTCCTCAGATCACAGCTATCATGGACTGCTACGCAGTTGCAAGAGAATATGGTATCCCGATCATCGCAGACGGCGGTATCAAGTATTCCGGTGAAATCACCAAAGCGATCGCGGCAGGCGGAAGCGTCTGCATGATGGGTTCCATGTTTGCAGGCTGTGATGAGAGCCCCGGACAGTTCGAGCTGTATCAGGGACGTAAATACAAGGTTTACCGCGGCATGGGTTCCATCGCTGCGATGGAAAACGGCAGCAAGGATCGTTATTTCCAGACTGACGCCAAGAAGCTCGTTCCGGAAGGCGTAGAAGGTCGTGTCGCATACAAGGGTCTGGTAGAAGATACGGTATTCCAGCTGATGGGCGGTCTTCGCTCCGGTATGGGTTATTGTGGAACGAAGAGCATCGAAGAGCTGAAGGAAAACGGCAGATTTGTCAAGATTTCTGCAGCAGCTCTGCGTGAGAGCCATCCTCATGATATTCATATCACAAAGGAAGCTCCCAACTACAGCTCTGCGGACTGATTTTAACCGATTAGCCGCATAGCATAGGAATAGGATGTCCCGTTGGAGGGTATCCTGTTTTTACACAATCAAACACAAAACGTGTGACTGGCGGATTAGTGGAGATCACCACGGGGAGCACGTTTGAAGAAACCGACCGCCTGGGTACTGACAGCAGAAGATGATGTGAGTATTCAGGCGGTTTTTTATCGTATTCATTTCAAAATGGAGGACAACATGGAGCTTTTAAATCTTTCGGAAGAACTGAAAAACAACGCCTATCCGGGACGTGGTATCGTCATCGGCAAAACTCCTGACGGAAAACAGGCGGTAACAGCGTATTTTATTATGGGCAGAAGCAGCAACTCCCGCAACCGCGTGTTCGTAGAGGAGGGCGAGGGTATCCGCACACAGGCGTTTGACCCATCCAAGCTGGAGGATCCGAGCCTGATCATCTATGCACCGGTTCGTGTGCTGGGCAACAAGACGATCGTGACAAACGGCGACCAGACAGACACGATCTATGAAGGCATGGACAAGCAGCTGACCTTCGAGCAGAGCCTGCGCAGCCGGGAATTTGAGCCGGACGGTCCGAACTACACTCCCCGTATTTCAGGTATCCTGCATATCGAAAACGGCGGCTACAACTTCGCAATGTCTATTTTAAAGAGCGATGACGGCGATCCGTCCTCCTGCCTGCGTTACACCTTTGCTTACGAAAATCCGAAAGCGGGCGAGGGCAGATTTATCCACACCTATATGCATGACGGCAATCCGCTGCCGAGCTTTTCCGGCGAGCCGAAGAAGGTTGCGATTTCCGGAGATATCGACAGCTTTACTCAGCTGGTTTGGGAAAGTCTGAATGAAGAAAATAAGGTTTCCCTGTTTGTGCGCTACATCGACATCGAAACCGGCAAATACGAGACAAGAATTGTGAACAAAAACCACTAAAAACCTTCGGCGCAAAGCGCCTGTGGAATGGAGGAAAAAATGAACGAAATTCAGTTAAAGTACGGATGCAACCCGAATCAGAAGCCTTCCAGAATTTTCATGGAAGATGGCAGCGACCTGCCTGTTACCGTATTAAACGGCAAGCCAGGATATATCAATTTCCTGGATGCATTAAACGGCTGGCAGCTTGTTTCCGAGTTAAAAAAAGCAACCGGACTTCCGGCAGCAACCTCTTTTAAGCACGTTTCCCCGGCTGGTGCGGCCGTGGGACTTCCGCTGACGGATACGCTGGCAAAAATTTACTGGGTAGACGACCTTGGAGAGCTTTCTCCGCTGGCATGTGCCTACGCAAGAGCGAGAGGTGCAGACAGAATGTCTTCCTTTGGTGACTTTATTGCACTGTCTGATGTCTGTGACGCAGACACGGCAAAGCTGATCAAGCGCGAGGTTTCCGATGGAGTGATCGCTCCCGGCTATACCGATGAAGCGCTGGAGATTTTAAGAGCAAAGAAAAAGGGCGGATACAATGTTATCCAGATCGATCCCTCCTATCGTCCTGCCGAAATCGAGAGAAAACAGGTGTTCGGCGTGACCTTTGAACAGGGACGCAACGAGTTAAACATTGATGAAGAGCTGCTGTCAAACTTTGTAACAAAGAACAAAGAAGTGCCTGAAGAGGCGCTGATCGATATGAAGATCGCGCTGATCACCCTGAAATATACCCAGTCCAATTCTGTTTGCTATGTAAAAGGCGGACAGGCGATCGGTATTGGTGCAGGTCAGCAGTCCCGTATCCACTGCACGAGACTGGCAGGACAGAAAGCGGATAACTGGTGGCTGCGTCAGTCTCCCCAGGTGCTTGGACTGCAGTTTGTAGACGGCCTTGGACGCGCAGACAGAGACAATGCCATCGATGTTTACATGGGTGATGAATACGAAGATGTGCTGGCAGATGGCGTATGGCAGACCCGTTTCAAGGTAAAGCCTGCTGTCTTTACGAGAGAAGAAAAGCGTGCATGGTTAAACCAGCTGACCGATGTAACCCTTGGCTCTGACGCATTCTTCCCGTTTTCCGATAACATTGAACGCGCACATAAGAGCGGCGTAAAATACATTGCACAGCCCGGCGGCTCCGTCCGGGATGATGCGGTCATCGAATGCTGTGATAAGTATGACATGGCGATGGTATTTACCGGAATCAGACTGTTCCATCACTAAGCTACACAAAACGGCACACCGGCTCGGATGGGCAGTGGCTGAAACTCCGGGGGCAAAGCGGTGGCATCGCAAAAAAAGCAGGATATCGCCTGGTATCGGAAGGCGGTAAAGATTGAAAAATAAAAACCAGATACCCGAGAGGCGAAGCCTTTCTGGCATCTGGTTTTTTTATAAAAATCTTTTTGTTACAATAATTATTTTCCGGAAAATTCTCAGATCACATCATCCGGCTGAGGATCGTATCCATATCCGCCGTCATAAGATTGTTCCGGCTTTAAGCTTAAATAATAACCGGCGTTGGTAATCTCGGTATAAGGAGTTACATACAGGCTTGCAATACCGCAGGTAACACCTGTAAGCAGATACCAGAGGATGAAGGAAAGCTGCAGCACGAAGAATTCCCACAGATGACCGCTCATCAGCTCTTTACTTTCATTGACACACTGACGGATTCCCTTATTGGGATCTTCTGCCAGAATGTAGAAGGCCTGGGAATAACGCAGTGCAGCGATGATGCCGGGGATGTAGCACAGGCAGCTCCACAGCATGATGAACAGACCCATCCAGAGGGAAAGACCAAAAATCTTGAGCAGCATGGGAAAGTATGCAAGCAGCTCGGAAATTCCGGCTTCTTCATGCTTGAAAACCTTCAGGCTGTACGCATAATAACCAAACTGAACGGTACCGAGCAGCAGGCTGATAACGATCGCAACAACCAGGTAGATCAGGAAAGCGCCGATGCTAGGGACGTAGTTTAAAAATGCACTGTCTTCATACATGCCGGAGCTGATGGCTGCAGCAAAGTAGGTAGTGAAGCCGCAGATACTGGAAACAATACCAAGAATGATCTGCGCGGCGAGCTGGATCGCCCAGAAAACAAGGGTGGTGAGTACCGGATGCGGATTTGCCGCTTTCATAGCGTCCTTGGCATCCTGTTTGAGTAAGGCACGATTCATAAGTGAGTCCTCCTGCATAAGAAAGTATAGTTATAACATTTGTACAGCAGGGTATTCCGAAACTGATAAAAATATCCCTGCAAAAGGTATTTTATCACACAACAGGGGAAAAGAACATTATTATTTTCTTAAGAACGATGTTGTATTTTAATGTTTGTTTTGATAAGATAAAACAATAATAAGGAAATGAAAGGATGGGAGATAAGGAAAATGGCTGAATTCTCGAAAGAAAATCCTGCAGCAGAAGAAGCAAAGGAGCCTGTTTCCAGAAACTTCATCGAGCAGATGATTGATAAAGATCTGGAGGAAGGCGTTTACGAAACAGTACATACCAGATTTCCGCCGGAACCCAACGGATATCTGCATATCGGACATGCCAAGAGCATTCTGTTAAATTATGGACTTGCAAAGCAGTACGGCGGTAAATTCAATCTCCGTTTTGACGATACCAACCCGACGAAGGAAAAGATCGAATTTGTAGAATCGATCAAGGCGGACGTAAAATGGCTGGGCGCAGACTGGGAGGACAGACTGTTCTTTGCATCCAACTATTTCGACCAGATGTATGAGGGCGCTGTAAAGCTGATTCAGAAAGGCAAAGCTTACGTTTCTGATCTTTCCGCGGATCAGATCCGTGAATACCGCGGTACGCTGACCGAGCCGGGTAAGATGGATCCCGGTGCAGAGAGAAGCGTAGAAGAAAACCTCATTCTGTTTGAAGAGATGAAAGCGGGCAAATATGCCGACGGCGAAAAGGTTCTGCGCGCCAGAATCGATATGGCAAGCCCGAATATGAATATGAGAGATCCGGTTATTTATCGTGTGGCGCACATGACACATCACAATACCGGAGATAAATGGTGTATCTATCCGATGTACGATTTTGCACATCCCATCGAGGATGCCATCGAGGGCATTACCCATTCCATCTGTACGCTGGAATTTGAAGATCACCGTCCGCTGTACGACTGGGTGGTACGGGAGCTGGAATACAAACCCTATCCGCCCCGTCAGATCGAGTTTGCAAAGCTGTATCTGACCAATGTTGTTACCGGCAAACGTTATATTAAGAAGCTGGTAGAGCAGGGCATCGTAGACGGCTGGGACGATCCCCGTCTGGTTTCCATCGCAGCGCTTCGCCGCAGAGGCTTTACACCGGAATCCATCAAACTGTTCGTAGACCTGTGCGGTATTTCCAAGAGCAATTCTTCCGTAGATTATGCGATGCTGGAGTATTGCATCCGGGAAGACCTGAAATTAAAACGCGCCAGAGTGATGGCAGTGGTTGATCCGGTGAAGCTTGTGATCGACAACTATCCGGAAGACCAGATCGAGTATCTGGACGCTCCGAACAACCTGGAAAACGAAGCACTGGGCAGCCGTAAGGTTCCGTTTGGCAGAGAGCTTTATATCGAACGCGAAGACTTTATGGAGGAGCCTCCGAAGAAGTACTTCCGTATGTTCCCCGGCAACGAGGTGCGCCTGATGAACGCGTACTTTGTAACCTGCACAGGCTGTGAAAAGGATGAAAACGGCAATGTAACCGTAATCCATGGAACCTACGATCCTGCAACCAAGTCCGGAAGCGGCTTTGAAGGACGTAAGGTAAAGGGCACCATTCATTGGGTAGCGTGCCAGACTGCAGTCAAAGCAACCGTTCGTCTGTATGAGAACATCATTGATGAAGAAAAGGGCGTTTACAATGAAGACGGCTCCCTGAATTTAAATCCCAACTCCCTGACCGTAAAGGAAGCATGGATCGAGCCTTCCTTAAAGGATGCAAAGCCTTACGAAAGCTTCCAGTTCGTCAGACAGGGATACTTCTGCGTAGATTACAAGGATTCCAAGCCGGGCGAGCCGGTATTTAACCGGATTGTATCCTTAAAGAGCTCTTTTAAGCTTCCGAAAAAGGACTGAGCCTATGCAGGATCTGGTAATTGAGTGGAAAGAGGATGGGACCCATCTTTACGAACAGATTTATCAATATATCAGAGACGAAATCAGAAGGGGGAAGCTTCTCTGTCAGGAGAAGCTTCCCTCGACGCGTTCTCTGGCGGAATATTTGCAGGTATCCCGTAGTACGGTAGAGCTGGCGTATGACCAGCTTGTGGCGGAGGGATATCTGGAGGCGGTACCCTATAAAGGATATTTTGTCGCACGGGTGGAGGAACTGTACCAGATGGAGACTGCGCCGGAGGCAGGAATAACGTCTCACGAACAGGCTGGCAGCTTTTCACGTGCAGATGCAGGCGGCGATTGCCTTTTCCTTTCAGATGCCGCTTGCGCATCCAAAGCTGCATTGGACGACTCGTCTGCTGCGGTGCCCGTTCAGATCGATTTTTCTCCAAATGCGATTGATATGCGTAATTTCCCGTTTGATTTATGGCGGAAAGTCAACAGAAACGTTCTGAATCTAAACAACCGAGATCTGTTTTTGCCGGGAGATCCGATGGGCGATCTTTCGCTGCGCCGCACGATTTCCCGATATCTGCATGCATCCCGTGGCGTGACCTGCAGACCGGAGCAGATCGTGGTTGGAGCGGGAAACGATTATCTGCTGATGCTGCTCCGTTATGTTTTTGAGGAAACAATCACAGCGGCGTTTGAAAATCCGACCTATCCGCGTGCATGGAAGATTTTTCAGCTCTTTGCGGGGGAAGTGGTTACGGTATCGTCGGATGCCAGCGGAATCTGCATAGAAGAGCTGGAAAAATCGGGCGCGCAGGTGGTCTATGTGATGCCGTCGCACCAGTATCCCACCGGGCGTATGATGCCGATCGGGCGCAGGACAGAGCTTTTAAACTGGGCAGCACGGGAAAAGGAACGCTATATTATAGAAGATGATTATGACAGCGAATTCCGTTACCGTGGAAAGCCCGTGCCGTCCCTGCAGGCGAGTGATGCGGCGGGAAAGGTGATCTATATGGGAACCTTTTCCAAGTCGATTGCACCTGCAATCCGTGTCGGGTATATGGTGCTGCCGGAGGTTTTGCTGGAGCGCTACCGGCAAAAATGCGCCTGCTTTTCGTGTACGGTTTCGAGAGTCGACCAGGCGGTGCTGGAGCAATTTCTGGACAGCGGTGCGTTTGAACGGCATTTGAACCGGATGCGGAAAAGCTACAGCAGAAAACATGAAGCGCTGCTGGACGGGCTGAAACCCTTTTTTAGGCAATTTGACCTTTCGGGGGAAAATGCGGGACTGCATCTTTTGCTCACGGATCGCGTCGGACGCAGCGAAAAAGAGCTTGTCGACGCGGCACGCCGACAAGGTGTGAAAGTCTATGGTCTGTCGTCAGCGCTTGTGGGGGCAGCTGTCCCGGAGGCTGTGTGTCGCGCAACCGTTTTGATCGGCTTTGGCGGCCTGACGGAGGACGAAATCCGGGATGGTCTGGAGCGGCTTGCAGCGGCGTGGCTGATCGAAAAAAGATTGTGATTTTTTAGGGATAAATATAGGATTATTGGGGTTGACGAACCAGATGGAAAACGTTATAAATGAGGTGGTATTGATTTTTAATACCCGAGAATATAACACAACACGGAGGAATTCAGATGGGGATCATGAGTTCAGAATGGCGTGGCAGACTGCAGCATTGGATGCGCACGCTGAAGGATGATTTTTACAGACCTTTGGGGGAGATTTCCTGGGAAGCGTTCCGCACAATGGAGCATTTATCTCAGGAGGAAGCGATGAATGGACCGTTCGAGCCTGTAGAGCCCGGCTTTACCTGGGGCAAGACCTGGGAATATTGCTGGTTTAGAGGCAAAGTGGTTCTGCCTGCAGAAGCACAGAGCAAGAGAATTGTCATGGATTTAAAACCGGACGGCGAATCCACGTTGTTTGTAAACGGTCAGGAATTTGGTACCTACCGTGCTTCCTGGGTAACCCAGAAGCATCATTTCGTAGAAGATAACGTTCTGACCACTGACGCAGTGGCAGGAACAGAATATGAAATTCTGATGGAAACCTACGCAGGCCATTATTATCCGGAATCTCCGGACGGCGGCTGCGCAACCGGCCCGGTACTTCCCGGCGCATATCAGGACCCGCTGGAAGAGGGCAAGAGACGTACCCTCGGTATCTGCACCTTCGGTATCTGGAATGAAGACGCATATCAGCTGTGGATGGATGCAGACACCTTAAGACAGCTGTTGGACAAGCTCGATCCGAATTCCCTGCGGGCTGCAAAGATCGCAGAGGCGCTGGAGGCCTTTACCCTTGTGGTTGATTTTGAGCAGGATGAGGCTGGCAGAATCGCATCCTACAAGGCAGGCAGAGAAGCACTCCGCCCTGCACTGGAAGCGAAGAACGGTTCCACTATGCCTGTATTCTACGCAATCGGCAATGCCCATATCGATCTGGCATGGCTGTGGCCGATGGCAGAGACACACAGAAAGACAGAGCGTACCTTTGCAGCACAGCTGCGCCTGCTGGAAGAATATCCGGAATACAAATATATCCAGAGCCAGCCTGCCGGCTATGAAATGTGCCGTAAATACTACCCCGAGCTGTTTGAAAGAATCAAACAGGCGGTTAAGGATGGCCAGTGGATCGCAGAGGGCGCGATGTGGGTAGAACCGGATACGAATATGGCTTCCGGTGAAGCGTTGATCCGTCAGCTGCTCTACGGCAAACGCTATTATCAGGAAGAGTTCGGCGTAGACAGCAAGATGCTGTGGCTGCCCGATACCTTTGGTTATACCGCTGCACTGCCTCAGATTTTGAAGAGCTGCGGCGTTGAATATCTGGTAACTCAGAAGATTTTCTGGTCTTACAATGAAGGCGAACAGTTCCCTTACCATTATTTCTACTGGGAAGGCATGGACGGCACGAAGATCAGCTCCTTCCTGCCTACCAGCTACACCTACCGCACCGACCCCACCGAGCTGATGAACGTGTGGGAGAACAGAAGCCAGAAGAGAGATCTGGATGCATTCCTCCTGCCCTTTGGTTACGGCGATGGCGGCGGCGGCCCGGCAAGAGACTATCTGGAATATGCGAAGCGTGAGGCTGACCTGGAAGGCTGCCCGAAGGTAAAACTGGAAGGTCCTATCGAGTTCTTCCAGGATATGGAGGCAGAAGGCGGACCGAAGCATACCTATACCGGAGAGCTGTATTTCAGCGCTCACCGCGGAACCTATACTTCTCAGGCAATGGTGAAGAACAACAACAGAAGATGTGAGCTTTCCATGCGTGATCTGGAATTGTGGGGCACGCTGGCAGCCCAGAAGGGACAGACCTATCCTGCAGAGGCAATTGAGCGTCTGTGGAAAGAAGTCCTGCTGCATCAGTTCCACGACATCCTGCCCGGTTCTTCCATCGCAAGAGTTTATGAGGACGCGGAAAAAGCATTCCATGCAATTCTGGAGGAAAGCCATGAGCTGACTGCAAAGGCAGTTGCAGGTCTGGTAGAAGCCGGAAATGGCGTGACTGTCGGCAACTCCCTGGGATTTGCATATGACACACTGGTTGAGCTGCCGGAAAGCTTTGCGGCAGGTGCACAGACCAGAGAAGGCAAGGCTGTTCCCACCGAAAAGATCGGTGACAAGGTATATGGTCTTACAGAAGTTCCTGCTTATGGTATGGTTTCCCTGGTTCCTGCAGACACCCGGACCAAGGCGGCAGACAGTGTTTCCCTGACTCAGGACGGCGATACCTTCATTCTGGAAAACAATCAGGTGAAGGCTGTCGTAGACGGCAAGGGTGAGGTGGTATCCTTTGTTCTGAAGACAAGCGGCAGAGAGTTCGCAGCTGAGCCGATGAACCGTTTCCACTTATATAAAGATGTTCCGCGTCTGTTCGATGCATGGGATATCGATTCCAACTACATCGATCAGGAAATCACCGCTGCAGAGGATGTAACGGTAACCGTTGAAAGCACAGGCAGCCTGCGCAGTGTCCTGAAGGTAACCGGCCGCATCAGCAATTCGCCCTTCGTTCAGTACATCCGTCTGGATGCAGACAGCACAAGACTGGAGTTCGAAACTGCCATCGACTGGAAAGAGCTGCATCGCCTGCTAAAGGTTGGCTTCCCGGTCAACGTATTTGCAGAAAACGGGATCAACGAAATGCAGTTCGGTTATGTAGAGCGGCCTACCAGACGCTCCAGAGCATATGAAAAAGACCGGTTTGAGGTTTGCAACCATCGTTACAGCGCTCTGTGTGATCAGGCTCACGGTGCCGCAGTGCTCAATGACTGCAAGTATGGTATCAGCATGAACGGCAATGCACTTGAGCTGACCCTGCTCCGCGCAGCAGCTGCTCCTGAGATGCACGCAGACAACAGAGAACATCACTTCACCTATGGCTTTACTGCATGGGAAGGCAGCTTTGCAGACAGCGACGTAGTTCGTCAGGGCTATGAGATGAACGTAAAGCCTGTTATTACAGCCGGTGTTGTGGATACCTTCAGCGCCTTCGGTGTAGAGAAAGACAACGTTATTCTCGAATCCGTGAAGCTGGCTGAGGACGGCAGCGGCGACCTGATCCTGCGCCTGTATGAAGCGAAGAAGGCAGCAGTCAATACGAAAGTATTCACCGCGCTCAACGTTGCACAGGCATGGACCTGCGATATGCTGGAAAAGAAAGAAGCAGAGGTTGCTGTGGAAGATAACACCGTATCCCTTGATTTCAGGGCATTCGAAATCAAGACCCTGCGCCTGAAGCTGGCATAAAAAAGACTTATCGGAAACATAAAACCCCGGCAGAATCCTTAGGAAAAGCTTCTGTCGGGGTTTTTACGTGAAAGCAACCGGGCGATGTGGCGTAGCGGCAGAAGCAAAGCCTTTTCAGATCAGTCCCTCTGCGTTGTTGTCGATTAAGAGCATGTTGAGCTTTTTCCAGCGCTGCAGCTCGGCTCGGGTGAAAAGAAGATGCTGCTGCAGGTTGTCGGTCAGCTCCTGCGGCTTCAATGTGATGAAGCATTTGAACGCACAGGGCATCAGATCGGTGCTGGAAATACCGCAGAGCAGACCATCTGTGAAACTGCGCCGTTCCAGCGGGTTGAAGATGTAAAGCAGATCTTCCTCCAGCGGATTGTACTGGTTGACGAAAGAAAATCGGATCAGCATGTCACTGTACAAAACGGTGCCGGTATAAAAAGTTTCACTGCTGCGCCCGTTTCCGGAAAGCGTGCAGATTGAGAAGGTTGCTTCATAGGTATTTGGTACGTCGGTCTGCGCGCCGATGTCGATGATGCCGTCTTTGATCCGGCGGCAGCGTCCGTCATAAAAATAAAAATAGAGCCGCCTCGCCTGGAAAAACGGGTTTTTCTGCATTCGACCGGGAACGTCTGTCGTTTCAGTGGCAGCAGGTACGCCAAAGACAAAAGGATGCTGTATATCCGGGTGAATCGCAGTCAGCTGTGCGGGGGAAACCTGCAGAATCTGACTGATTTCATAGAGCGTTTCCAGATCGGGAGAAATCTCGCCGCTTTCATATTTGCAGACGGTGGCGCGGCTTTTGTGGATCGCATCGCCGAGCTGCTGCAGCGTCAGTCTGGCGGCTTTTCGGTAGGATTTGATTTGATTGCCGACATAACAGGTAAATTCGTTCATGGTTCGTCCTCTGTGTATTTGTTTCATATAAATATCCGAAAAACGAAAATCGGATTTTTCCGGATTCAGTATAACAAAAAAATGCCGAAAAAGCAAAATTAAAAGAAACAACTCCGAAATAAGTTTCTTAGAACGAAATTGTGAAAAGTTGCATATTTTTACAGAACAGCTACAATAAACGGCATATCGAAGAAAAATCTGTATCTGCCAAAATGCTGCAACGACAGTGACAATCGCAGGGAAAACGGGGGATTCCTGCGGTTTTGAATGTCAAAGCGTTTTGGAAGAAATACGGAATGGAGGAGAGAATGAAAGAGAAAAAAGGGAGCTTCAGCGGCTCAATCGGATTTGTGCTCGCTGCGGCGGGGAGTGCGGTAGGCGTCGGAAATATTTGGCGTTTTCCTTATTTATGTGCAAAGGACGGCGGCGGACTGTTTCTGATTATTTATCTGGTGCTGGTGCTGACATTTGGTTTTGTTCTTTTGACAACGGATGTGGCGATCGGGAGGAAAACAAAGAAAAATGCACTGAATGCATTTGCTGCGATTTGTCCGAAGTGGAAATTTCTGGGATATCTGACGTTTCTGGTCCCGGTGCTGATTATGACTTATTATTCGGTCATCGGCGGCTGGATTACGAAATATTTTGTGGAATATCTGGTATCTGGGGACAACGTGCCTGCGCAGGACGGATATTTCACTTCATTTATCACGTCAAAGGCAGCCCCGATCGTGTTTATGCTTCTGTTTCTGGCGCTGACAGCAGCGGTCGTTTACGGTGGTGTGGAAAAGGGAATCGAAAAGGTTTCGAGCTTTATTATGCCGGTGCTGGTTGTTTTGATTGTGGCGATTGCGATTTTTTCCTTGACGCTGTCGGCAGAAGGGGAGGACGGTACGGTTCGGACGGGAATGCAGGGACTGGCGATTTATCTGCTGCCGGATTTTCATGGACTGACGGTGAAACGGTTTCTGGAGATTTTGCTGGATGCGATGAGCCAGCTGTTTTTCTCCCTGAGTGTTTCGATGGGTATCATGGTGACTTACGGTTCCTATGTAAAAGATGACGTGGACTTAAATAAAACGACGAACCAGATCGAAATTTTTGATACAGGAGTTGCATTCCTCGCTGGAATGATGATTCTGCCTGCTGTTTATGTGTTCCTTGGAAAAGAGGGCATGGCGTCCGGCCCCAGCCTGATTTTCATTTCGCTGCCGAAGGTCTTTGCGGCGATGAGAGGCGCAGGAAGAATCGTGGCAATCGCCTTTTTCCTGATGATGGGCTTTGCGGCGCTGACATCGTGTGTATCCGTTATGGAAACGCTGGTTGCAAACTGTATGGAAGTATTTCATCAAACGCGCAAAAAGATGTGTGGACTGATCGGCGTTTATTCGCTGGTAACGGCGGTGCTGATCTGCCTTGGCTACAACGTGCTTTACTTTGAACTGCCGCTGCCAAACGGTTCCACCGGACAGCTGCTCGATGTGATGGACTATATCAGCAACAGCTTTCTGATGCCGTTTATTTCCTTGCTGACGAGTATCCTGATCGGCTGGGTGATTGGCCCGGACTGGATCGTTGGTGAGGTGGAGAAAAACGGTGAGCGCTTTACAAGGGCGAAGCTGTATCGTGTTATGATCAAATACGTCGTGCCGGTTGTGATGCTGATCCTGTTTTTGACCTCGACAGGACTGTGGAATAGGATTGCGTAAGGATTGATTCTAATTCTTAAATATATTAAAATTGCATAAAAGCTCTTCTATAAAATAAAATGTATGGTATAATATAACCAACAAAGTCGTTAAAAATCTAATGATTCAGAAAACGTACATCTTATTTACAGGAGGGCTTTTACAATGGCAAGATTTACATTACCAAGAGACTTATATCATGGAAAAGGTGCCCTGGAAGCACTTAAGACATTTAAGGGCAAGAAAGCAATGATTTGTGTTGGCGGTGGCTCCATGAAGCGTTTTGGATTTTTAGCCAGGGCAGAGCAGTATCTGAAAGAAGCCGGCATGGAAGTGCAGTTATTCGAGGGTATCGAACCAGACCCTTCTGTTGAAACTGTTATGAAAGGTGCGGCTGCGATGCAGGCATTTGAGCCGGACTGGATTGTTGCAATGGGCGGAGGTTCTCCAATCGATGCAGCAAAGGCAATGTGGATTAAATACGAATATCCAGATATCACATTTGAAGATATGTGTAAAGTATTTGGGATTCCATCCCTTCGCCAGAAAGCACATTTCTGTGCAATTTCTTCGACATCTGGAACAGCGACCGAAGTGACTGCATTTTCGATCATTACTGATTACGAAAAAGGAATCAAATATCCAATTGCAGATTTTGAGATAACACCGGATGTTGCTATCGTAGACCCGGATTTAGCAGAGACGATGCCACAGAAATTAGTTGCACACACAGGAATGGATGCGATGACACATGCGATTGAAGCTTATGTTTCCACTGCAAACTGTGACTTCACAGATCCGCTTGCCCTGCATGCAATTAAGATGATTCAGAAAGATTTGGTAGATTCTTATCATGGAGACATGGCAAAGAGAGATTCCATGCACAATGCACAATGTCTTGCCGGAATGGCATTTTCCAATGCACTTTTAGGAATTGTACACTCCATGGCACATAAGACAGGCGCAGCGTTTGCAGATTATGGTGCACATATTATCCACGGAGCAGCAAATGCCATGTATCTGCCAAAAGTTATTGCATTCAATGCTAAGGATGAGACTGCAAAGAAACGTTATGGTGAGATCGCAGATTTCATGGAACTTGGCGGAAACAGCCTGGATGAAAAGGTACAGCTTTTGATTGCATACCTTCGCAAGATGAATGATGATTTAAAGATTCCGCATTGTATCAAGAACTACGGACAGGACAGCTACCCAACAGATCAGGGATTCGTTCCGGAAGAAGTGTTCTTAGAAAGATTGTCGGAAATTGCAGCGAATGCAATCCTGGATGCTTGTACAGGTTCAAATCCAAGACAGCCAAGCCAGGAAGAAATGGAAAAATTGCTGAAATGCTGTTATTACGATACAGAAGTAGATTTCTAAGCAAGAATGAAAAGGCGCTCCATCAGAAGTGGTGGTGCGCCTTTCTTATAGGAAACTTCGTTTCCATACGATAAAAAACGCTCTGCGAGGATGCGCACTCGGTGTACATGAGATCGAGGCTATTCCGTCAGTTTATGACTGCGGGATAGCCTCGTTTTTTCGTTAGGAGCCTCCGCTGCAACAGCCGGAGGCTCATTTGTTTCAGGGTTCAGTTTTCGTTTGCAGCTGTTTATTCTGCCGCCGGAGCATCGGATTCGGGAGTGGTTTCCTCAGTCTTTGCATTGTCGGAGGTTTCCTCAGCTGCAGGAGCTGCACCGGCTTCAGGCTCGCTGGAGTTTTCCATTGCTTCCGGAGCATCGGTCGCCGGAGCAGATTCTGCTTCTTTTGCAGCCTCTTCCTTTGCAAGTGCCTCCGCAGCCTCCTTTGCCTCTGCAGCAGCTTCGGCTACAGTGGTGTGAACCTTGTCTGCTACGTAGCGGGCAGCGTCTTTGGCCAGATCAGCGGCAGCACTTCCGGCCTGCTTTGCAGCGCCGGCAGCGGTGTGAGCGGCTTCTTCGACAGCCTGTACATCTTCGTTGCTGCGAACCTTGTCGACTATTTCGTTGATCTTGCCGGTTACGGTTTCGTATTCGCTGCTGTTTTTGATTCTGGAAACGGTGTCGCCGACTTTATTGAAAACAGTGTCGCGCAGCTGGACAGCCTTATCCTGAGCAGCCTTTAAGTCCAGGGTCACATAGGTATGCCCGTCCTCTTTCGTTTCGGAAGAAAAGACGGGAGTGTCTTCTTTTGCTTCTTCTTTGGCTTCCTCCGGATGCTCGCTTTCATCGACGAAATCATCGTCCGTGAAATCGGTGTCGTCAAAGTCATCCTCTGGATCTTTTTCGAAATCATCCTCTTCTTCCGGAGCTTCCTGCACTGCGGCTTTTTTATTCTGGAGATAATAATAAGCAGCGGCAGCAGCGGTGCCGGCGGTAACTGCGAGAGTGAAAAGTTTTCCTAATTTTTTAGCCATAATAATGCCCTCCATACATATACCAGAATATGGTTACTTATTTCTCTCATTTTAATACTATTTTATGAAAATGAAAAGGTCAGTATGTATGAAAAATCTATAAACTTAACATTGAAGTGACCCTGCAGGTATGATAGAATGAAACGACTCAGAAAGTCAATGACGCGGGGACAGACACATGAATGATAAATTTTTTGATTTGAAACAGGAAAAGCAGGACCGGATGATCAACGCATCTCTGAAGATTTTTTCCAGGGGCGGCTATCGACACGCCAGCACGGATGAGATCGTAAAGGAGGCGGGGATCAGTAAGGGACTGCTTTTTCATTATTTTGGAAGTAAACTGGGGCTGTACGGATTTCTGTTTGACTACAGCGCACGCTTTATGTTGTTGGAGCTTTCCAGAGAGGTAAAACGTTCCGAAACGGATTATTTTGCCCTGACAAAGCAGATGGAACAGGCGCGGATGCAGGTGATGAAGCTTTATCCGTATATGCAGCGGTTTCTGGATGTTGCGGTAAAAGAAGAGCATACGGAAGCGGTGGAGCGGATCGCGGAAAAGAAGCTGGATTACGAGGATCGGCTGCGGGCATACAGCATGCAGGCAGATTACAGCATTTTTGCACCATACGGGGATTCTGTGCGCGTGACAAAAATGGTGCGCTATACGATCGACGGGCTGACCGATGAGATGTCGGAGCGCTACGATTTTTCCCCGGAGAAGCTTTTTGCAGAGATCTGCGCTTATCTGGACACGCTGCAGCGGATGACCATAAAAGAGGCTTAAAGGCGCAAGCAACTGCGGAATGGAGGAAGAAGAGTGAAAGAAAAGCTTTATACGATACCGTTGAATGATGCGGTAAATGCGGGCGATGAGTGCCCTTTTTGTTATATCGAGCGGAATGTAGAGCAGGATCTGATGGATTTTGTGCTTGGCTCCTGCGCTTCGTACATGGAGAGCGATGTCCGTGAGGATACAGACCGGGAAGGATTTTGCCGCACGCACATGAAAAAAATGTTCGATTACGGCAACACCCTTGGCAATGGCTGGATTTTAAAAACCTACTATAAAAAACTGCTGTCCGAAATGGATGGCGAATTCAGGCATTTCAGGCCGCAGAAGCAGTCGATGGGGGACAAGCTGCGCAAAATTGCACCGAAAAACTCCGTGGCAGACTGGGTGCAGAAAAAGGAAAGCACCTGCTATATCTGCGACCGTTTCCAAAAAGAATACGAGCGCTATCTGGACACTTTTTTCTATTTATATGAAAAAGACCCGGATTTCAAAGCACGGATTGCAAAGAGCAAGGGCTTTTGCCTGCATCATTTTGGGGAGCTTTGCAGCAGCGCGGATACCAGACTGTCGGAGAAGGAAAAAGAGACCTTTTTCCCGGAAATTTTCGAGATCATGCAGAAAAATATGGAGCGTATGAGCGCAGATGTGGACTGGCTGATTGAAAAATTCGATTACCAGAACAAGGACGCGGACTGGAAAAATTCCAAAGATGCCATACAGCGCGGAATGCAGAATATCCGGGGCGGTTATCCGGCCGATCCGGTTTATAAAATGAATAAATAAAACAGGAGAAGTGAGAGAAAAGACATGAGTAATGCAAAAGAAACCAAAGTAGAAGACCACGATTATTCCCTGCAGCCGGTGCCTCAGTTTGCACGGCGCAGGCTGCTGACCATGTTTATGATCATGCTTGGCTTTACGTTTTTTTCGGCCAGCATGTGGACGGGACAGACGCTGGGCGATAGCCTTGACCTGTCCGGTTTTATCGGTTCCCTGATCCTGGGAGGCATCATTCTTGCAATTTATACCGGCTCTCTGGCTTATGTCGGTGCCAAAACCGGACTTTCCCTGGATCTGCTGGCACAGCATTCCTTTGGTGCAAAGGGCTCCTATTTGCCGTCTGTGCTGACCAGCTTTACCCAGATCGGATGGTTTGGCGTAGGCGTTGCGATGTTTGCAATTCCGGTTGCAAAACTGATCGCTCCGGAAAATCCCTGGCTGCCTTATTTGCTCGTTGCGATTGCCGGCATTTGCATGACCGGTTCCGCATTTTTCGGAATTAAGGCGATGACCATCGTCAGCTATATTTCCGTTCCGCTGATCGCAATTCTTGGCATTACGGCGATGGTAATGGCGGTCAAAACCGGTGACGTTCCGCTGGCTGAAAAATTTGCAGAAAGCCAAGGTATGAGCGTCATTGCAGGCGCCGGACTGGTCATCGGTTCCTTTGTCAGCGGCGGTACGGCAACTCCGAACTTTGCAAGATTTTCCAAAACGGCACTGCAGTCCGTTATCGTCACAGTAGTCGCATTCTTTATCGGCAATAGTCTGATGTTCTGCTTCGGCGCGTTCAGCGGCGTTTATGTAGGCGGAAACGATATTTTTGAAGTTATGGTTGCGCTGAACCTGACGGTATTTGCGATTATCGTCCTGGGCTTAAATATCTGGACAACCAATGATAACGCGCTTTATACCGCAGGTCTTGGACTGTCCAATATCACAAAAGTGCGTAAACGTCCGATGGTTGTAATTTCCGGTATTCTGGGAACCGTAACCGCGGTATGGCTGTACAACAATTTTGTCGGCTGGCTGAATATCTTAAACTGCACACTGCCTCCGGTGGGCATGATTGTTGTACTTGGCTATTTCTGCCATAAAGAAGAATACGAAAAATGGGATGTGATTCCCAGACAGGTCAACTGGTTCGCAATCGCAGGCGTCCTCATCGGCGCGGCTGTTGCAAATCTGGTTCCGTGGGGCATCGCTTCTGTCAACGGTATGGTTATTGCAGCGGTATGCTACCTCGTTGGCGAACTGGTAGAATGGAAGAAGAAAAAATGACATTACGAGAATTACCAATTGGAAAAACAGCTACAATTAAATCGGTCGGAGGAGAGGGTGCGCTTCGGCAGCACTTTCTGGATATGGGACTGATTCCGCAGGGCGACGTGACGATGGTGAAATATGCGCCCATGGGCGATCCGATGGAGTTGCGGATTCACAGCTATGAACTGACGCTGCGCCTGGCAGATGCGGAGAAAATTGAAATAGAGAATGTGCGGGACGTCTGTCCTGAGACTTCCCGGCAGATGGGGAAGCCGATTCCGCATCCGGGTCTGGGAGAAGAGGGAAAATATCACGATAAGGAAAAGGAAGATCCGCTGCCGGATCAGGAGGTGCTGACGTTTGCCCTTGCCGGCAACCAGAACTGCGGAAAAACGACACTTTTTAATCAGCTGACCGGCTCAAATCAGCATGTCGGAAACTTTCCGGGTGTTACGGTAGACCGAAAGGACGGTCAGATCCGTGGACAGGAAAATACGCTGGTAACGGATCTGCCGGGCATTTATTCGATGTCCCCCTATTCCAGCGAAGAGGTTGTGACGAGAAACTTTCTGCTGGAGGAGCACCCAAAAGGAATTATCAATATCGTGGATGCGACAAATATCGAACGGAACCTTTATTTGACGATGCAGCTGATGGAGCTGGATATCCCGATGGTGCTGGCGCTTAATATGATGGATGAGGTGCGGGAAAACGGCGGTTCCATTCTGGTTAATCAGATGGAGGCGCTTCTGGGCATTCCGGTTGTTCCGATTTCCGCAGCCAAAAACGAAGGCATTGAAGAGCTGATTTCCCATGCGGTTCATGTGGCAAAGTATCAGGAGCGCCCCGGACGGGTGGATTTTTGCGACAGTGAGGAAGACGGCGGTGCCGTGCATCGGTGTCTGCATGCGATCATGCATTTTATTGAAGATCATGCAAAAGAAGCGGAGATTCCGGTGCGGTTTGCAGCTTCAAAGCTTGCAGAGGGAGATGTCCTGATCCGGGACAGCCTGAAGCTGGATGAAAATGAAAAGGAAACCCTGGAACATATCATCTGCCAGATGGAAGCAGAGCGGGGGCTGGACCGTGCCGCTGCGATTGCGCACATGCGGTTTGATTTTATCGAAAAGGTGTGCGACGAAACGGTGATTCGCCCCAAAGAGAGTAAAGAACATATTCGCAGTCAGAAAATCGACCGAATTTTAACGGGAAAATATACGGCGCTTCCGTGCTTTGCAGGCATTATGGCACTGGTGTTTTTCCTGACTTTCAGCGTAATCGGATCAGGCCTGTCAGATCTGCTCGATGCAGGGATTACGGCGCTTGGAAGCTGGGTGGATGCGCACATGACAGCGTGGAACGTAAACGATGTGATTCATTCTCTTGTGATGGACGGTATTTTTAATGGCGTCGGAAGCGTGCTGAGCTTTCTGCCCATCATTGTGACGCTGTTTTTCTTTTTGTCGCTGTTGGAGGACAGCGGATATATGGCGCGGGTTGCGTTTGTGATGGACAAGCTGCTGCGCAAAATCGGTCTTTCCGGCAGAAGCATTGTGCCGATGCTGGTTGGATTCGGATGTACCGTGCCGGGCGTTATGGCGAGCCGGACGCTGCCCTCTGCCCGGGACCGGAAAATGACGATTTTGCTGACGCCTTTTATGAGCTGTTCTGCAAAGCTGCCGATTTATGCGTTTTTCACAGCGGCATTTTTCCCGAAACACGGGGCACTTGTGATGATTGCACTGTATTTTGGCGGAATTGTGATCGGGATTTTGATGGCACTTTTCATGCGCGGTACGTTGTTTCAGGGAGAAGCGGTTCCTTTTGTCATGGAGCTGCCAAACTATCGGATGCCGGGAGCCAAAAATGTTGGACATTTGCTCTGGGACAAGGCAAAGGATTTTCTGCAGCGGGCCTTTACCGTTATTTTCATGGCAACGCTGGTGATCTGGTTTTTACAGACCTTTGACCTGCATCTGAACATTGCAGCGGATTCGAAAGACAGCATACTTGCGCTGGCTGCCGGAAGCCTTGCATTTTTGTTTGCACCCATGGGCTTTGGAGACTGGCGGATCTCCACGGCGCTGATCACCGGATTTATGGCAAAGGAAAGCGTGGTTTCGACGCTTTCCGTGTTGTTTGGTTCCACCGGGGCGCTGCAGACGGTTCTGACGCCGCTTTCTGCTGCGAGCCTTCTGGTGTTCTGTCTGCTGTATACGCCCTGTGTGGCGGCGATTGCTTCGATTCGTCGGGAGCTTGGCGGAAAATGGGCGGTATTTGTCGTGGTCGGACAGTGCGTGATCGCCTGGATAGCGGCGTTTGTGGTCTATCAGGTTGGCCATTTGTTTATTTGATAATATAATGCCGGGTCTGCGGCGACTAAAATAGGAAATCAGGAGAGGTACATTATGAAAAACCAAAGCATAACCGAAGCGATGCTTCAATTTATCGAGGACAGCCCGACGGCATTCCATGCGGCGGCAAACGTAGAAGCGCTGCTTTTGGAAAACGGCTTTGAAAAGCTGGAAAATCTGGCGGAGGGAGCTCTCGTGCCGGGTGGAAGCTATTATACGATGCAGAACGGTTCTGCGGTGCTGGCGGTGAAAATCCCCGAAAATCCTGCCAAGGGTTTCCGGATTGCAGCAAGCCACAGCGATTCTCCGTGCTTTAAAATCAAGGAAGTGCCGGAGATGAAGGTGGAAAACACCTATGTGAAGCTGAATGTGGAAAAATACGGCGGCATGATTTTAAGCCCGTGGCTGGATCGCCCGCTTTCCGTTGCCGGTCGTGTGTTTGTGGCCGGAAAAGATGGAAAACCGGAGGTAAAACTCGTCAATCTGAAAAAAGACCTGTTGATAATTCCCAATGTAGCGATTCATTTTAACCGGGAAATCAACAATGGCTTTGCATACAATCCGCAGACAGACATGGCACCGCTGATGGGGCTGGATCAGGAGCTTTCGATCAAAAAGCTGTGCGCAGAAGCGGCAGACGTGGCGGAAGAGGAGATTCTTGGCAGCGATCTGTATGTGTATAACAGGGATAAAGGGCGCATCATGGGAGCGGACGATTCCCTGATCGGCTCTCCGCGTCTGGACGATCTGCAATGTGCTTATGCAACGCTGCGCGGATTTCTGGCATCGAAGCCGGAAGAATTTATCAGTGTGTATGCGCTGTTTGACAATGAAGAAGTTGGAAGCGGAACGAAGCAGGGCGCAGATTCCACGTTTTTGGAGGAGTTTCTGGAAATTGTTCTGGAAAATATCTATCCGGATAAAAACAGGCTCTGGAAGCGCAGCTTTTATCAGAACAGCTTTCTTTTGTCCGCGGATAACGGACATGCGGTGCATCCGAACCATCCGGAGAAGACCGATCCGACTAACCGTCCGTACTTAAACGGCGGCGTTGTGCTCAAATATAACGGCAGTCAGAAATATACGACAGACGGTTATTCTGCAGCAATTGTCCGCCAGATCTGCAATACCTGGGAGATCCCGCTGCAGACCTTTGCAAACCGTTCGGATATCGCAGGCGGCTCCACGCTCGGAAATATTTCTACTGCCCATGTCTCCATTCCCTCTGCGGATGTGGGACTGGCACAGCTGGCCATGCATTCTGCATTCGAGACAGCGGGGGTGAAGGATACCGAAGCACTGGCACAGCTGGCAGAGCATTTATTTGTGTGAGTTTCCTTTGACACGAGAGGACGAAATCGGAGTGTTGTTACCTGACCCGGGAAAAATTCGCTTCAAACGAAATTAAGACGAAAAATGTTGGATTTATTTCGCTATATAGGATGTAATTGCGTTAGATCATCGTTTGGAGGTGCGTTATGGACTATTTATCTTGTGCGGATGTTGTTTCTGACGAGTCAAATGTGAAAAGAATGATAAATTAATAATCGATTACCGTGATGCCCATTATATTGACGAATAAACTGGGAAAATATAAACTCCTTCGATACGGACTGATCGCAGGAGTTGTTTTGCTGCTGTTTCTCATAGGATTTAATTCTACCTGTAACGTAGTGATAATTGCTATCGATATATATGGAGTCTGGGCTTTTTTCAGAAGAAAAAAAGAAGATGATCTGGCATGGGAAGAGCGCCAGGCAAACGAAGAAAAAGAGCGAAGGGCCACAGAGTGCTATCAGAAAGCAGAGGATATCAAAAAGACAGATCTGGTGCAGGCGCGCGAACTTTACCGCGAGGCAATGGGGAACACAGTCCGCTGAAGGATTTGCCTCGGATCCATATGCTGTATGCAGAGAAATTGAAAAAAGAGGCAATAGACAATCTGAAATCGGAACAGCGCCCAGAAGCGTATCCATCCCGCATCGAGGCATGCAGAGAGGCTATTTTGGAAACGGGAAAGGCAATTTTCTGGCAAAAATGTATTTCCAGACAGCCGGAGAAAAATGATAAAGAAGTAAATCAGATGTATGAAGTGCAGAAGGAGCTTTATGTATATCTGGATTCCCTGGAGGATCTGAAACATTACGCGGAAAAGAAAAAGCGGATCGATGCGGAAATAGAAAGGGCAGAAGAAGAGCACGCAAGGGAAGCTGCTTTGTACGCGCAGAAAAAGAAGGAAGACGCTCTGCGGAATGCAGAGATGATGGGAGTCATTTTTGGAGCAGAGATGGAGGCATATTTGCTGGCAAGAGACTTTGCAGAAGAAATCAAAGAGGATCCCTGGCTGTATTGTGCCCTTACAGATGTCGATCCGTGGCTTGTGAATATACTGTAGGACTGCAAATCTGCGCCAGGCTGCACCGGACTTTACAGGAGAAGGAGAATGTTAATGCCCTACGATTTTCGGGATAATCGAACGAATTACGAAAAAGAAAAAGAAGTGCGGGAAAAGCGTCTGTCCGCTTATTCGGAAGACATTCAGAAAAGGACGTTGGAGCAGTCCTGTGAGCTGATCCGGCAGCTGGTGGAAGAGAGACAGCGGCAGGGGATGACCCAGCAGGAGGTGGCGGACATCACAGGAATTTTGCCTTCGAATCTGGCGCGGCTGGAGAGTGGAAAAAGAGTTCCGACACTGGTTGTTTTGCAGAAATATGCCTCCGCGTTGGGAAAACATATCGAGTTAAAGGTTTGCGACGGGGCGGAGGAATAAAATGGGGGAAGAGACTCAACCAATCGCCGGTCTGCATAGGGATATTGAAGAACTTCCGCACGCGGAGCTATTGACTGCCCTCCACGAAAACCACGACGAGCAGCATCTCTGGGACTGCATTGTTGTATTTGAGGGATATCCGTTTCAGACGATTTCCGGACTGCCGTTTTCCTATCAACTGAAAACCGGACGAAACGGCGAGCTGACGAAGGAGCTCTGGATTGATCGGCGGGAAAACAGCAAAAGCCTGGCGTGGAGCTCGGTGCGGCTGGCATTTGAAAAGACGGAAGGAAAGCCGGTTGTGACACGGCCGAAAGCACTGGGAGATATCCGCGGCATATCTTATATTTACGGGATTTTTTTGAAATTTGGGCTGATCGAGGCAGCACAGAAAGATACGAAAAAAGAAGAGACCTGAAAGTCGATTACTGTTCACTCGCGCCATTCGCAAACGGTACGAGTGAACTGCAATGGAAATTTTTTAAAATCCGCAAAAAGTCTTGCATTGCGCACACTCCTATGGTATTATGAATAAGCTGTCCGTAGAATATTACAGGCAGTGGCCGAAAGGCCTCGCGGATGAGAACAAGTACAGATAACCAATCAATATAAGACGAGGTGAAAGGAAATGAAAGCAGGAATCCATCCTAACTACTACCAGGCAACTGTAACCTGTAACTGTGGCAACACATTCGTAACCGGCTCTACCAAGCCCGAACTTCACGTTGAAGTTTGCTCTAAGTGCCATTCTTTCTACACTGGCCAGCAGAAGGCAGCACAGGCTCGCGGACGTATCGATAAGTTCAACCGCAAGTATGGTGTGGCAAGCAAATAAGAAATTGGGTAAGGTTGAGGTTTTTATAAATCTCAACCTTAATTTAATTGTGACAATAGAATGCGCGCTTTGCGAGCATTCTATTCCTTTTTATCGTATAGGAAACTTCGTTTCTATACGATAAAAACGCTCCGCGAGGATGCGCACTCGGCGCAAGGGTAGATGGTTGCTAAAGCAACCGCGCCTCGGCGCGAGAATGTGCTAAGGCACATTCTTATTCATGACAATAGAATGCTCGCAGAGCGTGCATTCTATTGTTTAGTGTGCAGAATTCTTTTTAATAAGGACTACAATTATGGGAAAAAAGAGAAAAAAAAGATGCTATTGCGGAATCGGCGGGCAGGCGGTTCTGGAAGGTGTCATGATGAAAAATCAGGACAGCTATGCGGTTGCAGTGCGCAGACCGGATGGCGAAATTGAGCTGAAAAAAGAAGATTATAAAGGAATCTGGGGCGATAAGAAGATCACGAAGATTCCTTTTTTACGCGGTGTATTTAATTTTATAGACTCGCTGGTGCTTGGCATGAGCACACTGACCTGGTCGGCGCAGTTTTTTGAAGAAGACGAGCCGGAGAAGAATATAGCCGACCAGAAGAAAAAGGCCAAAAAGCCGGAGCAGAAGGAAACGGTTTCGGATGCAGTCACAGAAAACGTGGATGGGAAAGCGGATGCGACGGATACGAAAGAGAAAAAATCCGGCGCGGCAGAAAGCATTGCAGTCGGCGGAACGGTTGCGCTGTCGATTCTGATGGCAGTTGCAATTTTTATCGTGCTACCGTATTTTCTGAGCATGCTGTTTTCCCACTATGTGCTGAATGAGTCGCTGCTGGCGATTGTGGAAGGCGTGCTGCGTATCGTGATTTTCGTTGCATATATAGCAGGAATTTCTGCGATGAAGGATATCCGGCGCGTATATATGTATCACGGCGCGGAGCATAAATGTATCAACTGCATCGAGCGCGGCAGAGAGCTGACGGTGAAAAATGTCCGCAAAAGCTCCAGACTGCACAAGCGCTGCGGAACGAGCTTTTTGTTGTTTGTCATGCTGGTGAGCATCGTACTGTTTTTGTTTATCCGGGTACAGAACCCGCTGTTGAGACTTGGATTGCGGATTCTTTTGATTCCTGTGATCGCCGGAATTTCCTATGAGCTGATTCGTCTGGCTGGACGCAGCGACAATTTCCTCGTTCGGATCATTTCTGCGCCTGGCATGTGGCTGCAGAGGCTGACAACCAAAGAGCCGGACGATTCGATGATCGAGGTTGCGATCGCCTCTGTGGAAGCGGTATTTGACTGGAAGGCGTATCTGAAAGAGACGTTTGGATACGACGTGGAGGACTGGGAAAAGCAGGATGCGGCGGCAAAAGCGCAGGAAGCAGAGGACGCAGAAGCGGCTGACGGTATGGAGGCAGGTAAAGCAGCTGCGGAAGAAAGTAGGGAGCAGTGATGGAGTACCGTAGCCTTTATGCTCTTGGAAAAGAAAAGCTGGCGGCAGCAGGCATCCCGGAAGCCGATCTCGATGCGCGGCTGTTGCTGGAATATGTCTGCCATACGAGCCGTAACGATCTGCTGGTGCACGGCGACCGCGAGGTTGCAGAGACAGAGCAGCAGGCGTATGAGCAGTTGCTTGCAAAACGCGCAGAGCATATCCCGCTGCAGCAGCTGACCGGAGAGCAGGAGTTTATGGGACTGACTTTTTTGGTCAATGAACATGTATTGATTCCTCGTCAGGATACGGAAGTTCTGGTGGAAGAAGTGATGAAAAATCTTCATGACGGATTTCGGATTCTGGATCTTTGTACGGGTTCCGGCTGTATTTTACTGAGCCTTTTACACTATTCCAACGATTGCAGCGGCGTCGGCGCCGACCTGTCGGAGGAAGCGTTGGAAGTGGCGCGAAAAAATGCAGAGCAGCTGGGGGAAAGCAGTGCGTTGTTTGTGCAGGGCGATCTGTTTGCGCCGGTCGAGGGAAAGTTTGAGATTATTGTATCCAATCCGCCTTATATCTGCTCCGATGTGATTCCGACGCTGATGGAAGAGGTGCGGGAGCATGAGCCGATGCAGGCGCTGGATGGCGGTGCAGACGGACTGGATTTTTACCGGAAAATCATACAGGGCGCAAAGGAGCATCTCTGCGGCGGCGGGCAGCTGTTTTTTGAGATCGGTTATGATCAGGGAGAAGCTGTGCAGCGACTGATGGAGCAGGCAGGCTACCGGGAAGTGGAGTGCGTGCAGGATTTTGCCGGACTGGACAGAGTCGTATTTGGAACGTTGTGGTAAGTTACAGTTCACTCGTGGCTTCGCGTTCACAGCTTCCATGCTTGCATGAGAATCTGTGAACACGAAGCTATGAATGACACGGGGAACTGTAACCGTTTTGACAGATAGAATGGAGAAAATCAGATGTTTGATAAACTGGAGGATTTGCTGATTCGGTTTGAAGAGATTATGGGCGAATTAAATGAGCCTGATGTCACAGCCAATCAGGAACGCTTCCGTGCCCTGATGAAGGAGCAGAGTGATCTGACTCCGATCGTCGAGGCGTATCGGGAATATAAAAAGTGCAATCAGGATATCGAAGACAGCCTGATGATGCTGGACGAGGAAAATGATCCGGATATGCGCGAAATGTTAAAAGAGGAGTTAAACAGCGCAAAGACCCGTGTTTCGGAGCTGGAGGAGGAGCTGAAAATCCTGCTGCTTCCCAAGGACCCCAACGATGAGAAAAACGTTATCGTGGAAATCCGTGCGGGTGCGGGCGGCGACGAGGCGGCGCTGTTTGCAGCGGTAATTTATCGGATGTATGTGCGCTATGCAGAGCGTCAGCGTTGGCGGGTGGAGACGATGGACGTGGAAGAAATCGGCATCGGCGGCATGAAATATGTCAGCTTCATGATTTCCGGTCAGGGTGCGTATTCGAGGCTCAAATATGAGAGCGGTGTGCATCGCGTGCAGCGTGTGCCGGAGACGGAGAGCGGCGGCAGAATCCACACCTCGACGATCACGGTTGCGATTATGCCGGAGGTAGAGGATTTCGACGTGCAGATCGATATGAACGACTGTAAATTCGATGTATTCCGTGCATCCGGAAACGGCGGTCAGTGCGTCAACACGACGGACTCTGCGGTACGTCTGACCCACATCCCGACCGGAATCGTGATTTCCTGCCAGGATGAAAAGAGCCAGCTGAAAAATAAAGACAAGGCGTTGAAGGTGCTGCGTGCAAAGCTGTATGATTTGGAACAGCAGAAGCGCCACGACGAGGAAGCTGAGCTGCGCCGCAGTCAGGTAGGAACTGGCGACCGTTCTGAGAAAATCCGTACCTACAACTTCCCTCAGGGACGTGTGACGGATCACAGAATCAAGCTGACACTGTACAAAATCGATGCGATCATGGACGGCGACATCCAGGAGCTGATCGATAACCTGACTGCCGCTGATCAGGCAGCAAAACTTGCAAAGATGAATCAGAACGTGATTGCCTGATCAGCAGGGTATTTAAATAGAGAATAAAAAAACCGCTCCCGCACCTCCGGACGATAAATTCCGGGTGCGGGAGCGGGTTTTTATAGTGATTTGCAGATACGTCACTGATCTTCTGATTCATGACAATAGAATGCTCGCAGAGCGTGCATTCTATTGTTTTATACAGTTTTAACAGTCTTTAACAGCTCGCGGATCTGTTCTACGGACAGCCATTCCGTATTATTGTCGGAGCTGTAGGAGAAGCCTTCGGCTACCTTGTGACCGCTCATGTCAGGCTGCTGTTTGTTGTTCCAGGTCATCTGGGGATATACGATGAAGTGCTTTTCGTATTCGTAGGTCGTAAAAGAATCCTCAGTTGTTACCATGATTTCATGCAGCTTTTCGCCGGGGCGGATACCGATTTCCTTGATTCCGCAGCCGGGAAGCATCGCTTCTGCGAGGTCGGTAATTTTAAAGGAAGGGATTTTGCTGATAAAGGTTTCGCCGCCTTTTGCTTCTTCGAGGGCTTTAATCACCAGTTGCACACCCTGCTCCAGGCTGATCCAGAAACGGGTCATGCGCAGGTCGGTGATCGGAAGCTCTGTCTGCCCGTCTGCGATGAGCTTGCGGAAAAACGGGATAATCGAACCGCGGCTTCCTGCAACGTTGCCGTAGCGAACGATCGAGAAGTTGATGTCCTTATTGCCGACATAGGCGTTTGCTGCGATAAACAGCTTGTCGCTGACGAGCTTTGTGCCGCCGTAAAGGTTGACCGGGTTTACCGCTTTGTCGGTGGAAAGCGCAACGACCTTTTTTACATTGGTGTCCAGGGCTGCCTCGATGATGTTCATCGCGCCGTGAATGTTGGTCTTGATCGCTTCGTTCGGGTTATATTCACAGGCGGGAACCTGCTTTAAGGCTGCTGCATGGATGACATAATCAACACCTTCAAATGCGCGGCGCAGACGCTCCTGATCTCTGACGTCGCCGATGAAGAAGCGAAGCTTGTCTGCATATTCCTTGAATTCATTTTCCATCATCCACTGTTTAAATTCGTCTCTGGAATAAATGATCACCTTTTTGGGGTTGGAGTGCTCCATGACATAACGGGTAAAGCATTTGCCGAAAGAGCCGGTACCACCTGTAATCAGAATTGTTTTACCATCTAATAACATATATACATTCCTCCGCTGAATTGGCAGGATAAGCCAATCATTCAATCCTTATTATCATAACATAAAGTGAGCGCAATTGCATCATCTTTTTTATTACAGCGTCTGCAAAAATCCCATGAGCCGCAGTGCGATCCGCAGTGCACCTGCATCGGAGGGATGCAGTCCGTCGGGCATATAGGTTTCCTTGATGATATCGACCTTGGGCTGTAAACCGCTTGTGGAGAAAAGATCGAGAACCGGAAGTCCGTAAAATTCAGCAACTTCGCGGATGATAGAAACATATCCGGCGAGGTTTGTTTCCTCCGGCAGACCGTTTTCTTTTGACACCTCATCTTCGCTGCAGCGGTGCAGTGGCGTCATGAACAGGATGTTTGCATTTGGAAAGCGGTTGATGAGCTTTTCACACAAAACGTGCATTGCGCCGTAAAAGGTGTAAGGATCGCGGGATTCAAACGTGCCGAGCTTTGCGTCCCCGTGTCCGAAATCGTTGGTTCCGCCGAAAACAACGACAACGTCCGCATCGGAATCCATCGAATCAACGCGGTTGACAAAGGAAAGATCAGGCTCCTTTGTCGTCAGGTTTTCGGTCTGGCAGGCGATTCTGGTTGCGCTGATGCCATAATTTTTTACAATAGCGCCGGAAAGCTTCCCGAATACGGAAACATAACAGTGCTCTGCATCAGAAGCGCCGACCCCCTCTGTGATGCTGTCCCCTAAAAAATAAATCTTTTTACCTTTTAATTCCATGATAAATTGTCTCCCCTTTTTTATGCAGTTTTGTATAGCTACGTTTTTGGAACGCTGTAATCTGTAGCTGACTGCAGCTTCGAAAAATCAGCAGACCGCAGTCGATCTTCCCTGTTATCATAGTCTTTTCTGGAAAGTTCTGCAAGGCATTCGCAAACCGCCGGAAAGTATGATATACTTGACTACAGTTCACTCGTGGCTTTGTGAGCAGCGGAAAGTATCGAAGATGCGCTTTTGCGAATGGCGCGTGTGAACTGTAACTACTTGACTACAACAATCCCAGTCTAATGATGAGAGGAAAAAACGATGTCTCTGCAGTTTATCACCGGTGCGTCCGGATCCGGAAAAAGCACCTATATCGATCAGCAGATTATCGCCCGTTCCGAAAGAGAACCGGAGGGGCGTTTTTTTATCCTTGTGCCCGACCAGTTTACGATGCAGACACAGAAGGATCTGGTCAGTCTGCATGACCGGAAAGGGATTATGAATATCGACGTCCTTAGCTTCGGACGTCTGACGCACCGCATTTTTGAGGAGATGGGCGCAAATCGGCTTCCGATGCTGGACGATACGGGAAAAAGCCTGATTATCCGGCGTGTGGCGGCGGGACAGAGGATGGAGCTTCCGGTGTTGGGCGGCAGGCTTGGACAGACGGGATATATCCATGAGGTGAAGTCTGCGATTTCGGAGTTTATGCAGTACGGAATCGGTCTGCAGGAGCTGGATCAGCTGACAGAATTTTCAAAAAAACGAGGACAATTATACTATAAATTAAAAGATCTGAGGACAATTTACGAGGGCTTTCAGCAGTTCATCCGGGAAAAATATCTGACGACGGAGGAATCGCTGGAGGTGCTGGCGTCGTATGTGCCGCAGTCGAAGCTGTTGAAGGACAGCGTGATTGTATTCGACGGGTTTACGGGCTTTACGCCGGTACAGAACCGGGTCATCGCAGAGCTGATGAAGCAGGCAAAAGAAGTGATCGTCACAGTTACCCTCGGAAGTGGGGAAAATCCATGGGAGGAAATCCGGGAGCAGGAGCTTTTTTCCATGAGCAAAAAGACGATACAGACGCTTGCAAAGCTTGCACGGGATGTAGAAATTCCCATCGCGGACGTCGTTGAAATTGCACCGAAATGTTCGCCGCGGTTTTCGGAAAAAGGAATGCTGCAGCATCTGGAAAAATACCTGTTCCGCTATCCGGTGTGCGTGTGGAAGCCTGCGCCTGCAGAAGGGAGCACGCAAAGCGTTTCTGCCGGAATGGTGGTGCAGGAGTGTGCAGAGACTGGCGGGCAGGAACAGTCTGCGGCGCAGAGCGCTGCGATTGGCCTGCCGCCCGTGCAGCTTCGTCTTCTGGAAGCCTCCACACTGCGGGAGGAGGTGCGTCAAATCTGTATCGCAATCCGGCGGCTCGTGACGCAGCAGAATTACTGTTATCGGGATATCGCGGTCATCTGCGGGGATTACACCTCATATGCAAGCTGCATCGAGCAGGAGTTTGCGGCATTCGGCATTCCGGTCTATCTGGATCAGACGCGGGGCGTCACCCTGAATCCGTTTATTGAGTATATAAAAAGCGCACTGCAGGTACGGGTAAAGAACTATAGCTATGAATCTGTTTTCCACTATCTGCGCAGCGGTCTGGCGGATTTTGCGCCGGAGGAAACGGATCGGCTGGAGGTTTATGTACGGGCGTTGGGTATCCGTGGGCGGAAAAAATGGGAGACGCTGTTTGTGTATCCGACGGAAACTATGCTGGACGCAAAGGCTGAGCTGGCGCAGCTGAATGCGCTGCGGGAGCGGCTGGTTTTGGGGCTTGCGCCGTTGTATGGAAAATACAAAACGACGAAGGAGTACGCACAGGGGTTGTATGAGTTTATCGCACAGAGTAAAATCCAGCAGAAGCTAAAAAGCTTCGAGCAGCGCTTTGCAGAGGCGGGCGATCCGGTGCGGGAGCGGGAGTATGCGCAGATTTACCGACTGGTGATGGATTTGCTCGATCAGATCGTGAGCCTGGTCGGGGAAGAGGAGACGACGGCAGAGGAATTTGCAAAGCTTCTGGAAGCCGGATTCGAAGAACTGCAGGTTGGCACGATTCCCCAGAATGTGGACCGCGTGGTGGCGGGGGATATGGAGCGGACGCGTTTAAAACAGGTGAAGGCGCTGTTTTTTGCAGGCGTAAATGACGGCAATATTCCGGGCAATGCGGGAAACGGAGGGATTATTTCCGACCTCGACCGGGAATTTTTAACCGGCTCCGGGCAGGAGCTTGCGCCGTCGCCGCGGCAGCAGATGTACATTCAGCGGTTTTATTTGTATTTGAATATGACAAAGCCATCCGAGCTTTTGGTGCTTTCCTGGGCGCGGATGAATCTGGAAGGAAGGGCGCTGCGAAAGAGCTTTCTGGTGGGTCAGGTGCAGCGGCTGTTTCCGACGATTCCGACGGAAAAGCCGGAGCTGGAGCCCATGCTTTTGCAGGTGCAGTCTTTTTCGGATGGACGGGAATATCTTGCGAATGGACTTAGAAGCTATGCGGATGGGCTGTTGGATGAGGCAGCGGAGCGTGAGTTTTTGACGCTGTACCGGGTTTACCAGCGGCAGGATGTGTACCGGCTGTGGAGCGGACAGCTGACGGATACGGCTTTTTTTTCCTATCAGGAGCCGTCCCTTGGAAAGGCGGTGGCAGCAGCGCTTTACGGGCAGACGATTTCCGGAAGCGTCAGCCGTCTGGAGCAGTTTGCAGCGTGCGCTTATGCCCATTTTCTGCGCTATGGCATGAAGTTAAAGGAGCAGGAAGAGTTCGCGTTTGAAGCGGTGGACATGGGAAATCTCTACCACGGCGTGCTGGAAATTTTTGCGGAAAAACTAAAGGAGATCGGCAAAAATTGGTTTGATTTTACTGAGGAAGAGGGCGAGCGGCTGGTGGACGAGGCGGTGGATGCGTATGCTGTGACGTATCATCACACGGTGCTGTTTGACAGCGCGAGAAACGCCTATATCGTGCAGCGGATCAAGCGGATTTTAAAACGGACGGTAAGCGCCATGCAGTATCAGCTCAAAAAAGGCAGCTTTGTGCCGGAGAAGTTCGAGGTTTCGTTTTCGGTGCTGGAGGAGTTGGATGCGGTCAATATCGCGCTTTCTGAGCAGGAAAAAATGCGGCTGCGCGGCAGGATCGACCGTGTGGATATGAAAGAAGACCGGGAGCATGTTTATGTCAAGGTCGTGGATTATAAGTCCGGCAGCAGGGAGTTTTCGCTGGCAGCGCTGTATTACGGGCTGCAGCTGCAGCTTGTTGTATACATGAATGCTGCGATGGAAATTGCCGGAAAAAAGCATCCGGAGAAAGAAATCGTCCCGGCGGCGATGCTGTATTACCGGGTGCAGGATCCGATGATTGAGATGCCGGAGGGCGAGCCTTCGGCGGAGGAGGTCAATGCGCAGGTGCTGCGCGCCCTGCGGACAACCGGCATTGTGAATGCCAGGGAGGACGTTGTCGATGGGCTGGATCAGGGCTTTTTAGGGCGTTCGGATGTGGTGCCGCTGGAACGGAAAAAGGACGGCAGCTTTTCGGCGCGTTCGAGTGTTTTGGAAGAGACGGATTTTCAGGCGGTATCGGCATTTGTAGAGCAGAAAATCCGGCAGGCGGGACGACAGATTTTGGATGGAAAAATCGCATTGGACCCGTATGAGCAGGGCAACAGAAACGCCTGCGAATACTGCGCGTACCAGAAAGTGTGCGGATTTGACAAAAAGATCGACGGGTTTGTAATGCGCGAGCTGGAAAACCTGAAAGAAGACGAAGCGATGGAGCTTATCAGAAAGGAGGTCGCCGATGGGAATGAAGTTCACGGAGGATCAGCAGCGGGTCATTGATCTGAGAAACTGTAATATTTTGGTGTCGGCGGCGGCAGGCTCCGGCAAAACGGCGGTGCTGGTCGAGCGGATTGTAGAGCTGGTTTCCGGTTCAGGATGCGATTCGGCGCGGGCAGTGGATATTGATCGGTTGCTGATCGTAACGTTTACGAATGCGGCGGCAGCACAGATGCGGGAGCGAATTACGAAGGCACTGTCCGACCGCGTAGAGGCAGAGCCGGACAACGAGCATATAAAAAAGCAGCTGATGCTGATCCACAATGCGAAGATCATGACCATCCACAGCTTTTGTTTATATCTGATCAAAAATCATTTCAACGATATCGGTCTCGACCCGGATTTTCGGACGGCGGACGAGGGCGAAATACGCCTGTTGAAGCAGGAGGTTTTGTCAGAGCTTCTGGAAGAGCAGTTCGCGCTGGGACGGCAGGAATTTACCGACTGCGTGGAATATTTTGCCTACGATGGTCGGGAAAAACGGCTGGAAGAGCTGATCGAACGGTTATATACCTTTTCCGGAAGCTATCCTTTTCCGGAAAAATGGCTGCGGCAGCACCGCATGGATTATCATATGGAGACGTTTGAGGAGCTTGTAAAAACAGAGTGGTTTGCAGGCATGATGCAGGAAATTTCAGCCCTGCTGCAGGAATGCAAAGAGCAGGAAAAAGCTGCGCTGAAGGTGTGCGAGGAGCCGGATGGGCCGTATTTTTACGCTGTAGCGCTGGAACAGGATCAGGAGCTGATCGCAGGGCTGGAACAGGAGCTGGCGAGCGTGGTGCAGACAGCATCAGAACCAGAGCAGTCTGTGGCACCTGCAGAAATGGACTCGTCCGTTGCGAAAGATGCTTTCGAAGCCCTTGCAGCGCGGGTGCAGGGCATTTCCTACGCACGCATGGCACCCAAAAAGGATGACAGCGTGTCGGCAGAAAAGCGGGAGCTGGTCAAGGCGATGCGGGAGCGTGTGAAAAGCCTTTTGGGGACGCTTTCCGAAAAATATTTCGCATCCGGTCCGAAGCAGTGGCTTGCAGAATGCAGACAGGCGGACGCAGCGCTGTGCGAGCTGGTGGATCTGGCGCTTTTGTTCGGAGAAAGACTGACGGAGAAAAAGCGGGAAAAGAACCTGCTGGACTTTGAGGACATGGAGCATCTGGCGCTGCAGATTCTGTTAAAGGAAGAGGAAAACGGACAGATGGTGCCGTCGGATACGGCGCTGGAATACCGGGAACAGTTCGTAGAGATTCTGATCGACGAGTATCAGGACAGCAACCTCGTGCAGGAATTTCTCTTACAGAGTATTTCCGGCGAGGACGACGGGCGATTTAACCGGTTTATGGTAGGTGACGTCAAGCAGAGCATTTACAAATTCCGTCTTGCACGGCCGGAGTTGTTTTTGGAAAAATTTGCGACCTATCAAAAAGAAGACGGAAGCTGCGTCCGTGTGGACTTAAAGCAGAACTTTCGAAGCCGCCATGAGGTGACGGACTGCGTCAACGACCTGTTTTTACAGCTGATGCACCGAGAGCTTGGCGGAGTGGAATACGACGCGGATGCGGCGCTGTACCCGGCGGCGCAGTTCCCGGAGGCAGATGGCGAAGCAGCGGACACGCGGGAAAAGGGCGTAGCGCTCGGCGGAGAAGAAAAGCAGGGGAGTGCTGTGCCGGTGAGTACGGCTTGCGAAGCCTCGATCGCCCGCTCCCCTTACGAGCCGGAGCTTTGCATTGCTGCAATATCCGGCGAAAAGGGCGAAGACCCGAAGGAGCTGGAAGCGAAAATGATCGCCGGAAAAATCCGCGAAATCGTTGGAAAGCTCCCGGTGCGGGACAGCGAAAGCGGACAGCTGCGCCCGGCGCGGTATCAGGATATCGTGATTTTGCTGCGGACGACATCCGGCTGGGACGAGACGTTTAAAAAGATATTGGAAGAAAACGCCATTCCGGTCTTTGTGACGTCCAAGACGGGGTATTTTGCGGCGACGGAGGTGCAGACGGTTTTGAATTTCCTGCGTGTGCTGAACAATCCGCTGCAGGAAATCCCACTGTTCGGCGTACTAAAATCGGTGCTGTTTGGATTCAGCGATGCGCAGCTGGCGACGCTGCGCGCACTGGATGAGACGGGAAAACGCTGCCTGTACGATTGTGTGAAGCTGGCGGCGGGAGAAGGAGAAAGTGGTGAAGGCAGCGTAGGATATGGCAGCGGAAGCAATGGTGCTGATGCCTCCCTTCGCGAAAAATGCTGCAGCTTTCTTTCCTTTTTAAACCGCTACCGCGAGTACGCGGTCTATCTGCCGATTCACAAGCTGATGGAGCAGTTTTTGGAGGAAACGGGCTATCTGTATACGGTCAGCGCGCTGCCGGGAGGTGTGCAGCGCAGAATCAACGTGGAAATGCTGCTGACGCGGGCAGAAAGCTTTGAAAAGACGAGTTATTCCGGTTTGTTTCATTTTATCCGGTACATGGAACAGCTGGAAAAATATGACATTGATTACGGCGAAACGGGCGCGTCGGACGAAAACGCGGATGTCGTGCGGATCATGAGCATTCACAAGAGCAAGGGGTTGGAATTTCCGGTATGCTTTGTATCGGGACTGTCGAAACGCTTTAACCGGCAGGACAGCGCAGCTCCGGTGCTGATGGATATGGATTTGGGACTGGCGATCGACTGGGTGGATCCGACAGCACGGATCCGACATACGACGTTGAAAAAAAATGTGCTGGCGCGCAAATTAAATGCCGACAGCATGGGAGAAGAACTGAGAGTTCTATATGTTGCGCTGACGCGTGCGGAGGAAAAGCTGATTCTGACCGGAACCTGTAAAGAAGACAAGCTGCCCCAGGAGGATGCAACGCAGGGTGCGTATGGCTATTCGGCACTGCGGCTGCAGGAAGCGTCTTCCTATTATGATCTGGTGCTTCCGGCATGGCAGTCCGTCGGACGTCGGCTTCAGATCTGTACGCAGGAAGAACTGCTGCAGGCAGAGCTTGTGCGTGCGTCCTTGGGATACAACAGCAGGCAGAAGCTTTTTGAGGAAGCCGGAAAAGAGCCGGAGGCGGCAGAGCTTGCGCTGTGCGAGCGCCTGCAGAAGCCCTATGCACATGAAAACTTGGCGGGACTTTTTGTCAAAACAACCGTTTCCGAGCTGAAAAAAGAAGGCATGCAGGAGGAAGCTGCGGAAGGGCTTACGCTGTTCCCGGAGGAAGAGGTCGTGCCGTATCTGCCGCAGTTTGTCAGGGAACAGGAAGAAACCGTGAGCGGGACGACACGGGGAAGTGCGTACCACAGACTGCTGGAGATTTTCCCCTTTGAACGGCAGGAAACCTGGACGGCGGAAAAAATCCGTACGGTCATCGAAGAATGCAAAGCAGACCGAAGGCTGTCGGAGGAATATGCTGCTGCGATCAATGTATACAAGATCCGGGCATTTTTACAGACGCCTCTTGCAGCGCGCATGGCAAAGGCTGCCCGAAGCAACAGACTGCACCGGGAGCAGCCCTTTGTGCTGGGGCTTTCGGCAAACCGTTTAAATACAGACTTTCCGGAGGATGAAACCGTGCTGATCCAGGGAATTATCGATGTTTATCTGGAGGAAGAGGACGGCATCGTGCTGGCAGATTATAAGACCGATCTGGTAAAAGACCCGAAGGAGCTGATTTTGCGCTACCGGGTTCAGCTGGACTATTATGAGGAAGCACTTGTGCGGCTGACCGGAAAATGCGTGAAGGAAAAGCTGATCTATTCGTTCGGGCTGGAACAGGAGATTACACTGTAAGATGGAAGAATTTTATTATCAGAAAATGGACAGGCAGAAGCAGGCAGTGTATCACGGCATGCTGCAGGGCGTCCGGCAGCTGGCGGATCAGATTCAGCTGCCGCGTGTGGATGGAAAAGAGCTGTATGACATTTTTTTCCAGATGCGGCTGGATCACCCGGAAATATTCTGGGTGGTCGGGTTTTCATGGAAATATTACCCCGACTCCCCGAACCTGATTTTCGTGCCGGAATATCTGTTTGAAAAAGGAAAAATCAAAGAGCATCAGATAGCGCTGACATCGCGGGTGGAAAAGCTTGCACGGCAGGCCCAGGGACTTTCGGAGTGGGAAAAAGAAAAATATGTGCACGATTTTATATGCAAAAATGTAAGGTATGACAAGTTAAAGAAGCCGTATTCTCATGAAATCATCGGACCGCTGGGGCAGGGCGTAGGCGTCTGCGAGGGAATTGCAAAGGCGGTCAAGGTGCTCTGCGACGCCCTCGGGCTATGGTGTATGATTGCGATTTGCGGCAACAATCCGGAAAAAGGCATCAAATACCGCCACACCTGGAATATCGTGCGCATCGGCGGGCAGTATTATCATCTGGATGCGACATTTGACAATAGTCTGACCAGAGGGGCGCGGGAGGATGCCGAGTGCCGTTACGATTATTTTAACCTCGACGATAAGGCGATGTTCCGCGACCATGAGCCGCTGATCGCGCCAGCGCCGGCGTGCACGGACAATGGACATTTTTATTATAAGGAAAAGAAGCTTTCCTTTACGAAAATGGAGGAGGTCAAAAAGCGCGCGCAGCAGGCGGTAAAAAAAGGAAAAGTCCTGACGTTTCACTGGCGCGGTTCGTATCTGACGAGGGACGTGCTGAGGGAAATCCTGAATGTGCTGGAAGACGCCGGAAAAGAGAAATCGAAACTGCCCCATATTTACGCGAATGCAGCGCAGGCGGTATTTCGGGTGTGGTATTCCGATATCGACACTCTTGCGTCGGAAATTGTACTGGAAGACGCAAACGAGGGAGAAAAGACAGAAAAGGGATTGAAAAATCCGGAGTGATTCGTTATAGTAAGAACGTGGTTTTCCACAAATAAATACTTATGAGGAGGATTTACTCATGGATAAGAAGTTTGGCATCAAGCATGTCGTAGCGATGGGTATCGGAACCGCACTGTTCGTTGTTTTAACCAACGTGCAGATCCCGGTTGGTTTCATCCCGAACACAGCTCTGCAGACCCGCGCAGCGGTACTTGCATTTTTCTCCGCTATTTTTGGTCCCGTTGTTGGCGGCGCCATCGGTCTGATCGGTCATGCACTGGGTGATGCAGTATTCTACGGAAGCGTATGGTGGAGCTGGGTATTCCCGGACGCTGTATTCGGCATCATCGTTGGCCTGTTTGCTGCGAAGTATAAAGTAAAAGAAGGCAGCTTCGGCGGCAAGGAAATCGGCCTGTTCAATATCGTACAGGTTGTTGCAAACGCACTGGCATGGATTCTGGTTGCTCCGGTTTTGGACATCGTAATTTATGCAGAGCCTGTAAAGAAGGTATTCACACAGGGCGTGACCGCTTTTGTTGCAAATGTAATTATCATCGGCATTCTGGGAACTCTGCTGTTAGTTGCCTACTCCAAGGTCGGCGCAAAGTCCGGAAGCCTTTCCAAAGAGGACTGATACATGACTCCGATCATCGAGTTTAAAAACTATACTTTTAAATATCGATCACAGTCAGAGCCTACACTCCGGGAGATTGACCTGACGGTCAATCCCGGAGAGAAGGTTTTAATCGTGGGACCGTCCGGGTCGGGAAAATCGACTCTGGTGCACTGCATCAACGGGATGGTTCCTTTTTCATACCCTGGCGAAAGCAGCGGAACTTTGACTGTGGGCGGTAAAGATCCTGCGAAAACCGGTATTTTTGGAATGTCCAAAATCGTCGGTACGGTGCTGCAGGATACAGACGGCCAGTTTATCGGCCTGACGGTTGCAGAAGATGTTGCTTTTGCACTGGAAAACGACTGCGTAGAGCAGGAAGAGATGTTCCGTGCAGTAGATGAAGTGGCAGAGGTTGTGGATATCAAAGCCCTTCTCGGCAATGCACCGACGGAGCTTTCCGGCGGACAGAAGCAGAGAGTTTCCATGGCGGGCGTGCTGGTAGATGATGTGGATATCCTGCTGTTTGATGAGCCGCTGGCAAACCTTGACCCGGCGACCGGCAAGCGGGCTATCGACCTGATCGACCGGATCTGCCGGGAGCGCCACAAGACGGTTATCATTATCGAACACCGGTTAGAGGATGCCCTTTACCGGGATGTAGACAGAATTGTGGTGATCGGGGACGGAAGGGTTGTAGCGGATATGACGCCGGACGAGCTGCTTGCCTCCGATATTCTGATTCAGGAGGGCATCCGTGAGCCGCTGTATGTGACGGCACTCAAACATGCGGGATGTCAGGTCGCGGCAAAGGATCATCCTCAGCATATCGAGACGATGAATCTGGAGCCTTATCAGGAAAAGGTAAGGGCCTGGTTCGAGAAGGTTTCCCTGCCGGAGATTCAAGGAGAGGAAAAGCCGGCCCTCGAAGTGTTGGATCTGGACTTTTCCTATATTACAGGCAAACCGATCCTGTCGGATATTCATTTCCGTATTAACAAAGGGGAAATGCTCGCAATTGTCGGCAAAAACGGTGCGGGAAAGAGTACGCTGTCAAATCTGATCTGCGGCTTTATCCATCCGGATCACGGTAAGATCCTGTTAAATGGCAGTGATATTGCGGATAAATCCATCAAGGAGCGTGGCGAGGCCATCGGGCTTGTCATGCAGAACCCGAATCAGATGATTTCCAAGCCGATGATTTTTGATGAAGTGGCGCTGGGACTACGGGTCCGTGGCGTGCCGGAGGAAGAGGTAAAGGAACGGGTTTACGATAAGTTAAAGATCTGCGGTCTGTATCCCTTCCGGAACTGGCCGGTTTCTGCTCTGAGCTTTGGTCAGAAAAAGCGTGTGACCATCGCTTCGATCCTCGTCATGAATCCGGAGATCCTGATTCTGGATGAGCCGACGGCAGGACAGGATTACCGTCATTATACGGAAATTATGGAATTTTTAAAGCACTTAAATGAGACCCTTGGCATTACGATCATCATGATCACACATGATATGCATCTGATGCTGGAATATACCGACCGTGCGATCGTTATCGCGGACGGCGAGCTGATTGCGGACGACAAGCCGGCAAGGGTGCTGACGGATGAAGCGGTTGCAGACCGTGCTTATCTGAAAAAGACGTCGCTGTACGATCTGGCGGTGCGCTGCGGCATCGGGGATGCGTCCGGCTTTGCAGAGCGGTTTATTTATTATGAAAGGCAGGTGAGAGCGGATGGCGGGCAGAATTCTGACGTACAGTGAAAAAGATACCTGGATCCATCGGCTTTCCGGCGTTTCGAAAATGATCTTTTTCCTGCTCTGGTCACTGACCGGTATGCTGACCTATGACACGAGAGTGCTGCTGGTCATGCTGGTCTGCAGCCTGGTGATCTTTAAGGTTTCCCATACAGAATGGAAACAGGTCGGGACGGTATTTCAGTTTATTTTGCTGTTTTTATGTATTAACATGCTTGCGGTGTGGCTGTTTTCCCCGAATCAGGGAACTGTGATCTACGGCACAAAAACAGAGCTTTTACACCTGTTTGGCAATCATAATATCACAAAGGAACAGCTGTTTTACCAGTTTAATATTATGCTGAAGTATCTGACAGTAACGCCGGTGGTATTGATGTTTATTGTGACGACCAACCCGAGCGAGTTTGCGGCAAGCTTAAATCGCATGGGTGTCAGCTACAACGTGGGCTACGCCATTGCCATCGCGCTGCGCTACATCCCGGACGTACAGTCTGATTTTACCAAGATCAAGCATGCGCAGGAGGCGCGGGGCATCGAGATGAGCAGCAAGACATCCCTCTGGACGAGAATCAAGCGGATGAGCACGATTATTTTCCCGCTGCTGTTTTCCAGCATGGATCGTATCGATGTGGTCAGCAATGCCATGGAGCTTAGGGGCTTTGGTAAAAATAAAAAACGTACCTGGTACATGGGAAAGAAGCTGGTACGAAATGACTATCTGACGATTGGATTTGCGGTAGTATTTATGGCGGTTGCTCTGACGATTACATTTGCGGATGGCAGCCGTTTCTGGAATCCATTCCAGTAAAAAAACGCGGAGCTGTGGGACACGGGTATCGCGTTTTAAAAAAAAATCCGGGGCGCGGGCAAATTGGATGCTGCGCTCCGGGAAAATGGAATCAGGGGATGCAGCGGATTTTTTCATCGGCTGCGGAAAGGGGAATGTATGATTTACACACTGGAAAATGACAGCCTGAAGGTTCAGGTAAACTCCCACGGCGGCGAGCTGTGGTCGATTCAGACAAAGGACGGGGCAGAATATCTCTGGCAGGGCGATGAGACTTACTGGAAAGACCGCGCATTGAATCTGTTTCCGTATATCGCACGTCTGACTGAGGGCAAATATATGCTGGATGGCAAGACCTATGAAATGCCGATCCACGGCTTTGTCAATTCTTCCGATCTGGAAGCGGAAGAGCATACGGCACAGAGACTGGTGCTGAAGCTGACAGACAGCGAGAACACGAGAGAAATGTATCCCTTTGCGTTTGTCTACTGGCTGACCTATGAGCTTGTCGGCAACAAATTAAATGTTACTTTTGCGGTAGAAAATAACGACAAAAAGGTGATGTATTTCGGCGTCGGCGGTCATCCGGGCTTTGCCGTTCCGCTGGAAAAAGGTCTTGCATTTGAGGATTACTGCTTACAGTTTGAAGCTCCCGGGAATCCGACCCGCGTTGGCTTTTCTGAGGACTGCTTCGTAAATGGCGAGGACAGCGAGTTTATTTTATCTGACGGCGGTAAGCTGCCCCTTGCACACAACCTGTTCGATCAGGATGCGATCGTGCTGACTGATATGGCGAAGGCAGTGACCCTGTGCAGTGAAAAAGGAACAAGAAGCGTGCGCGTATCCTATCCGCAGATGAATTTCCTGGGGATCTGGCATATGCCGTTTACCGATGCGCCCTATGTCTGCATCGAGCCCTGGTCTGCGCTTCCTTCCCGCAAGGGCAGGATCGAAGACCTTTCTAAGCAGCCCAACCTGGTTCATCTGCCTGCAGGCAAGCGGTATGAAAATACCTGGAGTATTGAGATTTTCTGAATTTTGCAGAACTGTGAAAAGGAATGTGCATTGGCGCATTCTTGCGCCGAGTGCGCATCCTCGCGGAGTGTTTCTTATCGCATGGAAACGAAGTTTTCCATACGATAAAAAAGAATCCGGCGTCAGACAGCGATAGGACTGTGCGCCGGATTCTTTTTTTATAAATCTGAAATGCTCGCAGAGCGTGCGTTTTATCTCTGTGTCGCCATGGTTTTTAACTGTCCCATGACCTTTTTGACCGGAGGCAGGTAGAGGATGATCAGCGTCAGCACCGCTTCCACGGACAGATAGATGCCGTTGTAAACCAGGGAATAGACCGGTGCGGACATGCCGTAGTCTGCAGCGTAAGCGCCGAAGAAGATCATACCGGATAAAAATGCGAAGAAATAACGACCGAGTACACCTACGATATAGCCCTTCACCAGACCGTTTTTCGATTTGGAAAACAGGCCGGATAAGCCGAGCGCACCGAATGCGAAGATGTAATCAACGAGCATCTGCGGTATGCTGATGATATACGGATCGCTGACCAGCTGTAAAAAGCCGTAGGCGATGGCGGTCATCAGTCCGGCACGCAGACCGTACCAATAGCCGATCAGGACTAAGAACAGCATGGAAAATAAAGTGATGGAGCCGCCGAAGGGCAGATGGAACAGCTTGATTTCGGAAGTGACAAAGGCAGCAGCTATCGCCATTGCGGAAAATGCCAGCTGACGTGCGGAAAATTTAGGCTGTTTCACAGAATTGCCGATAAAGCAGGCCAGCAGCAAAAGCGCCAGCATGAGGACAACCAGTGCGGTATAACCGGCAGTGGTCAGCTGATAAGTCGTTCCCCATTCATCCGTGATGGGGATTGCAAAAAAATTGGACATAAAAAAACCTCCTTGTGTGCACAGGAGGGGACGAAAAACAGGACAGATAAAAATCTGTCACATGTGCCTCCCTACGCCGGTATTATCCGGTTCAGGTGATGAGGGTCAGAAATCCGGGCGGATATTCAGTCTCAGCAATCGCTCCCCTGGCAATGTTATAAAATTTTGGTTACAGTTCACAGCTTATGATAGTCAGGTTGAGGGAGCGTGTCAAGCCTTTTTCGAAGCTGCGGCACCTTGGCCTGCAGCATTGTGAAAGTTCACCCGCGCCATTCGCAAAAGCGCGTCTTCGACGCTCCCCGCTGCTTCGCAGCTCCTTTTGCTCATAACATGGCGCTCCCTTCGTCCCTTCCTGCAGGCTGATTTTCATGCGAGCATGAAATCAGCCTGCAGGAAGGGACGAGTGAACTGGGAATAAAATTAGGGCTTGTAACCGTTTCGGATTGGGAATATACTAATATACTGAATTGACAAAAAAGATAAAACGATAAAAGGACTGCGAATAAATTGAATAACGATAATTATAAAAAATGGTTCATTGGACTGGCAGGCGGCTTTGTAGTCATTGCAGGAGTGCTGACCAGTTCGTTTTATGTGTCTTATGAAAAGGTAAAAGGAGAACTGGCGCAGACCAGCGGCGAGCTGTTAAACGCACAGAGTCAGGTGGAGGATCTGACAAAGGAGCTGGAAGAAAGCAGCAATGCAGTGGAAGAAACGCGGGAAGGCTATGTGACCGTCATGCTGCAGGACGGCGAGAAAGAGGATCTGCCGGAAATTCCATTTTCTGTAGACCTGGAGGACTGGAACTATGTGCTGGTCAATGAAAAAAATCCGCTGCAGCAGGATTTTGAGGTAGATTTGGCCAAGACGGACAATGGGAAGTATGTGGACAGGCGGATTCAGAAAGCCCTTGAGATGATGCTGGCGGACGGCAAAAAGGAAGGGCTGCCCCTGATGGTTTGTTCCGCTTACCGCGATTATCAAAAGCAGGATCAGCTGATGGACAACTCCATCGCAAAATTCGTAAGGGGCGGCATGAGCTATAAGGACGCTTTTTTCAAGACGAAGGAAGAAATCGCCCTCACCGGTGCGAGCGAGCATCACACCGGTCTCGCCGTGGATATCGTAGGAAAAAATCATCAGGGCCTGGATAAATCGCAGGCTTCGACCAAAGAGGCGATCTGGTTAAACGAGCACGCTGCGGAGTATGGTTTTATTCTCCGTTTCCCGCAGGACAAGGTGGCGATCACCGGGATTTCCTATGAATCCTGGCATTTCCGCTACGTTGGGGAAGAGGCGGCGAAGTTTATGAAGGAAAATAACCTGTGCCTGGAAGAGTTTGTAGAGCTTGCAAAGGCACAGCAGGAGCAGGAAGCGTTAAAAGAAGCGGAGATGGAGTAGCGATACTACATCAGAAAGAGAGGAACTGTCATGGCAGACTGGGAAGCAAATGTACGCAGGGTTGTCCCCTACACACCGGGAGAGCAGCCCAAACGAAATGACATCATCAAGTTAAACACCAACGAATGCCCGTATCCGCCTGCACCGGGTGTGACAAAAGCGCTGCAGGAGTTTGAAGCGGATAAGCTGCGGCTGTATCCCGATCCGGCGGCGCTTGAGCTGCGGGAAGCGATTGCAGCGGCGGTTTCTGTTTCGGAGCATCCGGTTGCGGCAGACCAGGTGTTTGTGGGCGTTGGCTCCGACGATGTGCTGGCGCTGGCATTTCTGACCTTTTTTAACAGCAAAAAACCGATTCTGTTCCCGGACATCACCTATTCCTTCTACGACGTCTGGGCGGATTTGTACGGCATTCCCTATCGGACGCCTGGGCTGGATGAAAGGTTCCGCCTGAAAAAAGAGGACTACCTGAACGAAAACGGCGGCATCATTTTCCCGAACCCCAACGCACCGACCGGTCTGATGGAGAATCTGGACACGATTGAGGAGATCGTGGCAAAAAATCCCGATTCCGTTGTGATTGTAGACGAGGCCTATGTGGATTTCGGAGGTGTGAGCGCCCTGCCTCTTGTGGATAAGTATGAAAATCTGCTCGTCGTGCAGACGTTTTCGAAATCGCGCGCACTTGCGGGTATGAGAATCGGCTTTGCAATCGGCCAAAAGAAGCTGATTTCCTATTTAAATGATGTCAAATTTTCATTCAACTCCTATACAATGAACCGCCTGACGATTGCCTGCGGAAAGGCATGCGTAGAGGACCGTGCGTATTTTCAGGAGATTACGGGGAAAATCATGGCGACGCGGGAATGGACGAAGCAGAAGCTGACAGAGCTTGGCTTTACGTTCCCGGATTCGAAGGCGAACTTTATTTTTGCAACGCACAAAACCGTCCCGGCGCAGGAGCTATTCGAGAACCTGAAAACAGCCGGAATTTATGTGCGATATTTCAAAAAGCCCAGAATCGACAACTATCTGCGGATTACAGTCGGCACGCAGGCGGAGATGGAGCGGCTGGTCGAAGTGCTGGTAGAGCTGGTGAAATAGGGCGCGGCATGTTCGAAAACGCGCGGGCAGCAGCGGAAAATACGTTCGCATGCAGACACAGGAACGCACGCGGACAGATGCAGAAAAACGCCGCTGCGCGGCAGAGGGAGCGTGGATAACGAATGGAAATGTATGAGGATTTTGCGTTAGTTTATGATCGGTTCATGGATGAAACGCCCTATGAAGAATGGTGTCAGTTTGTAGTCGGACGCCTGAAACAGGATCAGATCACGGACGGAATCCTGCTGGATCTCGGCTGTGGCACGGGCTCCATGACGGAGCTTCTGGCAAAGCAGGGCTACGACATGATCGGTGTTGATCTGTCAGACAGCATGCTGGACATTGCAATGGAGAAGCGTGCGCAGTCCGGTCATAATATTTTGTATTTGCAGCAGGATATGCGGGAGTTTGAGCTTTACGGAACGGTCCGGGCGGTGATCTGTCTGTGCGACTCGTTAAATTATCTACTGGAAGAAGACGACTTACTGACAACTTTTAAACTGGTAAACAACTATCTTGACCCGAATGGGCTTTTTATCTTCGATTTTAATACGGTCTATAAATACGAAACAGTCATTGGTGACAGCACGATTGCGGAAAACCGGGAGGACTGCAGCTTTATCTGGGAAAATTATTATACGGCGGAGGATCAGATCAACGAATACGATCTGACGATTTTTGTGAAACAGCAAAAAGACCTGTTCCGCAAATTTACGGAGACTCATCTGCAGCGCGGCTATACGCTGGAAACGATGAAACGGCTCGTGGAACAGTCCGGGCTGATTTTTGTCGAGGCACTGGATGCAGACACGCATGGCAGCGTAACGGAGACGAGCGAGCGAATCTATGTGATCGCGCGCGAGCACGGGAAGAATCTGGGATAAGAAATGAAAATATTTGCGCAACGCAGAAAAGCTATGCGGTGAAAAGCGCAGCGTGGAAATGGCAGGGGCTTGCCGCAAAGTAAGCCTGAGGAATGGAGGAGCTATGGGAGATTATATGGTACGCGCGACGGCGGCGAATGCACAGGTGCGCGCGTTTGCAGTGACAACAAAGGAGCTTGTGGAGACAGCGAGACAGGCACACAACACCAGCCCGGTAGTAACGGCGGCGTTGGGACGTCTGCTGACAGCCGGCGTGATGATGGGCAGCATGTTAAAGGGCGACGACGATCTTTTAACCCTGCAGGTTCGCGGCGATGGTCCGGTTCGCGGTCTGACCGTGACGGCAAACGCCAAGGGCGAGGTCAAGGGCTATGCGACGGTGCCGGACGTTATCCTGCCTGCGAATGCGAAGGGCAAGCTCGACGTTGGAGGGGCGGTCGGCAGGGGAACGCTCTCTGTCATCCGTGACCTCGGCTTAAAGGAACCCTATGTGGGACAGACAGCCCTGGTGACCGGAGAGATCGGGGATGACCTGACCTCGTATTTTGCAACCTCCGAGCAGACGCCTTCTTCGGTGGGTCTGGGCGTTTTGATGGAAAAGACGAATACCGTGCGCTGTGCAGGCGGCTTTATCATTCAGCTGATGCCCTTTGCAGAGGAAGAGACGATTTCGAAGCTGGAGCACAACCTGTCGCTGATCAATTCTGTGACGGCGCTGCTCGACCAGGGAATGACACCGGAGCAGCTGTTAGAGCGGGTGCTGGACGGCTTTGATGTGGAGATTACTGACCGGATGCCCTGCAGCTTTACCTGCAACTGCAGCAAGGAACGGGTGGAAAAAGCGCTGATTTCCATCGGCAAAAAAGAATTGCAGGAGATGATCGACGAGGACAAGCCGATCGAGGTAAACTGTCATTTCTGCGGCAAAACCTATAGGTTTGACGTGGATGAGTTGAAAAAAATGGAGAAAAAATCCCGATGAAAGACGGTTTTTTAAAAGCTGCGGCGGCTGCACCGAAAATCCGTGTTGCAGACCCTGCCTGGAACGCACTGGAAATCTGTAAGGCGCTGGACTCCTGTTATGCACAGCGTGCAAAGCTGATCGTTTTGCCGGAGCTGTGTCTGACCGGATATACCTGTCAGGATCTGTTTTTGCAGGAACGCCTGCTGGAAGAAAGCCTGGAAGGGCTGCAGACGGTGCTGGAGCATACGAAAGGGCACGATGCGCTGACCTTTGTGGGGCTTCCCTTTGAAAAAGACGGAAAGCTTTATAATGTGGCAGCAGCAGTGCAGGACGGCAGGATCCTGGGGCTTGTCCCGAAGCAGAATATTCCAAACTATGGGGAATTTTATGAGGTGCGGCATTTTGCGGCAGGCAGCAGGGAAGTGTCCGAGGTGGATGTGCTGGGACAGACCGTACCCTTTGGCGGAAATCTGTTGTTTTCCTGCAGGAATCTGAAAGGGCTTGTGGTGGGCTGTGAGCTGTGCGAGGACGTCTGGGTGATGGATCCGCCCTCGACGGCGCTTGCAAAGGCGGGCGCGACGGTGATTGTCAACCTGTCCGCCTCCAACGAGACGGTGGGAAAGGACACCTACCGTAAGAGCCTGATCGCTGCCACGAGCGCGCGGCTTCTGTGCAGCTATGTCTACGCGAGCGCGGGGGATGGAGAATCTACCCAGGATCTCGTTTTTTCCGGGCATCATATGATTGCAGAGAACGGAAGCGTGCTGGCAGAGGCTGCACGCTTTGAAAACGAGACGATTTTTTCGGAGCTGGATGTGCATAAAATCTGCCACGAGCGGCGCCGGATGAGCACATTTGTGCCCGAAAACACAGAAACCTGTGTACGGATTGGTTTTACCCTGGAAAAAGAAGAAACAAAGCTGACGCGCACGTTTGCCCAGATGCCGTTTGTCCCGTCGGATGAAACCTTGAAAAAGGAGCGCTGTGAGCAGATTCTATCGATTCAGGCGCAGGGGCTGAAAAAACGTTACGAGCATACGGGGGCGAAAACGGCGGTGATCGGCGTTTCCGGCGGTCTGGATTCGACCCTTGCCCTTTTGGTGACGGCGCGGGCATTTGATTTGCTCGGGAAAGACAGAAACGATATTTTAGCGGTGACGATGCCGTGCTTTGGTACGACGAACCGCACCTATGAAAATGCCTGCAGGCTGGCGCAGACCCTTGGCGCGAAGTTAATCGAGGTGAACATCCGAGAGGCGGTGCAGGTGCATTTTCGGGATATCGGTCAGGATATGGACAAGCACGATGTAACCTATGAAAACGGGCAGGCGCGGGAACGCACTCAGGTATTGATGGATCTCGCCAACCAGAGCAACGGACTTGTCATCGGAACCGGGGATATGTCGGAGCTTGCACTGGGCTGGGCAACCTATAACGGCGATCATATGTCGATGTATGGCGTAAACGTCGGCGTGCCCAAGACGCTGGTGCGCCATTTGGTGGCATATTGTGCGAATACCTGCAGCGAAGGCGAAAAAGTGCTGCAGGAGGTGCTGCTGGATGTCCTCGACACGCCGGTAAGCCCCGAGCTTTTGCCGCCGGAGGACGGAAAGATCAGCCAGAAAACAGAGGATCTGGTCGGCCCCTACGAGCTCCATGATTTCTTTTTATATCAGCTGCTGCGCTGTGGCTTTGGCCCGGCGAAGATCTACCGGCTTGCCTGCAGGGCATTTGAAGGCATTTACAGCAAAGAAACGATCGGCAAGTGGCTAAAGACCTTTTGCCGCCGCTTCTTTGCACAGCAGTTTAAGCGTTCGTGCCTGCCGGACGGACCGAAAGTCGGAAGTGTCGCGGTATCGCCGAGGGGAGACCTTCGGATGCCTTCGGATGCGAGTCGCATGGCATGGCAGAAGGAACTGGATCAGCTGCCGGGATAAGCCTTCCTTTGCGAACGAACTATGCTGGTCATCTGCGTGATAAGCCTTCCTTTGCGAATGCGCTGGGCTGGTCAGGTTTGGGGATATGTCGCCTTTTGCAGCGCAGCGTCGATCGCTTCCAGCAGAAGCTGTGACGTGTAGCGGTTTTCGTCCGGGTAGGTGATGCCTTCGAGGGATTGTTTTTCACAGATCTGTTTCGCCAGTGTATCCATGCAGGGTTCGACCAGCGGATACATGGCTGTGACAGTCTGACTTAAATTGACGAGACGGATGGAAAGAATATCGGAGCTGTCCACGACGACCTCTACATCCGCGTGGTCGTTTCCGAGCTGAACCGTGGAGGTGTATTTTCCGGGCAGGTACAGGGAGGTTTCTGCGTCATAGTCCGGTTTTGGAACTGCCTTTTTGGGCAGAAAGGTCTGCAGCAGCAAAAAAAGCAGTCCAACGCCTAAAACGAGCAGGATTCCGGTATAGATCAGTTCTTTTAAATGAAGTACGATAATTTTTGTTTTGGAACGCATTGCGATACCCCCGGATACTTTGTTATTCCAGTGTACGCAGGGGGGTTACAGATTATGTCTGTATGGAGGATTTATGAAGATCAGATTTACAAAAATGCAGGGCTGTGGGAATGATTACGTTTATGTCAATGGATTTACGGAGCATATACCGCAGGAAAAGAAGCCGGAATTTGTCCGCTTTGCCAGCGACCGTCATTTCGGGGTCGGCGGCGATGGCGTTATTTTTATCAATCCTTCTGACGAAGCAGATTTTGAGATGGAGATGTATAACGCAGACGGAACAAGAGCGGAAATGTGCGGAAACGGCATCCGTTGCGTGGCAAAATATGCCCATGACAAAGGATTGACCGATCGGGCAAGGTTTTCCATTATCAGCGGCGGAAAAGTGAAATATATGGATCTGACGGTGGAAAACGGCGTGACAAAAGCGATCCGTGTGGATATGGGCGAGCCGATCCTGACGGCGGCAGAGGTTCCGGTTGTTTCTAAAAACCAGCAGTCCGTCGATGAAGAGATTACGGTGGAGAATCAAACATACCGCATGACCTGCGTGTCTATGGGAAATCCCCATGCCGTTGTTTTCGCGGACAGCACGGCAGATTTGCCATTGGAGCAGATCGGACCGCATTTTGAGCATCACGAGAGATTCCCGAGACGCACCAATACCGAGTTTGTGGAAGTCGTATCCCCGGAATATGTAAAAATGCGGGTCTGGGAGCGTGGAACCGGTGAAACCCTTGCCTGTGGAACAGGCTGCTGTGCGACGGCGGTTGCCTGCGTTTTAAACGGCAAAACGGGGCGGAAAGTGACCGTAGAGGTGCTGGGCGGTGCGTTGACGATCGAATGGGACGAAAAAACGAACCATATCTTTATGACAGGCCCTGCGGAATTTGTATTCGACGGGGAACTGGAATATGAGGGTTGAGAGTTAAATGATTCTGAAAAAGAAGATACCGAGAGATTTTTATAAGCTGTTCCGCACGCAGAACATGGATTATTACATGCAGCTTCTGACTGCGCTGTATCAGGCGATGCAGGAGGCGTACGCGCTGACGCAGCTGACGGATTCGGAATGCAGAAGCATTCTGGCGGAAACGATTGCCAGAGTCAACATGGTCTGGTGGGATGACGAGACGGAAAAAACGGAGGACGAAGGCTTTCCCGGGCTTTCGCCCTCCGCTGTTTTGGACAGACTTGTAAAATGGGGCTGGCTTTCGAGCGATTTCGACGAAAAATTAAACTGCTATATCATCGGCTTTCCGGAATACAGCAGACTGTATGCAGAGCTGTTTGACCGCCTTGGAAAAGAGGACGACAGTATGGAGCGGGAGAGCATCCTGTCTGTATACAGTGCGCTTTACACCTATGACGCCGACTCGGAAAAAAACAACAGCATTTTAAAAAGCGCTGTCCGGACGTCCAAAAGCCTGGGACAGATGCTGTCCAATATGCAGGACAGCATGCGGCTGTGGTTTGACGAGCTTTCCAAACGGCGGGATTTTATCGGGATTCAGGAAGTTCTGGTCAACGAGATCAACAACCGCGAGAGTGTCAAATACGCGATTCTGACGACGACGGACAGCTTTTACCGTTATAAAGAGGCGGTCAAGGAGCTGATCGCAAAGATTCTGGAAGAAAATGAAAACCGCCGCGAGAAGCTGATGGCGCAGAAGCGGATGCTGGCGGTACAGACAGGCGGCGCAGACGCTTTACAGGAGACTGCGGCGGATGGCAGCACACCCGCCCTTTTAAAGCTGGAGCGCGGCATTCAATTTTGCGAAGAGGCGGCGCAGCTGGTTCTTTTGGTGGAGCGCGAATTTGATTTAATCGAGAAAAAGTATAACCGCCTGATCGAATTAAAGACCGTCTTTGCACGCCGGGCTCTGGCGAGAATCCACTATCTGCTGCAGGAGGGCGCAGGCGCAGAGGACAGCACACTGGAGCTGATCGGTCTGCTCAACAACAGCGGCAAAAAGAATGCGCTTCTGGAAGATTTCCGGGATAGCCTGTATGTGACGGCACCGTTTTCCATCGTCGGGGACGACAGCCTGTACAACCGCCGTCAGCGGCAGGAAAACGAGTTTGTACCGCTTGCCCTGCAGGAGGAAGCGTCCTCGGAGATCGCAGATTTTGTCCCGAAGCCGCTTTATACGGGAAAACAGCTTCAGGAATTCCGCAGACAGCATACGAAAGACGGAATCTTTCAGGTTTCGGCGGATACGGTGCAGTCAGCAGAGGATCTGGAAAAGCTTCTGTTTATCTGGCAGGAGGCGACCCAGAGCAGACAGGAGGAAGACCGGATTTTGCTGCAGGAGGAAATCCATCAGGAGGACGGCTTTTCCTACACCGGTTTTAGTATAGACGAAACGGAGAATTGATACATGTTTTCATATCTGGAAGAACGCACGCCTGCCGAGGTGGAAGCGATTCGAAGAACCATACAGGAGCTGCTTCGGCAGACCTGCATTTTACAGGTAAAATATGATCCGGTGACGCTGACGGCGCGGGATAATGCGCGCTATCAGGTCTGCTTAAAGCACCGGGAGTTTATTGCAGATTACCTTTCCGTGATCGGCTGCGAGCTCGTGCATGACCCGCAGGATCACCTGTTCCGGATTACGGGCGACGGCGCTGCGATAGAAAAAATGAGCCTGACGACGACAAAACTTTTACTTTTATTGAAGCTGATTTACCGGGATAAAATCATGGGCGAAGGGCTGCACGCGACGGTGACGACGCTGGCGGAAATCCGCGAATACGGAAGAAATACCGGACTGCTCCCCGGAAAATTGAACGCACAGGACTGGCAGGCTGCGTTGAATCTGATGAAAACGCATCAGATGATCGAGCTGCCGGGCGCGATTTTGAATGTGGAAGATCAGACGCCGATCTATATTTACGGGACGGTGAATATTTTCTGCTCTTCTACGGCGATCAATGAGCTGGTACAGCGTTATCGGGACGATGCAGAAGAAAAAACGACGGAAGGAGAAGTGGCAAGTGAAACAGGCGAAGAAGATCTTTACCCGGATGTGTCTGAATAACTGGGGCGGAATCAACCATAAAATTCTGGAATTTCATGAATATGTGAACCTGTTTTCCGGCAAAAGCGGCTCGGGAAAATCGACGGTCATGGATGCGATCCAGGTCGTTTTGTACGGCAGCTTTTCTCCAAGTTTTCTAAATAAGGCGGCGGACGACGCCAAAAACAGACGAAGCGTTTTAAGTTATCTGCGCGGCGAACAAAAGGACGGCACGGCGAACCGTGAAGGGCAGGATTTCTGTTCCCAGATCGTGCTGGAGCTGCAAGACACCGGGACAAAACAGTATGTCTGCATGGGAATTGCTTTTGAAGTGCGTAAAAACGACTCTGAAATACGGAAATTTGTTTATTTCAGCCACCTGGGAAAAATTCCGGAGGGCGGATATCTGACAGAAGAAGGATATCCGTATTCCAATCAGGAAATCCGGACGCTGACAGAGGCGCGGATGAAGGAGTCTGCAAACGGCAGCCGGGCAGAATTAAACCGCATCTATCCGTCCCGCGAGGCGTATATCAGCACGCTGTATGACCAGATTCTCGGTTATATCGACGGCAACCGCTTTATGACGATGGAAAAAAGCGCAATCGCATTGAAAATGACCAACGGAACGGGGCAGTTTATCCGGGACTACATGTTCCCGAAAAGCGAGGGCGACACGATCGAGACGATCAGCGAACAGCTCGGCGCGTACCGGGACATCAAGGAAAAGATCGACGTGCTGGAAGACAAGATCGGAATGCTTAAAAAAGTGCGGGAAGCCGGACAAAAACTGACGATGACGCGTGCAGATATCGTGAAGCAGCAGGCAATGATCCGCTGTATCGATATTGAGGATCTGAAAATCCGGATCGATGCACTTTTGCAGGATCAGGAGCGGACGCAGGAGCGTTTAAGAGAGCTTCGGCAAAAGGAAGAAGAGCTGGAAAGCCTGTCTACGCAGCTGGAAAACGAGCTGATCGTCGTCAGCGCAGATTTAAAGAGCAGCGATCTGGGAAGCCGTCAGGAGCATCTGGAAGAGCTGGAAAAAAGAAGCCGGATGCTGGCGGACAACGCAGCGCAGTGGCGTAAAATCCTGCAGGGCTTAAAACGCTGGGAGAGCGATGAAATCGTTGCGGATTATATCAGCAACCGCCTCTTGAATAAAATCGGCGCATTCTGTACGGGACCGGTTACACAAAAGCAGTGTCTGGAGCTGCGCAGCCGTCTGGAAGAGGAACGTCAGAATATCGAAGAAGAGTATGAAACATATCATGAGCAGGAGCGTCAGCTGTCCAAAGAGCTGAAAGAAAAGCAAAAGCTTCTGGACGATATGAAAAATAACCGCAAGTCCTATCCGGAAATATTGACGAAAGCGCGCACCGCACTGGAGCAGAAGCTCACTGCGCTGTATGGAAGAACGGTAAAGGTGTGGATTTTTGCAGATCTGTTCGACGTGGAAGAGGAAGAGTGGAAAAATGCGGTTGAGGGACGTCTTGGACGCCTGAAGCTGAGCCTGATCACCGAGCCGAATGTTGCGGCGGATGCGGCGGCAGCCTTCCGGGAGATGCGTCAGTTTGAAGAAGTCGATCTGATCAATTCCGAAGCGGTCACAAAAAGCGATCCGACGGCGGAGGAAGGTTCTTTATACGAGACGGTGCGCGCAGGCGAACCGTTTGCAGACAGCTGTCTGAAACGTTATCTGGGGCGGATCATGAAGTGCCGCACGGTCGAAGAACTGCGAACTGTCAAAGACGGCGTGACGCCGGACTGCTATTCCTACAGCAATTTTATTTTCCGGCATCTGAAAAAGCGCGATTACACGGTCGGCGCGTGCATCGGAAGCAAGGTTTCCCGTGCGCGGCAGCAGGACTATGAAGCGGACGCGCAGCGCCTGAAAAAAGAACTGGACGAAGCAAAGCGCATGGCGGACGGCTTAAAGGCTGTCCGGGAAATGGAGAGCCTGAAAGAAGATCCGGCGTATCTGGAGAGCCTTTCCAGGGCAGCGCAGGAGCTGGAAGCCGTGCTTTTGGAAAAGCAGGAGGCGGAAGCGACGATTGAGAGCCTGCGAGAGGGCGCGTACAAAGAGCTGGAGGAAAAGGAAGCAGAGCTTCGCAAAAAGCGCAGTGAGCTGAAAAAGAAGATGACCGGTATGCAGAATGAAATTGCACAGCAGACCGGTAATCAGGAGCGCATCCGGACAGAGCTGCAGTCCAAAAATGCAGCGTTAAAGGAGGCGTATGTCGGCTATACGGAGCAGCCGGAGATCACAGCGTCCGTGCAGGAGGCGTTGTCGAAGCGTTCCTCCGGCTCGGTCAAAGCACAGAAAAATGCAGAGATCGAGGCGCTTGGCGAAAAGGAGCAGGAACAGACAGAAGCGCTGTCGCGCGCAAGAAATGCCTATATTCTGCAGTATCCGTCCAGCGGATTTTCCGGCTCGGAGAAATCCAATGAGGGCTATGAGCAGCTGCTTGCCCAGTATGAGACGGATTTTGAACCACAGTACCGGACAGAGTTTGAAAAACAGTGCGATTTCATTTACCGCAGCCTGCGGGAAAATGTGATCGCAACGATTCATGGTGACATTAAGGCGGCAAAGCGGCATGCTGCGGAGATCAACCGCCTGTTGAAAAAGACGAACTTCTCGGACAGCATTTACCAGATTAAAATCGAGCCTGCCTACAATGAAAACGGTCAGTTTTACGACATGCTCATGGCGCCGGAGTTAGACAGCAAGAACCTGGATAACGACGGCTTTGAGGGGCAGATGTCGCTTGGAGAAGACAGCTTTTATCAGAAATACGAAGCGAAAATCAAACTGCTGACCGATAAGTTCATGCCGGTGAGGGACGATGATGAACGCGTGCTGGAGCAGCACCGCCGGGAAATGGAGCAGTATGCGGATTACCGCAACTACCTGTCCTTTTCCATGTACGAGCAGGTTACGGATGCAGACGGAAACGTGATCCGAGAGAATTTCGTAGATGATATGGCAGGGCGCGATTCCGGCGGCGAGGGACAGAACCCGAAATACGTCGCGCTGCTCGCCGGTTTTGCGATGCTTTACATGCAGCAGACCAACCGCGACAGCCGAATCAAGCTGGTGCTTCTGGACGAGGCCTTTTCCAAAATGGATCAGGAGAGAAGCGCGGTCTGTTTAAAATATGCGCGGCAAATGGATCTGCAGCTGATTGTCTGCGTGCCGGACGAACGCTTACAGTCCCTGATCCGCAACGTGGACTGCGTCTACGGATTCAGACGCCATAAAAACCAGATTTCGATGATGCATATCGATAAAGGAAATTACCTGGAAATGCTGGAAGGCGCAGAGACAGAGAAAACCGGAGCCGGAACAGCGGCGGAGTGAGGTTGGCAGTCGGATTCCAGCAGCGTTGAAATTACAGAATAGAGCATAAGAATGCTCCGGGCAGCGGTGACACGATCGCCTGCCCGGGGCATTTTTGCGCGCGGCCGCGGCTCGCCCGCGTCGGGACTATTTGTGTGCGGCCGCGGCTCGCCCGCGTCGAAGCCTTTTCGTGCGCAGCCCAGGCTTCACTTCATTTTAAATCACTCCACCGCGCTGAAAAAGATCCACGTTCCGGGCGTAACTGCATGTTCCTGTCCGGCGATCGTGATCACCGCGTCAACCGGCGTTTCGATTTCGTAGCGCCACTGATCGCCCTGCAGCTTCCAGTCAGAGCGGATCAGACCGTGGCGGGAGCGATAGGAGCAGGAAAGCCAGCCGAGGCGTTTGTCGGGAAGCGGGGAGACAGAAATTTTTTTGTAGCCGGGACAGTCGTCCAGCGGGCGGATTCCGGCAGCGTTTCCGTATACCCAGTCAGCGACTGCACCGTAAGCGTAATGGTTGTAGGAATTCATGTCGCGGGTCCAGAAATCACCGTTTTCCATAATGCCGTCCCAGTGCTCCCAGATAGTTGTAGCTCCCTTGGTGACCGGATAGAGCCAGGAAGGATAGTTTTCCCGCAGCAGAAGCGACCAGGCGAGGGAGGCATAGCCGTAATCGGAAAGCACATGGAGCAGATAAGGCGTGCCGACAAATCCGGTCTTTAACTGGATGCCGCAGTCTGTTACGAGCTTTGCAAGCTGGTCTGCCGCAGCCTGACAGTTTTTTGCCAGATGGAAATGTGCGGCGAGGATACATTCGGTCTGCGTGTGGTAAACCGGCCAGGTTTGCTGGAAAGCGGTGACGATATCGGCATAAAGCGCTTCATATTCGGAAACATCTTCGCCAAGCACTTTACCGGCTGCAATGACCAGTTCTGTGGAATGTGCATAAAAAGCCGAAGCGATCAGGTCTTCGTCAGAAGAGCCCTTGTAGCTGCCGGACGGCGCGTCCAGACCGAGCCAGTCTCCGTAATGTTCGCCTCCGGTCCAGAGATTCTTTGTTGTTGTGGAAGAGGTGATGTAGCCAACCCACTTTTTCATGCTGTCAAACTGACTGCGCAGAATGTCTGCGTCGCCGAATGCCTGATAAAGCTCCCACGGGCAGACGCAGGCTGCGTCGCCCCAGGCTGCGCTGGTCTTTTGATTTTCCAGGATGGCGGGGATAACATGGTCTACGTGACCGTCCGGATACTGGTCAGCGGCAAGGTCTGCGAGCCATTTACGGTAAAAGGTTTCCGTATCGAAATTGTAGCAGGCGGTACGGATGAAAACCTGCGCATCTCCGGTCCAACCGAGACGTTCATCGCGCTGCGGGCAGTCGGTCGGAACATCGACAAAGTTGCCTTTCTGTCCCCAGATGATGTTGTCGAACAGTTTATTTAACAGCGGATTTGAACTGGAAAGAAAACCGGTGCGCTGCAGGTCGGAGCAAACGACAACTGCGGTAAAATTGTCCGGACGTACTGCTTTTGCCCCGCCGGGAAACTGATCGACACGGATATAGCGGAAGCCAAAGAAGGTCAGCTTCGGATGCCAGGTCTGGAAGCCGTCTTTGCAGAAATAGAAAAACTTCGCTTTGGCGGCGCGGTAGTTTTCTGTGTAAAAGTTTTCGTGTTTGTCAAGAACTTCCGCATGGGAAAGTTCAACGCAGTCGCCTGCATGGGCATCTAAAGAAACTTCGACATAACCGGTGATTTCCTGCCCAAAATCGACGACGGTTTCGCCGGCAGGCGTGGTGAAAATTCGAGCGGGCAGGATGCGTTCCTGTTCGGTGATTTTTTCGCCCTGCTGGGCAACCAGTGTGTCGGACGGCCCGTCAAACTCGGCGATTGCGATCGGGGCAGAGGACGGATCGAACGCTGCGTCATAGGTTTCGCCATCATAAATTTCGCTGAAACGGACATTGCTTTCATACGCCGACCAGTCTGCACCGGTCGGAAGAAGCTGCGTGCTGCCGTCCGTATAGGTGATCGTCAAAAGTGCGATCAGTCCGGCGGGAATCTGCGCTTTTTCCTGACGGTGCGCTTCATCGGGCCAGGCGAGCGGACTGCGATACCACCCTTTTCCGACGATGATGGAAAGTTCATTTTCCGAAGAAAGGAGATCGGTGATATCATAAGTCTGTACCTGCAGGCGGTGGCGATAGGACGTCCAGCCGGGCGCAAGGACGAAATCGCCGATGCGTTTTCCATTTAAGGACGCTTCATAAACGCCCATCGCAGTGACAGAAAGTGTTCCGTGTGCAACAGAAGATAAATTCTGATCGGGAGAAAACTGTTTGGAATAGACCGGGCAGACGTCCCCTGTTGTCTGTGCCGGGCGAATCCATTTTGCATTTAGAACCATAAACATACCCTCCTTGTTTTTGTTCGTCTTGACTTTTATGATAACAGATAGTAGCCTAAAGAAAAGCACCTGATTTTGACTGAAAATGGGGGTGAACTTGTCTTTATGTTCCGTGGGGAGATTACAGAATTTCAGCTATATCAGAACAGGAAAGCGGAAAAACTCATTATGATGCCGTTTTGTCAGGAAGATCTAGCGATGCACGGCCATAATTTTTTTGAGCTGGCATATATTACTGGTGGGACGGCGGAGCATACGCTGGAAACAGAGGTCAAAACGATTTCTGCAGGCGATTATTTTTTTGTGGATTACGGCTGTCTCCATGGATTTCAGAACTGTAAAAATCTGACGCTGATCAACTGTCTGTTTCTGCCGGAGATGGTGGATGAAACACTGCAGGGCTGCCGGAGTTTTTCCCAGCTGCTGCAGGGCTGCCTGTTAAAATATTACCGGATGTCACTTGGGCAGGCGAAGTTTGCCAGAGTGTTTCACGACCGGGATGGACAGGTAGGGCAGCTGATGCAGGAAATGCTTCTGGAATATCAGGAGCAAAAAGTCGGATGTTATCCGCTGCTTCGGCTAAAGATTTTGGAAATCCTGCTTTTGACGCTGCGGGGCATGATCGAACCGGAAATAGACCGCCCTTACAGCACGTCGGTGCAGGAGGTGCTGGAATACGTAAACGGCAACTATCAGGACAGCCTGACGCTCGGGATTTTCTGCGAACAAAAGCACTACAGCGTTGCTTACATCAGCAGGCGTTTCAAGCAGGAAACCGGAGTGACGTTGCGGGAATATGTCCAGAAAATCCGCATCGAAAAAAGCTGCGAGCTGCTGGAGGACAGCGATCTGAGGGTGGTGGAAATCGCCCGCAGAGTCGGTTATGAGGATATTAAATTTTTTAACCAGATTTTTAAGCGGCGGATGCAGGTATCCCCGCGGGAGTACCGCAAAATCTGCATGAACCGCGCCGCAGACGGATAATTAACGCACAGGAGGAAAGATTGATAAATAAAATTTTTCAATCGCGAGATTTGTGTCTGCGCGCACTTGATACAAACTCGACATGCGTAAAAAGCGTGCGTAGAAATGAGAGGAAAGTATGGAACCGAAGGTAAGCATTATTGTTCCTGTATACAATGCACAGGAATATTTGAAACGCTGTGTGGACAGCATTTTAAGTCAGGATTACCGCGACTTTGAGCTGCTTTTGATGGATGACGGCAGTAAGGATGCATCCGGTGAAATCTGCGACGCCTATGCACAGCAGGATGGCCGGGTACGTGTGGTCCATAAAGAAAATACCGGCGTGTCGGATACGAGAAATCAGGCGCTGGAGCTGGCGCGGGGAACGTTTCTTCAGTTTTTGGACAGCGACGACTGGATCGTGCCGGAGGCGACAAGGCTTCTGGTGCGTTCGATGGAGGAATATAACTGCGACATGGTCATTTCCGACTTTTACCGGGTTTCCGGGGAAAGGCTGGCGCAGAAGGGCGACATCGAAGAGGACAAGGTGATGAGCCGTCAGGAGTTTGCTTCCTATATGATTGAAAATCCGGCGGATTTTTATTACGGCGTACTCTGGAACAAAATGTACCGCAGGAGCATCATCGAAGAATATCATATCCGGATGGATACCTCCATCAGCTGGTGTGAGGACTTTTTGTTTAATCTGGAATATATCCGCCATGCGGAGAGCTTTTTTGCCCTGCAGGTGCCGATTTATTATTATCTGAAGCGCCGCGGCAGCCTGGTCAGCCAGGGAGCGAGCATCACGAATACGGTGCGGATGAAGAGCAACATTTTCGAGTATTATAACGAGTTTTATAAAGACGTTTACGAGGATAAAGATTATGCCGATATCCGGCTGCAGGTCTACAGCTTTTTATGGGCTGCGGCAAAGGATGGCGGCGTGCTTGCGGGAAGCAAGAAGCTGGGGGAAGAGCGCAGGCGGATTACCCGGGAAGAAGTGGAAGGAAACGGCGCAGTGATCGGGCAGTACCGGTTCCGCAGGCTGTATGAATATGAGCTGGATCTGGCGGCGCAGAAAAATATGCTGACGTTGGATGAGGCGCTTTTGCTGTGTGCCCTCGCCCAGTGCAGCGCCTGCTACAGCGCACGCAAGCTCGGGGAAATCGCCGGAGTCGGACAGCCGAGGCTGTTTCTTGCGATGCAGAAGCTGGAACGCAAAAAGCTGATCGCGCCGGAAAAGCCGGTTAAGGAAAAGTGTGCAAAGGAAAAGCCCGCCGACAGGATAGAAAGCACAGCGGAGAAAAAAGAGCGCACGGCGGACAAAAAGGAAAAAAGCAGCGAAAAGAAAGAAAAGAACCGCTTGCTCCTGACAGAGGAAGGCAGGAAGCTTTCCGGAGAGCTGCTGCGCGTGGAAAAAGACCTCTACAGCGTCTGCATGGAAGGTATTTCGGACGAGGAACAGAAGCGGATGGAAAAGCTGATGGGCAAAATTCAGGAAAACATGATCCGATTCATGGTGAAAGAAGTGCCGGAGGACGAACCGGGTTTGGAGACAGAGGAAGCGGGTGAACGGAAACAATAATCTTGCGCAGTTTACGCGCCTGGTTTATGATAAGGATAAATCATGAATTAAAGTGAGGAATATTATGAATCTGCCGTCCGCGTTTTTGACGCGCATGCAGGAAATGCTGGGAGAGGAATACGAAGCATTTCTGCAGAGCTATGAATCCGGTCATTATCAGTCGCTGCGGCTCAATCCGCGCAAAACGGACCGGGAGGAATTTATGGAAAAATCGCCGTTTCATCTGACGCCGGTCGCATGGGAGAAAAACGGTTTTTATTACAGCGAAGAGGATACACCGGGCAAGCACCCGTATCACGAGGCTGGTGTTTATTATATTCAGGAAGCGAGCGCGATGGCGCCTGTCGGATATCTGGACGTACAACCGGGGGATTATGTGCTGGATCTGTGCGCTGCCCCCGGCGGGAAAAGCACCCAGATCGGTGCTGCGATGCAGGGAAAAGGTATTTTAGTCTGCAATGAGATCCATCCGGCGCGGGCAAAAATTCTTTCGGAAAATGTGGAGCGGATGGGACTGACCAATGCAGTTGTGACGAACGAAAGCCCGGAGCGACTGTCCGCTTATTTCCCGGAATATTTCGATAAAATTTTGGTGGACGCCCCCTGCTCCGGTGAGGGGATGTTCCGAAAGCACGAGGAAGCCTGCAGCGAATGGAGTCCCGAAAACGTGGAGCTGTGTGCAAAGCGGCAGGACAGCGTGCTGGACGAAGCTGCCGCAATGCTGAAAAAAGGCGGCAGGCTGGTATATTCGACCTGTACGTTTGCGCTGCAGGAGGATGAAGGCAGTGTTGCACGGTTCCTTTTGCGGCATCCGGAATTTTCCATAAAAGAGACGCACCGTTATGACGGTATGGAGCCGGGCAGACCGGACTGGGCGGGAACCGAGCCCGTCCCGGACGGAATGGAAAAGACCATTCGTCTCTGGCCCCATAAGCTGCATGGAGAAGGACATTTTCTGGCGGTGCTTGAAAAAACAGGGGAAGTGCCGGAGGGATACCGGGCGCGCAGCCTGTATGGAATCCAGAAAGGAATTGCGCCTAAGGATTTTGCTGCATGGAAAGAATTTGAACGAGAAAGCCTGAAGAAGCAGTTTGATGGAATCTTTTTATTGTTCGGTGACCAGCTTTATCTTGCACCAAAGGACATGCCGGCTTTAAAAGGCTTAAAGGTGCTGCGTCCGGGACTGCATCTTGGCACGATGAAAAAAGGGCGGTTTGAACCGGCACATGCGCTGGCCCTTTCCCTTTCGCCCAAAGATGCAGTGCATTGCTGCAACCTTTCCGGTGACAGCCGGGAGGCAAGGCAGTGGATCAACGGCATGACGCTTTCCAAAGACGGGGAAAAGGGCTGGCAGCTGGTCTGCGTAGATGGATACAGTCTCGGCTGGGGAAAGCTGGCAGGCGGGATTTTAAAAAATCATTATCCCAAAGGGCTGCGCAAAACAATGTGACAGACGTGCTGTCTGTGCAAACCGCCGCAGGCGGAGCAGGACTCTGTTTTACATATGCAGGAACCCAAAAAATGGAGGAAAACATTATGAGATTTACACTGGATTACGATCAGTACGCTGCCCTGGCAAGGCAGACGGCAGCAGAGGGATGTGTTCTTTTAAAAAATGAGAAGGAGGCACTTCCGATCCGAAAAGGAGAGACAGTTTCCGTGTTTGGACGGATTGCCTTTACCTATTATAAGAGCGGAACCGGATCGGGCGGGATGGTAAATGCTCCCTATGTGACAAATATCCTGGATAGCTTAAAGGAATGCAAGGATATTTCTGTCAACGAAGAGCTGGAAGCGGTTTATCAGGACTGGATCCGGGAAAATCCCTTTGATATGGGAGAAGGCTGGGCGCAGGAGCCCTGGAGCCAGAAGGAAATGCCGGTCAGCGAGGCGCTTGCACAGAAAGCTGCGGCATCCTCTGACCTTGCTGTTGTTGTGCTGGGCAGGACAGCAGGCGAGGACATGGACAACAGCGCAGAGCCGGGAAGCTATCTGCTGACAGCAGAGGAGGAGGCGCTGATCAAAACCGTCTGTAGCGCATTCAAACGGACTGCCGTTGTGTTAAACGTCGGCAATATCATTGATATGAAATGGGTGGACCGCTGCCAGCCCCAGGCAGTTTTATATGTATGGCAGGGCGGTCAGGAGGGCGGACATGCGGCGGCAGATATCCTGACCGGCGCAGTGAATCCGTGTGGTAAGCTGAGCGATACGATCGCAGCAGATATTTCGGATTACCCGTCTACGGATCATTTTGGAGATGCTGTATGCAATGTGTATGCAGAGGATATTTACGTTGGCTACCGTTATTTTGAAACCTTTGCAAAGGAAAAAGTAAGCTATCCCTTCGGCTTTGGTCTGTCTTATACGGATTTTTCCGTGGAGGTTTTGAATACAAGAACGGACGGTATGAAAGCAGAACTTACCGTTTTGGTTAAAAACATCGGAAAGACTGCCGGAAAAGAAGTCGTGCAGGTGTATGTCTGCCCGCCTCAGGGAAAGCTTGGCAAGCCTGTCCGGAATCTAAACAGCTTTTACAAGACGCAGCTGCTTACGCCAGGAGAGGGGGAGGAGGTAAATCTCGTCGTTTCCCTGGAAAAGAGTGCATCCTATGATGACAGCGGCGTAACTGGGGAGAAATCCTGTTGGGTGCTGGAAGCGGGCGCTTATGGCATCTATGTCGGAACAGATGTCCGCAGCGCGAAAAAGGTTTGCGAGGTGCAGTTAGACGAGCTGTGCGTCATTTCCAGACTGGAAGAGGCGCTTGCACCGGTACAGCCATATGAGCGTCTGGTTCCGGTCGAAACGGGTAAAAAGGGCATAGACGGAGAGCCGGTTCTGGAAATCGGAAAACAGGCAGCGCCTCTGCGGAGTGTCGATCTGGCAGAAAGAATCCGGACTGAACGCCCGGAGGCAGAGGCCTGCATCGGCGATCAGGGCTGGAAGTTAGCGGATGTCTGTGATAAAAAGGTGACGCTGGAACAGTTTTTATCCCAGTTATCGGACGAAGATCTGGCATGCCTGGTCCGGGGAGAGGGCATGTGCTCTCCGAAGGCAACACCTGGCATTGCATCTGCATTCGGCGGTGTGACGGATTCCTTAAAGGCATTTGGAATCCCGGTTGCGGGCTGCTCGGATGGACCCTCCGGAATCCGTATGGACTGCGGAACCATCGCCTTTTCCCTGCCAAACGGCACACTGCTTGCCTGCACCTTTAATCCGGAGCTGGTGGAACAGCTTTATGAGATGGAAGGAATGGAGCTGCGCAAGAATCAGATTGACACGCTGCTGGGGCCCGGCATGAACATTCATCGCAATCCGTTAAACGGCAGAAACTTTGAATATTTTTCGGAAGACCCCTGTGTGGCAGGTACGATGGCTGCAGCCCAGTTAAAGGGCATGGGAAAATACGGTGTGACCGGAACGATTAAACACTTTGCGGGAAATAACCAGGAATTTAAGCGGCACGATGCAAACGGCGTTGTTTCCGAACGTGCGCTGCGCGAGATCTATTTAAAAGGCTTTGAAATCGCAGTAAAAGAAGGACATGCCTACAGCATTATGTCTACCTACGGACCGATCAACGGAATCTGGACAGCAGGCAGCTACGACTTGCTGACGACGATTTTGCGGAAAGACTGGGGCTACCAGGGCGTGGTAATGACCGACTGGTGGGCGAAGATGAACGAGGAAGGCGAGGAAGGCTCCCAGAGCAATACGATTCCGATGGTGCGCGCCCAGAACGACGTTTACATGGTTGTTTCGGATTCTGCTTCGAACTCTGCAAATGACAACACGATGGAGGGCCTGGCAGATGGACGGCTCACAAGGGGGCAGCTGGTCAGAAATGCAAAGAATATCTGTCATTTTCTGATGCGTTCTCCGGTGATGAACCGTTTCTGTGATCGGGAATTTGATGTATGTGAAGAAATTAACAATCCGGCAAAAGATGCGATGGCAGGAAATTTGATCGCAAGCCAGAAAGTAGAAAAAGAGACAAAGCTCGATCTGACAAAGCTGAGCACCCAGAAGGGCGTGCGCGCCGGGTATCTGCTGGACGTCTCCAAAGCAGGCAGCTATCAGATGATTTTTAAAATGCATTCCGGGGAAAATCCGTTTGCGCAGCTGCCGGTTTCCATCTTTGTCAACGGCGTCCTTCAGCAGACGACGACCTTTAACGGAACCGACAACAAGATCATAGAGCGTGCGGTAACGATAAGCTTTACGGAAAGCGGGGAAAACCAGCTGACACTGTTCTTTGGCGAGAGCGGGGTTCGCATGGATGAAATCCTCCTGGTGCAGGAATAAAACGGCATACAGGGGATTTGCGTACGGACTGGAGGAAACGTGAAGAAAGAGAAACAAAAAGACAGAGAGGATAGACAGATCTGCATTGTGTTCGCGACGGCGCTTCTTGCGTGCGCGCTCCTTACCGGCTGCGGTGCTGCGAAGGAGGACAATCTTTCGCAGGGAATTGCGCTGGTGGAGCAGATGGACTATGAGGGCGCGCTGACCTGCTTCGAGGCGGCAGCCCTGAATAAAGAGGATATGCGTCAGGTTTACAGAGGGCAGGGGCTGGCTTACATGGGCATGACGGATTATGAGAATGCAGCGGCGAGCTTTGAAAAGGCGCTGGGGCAGAGCAGCCCGCGTCCGGATGCGATGGATTATGACATCAACTATTATCTGGCGACTGCCTATTATCGGAACGGACAGGTCGACAAAGCGATCCATGTTTATCAGGCAATCACGGATCTGAAGCCCGGGGAAAAGACTGCCTGGTACTTAAAAGGGACCATGGAGCTGGAGCAGGGCAGTACGGACGCTGCGAAAGCCGATTTTGACAAGGCGGTTGAGGCTGCGCCGAACGATTACGACATCCGGATTGATATTTTCTGCAGCTGCAGCAAATACGGACAGGACGATCTTGGAAAATCCTATCTGGAAAATGTTCTGGACGGCGACGGGAAGCGGATTTCGGATTTCGATCTCGGCAGAATCAGCTACTACCTGGGTGATTATGAGCAGGCCCGTACCTCTTTGGAAAAGGCGCAGGAAAACGGCGGTGCGGAAGCAGCGTCCCTGCTCGGTCAGACCTATGAGGCGCTCGGTGACTACAATTATGCGGCGAGTGTCTATAACACCTACCTGCAGAACAAAACGCCGGACGCGTCTTTGTACAATCAGCTCGGGCTTTGCAAATTAAAGGGCGGCGATTATGAAGCGGCGCTTGCAGCGTTCCAGGCGGGGCTGGAAGTAGAGGGCAATACGGCGACGCAGTCGCTGATGTTTAACGAACTGGTAGCGTATGAATACCTTGGGCAGTACGACAAGGCGAAGCTTGCGATGGATCAGTACCTTGCTTTGTATCCGGACGATGAAAAGGCACAGCGGGAAGCGGTATTTCTGCAGACGCGGTAGCCCCACACACGGACAGGACAGTATAGTCGCATGGCTGCTTAGAAAGAAATGTAGGGAATGACTATGGAGAAACGTGTAAAAATCAGAAAAACGGTTTTTGGCGGCGCGATCGCCCGTATCTGCTGTCTGGCGTTGTGCCTTTGTCTCGGATTGTCGATATCGATGACGGCACAGGCAGCATCCGGGAAAAAAGTGACGCCGGTTACGATGGCAGCAGTCGTCGGGGAAGAAAAAACGGTGACGCAGCAGGCGGATAAAACCTCTGCAGCGCTTGGTATTTTACCGGCGGGCACGACGGTCAACGTATGCGGGCAGACCGGCAGCGGGAAAAGTGGCATGTACCAGATTGTCTATGGAAATGCGATCGGCTATATCACACAGGCAGCCTGTCAGTCGATCAGCGTGGATGAGGCGATGACGGCAGCCCTTGCTGCACAGGCGGAAGCGGTGAAACAGCAGGTGGCACAGGCGGAAGCAGCAGCGGCGGCACTGGCAGCGCAGCAGGCGGCACTGGCGCAGCAGGCAGCAATGCAGCAGGCAGCAGTGCAGCAGGCAGCAATGCAGCAGGCAGCAGCACAGCAGGCAGCACTGGCACAGGCCCAGGCAGCAGCACAGCAGGCGGCACTGGCCCAGGCCCAGGCGGCCTCCATTCCGGCGGGCAGCGGCAACGTCATCTTCGTCGGGGACTCCCGCACGGGACAGATGGCGAATGCAGTCGGTGGAACGGCAGCATGGCCTGGTACGGCCTTTGTGGCATGCTTTGGAGGTGGCGTGGACTGGCTTTCCACCGCCCAGGCGAAAAAGGACGTCGACCAGTATGTGACGCCCGGCTCAGTGATTATTCTCAATTACGGCGTCAATGATTTATCACGACACAACGATTATATTACGACGATTAACCGATATGCACAGGATTGGATTTCGAAAGGTGCGACGGTGTACTTCGCCTCGGTCGGTCCGGTCGGGGAAAACGAATACGGAAAACGCAACTGGGCGGTAGAATATTTTAACAATCAGTTAAACAACCGGCTGGATGCCAGAATCGGACGACTGAATCTGTATGTGTTTCTGACGGGCAGCGGATATACCACGCAGGCAGACGGACTGCATTATGATGGTGCAACCTACGCAGCGATGTTCCGGTTTTTGATGCAGAGCATTGGAAGAATATGAAACAAAAATACGAACACATTCAGCTTCTGAGGGCGCTTGCCTGTATCGGAGTGTTTATCACCCACCTTGCACCGAGGCTGGGAGCGACGGGAAAAGCCGCGTGGCTTGCCAATCAGGGAGCGGCGGGCGTGTATCTCTTTTTTGTCCTCAGCGGCTATCTCGCCTGCTGTGACAGAAAGCTCCCGACGGCTGGGAAAAAAGAACTGCTGACCTATTATAAAAAACGTCTGGTGCGGATTCTTCCGCTGTATTATGGGGTGATCCTTTATAACATCCTGCTGCACGGGCTGATTTTAAAGGATATTCCGGCAGACCCGCAGGGCCTGTACTGGCTTCGGTATTTTTTCCTGACAAACAGCGTGATCCCTGCGCCGAATGATTTTTGGGGAAACCTGAGCGCAACGTGGACGATCAGCCTGTTTATGGCATTTTATCTGCTTGTGCCGGTCTTTGTGCGCCTGATCCGCGGCTGTACGAGCGCGTTTTTCTGCTATGTACTGGCATTGATTTTGCGGTATTTGTGGGTAAAAACCGGATACGGTGATTACATGATGATTTTTTACTACCTGCATTATTTTCTGCTCGGTATGCTGGTCTGGGAGATCCATCAGGTGGGAAGGCGTATCGGCGCGCAGTTGCTTGTCTATATCGGCATGCTTGCGGCAGCAGGTGCAGTTTTGGTCCTTGGCAGGGCGCAGACGGATTCGTTTATTTGGTGGTCGTGGTGCTTTGGCATGTTACTGCTTGCAGGCAGCGGCTTTCGGTTCTGCAGGAAAGGAATCGGCGGTAGGATTTCGGACGCTGTGCTGTGGACGGATCGGTATTCGTATGAGATTTATCTGGTGCATGCCGTCATTTTAGAAGGGCTCGGTATGGTGCGGGTACAGATCGGACTGCCGAACGCAGCGTTTCTGATTCTGGCACTGCTTCTGACCGGCACAGGTGCGGTACTTTCCAAAAAACTGATCGAAGACCCCATCGCCGGACTTGTTGCCCGAAGCAGAATGTGATACCATAGCAGAAGCTTGGAAAAACTGACGCAAGCCAGGAAAACAAAAAGGAGAAAAAGATATGATTGACCAGTTAATTGCAAATATCAAAAAGACAAATGCTCCAATCGTTGTCGGACTGGACCCGATGATGAAATTTATTCCGGAGCAGATTCAGAAAGCTGCTTTTGCGGAATACGGCGAGACGTTAAAGGGCGCTGCAGAAGCGATCTGGCAGTACAATAAGGGCATCGTGGATGCAGTAGCGGATCTGATTCCGGCAGTAAAGCCGCAGATCGCCATGTATGAGCAGTTCGGCGTAGCAGGTCTGATCGCATTCCAGAAGACCGTCGCATACTGCAAAGAGAAAGGTCTGGTTGTCATCGGCGATGTAAAACGCGGCGATATCGGTTCCACTTCTGAGGCTTATGCGGTTGCCCATCTCGGAAAAGTAGTAGTGGGAGAAAAGAGCTATGCTCCCTTTGACGAGGATTTTGCAACGGTGAATCCGTATCTGGGTTCCGACGGCATCAATCCGTTCATAAAGGTCTGCAAAGAAGAAAATAAGGGCATTTTTGTGCTGGTAAAAACTTCCAACCCCAGCAGTGGTGAGTTCCAGGATCGTCTGGTGGACGGCAGACCGTTGTATGAAATCGTCGGTGAAAAGGTTGCCGAATGGGGCAGCGAGTGCATGGGCAGCGAATATAGCAATGTTGGTGCGGTTGTTGGCGCAACCTATCCTGAAATGGGCAAGGCGCTGCGCAAGGTGATGCCGAAGTCCTACATTCTCGTGCCCGGCTACGGCGCACAGGGCGGCAAGGGCGCTGATCTGGTCCACTTTTTCAATGAAGACGGACTTGGCGCGATTGTCAACTCTTCCCGCGGCATCATTGCAGCATATCAGCAGGAAAAATATGCACAGTTTGGTGCGGCCAACTATGCGGACGCATCCAGACAGGCGGTTATCGATATGAGAGAAGATATCGCACAGGCGCTGCAGGGACGCAAATAGAAATTACCCTTCGCAGGCGGGAACGGTTGTCCGGAAGGTCAATCAGGAAGATAAAAAAAATCAGGCGGAAGCTGTCAGATATCTGGCGCTTCCGCCTTTTTTCGTGCAGGAAACTGTGTCTCCATACGATAAAAGTGCTCCGCGAGGATGCGCACTCGGCGCAAGGGTAGATGGTTGCTTATGCAACCCTCTGCAGACGTAAAAATCCTGCGGAGCAGATCGCCAGGCGGTGGCGTTTATCGTGAGAATAGAGCACACGGGGATGGACAAGTCAAAAAAAACGCAATATAATAAATGAAATGTAGTAACTGTTCGGTAAGTCAGCACGTAACTGTGAAGGTACGGAACAGTTACGAAATGTAATAGATTGTAACGGGGAAGAAAGAATGGATCAGAAAATTAGCATAACAAAAGAACAGGTTCAGGAAGAAATGAAATGTTTCCGCAGGATTTTTCCGATCGTGAGGCTCCTGGACGGGGAAAAGCTGTTGCGAAGAAACGATGGCATGGAAGCAGAACCGTTGGAGACCGATGCACCGGAAGTCTGCCATTGTTATGATCTGTGGAAACACTCGGCTCCCTGTAAGTATTGCATTGCACTGGAGGCAGTCAGAAGCAGAAAAGAAAAGTGCAAGCTGGAGATTATGGAGAACGACATCTATCAGGTGATCGCAAGATATCTGGAAATAGATGGAAAGCCTTACGTGATGGAGCTGGTGCACCGTCTGGATGAGGATGCGCTGACGGATCTGGAGGAAAAGCAATACCTGATTGATCAGCTGACAGGCTATAACGAGAAGCTCTATCGAGACGTGCTGACAGGTGTACTCAACCGCCGTTATTACGAAGAAAAAATCAAAAATATGCGGGGCCCTGTGGGCATTGCCATGATGGATCTGGATAATTTTAAATATTATAACGATTCCTACGGACACAATGTGGGGGATCTTGCACTCAATAGCGCTGTGAAAGTGATCTTATCCCATATCCGAAAAACAGATGTTCTGATCCGCTACGGTGGGGACGAATTTTTGCTGATACTGCCCGGAATCCGGAAGGACGCCTTTGACAAAAAGCTCAACCAGATCCAGAAACAGCTTCATCAGACCACGGTGGAGGGCTATCCGGGTATCTCCCTTTCTGTAAGCATCGGAGGAGTAACGACGGTAGAAGAAACTGTGGGGACTGCCTTGGAGCGTGCGGATCGGCTGATGTATCAGGCAAAGAAGCATAGAAATCAGGTTGTGACAGAAAGCAGTACGGAGGGAATCCGTCAGGAGGTCGGAGAAAGGCTGGAACGGGACCGCAGCAGAGAGCTTGTTCTCATTGTGGATGATGCCGAGATCAACCGGGAGATTCTCTTCGAAATGCTCAAGGATAGGTTTGACATTATAGAAGCATCCAGCGGCGAAGAGTGTCTGGAGCTGCTGCATCAATACGGGACAGAAATATCTATCGTTTTACTGGATTTCATCATGTCGGGAATGGACGGACTCGGTGTTTTGAAGGTGATGAATAAAGAACATCTCATCGAAGATATTCCGGTCATCATGATTTCCAGCGAAGACTCGGAACTACATATCCGTCAGGCATACGAAATGGGCGTATCAGACTATATCAGCAGACCCTTTGATACAAGTGTTGTTCGCCAACGTGTATATAATACCATCAAGCTGTATGCAAAGCAGCGCAAGCTGATCGACCTGGTTGCAGGCCAGATGCAGGAAAAAGAGAAAAACAACCAAATTATGGTCAATATCCTGAGTCATATCGTAGAATGCCGAAACGGAGAGAGCGGACAGCATGTCCGGAATATCGGAATACTGACGAAGATTCTTTTGAAAAAGCTGATGCAGAAAACGGATCGATACCAGATGACATGGGGAGACTTAAACCGGATCGCACTGGCGTCGGCACTTCATGATATCGGCAAAATCGGCATTGAGGAAGCCATCTTAAATAAGCCCGAAAAGCTGACGCAGGAAGAATATGAAAAAATGAAAAAGCATACCGTGATCGGGTGGTCGATGCTGCAAGATCTGAAACAGTATCAGGAGGAACCGCTGGTACGTATTGCAGAACAGATCTGTCGCTGGCATCACGAGCGCTACGACGGAAAAGGTTATCCGGACGGCTTAAAGGGGGACGAGATCCCGATTTCAGCACAGGTGGTTTCCCTTGCAGATGTATATGATGCATTGACCAACGAGCGTGTATACAAAAAGGCGATTCCACATGAAAAGGCGATTGAAATGATCGTCACAGGAGAGTGCGGACAGTTCAATCCGTTGCTGATAGAATGTCTGCTGGAGATAAAAGAAGATATCCCGATTCAGCTGATGAATGCTGAGCACAGAAATAGCTGGACACCTCTGGGGGGGGTAACACCCTCGTGGCGGGTTTGAAGACAGAAGGATAGAGGATAAGGGAAAAGGAGAGGAAAAGATGACAGTCAGAGAATGCTATGAAAAAATCGGATCTGATTTTGACAAAGTGCTGGGACGTATGGGCAGCGAAGCGCTGGTAAAACGGTTTGCAGTTAAATTTCTGGAAGACAAGAGCTTTGAGGAGCTGACGGAATCCCTGAAAGAAAAGGACGGAGAGGACGCATTCCGCGCCGCACACACCTTAAAGGGTATCTGCGCCAATCTTGGGCTGGACAGATTATACGAAATAGACTGCGAGCTGACCGAAAAGCTGCGCGGACGTCAGACCGAGGGCAGCGAGGAGTTATATCAGAAGGTGGCAGAAGCGTACGAAGCCACAGTAACCGTGCTAAAGGAGCTGGAAAATTTCTGAAAATCTTTACAGATAGTGAAGCTTGATCTAAACTGATAGGGAAAAATCTAAAAGAGCGGGGAACAGAGGAAGAAATATGCGTCTCAGGGGAAAAGGCGCAGCAGAATCAGACGATACACTGCAGTTGGGCACTGCGTGTTAAGATTCTGTTAAGAAAGAGTGAGAACGATATCACAAAGGAGACATTCTTCTTCAGAAAAATACAAATGAAAGGGAAGACACAGATGAAAATAGCGATGATAGGACATAAAGATTTCCCTTCTCGTTCCGGAGGCGTAGAGGTGGTAGTTTATGAGCTTTCGACCAGACTTGCTGCCAGAGGACATGAGGTAACCGTGTACAACAGAGGCAGGCAAAAGGGGCATAATGCTTATCTGGAACAGAACGTCAGGGTCAAGCGGATTTTTACATTTAAAAAGCAGATTTTGAATGCGATGGTCTATTCTTTTCTGGCGACATTTGATACAATATTTCATGATTTTGATGTCATTCATTATCATGCGATCGGACCCTCCGTTCCATTGTTTCTTGCAAAGCTGTTTGGCAAGCATACGGTATGCACGGTGCATGGACTGAACTGGAGAAGTGATAAGTGGGGTGGTTTCGCTTCCTTCTATCTCCGTCTGGGAGAAAAAGTTGCCGCCCGTTTTGCTGATGAAGTAATCGTTCTTTCCGAAGAGGAGAAACAATATTTTCTGCAGAAGTATAATCGGGACTCTATTCTGATCCATAATGCAGTGGAACGGATCACACCGGTTCCCTGTAATGTCATCCGGGAAAAATATGGCCTGGAAAAAGACAGCTATATTCTGTATGTCGGACGGATCTCTCCGGAAAAAGGACCGCAGGATTTGCTGGAAGCGTATCAGAAGCTCCGGCTGCAGGAACGCCTGGTATTGGCTGGCCCGATCCCGGAAACGGAATTTGGAAAAGAAATGCTCCACAAAATCGATGCAGACCCGAGGGTGATCCGTACCGGCCTGGTACAGGGACAAGAGCTCGCTGAGCTGTTTTCCAACTGCAGGCTATTTGTCCTTCCGAGTCATACCGAGGGACTTTCCCTTGCCCTTCTGGAGGCAATGTCCTGTGGCGGAAGATGTTTGGTCAGTGATATTCCGGCAAATACGGTGATCACCAAACAATACGGGGCAGAGTTTGAGGCAGAGAATATTGATTCGCTGGCGGCTGCGCTTTCGAAGGAATTGACAACTCCAAAGGACGAAGTACTGCTAAAGCAGGAAATAGAATATGTCAAAGAAAATTTTGATTATGATGCAGTGATCGAATGGCATGAAGATGTTTACAAATGTGCTCTGAACAGAAAAAATGAGAAGCGTTGGGAGCAAAATTGCTGATGAAGAAACAGGATGTGCAAATTTCAATAATTGTACCAATTTATAAGGTGGAAAAGTATCTTGTCCGGTGTGTAGAGTCACTGATTGCGCAGGATTTTTTGTCGTTGGAAATTATTCTTATAGATGACGGCAGCCCTGACCGGTGCGGAGAAATTTGTGACAATTATGCAAAAAAAGATGCACGGATTACCGCTTACCATAAACCGAACGGCGGCTTGTCGGATGCGCGCAACTACGGACTGGAGCGGGCGCATGGGGAATATGTCTTATTTGTAGACAGCGATGACTATCTGGAGCCCCAGGCCTGTTCCAACTTATGGAAGGAAGCAAAGGCAGGCTTTGCAGATATAATTATCTCCAAAATGGCACTGGAGAAACCCTCTGAAGGAATGGCGCGATTTGAAAAGGTTGCAGAGGAGCGTTTTCAGTATCATCGTATCTATAGCGGACCGGCATATCTGATGGGCTGTCTGGAGGGCGGTGCGCTTCGGGTAGAAGTTATCCGAACGATGTTCCGGCGAGATTTTCTTGTCAGAAATGACCTGTATTTTGAGTACGGTATTTTACATGAAGATGAAGAATTTACACCGAGAGCATTGTTAAAAGCGGAACGGGTTGTGTTGACAGATTATGTCTATTATCATTATGATAATTCCAGAAGCGATTCCATTATGAATTCCACAGCCTTAAATGCAAAAAAGATTGCGGACAGGGTGAAGATCTACGATGGACTGAGAAAGCTTTATAAAACAGTAAAGCCCCGGAAGCTGCGCAGGCTTCTGGAAGATGATCTGTCCTGGAAATATATTGATTGCTATTGTGCCAGTGAACCAAAAAGCAGAAAAAAGCTTGGCGTAAAGAGACTCGTCGTTTTAAAATGTGCCTATAAAGCCAGACGCAGAGCAAAGGCTCTTGTCTTTGCACTTGCGCCGAATCACTATGCAAACCGGATGCGGGAACAGGCGCTGGTACGCAAGGTACATCAGAGAAGAAGCAGCAGTAACGCTTTGCCCATAGAGAGAGAACCTGCAAAAAACATAAAACATACGGAAAAGAAAGCTGGAAAAAACAGATTAAAAAAAAGAATGACGTTTCTGGCGAAGTTTCTGTTTTTGATCCTGCTTTTGGCAGGCGGACTTGCCAAAAATATTTACGATAACCGGACGAATTATACGGCGGAATTTTATCAGGTCAGCTCCCGAAAGCTGACACACAGTATTCGGGCAGTTTTTCTGACAGATGTGCATTTGCGGGAATACGGAATGGATAACGGCGATCTTGTAGAGGATATAGAAAATCTTTCACCGGACCTGATCCTGCTTGGCGGAGACCTTGTAAAGGATACTGAGAATTCTTATGATAATATGATTTCCCTTTGCCGTCAGCTGTCAGAGCTGGCACCGGTATGCGGTGTGCTGGGCAACCATGAGGATGTGAAGATTTATCATCAGGGAGATGAGGAACTGGTAAAACGCTTCGAAGATGCAGGCGTGAAAATCCTGCGGAACGAGGAAACGTCCTATTCCCTGTATGACAATACGGTCAGTGTGATCGGTATAGAAGGAAAACCGGAAGATTTTGCAAGCTATGGAGCGAAAGAGTGTATGGAGGCGCAGGAAGCAGAGGATCAATATGATCTGCGCATCTGTATTGCGCATGTGCCTACTTATTTCCCGGAGAAGCTGGAAAATTACAGCTTTGACCTTGGACTTGCAGGACATACCCACGGCGGAATTGTCCGTTTGCCGAAGCTGGGCGCTCTTTATTCTGCGGAAGAGGGACTGTTCCCGGAGTATGGAGGAGGTGTCTATACCCTTGACAACAAGGCGACGCTGATTGTCAGCCGTGGACTGGGAGATTCCGACAAATGGCCGAGGATCAATAATGTTCCGGAGCTTTCAGTGATCGATATTAACTAAACCTTCCAATGCCGTAAGTAGGATAGTGCAATGAAAGAAATTAAAGGAAAAGTGAAAAGAGCAGTTCAGATACTGTGGGAAAACAAATATCGGATGACATATTATATGCTGATCTTGTGCATTTTGTTTGGATGCATTCATTATGCGGAAAGCGGCATTTGGTCCAGCGCGAATATTTCATTTAATTATTCAGAGGCATCCCTGGGCTTAAGCCCGAATAAAACCCGTTTTAACGCCTATGAAATCGTTTCAGAGGAGGTTATGCAGCGTGCCATCGAAAAAGTTGGTTTGCAGGGAAGCATTTCCGCATCGGAGCTTGCCAGCCATGTCTTCATCACTCCGGAAGGAACGGGACATGTGGGCGGAAGTGACGATTACATCAGCACATCCTATAATATCAATCTCAATGCAGACGGATTGGAACTGAAAAATCGGACAACCATCAGTCTGCTGAAAAGTATCTGTGAAGCATACCGTGAGTTTTTTCAGAAAAACTACTGCGATAATCAGGACATGTTAAAGGAAAAACTCGAAATTACAACAGATTGTGAGCCCTACCTGCGTCTGAATGAGCTGGAGCTGCGGGCAGAATGTATCATGCAGTATTTAAATGCGCGTCTGAGCGAAAACAAGAGCTATGTCGATACCGAAAATCCGGATTCGTCTACCAATAACTTCACGACGCTGAGCAAGCAGATCAACAATATTGTGGATTATGATATTCCGAATGTGAAGGCCTACGTGATCGAAGGAGGGATTGCAAAGGATGCTTCCCTGCTGATCAGCATTCTGGAGTACAAAAACAAAATCGACGATATTGCCGCACAGAAGGAAATGGCATATTATGATGCCAACAAAAACGGAATTTCCGTATATGAAAAGTCCATGACATCCGTTGTCATGATCCCGACGACAGATGAGATGGAAGAATATTACATGTCCCGGACAAAGACTGCAATGGACAATATGGCGCGTTCTGCGGACAGCTCGCTGCAGGCAGCGACGGATTATCAGTCGGAAATCGTGGATACCAGTTATGTAGTGGAGAAGATGCAGACGGTTACCGATGATGCAGGGCGTCTGAAGGAAGCACAGGATATGATTAACAAGCTGGAAAGCGGAATCAATGAGATTTCGGATCAGCTGTTTATATTGGATAAGGCATATATCAGATACAAGTCACAGAACTATGTCTCTTTTACTTATAATAATGCGTCCTTTGCTCAACGAATTAACGTAAAAAAGACAGGGATGAAAGCTGCAGCAGTTCTGGCGTTTATGGTGGGCTTGAATTCTCTGAGGAAAGTCAGGAAGAACAGAAAGGGCATAAAGAAAAGTGAAAAAGTTTGAGATTTTGCGATATCTGAAACGTTTCAGTATGCTGATTTTTTTGCTGACGATGGCAGGGGCGGCAATGATTTACCTGTATGCGCAGGGAAAGCAGCAATATACAGCATCTGTTGTTTTGAAGTACACAAATGACGGCATAAAGGACGGCTATGCCCCGGACGGTTCTGATCTGGATGTGAATGAAATCTATTCCTCTACCGTAATTGCACAGGCGATGGATTCTCTTGGAGCATCCGGAAGACTGACGACAGTACGATCGAACTGCAGCGTTACACCGATTATTTCAGAGGAACAGGAGAAGATCAACGATGCACTGATCGAAAAGGGAGAAGAAGTCACCTATTTTCCGGATACTTATAAGGTGAGTCTGGTGGTGGATGGAAAGCTGGGCGGCAGCTATGCACGCAATATGCTGGATGCGATCATGCAGAGCTACTGTACCTATTATACGGAAAAATATGTGGAGCAGAAGCTGTCCCTGAATCCGTCCAGGAATCTTCTGGATAACGGTTATGATTATTATGAATGTGTCCGTATCCTCGAAAACGATACCAACGATATGCATGATTTCCTGCTGGCAAAGCGGGAAAGCTACCCGAATTTCAGATCCTCCCAGACAGGCTATACGTACAAAGATCTCTGTGCGATTTATTCTGAACTGAAAAAATATGAGATCCCGAAGCTGTATGCATATGTTCTGGATGGACCGCAGATACGGGATGGTAAGATCCTGCAGGAATTTATTGCAAACAGCATTGCAGATTCCCAGAACAGTGAAGCGGTTGGAGCACAGCAGCGCAGCGAGATCGAAAGGCTGATCGCTTCCTATGTGGAAAAGAATGCCGGAATTCTGAAGAGCTATTTTACAGAGGGCGGAGACAATGTTTCGTCTAATTATATTCTGGGAACCATCGAGGATGCAGGAGCCGGTGAAAAGGCGATCACAACCTACGATAACCTGATCCTTGAGCTGGTCGGAATTGATAAGACCATCGCGGCAGACAAGATCGACCGTCAGTTTTTGGAAGAGACCCTGACGGCCTTTCAGAACGTGTCCTTTGGCGGAACAGAGGAAGAGCATGCAAAAATGGAGCAGATGATCAATGATTATGAGAACGAGCTCCAGGAATATTACGAAATCGTCAATACCAGCAGTAAGGAATTGAATCTGTATATCAGTGCGGATTATCTGAAAATGGTCAGCTCTGTCCGCGTAGCGCCTTCGATCAATATCAAGCTCTATATTATGCTCGCGCTGGTATTGTTTTTCGTGATCGGCTGCTGCGGAGCAGTCCTTTTGGGACGACTGTCGGATATCGTGGACTATCTGTTGTATGTCGACAAGAAGACAGGGCTGCCGAACCGGGAAAAGTTAAATATTTATATTGGAGAAATGGCGGGAAAGGTTCTGCCGGAAGCTTTCACCTGCTTTACTTTGAGTCTGGATAATCTGTCCGAACTGACAAAGCGGTTCGGATATACCGTAGGCGATGGCGTGTTAAAGGATTTCGCCGGACTGGTACAGCTGATGGGAGATACGGAAGGCATGAGAGGATATAATGGAGTTGGCCGCTTTGTTGTATTTTTTGAAGAGTGCAGCAGCAAAAAGGCAGCAGCCATGATCCGGATCCTGGACAATCAGGTAGAGGAATATAACAGCTTAAATCCGGAATATCCGATCCGCTATACGGCGGCGTGGGCAACGACGGAAGAAACAGATACTTATGAAATCCGAGAGCTGCTGCGCCTTTCACAGAAAAAATGGAAGCAGATGGAGAAAGAAAAAAAGGATAAGACAGAGGAGGAAACGTGAAGGATAGACGTTTTCATTATGTTGATGCAGCCAGGGGTATTGCGGTGCTCCTGGTTATCTATGGTCATACCTTTCGGGAGAGTATGCGGGCAGCCTATGCGTGGTGCGATTTTTCCTATACGCTGGTGTATCGGTTCCACGTCTCGCTGCTGTTTCTGCTCTCCGGTTTTGGGTACGCCCTGACGCTTGAAAAAAATAAAACCCTGACGGAGTGGCGTTATTTGGGAAAAAAAGCAAAAGCTCTTTTGTTGCCGTGGTTTTCCTATTCCGTCCTGATTTATGTGATATTTGTCGCTGCGCAGCTTTTTGCACCGTGCAGGGCGCTTTTGGAAAATACTGCCTATCAGAAAATTCCCCCGGCAAAATACCTGGCTGCGATGCTGAAAAATGAAAATCCTTACAGCTTTCATCTTTGGTATCTGCAGACCCTGTTTTTATTTACAGCAGTCACTTTTTTGAAGGATAAGTTTCTTTCAGAGAAGTATGCCAGAAGGGCAGCAATACTTCTGATTCTGTCACTGCCGGCATTTTATACGTTGTTTTGCAGGGATTGGGTATGGGTTTTCAAGGGATTTTTCCAGAAATATCTCTTTTTCCTGCTCGGGACACTGCTTGTACGGGAAAAGGTGGAAAAGAAGGCTGGAATTCTGGCAGCAGTGGGAGCGTGCAGTTTCGCAGCGCTGGTGCTGGAAATTTGCTTTTTGCCGGTAGAGATTTATGACAATCCTTATATAAATCTGGGGATGTCCTATGTGGATAATGCGATTACGGTCGGCATCTGCCTGGGAATTTTGGCGGTATGTATTCTGTGGAACCGGTACCTGGGACGCCTTGCGCAGTTTGGCAGAAATACGATGCGGTACTATCTGTATCATCAGCCGTTTTGCTGTGCCCTGCTGGGGATGCTTCTGTATGAGAAGCTGCATTTTTCTGCTGTGGTAACGGTTGCAGCCTGTATGGTAAGTGCGATCGCACTGCCCTGGCTGTTCGGAAAGCTGATCAGGCTTTGTCGACTGGATGACATTTTCAGGAAAATCGGTCTTCCGGCGTAACAGACAGGAAAGAGGAAAGGAAAACGATTGGTGCGATGAGCGGAGCGGAAACAACGACAAGCAGTGAAAAAAATAAACGGGTAATCCTGAATATTATAACGGCAATTGGATATCAGGTTGTCATTGCGGTGTTTGGTCTGGTACTTCCCAGACTGTATCTGGTTAATTTTGGCTCAGAGGTAAATGGACTCAACAGCACCATAAAAAATATTTTTGCATATCTGTCCCTTCTGGAGGCGGGGGTTGGACTCTCGGCACAGTATTCCCTGTATGGACCTGTAGCAAAGGGCGATACCGGGAGCATCAATGGGATTTTGTCTGCAACACGCAGGTTTTACCTGAAGACGAGCGTGGCATACACTGCGATTACAGTTGGATTTGCGCTGTTATATCCGCTGATTATAAAAACGGAGCTGGATTATTTTACGGTCTGCTGCATCATCCTGCTGTATGGTGTGCCTGGAATCGTACTGTTTTCGCTGCGGGGAAAGTACAATGCATTTCTTGAGGTAGAGGGAAAGAAATATGTCGTGACATCCCTGGCGATGGTCACAATGGTCATTTCCAATCTGTTAAAGCTGATTTTTCTGATGATTTCTGACAATCTGCTTCTGATCCAGGCCACCTACTGTGTACCTTCGATCGTTCAGGTTGTTTTTATCATCTTTTATGTGCGGAAGCATTATCGGTGGATCGACTGGAAGGCAGAGCCGGATCACAGTGCTCTGGCCCAGAAAAACTCTGTTCTGATCCATCAGATTTCTTCCTGTTTATTTTCCAATACGGATACGGTTATTATTTCTTTTATGTGCGGAATGAATTATGCCAGCGTATATGCGGTATTTTCGCTGTTTTTTGCAAATTTCCAACAGCTGATTACGGCATTTTCCAATGGAGTGACGTTCCGCTTCGGACAGTTGTATCATAGCAGCCGAGAGCAGTTTGAACGGGCGTTTGAATGGTATGAATCCCTGTATTATATGTTTGTGTTCTGGGTCTATACGGTGATCACGGCATTTTTGATGCCCATCATCCGTCTGTATACCAGCGGAATAGCGGATGCGTCGATCTATGACAGCAAGAAGATGCTGCTTTTGTTTGCGGCATGGTCGATCCTGTCCTGTGTGGAAATGCCGCTGATCCAGCTGCAATCCATCGCCGGAAAATTTGATGACACGAAAGGACAGGCTGTCCGGGAAATGGTCATCAATATCCTGGTCTCATTGATCTTGACCTGGCGGATCGGAATTGCAGGCTGTCTGATAGGAACCCTGGCTGCACTTACCTATCGGACCATAGCGCTTTCCCGGTACATGTTCGGTAATGTCCGTCCGGGAAATGCAAAACGGAGCATAAAAAAGGTCGCAGTCAATGCGGCAGTTGCAGCAGTCGTGTTATGGATACTCGGGCTGGACGGCTGCAGGGCGGTCAATTACTTTTATGTTGCGGGAATTGCAGTATTAAATTCCCTGTGGATTGCGGCACTCTATCTCCTGGTGAATGTTTTAACAAACTTAGAGGAATATAAAGGTCTATGGAAAGAATTGTGCAGATGGCTGAAAATGCGTTCCATGAGATGACAGACTGATAAGGAGTTTGCGGTTGCGTACTTTATCTGAAATTATCGTAAAAAAAGACTACACAGCGAAGCAAAAGCCACGCCCCTTTTTGGATCAGAACAATCCGGTTATCCAGAAAGGGCTGCGGCTCTGCTTTATTTTTCTGTTGACAGCCGCAGGTCTGGGAGAATGGAAAACGTTAAACACTATGCTTGGCGGTCTGCCGAAGGCGATCACAGCCGGTATCATTTGTATGACTATAGCATATGCGATCATTTTTCCGGATCTGAAACGCTTCAAACAGCTGAAAGGACCTACGCTGTTTTACATGTCCCTGATCACAGCTCTGCTTTTGTGGTCCATGGTGATCTGGATTTTGAATTTTATGAATCTCTCCTCCATGATCCGGGGCTGTTCCAAGGTGATCTTCCAGAGCATTGCGATTTTGACGGCTGTTTCCGGTGTGTATTTGTTTGGTGCAGAAGCAGTGGATCTGTTTGCAGTCAGCATGTGTCTGGCAAACGGGGCGATCATGGTATTGGAGATTCCATCCTTTGGTATTGCAGCGAGTATACAGTCTCTGATCACCTGTCTGGTGACCTTCGGCGAAGCAGAAGGCTACGCAAGAAATCTGGAGATTCATGATATTACCTTTGTTTTCGGACAGCTGCTGCTCTATTATGTGGCGTTTGCTCCAAAGGAAACACCCGGGGAAAGAAAAAAACGCTGGCGGATGATCTTACTGTGTACCTTTTTCTTTCTGATCGGAATGAAGCGGATCGCCATTCCGGCAGTCGTTCTTTTCGTTGTGTATTCGTTTTTTTTGAAAAATAAAAAGTTTTTAAAGCCCTTTCTGATCCTACAGGGTCTTTTGTGGGTTGCGTTCTTTTTCCTGTATATTTACGGGGTTCGGACGGGAGAAGTGTCAAAGATTATGAATATGGTCGGAATCGACATGATGGGGCGTGATTATTTGTGGCAGCTTGTCGGAGAGCATTATGATTTTTCCATCGGCTATATGGGACACGGTTTTGAATATGTGGATTCGATCGTTGCAAACTGGTACAGCTCCGGTCTGATCAACCATCCCTATCCATTTCACAATGATATTTTGAAAGTATTTGTGGAAATGGGTTTCCTGGGCTTTGTATTGTGGTCCGGCATCCAGTATGTGATAGGTCCGATTTTCTGGACGAAGTATGCGGATAACAACACGGCGCTTTTGTACATGGCGGATCTTGGATATATGACGATCACTTATCTGACGGATAATACGGCATTTTATTTCTGGAGCACGATGGCGCTTCGGATTATTGTGCTTTCTTATGCTGAAAAACGGCATCAGCCGCCCAAGAAGGAGATCTGGAAGCCCAAAAGCAGGGCGGAAATGCAGGAACAGATCCGAAGCATGATGCAGGAGGGATAAAGAGGAGGAGAAAACCAAATGAAGACACCAGGGATTTCCTTTGTGATTCCGGTTTACAATATGGAGCGTTATCTGCCCCGGGTCATCCAATGTCTGAAAGTGCAGACAATGCCCGGGTTCGAGGCGATTTTCGTCAATGACGGTTCCAGGGACAACAGCCTTGCGATCTGTAAGCGCGCTGCCTCAGAGGATCCGCGGTTTCGGATCATCGATCAGCCCAACAAAGGTGTGGCAAAGGCGCGGAATGCAGCGCTGGATGCAGCGCGGGGCGAATATGTCTGTTTTCTGGACCCGGACGACTGGGTGGAGCCTGACATGGCAAAGGTGTTATATGAGGCTGCAAAAAAGGAAAACGCAGATATCGTGATGTTTGGAATTTACAATGATTATTACGATAAGAACGGCAACTGTGTGAAGACATTGATCGATGTTCCTGCGCTTTGCGGCGTATATCGGGGAAAACCGTTTCAGGAGCATTTTGATGTGCTGGCATCCTACTATCTGGTTGCCACGAAAATGCTGCGCAGGGCGTGTATTGAAGCAGAACATCTGAGATTCCCGGAGCGGACACTCGGGGAGGATGGTCTGTTTTATGTAGCGTTTATGCGGCAGAATCCGTCCTGCCTGATAGCGATCCAAAAGCCGCTGTATCATTACACGTTTGCGCGCAGCGCGTCACTTTCCAACTCCTGGCATCCGGAGCGGCTGCAGGACAATTTTTATTTAAGCGATGCGGTCTGGAGCGTGGTAGAGGACTGGGGGCTGCAGGACAGCGAAATGCATCGGAAGAAAGCCTGTTACTGTACGGTGCGGGATTTGCAGCTCGGCATTAAAAATGTCTGCAGCGGTCCTTTATCTGCCAAAGAGCGGACAGATTGGCTGCAAAAAACGGTGAAGCTGCCGCGGGTGGAAAACGCAATAAAAAATACTGCAGTAAAGAGCTTTCACAGCAGAAATGACCGGATTAAGCTGCTTTTATTAAAGCTCCATCAGTATAGGGCGGTTATCTGGCTTTCCAGTCAGAGACACCGTTGACAGGCAAACCGGAAAAAGGATGAGAGGGAACATGAGAAAAGTTGTAAGAGTGCTGTGTTATCTGAAGGAACTATGCCTGATGGCCTTTTTTAAGCTGTTCGGTGCGGCCTGCAGGTGCTGCAGTGCCAAATATCGGGAGCTGTGGCTGGTATGTGAGCGCGGAAACGATGCGCGGGATAACGGTTACTGGTTTTACCGGTATTTAAAAGAAAAGCATCCGGAAATCAATGCGCGTTATGTGATCGAGACAGACAGTGCTGACCGGGCGAAAATCGAGGCGTTGGGAGGAATGGTTCCGAGAGGGAGCTTTTCTCATTATCTGGCGTATTATTGCGCGGATTTTCTGATTGGCACGCATGTACAGCCCTGTGCGCCGGATCTGATTTTATTTTATCATCTTGCAGGAAAAGGAATCCGGTCGAGGGGAAAACAGGTTTTTTTGCAGCATGGCATTATCAAGGATGAAATGGAATGGCTGCACCGTAAAAATATGTATATGGATCTGTTTGTCTGCGGAGCGAAGCCGGAATATGAATACATCCGCGATACGTTCGGATATCCGGAACACGTGCCGCAGTATGTCGGGCTGGCGCGGTTTGATAATTTGATCCGGGCAGAGGGCAAAGAGAAGATGATTCTTGTTATGCCGACCTGGCGCGGCTCCCATTATCCGACAGGGGAGGCGTTTCGAAAAACAGCGTACTATGAGCATTTCCAGTCTTTATTATGCTGTAAGGAACTGGAACAGCTTTTGGAACAGCAGGATTATCGGCTCGTTTTTTATCCCCATATCGAAATGCAGAAGGAGAGCCGGAGGTTTGAATCGGGATCGGACCGGATCACAATCGCGTCGAAGGAGACACAGGATGTGCAGAAGCTTCTGATGGACTGTGCACTTCTGGTGACGGATTATTCCAGTGTCTTTTTTGATGTGGCGTTTTTGCGTAAGCCTGTTGTGTATTATCAGTTTGACGAAGAGGAGTTTCGTAAATATCATTATCAGAAGGGATATTTCGATTTCCGAAGGGACGGGTTTGGACCGGTATGTACGACACAGGAAGCGCTGCTGGAGGCCCTGACGGAAAGCTTTGAAAACGGCATGGAGATGCAGACAGAATACGCGCAGCGTACAGAGCGGTTTTTCCCGCTGCATGACGGAAATAACTGCCGGCGGACGTTTGAAGCGATTGCAAGGCTGAAGGAAAGGAATAAAAAACATGCTGCGGAATCAGAGAGCTTATCAGTTAATTTATGACTGGACGAAAAACCGCTGCGCCGCTGCAGTCGGCGCGTGGGGCGGAAGAATGGTCGGACGGGCCGCTGTCGGTCTGCTTGGATGCTTCAAAAAAGAAGGGATGAGCGAGGCTGCGCTTTTGCAGGCGGCAGAGAAGGCGAAAAAATACTATCTCAGACCGGCAGCAGATACGGAGGGCTGGCAGGCACTGCAGCCCTTTGGGCAGACGGAAGTCCTTGTTTCCGTCATCGTTCCGGTGCATAACGGGGAGAAGGATTTAAAGCAGTGTCTGAACAGCATTCTGGCGCAGGAGTGCGGCAGTACAGTGGAAATTATTGCAGTCAACGACAATTCTACAGACAGCAGTAGCGATATCCTGGAGGAATATGCAAACTGGGGAGAAGTCAGAATGGTTGAGCTGACAAAAGAAACCGGTGGAAGTGCAGCGAAGGCACGCAATGCCGGGATTTTGCAGGCAAAAGGAGAATATCTTCTGTTTGTGGACTGTGACGATGTGCTGCTGCCGGGAGCGATTTCGGCGCTTTTGCAGAAAGCGCAGCAGACCGGTGCGGATATCGTGCAGGGCGGCTGGCAGTATCTGGATGGAGACGGGGAATTTGGGGCAGCACAGCGGTTTGCAGAACATATTTATGAAAAACGCACGGCATATGACTGTCTGGATTTGCCGGGGACTCCGTGGGCGAAGCTGTATCGTCGGAGCCTGTTTGATGAGATCCGGTTTCCGGCAGGATATACCTGCTTTGAGGATGCGGTCATCCATTTTCTGATTTTTCCGGCAGCGGAAAAGATCGCTTCTATTTCCCAGGTGGTCTATGCATGGCGAAGAAATGCAAACGGAATTACGTTTACCTCCCAGGGAACAAAAAAGGCGGTGCAGGCATACTGGATCGTGGAAGAGCTGTTGGAGCAGCACAGAAGGATCCGGCAGCCATGGGACGAGCTGTTTTACCGAAATCTGACGTTGCAGCTGTCGAATTATTGTTATGTGTGTGTGGCCGGGCTTACGGAAGAAGAAAAACAGGGCGTATTTGCCTGTTGCTGTCTGCTTTACCAAAAAAACGCGGGAGACTATAAAGCAAAACATGCGCCGTTTGCAGTCCGGACAGCGCACCGGGCGCTGATGACCTCGGAGTATGGACTGTGGAAGCTGCAGGGAAAGTGGTTTCCGTTGATTGCATAATCAGTAGGGACGGAAAGGACAGGAAAAAGATGATCAGAATTTTGCAGTCTGTGAGCAATATGGATCGCGGCGGAATCGAGACAATGCTGATGAATTATTACCGGCATCTGGATCGGGATCAGTTCCAGTTTGATTTTCTGGTAAATAAAGAAAAACCGGGATTTTTTGATGATGAGGTGCGTTCACTGGGTGGTCGTATTTTTATGGGACCGGGACTGAGCCCCTTAAAGTATCCGGAATATCTGCGCTATATGAAGACACTTCTTGACCGGGAAAAAGAAATTAAGGTGCTGCATGCCCATAACGAGGCGATGGAATTTTATGCGTTAAGCGGAGCAAAAAAGGCGGGATTTCCGGTTCGAATTGCCCATGCCCATAATACCCATCTGCCTCATGGACTGAAGCTGCCGGTCAAGTTGGTTTGTAAGGCCATGATTCCGGGAGCAGCGACGGATTATTTTGCATGCGGGAGAGACGCCGGAATCTATTATTTCGGTGAAAAACGATGGAACGAAAGCGGTGTGCTGATCCATAATGCCATCGATCTGGAGCGGTTTGGCTACCGCAGGGAGGTGCGAACCAGACTTCGCCGGGAATATCAGCTGGAGAATAAGCTGGTGGTGGGCTCTGTGGCGCGGTTTATGGTACAGAAAAATCATACCCGGATGCTGGAACAGTTTGCCTGTCTGAAAAAAATATATCAAAACAGCCATCTGCTGCTGGCAGGAGAAGGTGAGCTGCAGGCTGCCATGGAAGAAAAGGCAAAACGGCTTGGAATTTATGACAGCGTTTCGTTTCTCGGTGTGCAAAAGGATACCTCGATCTGGTATCAGGCGATGGATGTTTTCCTGATGCCGTCTTTATTTGAGGGACTGCCGGTTGTCGGAATTGAAGCGCAGGCATCCGGATTGCCGTGTGTGTTCTCGGATACGATTACGGATGAAATCATCCTTTCAGACAGGGCGGTTCGGCTGAGCCTGGAGCAGCCGGACGAGGTCTGGGCAAAGGAACTGATCAGGCTGGGAACGGCTGACAGGGACAGAGCAGAGGGACGCAGCATTGTACGCAGCGCGGGCTACGATATTGTGGAAGAAACAAAGCGTCTGCAGGAAATATATGTGAGCCTGATTGAGAAGTAGAGCGGGCGCTTGAGCGGCATGGGAAACTATTGAGAAGCGTTTAGAGGATTGTGAACCGGTGAAGAAATAAAGATCAAGGCGAGTGAAAAGCTTCACTCGCCTTTTTTGATGCTCCGATAAATCCGTGCTGTGATCTCATCCACTTTTCTTTCCACTTTTTTCCGAAAGACCAGACGGTAAATTTTCTGATACAGCGTATCGACAAGATACCCTGCACAGGTGATGCAAAGGGTTACGATAGCCAGGTAGCCAAGGGACGCAGGTAGGCTTCCAAAACGGGAAAGCGCAATTTTTTCCCAGAGAAATGCGCGGGTAAAATCGCTGTCATGCAGCAAATATACGCCAAAAGAAAGCGGGGCGATCGCAAGGATGATTTTTTTCGGGCGATTGCCCTGAATTTTGATATTCTGGAAGAACAAAAAGAAGCAAACGGATGCGAAAAACACGGTCGGAGACTGGTATCCGCCGAGTGTGTCGAGCATTCCTTCCAGTCCCATCCGTGCTTCGATCCCGGAGGCAGAGATCCGCACCAGAACAGAGAGCAGGGAAAAGACGAAATAGAGGCTCAGGCAGAGGGCAGAGGACATCCGCACCTGATAGATGGAAAGGTATGCTGCCGTAAAATAAAGAACGAAAAACCATACATAGCTGTAGCCGTTTTCCACCCGCGACATGTCGGACCAGAAGCAGACGGTCGGCCATAGGCTGAATAGGAGAAAGAGCACGATCAGCATAAAACGGTGCTGCGCCCTCGTGAGGGAAGCGATTATTTTATTTAACAGCGGGATCGCAAGATACAATATGAAATAGCAGGAGCAAAACCAGTATACACAGGAGGTGGTCGGAAAAACAGTACGCAGCAGAGTGCCGGCAGATGGAGAGGAAGAACCGGCAAACAGACCGATCACAAAGGTCAGCAGAGAATAAAACAGCACCTGTATTTCGATTCGAAACAGGCGGGATGCTTTCGTTTTGGATTGCCACATAAAATAGCCGGTCAGCATGACAAAGCAATTGGTAGAGACACGTCCGAGCATGAACAGGAGCCAGTAAATAAAATAGGGAAACGTTCCGGGAGCAGCGGTTGTTCCCAGACCGCCGTGACCGATCCCGTGCATGAGTACGATCATCATCATGGAAATAATCCGCAGCAGTTCAAAGCCTGCATGGCGGGAGAAATGATCTGATTGCTGAGTCATCATGAAACCCTCCTTTTGGGTTTAATTCATGACAATAGAATGCTCGCAGAGCGTGCATTCTATTGTTGCGTTACAGCAAAATCTTCGCCTGCTCCAGTGCCTTTGTCACAATCTGGTCGGGGCGCAGCCACTCATCGTAGTAAGCGCGGTTTCGCTGTCCCATCTGCAAAATCTGCTCGGGATGTGCAAGCAGCGTCCTGATCTGTTCGATGCAGCCGTCTGCAGAGGTGTAGGTCAGGTAGTTTTCGCCTGCTTGAAACGGCCCCGGAACCTCATAACAAAGCGGCTCGGACACGATCGCTCTTCCTGCGGCGAGGTATTCTGCAATCTTCCATCCGGAAGACTGGTGCAGACCGGTGGAGGCAATGCAGATTTCGGAATGCTTCATGCGATGCAGATAGATCCGTTTCCAGGTGGAGTGTTCGGAAAGAATCAGGTCAGGACACTGCGTTTGCGCAAACGGGCTGTCCTGAATGCCTCCGATAAACTGCTCCGGAAATGCGGCGCGCAGCTTTCGTACGAGCAGCATCCGCATTTCGTTGATTTCGCCCCACTGGCGGACGAGCTCCGAATCCGTTTGAACAACCGGTTCTGCCGGGTCCCAGAGGCGAGTGATAAAAAGAATCCGGGGGCGGGCAGAAACGTGTGTCATCTTTGCTTCATAGTCGGAGACGTAGCAGGTCACCCCTTTGATGCGTTTTTTCAAAAATCCGATTTTCGAAGTGGTACCAATCAGAGGGGAGCCAGGACAGAACACGTGATAGTTGAAGCCCAGCGGATGAATTTTTTCTGAAAATGCTCCGAAAACCTCACTGTTTTTAACAGATGAAAAAGACCGTTTAAAAACGATATCTGCGGAATGATACAACGGGAAAACTGTTTCCGGGCGGTTATACCAGTAGCCGTCCATCAGGTCAAACAGAATCCGGATCCCATTGACCTGGGCCTCCAGAAACGCTTCCTGATAAACAGGAGAGTCTTTGCGGCAGTCAAGGATGTCGAGGGTGAGCTTATTTTCCCGGGAAAGCATCTGGAAGCCGGTCAGGATCTGGCTGAGATGGTCTGCGCCAGACAGCAGACGGACAGTAACCTTCATAGATCAGATATCCTTTCGTAGTGGATTGTTTTACATAAAGTAATACTTGTTTTATAGTTTTACTGTAATCTTTTTCCATAAGGGTGTCAATGATTTTCACTTTTTAACGCACTATAGTATCCAGTTGTTCTTCTTAGGCATGCATGGTATAATTACGCCGATCGGTCAGGCATAAAACAATCATTTACAGGATAAAAAGGAAGAGGATATGCAGAAAAAATGGATCGCAGGAGGCTTGCTTGTGCTGGGGCTGTTGGGAGTGTGTGGCTGCAGCAGTCAGGCCTTCGTATCGGAGCAGCAGACGGAGACAGTACTTACGAAAGAAGAGACTGGCTGGGAATTTCAGGACGGTACGTATCAGATGGAGGTGGAGCTTTTGGGGGGAAGCGGCAGGGCATCTGTCACTTCTCCGGCAGAGGTGGAGATAAAAGATGGAAAAGCAGTGGCAACACTGGAATGGAGCAGCCCTAATTATGACTATATGGTGGTGAACGGGGAAAAATATCTTCCGGTCAATACAGAGGGAAATTCTGTGTTTCGAATTCCGGTGGAGGCATTTGACCGGGATATTACCGTCATCGCAGATACAGTAGCGATGAGCACACCCCATGAAATCGAATACACGCTGAACTTTCATGCCGGGGAAAACGGTCAGAATGCAGCAAAAGCAGACACAACCGGACAGGAAGATTCCGATGGTGCAGAAAAAGGGCAGCAGACAGCTGCAGTCGGAGGAAACCCTGCGAAGACAGCAGCCGCCCCTCTGACCTACGATCACAGCATGGAGCTTTCCTATGCGGAAAATTTTGCAGTGGATTATTACGAGGGCGGTTATAAGCTTCTGACCACACGGCTAAATGGAGACCGGATTTTGCTCGTTCCAAAACATCAGCAAGCTCCAAAAGACGCAGAAGCATTGGTCAGCCCCTCTGCAGAGGGAGAGCCCGGAAAGCTGATCGTGCTGCAGGAGCCTGTGAAAAACCTGTATCTGGTGGCCTCCAGCGTAATGGATATGTTTGCGCAGTTAGACAGCATGGACGCGATTTCCATGTGCGGCTTAAAGGAAGAGGACTGGTATATTCCGGCGGCAAAGCAGGCGATGAAGGAGGGCACTCTCCTTTATGCCGGAAAGTACAGTCAGCCGGATTATGAATTGCTCCTATCCCAAAACTGCAGCATGGCCATCGAAAATTCGATGATCTACCACACCCCGGAGGTGATGGAAAAGCTCGACGAATTCGGCATCCCAACGCTGGTGGAGTATTCCAGCTATGAGGAACATCCCCTCGGGCGCGTGGAATGGGTACGTTTTTTCGGCGCGCTGCTGGATCAGGAAGAAAAAGCAGATCAACTGTTTGAAAAACAAAAAGAAGCATTAAAGCGCGTAGAAGCAGAAGAAAGCACAGGCAAAACCGTCGCTTTTTTCTATATCACCTCAAACGGACTGGTGCAGGTACGCCAGAGCACGGATTATATCCCCAAAATGATCGAGCTTGCCGGTGGAAAGTATGTCTTTGAAAATTTGGGAGATCCGGACTCCCGCCGTTCAACGGTCAATCTGCAGCTGGAGGATTTTTATGATGGGGCGCAGGATGCAGACTTTTTAGTGTATAACACGACCATCGACAGGCAGGTACAGACCCTGGAGGATTTGTTGAAAAAGTGCAGTCTGTTAAAGGATTTTAAGGCAGTAAAAAATCATCAGGTCTGGTGTACGACAGAGGATATGTATCAGCAGTCCATGTCGGCCGGAAATCTGATCGAGGATTTTCACAGGATGCTGACGGGCGATGACAAAGAGACCAGGTATTTGTACCGGTTGGAGTAGTAAGGAAAGACAACAGAAGGGATAACACAGTATGGAAAAAAACTCTGCAGACAGTGCAGTACGGAAAAAAAGAAGGATCCTGGCAGCGTTTTTGCTGCTGGCAGCAGCAATGGCGGCAGGCATATTGCTCAATATCTGTATCGGAAGCGTCTCGGTTTCCCTGTCCGAAATCCTAAAGATCCTGTCCGGTCAGCCAATGGGGGAAAAGCAGCAGACGATCATATTGCAGCTGCGCCTGCCCCGCACGATCCTTGCAGCAGTATTAGGAGGCGCACTGGCGCTGTCCGGTTACCTTTTGCAGACCTTTTTCCATAATCCCATCGCCGGACCCTTTGTACTTGGAATCTCCTCCGGGGCAAAGATGGTGGTGGCACTCGTCATGGTTTTTTTTCTGGGCAGAGGCAGGATGGTGAATTCGGCAGGGATGATCGCTGCGGCATTTGCAGGGGCGATGCTTTCCATGGGCTTTGTCCTGTTGATGTCGAGGCGGATCAGGCGGATGTCCATGCTGGTGGTCAGCGGCGTGATGATCGGATATATCTGCTCGGCGGTGACGGAGCTGGTCGTGACGTTTGCGCAGGATGCGGACATTGTAAATCTTCATAATTGGTCTCTGGGCAGCTTTTCCGGAACGACCTGGAGCAGCGTCAGGGCGGCCTGCATCTGTGTGACGGTCATTTTTGTGCTGGTGTTTCTGATGTCGAAACCACTGTCCGCCTATCAGCTTGGCGAATCGTATGCGTTAAATCTCGGTGTGAATGTGAGACTTTTACGAATTGGAATGGTCGTATTTTCAAGTATTCTGTCCGCGTGCGTTGTGGCCTTTGCCGGACCGATCTCCTTTGTCGGGATCGCAGTCCCGCAGCTGGTCAAAAAAATGCTGGGAACCGCAGAACCGATCTGGATGATCCCGGCCAGCTTTCTGGGGGGCAGCGTTTTTTGCCTGTTCTGTGATCTGCTGGCGCGGATGCTGTTTGCACCGACAGAGCTGAGTATCAGCACGGTGACGGCAGTGTTTGGTGCGCCGGTGGTTCTCTGGGTGATGGCTTACGGGAAAAAGGAGAGAGTGGACTGATGGCATATTATTTTCAGGCGAAACAGCTTTGTGTCGGATATCAGAACCAGCCGCTGATACAGAATATTGAGATCGAATTGAAAAAAGGGGAAATCCTGACGCTGATCGGTCCAAACGGTGCCGGAAAATCCACCATTTTAAAAAGCATTGCGCGTCAGCTGGAGCTTTTGGGAGGCAGTGTCCTTTTGGAGGATAAAAATTTGCAGAGCCTTTCGGGACGTGAGCTGGCAAAAAAGATGGCGGTTGTCTTTACAAAACGGCCGCATACAGAGCTGATGACCTGTGAGGATGTGGTGGCAACCGGGCGTTACCCCTATACCGGGCGGTTCGGAGTTTTGTCCGCAAAGGATCATGAAGCCGTGCAGGAAGCAATGGAAGCCGTGCATGTGCTGGAATTCAGGGATCGGGATTTTGCGAAGATCAGCGACGGACAGCGGCAGCGTATCCTGCTTGCCCGGGCGATCTGCCAGCAGCCGGAAATCCTGCTGTTGGATGAGCCGACCTCTTATCTGGATATAAAATATAAGCTGGAATTTCTTTCCGTGCTGCAGGAGCTTCAGAAAAAAAAGGGACTGACAGTGATCCTGTCGCTGCATGAGCTGGAGCTTGCCGCACGGGTCTCTGACCGGATCCTGTGTGTGGATGGAGCCTTTGTGGAGCAGGTCGGAACGCCGGAGGAGGTTTTCCGGCCGGGACATCTTTCGAAGCTGTTTCAGATCACCCAGGGGAGCTTTGAGGAAGAAAGCCAGGAAATGGAGCTGGCGGCAGTGAAGGGGACTCCGGAAATATTTGTGATCGCCGGGAATGGAAGCGGAAGAAATACGTTTCGGAGGCTGCAGCGGGAGGGGATTCCCTTTGCAGCAGGACTACTCTGGGAAAACGACCTGGATTATCCGGCGGCAAAGGCACTTTCCTCCCGGCTTTTCTCCGCACCGGCCTTTGAACCGGTTTCGGAGGAGCTTTTGGAGCAGGCGATGCGCTGCATGGACGGCTGCCGGAAGGTGATCTGCTGTCGGGAGTCCTTCGGAACCCTGGAGGATGCCCAAAAGAGGCTGTTGGCATATGCCAAAGCCAGGGGCTTGTCTGAACGGGATGCACAAAAATATGTTTAAAAAATATGGATTTTTGTAGAAAATTCTGATAGAATTATATCGATAATATTGTGAACTCGCAGTCAAATGCCGGTAAACCGTGTATGTTGTGAATAAGGGATCTGACTGCAAAAAAAGGAGGACTTACTTATGGGATTGATAAAAGCGGCAATGGGCGCAGCTGGCAGCGTAATGGCGGATCAGTGGAAGGAGTATTTTTACTGTGAAGCCCTTCCGGTTGATGTCCTGGCGGTAAGAGGACGCAAGAAGGTATCCGGCAGATCAAGCAACAAGGGCGGTGACAATGTGATTTCCAACGGTTCCCTGATCGCAGTTGCAGACGGTCAGTGTATGTTGATCGTAGACCAGGGTAAGATCGTGGATGTGTGCGCAGAACCGGGTGAATATACATATGATATGTCCACAGAACCGTCTGTTTTTACAGGAAGCTTAGGCGCTGGTATCAGTGCGGTGTTCAAAAATATCGGCAAGCGTTTTACCTTCGGCGGCGAGACACCGAAAGAACAGAGAGTTTATTATTTCAATACAAAGGAAATTACCGGCAATAAATACGGGACTCCGTCTCCGGTTCCGTTCCGGGTGGTAGATGAACGGGCAGGCATCGATCTGGATATCGGTATCCGCTGCTTTGGAGCCTACAGCTACAGAATCACGAATCCGCTGCTGTTCTACACCAATGTCTGCGGTAATGTATCAGAGGATTATACCCGTGATAAGATTGATGATCAGTTAAAGTCAGAGCTGTTGACAGCGCTGCAGCCCGCCTTTGCAAGGGTTGGGGAAACCGGTGTCCGTTATTCCGGTCTGACAGCCCATACAAAGGAGATCTCGAAAGCATTAAACGATGAGCTTTCTGCAGAATGGAAGGATGTCCGCGGTCTGGAGATCGTTTCCTTTGGCGTATCTTCCGTCAAGGCAAGTGAAGAAGACGAGCAGATGATCAAAGAGATGCAGCGTGAAGCTGCATATATGGATCCGACCCGTGCAGCCGGCGCCCTGTCCCGTGCCCAGGCTCAGGCGATGACAGCAGCTGCTTCCAATACGTCAGCCGGTCCTGCAATGGCATTTATGGGAATGGGCATGGCACAGCAGGCAGGCGGCATCAATGCGCAGAGCCTGTATGCGATGGGGCAGCAGCAACAGATGGCGGCACAGCAGGCAGCAGCGAATGCGGCAGCACAGCAGGCAGCGGCAGCACCGAAGATGGAAGCTCCTGCAGGGGGCTGGAAATGCAGCTGCGGCGCAGTAAACACCGGCAAATTCTGTGCAGAATGCGGTCAGCCCAAGCCTGTTGACGATACCTGGACCTGCAGCTGCGGTGCAGTCAACAAAGGCAGATTCTGTTCCGAATGCGGAAAGCCCAAACCGGCTGCAGTAAAACAGTATAAATGCAACAAGTGCGGCTGGGTTCCGGAGGATCCCACCAATCCGCCGAAATTCTGCCCGGAGTGCGGAGACCCCTTTGATGCAGGAGATGTACAGAACTGATCCAAAGAGATACAGGGATGATTACGATTCTGAGAGGGGATGAGCTGTTATGGCGGAACAAATTACCAATTATCAGTGTCCGGCCTGTACCGGACCGCTGCATTATTCGGAAAGCCTTGGCAAGCTGAAATGTGATTACTGCGGTACGGAGTATGAAGTCGCAGAAATCGAAGCGATGTATGCCAAGAAGGAAGAAAAATCTGTCGAAGCCCAGAAAAAGGCAGAAAAAGAGACGGAACAGAAAAAGCAACAGCAGGCAAAGGCGGCCGAAGAGGGCTGGGATACTTCGGATATCAGTGATAACTGGGGCAAGGATGCAGCCGGCATGAAGAGCTACAACTGTCCCTCCTGCGGCGCGGAGCTGATCTGCGATGAGACGACTGCTGCAACCTCCTGTCCCTACTGCGGGAATCCGACTGTTGTGCCCGGACAGTTTTCCGGTGTATTGAAGCCGGATTATGTGATCCCGTTTAAGGTCAGCAAAAAAGAAGCGATCGAAAAACTGAAAATGCACTATAAGGGAAGACCTTATTTGCCGAAATCCTTTAAGGACGACAATCATATCGAAGAGATCCAGGGCGTTTATGTTCCGTTCTGGATGTTCGACGGCAAAGCCTCCGGAGAAGCATCCTATAAGGCTACGACATCGAAGGTATACGAAAAGGGTGACGAAGAGATTACGGAAACCCGTCATTATGAGGTATCCCGTGCCGGCTCCATCGGCTTTGAGAAAATTCCGGTGGATGCGTCATCCAAAATGCCGGATGATCATATGGATTCCATCGAGCCCTATGATTACAGCGGGTTAAAGGAGTTTTCCACTGCATATCTGCCGGGCTTTCTTGCAGACAAATATGATGTGAGTGTCAAGGACAGCCAGAAGCGTGCGGATACGCGCTGTGCCAGCACACTGGAGGATGCCCTTCGGGGAACGGTAACCGGATATGACTCCTGTACTCTTGAGCACAAGCAGATCGATTTAAAGCGCGGCAAGGTACATTATGCACTGCTTCCGGTCTGGATGCTGCATACGAAATGGAACGGACAGGATTTTTTGTTTGCGATGAACGGTCAGACCGGCAAGATGGTCGGCGACCTTCCGACGAGCAAAGGAAAGTTCTGGGGATTGTTTGCGGCCATTGCAGCACCGATGACGGTTGTGCTGACGATCATTTTGATGCTGTCGTAAGGGGGAGAAAGAGATGAAGAAAAAACCGAACGGATTTGTTTCTGTGCTGCTGGCCCTTTGTCTTCTTCTGGCTCCGATGACAGTTTTTGCGGAGAGCAATGCACAGTTAAATTATGTAACGGATGATGCCGGGATCCTGACAGACAGTCAGTGGGAAGATCTGGAGCAGCGTGCACAGCAGGTTTCCGAAGAATATCAGTGCGGCGTCTATATGATAACGGTTGATGATTATACGGATTACAGCACGGAGAGCGTATATACCGCAGATTATACCATCTATCATGACTATGAGATGGGCATGGGAGAGGACCGGGACGGCATTATGATCCTGCTGAGCATGGAGGATCGGGATTATGCGATGTTTGTATACGGTCCGAAGGCTTCTGAGGTGTTCAACGCGTATGGTCAGGAACAGCTGGAAACCTATTTCCTGGATAATTTCCGGGATGACGACTGGTATGGAGGCTTTGGTGACTATATCGATGCCTGCAGCAATTACTTACAGCTTGCAGAGCAGGGAACACCTGTCAGTGCGCCTGAGGGATACGATTCCGGTGACTATGAGGATTATGAAGCGACTCCCGGAGAAAATTTCGGTGTGAGCTTTTTAATGGCACTTGGAATTTCCTGTGTGATTTCTATCATTATCTGTCTGCTGCTGCTGTTGAAGATGCACACGGTGCATCAGAAAACAGAAGCGAACGATTATGTCTCCGAAAAGCTAAAGCTGAGCCGGAAAGAGGATCGTTACACCCACACGACCCAGACAAGACGCAAAATTGAGAGAGAAAGCTCTTCCTCCTCAAGTACCCACAGCGAAAGCGGTGGAGGAGGCTCGGGACGAAGCGGAAAGTTCTAAGCAGAGCAAATCAGAATGGAAAAAGCGACCGGCGGGAGAATTTCTTCCTGCTGGTCGCTTTGCGTTAATGCTCCTTCATCGGGTGCACTGTCCAAGAAACGCGCAGATCTCATCGATCAGCGCAGCGTTGTCATACTTGTGGTAGTTATCATAAAACGCATAGAAGCTTCCCTTGATGAGCATGGAGAGGCGAATGTTGAACTGCATATTGTCTGTATATTCCGGTTTCAGGCGGTAAATATATTCCCGGATCGACGAATCGACGAGGTCCGGGAGAATATGCGCCTGGGAACCGGAGAACAGAAGCTGGATCAGATTGATCTGAGAAAAGAAGCCCGTTGTGATTTCCCTTGTGAACACATCGGGCTTTTCCAGTACATTTTCCGGTCTGGAAATACTGTTTAAAATATTGGTGAGCACCTCTTTCCCGATCTGCTCGGAAAGGTCGTAAATATCCTGATAATGGAGATAAAAGGTGGCTTTGCTGATCTCTGCGAGGGCGGCAAGTTCCCGGATCGTGATTTTTTCGATCGGCTTTTGGGCACGCAGCATCAGAAATGCATTCTTGATGGCGCGTTTGGTTTTGATTTCCCGTTGATCCAAAAGAATTCCTTCCTTTCTGGACAATTTGCCCGAAACGTCCAGTATTGTAACAAGGGGCAGGATTGTCGATTGTGCCGGAAACGCTCCGGCTGGTATGATAATATCATCAGTATACGGCGCAAATAGACACCCGTCAAGAAAATCAACGACGCGTTTTTGCGAATGGCGCGAGTGAACTGCAACTGCAGATCAGAAAAGCAGGCTGCAAAAAATGATCTTTGCGGACGGAGAGAGAAGAAAGGGAGAAGAACATGGATTTTTACGGATTTTATACCGGACAGGAATTTGAAGCTTATAAATATCTGGGTGCCCATTACACGAAGGAGCGCACGACGTTTCGGACGTTTGCCCCCTCTGCAGCGGGCGTGGAGCTTGTATTAAACGGACAGGGACACGGAATGCAGCGGGTGCATGACGGCAACTTTTATGAAATTACACTGGACCAGGTAAAAGAAGGGGACCTGTATGAATTCCGTATCTGGCATAGGGATGGTTCCTGCCAGGAGCACTGTGATCCCTACGGGTTTGGAATGGAGCTTCGCCCGGCACATAAATCAGTGGTACGGGATCTTAACCGCTATGCATTTACCGATGAAAAATGGTTAAAGGATCGGGAGGATATCAGCACGAAGCCCCTCAATATTTATGAGGTACATGCTGGCTCCTTTAAAAAGCCGGGTACAGGACAGACCGACTGGTATACCTATGAGGAGCTGGGAGAGGTTTTGATCCCGTATCTGAAGGAAAGCGGCTATAACTGTGTGGAATTTCTTCCGCTGAGCGAGCATCCCTGCGATGAAAGCTGGGGATATCAGAATACGGGATTTTTTGCTCCGACTGCCCGGTATGGTACGGCAGAGGGATTACAGAAGCTGGTGGATCAGATGCATCAGAATGGAATTTATGTGCTGCTGGATTTTGTACCGGTACACTTTGCCACAGACGATTACGGTTTGAAACGTTACGATGGCGGAGAGCTGTACGAATATCCGAGCAGGGATGTTGGAGTGAGTGAATGGGGAAGCTGTAATTTTATGCATTCCCGTGGGGAGGTGCGCTGCTTTTTACAGTCTGCGGCGTATTACTGGATGAAGGAGTTTCATTTTGATGGTATCCGGATGGATGCCATCAGCCGGATCATTTACTGGCAGGGGGATGAACGGCGCGGCGTAAACGGTAATGCAGTTGATTTTATCCGTTTTATGAATAAAGGGTTGAAAGAGCGCGTTCCGAACTGTATCCTGGCGGCGGAGGATTCTACGAATTTCCCCGGCGTAACGGCGCCCGCTGATCAGGGCGGACTTGGATTCGATTTAAAATGGAACATGGGCTGGATGCACGACACGCTGGAATATTTTCAGCTCGATCCGTCGGCGCGCACGGAAGCGTACCACAAGCTGACCTTTTCAATGATGTATGCGTATAATGAGCATTATCTGCTGCCGCTTTCCCACGATGAGGTAGTGCATGGAAAGGCGACGATTCTGCAGAAGATGAACGGCGATTACGAACGGAAATTCCCACAGGCACGCGCCATGTACGCCTATATGATGCTGCATCCGGGTAAAAAGCTGAATTTCATGGGCAATGAAATCGGGCAGTTCCGGGAATGGGATGAAAAGCGGGAGCAGGACTGGAACCTGCTGGATTTCCCGATTCACGAAGCGTTCTATCATTATATGAAGGAACTGAATCACCTTTATCTCGATCATCCGGCGCTCTGGGAAAAGGACTTTAACCGCGACGGTTTTATCTGGCTGGACTGCCATCAGGAGGGGCGCGTGATCTACGCGATGCAGAGAATGGCGGGCGACCAGACCGTGATCGGCGTATTCAATTTTTCCGCTCAGCCGCAAAACGGCTATGCCGTACCGCTGCAGAAAGACGGCAGCTATCGCGAGTTGCTTAACAGCGATTGGGAGTGCTTTGGCGGCAGCAAAAAACGGGAAGAGCTGGTATATGAGAACGGCTGTGTATTAGACCTCTCGCCCTTTAGCGCAGTGCTGTTAGTTAACGGTTGAAAAACCTGTCTTGCAATGCTATACTAACATTATCTTTTTGTACCTGCAGGCGATCGCGCTGCATTCATAACAAAGCACAGGCATTTTCAATGCACTGCAACGAAGGAGAATACACGAAATGGAACAGTATAAACAGGAATTTATCGAATTTATGGTGGACAGCAATGTCTTAAAGTTTGGCGATTTTACGTTGAAGAGCGGACGTAAGTCCCCGTTTTTCATGAATGCGGGCGCTTATGTGACCGGCACACAGCTGCGCAGACTGGGCGAATATTATGCAAAGGCGATTCATGACAACTACGGACTGGATTTTGACGTGCTGTTCGGACCCGCATACAAAGGCATTCCGCTGACCGTTGCGACGACGATGGCCATCAGCGAGCTTTACGGCAAGGATATCCGTTACTGTTCCAATCGTAAGGAAGTAAAGGATCATGGCGACACCGGTATTTTACTGGGCAGCAAGTTAAAGGACGGCGACCGCGTTGTTATTATTGAGGATGTAACGACCTCCGGCAAGTCCATCGAAGAAACCTTCCCGATCTTAAAAGCACAGGCAGATGTGGAGATCGTCGGACTGATGGTTTCCTTAAACCGCATGGAGCGCGGACTTTCTTCTGAGAAGAGCGCACTGGAAGAGATCAAAGAGAAGTATGGTTTTGACGCCAATGCCATTGTCAGCATGGCAGAAGTGACAGAATATCTGTATAACAAGCCCTACAAGGGACAGGTTTATATTGATGATACCTTAAAGACTGCGATCGACGCTTATTACGCGCAGTACGGTGCAAAATAAGGAGGTTCAACCAATATGGAAGAAAAGACCTATAAGCTTTTGGGCGGCAGCGGCGCTTTGAATATCGCGGTCGGCGCGGTTGTGCTGGTTTCCGGGATTGCAAGCGGCGTGCTGCTGATCGTAAACGGCGCAAGACAGCTGGCGCACCGGGGCAAACTGATTTTCTGAGAATGCAGGAAATGGAATTTTTACGCAGTTCCCGGTTACGGATAGGGAACTGCGTAAGCGAAGCTTTTCGGAAAGGAGACCGGCGTGCGCAGGCATTACATTTTTACCGATAAGAGGGAATCCAAAAAGGGGATATTGTCAGCAATGCTGGGGGCAATGTCCCTGATTTCTGTTTTCCTGACCGTCTATTTTACCTGGCAGAATCATGGGACGGCATATGTGCGCTACGGCGTGGTGACACTGCTGTGCCTGATTTTTTCTGCGGCAGGTCTGGTAATTGGAATTATGGCGAAGCTGGAAGAGGATAAATTTTATCTGTTCGCCTGGATTGGCATTGTGTTGAACGCCCTGACCCTGTTGGGGATCGGGGGGATTGTGGCAGTAGGAGTGTATGGATTATGACAGTAATGGAAGAACGGTTTGAGCTTGCCTCACAGCGTATTTTGGAAATCGAAAAAGAAAAACGGATGCCGGAGCAGTTTCAACGCTATTTTGCAGAAAACGCGGACTATCTGGGCGTCCTGCTTGAAGAATACAAATGGATAGCGTCCGGGGCGATGCGGGAAGCCTCTCTGCAAGAGCTGGAACGGCACAACGAAAGCTGCTTCATCGACCTGATGGGACGCAATTATGAGACGAGCTATGCAAACCCCGACTGGGCGTATGCACAGCTTGGCGAAACCTTTGGACAGCTGCTTTCTGCAGTTGCGGCGGAGCTGCGCAGCCTGCCTGCGTTTATTTATGAACAGGATCTGGAAGGCATCACGATCCGCCTGGAGCTGTTTGTCGAAATTTACTGTGCGTTTGCAGAAAGCTTCGAGGAGACAAAAGAAGCACCGGAATATTCCCAGATCCGGGATATTTTCTACTGGTTTGCAAGCGACTATGCGGAGCTGACTGCAGAGCATGCGATCCGCCATACCGTGGACTGGGGACAGAGATTTGCGCTGGACATCATCGAAAACGCAGACCTGTCTGATATCCGTTACCTGTTCTGGTTCGGGGAATATATCGCGGATGACCAGTGGAAGCTGGCAGAGCATTTGAATGGTCTGCCGGAAGAAAAAATTCAGAAAATCGCAGACACCTACACGGAGGGCTTTCGCAAGGGCTTTGAGCTGGCAAAGAAGCCTCTGGACAAAAAGAAATCCGTCCAGATCCGTTATCCTCTGGGCTTTGAGCGTGTCGTAAAAGCTGCAATTGAAAACTTCAGAAAAATGGGCTTAGAGCCTGTCATCGCCCGCACACCTGCGAGCTTTGCAGAGGGACGCAGAGTGTTCCGGCTCGGATTTTTCGGCGGTGCAGTGAACCGGCAGTTCGATTATGACCATGAAAACGACAAGGCACTGTACCTGGACAAAAAATATGTCCACAGGATGCTGGAATGTCGCAAAAATGCGTGGGAAGAGTACAAAGATATGGCGGTTGTCCATGCAGGTCCCGCTGTCATCGAAGCATTCGGCGAAGAGCCCTTCGAGCCTGCGAGCAAGGAGCATCTGCTCACCTTATCGGCCGAACAGCAGAAGTTGTATGTCGAATATCAGAGCCAGGCGGGTGCGATGACGAACGAATATATCGACCCGGAGGAAAGAAGCTTTACCTGTATCGCGTTCCCGGTTCCGGGCATCGGCGAGCATTTCCCGGAGATTTTCGACGAAGTGTTAAAGATCAATACGTTGGATTACAAGACCTACGAGACGATTCAGCAGCACCTGATCGATGCGCTGGATAAGGCAGCGTGGGTGGAGATCAAGGGACGCGGCGACAACCACACCGATATGAAGGTCATGCTCCATACGCTCAATAACCCTGCGCGGGAAACGAATTTCGAAAACTGCGTGGCGGACGTCAACATTCCGGTTGGGGAAGTGTTCACCTCTCCGAAGCTGACCGGAACAGAAGGCGTTTTGCATGTACCGCAGACGTTTTTGCGCGGTATGCAGTATAACGATCTGGAGCTGCAGTTTAGGGATGGCATGATTACCAAATACACCTGCCGTAACTTCGAAAAGGAAGCGGAAAACGAAAAGCTGCTGCAGGATGGTGTGCTGTATCATCATGATACGCTGCCGATCGGCGAATTTGCTATTGGTACGAACACGACTGCTTATATGGTGGCGCGCCGTTATGAAATCAATGACAAGCTTCCGGTGTTGATTGCAGAAAAGACCGGCCCCCACTTCGCAGTGGGTGATACCTGCTACAGCTATGAAGAAGACCGCATGACCTATAATCCGGATGGCAAGGCGATCATCGCGCGGGACAACGAGGTGTCCGCGCTTCGTCATACCGATCCGGAAAAGGCATATTTTAACTGCCACACAGATATTACGATCCCGTACGCAGAGCTGGCAGAGGTAACAGCAGTATGTGCAGACGGCACCAGGATTGGCCTGATCAAGGACGGATTTTTCGTACTGGACGGCACGGAAGAATTAAATTTGCCGCTGTATCAGGGATAAACATCTTACAGTTCACCCGCGCTATTCGCGGGAAGGTGCGTTACAGTTCACCCGCGCCATTCGCAAAATCGCATCTTCGATGCTTTCCGCTGCGTTGCAGCTCCTTTTTGCTCATAGAGTGGCGCTCCCTTCGCAGCTTCCCGTGCACAGATTCTCATGCGAGCATGGAATCTGTGCACAGAAAGCTGCGAGTGAACTGTAATATAAAAATAGGTTGCATCTGCCAAAAAAGTTTAGTACACTGTAGATTGATAAGTTGCGACATATTTTGACAGGAGGATAAAAGCACATGGCACAGGTCAGTATTGTAATGGGCAGTGATTCCGATATGCCTGTAATGGCAAAAGCAGCTGAGATTTTGGACAAATTCGGTATTTCCTATGAAATGCGGATTATTTCCGCACATCGGATGCCCGATACTTTTTTTGAATATGCACAGACCGCGGAGGAGCGGGGCGTAAAGGTGATTATCGCCGGCGCCGGTATGGCAGCTCATCTGCCGGGTATGTGCGCTGCATTGTTTCCGATGCCGGTGATCGGTATCCCGATGCACACGACGTCTCTGGGAGGCAGGGATTCCCTGTATTCCATCGTTCAGATGCCCTCCGGTATCCCGGTGGCGACCGTTGCCATCAACGGCGGTGCAAACGCAGGTATTCTGGCGGCGAAGATTTTAGCGGTTTCCGATCCGGAGCTTCTTGCAAAGCTCAAGGCTTACAGCGCAGAGATGAAAGACGGCGTACTGAAAAAGGATGCAAAGCTGCAGGAATGCGGCTATCACAACTACACAAAATAAACAGGTGCACAGGCACGGTATGGAGGATCAGATGGATTACAAGAGTTCTGGAGTGGATATTGAAGCCGGATACAAATCGGTGGAACTGATGAAACAGTATGTAAAGACGACAATGCGCCCGGAAGTGCTTGGCGGACTGGGCGGTTTTTCCGGCGCATTTTCCCTGGAAAAGATCAAGGATATGGAAAAGCCTACCCTGGTATCCGGTACAGATGGTGTCGGAACCAAGATCAAGCTCGCCTTTCTTATGGACAAGCATGATACCATCGGTATCGACTGCGTTGCCATGTGCGTAAACGATATTGCGTGCGCAGGCGGCGAACCGCTCTTTTTCCTGGACTATATCGCATGCGGCAAAAATATTCCCGAGAAGATCGCAGAGATCGTAAAAGGTGTATCCGCAGGCTGTGTACAGTCGGAAGCTGCCCTGATCGGCGGCGAAACAGCAGAGCATCCCGGACTGATGCCGGAGGATGAGTACGATCTGGCTGGTTTTGCAGTCGGCGTAGTGGATGAAAAAGACCTGATTACCGGCGAAAACTTAAAGCCCGGTGACGTGCTGATCGGCATGGCAAGCTCCGGCGTGCATTCCAACGGCTTCTCTCTGGTTCGTAAGGTATTCGACATGACCGTTGAAAGCTTAAATACCTATTATGATGAGCTGGGCGCAACCCTGGGCGAGACCCTGCTGGCTCCGACACGCATCTATGTTAAGGCGTTAAAGGCAGTCAAAGAAGCCGGCGTAACCGTAAAGGCATGCAGCCATATCACCGGCGGCGGCTTTTATGAAAACGTGCCCCGTATGTTAAAAGAGGGTACCCATGCGGTGATCAACAAAAACAGCTATCCCATTCCTCCGATTTTTACCCTGATGGCGAAAAAGGGCAATATCGAAGAGCATATGATGTATAACACCTATAACATGGGCCTGGGTATGATCGTCGCAGTAGATCCCGCTGATGTGGATAAGACCATGGAAGCAATGAAAGCTGCAGGCGATACCCCTTATGTGGTAGGCACCATCGAAGCAGGCGAAAAGGGAGTGACCTTATGTTAAGGCTTCTGGTCTGTGTCTCAGGCGGAGGCACGAACCTGCAGGCGATTTTCGATGCGATTGACGCGGGAAAAATCCGCAATGCCGAAATCGCAGCGGTGATCAGCAACAACCCGGGCGCATATGCGCTGGAACGTGCGCGGCAGCATAATGTGGAAGCAATCTGTCTTTCTCCGAAATCTTTCGAGAGCAGAGAGGCATTCAATCATGCCCTGACCGAAAAGGTAAAGGAAATCGCGCCGGATCTGATCGTGCTGGCAGGATTTTTAGTCGCTGTTCCGGCAGAGATGATCGAAGCGTTCCCAAACCAGATTATCAATATCCATCCGTCGCTGATCCCTGCGTTTTGCGGCGTTGGCTTTTACGGTCTGCATGTCCATGAGGGTGTGCTTGCGCGCGGTGCAAAAGTGACCGGCGCGACGGTGCATTTTGTGGACAGCGGAATGGATACCGGTCCGATTATCTTACAGAAGGCGGTTGAAGTGCAGCAGGGCGATACACCCAAGAGTCTGCAGCAGCGGGTCATGGAGGAAGCGGAATGGAAAATTTTGCCCCAGGCCATCGATCTGATTGCCCAGGGCAGAGTAACCGTTGTGGATGGAAAGACGATTATCGCATCGTGATGCAAAATTGCATCGCATAACAGCGAAAGCGCCTGAAAATATGGAGGTTCATATGAAAATTCTGATTGTGGGAAGCGGCGGCAGAGAGCATGCGATCGCTGCAAGCGTGGCAAAGAGCCCGAAAGCAGAGAAGATTTACTGTGCGCCCGGCAACGCCGGAATTGCGCAGCTGGCAGAGTGCGTTCCGATCGGCGCGATGGAATTTGACCGTCTGACCGAGTTCGCAAAGGAAAAAGAGATCGACCTCGTTATCGTCGGCATGGATGATCCGCTTGTCGGGGGCCTGGTAGACCAGCTGGAGGCAGCCGGGATCCGTGCATTCGGTCCTCGCAAAAATGCGGCGATTCTGGAAGGCAGCAAGGCATTTTCCAAGGAACTGATGAAAAAATACAACATTCCGACGGCTGCCTATGAAGTGTTCGACAAGGCAGAGGATGCGCTGGAATATCTGCATACCAAAGCGAAATTCCCGATCGTTTTAAAGGCGGATGGCCTTGCACTTGGAAAAGGTGTTTTAATCTGCAGCACGTTGGAAGAAGCGGAAGACGGCGTATGCACGATTATGACAGATAAGAAATTCGGCACAGCCGGCAACAAGATGGTCATCGAAGAGTTCATGACCGGACGCGAGGTTTCCGTGCTGTCCTTTACAGATGGCAAGACCATCCAGATCATGTCTTCCGCCCAGGATCACAAGCGCGCAAAGGACGGCGATCAGGGCTTGAACACTGGCGGCATGGGCAATTTTTCTCCGTCTCCGTTCTATACAAAAGAGGTTGATGCGTTCTGTAAAAAATATATCTATCAGGCTACCGTCGATGCAATGTCTGCGGAAGGACGCACCTTTCAGGGTGTAATTTTCTTCGGCCTGATGCTGACACCTGACGGTCCGAAAGTGCTGGAATATAATGTCCGCTTCGGTGATCCGGAAGCGCAGGTTGTGCTGCCGCGTATGAAAAACGACATTCTGGACGTTTGCGAGGCATGTATCGACGGTACGCTCGATCAGCTCAAGTTGGAGTTTGAAGACAATGCGACAGTTTGTGTTGTGCTGGCATCGGATGGTTATCCGTTAAAATACGACAAGGGACTCCCGATTTCCGGCCTGGAAGCCTTTGACGGAAAAGACGATGTGTTCTGTTTCCATGCAGGAACCAGGTTTGCAGAAGACGGAAAGACGATCCTGACCAACGGTGGACGTGTGCTGGGTATCACGGCGAAGGCGCCTACCTTAAAGGAAGCGCGCGCAAAAGCGTATGCAGCGACCGAATGGGTCAATTTTGCCAACAAATATATGAGACACGATATCGGTAAAGCGATCGACGAAGCATAATATACCGATAGAGCACTGGCGACAGGCGAAATCGGAAGCCTGGCTGAGGAGTTTGGAAAAGAGAAAAGAACCGCAGAGACCTTTGCGGATCGGAATCAGAAAGGTACGTAAATTAGAATGATGAAATGGACGACCAAGTTCAGCACTGTGCTGGGATGTGCACTTGCTGCGGTATTTTTATTTACATCCACAATGGAAGTCGGCGCTGTGCCGCTGACCTCTTCCCCGAGCGGAACGACAACGACCACAACAACCGACACCAATGCTGCAGAGGACGGAAACGCTGATGCAGCTGCAGAGGATAACGCAGCAGGGACAGCTGCCGCAGGAACCGTTACCAGCGCAACCGTAACCTCTTCCAGCGTTAATATCAGAAGCGAAGCTTCCACCAGCGCAAGCCTTGCAGGCAAGGCAACCAGCGGACAGGAGCTGACCGTTACCGGCGAGACACAGGGCAGCGACGGCAAGACCTGGTATGCAGTAACATTTGATAATGTAAGCGGATATATCCGTTCTGATCTGGTAGAGGCACATGTGTCGGAGGCGACAGCAGAGCCGGCTGTTGACGAAAGTCAGGAGACGGAAGAACCGGAGGAAGAGCCGATCGTAGACAACTCTGCAGATTATTCCGTCGCCTTTGAGGATGACGGAAGCGGCAGCAGTGCATGGTATCTGCATGATAATACTATGGGAACCAGATATCAGGTCAGTGACCTGCTGAATGCAGAGGAGACTAACAAGAACAATCAGGCAACCATTGACCAGACCGCAAAGAGCATGCGCTTTGTCGTTATTCTGATGGCGTTTGTAATCGTAGTTCTGATTATCGTTGTAACAATCCTGATCATCAAAGTCAGAAGCACGTATGAAGACTATGACGATTATGATGATGACGAAGACGACGACGAAGATGACGAAGACGACGATGAGGATGAGGACGAGGAAGAAGAACGTCCGCGCCGCTTCGGCCGCAAAAAGCCTGCCCGTTATGTAGAAGAGGACGACGATGACGACGAGGACGATGACGAGGATGAGGACGAGGAAGAGGAAGAAGAGCGTCCGCGCCGCCGTCCGGCAAAGAAGGCTCCGGTAAAGAAGCCTGTCCGTCGCCCCAGAGTCGACGAATATGAAGACGAGGATGACGAGGATGAGGACGAGGAAGAAGAACGTCCGCGCCGCAAAAAGGGCAAATCCAAAGATTGGCAGTCCAGGAATTTCCTGGATGATGACGATCTTGAATTTGAATTCCTTGACCTGAAATAAATCTTCCAAAAAACAAGCATTCAGAAAACAATAGAAGCACGTTCTGCGAACATTCTATTGCCGTGAATCCATAAAAAACATCCGGCTTTTGCTGCAAACTGCCCGCTGTCTGGCGGGAGCATAGGAAACAGCAGTGCCGGGTGTTTTGTTTTATTCATGACAATAGCATGCTCGCAGCGCGTGCATGCTATTGTTGACTATTTTCAGAATTCTTGTTATAGTGTTTCTATAACACTTTAAAGATGAAATGGATGGGAGATCAGCATGATTCTGGAAGTAGATTTTAACAGCGAAGAAGCGCTATATATACAGCTGCGCAATCAGATCATTGTTGGGATTGCGACAAACAGGCTCAAGGAGGGAGAGTCCCTCCCGAGCGTGCGGCAGCTTGCAGAATCCATTGGGATTAACATGCATACAGTGAATAAGGCATATACCGTGCTCAAGCAGGAGGGCTTCGTCAAGGTGGACAGACGCCGCGGCGCAGTGATTGCGATTGATGCGGATCGAATCAGTGATCTGGAGCAGATGCGGGAGTCGCTGCGGGTCATTCTGGCACGGGCAAGTTGTCGGAATATTTCCCGCGAGGAAGTACATGCTTTGATAGATGAGATTTATGAAGAGTATGGAGGACTATAACAGATGCAGTCACAGTTTACGGATAAGGCAAAAACTGCCCTGCTTTTGGCGGGGCGGGCGGCAAAAAGCCTGCATCAGAATTATGTTGGAACAGAGCATATCCTGCTGGGCCTGATCAAAGAAGGAACCGGCGTGGCATCAAGAGTTCTGACGGAAAACGGGGCAAAAGAAGAGGCGATCCGGGAAATGATTCAGGATCTGCTGGCTCCGGAGACGCCCAATCCGGTCATAGAGCGGGACGGTTATTCCCCCCGGGCAGAGGAAGTTCTGGAGGAAAGCCACAGACAGGCGGAAAAGGCAGGCAGCGCGCTGACCGGAACGGAGCACATTTTGTTAGCGCTTTTAGGAGATGGGGATAATGTTGCAGTGCGGGTGCTGCAGACGCTGTCGCTGCCGCTGCAGAAAATCATGCGGGATACGCTCCTGGCAGCAGGACTGGACCCTACGGCGTACCGCGAAGAACTGGGACGCAGGCAAAAAAAGAGCCAGACCGGGACGCTGGAGCTTTACAGCCGGGATCTGACGAAGCTGGCTGCACAGGGAAAGCTCGATCCGGTTGTCGGGCGCGATCAGGAGATTGGGCGCGTGATTCAGATTTTAAGCCGCAGGACGAAGAACAATCCGTGCCTGGTAGGAGAACCCGGTGTCGGCAAAACGGCGATCGTCGAGGGACTTGCGCTTCGGATTACGGAGGGCAGCGTGCCGGATACGGTAAAGGATAAACGGGTTCTGATGCTGGATCTGTCCGGGATGATCGCGGGAAGCAAATACCGCGGCGAATTTGAGGAGCGAATTCGTAAGGTCATCCGTGAGGTAACAGACGACGGAAATATTTTACTGTTTTTGGATGAGCTGCATACACTGATCGGTGCAGGCGGCGCAGAGGGGGCGATCGATGCTTCCAACATTTTAAAGCCGTCCCTTGCGCGCGGCGAGATTCAGCTGATCGGCGCGACAACGCTGGAAGAATACCGCAAATATATCGAAAAAGATGCTGCCCTGGAACGCCGTTTTCAGCCGGTTACGGTCGAAGAACCAACGGAAAAAGAGGCGATCGGCATTTTACAGGGAATCGTTTCCAGATATGAAGAGCATCATAAAGTAAAGATTCTGCCGGAAGCCCTCGAGGCCGCAGTACATCTTTCCAATCGCTATATCAACGACCGGAAGCTCCCGGACAAGGCGATCGACGTGATGGACGAGGCGGCTGCTGCGGTGCGCCTGCAGCGGATGCAGACGACTGACGAGGCAACAGACCAGGCAAAGGAAATCAAAACGCTGGACGAAAAGCTGGAGCAGGCAATCCGCCATCAGGATTTGGAGGAGGCCTCCAGACTAAAGCAAAAGCTAAAGGAGGCGCTCACCCGTTACGAAAAGCACCAGAAACGACAGGAAAAGAGCCGCAAAAAGGGGCAGCCAGAGGTGACAGCAGAGGATATCGCAAAGGTCATTTCCACTTGGACAAAGGTTCCGGTGAGCCGCCTGACCGAAAAAGAGAGCGAACGGCTGTTAAAGCTGGAATCTATTCTGCATAAGCGCGTGATCGGACAGGAAGAAGCCGTATCGAGCGTTGCGCGGGCGATGCGCCGCGGCAGAGTCGGACTGCAGGATCCGAGACGACCGATCGGTTCGTTTTTGTTCCTCGGCCCCACCGGTGTCGGAAAGACGGAGCTTTCCAAGGCGCTGGCAGAAGCGATGTTTGGTTCAGAAAACGCGCTGATCCGCGTGGACATGTCGGAATATATGGAAGGGCACTCTGTTTCGAAAATGATCGGCTCGCCTCCGGGCTATGTCGGCTTTGACGAGGGCGGACAGCTTTCTGAAAAGGTTCGCAGAAATCCGTATTCGGTGGTTTTATTCGACGAAATCGAAAAAGCGCACCCGGATGTTTTCAATATTTTGCTACAGGTGCTGGACGATGGGCATATCACGGATTCCAGGGGCAGGAAGGTCAGCTTCAAAAATACCGTCATCATCATGACGTCCAACGCCGGTGCACAGCGGATTGTGGAGCCAAAAAATCTCGGCTTTGCGGCAAAAGAAGATGCGCAAAAGACTTACGAAAAGATGAAAGCCGGCGTGATGGAAGAGGTAAAACGCCTGTTCAAACCGGAATTTTTAAACCGGATTGATGAAACGATCGTATTCCATCAGCTGACAAAAGACGATATGAAGCGAATTATCAATCTGCTGGCGCAGAGCCTGATTACGCGCTGCCGGACGCAGCTGGATATCAGCCTGACACTGACACCATCTCTGAAAGAGCATATCGTAGAAAAATACAGCAACCTGAAAATGGGTGCAAGACCGTTAAAGAGAGCAATTCAGACGCTGATCGAGGACGCACTTGCGGAAGAAATTCTGTCGGGACGGGTAAAATCCGGCGATCATGTGAGTGCAGGCTTCCGCGAGGATAAAGTTGTTTTCAGCGTCAAAAACAAATAAACAGCAAACCGCCGCAAAGGCGGACAGGAGGACAAAAGAATGGCAGCAGTAGCAGAACTCATCAGAACAGAAGCAGACGGAAAGATCAGCTTCGGCAATCATCTTCTGCAGGAAAAGAGCAAGAAGGAGGGCTTTGAGGCCGGCGGCGATGAGTACAAGGTAAAGACTTTTAAAGAGATTACCAAGCTGGAGAGAAACGGCATGTTTGTTTATGAATCCGTGCCCGGCACGAGCGTAGAGCATTTTGCGGAGAGCGAAAATGGCGTCAGCTTCACGGTAGAGGGCACAGAGGACGCGCAGATCACACTCGGTCTGGAGGAAGATACGGAATATGATGTGAAAATCAACGGTGAGGATGCGGGCAGAATGCGCACGAACCTGGGCGGAAAGCTGAATGTGAGCGTGGAGCTTGCCGGAATCGGAGAAGTAAAGGTAGAAATTTCAAAATAAATGGCAACCAAAATAAAAACCAGATTTTTCTGTCAGGAATGCGGCTATGAAACGGCAAAATGGCTGGGGCAGTGTCCGGGCTGTAAGGCGTGGAACTCCCTCGTAGAGGAACCGGTTTCCGTGACCGCAGGCGGAAAAGAGAAAAAGCAGGTGCTGTCCGGGGTGCAGAGCGCTCCGGCGGTGCTGAATGAAATTTCGATGGAAGAGGAAAGACGCACGGAAACCGGGATGGGAGAGCTCGACCGGGTATTGGGCGGCGGAATCGTTACCGGCTCGCTGACGCTGGTCGGCGGCGACCCGGGTATCGGCAAATCGACGCTTCTTTTGCAGATGTGCAGGAACCTTTCGTTAAAAAAGCAGCACATTTTGTATGTATCAGGCGAGGAATCCTTACGCCAGATCAAAATGCGTGCGATGCGGATCGGCGATTTTTCGGACACGCTGGAGCTGTTCTGTGAGACGAACCTGAATCGGATTGAGGAGGTAATCCAGCAGAAAAAGCCTCAGATCGTCATCATCGACTCCATCCAGACGATGTACAATGAAGCGGTCAGCGCGGCGCCCGGCAGCGTGTCGCAGGTGCGCGAATCGACTGGTGTTTTGCTGCGGCTGGCAAAAGGGCTCGGTATTTCGATTTTTATCGTCGGGCATGTGACCAAAGAGGGAACGGTTGCAGGTCCCAGAGTGCTCGAGCATATGGTGGATACGGTGTTGTATTTTGAGGGCGACCGACATGCATCTTATCGAATCCTCCGGGGCGTCAAGAACCGTTTCGGTTCAACCGATGAGATCGGTGTGTTCGAGATGCGCCAAGAAGGACTGACGGAGGTGTTAAATCCGTCGGAATTCATGTTAAATGGCAGACCCGCCGGCGCGAGCGGCTCAGTCGTGTCCTGCTCAATGGAGGGGACCCGTCCGATGCTCACGGAGATTCAGGCGCTCGTCTGCCACAGCAATTTTGGCATTCCACGTCGTCAGACCACCGGAACGGATTTTAACCGCGTTAATCTGCTGATGGCGGTATTGGAAAAACGGCTTGGCATGCAGATCGGAGGGTGTGATGCTTACGTCAATCTGGCGGGCGGCATCCGGATTACAGAGCCTGCCATCGATCTTGGAATCGTGATGGCGATCATGTCGAGCTTCAAAAACAGCCCCGTCCCGGAGGGCGTTGTCGCTTTCGGGGAAGTGGGACTGAGCGGGGAAGTACGCGCCGTTTCGATGGCGGAGCAGAGAGTGAGGGAGGCGCAGAAGCTTGGTTTCACAACCTGTATCCTCCCCCAGGTCTGTCTCGAAAAAATGCCGAAAATTTCCGGCATCCGATTAGTTGGTGTCCGCAGTGTTGCAGACGCTGCGCGGGAGCTGTAAGAACGTCCTACAGCGGCTGGTTGGGATAACCCGGAAAATAAAACGGAAGGGTCGCACCCGGAACAGGATATACTGCGATCTTGTCGTCGAACAGATCTTTTTCAGACGGCACTTCGTCATTTTTGGAAACCGGATTGACGCCGTCGGGAGAGAGGATGCAGTCATCCGCAAGGTCAGAAGGACGGTCTGATTCTGGAATTACAGGATACATGACAAAAACCTCCTTTTCATTGTTGGATTCAAAAAGCAATAGGAAAGCTTTTGGGATCAGTATGTATCTTTTTTGGGGAAAATATTCTATTGTTACAGTTCACTCGTACCGTTTGGGGGCAGATTTCATGCTCGCATGAAAATCTGCTTACAAAAAGGTACGAGTGAACTGCAAGGTATATTTTGAAAAAGTAGTTGACAAAAGATACAGTGGTGCGATACAATATGATCAAGTTGAGAAGTTATCAACCCACAAAATCAGGCAGGATGTTTTCCGCAAGGAGGATGTCCTGCCATCCCCCCACAAAGATTCGATACCTGCTGATTTCGTGTCAGCAGGTTTTTTATTTGTTCATGACAATAGAATGCTCGCAGAGCGTGCATTCTATTGTTGCATAAGAAAGTTCGTTTCTATACAATGTTATACAATAAAAAACGCTCCGCGAGGATGCACACTCGACGCAAGGGTAGATGGTTGCCGAAGCAGCTGCGCCTCGGCGCAAAAATATACTAAGGCACATTCTTTTTATATTTTATATGGAGAATACGAATGAAAAAAACGGTTTTAAAGGAAAATAATTCCTGCAGAATGCAGTGTATCGCAGAAGAAAATCTGGAACAGGAAATGGACAGCCAGGTAGAGCCGTTTCTGAAACAGGTTCAGATTTGCGGGTGGATGGAGGTCGCGCCCGAAGGCGGTGAATCGCAGGAGCGTGATGCGGCATCGGCAGACAGCACATCGCAAAAGCCTGAGAACGCACCAGAAGACGGCGTGGCTCAGAGAAAAACAGCTAAGACGGGCGGTCTGTATTATGAACTGTATCCGCAGGAGACACAAAAAGGGACGATCGTGATCAGCTATGGCTTTACAGAGTCCTGCCTGAAATATCATGAATTGATTTACTATTTTTATCTGCAGGGATATCAGGTGGCGATTATGGATCACAGAGGGCATGGAAAATCCATGCGTGAAGTGGAAGATCACACAATTGTACACATTGGATTGTTTTCCCGATATGTAAAAGATCTGCACCGGTTCGTCAAAACAGTGGTGAAGCCGATGGCAAAAGATCTGCCGCTGTATCTGTACGCACATTCCATGGGCGGCTGTATCGGCGCATTTTATCTGGAGCAGTACCCTGAGGATTTTGCCAAAGCGGTTCTGAATGCACCGATGTTGGGAGTAAATCTGGGCGGCGTGCCGTCCTGGGCGGCGCGGGTGCTGTGTGATTTTAAAGTGTTCGGAGGCAATGGGAAGGATCGTCTGCTCACACAGGGCACTTTTGATCCGGAGGAGTCTTTTTCGGACGCGTCCTGCAGTTCCGAGGCGCGCCATGCTTATTATATGAAAAAACGTCGGGAGGATGAAAGCTGCCAGACCTCTTCGGGAAGCTATGAATGGGGCAGGGAGGCGATCAATGCCGGAAAATTTGTCATCAGCAAAAAGCAGGTGAGAAAGGTGAAGACACCGGTGCTTTTATTTCAGGCGGGAAAAGATACGCTCGTAACGCCCGGAGCGCAAAAAGAGTTTATCAAGAGGATCCCAGATGGACAGCTGGTGGTTGTGCCCGATATCCGGCATGAAATTTATCGTGCACCAAACAGCGTCCTGCAGCCGTATCTGGAAATGATTTTTGAATTTTATGACAGTGGAGAAAAAGCCTTGTAAAAAAGTATGAAAGCAAGACTTGTTGCGTATTGCCCGCCGGGGTGGTATGATAGAGGAAATGCAGACGGGCATAGTTTGCACAGTTTTGAGCGAAATGGAGATTAGAATGGAACAGTTAGCAATTTTTGGCGGGAAGCCGGTTCGGAAGACACCGATTTCCTATGGGCACCAGTATATTGATGATGCGGACATAGAAGCGGTTGCAAATGTGCTGCGCAGCGATGCGCTTACCTGTGGACCGAAGGTGACAGAGCTGGAGAAGCGTTTGTGCGAAGTAACCGGGGCAAACTATGTCGTTATGGTCAGCAACGGAACGGCGGCGCTGCATCTGGCTGCGATGGCGGCGGGCATTACGAAAGGGGATGAGGTAATCGTAACCCCCCTGACGTTTGCTGCTTCCGCCAACTGCATTTTGTATTGCGGCGGAACGCCGGTATTTGCTGATGTAAAGCGTGACACCTACAACATCGATCCAGAGAGTATCCGCAGCCATATCACGGAGAAGACCAAAGCAGTCGTTGCGGTGGATTTTACCGGTCAGGCAGTGGAGCTGGATGAGATCCGTCAGATCTGCAAGGAGCATAATCTGATGCTGATCGAGGATGCGGCGCATGCGATCGGTACACAGTATAAAAATAAAAAAGTCGGCAGCATCGCAGATTTTACAACCTTCAGTTTTCATCCGGTCAAAACCGTGACAGCCGGAGAGGGCGGAGCGATTGCGACCAACGATGAGAAGATGTATCACAGATTGCTTCGCCTGCGTTCTCACGGAATCACGAGAAATCAGGACGAAATGATGCATCCCACCGATGCGATGTGGTACAATGAGCAGGTTGAACTGGGCTATAACTATCGTATGACAGATTTTCAGGCAGCGCTTTTACTCAGTCAGTTAGACAAACTGGATCGTTTTATCGAAAGAAGAACTCAGATTGTAAAACGCTACGACGAAGCCTTTGCAGAGTGCCCAGAGCTTGTGCTGCAGCGGGAGATCCCGGAGTCAAAGACGGCACGTCATTTGTATGTCATTCAGTTAAACCCGGAGCTGCTGACCTGCACCAGAAGAGAGTTTTTCGATGCGTTATATGCGGAAAATGTGCATGTACAGGTGCACTATCTGCCGGTTTACTGGCATTCCTATTATGAAAAGTTGGGCTATCCCAAGGGACTGTGCCCGAATGCGGAGTATCTGTATGAGCATGTGATGAGCATTCCGCTCTTTTACAGCATGACAGACGAGGATGTGGAGAGCGTTATCACCGCGATTAAAAAAGTGATCGCTTATTACAGGAGATAGATTGGAGAACGAACATGAAGAAATTTTTGGAGCTCATTTCCGAAGAGATGGGAAAAGGCTTTGAAGCTGCAGGATATGAGGCACAGCTGGGGCGCGTAACCGTGTCCAACCGTCCCGATCTGTGCGAATATCAGTGTAACGGCGCGATGGCGGGCGCAAAAAAATACCATAAAGCCCCGATCATGATCGCCAACGACGTAGCGGAAAAGCTGACGGACAGCGCAGTATTTTCTGAAGTATCTGCGGTTGCGCCCGGATTTTTGAACCTGAAAGTAAAGGACAGCTTTGTCTGTGAATATTTAAAAGGGATGGCTGCAGCGGAGAAGTTTGGCGTAGAGCCTCCCGAAAAGAAAAAAACCATCGTTGTCGATTACGGCGGCCCCAACGTTGCAAAGCCGCTCCACGTAGGTCATCTGCGCTCCGCAGTCATCGGCGAAAGCATCAAGCGGATCAACCGTTACAAAGGACATAGGGTTATCGGCGATGTCCATCTGGGCGACTGGGGACTGCAGATGGGTCTGATCATTACCGAGTTAAAAGCGCGCAAGCCCGAGCTGCCTTATTTTGATGAAAGCTTTACCGGGGAATATCCGCAGGAGGCTCCCTTTACCGTATCCGAGCTGGAAGAAATCTATCCCACAGCCAGTGGCAAGTCCAAAGAAGATCCTGCGTATAAGGAGGCAGCGCTGGAAGCAACGCTGCGCCTGCAGAGCGGTGACCGTGGCTACCACGCCCTGTGGAAGCATATTATTGCGGTATCTGTAGCCGATCTGAAGAAAAACTATAGCAACCTGGATGTGGAATTTGATCTCTGGAAGGGCGAATCCGATGCAGACCCGCTTATTCCGGGACTGGTAAAGCGTTTAAAAGAGTCCGGCCTTGCGTATGAAAGCCAGGGTGCGCTGGTTGTAGATGTTAAAGAGGATAACGATACGAAGGAAATGCCGCCCTGCATCATCTTAAAATCCGATGGCGCGGCGCTGTATGCAACGACAGACCTTGCAACAATCGTGGACCGTATGGAGAATCTGCATGCGGATTCCCTGATCTATCTTGCGGACAAGCGTCAGGAGATGCACTTTGTACAGGTGTTCCGTGTAGCGAAAAAGGCGGGGCTGGTAACACCTGAAACAGAGTTAAAATATGTTGGTTTCGGCACGATGAACGGCAAGGACGGAAAGCCCTTCAAGACGAGAGAGGGCGGCGTTATGCGTCTGGAATACCTGATCCGCGATATCGACGAGGAAATGTACCGTAAGGTATCCGAAAGCCGTCATGATCTGTCTGAGGAAGAGGCAAGAAAGATCGCCAAAATCATCGGTCTTTCCGCAATCAAATATGGAGATCTGTCCAATCAGGCTTCCAAGGACTACATTTTCGATATCGATCGCTTCACTTCCTTCGAGGGAGACACGGGTCCGTATATTCTGTATACAATCGTGCGTATTAAATCGATCCTTGCCAAGTATCAGGAACAGGGAAAGAGCCTGGAAAACCTGTGCCTGGAAGAGGCGCAGGGCGCTTCCGAAAAAGATCTGATGCGTCAGCTGTGCAGCTTCAATGCAATGATGGACAGTGCCTGTGAGGAAACTGCACCCCATAAGATCTGCGCGTACATTTATGATCTGGCGAACGCGTTCAACAAGTTTTACCATGAGACAAAGATTCTGGCAGAAGAGGATCAGAAGAAGCAGGCAGGCTGGATTGCACTGCTGAAGCTGACCAAAGAAGTGCTGGAAACCTGCATCGATGTACTGGGCTTCTCCGCACCCGACAGAATGTAACGATTGCGATCCGCGCGGAAACAGTCCTTGCGGACATTTTACCGCAGAATAAAGAGAAAGAGGGGTAGCAGAGCCCCTCTTTTATTCATGACAATAGAATGCTCGCAGAGCGTGCATTCTATACAGCATGGAACAAAGCGGTCATGATACTTGTCTGCCGACGTGAGTAGGGATATAATGAAAATGCAGAAAAATCCGGGAGGAAGTGTGGTTATGAATCAGCCCAACATTCTGATCCTGCACTGCGATCAGCTTCGGCAGGACTGTCTTGGCTTTAACGGGAATGCGGACGTGCGTACGCCGAATCTGGACCGGCTGGCGGCAGACAGTGTAAATTATGAAAATCATTATACGGTGTATCCGATCTGTACACCGTCGCGCTATTCGTTCTGGAGCAGCCTGTATGTGCACCAGCACGGCGCGTGGGACAATCAGGCGACGCTGCCTTCCGGATATCCAACATTTCCGGGGGTTTTGCGGGAGCAGGGCTACCATACGGCGGCAGTCGGGAAAATGCACATGAATCCGACCTATCAGGACATCGGCTTTTCGGAGATGGAGCTGGCAGAGCAGAACGGGATCGGGCGCTTTGAGGACGATTATCACCGGTGGCTGATGGACAACGGCAAAATCGACCGTTTTGACCTGCACCATCAGTCTGGTATTTTTTATGAAGAGGGGAAATCCCATTTATATGATATGTGCCAGTGCGCGGAGTCGGATCTGGAGGAGCGGTTTTATTCGACGGAGTGGATCACACGGCGCGCCGAGGAGCAGATCGGACGCTGGGAGGAGGACGCGCCGTCGGTTCTGATGGTCGGCTATGTCAGCCCGCACCACCCGTTTGACCCGCCCGCGCCGTACAGCACGATGTATGATCCGGAAAAGCTGCGGCTTTTGGACGGCTATACGCAGGAGGCGTTAAAGCGGGACGTGGAGGCAAACGGCACGGCGATGGATTACACCTCTCTGAGCGAAGGGGACGTACGAGCGATGATGGCGGCGTATTATGGGATGATCTCCGAGATCGACGACGGGATCGGAAGGCTGATCGGTCTTTTGAAACGGAAGGGGCTTTATGAAAATACGATGATCATTTTCACGAGCGACCACGGAGAGTACATGGGCTTCCACCACATGATGCTGAAATGCAACTATCTGTACGATCCGCTGGCAAAAATCCCGCTTTTGGTCAAGTATCCCGGACAGAAAGATGCGGGACGGACAGAAAGTGCCCTGTCTGAAAACATTGACGTTGCACCGACGGTATTGGAGGCGTGCGGCGTCAAAGCGCCGGCGTCGATGCAGGGAAAAAGCCTTTTAACAGGAGGCGGCAGAGAATTCGTATTTTCGGAAGGGCAGTACGGTACGGAAGAGGAACCGCGCATCGGCTATATGCTGCGCACAAAGCGTTACAAGCTGCTCGTGCAGGGCAGCATGGAAAACACGATGCTGTTCGATCTGGAAAAGGATCCGGAGGAGCTGGAAAATGTAGCAGAGGATCCGGCGTATGGGGAGATTTTGGCAGGGCTGCAGCGCAGGCTTGCGGATTTTGTCCTGTTCCATTCCACCGGGAAGGTATATCGGAACCGGCAGGAGCCGCAGCTGCGAAAGCAGGAGGAATTGGATGCGCAGGCAGAACGGATGAAACAGTTTATCCGGGAGCGGTGGTAAAAAGGTGCGCGCCTTAATGTACAGCCGCGCATAAAGGGGCTATTGGGAAATAGATAGTTCTAAATAAGAGAAAAACCGAAGAAAAAACTGCTTAGAAAAAGAGTGCTTTCAAAAATGCAGTTAAGGGGTCTTTATGTCCTAAAATACATACAGAAAAAAAATAAGAATCTCCCATAGAAGATCAGATATAAGAAACACTGATTTCTACGGGAGATTCTTATTTTAAGATTGGGAAGCTAAAAACGGTATTTACCGATAGCTCCCTTTTTTATGTTGTTCGTTTAACCACGCGACAGCTTCCAGACAGCCCTCCTGGGTCAGGGGAAACTGTTTTGTTGTCTTTTGCTCGGCGGGCGTTTTGACAAAGCAGAAGGGCTCCGGCCAGATCGTGACGTCCATACAGTCCCCCTCTTCATTTTTCCCTTTGGAAAGCCGATATCGCATGCCGCAGTAGCTTCCGGTCTGCGCTTCTTTTTTGATATAGTTTACATGAATGATTTCCGGTGAGATCATAGTTTCCTCCAATGGCAGTGCTGCAGTTTTCTGCAGAGTTTAGAAAAACAGCGGGATACCGACCAGTCCAAAGTAGCCGACGGATAAAATTCCGGCGATACTAAGCAGCGTGCGGTAGATTTTTTTCTGGAACAGCTCCGGGACGGTGCTTGCAAGGTATCCGGCGATCAGAATACATGGCAGCAGATAGCGTCCCTGGGCCATGGATTCGATCAGCCAGGAGTTTACAATGGATGCAGCAAGCTCACCCACCATCAGCAGCGTGCAGATAACAAAACGGATTTTGCCCTGCAGATTGTCAGGTTGTCGGAACGTGGCGATTCCGATTCCTGCAAACAGTGTAAGATAGAGCAGCCCAATGCACCAGTAGTACCACGCGCCGGTGCCGTGATCCTGTAAAAGTCCGCAAAAGCTCTTGTAGCTCATGGCAAACCAGTCCGGATTTTCGGCAAAGACGTCAGAAAGCGTATAGCCGCGGCTGTACATATGCCAGGACGGGTTCAACTCTTTTGTCGGGGTGGACGGATTTTTGTCGTAGTCGGCGTACTGGATGGCGACCGCTTCCTTGACCTGAGATTTTTCCGTACCGTAGTGCGCGATGTCAAAGCCAGCCCGGAATGCAAAGACGGCGAGAAAAATGCCTACAATAATCAGATAATTACGCCAGAGCACTTTTTTCTGTAAGGGGTCTTTCTGCCAGATCAGCCGCAGCAAAAGGATGAAGAAGGACAGTGCCAGAATCGCGAGATAGCACTGCTTTCCGAGGGCGATGTTGCCAAACAAAAGCCCTAAAAGAAGAAAAGCAGGAATATCTCTCCGGCATAATTTTTTCTTTTCCACGGTGCGATAAAGCAGACTCTGCGGGTTGCACAGCAGGCAGGTGATCGTAAAAGCGATGGTAAAATCCAGCGCATCTGCCGTCGTATAGGAAAAAATATACCAGGACTGGACGCAGATTCCGAGTGCGACCATGAGCCAGTTTTTCTGACGGATATTCCGGACAAAATAAAAGGCGAGGGCAGCAAACAGCAAAAGGTTCGGAACGCGGTAGTAGGCAAGGCTGCAAAACATCGTTTTAAAAAGCAGGGCGATCTTTCCGGCAAGATAAAAGTACCAGGTGTAATTTTCCAGCTTGGTGTAACCGTAGCCGCTATAGGTCTGAGCAACAGCGGGATCCCGCATATCGGGCGGCAGAAAGTGCGTCATGCCGTAATCCAGACAGGCTTTGACGTCCCATTCGTCGGGATGCAGACCGAGGGCAGAAAACAAACCGATGATACAGACGACGAGCAGTGCACCTGCAATCACCGCCGTGCTGATGAGAGTAAACCAGTCAAAGTGTCCGGAGCTGTCCGGCAGGAACAGCGTTTTCAGATAAGAAGCGATACCCTTGCGGAAAAATAAAATCACACAGAGCAGCAGCGCGATGGACAGGGCAAGGAAAAAGCGCTGGCGCACATATAAAACGTGGAGCCTTGCAGCCGCATGTTCGGCAGCCTCCCGGATACTGTTGGCAGAAAGTAAAAAGCTGCTGTCGGTAGTTTGCGGTGTGAAAACGAGCTCTTCCCCGTTTAGCTGCCAGGAGGCGTTGACGGGGGAAGCCTGGGCTTCCAGATCGGCGGCATCCATTGTGAAAAAAGCTTCCCCGTTTAGGAAAAAGCCGACGTGTGTGACGCGATAGGATTCCTGGGTATTCGTCGGGTCAAACCGAAATAAGGTAAGACTACGCAGATCGGGCAGGCCGGAAAAGGTGACGATGTTGCCGTCCCGGGTTCCGTCAGTGGAGTTGTCCTGCGAAAGTTCGTCATTGTCGCTGTAAAAAAGCTGGGACAGGACGGATGTGTCATCGTTTCTCAGATAAAGATCTGCCGACCACGAAAAATGATCCGGCGCTTTCAAAACCCAGAGAAACGACGCCAGGAATAAAATCAGGATCGGAAGATAAAGGAATAGATTTTTTCTGGATGTATGCATGAAATGTCCTCTTTCGTTATAAAAAAATAAGCTGTTTTCTAACAGTAAGTATAGCGGAATTAAAAAATTTTTCAACTTGAATAGCAATTTGTTGGTGGACTTCGACGAACAAAAATAAGCGGTGGTTTAGGAAAGAACGCAGTGCCTGGAACAAATTCGCCGGGATGGGAACACAACAGAGCAAATTTTTCTTGACAGGCAGGGCAGCAGAGAGGACAATTGGGAAAAAGAAGTAGCTTGGTCAGATTTTGCAGGAGGGCAGAACCGGATGTCTGGTTTACGATTACCTTGGGCAAGACTCCTGCGGAATGGGGAGGGTTCCTTTTTATGATTCAGAAAACGAATGTCTGGAAAACAGCGGCAGGGTTGCTGCTTACAATTTCAATGATGATAAGCTCCGTGCCGGTGACGGCAGCGGTGGCAGAGCCGGCAGTGCAGGTGGAAAGTACACAAGCCTCTGACTACGGTGCGCCGGCATATGGGACAAAAGCGGCGAACCTGCATCGGATCGCTTCACAGGAGCAGGTGCAGACGGTTTCTAAAGCGTTGCAGCCAGTGGCAGATGTGGTCGGCGTCATGACAAAATCGCATAACGTATCCGTGATCAATTACAGTGATGTAGATGAACTCGGACTGATCCGCCGGTCGGACGCAAGCGGCGTGGTGCTGGTGATGGATGGCAGCAGAATTTATATTGCGACAGCAGCGCATTGCTTAAAACAGAACCATACAGAGGTGATTCTGCCGGACGGAACAAAATGCAGCGCTGCTGTGCTGTATCGCAGCACCGAGACAGACACAGGATTTCTGACGGTGGAATACAGCCAGCTGCCGGAGGAAGTGCTGGTCGGGATTACCCCGGCAGCCGGAGCGGACGCGTCCGCGCTTGGAATGAAAACAGGCGACGCACTTGTTGCCGTGAGCTCTCTGGACAGCCCAAGTTCTGCCAGCTGTATCGGCGTTCTGGATCAAATGTCCGTCGTCTATCCGAACAATCCTGGTCAGAATGTGCTGCAGTTTTATTCGGAAACGAGTTACGGTTCAAGCGGCGGCGCGGTTTATACGCAGAATGGGATTTGGGTTGGAAGTATTTCCGGCGGTGACACCTACGGCACCTGCTGGGCAGTTCCCTATGGGACGATTTTGACAGAATTTCAGAAGTGCCTGATTGAACTGGCAGCGCAGGACGCTGGGCAGTAGAGGAGGTCTATGCACATGCTTTTTTCTGCGTTATGCCAATAGCGCAGTAGAAATGCAGACAGGAGGAATATTAAGGTTATGACAGCAGATTTGTATTATGAGACTGCAAGGAAGCTGGTTTTAAAGGACGGAAGAGAGGTTTTTGTGCGGCAACTGAATGCCGGAGACGCAGAAGCTATGCTGATTTACTTGCAGAAAACAGCACAGGAGACCCATTTTCTGATGCGTCTTCCGGAGGAAGCGGTTTATACGCTGGAGAACGAGCGGAAAATTCTGCAGAATACGAGAGAATCAAAGCAGACATTGATGCTGGGGGCACTGACTCAGGATGGAAGTGTGGTTGGAAATGTGGGTGTATTTCCTATCGGAGAACGATTTAAGGTACGCCATCGGGCGAGCCTTGGAATTGCAGTAGTTCAGGAATACTGGAATACCGGTCTGGGAACGGTGCTCATAAACGGCGCGATTGATCTGGCGCGCAAGGCTGGCTATGAACAGCTGGAGCTCGGCGTATTTTCGGACAACAGCAGTGCAATTCATTTATATCAGAAGCTGGGATTTCGGGAGGTTGGCAGGATGCCCAATGCCTTCAAGCTCCCGGATGGAAGCTACTCGGACGAAATCATGATGGTGCTGCCCTTCGTAGCTTCTCGTGCACAGATTCTCATGCGAACATGAAATCTGTACCCGGGAAGCTACGAGTGAACTGCTGGAAATTTGCAGTTCCCCCGCGCCATTCGCAAAGTCGCATCTTCGATGCTTTCCGCTGCTTCGCAGCTCCTTTTGCTCATAGAATGGCGCTCCCTTCGTAGCTTCTCGTGCACAGATTCTCATGCAAGCATGGAATCTGTACCCGGGAAGCTACGAGTGAACTGCTGAAAAGTTACAGTTCACCCGCGCCATTCGCAAAAACGCCTCTGCGAGGCTTTCCGCTGCTACGCAGCTCCTTTTGCTCATAGAGTGGCGCTCCCTTCGTAGCTTCCCATGCACAGATTCTCATGCGAGCATGAAATCTGTACCCGGGAAGCTACGAGTGAACTGTAAAAAAAATAAAATTCCCCATTGACTTTTTCAGAAACCTTTGATATTATAATCAAGCAGTCGCGAAGAGCGACAAACAATTATGGGGTCTTAGCTCAGCTGGGAGAGCATCTGCCTTACAAGCAGAGGGTCATAGGTTCGAGCCCTATAGGCCCCATATATATTTGTGGCGAGATAGCTCAGTTGGCTAGAGCATGCGGTTCATACCCGCAGTGTCGAGGGTTCGAATCCCCCTCTCGCTATGGTAGAACGCTTCGGAAAAATCCGGAGCGTTTGTTTTACCGGTTCATAAGCAAAAGGAGCTGCGTCAATGGCGCGGTGAACTGTAACGCAGAATAAAAACTTTAAAATAACTGTTGACAAATTCTGCATTGTTTTGTATACTAACAAAGTCGGTTGCAGGTGATGTACTTGCAGCATAAATTATGGGGTCTTAGCTCAGCTGGGAGAGCATCTGCCTTACAAGCAGAGGGTCATAGGTTCGAGCCCTATAGGCCCCATATATATTTGTGGCGAGATAGCTCAGTTGGCTAGAGCATGCGGTTCATACCCGCAGTGTCGAGGGTTCGAATCCCCCTCTCGCTATGGTTGGAGCGCTTCGGAGAAATCCGGAGCGTTTTTGTTTTACCAGTTTACTCGCAGCTTTCAGTAAAATTTTATAAAAAAATGAAAAAGGGAAAGCCAAATCCGGAAAACTGTGTTACACTGGACTTGTTTGTTATCAGTATGAGGAGGAGATAAACGATGGAAAACTTTTTTAAACTGAAAGAACACGGCACCGACGTGAAGACAGAAATCATCGCCGGTCTCACAACTTTCATGACCATGGCGTATATCCTTGCGGTTAACCCGAGCATCCTCGGCGCAACCGGAATGGATACAGGTGCTATTTTTACAGCAACTGCGCTGGCATCTGCAATCGGCTCTTTCTGTATGGCACTGTTTGCCAACCTGCCCTTCGTACTTTCCGCTGGTATGGGTCTGAATGCCTACTTCGCCTATACGGTTGTACTGGGCATGGGTTACAGCTGGGAAGTTGCTCTGACTGCAGTATTTGTTGAGGGTATTATCTTTATTATCCTGTCCCTGACAAATGTGCGTGAAGCAATCTTTAATGCGATTCCTGCGAGCCTGAAGGTTGCAGTATCTGTTGGTATCGGTCTGTTCATCACCTTTATTGGTCTGCAGAACGCACATATCGTAGTGGATGGTTCCACACTGGTAGGTCTGTTCTCCTTTAATGGTTCTGTAAAAGCAGGCACATTCCAGTCCGAAGGCATTACCGTGGTACTGGCACTGATCGGTCTGCTGATCACAGCCTTCCTGGTAATCAAGAACGTAAAGGGCAACATCCTGCTGGGTATCCTGATCACATGGGTACTGGGTATTCTCTGTCAGCTGACAGGCTTGTATGTTCCGAATGCAGAAGCTGGTTTCTACAGCCTGATCCCCAGCGGCATCATTTCCGCACCTGCATCTGTTGCACCGACCCTGTTCAAGATGGATTTCTCTGCAATTGCATCTCTGAACTTCGTTGTTGTAGTATTTGCATTCCTGTTTGTTGATATCTTTGACACACTGGGAACTCTGATCGGATGTGCGACAAAAGCAAACATGCTGGACAAAGAAGGCAAGCTGCCTGGCATCAAGGGCGCTCTGATGGCTGACGCCGTAGGTACAACCGTTGGTGCATGCCTGGGTACCTCTACCATCACTACTTTCGTAGAGTCTTCTTCCGGTATTGCAGAAGGCGGCAGAACAGGTCTGACCTCTGTTGTTTCCGGCTTACTGTTTATCCTGGCACTGTTCTTCTCTCCGGTATTCCTTGCAATTCCTTCCTTTGCAACTGCTCCTGCACTGATCGTTGTTGGTTTCTTTATGATGCAGTCTGTAGCGAAGATCAACTGGAGTGATATGCTGGAAGCAATTCCGGCATTCATCTGCATTTTTGCAATGCCCTTCATGTATTCTATTTCCGAAGGTATTTCGTTCGGCGTTATTTCCTTCGTTGTACTGAATGCGGTAGCTGGTAAGGCAAAAAAGATCACCCCTCTGATGTGGGTACTGGCAGTGCTGTTTATTTTGAAATACATTTTCCTGTAAGATACGGGATTCTTTACTGAAAATCTGAAGCATAATTCATACTGAGAACAACTTCGAAACGATTTGAAAAAGGCGGCGAATAAGAGAAAACCTCTATCCTGCAGCTGCAATAGAAAAGCCGTGTGTTTTGGCAGGCATCGAAAGATGCTGTGCCGGACACACGGCTTTTTGTTATATAATAGGAAATGAAAGAGACGCATTAGGACTAAACAGAAAAAATCCAGTATTTATGCGGGTTTCTGGGGTTCGGAGCCTTATTTTTTTGTCCTGAAATCCGGGCAGTAAAAAAGAAGGAGGTCGAGAGAATGGATTTCAAAACGGTACACAAGAACAACTGGTACAACGAAGACATGAAAGGTATGGTGACAGTATGAACCAGATCATGAAAGTGTTTGAGAATCAGCACTTCAAAATTGACGAAGGGCTTTTCCTCCCTGTTCGGAACATCGGTTCATGCGTATGTCATCGACCAGCGGTTAGAAAAGGCGGCAAGCCTGCTGTTAGAAAGTAATTTGAATGTCAGCCAGGTGGCTATACTGGTGGGATATTCAAAAGCGAGCAATTTCGCAGCGGCGTTCAAAAGGAAATACGGAGTGAATCCGAAAAACTATAAAGCAGAAGCTACGATTGGATAAACGCAAAAAAAACTGATTTTGGGTAGAATAAAATTGGTTTTGGGTTGGAATCGTGAGCGCAAATTGCTATTATATGTTGTGTGGTTAGAAGAAGGAACATAAATTTTATGATGCGAAGGCTATAGAGATCGTGAAGCAGCTGGACTATGACTTTTCCAGGGCGGAGAAGGATGCTGCCATGAGCAGCGGAAATCGAAGATCCGACGGGCGAAGTGCTTGTTGTGATCGAAGGTCTGGTCATGTACTTAACCGAGGCGGATGTAAAGAAAATGCTATCCATTATCTGTAGCCGGTTCGAACATGCGGAGATCATTATGGAGATTATGAATCCTTTTATCATGCGGCACATGAAGGAGAAATCGATTGAGCCCAGTAAGGCTCGCTTTACCCGGGGGCTGAAAAGCGGTAAGGAACTGGAGAGCATGGTGTCGGGGCTTACATGGGTCAAGGATGTGAGTTTGGTCGAAGGGATGAAGGAACTGTATCCTGTCTATAAGTTGCTGGGATGGATACAGCCTGTTAAAAACCTTTCTAACAAGCTGGTAATACTGAGAAAATAGGATAGATATAAACTGCTATTCAGCTTTGTCATAGGAGATGCGTCAGCCATGGAGGAATTGAATTATTTAAGACAAGACAAAAAAATACCGGGGAAGGAATCCTTTGTGACCTATGTGGATTTTCAGGTAAAGGATGGCACCGCCGATATGTGGCTGTATGACATTTTTCCGGGAGTACAGTTCATGGTTGTAGATTTTTCTTCTGAGAGCTGTTTCCGAAGCGGTGAAAAGCAGAATGTAATCGGGATCAATCATTGCCGGAAGGGGCGGTTTGAATGTGCGTTTGACAGCCGGAATTATCTCTATTTGGGAGAAGGCGATATTACCCTGAACAGCCAGATGCACCCGCCAATCGCGTCTTCCTTCCCCTTGAACTACTTTTATGGGTCCACTATTATTTTGTTTCCGGAGGTCATGAAGGGTGTACCGGAGCTTCAGGCCTTTCAAATCAGCGCGGAGGCAATTACAGAGAAATATTCTCTTGAATCAAGATCCCCGGTATTTCGCCGCAATGCGGAAATAGAGCATGTATATCAGGAACTGTATACACATCTGGATCGTCCGTCTCTGCCCTTTTTGCGGTTGAAGATTTTGGAGCTCCTTTATCATTTCCAATTCAGACAAACTCTTTTTGAGGAGAACCAGGACTATATTTCGGGAGTGACTGTGGAGCGGATCAAGCATGTCAGGGAGCATCTGGTACAGGATATGGAACACCGGACCAATCTGAAGGAACTGGCATTGGAGCACAATTTAAGTCTGACACAGTTAAAAGATGGATTCAGGCAAATTTATGGCGAATCACCTTATGCATATTTGCGTAGTTACAAAATGCATCGGGCGGCACAGCTTTTGCGCCAGTCAGATAAAAAAATCAGCGAAATTGCGCTGAAAATGGGTTATCAGAATCCAAGCAAATTTTCAGAGGCATTCCATGCGGTGATAGGCTGCAGACCAAGTGCCTATCGAAAGGAAAAAAAGTAGAAGAAAATCATAGTGACACCTTCCGGATGGAGGTGTCATTTTTTGGCTTTTTGGAGCATTTTGCACAAGGCATGGCTTTTCAGAGTGGCAAAAGAATCTTTCACATGGTAATATGCATGAGTTAGCATAGACTAACAGAAAATGCAGAAAGGAAAAAAATACCTATGAAAACAAAACTTACAACAAAGGATTTAATTACCGCAGGCGCCTTTGGCGCAATTTATTTAGTGCTGCTCACGGTGTTGTCTTCAGTCCTGACCATTGTTCCAATCCTCTTTCTGACAACGCCTTTGATTGCCGGCATCATACTGGGAACTGTGTATATGCTGTATGCCACCAAGGTGCCGCGCACCGGTGCGATCCTGGTGCTGGCGATCCTGGTGGGGCTGATTACGTCTATGGCAACCATTTATCCGCTGATTTTTGCTGTTGTATGGGGATTAATCGCTGAACTCATTACCGCAAAAAGACGCAAATCCGCAGGTGCGCTGGCAATCAGCTACTGTGTGTTCAACCTGACTTCTATGGGTCCCTTCTTTGCCCTTATTCTGGCAAAGGACGCCTTCTTAGAAAGTTGTGCAGGGTACTATGGAGAAGAATATATCGCAACGCTGGATAAGCTGACGCCCAGCTGGATTGTTCTTGTGCTGATTGCTTTGGCTTTGGTGGGCGGATTGCTTGGCGGTCTGTTTGGAAGAAAGATCCTGAAAAAACATTTTGTGAAAGCCGGTATTACAGCGTGAACCGCGAAAAGATTTTCAGCGGTCTTTTGGATCCGAGAAGTAAGCTGGCGGTATTTATTGCCGCCTGCCTTTCGGCATTTTCCGGGCTGACACATCCGCAGGAATTTGTCCTTCTTGCCCTGTGTGTGGGGATAACGCTTCTGTGCCAGAAATGGAAGAGGGCTTTTTATACCGGCCTTATCTTTGCAGTTATGTTTTTATGCGATCTGTTTCTAGCACCGCGATTGTCAGGGATACTGCAGAATATCATCATGCTGGCATGTCATTTCTGCCGGTTTATTTTACCGATGTTTGCAGCCTTTTATATTGTGACACAGACTTCCAGGATTGGGGAATATATCAGTGCATTTACTCAGATGCATCTGCCAAACGAGGTCATCATTCCTCTGGCGGTGATGCTCCGTTTTGTCCCGACTATCCAGGAAGAATGGCAGATGGTGAATCAGGCGCTCCGGTTAAGAGGGATGGCGCTGACATGGAAAAATGTTCTTCGTCGTCCGCTGCAGATGATGGAATATATGCTGGTTCCCTTTTTGCTGCAGTGCTCGGTTATCGTGGATGAGATGTCAGCTGCTGTTATGGCGCGGGGGTTTGACAAAAATATGCCGCGAACCAGTTATGCGGAGGTTCAGATGAAGGCTCTGGATTGGTGTATAATAGCTGTTTCTGCCGGACTGCTGTTCTGGAATCTTTGTTTCTGAGGAAGGGAGGAGATGTTTTGATCAAACTGAATCATGTTTCCTTTTCTTACCAGAACGGGGAAGCAAATGAAATGCAGGTGCTGTCTGATGTAAGCTTTCAGGCATCATGCGGAGAATGTGTGGTACTTTGTGGGAAAAGCGGATGTGGGAAGACGACCATGCTTCGCCTGGTAAACGGTCTTATCCCTCATTTTTATGCCGGGAAACTGGAGGGGAATGTCCTTGTAGGCGGACAGGAAATGCAGCAGACACCGTTGTCCCAAACGTCCCGGATTGTGGGAAGTGTCTTCCAGAATCCCCGTACCCAGTTTTTCCATCTGGATACGACCGGAGAGATGGCTTTTAATCTGGAAAATCAGAATGTCCCCCGCCCGCAGATGAAGAAGCGTCTGGAGGAGGTGTCCTATCGTCTGAACCTGCAGGAGCTGATGGACCGGAATATTTTTGAACTGTCAGGCGGCGAGAAACAGCAGATCGCCTGCGGCTCCGTTTATGCGGCTTTACCGTCGGTCATCGTTATGGATGAGCCTTCTTCTAATCTGGATATGGAGAGCATCCGAAAGCTGCAGAAGTTGATCCGCATGATGAAAGATGAAGGAAAAACTGTGCTGATTTCAGAGCATCGGCTGTGGTATCTGGAGGGAATCGCTGACCGTTATGTGCTGCTGGAGGATGGCCGGATCAGGCAGGAATTTACGCCGGAAACAGCGGCAGATCTTTCGCTGGAGAAGCGCAAAGCGTTGGGACTCAGGGCAGTAAAGCGGGAGCAGCTTTATGAACTGAGGCCCGATATGGGGCTGATAAAACAAAAGAGTACCGGGCTGGAAATAGATGGGCTTCAGTTTAGCCGTCAGATGCGCCAGGTACTGAATGTGCCGCATTTAGAAATACCGTCAGGGGCAATCGTAGCGGTGATCGGAGAAAACGGTGCCGGGAAATCCACTTTCAGTCTTTGCCTGGCAGGTCTTTTGAAGCATACGGGTACAGTACGGATCGACGGCAAGAAGATTGCGCATAAAAAGCTGCCGGAGCAGGTCTACCTGGTCATGCAGGAGGCAGGACATCAACTGTTCAGCGATACGGTATTGGGTGAATTGACCTTGAATAATCCGGCACTGTCAGAAGAAAAGGGCAAAGAGGTTTTGACAACGCTGGGCTTAAATGGTATGGAGAACCGTCACCCTGGCTCCCTCTCCGGAGGTCAGCAACAAAGGCTTTCTCTGGGAACAGCTCTTTGCATGAAACGAAAACTGATGCTCTATGATGAGCCGACCAGCGGTCAGGATGGAGAAAATCTGCTGCGGACAGCGGAACTGATCCGTGCAGCCAATAAACAGGCAGCCAGTACCCTGATCGTGACACATGATCCGGAGCTGATCTTGCGCTGTGCGACCCATATTCTGCATATCCACGCAGGGGAAGTAAAGAAATTTATACCGCTTGATGAGAGAGGAGTGATTTATATGAAGAAGGTATTTGGCGAGGATGCGCAGACAAAGAAGCCGCAGAAAACCGGTATTCCGCGCCTGCTGGAGTTTACAGGACGGCATCGTCCCCTACTGGGTGCTGCGCAGTTGTTGTCCGGCATCAGCGCCTTGTTCCTTCTGGGACCGTTTGTGTGTGTTTATTTTGCGGCCCGTGCGCTTTTAACCGGACTGACCGGAGGAGGTTTTGCTATCTCGTCCCTGGTGCAGTGGGGCGTGTGGGCATTGGCGCTGGAACTGGCCGGGCTGATCATTAATTTTGCGGCACTTATGTGCTCCCATACCGCAGCTTTTCATACAGAAAAGAATTTAAAAATGGCAGCGCTCCGTCATTTGTCCAGGATGCCAATAGGGTATTTTGAGGAAAATCCCAGCGGAAAGCTAAGAAAAATCATTGATGAAAACAGCGCCCAAATGGAGACTTACCTTGCCCATCAGCTGCCGGATCTGGTGAGCGCTCAGGTCACGACGGTTGCCAGCCTTGTGCTGATGCTGGCTATGGACTGGCGCATTGGCCTTCCGCTGATCGTTCTGATGCTTGCAAGCTTTGCCTGCCAGATGACAATGATGGGCGAAAAAACCATGAATTTCATGAAGCGCTATCAGGACGCTCAGGAGGAAATGAACCACGAGGCGGTGGAGTATGTCCGGGGAATCTCCGTGATTAAGGTATTTGGACAGTCGGTACATTCGATACGGCGCTTCAAGGAAGCGATCAATGCTTATCGGGATGACGCACTGGCCTTTACTATGGCCTGCAAGCCCGGATATGTGGGCTTCAATACTGTGGTCAATGCCGCTTTTCTTGTGCTGATCCCTGCCGCACTCATCGGCATGACTTCGGCGGGAGATTTGACTGCCTTTATAGAGAATTTCCTGTTTTATCTGATTTTTGCACCTGCATGCGCATCTGTTCTCAACAAGATCATGTACATGAGCAACTATAAGATGCAGGCTATGGAATCTATGCGGCGGATTGACACAATTCTGCTTGCCAGAGAGCAGTCAGAGGCACAGGAGCCGCAAATGGCACAGGGCAGCGACATTTGCTTTGAGCATGTGACCTTTACCTATCCCACAGGCGAACAGCCTGCGGTTTCAGATGTCAGTTTTACAGCAAAAGCCGGAACCGTTACGGCACTGGTGGGACATTCCGGCTCCGGCAAGACCACCATCGGGACCCTGGTTCCCCGTTTTTATGATGTGCAGGAGGGGCGCATTACGCTGGGCGGCGTGGAACTTTCTGAGATCTCCCGGCAGGAAGTCATGGGAAAGATTGCTTTTGTCTTCCAGAATCCCAAATTACTGAAAACAACACTGGAGGAAAATATCCGCGGCGGCTGCAAAAATGCCAGCCGGGAAGATATCCTGCGGGCAGCCCGTCTGGCACAGTGTGATGATATTTTGGCAAAGCTGCCGGAGGGCATTGACAGCATCGTGGGCGGGAAAGGCGTCTATCTTTCCGGAGGAGAAGTACAGCGGGTGGCTATTGCCAGGGCAATTCTGAAGGACGCACCGGTCATCATTCTGGATGAAGTCACGGCATTTGCCGACCCGGAAAATGAGGTACAGATCCAGGCAGCCCTGAAGGAACTGACAAAGGGAAAAACAGTCATTATGATTGCGCACCGGCTGTCCACCATTCAGGATGCGGATCAGATCCTGGTAATGAAAGCAGGGCGTCTGGTAGAACAGGGAACGCATCAGGAATTGCTTGGTAAGAATGGCGAGTATGCCCATATGTGGGCAGATTACAATCAAGCAATCGCCTGGAAGATTGACCGGAAAGAGGAGGTGAAACCATGCTGAAGAAATTATTCGCATTAAGCGATCAGGGGGAACGGGAATTAAAGCACGGGATTGTGGCAACTACGATAGGACATTTGTGCATCATGGCTCCCATTTCCCTCTTGATGCTGGTGACCATGGGACTTCTGAACAGGCTCTGCGGGGAGACTGGACTGACAATGCAGCCAGGAGTGATAGTTCTGATGGCGGCGGTTCTCTTGCTTTTGATCTTCATAACCCAATGGGTTCAGTATAACCTGACTTATAAAGTGGCTTACGAAGAAAGCGCTAACCGGAGAATTACCCTGGCGGAAAAGCTGCGGCGGCTCCCACTGGCATTTTTCGGTCAGCGTGATCTGTCTGATCTGACAACAACCATGATGGGGGACTGCTCTAAACTGGAAAGAATTTTTTCCAATGCGGTTCCCAGTCTCTTTGGCACAGTCATTATGTTTGTGATTGTGTCCGTGGGGCTTTTGATCATGGATTGGCGCATGGGGCTGTGCATTGTTCTGCCGGTACCGGTAGCTGCGCTTATGTTGATGGCGGCCAGAAAGGCCCAGACAAAAGCGGAAAGCCGCAATTATGACGCTCACCGTGCCGCTTATGATGGGGTGCAGGAATATCTGGATACCATACAGGAGCTTCGCTCCGCCGGTCTGGAACAGGAATACCTGGATGGAGTTGAGAAAAAACTGGATTATGTGGTAAAGTGTGCGTTTCGTAATGAGCTGGCTCCAGGTACTGCTGTGACGTTGGCACAGCTGACAGTACGCTTTGGGCTGGTGGCAGTTCTGCTGGTTGGAGGTCTGTTGGTAGCTCAAAATATGCTGTCCGTCAATATGTTTATTCTTTATCTGTTGGTAGCAGGCCGTGTTTATGAACCCTTTGGTTCCTGCTTTATGCTGATGGCGGAACTGTTTTCTGCATTTGTCAGCATTGAGCGGACGAAGAAGATGGAAGCGACAGTGGAGCAGACTGGTCAGCCTGTTTGTAAGAACAATGGGTACGACATTGAGTTTAAGGATGTTTCTTTTTCGTACAATGATGAGCTTGTACTCAATGGGATTTCCTTTGTAGCGAAACAGGAGCAGATCACTGCGCTTGTAGGTCCCTCCGGCAGCGGAAAATCTACTGTTTCCCGTCTGGCAGCCCGGTTCTGGGATGCAGATGCCGGTCAGGTACTGCTGGGTGGCGTGGACGTGACGACTGTGGAGCCGGAAACGCTGTTTAAGAATTATGCCATCGTCTTTCAGGATGTGACCCTTTTTGACGATTCTGTTATGGAGAACATTCGCCTTGGTCGGGCGGGGGCGACAGATGAGGAAGTGCTGGCGGCAGCCAGGGCAGCTCAGTGCGAGGAGTTTGTTTCCCGTCTGCCTGGCGGCTATTACAGCAATATCGGTGAGAATGGCTGTGCCCTTTCAGGAGGCGAGCGGCAGCGTATCTCTATCGCCCGGGCGATCCTGAAGGATGCGCCGGTAGTTATTTTGGACGAAGCCACAGCTTCCATGGATGCGGAGAATGAGAACTTGGTTCAGCAGGCACTGTCCGTGTTGCTGCAGGGGAAAACTGTACTGGTTATTGCGCACCGTATGCGGACGATTGCAAACGTCGATAAGGTTGTTGTCCTGGAACAGGGCCGCGTCGCAGAGACGGGAACGCCGGAGGAACTTCTGAATCAAAAGGGATTGTTCTATCGTTTGGCTGAAGCACAGACGGTACATCGATAGAGATTCGGGAATCAGAAAACAATGCAGACAGGAAGATAAATCAAGCAGAACGGTATTTGATTTTTGCCATGGACCTTTCGTACATTTCTTCCAGAGAAACTCGCTTGTGATTAAAATACAGATCCGTTAGAGTCATAGTGGCTTTGCATTTGGAACAACATAACGGATCATAATCAAAAGAGGCAGCTATGTTATTACGCCATTTTGAATAACTCAGAATGAATTTGTGCTTAGACTGATGGATGGCTTTTCTGAGTTTTTTATCGTTATCGCGATGTCTGGCATAAACATAGAAACCATTGAAGGAAAAGTAACGAAAAGGAAACCCCACCCCTCAAGATTGAGGGGCAGGGGAGTTGAATAGGCGAAGCCTATTTTTTATGTGACTGTCGATGGAGTAACAAAAGGAGGGCCGGCAGGTGTGCTCCTGCCGGCTGGTATGAAAAAGAAGTATTTCAGAAAAAGTTTTTCTTTATCTATGCTCTTATCATACAAGTCAGATGTGACAGGAGTCTGACCGAAAGATGAAAACTTTGTGAACGGTTTATGTACAGAAAAATAATCGGGAAACTGACTGTTCAGAAGTCGCTAAGAAAGCCTGCAGAAAGCTAAGCATACGTTAAGGGTGTGTCAAATCTATGGAAGAAAAAAAGTTGGTTTGATATGATGCTTTTTGAAATCCCGGACACGCAAAAAAGCGTTACGGAGAGAATTTGCAGAAAGCGGGGTAAAGAAAAAATGAGTCAGATTTTTGGTGCGATTATGCTTGGGGTAATGGGAATTCTGGGCGGACTTCCCACCCTGTACCTGTGCGTGAGCCTGGTTGTGGTGCTGGCACAGAAAATATACGGAAAGGTTGTTCATGGAAAATCCTTATACGCTTAAAAAATTGCAAAAAGTTGTCCCGCCGCAGATAGAGACAGTCCGCCGGCGGGATTTTTTTTCCCATTTTACAGAAAGATATGGTAAGATACAGAAGAGAAAGGCATTCGGAGAACACTGATGCAGAGAAAGAATACGATAAAACGAAAACAGAACCCGGAACAAAAAGAACGGACGATTCTGAAAAACATCCTGATCACGGTGGGCATTATGGGCGCTGCGACGATTGTATGTCTGGCGCTGCAGCGTTTTTCAGAGGCGGATACGCATGTGCCGCTGCTGTTCGTGCTTGCGGTCGTGATAGTGGCGCGGTGCACAGAAGGATATGTTTATGGAATCCTGTCAGCGATGGCTGCGGTGGTGTTGGTCAACTATGTCTTCACCTACCCGTACTTTGAGTTGAATTTTTCGATTACAGGCTATCCACTGACCTTTGTGGTGCTGCTGGCGACGGCGGTTATGGTGAGCGCGCTGACGACGCAGATCAAATGGCAGGAACAGATGCGTCTGGAAGTGGAAAAAGAAAAGACACGCGCCAATCTGCTGCGGGCGGTATCTCACGATATCCGGACGCCTCTGACATCAATTCAGGCATCCGCGTCGGGAATTTTAGACAATTACGACGCGCTGGGACGGCAGGAAAAGGTGGAGCTTTTAGAAGGCATCCGCGACGAATCCCAGTGGCTGATCCGGATGGTGGAAAACCTGCTTTCGATCACGCGAATTAACGGGGACCGTGCGCAGCTTCAGACGACCTGGGAGGTCGTAGAAGAGGTCGTAGGCGGGGCGGTTGGGAAGTTCCAGAAGCAGTTTCCGCAGATCGAAGTAGAAACGAGCATGCCGGAGGAGGTCGTGATGGCTCCGATGGACGGCATTTTGGTGGAGCAGGTTTTAGTAAACCTGATGGAAAATTCTGCGATACATGGAAAAACAACCACAAAAATACGTATATCCGTTCAAAAACTGCCGGAACGGGTGCTGTTCTGCGTAGAGGATAACGGAAAGGGAATTGATCCGGCGATTTTGCCGATTATTTTCGAAGGACAGCTTCCGACCGGCGATCATGCTGCGAGCGATGGAAAACGGAGCATGGGGATCGGACTATCGGTCTGCATGAGCATTATTCAGGCGCATCAGGGCGACATGAAGGCGGAAAATATGGCGGCGCACAGGGGAGCGAGGATCCAGTTCTGGCTGCCCTGTCAGGAAGAAAACTGGATGGAGGAAGCCTGAATGGAAGTAAGGGACAGAATTCTGATTATCGAGGATGACCGAAGCATCCGCAAATTTTTCCGGACAATTCTGGAAGCGAACCGTTACGATGTCATTTCGGCGGATACCGGCGAGGAGGGCTACAGCCTGATTACATCCCAGTGCCCGGATCTGGTGATTCTGGATCTGGGGCTTCCGGATATGGATGGTATGGAAATTTTGAGCAGACTTCGGAAATGGTCGGGCATGCCAGTCGTTGTGATTTCTGCACGGAGCCATGAAAAGGACAAGGTGGAGGCACTGGACCTCGGAGCGGACGATTATATCACGAAGCCGTTTGGAACATCGGAAATGCTGGCGAGAATCCGAGCAGCGATCCGTCATTCAAGAGCTGGCTATCAGGGACCGGCAGGTGGAATGACGGGCGTTTTTGAGGCGAAAGACCTGCTGATCGATTACGATAAACATCGTGCCTATAAGGGCGGCTTAGATCTGAACCTGACACAGAATGAGTTTCGGCTGGTGAGCCTTTTGAGCCGTTATGCGGGAAAGGTTCTGACCTATGATTTTATGATCCGGGAAATCTGGGGACCAAACATGGAAAACAATAACCGGATTCTGCGGGTCAACATGGCGAATATCCGACGTAAGCTTGAGAAAAATCCGGCACAGCCGGAGTATATTTTTACAGAAATCGGCGTCGGCTACCGGATGATCGAGCCGGAGGGCTGACCAAGACGCGAAAACAGGAGGAAAAGAAAAGATGCGAATTGGAATGGGATATGATGTGCATAGATTGCAGGAGGGCTGCAAACTGATTATGGGCGGCGTGGAAATCCCGTATGAAAAGGGACTTTTAGGACATTCTGATGCGGATGTGCTCGTACATGCCGTGATGGACGCCCTGCTTGGAGCAGCAGCACTCGGCGATATCGGTAAGCATTTTCCGGATACGGATCCCGCCTATAAGGGAATCAGCAGCATTCTGCTTTTGCAGAAAGTAGGGGAGCTGCTGGAAGAGCACTGCTTTCTAATTGAAAACATCGATGCGACGATCATCGCCCAGGCGCCGAAGATGCGCCCGCACATCGACCAGATGCGCCAGAACATGGCGGATGCGCTCAAAATCGACGTATCGCAGATCAATGTAAAGGCGACGACCGAGGAAGGACTTGGCTTTACCGGAGCCGGAGAGGGTATTTCTGCGCAGGCGATCTGTCTGTTAAACAGTCCGATGGGACTCTACGACCAGAATGTGACCAGCGGCTGCGGCGGCTGCGGCGGTTGTGGCGTGCAGTAAGTCCGCCTGTCGCATGGCGCAATCTTTGTAAAGTGACAGGAACGTTGGGGCAGCTGCCAAAGCTGGCATCGGAGCCCTCACCTGCTGCATAAAATAAGAAAAGGGGACACTGTCCTACTCAGCGCAGGCGGAACAAAAACACCGGCAGCCCTTGACAAAGAGAAGAAAATTTTTTATCCTAATGATAGTTGTGCAGATACTTCGGGAAGTTGCGAATTGCCAAAGCCGGAGCATCTGCGATATCGCTGAAATGAACAGATTGGAAAATGCATGGAACGGAAAGAGTATGCAGACAGACGGCGCCAGAGAGGGAATGTCATTGGCTGAGAGCAGTCCCCGCAGGTTTGTGCAGAAAGTGCATCCGGGAGCAGATTCTGCGAAGCCGACGGCATGAGCAGAGTACGAATTGCGCACGTTACGCGCCTGAGGGCAGGATTTGGAATCCTGAAACAGAGTGGAACCGCGGAATTTTTCGTCTCTAGGCTACAGAGGCGAAAAATTCCTTTTTTTATGACAATAGAAGGTTCACAGAGCGTGCATTCTTGCATTGTATTCATGACAATAGAATGCTCGCAGAGCGTGCATTCTATTGTTGTATATTGCGAAGCAATGCTCCAAAGTCCGTGCATACACGAGACGTTGGGAACTGCTGTGATTATTCGAGAAAAGGGAAAGGAGAGTTTCGGATATGGGAATCATCGGAAATGTAAAAGAAGAGATCCGGCTGATCAGAGAGCGGGATCCGGCGATTCATTCTTCCATGGAAGTTTTTTTATATCCGAGTTTCCGGGCGATGCTGCACTACCGTGTGGCGCATAAACTGTATCTGTCCGGGCATTATTTCCTGGCGAGATGGATTTCACAGCGCGCGGTGCGCAAAACCGGAATTGAAATCCATCCGGGTGCGAAAATCGGAAAAGGCTTCTTTATCGACCACGGAAACGGCGTTATCATTGGAGAAACCGCAGAGATCGGCAATAATGTGACCCTGTATCAGGGTGTGACACTGGGCGGAACCGGAAAGGAGCAGGGAAAGCGCCATCCGACTGTCGGCGATAATGTCATGATCAGCGCGGGCGCGAAGGTGCTCGGATCTTTTACGATTGGGGAAAACTCCAAAATCGGTGCGGGAAGTGTCGTGCTTTCAGCGGTGCCTCCCAACTCCACGGTAGTCGGTGTCCCGGGCAGAGTGGTGCGCCGGTACAATCAGCCGCTCCCGCGGGAAACTCTGGATCAGGTGCATTTACCAGATCCGGTACGGGAGGACATTATGACGCTGCAGAAAGCAAACAGCGAGCTGATCAACCGGGTTCTCGAGCTGGAAGTGGAAGTGAAGCGTCTGGAAAAAGAAAAGGAATCGAAAAACAATACGAAAGGAAACGAAAAACAGCATGAAAATTTATAATACATTGACAAAGAAAAAAGAAGAATTTGTACCGATCGAGCCCGGAAAGGTACGCATGTATGTATGCGGTCCGACCGTTTACAACTTTATCCATATCGGAAACGCGCGTCCGATGATCGTGTTTGACACCGTGCGCCGCTATATGGAGTATAAGGGCTACGAGGTAAACTATGTCAGCAACTTCACCGACGTGGACGATAAAATCATCAAAAAAGCGGTAGAAGAGGGCGTAGATGCGAATGTCATTTCCGAACGCTATATTGCAGAGTGCAAAAAGGATATGGCTTCCTTAAATGTCCGTCCGGCAACAACCCATCCTCAGGCTACACAGGAGATCTGCGGCATGGAAGAGATGATCCGCACGCTGATCGAAAAAGGCTATGCCTATGCAGCGGAAGATGGCACGGTTTACTACCGTGTCAGAAGCTTCAAGGATTACGGCAAGCTTTCCCACAAAAATCTGGATGACTTAGAGGGCGGCAAGCGTTCCCTGCTGGTTTCCGGTGCAGACCAGAAGGAAGATCCGCTGGATTTTGTCCTCTGGAAGCCCAAAAAAGAGGGCGAGCCTTTCTGGAAATCCCCGTGGTGCGACGGCAGACCGGGCTGGCACATTGAATGCTCCGTCATGAGCAAAAAATATCTGGGGGATGAAATTGACATCCATGCAGGCGGCGAAGACCTGATTTTCCCGCATCATGAAAACGAAATCGCGCAGTCCGAGGCTGCAAACGGAAAACCCTTCGCACATTATTGGATGCATAATGCCTTTTTAAATATCGACAACCACAAGATGAGCAAATCTGCGGGCAATTTCTTTACTGTCCGCGATATTGTTGCAAAATATGATCCGATGGTGCTGCGCTTCTTCATGCTTTCCGCCCACTACAGAAGCCCCTTAAATTTCAGTGCAGAGCTGATGGAGGCCGCTGCAAACAGCCTGGAAAGAATCCGCACTGCAGTTGCTACTCTGCAGTTTAAGGCGCAGAACGCAGAAGACAGCGAGCTGACAGAGCAGGAGAAGGAGCTTCTTGCACAGGCAGCAGGATTTGAAGCGAAATTTGATCAGGCGATGGACGATGATTTCAACACCGCGGATGCAATCGCAGCGATCTTCGAGCTGGTAAAATTTGCCAACACCTGCGGTGATGCAGAGCACACCAAGGCATTCTGGGAGGCTCTGAAAGAAAAGATCACAACCCTCAGCGATGTCTGCGGTCTGATCGTAGAGAAAAAGGAAGAGCTGCTGGATGCAGACGTGGAGGCTCTGATTGAAGAGCGTCAGGCTGCCCGCAAAGCGAAAAACTTCGCGCGCGCAGATGAAATCAGACAGCAGCTTCTGGATATGGGCATCGTGCTGGAGGATACCAGAGAGGGCGTAAAATGGAAGAGAGCCTGAGCCTGCTTGGCGCAATCCGGAAGAAATTTGTATGCGATCGGGTGGACATCCGGACCTATTCCCCGCTGACACTGGCGTTTGTCGGGGACTGCATCTATGATCTGGTCATCCGCACGATCGTTGTGGAGCGCGGCAATACTGCGCCCGGCGTCCTGCATACCAAAAAGAGCTCCATCGTAAAGGCGCAGGCGCAGGCAGCACAGGCGGATGCGCTGATGGAGGAGCTGACTGCAGAAGAGCAGGCAGTTTACCGCAGAGGGCGGAACGCCCATTCCCATTCGGCAGCCAAAAATGCATCGATCGGGGATTACCGCAAGGCGACCGGATTGGAAGCACTGTATGGATTTTTATACCTGACCGACCAGACCGACCGGCTGCTTTGGCTGATTGCGAAAGGGCTGGAGCTGACCGGGCAGCAAATATGATCAAATAGGAGAGCACGCAGATGCGTTATGAAGAATTTACAATAGAAGGCAGAAATGCGGTGATCGAGGCGTACCGGGCAGGACGTCCGATTGACAAGCTGTTCATTCTGGACGGCTGCCAGGACGGACCGATCCTGACGATCAAGCGGGAAGCAAAGGCGAAGCAGACGCCTGTTAAATTTGTAACAAAGGAGCGTCTGGATCAGCTTTCCGAAACCGGAAAGCATCAGGGAGTCATCGCCTATGCGGCGGCTTACGAATATGCGACTGTGGAAGAGATTCTGGACAATGCCCGTCAAAAAGGCGAAGCACCGTTCTTATTTTTGCTGGATAACATCGAAGATCCGCACAACCTCGGCGCGATCATCCGAACCGCCAATCTGGCGGGCGCACACGGCGTGATCGTTCCCAAAAACCGGGCGGCAGGGCTGACGGCGGTTGTGGCAAAAACCAGTGCAGGAGCGCTTAACTTTACTCCGGTGGCAAGGGTGACGAACCTCGCAAAGACCATCGAAGAGCTCAAAAAAGAGGGCATCTGGTTTGTCTGTGCAGATATGGGCGGCACGACGATGTATGACCTGAATTTAAAAGGGCCGATCGGACTTGTTATCGGCAATGAAGGAGAGGGCGTTGGACGTCTTGTGAAGGAAAAATGCGACATGGTCGCATCCATTCCGATGAAAGGCGATATCGATTCTCTGAACGCTTCCGTGGCAGCGGGTGTTCTGGCTTATGAAATTGTGCGTCAGCGCCTGCAGTAAGGGCAGCTGAGAGAAAATTGGCGAAATTGGCAGGAAGCATGAAAAAATACGAAGAATGTCAGGACGACGAACTGATCCGGAGGCTGCGGGACGGCGATGGCAGCGTCATGGATTATCTGATGGAAAAATATAAGGATCTGGTGCGGAGAAAGGCGCGTTTGATGTATCTTCCGGGCGCGGATCAGGAGGATCTGATCCAGGAGGGAATGATCGGGCTGTTCAAGGCGGTGCGGGATTATGAAAAAGACAGGGACGCGTCTTTTTCCACCTTTGCAGACCTTTGTATTTCCAGACAGATTTATACAGCAGTAGAGGCGGGCGCACGCAAAAAGCATGCGCCCTTAAATCATTATGTCTCATTGAGCCAGCCGGAGGACCGGGACGAGGACAAACAGGCGTATGAGCCGGAGGATGTCTGGGAAAAAAGTCCGGAGGAGCTTGTCATCGATCAGGAAAACACGAGACTTCTGGAAGAAACGATCGAGCAGGAGCTGACGCCGTTAGAAAAGCAGGTCATGGATCTGCACCTGACCGGCATGGGCTACCGGGAGATCGCAAAGGTGCTCGGCAGAGACGGGAAAAGTACGGATAACGCCCTGCAGCGCAGCCGCGGAAAGCTGCGCCGGGCGCTGGATAAAAAGACGGAGCAGGAAAAGGAAGTGCTGCGCCCGTCCAAAGGAGAGGAATGAGTACATATGACGGAAAATCTGTTTTTGCAGGATCAGGCGGTTTCCTTTCACAGACCCTATCCTGCGTCCCTGACCGCACTGCATGAAAAGCAGCCGGAGCAGGGAATTTTTTATCGACAGGATGGAACGCCTTTTTTGAAGCTCTGGATGAAAAATGCCTGCGACGTAAAGATCGTCATCGGACAGGATACCTATATCCTGCTGGAGGTGGAGCGCAATCTCTGGGAGGTGAAGCTGCCGCTGGAACCTGGCTTTTATTATGCTGCACTGTATGTGGATAGTGTCGAGATCGTAAGTCCCTATCTTCCCATCGGCTACGGGTATTCCAGACCGTGCAATTATCTGGAAATCGGGCCAGCCATGGAAGCGTGCCGTTTAAAGGATGTTTTACACGGGAGCATCCGGCATGAATATTTTTATTCGGAAGTGACGGGGCAGACGGAAAGCTGTCTGGTGTATGCGCCGCCTGGATATGACCGGGATCAGCTGCGGCTTCCGGTGCTGTATCTGCAGCATGGTTTCGGCGAAAATGAGGGAAGCTGGGTCTGGCAGGGAAGAATCGGCTGGATGATGGACAACTTTCTTTCCGAGAAAAAAGTCACGCCGATGCTGATCGTCATGGCGGACGGGATGATGTCCGAGGACGGAGATCCGGAGAAAAAAATCATTCCGTCGCTGTTCACGAAATTTCTGACGCAGGATCTGATGCCGTATGTAGAGGCGCATTACCGCGTACTGACGGGACGGGAAAACTGCGCGATCGCCGGGCTTTCGATGGGGTCGATGCAGGCGGCCATGGCAGCGTTTTCCTATCCGGAAAAATTTGCCTGGATCGGGCTTTTTTCCGGCTTTCTGCGCAATTATATCGGCGTGGAGGAAATCGCGGACAGCCATTTGATGCAGGCGTTTGCGGACGTAGAGGCGTTCAATCAGAATACGAGGCTCTTGTTTCGTGCGATGGGGCGTGAGGATTCTTTCTTTACGTGGTTTATGCAGGAGGATCAGCTCTGCGAGGACTACGGCTTAAAACAGGTGCGCAGAGTGTACGACGGCGGACACGACTGGAATGTGTGGAGAAAGTGCGCGGCAGAATTTTTGCCGATGCTGTTTCGGACACAGGAAATAAGGTAAAGAATGGCTTCGCGGACGTTTGTGCGCCGCGAGTCGCAATACGTGAAGGTGGACGTACAGTAGGATCAGGTACAGTTGCTACAATCATCGAGTAATACAATCTGAATATAGATTTGTTATCGCAAGATAACGTTGTGTCCAAACGTAAGATACCCGTAGAACTTCGGTTCTACGGGTTTTTCTGTATCTTAAAGA